>Ga0308160_10000018_pt1 | contig 609011 bp, 542 predicted proteins | sample PhyFR1_FD_201036 | JGI IMG/M metagenome (GOLD analysis project Ga0308160, IMG submission 201036) | Phyllosphere microbial communities from UC Gill Tract Community Farm, Albany, California, United States - DLSLF.R1 | ecosystem: Host-associated > Plants > Phyllosphere > Unclassified | place... | reverse complement strand
GACTACGACGTTGATAGGCCGGGTGTGTAAGCGCAGCGATGCGTTGAGCTAACCGGTACTAATGAACCGTGAGGCTTAACCTTACAACGCCGAAGATGTTTTGGCGAATTTGAGAGATTTTCAGCTTAGACCAGATTAACGTAAAGTCCGGTGGATTTTGCGCTGAGGCAAGGCGGCCAGCGAAGCGATGGAAGCAGCATACTGAAGTATGTGACTGACACTCGCGAGAGCAGCCAACGCCGCATCAGTGTAAAAGACACGGGACAGAGCACAAAGAATTTGCCTGGCGGCACTAGCGCGGCGGTCCCACCTGACCCCATGCCGAATTCAGAAGTGAAACGCCGTAGCGCCGATGGTAGTGTGGGGTCTCCCCATGCGAGAGTAGGGAACTGCCAGGCATCAAACAAGCAGAAGGCCATCCTCACGGATGGCCTTTTTGCGTTTTTGTCCTTTCTGATCCTGCCCGCGTTTTCATCAATCTCGACTAAAATAGTCTTATCCCTTTCATCCGGAGGACGTTTTTTGCCGAACCCGCCTTTCAACTACGAACAAGATTTCAACAGCACGGACTTCCGTGAACACCCGGAGCGCTACCAGGTAGGTCGCGGCGAACAGGGTGTACTGCTCGTTGAACCCTATAAAAGCGAGATCCTTCCCCTGTGGCGCTTCAAAACACCGGAAATAGCAGCGCGCTCCGCACAGCAAATCATGGAAAAGTTCGAGGAGTATCGCCAGCAGGATGATTTTGTCGGCATGGACATGGCCCGAAAATTCATTCAGATGGGCTATACGCGTGCCAGACGCTACGCGAATCACCCCGGCGGACGAAAATACGATGAAGATAAAAACGTCCTGCCGCGTGAAAACGACCCCATAAAAGCCGAAGCCGCGTCCATCTTCAAGAAATACTGGGATAACCTGCGCGCCGATGACGATTACCTGCGTCGTAAAAAAGCCCATCAGCAAAAATACGGCTGATCCTCAGTCGCTTATTCCATACGCTACCTGAAACTTTCTCAACTGGCATATGCAGGCTCGACATTTCCCGCATTCCTGGTTATTGTCAGCTGTCTGGATGTCTAAACGTTTAAACGTATGCAGTGAGGATATAAGGTTATGCCGATTCGGGTACAGGACGAGCTGCCAGCCGTCAATTTCTTACGTGATGAAAACGTCTTCGTCATGACGACATCCCGTGCAACAGGTCAGGAGATCCGCCCGCTGAAGGTGTTGATCCTCAATCTGATGCCAAAGAAAATCGAAACGGAAAACCAGTTTCTGCGCCTGCTCTCCAACTCCCCCTTGCAGGTCGATATCCAGCTGCTGCGCATTGATGCCCGTGAATCACGCAATACGCCCACGGAACATCTGAACAACTTCTACTGCAATTTCGATGAGATCTGTAACGATAACTTCGATGGGTTGATCGTCACCGGCGCGCCACTGGGCCTGGTTGAATTTAATGATGTCGCCTACTGGCCGCAGATCAAACAGGTACTGGAGTGGGCCAAAGATCATGTCACCTCGACGCTGTTTGTCTGTTGGGCGGTACAGGCCGCTCTCAATATTCTCTATGGCATCCCTAAACAGACCCGCAAAGACAAACTCTCCGGCGTTTATGAACACCACATCACCCAACCCCATGCGCTGCTGACCCGCGGCTTTGATGATGTCTTTCTGGCGCCGCACTCCCGCTTTGCCGATTTCCCGGCGGCGCTGATCCGTGATTACACCGATCTGGAGATCCTCGCCGAGACCGCTACCGGCGATGCCTATCTGTTCGGCAGCAAAGACAAGCGTATCGCGTTTGTCACCGGCCATCCGGAATATGACGCCGACACGCTGGCTGGCGAGTATTTCCGCGACGTGGAAGCCGGGCTTAATCCTGATGTGCCGTACAACTACTTTCCGGATAACGATCCGCAGAACGTGCCGCGCGCCAGCTGGCGCAGCCACGGCAATTTGCTGTTCACCAACTGGCTTAACTACTACGTCTACCAGATCACGCCGTTCGATCTGCGCCATATGAACCCCACGCTGGATTAAGCGTTTCAGCTTCTCTAAAAGCACCTGCGGGTGCTTTTTTTATTTCTGAAAAACACTTCACACTCCGATCGAATTTTAATCCTTTTGTTATCAAATGGTTAATGCATTATTAATTAAAAAATGGAAATTGTTTTTGATTTTGTATTTTCGTTGAGTAATCTTAAACGTGCTGAACGAAAACTGCACAGTCTGAATTTCATCAGCGATGAGGATCATTCTGGATCAACAACGAGGAGCCATGGCATGACACAACAGGCAACCACTACCGAAGAACTGGCCTTCAGCCAGCCACATGGCGAGCAGGAAACCCAGATCCTGACGCCCGATGCGGTGGAATTTCTTAGTGAACTGGTGACGCGCTTTACGCCCAAACGCAACGCCTTACTGGCTGCACGCCTGCAACAGCAGCAGAAAATTGATAACGGCACGCTGCCTGACTTTATTTCGGAAACAGCTTCCATTCGTGAAAGTGACTGGAAAATTCGCGGCATTCCGGCGGATTTACGTAACCGACGCGTCGAGATCACCGGGCCGGTTGAACGCAAAATGGTGATTAACGCCCTCAACGCCAATGTGAACGTCTTCATGGCCGACTTTGAGGATTCGCTGGCACCGAACTGGCAAAAAGTGATCGAAGGCCAGATCAACCTGCGCGACGCGGTTAACGGTACCATCAGCTACACCAATGAAAGCGGTAAAATCTATCAGCTTAAGCCTGACCCGGCCGTACTGTTTTGCCGTGTGCGCGGTCTGCACCTGCCGGAAAAACACGTCACCTGGCGCGGCGAGCCGATCCCCGGCAGCCTGTTCGACTTCGCACTCTACTTCTTCCATAACCATAAAAACCTGCTCGCTAAAGGCAGCGGCCCCTATTTCTATCTGCCGAAAACGCAGGCCTGGCAGGAAGCAGCATGGTGGAGTGAGGTGTTCAGTTATACCGAAGACCGCTTTACTCTGCCGCGCGGCACCATTAAAGCCACGCTGCTGATTGAAACACTGCCCGCCGTTTTCCAGATGGACGAGATCCTGCACGCGCTGCGTGACCATATCGTCGGCCTCAACTGCGGTCGCTGGGATTACATCTTCAGCTATATCAAAACGTTGAAAAACTATCCGGATCGCGTGCTGCCGGATCGCCAGCAGGTGACGATGGATAAGCCATTCCTCAGCGCCTACTCACGGCTGCTGATCAAGACCTGTCACCGTCGCGGTGCTTTTGCCATGGGCGGCATGGCTGCGTTCATTCCCAGCAAAGATCGCGAACGCAATGAGTGGGTGCTCAACAAGGTCAAAGCCGACAAAGAGCTGGAAGCCAAAAACGGGCACGACGGTACCTGGATCGCGCACCCCGATCTGGCTGACACGGTGATGGACATCTTTAACCGCGCACTCGGCGATAACCCCAACCAGTTACAGGTTACCCGCGCCGACGACGCGCCAGTCACCGCCGCCGAACTGCTTGCCCCTTGTGACGGTGAGCGTACCGAAGAGGGCATGCGCGCCAACATTCGCGTGGCGGTGCAGTACATAGAAGCCTGGATCTCCGGCAACGGCTGCGTGCCGATTTATGGCCTGATGGAAGATGCCGCGACGGCAGAAATATCGCGCACCTCAATCTGGCAATGGATCCACCACGAAAAAACGCTCAATGACGGCACGCCGGTAACCAAAGCATTGTTCCGCCGCATGCTGGCCGAAGAGATGCAGGTGATCCAGGAGGAACTGGGTGAACACCGGTTCAGCAGTGGACGCTTCAGCGATGCCGCGCGCCTGATGGAGCAAATCACCACGTCCGACGAGCTGATCGACTTCCTGACCCTGCCGGGTTACCGCCTGCTGGCGTGATACCCCCATAATAAAAATGGAGCATCTGCGATGAAAACCCGTACCCAACAAATCGAACAACTACAACAAGAATGGACTGACCCGCGCTGGGAGGGCATCCGTCGCCCGTACAGCGCTGATGAAGTGGTGAAGCTGCGCGGCTCGGTTAATCCCGAATGTACGCTCGCTCAACTGGGTGCCGCCAGAATGTGGCGTCTGCTGCACGGCGAGTCGAAAAAAGGCTATATCAACAGCCTGGGCGCGCTGACCGGCGGTCAGGCCCTGCAACAGGCGAAAGCCGGTATCGAGGCGATTTATCTCTCCGGCTGGCAGGTAGCGGCCGATGCCAACCTCGCCTCCAGCATGTATCCGGATCAGTCACTCTATCCGGCGAACTCCGTACCGGCGGTGGTGGATCGGATCAACAATACCTTCCGTCGCGCGGATCAGATCCAGTGGGCGGCGGGCATTGAGCCGGGGGATCCGCGCTATGTGGATTATTTCCTGCCGATCGTGGCGGATGCCGAAGCCGGTTTCGGTGGCGTGCTTAACGCTTTTGAACTGATGAAATCGATGATCGCTGCTGGTGCCGCCGCCGTGCATTTTGAAGATCAGCTCGCCTCGGTAAAAAAATGCGGGCATATGGGCGGCAAAGTGCTGGTGCCGACGCAGGAGGCTATTCAGAAACTGGTAGCGGCACGTCTGGCGGCTGACGTGATGGGCGTCCCGACGCTGCTCATCGCCCGTACCGATGCGGACGCGGCCGATCTCATCACCTCCGACTGCGATGAATACGACCGGGAATTTATTACCGGTGAACGCACCAGCGAAGGCTTCTACCGTACCCGGGCGGGCATTGAGCAGGCGATCAGCCGTGGCCTTGCCTATGCGCCTTATGCCGATCTGGTGTGGTGCGAAACCTCGAAACCGGATCTGGAGCAGGCTAAGCGTTTTGCCGACGCCATTCATGCCCGCTTCCCCGGCAAACTGCTGGCCTATAACTGCTCGCCGTCGTTCAACTGGCAGAAAAACCTCGACGACACCACCATCGCCAGCTTCCAGCAACAACTGGCGGAAATGGGCTACAAATACCAGTTCATCACCCTCGCCGGGATCCACAGCATGTGGTTCAACATGTTCGACCTGGCCCACGCTTACGCACAGGGTGAGGGCATGAAGCATTATGTTGAAAAGGTCCAGCAACCAGAATTCGCCGCCGCGAAAGAGGGTTACACCTTTGTGTCCCATCAGCAGGAGGTGGGCACCGGTTACTTTGATAAGGTGACGACCATTATTCAGGGCGGCGCATCTTCCGTCACCGCGCTGACCGGTTCCACAGAAGAACAGCAGTTCTGACGTGCTGTTGCCCGGTGGCGCGAGGCGTACCGGGCCTCTGGAGCCTATTGTTGTGTAGGCCGGATAAGCGAAGCGCCATCCGGCAACCCCTATTTTGAACGAGGGCAAAAGATGTCCCGTGACCTGGAACTGTTAATCGCCCAAACCATTCTCCAGGGCTTTGACGCGCAATATGGGCGCTTCCTGGAAGTCACCTCCGGCGCACAGCAGCGTTTCGAGCAGGCAGACTGGCACGCCGTGCAGCAGGCGATGAAAAACCGTATCCATCTCTACGATCACCACGTTGGCCTGGTGGTCGAGCAGTTGCGCTGTATTACGGATAACCAGACCCTCACCGCCGGATTTCTGCTGCGCGTTAAAGAGCAGTACACCGCCTTGCTGCCCGATTACCCGCGTTTTGAAATCGCGGAAAGCTTCTTTAACTCCGTCTACTGCCGTCTGTTCAGCCACCGCCAGTTGACACCCGAACGCTTGTTCGTGTTCAGCTCGCAGCCTGCGCAGCGCCTGCACGTCACGCCGCGCCCACTGGCAAAAGACTTTACGCCACACCATGGCTGGCACGCGCTGCTCCATAACGTGCTGGAGGATTTACCCCTGCGCCTGCCGTGGCAAAACCAGGCGCGTGATGTGGGCTATATCGTGGCGCATCTGCTGGAAAATCTTGGTGAAGATCGATTAGGGCAGGCGCGTTTGCAGGTGGCTAACGAGCTTTTCTATCGCAACAAAGCCGCGTGGCTGGTGGGAAAGCTGATCCTGCCTGACGCCACCGTGCCATTTTTACTGCCGATCCACCGCTCCGATGACCACCGGCTGTTCGTCGATACCTGCCTGACCACCAGCGCCGAAGCCAGTATCGTCTTTGGCTTTGCCCGCTCGTACTTTATGGTTTACGCCCCCTTTCCCGGCGCGCTGGTGGAATGGCTGCGGGAGATCCTGCCCGGCAAAACTACCGCCGAGCTGTATATGGCCATCGGCTGCCAGAAGCACGGTAAAACCGAAAGCTACCGGGAATATCTGCACTATATTGCCGACAGCGATGAGCAATTTGTTGAAGCGCCCGGCATTCGCGGCATGGTGATGCTGGTGTTTACCCTGCCGGGATTCGACCGGGTGTTTAAGGTCATCAAAGATCGCTTTGCGCCGCAGAAAGAGATGGACGCAGCCCACGTGCGCGCCTGCTACCAGCTGGTGAAGGAGCACGATCGCGTCGGGCGCATGGCCGACACCCAGGAGTTTGAAAATTTTGTGCTGGAGAAGCGGCGAATCGATCCGGCGCTGATGGCGCTGCTGATGCAGGAAGCGCCGGGCAAAATAACCGACCTGGGCGATAACATCGCCATCAGCCATCTCTATATCGAACGGCGCATGGTGCCGCTGAACCTGTGGCTGGAGCAGGTTGACGGTCAGGCGCTGCACGACGCCATCGAAGAGTACGGTAACGCCATTCGCCAGCTGGCCGCCGCCAATATTTTTCCCGGCGACATGCTGTTTAAAAACTTTGGTGTGACCCGCCACGGGCGAGTGGTGTTCTATGACTACGATGAAATCTGCTACATGACGGAAGTGAATTTCCGCGACATTCCACCCGCGCGTTATCCGGAAGATGAGATGAGCGCCGAGCCATGGTACAGCGTGGCTCCCGGAGATGTTTTCCCGGAGGAGTTCCGCCACTGGCTGTGCGCCGATCCGCGCTGCCGGGTGCTGTTTGAAGAGATGCACGCCGATCTCTTTCGCGCCGATTACTGGCGTGGTCTGCAAAATCGTATCAGGGAGGGCTATGTGGAAGACGTGTATGCCTATCGCCGTCGCCAGCGTTTCAGAGTGAGATTTTCACAGACCGGGTAAGGCGCAGTATTTGTAGGCCGGTGTAAGCGAAGCGCCACCCGGCCTCGCTTCGCTGCAACACCACACTACCGTGTGCCACCGTACGCCAGCGTCACCTCTTTCGCCGCTTTGATGACCAGCGCGCCCAGCTCCGTCACGCGATCGTCGGTAATGCGCGAAATCGGGCCGGAAATGGAAATCGCCGCAAAAGGCTCGCGATGCTCATCGTAAATACAGGCCGCCACACAGCGCAGACCCAGCGCGTGCTCTTCATCATCCAGCGAATAACCGCGCTTGCGCGTCTGGGCCAGATCTTCTTTCAGGTGCAGCGGCGATACCAGCGTGGCGTGGGTATAAGCATGCAGCCCCTGGCGGTGCAGCAGTCCGGTGACCTGCTCCTCAGAAAGCTGCGCCAGAAAGGCTTTCCCCGCGCCGGAGGCATGCATCGGCAGCTTGCCGCCAATCGGTGCCGACATGCGCATTAACTGCGTACACTGCACCTGATCGATAATAATCGCCTGATGATCGCTTTGGTCGAGCACCGCCAGATTCACCGTCTCGCCGGAATCCTCCATCAGTTTGCGCAGGACAGGATGCACAATCGCCAGCAAATTACGGCTTTGTAAGAAACTGCTGCCGACGACGAACGCATGTGCGCCCACCGACCAGTGCCCCAGATCGCCTACCTGACGGACAAAGCCCAGCTGCTGCATGGTGGTCAGCAAGCGGTGAGTCGTGGAATTCGGCAAGCCAGCCTGCTGCGCCAGCTCTGTCAGGGCCACGCTGCCGTGTGATTCAGCGATCCACTCCAGCAACTTCAGGCCGCGCGTCAGCGACTGCACCTGGCCGGTGGCCTGCTGGGCAGCGGCAGGGACGGGTTTTCTTCCGCGTTTGGCGGGAACAGTGGCAACCATGGCAGACTCCATTTTCTGTATCGTGGAAATCATTTTCGTTTTATTTGATTATAATGCAACCCTCCTCTCACTGATCCGATGAGTCCATATGAACATGTCTCATGTTCAGCGCTGCTCTCTTTTCCGTCACAAGGGATTATGACAGTATGGTCTGCTGGCCTTTCTGGCCTGGTTGAGCGTTGTCGGGAGCACTCGTGAGCAGCAAAGTTGAACAACTGCATCAGCAGTTAAAAAAACGCATTCTGGTTCTGGATGGGGGCATGGGCACCATGATCCAGGGCTACCGTCTGAGTGAGCAGGATTTCCGCGGCGAACGTTTCGCTGACTGGCCCTGCGATCTGAAAGGTAACAATGACCTGCTGGTGCTGAGTAAGCCCGAGGTGATCACCGCGATCCACAACGCCTATTTCGAGGCGGGCGCGGACATCATTGAAACCAACACCTTTAACTCCACGACGATCGCCATGGCGGATTACCAGATGGAATCCCTGTCGGCAGAGATCAACCGCGAAGCGGCGAAACTCGCCCGCGCCTGTGCCGACGACTGGACTGCCCGCACGCCGGACAGGCCTCGCTATGTGGCGGGCGTCCTCGGCCCGACCAACCGCACCGCGTCCATTTCCCCCAACGTTAACGATCCGGCATTTCGTAATGTCACCTTCGATCAGCTGGTGGAAGCCTACCGGGAATCGACCCGCGCGCTGGTGGAAGGGGGCAGCGATCTGATCCTCATCGAAACCGTGTTCGATACCCTTAATGCCAAAGCGGCGATTTTCGCCGTCAAAGCTGAATTCGACGCGCTGGGCATTGAACTGCCGATCATGATTTCCGGCACCATCACCGATGCCTCCGGGCGCACGCTGTCCGGGCAGACCACCGAAGCCTTCTATAACTCTCTGCGCCACGCCGATGCGCTCACCTTTGGCCTCAACTGTGCGCTTGGCCCGGACGAACTGCGCCAGTACGTGCAGGAGCTGTCACGCATTGCGGAATGCTACGTCACCGCGCACCCTAACGCCGGGCTGCCCAATGCCTTCGGCGAATACGATCTGGATGCCGACACCATGGCCTCGCAGATCCGTGAATGGGCCGAAGCGGGCTTTCTGAACATCGTCGGCGGCTGCTGCGGCACCACGCCGGAACACATTGCCGCCATGGATCGCGCCGTGGCGGGATTAGCGCCGCGCGCGCTGCCGGACCTGCCGGTAGCCTGTCGCCTGGCAGGTCTTGAGCCGCTGAACATCGGCGCAGATAGCCTGTTTGTGAACGTCGGTGAACGTACCAACGTCACCGGCTCCGCCAAGTTCAAGCGCCTGATCAAAGAAGAAAAATATAACGAAGCGCTGGAAGTTGCCCTGCAACAGGTGGAGAGCGGCGCGCAAATCATCGATATCAATATGGATGAGGGGATGCTGGATGCCGAAGCGGCGATGGTGCGTTTTCTCAATCTGATTGCCGGCGAGCCGGACATTGCCCGCGTGCCGATCATGATCGACTCCTCAAAATGGGAGGTGATCGAAAAAGGCCTGAAATGCATTCAGGGCAAAGGCATCGTCAACTCCATTTCCATGAAAGAGGGCGTCGAGGCTTTTATTCACCATGCAAAACTGGTGCGACGCTACGGCGCGGCCATGGTGGTGATGGCGTTCGATGAAGTCGGCCAGGCTGACACGCGCGCGCGTAAAATCGAAATCTGCCGCCGGGCCTATAAGATCCTTACCGAAGAGGTCGGTTTCCCGCCCGAAGACATCATTTTCGACCCGAATATCTTCGCCGTCGCTACCGGTATCGAGGAGCACAACAACTACGCCCAGGACTTTATCGGTGCCTGTGAAGACATCAAACGCGAACTGCCGCACGCGATGATCTCCGGCGGCGTGTCGAACGTCTCCTTCTCCTTCCGGGGCAACGATCCGGTACGTGAAGCCATTCACGCCGTGTTCCTCTATTACGCCATCCGCAACGGTATGGACATGGGCATCGTTAACGCCGGACAACTGGCGATTTATGACGATCTGCCCGCTGAACTGCGCGATGCGGTGGAAGACGTGGTGCTTAACCGCCGCGACGACGGCACCGAGCGCCTGCTCGACCTGGCGGAAAAATACCGCGGTAGTAAAGCCGACGACGGTGCGAACGCTCAACAGGCCGAATGGCGCAGCTGGGACGTGCATAAACGTCTTGAGTACTCGCTGGTCAAAGGCATCACCGAGTTTATCGAGGCCGATACGGAAGAAGCCCGCCAGCAGGCTGAGCGCCCCATTCAGGTGATCGAAGGCCCGCTGATGGACGGCATGAACGTGGTTGGCGATCTGTTTGGCGAAGGGAAAATGTTCCTGCCGCAGGTGGTGAAATCCGCCCGCGTGATGAAACAGGCGGTGGCATATCTGGAGCCGTACATCGAAGCCAGCAAAGAGAAAGGCAAAACCAACGGCAAAATGGTGATCGCCACCGTGAAGGGCGATGTGCATGACATCGGCAAAAACATCGTTGGCGTGGTGTTGCAGTGTAATAACTACGAAATCATTGATCTGGGCGTGATGGTGCCAGCCGAGAAGATCCTCAAAACCGCCCGTGAAGTGAATGCCGACCTGATTGGTCTGTCCGGCCTTATCACGCCGTCGCTGGATGAAATGGTCAACGTGGCGAAAGAGATGGAGCGCCAGGGGTTCACCATTCCACTGTTGATAGGCGGCGCAACCACCTCCAAAGCGCACACGGCGGTGAAAATCGAGCAGAACTACAGCGGTCCGACGGTATACGTGCAAAACGCCTCGCGCACCGTGGGCGTGGTATCCGCGCTGCTGTCCGACGAGCAGCACGATGATTTCGTCGCCCGGACCCGCAAAGAGTACGACACCGTGCGCATTCAGCATGCGCGTAAAAAACCGCGTACCCCGCCGGTGACGTTACAGGCGGCGCGGGAAAACGATCTGGCTTTCGACTGGGAGAGCTATACCCCGCCAGTGGTGCATCGCCCGGGCGTGCAGGACGTGAGCGCCAGCATAGAGACACTGCGGAACTACATCGACTGGACGCCGTTCTTTATGACCTGGTCGCTGGCCGGAAAATACCCGCGCATTCTCGAAGATGAGGTGGTGGGAGAAGAGGCGCAGCGCCTGTTCAAAGATGCCAACGACCTGCTGGATAAACTGAGCGCCGAAAAATCGCTCAATCCGCGCGGCGTGGTCGGGCTGTTCCCGGCGAACCGGGTGGGCGATGACGTGGAAATTTACCGTGACGAATCCCGCACGCAGGTGCTGACGGTGGCACACCACCTGCGCCAGCAGACCGAGAAAATCGGCTTTGCCAACTACTGCCTCGCGGATTTCGTCGCCCCGAAACTCAGCGGCAAAGCGGATTATATCGGTGCCTTCGCAGTGACCGGCGGCCTGGAAGAAGACGCGCTGGCCGAGGCCTACGACGCGCAGCACGATGATTACAACAAAATCATGGTCAAAGCCGTCGCCGACCGTCTGGCAGAAGCCTTTGCCGAATACCTGCATGAGCGGGTGCGCAAAGTCTACTGGGGCTACGCGCCGAATGAAAACCTCAGCAATGAGGAGTTGATCCGCGAGAACTATCAGGGGATCCGCCCGGCGCCGGGTTATCCGGCCTGCCCGGAACACACCGAAAAAGGCACCATCTGGGAGCTGCTGGACGTGGAAACGCACACCGGTATGAAGCTGACGGAGTCCTACGCCATGTGGCCGGGTGCGTCGGTATCGGGCTGGTACTTCAGCCATCCTGACAGCAAATACTTTGCCGTGGCGCAGATCCAGCGTGACCAGGTGGAAGACTACGCCCGGCGCAAAGGAATGACGGTCACAGAGGTGGAGCGCTGGCTGGCGTCGCACCTGGGCTACGACGCGGACTAACCGCTGTCATATTTATTTAATAATAAACAAGGCACCTTCCCGGTGCCTTGTCTCTTTATTGTGTTTAAGACCTTATACTTAACCTCAAGCCCTCTCTTAAGCGCGAGAGGAAAGGAGTGTAGGGAAAGATATAAGGAGGCAACCATTCCGTGTTAACGCTGTTACACCTGTTATCCGCTGTCGCCCTGCTGGTCTGGGGGACCCATATCGTGCGCACCGGCGTCATGCGCGTGTTTGGCGCACGCCTGCGTACCGTGCTCAGTCGCAGCGTGGAAAAGAAACCGCTCGCCTTCTGCGCGGGGATTGGCGTCACCGCGCTGGTACAGAGCAGTAACGCCACTACTCTGCTGGTGACATCCTTCGTCGCCCAGGATTTGGTCGCGCTGGCCCCGGCGCTGGTGATCGTGCTTGGCGCGGATGTCGGTACGGCGCTGATGGCTCGTGTGCTGACGTTCGATCTCTCCTGGCTGTCGCCGCTGCTGATTTTTATCGGCGTGATTTTCTTCCTTGGCCGCAAACAGACGCGCGCCGGTCAGGTTGGGCGCGTGGGCATCGGCCTTGGGCTGATCCTGCTGGCGCTGGAGCTGATCGTGCAGGCGGTGACCCCTATTACCCAGGCCAACGGGGTTAAAGTCATTTTCGCCTCGCTGACGGGCGATCTGATGCTGGATGCGCTGATTGGCGCGATGTTCGCGGTCATTACCTATTCCAGCCTCGCGGCAGTGCTGCTCACCGCCACGCTGACGGCGGCGGGGGTGATTGCCTTCCCGGTCGCGCTATGTCTGGTGATTGGCGCGAACCTTGGCTCCGGCCTGCTCGCCATGCTCAATAACAGCGCCGCCAATGCCGCCGCCCGCCGGGTGGCGATGGGCAGTCTGCTGTTCAAACTGGTGGGTAGTCTGGCGATCCTGCCGTTTGTGCATCTGCTGGCTGGTGCCATGGACCGGTTGCCGCTGCCGGAGTCCGAGCTGGTGATCTATTTCCATGTCTTCTACAACCTGATCCGCTGCCTGGTGATGGTGCCCTTCGTCGGCCCGATGGCGAATTTCTGTAAGCGGATCATTCGAGATGAGCCGGAGCTGGATGCGCGCTTAAAACCGAAGCATCTGGATACCTCGGCGCTGGATACCCCCGCGCTGGCGCTGTCCAATGCCGCGCGCGAAACGCTGCGCATGGGTGACGCCATGGAACAGATGCTGGTGGACTTTAAAAAGGTAATGCACGGCGAGCCGCGCCAGGAAAAGGAGCTGCGTAAAACGGCAGATGACATCAACGTGCTCTATACCGCCATCAAGCTTTATCTCGCGCGTATGCCGAAGGAGGAGCTGGCGGAAGAGGAGTCCCGCCGCTGGGCGGAGATCATCGAGATGTCCCTTAACCTCGAACAGGCGTCAGATATTGTCGAGCGTATGGGCAGCGAAATCGCTGATAAATCGCTCTCCGTACGCCGGGCGTTTTCGCTGGAAGGCTTAAATGAGCTGGACGCGCTGCTGGAGCAGTTGCTCAGCAACCTGCAACTGGGGATGTCGGTCTTCTTTTCCGGCGACGTGCCCAGCGCCCGTCGCCTGCGTCGCCGCAAACACCGCTTTCGCATCCTCAACCGGCGCTACTCTCACGCCCACGTTGACCGGCTGCATCAGCAAAACGTGCAAAGCATCGAAACCAGCTCCCTGCACTTAGGGCTGCTGGGGGATATGAAACGTCTGAACTCGCTGTTCTGCTCCGTGGCCTACAGCGTAATGGAACAACCGGACGAAGACGACGAGCGCGACGAGTATTAATCACGGCGCGGCATGCCGGTGCCGCGCTACCGCACAAATCTGTCGGTGCACCTCACAAAGCCATTTTTTCTGACGCGGCAGGTAAGGTATATTCCGCTTTTACAGGAGAATTTATGCTGCCAGACTCATCAACCCGATTAAACAAATACATTAGCGAAAGCGGGATCTGCTCGCGTCGCGAGGCTGATCGTTACATCGAACAGGGAAACGTCTTTATTAACGGCAAACGCGCCGCTATTGGCGACCAGGTCTCTCCCGGTGATGTGGTAAAAGTTAACGGTCAGTTGATTGAGCCGCGGGAAGCGGAAGATTTGGTCTTTATCGCGCTGAATAAGCCGGTAGGCATTGTCAGCACCACCGAAGACAGCGAAAAAGACAACATTGTGGACTTCGTGAACCACAGCAAGCGTGTTTTCCCTATCGGACGACTGGATAAAGATTCGCAGGGGCTAATTTTTCTCACCAACCACGGCGATCTGGTGAACAAAATCCTGCGCGCCGGTAACGATCACGAAAAAGAGTATCTGGTGACGGTCAACAAACTGGTTACCGATGAATTTATTCGTGGCATGGGGGCAGGGGTGCCGATCCTCGGTACGGTGACGAAGAAGTGCAAAGTCAAAAAGGAAGCGCCCTTTACCTTCCGCATTACGCTGGTACAGGGGCTAAACCGCCAGATCCGCCGCATGTGCGAACATTTTGGTTATGAAGTGACGAAGCTGGAGCGTACGCGGATCATGAACGTCAGCCTGAGCGGTTTACCGCAGGGGGAATGGCGCGATCTGACGGACGATGAACTGATTGGCCTGTTTAAGCTGATTGAAAATTCCAGCTCGGAAGCGAAGCCAAAAGCAAAGGCAAAACCGAAAGCACAGGCCGCGAAAGCGCCCGTGGCAAAAGCCGCAAAACCCGACGACAAGAGCCGGGCAAAACCTGCCGGGAAACGCTTTGTGCAGCCGGGCCGTAAGAAAAAAGGGCGCTAAACCCTAGCGCTTACCGCGCGTGGAGGTGTTCGCAGACCAGGAATAGGTCGCCTCCGCGTCCGGTTTATAGGCTTTTTGCTTTTTCGTCTGACGAACCTTTTTCGCTGCTGCTTCACGCTCCGCCATCAGTTTATCGATGTACTCTTTTTTCACGTGATTGGTTTCAGAATTAGTGAGCAGACGCCCATGTGATATGCGTGCACGATCGAGCAGTGTTTTCAGCTCGCGCTGTTCACTTTCCGTCATGTCTTGTTGTGTCAGTCTTGCAATGGCCATGGTGGCGATCTCCTGAGGGAAGTGTCACGAGTGTACGTGATGAACGCGATCCATGCAGTAACCTTCTTCGCACAAAAAAATGCCGGGTAAAAACCCGGCACAAAAGCGTGATAAACGACAGCAGCAATCTTACTCAAACAAATTGTGATGCAGCTTCTGCACCACCTGTTCCGCCTCGGCACCCGGCACCAGGAAACACAGGTTATGGCTGGATGCGCCATAGCAAATCATGCGGATATTGAACGGCTCCAGCACGCCAAACACCTCTTTGCCCACGCCGCAGGCTTTGGACAGATCGTTGCCGATCAGCGCCACCAGCGCGAGATTTTCCTCTACTTCCACACGGCACAGCGCCGACAGCTCCATCAGCAGCGATTGCGTCAGCAGCGTATCGCCGGTGGAGGTGGAGCCGGTCGTGTCCAGCGTTAGCGCCACGCTGACTTCTGAGGTGGTGATCAGATCCACGGAAATATTGTGACGGGCGAGGATACCGAACACCTCCGCCAGAAATCCGCGGGAGTGCAGCATGTTCAGACTGTGCAGGGTGACCAGCGTCTGCTTGCGACGCAGTGCCAGCGCGCGGAACAGCGGTGGATTCTGGGTTTCATTGCATACCAGCGTGCCGCCTGCCAGTGGATCCTTGCTCGACCCGACAAAGACCGGAATATCGCTGCGCACGGCGGGCAGGAGCGTGGCCGGATGCAGCACTTTCGCGCCGAACGTCGCCATTTCGGCAGCTTCTTCAAAGGCGATTTCGTCGATGCGTTTTGCTGACGGCACCACGCGCGGATCGGTGGTGTAAATCCCCGGCACGTCAGTCCAGATGTCGACACGGGTAGCGTGCAGGGCTTCTGCCAGCAGCGCCGCCGTGTAATCGCTGCCGCCACGGCCAAGCGTGGTGGTGCGGCCTTTTGATTCGCTGCCAATAAAGCCCTGGGTGATCACCAGACCTTCTTCGAGGCGCGGCGAAAGCTGTTGTTTCGCCAGTTCCGCCAGCGCGATAACGTCCGGCTCGGCACGACCAAAGCGGTCATTGGTACGCATGATTTTACGCACGTCAAACCAGCGAGCATCGACGTCGCGCTCGCGCAGGATCTCCACAAACAGCAGGGTCGACATCAGCTCACCATGGCTGACCAGTTCATCGGTCAGTGCGGTAGAGGTCGCCAGCGACGCGGCTTCCGCCAGCGTGGTGATGTTTTCCAGCAGGCGGTCAATTTCCTCGCGGATGATATTCGGATTGCGCATACGCTCCAGAATGTCGAACTGGATTTTGCGAATGGCGTCCAGCTTGACGAAGCGTTCGGTAGCCTCCAGCCCCTCTGCCAGCGCCACCAGCAGGTTAGTGACGCCCGCCGAGGCCGACAGCACCACCAGGCGCACGCTGTCGTCAGAGAGCACCACATCGGCGCTGCGGTTCATGGCATCAAAATCAGCAACGCTGGTACCGCCAAATTTGGCGACGATGAGCGGGGATACAGCTTGTGTCATAACGACCTCGTGTCAGGGAGAGAAAAGCGACCATGGCACAAGGAAAATCAGAAACCGGTGCAGGCGCATATATATCATTTATAAATAAAAGGCGGGGCCGCCAGTGTCAACGCCGGGATTATGCGGATTATTCATGTTCTCCGACCTCCCAGGAAATTAACTTATAACGGCTATACTTTGCGCGGGCCTTCCTCTTAACGCGACGATCCCCATTACACAAAAACCATCACAATTTTTGTGCGCAGGCGCTACAATCGACCGCAGTTAACATTCTCAAATCAGAAGAGTATTGCCATGAAAAACATTAACCCGAAGCAAACTTCTGCCTGGCAGGCACTGCAAAAACACTACGACGCGATGAAAGATGTCACCATCGCTGAACTCTTTGCCCAGGACGGCGATCGTTTTGCGAAATTCTCTGCCACCTTTAACGATCAGATGCTGGTGGATTTCTCCAAAAACCGCATCACTGACGAAACCCTCTCCCTGTTACAGGATCTGGCCAAAGAAACCGATCTGGCTGGCGCCATCAAATCCATGTTCTCCGGTGAGAAGATCAACCGCACAGAAGATCGCGCGGTGCTGCACGTCGCGCTGCGTAACCGCAGCAACACGCCAATCCTTGTTGACGGCAAAGACGTGATGCCGGAAGTGAACGCGGTGCTGGAAAAAATGAAAGCCTTCTCGGAAGCGATCATTTCCGGTAGCTGGAAAGGCTATACCGGTAAGCCGATCACCGACGTGGTGAACATCGGTATCGGAGGCTCCGACCTCGGTCCGTTCATGGTGACCGAAGCGCTGCGCCCGTACAAAAACCACCTCAACATGCACTTTGTTTCTAACGTTGATGGTACTCACATCGCGGAAGTGCTGAAGAAAGTGAACCCGGAAACCACGCTATTCCTCGTGGCGTCCAAAACCTTCACCACCCAGGAAACCATGACCAACGCCCTGAGCGCGCGCGAATGGTTCCTGAAAACCGCCGGCGATCAGCAGCACGTTGCGAAACACTTCGCCGCGCTGTCCACCAATGCGAAAGCGGTGGGCGAGTTTGGTATTGATACCGCCAATATGTTCGAATTCTGGGACTGGGTGGGTGGCCGTTACTCCCTGTGGTCAGCGATTGGTCTGTCGATTATCCTGTCCGTTGGCTTTGACAACTTTGTGGAACTCCTGTCCGGCGCGCACGCCATGGACAAGCACTTCGCCACCACGGCACCAGAGCAAAACCTGCCGGTACTGCTGGCGCTGATCGGCATCTGGTACAACAACTTCTTCGGTGCTGAAACCGAAGCGATCCTGCCGTACGACCAGTACATGCACCGTTTTGCCGCCTACTTCCAGCAGGGCAATATGGAATCCAACGGCAAATATGTTGACCGTAACGGCAACCCGGTGGATTACCAGACTGGCCCGATCATCTGGGGTGAGCCGGGTACCAACGGTCAGCACGCGTTCTACCAGCTGATCCACCAGGGCACTAAAATGGTGCCGTGCGATTTCATCGCTCCGGCGATCACCCATAACCCGCTTTCCGATCACCATCCGAAGCTGCTGTCTAACTTCTTCGCCCAGACCGAAGCGCTGGCGTTTGGTAAATCCCGTGAGGTAGTTGAGCAGGAATATGCCGACCAGGGTAAAGATCCGAAGACGCTGGAGCACGTCGTGCCGTTTAAAGTGTTCGAAGGCAACCGCCCGACTAACTCTATCCTGCTGCGCGAAATCACGCCGGCAAGTCTGGGGGCGTTGATCGCACTGTATGAGCACAAAATCTTCACCCAGGGCGCGATCCTCAACATCTTCACCTTTGACCAGTGGGGCGTAGAGCTGGGTAAACAGCTGGCGAACCGCATCCTGCCGGAGCTGGGCGATGAAAAAGAAATCAGCACCCACGACAGCTCAACCAATGGTTTGATCAACCGCTATAAATCCTGGCGTAAATAAGGCATTGCAGGCCCGTGCAGGCGTAACGTCGCCGGGCCATTTAAAATATCTATCTCTACTTAAAGCCGATATTACTATCGGCTTTTCTTATCGGACAATTCCCGTTGTCTGTGTCTTGCCGCAAATTCCTTTATTGAGTTTAATCTGAAAATCCTGAATGCCCTGTTATTACCTGAGGGTTATTTTAGGATAATACGTAGTTTAAAAACTCAGCAACTCTATTTTATGCTTTTGATTTTAAAGGCTTTATGATTAAAGCAGGCAGTTTGTTCGCTGGGATTTGTCTAATTATCTTAAAACCTTGCCGCTATTTCCCTGCTACGCAATTCACCTGCCGTAGTTGTGTATACTCGATCGCGCCTGAGTCCCTCTCAGGTAAAAATCCATTCATTCAATGAAGGGAAATTGATATGCGTAAAGTCCTGTATGGCATTTTTGCCATTTCAGCGCTGGCGGCGACGTCTGCGTTTGCGGCACCGGTGCAAGTCGGTGAAGCAGCAGGGTCGGCTGCAACGTCGGTTTCGGCGGGCAGTTCGTCTGCGACAAGCGTCAGCACCGTGAGTTCTGCGGTGGGTGTCGCGCTCGCAGCGACCGGCGGTGGTGATGGTTCCAACACCGGAACCACTACCACAACGACCACAAGTACCCAGTAATCAGGGGTACATTAACCATAACCACACTTCGGTGTGGTTATTTTGACCCTGGAGAATTGTTGTGAAGCGAGCCGGAATTGTTCTGCTTTGTCTGTTGCTTCAGGCGTGCTCAGGCACGACCAAAGGACTGGGAAGCGCGCTGTGGGATAGCCTGTTTGGCACCCCTGGCGTTCATCTCACGGATGAAGACATCGCGGACATGCCCTACGCGAGCCAGTACATGCAGCTCAACGGCGGACCACAGCTTTTTGTGGTGCTGGCGTTCGCAGAAAACGGCCAACTGAAATGGGTGACGCAGGATCAGGGCAGTATCGTGACCCAGCATGGCCGCATCGTTAAGACACTGATTGGCCAGGATAACCTTATTGAAGTGAATAACCTCGCCGCCGATCCACTGGCAAAACCCAATCAAGTGCGGGACGGCGCAAGCTGGACGCGGATGATGGGCTGGACGGAACACGGCCAGGTGCGCTACGCCACCGCGCAATCGACGTTCCGCTGGGCGGGTACCGATACCCTTGCGCTCGGCAGTAACGTGACCGACGTTCGCGTGCTGGAAGAAGAGGTGTCCACCGATCAGAAAACATGGACTAACCGTTTCTGGATAGACAGTGAAGGGCAAATCAGGCAGTCCACCCAGTATCTGGGCGCTGATTATTTCCCCATCAACACAATGTTGATTAAGGCTGCAAAAGAAAAATGAAGGCACTTATCACATCGTTACTTTTCACCCTGATGTCGCCGCTTGCCATTGCAGCGGGCACCATCAAGGTGTATTCCCCGGACAGCACACAGCCAAAAACATTAACCGATGCCCCTTTTCTGATCGATTTAGTCGGGCAGCCCCGGCTGGCAAACAGCTGGTGGCCAGGTGCTGTGATCAGTGAAGGCAAAGCCACGGTGATTGCCGAACAGCGTCATCAGGCGCTGCTGGCGCGTCTTGGCGCGCTGGCGAGTGAGGAAGAGGGCGACGATGCCGCCGCCATCAACAGCGTACGCCGTCAGTTACAGGCGGTGAAAGTGACCGGGCGACAGCTGGTGCCGCTCGATCCGGATCGGGTGCGCGTCGAACCGACGGCCAACCGCCCGCTGGAAGGCGAGTACACCCTGTGGGTGGGACCGCAACCTGCCACGGTGACGGTCGCGGGGCTTATCAGCAGCCCGGGGAAAAAGCCCTTTCAGCCCGGGCGCGATGTGGCGGGCTATCTCGATGACATGAGCCTGCTCAACGGCGCGGAACGTAGCTATGCGTGGCTGATTTATCCCGACGGGCGAACCGAGAATGTGCCTGTGGCGTACTGGAACCGGCGGCATGTCGAGCCGATGCCGGGCAGCGTGATCGTGGTCGGCTTTGCCGAATCGATCTGGAGCAGCCAGTACGAGGAGCTTAACGCCGATATTCTTTACTCCCTGACGCATCGGATCCCGGATTAATGAAAAAAATCTATCTCTATAGTCTGCTGGCGCTGGGGGTGAACGCGGCGTGCCATGCAGAAACCTATCCGGCCCCCATTGGCCCGTCGCAGTCTGATTTCGGCGGCGTCGGCCTGTTACAGACGCCTACGGCGCGTATGGCGCGGGAAGGCGAAATCAGCCTTAACTATCGTGATAACGATCAGTACCGCTATTATTCCGGCTCGGTGCAGCTTTTCCCGTGGCTGGAAACGACCCTGCGCTATACCGATGTGCGTACCCGTCGGTACAGCAGCGTGGAGGCGTTTTCCGGCGATCAGACTTACAAAGATAAAGCCTTCGATTTAAAACTGCGCCTGTGGGAAGAGAGCTACTGGCTGCCGCAGGTGGCGGTGGGCGCGCGCGATATTGGCGGTACCGGCCTGTTTGATGCCGAATACATCGTGGCGAACAAAGCCTGGGGACCGTTTGATTTCTCGCTCGGCCTCGGCTGGGGGTATCTCGGCACTGCGGGCAATATCAAAAACCCGCTGTGCAGTTACAGTAACAAATACTGCGTGCGCGACAACAGCTACAACCAGGCGGGCTCGGTTGATGCCAGCCAGATGTTCCACGGGCCGACATCGCTGTTCGGCGGCGTAGAGTACCAGACGCCGTGGCAGCCGCTGCGCCTGAAGCTGGAGTATGAAGGTAACAACTACGAGCAGGACTTCGCCGGCAAGCTGCCGCAACGCAGCAACTTCAACGTCGGTGCGATTTATCGCGTTACCGACTGGGCCGACGTCAATGTCAGCTATGAGCGTGGCAACACCGTCATGTTTGGCGTGACGCTGCGTAATAACTTCAACGATCTGCGTCCGAGCTATAATGACAATGCCCGTCCGCAATACCAGCCACAGCCGCAGGACGCCATCCTGCAACACTCCGTCGTGGCGAACCAGCTGACGCTGCTGAAATATAACGCCGGCCTGGCGGATCCGCAGATTCAGGTCAAAGACGATACGCTGTACGTCACCGGCGAGCAGGTGAAATACCGTGACTCGCAGGAAGGGATTGAGCGCGCCAACCGCATCATCATGAACGATTTGCCGGATGGCATTCGTACCATCCGCGTCACGGAAAACCGGCTGAATATGCCGCAGGTGACCACTGAAACCGACGTCGCCAGCCTGCAACGCCATCTACAGGGCGAGCCGCTGGGACATGAAACCGAACTGGTGCAAAAACGCGTCGAACCGGTGGTGCCGGACTCCACCGAGCAGGGCTGGTATATCGAAAAATCCCGCTTCGATTTCCATATCGATCCGGTGCTGAACCAGTCCGTGGGCGGCCCCGAAAGCTTCTACATGTACCAGTTGGGCGTAATGGCGACCGCCGATCTGTGGCTGACCGACCACCTGCTGACCACCGGCAGCCTGTTCGGTAACATCTCCAACAACTACGATAAATTCAATTACACCAACCCGCCGAAGGACTCGCTGCTGCCACGCGTGCGTACCCATGTGCGTGATTATGTTGAAAACGACTACTACGTTAACAACATGCAGGCCAACTACTTCCAGTACCTCGGCAACGGCTTCTACGGTCAGGTGTACGGGGGGTATCTGGAAACCATGTACGGCGGCGCGGGCGCAGAAGTGCTGTGGCGTCCGGTCGACAGCAACTGGGCATTCGGTATTGATGCTAACTACGTGAAACAGCGTGACTGGCGTAGTCCGAAAGAGATGATGAAGTTCACCGATTACACCGCCAAAACCGGGCATCTCACCGCATACTGGACGCCGCCGTTTGCGCAGGATGTGCTGATCAAGGCCAGCGTCGGTCAGTATCTGGCAGGGGATAAGGGCGGTACGCTGGAAGTGTCAAAACACTTCGACAGCGGCGTGGTGGTCGGTACCTATGCCACCATCACCAATGTGTCACCTGAAGAATACGGCGAAGGCGACTTCACCAAAGGTGTGTATGTGTCGATTCCGCTGGATCTGTTCTCGACCGGCCCGACCCGCAGCCGCGCTGGCATCGGCTGGACGCCGCTGACGCGTGACGGCGGTCAGATGCTGGGCCGTAAATTCCAGCTGTATGACATGACCAGCGACCGCTCGATTAACTTCCGCTAATAACGTGCCGGGCGGCGCTGCGCTTGCCCGGCCTACCTGACTAAGGGTGTGCCGGGCGGAGACTGCATCTTGCCCGGCCTACATCCACTCAGTAGGCCCGGTAAGCGCAGCGCCACCGGGCATTACCGCAAAATAAAAAGTAGATCCAGATCACACTTCTGCGTTATACAGTAAGCTCGTCACTGTAATGAGGTGCTGTATGACATCGCTAAGTCGCCCCCGCGTAGAGTTCATCTCCACCATTTTGCAGACTGTCCTCAGTTTAGGTCTGCTCAGCCTTGGTCTGATCCTGGTGGTGTTTCTTGGCAAAGAGACGTTGCACCTGGCGGATGTGCTGTTTGCGCCAGAGCGAACCAGCAAGTACGAGCTGGTGGAAGGTCTGGTGGTTTATTTTCTCTACTTCGAATTTATCGCGCTGATCGTGAAATACTTTCAGTCCGGTTATCACTTCCCGCTGCGCTACTTTATCTATATCGGCATCACCGCCATCGTGCGGCTGATCATCGTCGATCATAAGTCACCGATGGATGTCCTGATCTATTCCGCCGCGATCCTGCTGCTGGTACTGACGCTTTGGTTATGCAACTCGAAACGCCTGAAACGTGAATAAAAAAGGCGGCCCTCAGGCTGCCGAATGACTATCACAAGTTAGGGTTAATACAAGTTGAGGATAACAGTGGCATATCACGATGAAACTTAGCCTTTCACCCCGCCCGCCGTCAGGCCATTCACCAGCCAGCGCTGTGCCAGCAGGAACACCACGGTGATGGGGATTGCAGAAAGTACAGCCGCAGCGGCAAAGTCGCCCCACAGGTAGTTTTGCGGGTTAAGATACTGCTGCATACCGACCGCCAGCGTGTAACTGTTAACATCACGCAGCAACAGCGAGGCGACCGGAACTTCGGTAATAGCGGCGATAAACGACAGAATAAACACCACCGCCAGAATAGGCACGGAAAGCGGTAATAGCACCAGACGGAATGCCTGCCAGGGGGTCGCGCCATCCAGCGATGCCGCTTCTTCCAGCGAACCATCAATAGTTTCGAAATAACCTTTGATCGTCCACACATGCAGCGCGATGCCGCCCAGATAGGCGAAGATCACCCCGCCGTGGGTATTCAGCCCGATAAACGGAATGTACTGCCCGAGGCGGTCGAAGAGGGCATACAACGCCACCAGCGACAGCACCGCCGGGAACATCTGGAAAATCAGCATACTTTTCAGCAGCGTTGCTTTACCCGGAAAACGCATACGGGCAAAGGCGTAAGCGCAGGTGGTGGAGAGCGCCACAATCCCGATGGCGGTGATCCCCGCAATTTTGATCGAGTTCCACAGCCATAACAGCACCGGGAACGGCGGCGGCGTTACGCTGCCATCGGCGTGCTCAATGCTGAAGCCGAGCGCCAGTTTCCAGTGCTCCCATGACACCTGATCCGGGATCAGGCTGCCGGTGGCGAAGTTGCCCGGACGCAGCGAAATCGCAATTACCATCAGTAGCGGGAACATGATGGCGGCAATAAAAATCAGCAGCCCGAGGTGCGTGATCAGAAGGCGCAGCTTTTGTGATTTGGGTTGTACCATAGCCATTTACAGTGCCCTCCTTAGTCAAATTTCATGCGTGTGGCTTTCAGGTTGATGATGGCAAGCGCCCCCACCAGCAGGAAAATCAGGGTGGCAATCGCCGCCGCCAGGCCAAAGTCCTGTCCGCCGCCGCCTTCAAAGGCGATGCGGTAGGTATAACTGACCAGCAGATCGGTATAGCCCGCAGGCGTAGTGGTGCCGAGCCGATCCGGGCCACCGTTGGTCAACAGCTGGATCAACACGAAGTTGTTAAAGTTAAACGCAAAGCTGGCGATCATCAGCGGCGTCAGCGGCTTGATCAGCAGCGGGAAGGTGATCTTAAAGAAGTTCTGCATCGGACTTGCGCCGTCCATCGCCGAGGCCTCGTAGAGATCGTCCGGGATCGCTTTCAGCAGCCCCATGCAGAGGATCATCATGTACGGATAGCCAAGCCAGGTGTTGACGATGACAATCATCGCCCGCGCGGTGGTCGGATCGCTGAACCAGGCTGGACGGATGCCAAACAGGCCGCTCAGCATCATGTTGATCTCACCAAAACTCTGGTTGAAGAGGCCTTTAAAGATCAGGATAGAGATAAACGATGGCACGGCGTAGGGCAGGATCAGTAGCACGCGATACAGCGCCTTGCCTTTGAGGGATTCCCACTGTACGACGCAGGCCAGCACCATGCCGACGGCTACGGTCAGCACCACCGTCAACAGCGAGAAAATCACCGTCCAGACGAAAATGGCAAAGAAAGGTTTCTGAATGCCCTCGTCAGTAAAGACGCGCATAAAGTTCTTCCAGCCGATGGTCACGGTGTAGCCGGGGCTGAGTTTTTCGTCGCCCCAGTTGCTGTCCGCGTTCACCGCCTGGAAATAGCCGATGTCATTGTTCGGGCGGTAAACCACGCCGCTCTGGTTATTGGTCAGCGCGCCGTCATCGCCGCGGGTATACAGCGGGCGAGTGCCGGAGAACTGACGTAATGAACTCATGATGACCTTGCTGTCATCGGGCAGCACGGCGGTCAATTGCGTCAGCGCCTGGCGGTTCTGGGTGATCACGCGCAGATTCCCGCGTTCCCCCTCCGGCAGCGCCGGGACTTCTTTCAGTTTCAGCGTTTTTTCACCGCCGAACGTAAAGGCGTCAGAGAGATAATTTTTGCCGCTTTCGCCGTCGGTCAGCGCCAGCTGCCAGTCGTTACCTGCCTGATAAAGTCCAAAGTTAAAGGTCTTTCCGGCCTGGTACACGCGATCCATCAGCACCTGCTGCGCGCGCTCCTGAGTGAGCTGGTTGGTGCTGCTGTAGTTAGTGAAGGCAATGGCGATGGTACAGACAAGCGGGAACAACACGAACAGCCCCATACCCGCCACGCCAGGATAGACATAGCGCCAGGCATAGGTTTTGCGATTCGCGAAAATATACAGGCCAGCAGAGCTTAAAATCAGCGTCATGATGGCAAACAGGTACTCTCCCTGGGCGTACATTAAAACCACAAGATAGGCCACCAGCAGGCCGAGCAGGGCGATGGTTGCCCATTTTACGGTCTCGCTTTGCCACCAATGACTCTTTCTAACGACATCCATGGGGATTCATCCTCTACCACTGTTACCACGGTGAAAACCTGTAGGCCGGATAAGACGCATGGCGTCGCCATCCGGCAACTGCACTTATCAGGCCTACATTTATTACTTACTTAGTTACACGGCCCTGTGCGTCTTTCAGCGCGGCGTCAACGGTCTGACGACCACTGGCGGCGTTGATCACTGCGGTACGCACGGCATACCAGAAGGCAGACATCTGCGGCACGTTCGGCATGATTTCACCGGTCTGCGCGTTCGCCATGGTGGCGGCAATGCGCGGATCTTTCGCTAACTTGTCCTGATAAGATTTCAGGGCCACCGCGCCTAACGGCTTGTCTTTGTTCACTTCTGCCAGACCATCGTCGGTCAGCAGGTAGTTTTCCAGGAACTCTTTCGCCAGTTCTTTGTTCGGGCTGGCGGCGTTAATGCCTGCGCTCAGTACGCCAACGAACGGCTTAGAAGCTTTGCCTTTGAAGGTCGGCAGCATGGTCACGCCGTAGTTCACTTTGCTCTTGTCGATGTTGGCCCATGCCCACGGTCCGTTAATGGTCATTGCCGTGTCGCCTTTGTTAAAGGCCGCTTCGGCGATGGAATAATCGGTATCCGCATTCATGTGTTTGTTTTTGATCAGATCCACCAGGAAGGTCAGACCTGCTTTCGCGCCCGCACTGTCAACGCCGACATCTTTCACGTCGTATTTGCCATTTTCATACTTGAACGCATACCCGCCGTCAGCGGCGATCAGCGGCCAGGTGAAGTACGGCTCCTGCAGGTTGAACATCAGCGCGCTCTTACCTTTCGCCTTCAGTGTTTTATCCAGCGCCGGGATCTCTTCCCAGGTTTTCGGTGGCGTCGGGACGAGGTCTTTGTTGTAAATCAGTGAGAGGGCTTCAACGGAAATCGGGTAGGCGATGATCTTGCCGTTGTAACGCACCGCATCCCAGGTGAACGGGAAGAGTTTGTCCTGGAAGGCTTTGTCCGGGGAAACTTCCGCCAGCAGGCCAGACTGCGCGTAGCCACCAAAGCGATCGTGCGCCCAGAAAATAATGTCCGGGCCATCACCTGTTGCGGCAACCTGCGGGTACTTCTCTTCCAGCTTATCCGGGTGCTCAACGGTCACTTTAATGCCGGTATCTTTCTCGAATTTCTTACCCACTTCGGCCAGGCCGTTATAGCCTTTATCGCCGTTGATCCAGATAACCAGCTTACCTTCTTCAATTTTGGCGAGAGCCGGTGCGGTCAGCATCATCGTCGCGATCGCGGATAATGCCAGAATGCCTGCGCCAGTTTTGATTTTCATAAATCCCGTCCTTTTTGGTGATGTGCTCTGACTATTTCGAACACAGGTACACAGAGGTGGCTTAACGGGTCTTAGTCTCCTGGTTTGGCAAGCGCTTCTCATCCTCCTTCGCCCTACGCCCCACCCCCACTTTGTGTGATCTGCCTTGCATAAAACGCAGTTATGCGGTGCAGCGCACACAAAAGTGTCGCCATTTTTGCAATCGCCATCACGAATTTCGCCGATGCACGGAACTTGTGGGGGCAGAGCCGGTCGCCTCATCCTCCCGTCTCCTCCCCCATAAAAAAGAGAAGGGTGGAGGATCCACCCGCGCCATCGTTGCCGCATAGTCCCCGCATCTTGAAGGTTTCAGCGTAGTAACAAAGGGAGAAGGGCATGGCGAGCGTGCACTTGCGCAAGGTAACGAAGGCCTGGGGCGACGTAGTCGTTTCGAAAGACATCAATCTCGACATTAATGAAGGCGAGTTTGTGGTGTTTGTCGGTCCATCGGGCTGCGGTAAATCGACTCTGCTGCGCATGATTGCCGGGCTGGAAACGATCACCAGCGGGGATTTACTGATTGGCGATACCCGTATGAATGACATTCCGCCCGCCGAGCGCGGCGTCGGCATGGTGTTCCAGTCATACGCCCTTTATCCGCATCTGTCGGTGGCGGAAAACATGTCCTTTGGTCTTAAGCTCGCGGGCGCCAAAAAAGAGATGATTAATCAGCGGGTCACGCAGGTCGCCGAAGTACTGCAACTGGGGCACCTGCTGGATCGTAAGCCGAAAGCGCTTTCTGGTGGTCAGCGTCAGCGTGTCGCCATTGGCCGTACGCTGGTGGCCGAGCCGCGCGTCTTCCTGCTTGATGAACCGCTGTCAAACCTCGACGCCGCACTGCGCGTGCAGATGCGTATCGAGATCTCCCGCCTGCACAAACGGCTGGGACGCACGATGATTTACGTGACCCACGATCAGGTCGAAGCGATGACGCTGGCCGACAAAATCGTGGTGCTGGACGCCGGGCGCGTAGCGCAGGTCGGCAAGCCGCTGGAGCTTTATCACTACCCGGCAGACCGCTTTGTGGCGGGCTTTATCGGTTCACCGAAGATGAACTTCCTGCCGGTGAAAGTGACCGCCACGGCGATCGACCAGGTGCAGGTTGAACTGCCGAACCGTCAGCAAGTGTGGCTGCCGGTGGAAAGTAGCGATGTGCAGGTTGGTGCCAATATGTCCCTTGGCATTCGTCCGGAACATCTGCTGCCGAGCGATATCGCCGATGTCACGCTGGAAGGCACCGTTCAGGTTGTCGAGCAGTTGGGCCACGAAACGCAAATTCATATTCAGATCCCCGCCATCCGTCAAAACCTGGTTTACCGCCAGGCTGACGTGGTGTTGGTAGAAGAGGGTGCCACATTCGCTATCGGCTTGCCGCCGGAGCGTTGCCATCTGTTCCGTGAAGATGGCACCGCTTGTCGTCGGTTGCACAAAGAGCCAGGCGTTTAAGCATTCCCATTACAAAGAAAAGCAATGCTCTCAGGAGATAGAACGATGATTACTCTGCGCAAACTTCCACTGGCTATCGCCGTTACAGCAGGCATTCTGTCTGCTCACGCTGGCGCGGTCGACTTTAAAGGTTATGCCCGTTCTGGTATCGGCTGGACTGGCAGCGGCGGCCCGCAACAGTGCTTCCAGGCAACGGGTGCACAGTCTAAATACCGTCTTGGTAACGAATGTGATACGTACGCTGAAGTTAAATTAGGCCAGGAAGTGTGGAAAGAAGGCGATAAGAGCTTCTATTTCGACTCCAACATTGCCTATAACTCTTCACAGCTGAACGACTGGGAAAACGACAATACCCCGGCGATCCGTGAATTCAACGTCGTAGGTAAAAACCTGATCGACTCCCTGCCGGGCGCGAACATCTGGGCTGGTAAGCGTTTCTATCAGCGTCATGACGTGCACATGATCGACTTCTACTACTGGGATATTTCCGGTCCGGGCGCAGGTCTGGAAAACATTGACGTTGGTATCGGTAAACTCTCCCTCGCCGCCACCCGTTCTACTGAGTCCGGCGGTTCATCCGCAGCGGCTGAACGCGATCCGGTGACCGGTGAAAGAACCTATAACAATGACGTGCCGAACGACGTGTTCGACGTGCGTTTAGCGGGTCTGGAAACCAACACTGACGGCGTGCTGGAACTGGGTGTTGACTACGGTCATACCAACCTTCCGGATAACTACACCCTGCGTCAGGGCGGCTCTAAAGATGGCTGGATGTTCACTGCTGAACATACCCAGAGCATGCTGAAAGGCTTTAACAAGTTTGTGGTGCAGTACGCCACTGACTCCATGACTTCCAACGGCAAAGGCCGTCCGGAAGGTGGCAGCATCAATAACGACGGCAGCATGATCCGCGTGCTGGACCATGGTGCGATCACCCTGGCCGATCGCTGGGATCTGATGTACGTCGGTATGTATCAGGATATCGACCGCGACGACAACAACGGTACCCGCTGGTGGACTGTCGGCGTGCGCCCGATGTTCAAATGGACACCGATCATGAGCACCCTGCTGGAAGTGGGTTACGACAACGTGAAATCACAGCGTACCGACGACACCAACAACCAGTACAAAATCACCCTCGCCCAACAGTGGCAGGCGGGCGACAGCATCTGGTCCCGTCCGGCTATCCGTGTCTTCGCCACTTACGCGAAGTGGGATGAGAAATGGGGTTACGCCAACACGACCGCTGATACCGCTGCCGGTTACTCAAGCGGCGTAGCGTACAACGACACCTCCGCACGTACCTTCAGCCGTGGCGACAACGACGAAGTGACCTTCGGTGCTCAGATGGAAATCTGGTGGTAATCACCCGATAACCTGACGTAATGATCAAAAGAGGGGCGCAAGCCCCTCAATCCTTTGGGTGACGCGCGCTATTGCCTGGCAACCGTGGCACCTGTGAATTCAGAGGTGAAAACAATGAAAATGAAAAAAAGTCTCGTTGCATTCTGTCTGAGCGCCAGCCTGCTGGCGGCCTGTCCGCTTTCCGCGCTGGCGGACGTAAACTTTGTACCGCAAAACACCAGCAGCGCCCCGGCTATTCCGGCGGCGGAGCTACAGAAACTGACCTGGACCCCGGTTAACCAGTCCAAAGCCCAGACCACCACGGTGGCGACCGGTGGACAAACCATTAACGTGCCGGGGATCAGTGGCCCGGTGATCGCCTGGAGTGTGCCGGCGAATATCGGTGAACTCACCCTGACACTCACCAGCGAAGTGGATAAGCAAACGCAGGTCTTTGCGCCGAACGTGCTTATCCTTGACCAGAACATGACGCCATCCGCCTTCTTCCCGAGCGACTATTTTACCTATCAGGAGCCGGGTGTAATGAGCGCCGATCGGCTGGAAGGCGTGATCCGCCTGACGCCTGCGCTGGGTCAGCAAAAAATCTATGTGCTGGCCTTTACCCGCGATCAGGATCTGCAGAAAACCACCAAACTGATCAACCCGGCGAAAGCCTATGCCAAAGGCGCGGGTAACGCGATCCCGGATATTCCCGATCCGCTGGCGCGCCACGTGACCGACGGCAAGCTGACGTTGAAAGTCAAAACCAACAGTGGCTCAAGCGTACTGGTCGGCCCGCTGTTTGGCTCCTCCGGCCCGGATGCGGTGACGGTGGGTAATACCGCTGCTCCGGCTACCGCCTATAGCGCACCGGCAGCACCTGTTGCGGCGCCAGCCCCGGCTCCGGCTCCTGCGCCGGCAGTGAAGAAAGAACCTGTGCTGAACGAAACTGAAAATTACTTCAACCAGGGGATCCGCCAGGCCGTTGCCAAAGGCGAGATCGACAAAGCCCTCAAATTGCTCAATGAAGCAGAAAGCCTGGGATCAAAGTCTGCCCGTTCAACCTTTATCAGCAGTGTAAAAGGCAAGGGGTAATTTCTCCCCGCAATGCTGATTTTGCTGTTTGGTGCGCCTTTACGGGCGCACCTTTTTTTGTGGCCTGCGCGTGCTGTTGCGTAGCTGTTACGCTTTTGCAAAGGACATCCCCCGTCACCGCCGGTTCTGCGATACAATACTTTTACGTTTTGTACCGGAGAGTAAGGCATGTCACACCCTGCGCTAACGCAACTGCGTGCGCTGCGCTACTTTGACGCAATCCCCGCGCTGGATCCGCAACTGCTCGACTGGCTGTTGCTGGAAGATTCCATGACCAAACGTTTCGAGCAGCAAGGCAAACAGGTGAGCGTGACGCTGATCCGCGAAGCCTTTGTCGCGCCGGATGACATTCCGGAGGAGCTGCCGCTGCTGCCTGCCGAAGCACGCTACTGGCTACGGGAAATTTTACTCTGCGCTGATGGCGAACCCTGGCTTGCCGGGCGTACAGTGGTGCCTGAATCCACGCTCAGCGGCCCGGAGCTGGCGCTGCAAAAGCTGGGCAACACGCCACTTGGTCGTTATCTGTTTACCTCGTCTACGCTTACCCGTGACTTTATCGAAATTGGGCGTGAGGATACGCTGTGGGGACGCCGTTCCCGCCTGCGTCTTGGCGGGAAGCCGTTACTGCTGACGGAACTGTTTTTGCCGGCATCGCCGTTGTACTAAGAGGAAGAGAAAATGGAGTGGAGTCTCACTCAGGATAAGCTGCTGGCCTTTCACCGCTTAATGCGCACCGATAAACCCATCGGCGCGCTGCTGCTGTTATGGCCCACGCTGTGGGCACTATGGGTCGCCACGCCGGGCGTGCCGCCGTTGTGGATCCTGGCGGTATTTGTGGCAGGTGTCTGGCTGATGCGCGCGGCGGGCTGCGTGGTCAACGATTATGCCGACCGTAAAATCGACGGGCACGTTAAGCGCACGGCGAACCGTCCGATGCCCAGCGGCGCGGTGACGGAAAAAGAAGCGCGTACGCTGTTTGTGGTGCTGGTCCTGCTGGCTTTTGTGCTGGTGCTGACCCTGAACCTGATGACGATAGCGCTCTCTGTGGCGGCGCTGGCGCTGGCCTGGGTATATCCGTTTATGAAGCGCTACACCCATTTACCGCAGGTGGTATTAGGTGCGGCCTTTGGCTGGTCCATACCGATGGCGTTCGCGGCGGTGAGTGAGTCCTTACCGCTGAGCTGCTGGCTGATGTTTGTTGCGAACGTGCTGTGGGCAGTGGCGTACGACACGCTGTATGCGATGGTTGACCGGGATGACGACCTGAAAATCGGCGTCAAATCGACGGCCATTCTGTTCGGGCGTCACGACAAATTGATCGTCGGCATATTGCAGATAATAGTGCTGGCGCTGATGACAACCGTAGGCTGGCTGAACGGACTGGGCTGGGCTTACTATGTATCGATAGGGCTGGCCGGTGCGCTGTTTATCTATCAGCAGTGGCTGGTGGTAAACCGCGATCGTGATGCCTGCTTTAAAGCGTTTATGAACAATAACTACGTAGGTCTGGTGCTGTTTTTAGGGCTGGCAGTGAGTTATTTACACTAAAAATAAAGCCCGGCTGGCCTGTGCCGCCGGGCTTTAATTTATACCGCGTCCGTCTGACTGGTCGCGCTTTCAATCGTTAAGCGCACATCAGAGGTCACCAGATCGGCGAGCAGCTGATACACCTGCAAGGTTTTCGACGGATCCGCATCACCCGTATCGCTGATATAGCCTTCATCACGCAGCGTCAGCACCAGCGTACTGAACACCGCCTTATCGAAGAATTCCGGCGCGTTAATGCCGTGCAGCACCGACAGACGCTGCGCCAGCGTGCGGCTCTCTTTTTCCAGCGTACTGCGGTTGATGGACGGGTTCGCACTCAACAGCCAGAACGTAATGGCATAGCGTTGCAGCGTTTCACGCGCACCGGCCGCCAGCAGTTGCAGCGTGCGGGAGCGTGACGGATTGATATGCAGACGATCGTCTTTTATCACGATCAGCCCCTGACGCAGCAGCTCAGTGGTCAGGGTATCCAGTACGTCCCCTAACGCCTCTTTTTCCCAGCGCAGGAACAGCTCGGCTTTCAGCATCGGGTAGAGCGCTTCAACATGATGCAGCATCTCCTCGCGGGAGATATGGCGATGCTGCGTAATGATGGCGGCCATCAGGGAAGGCAGAACCAGCATATGCGCAATGTTGTTGCGGTAGTAGGTCATCAACACCGCCTGCTCGCGCGGCAGAATGATGATGTCACCGATGGTATCTTTCTCGACTTCAAACTTGTTCATTTGCAGGGCGTGATCGATAAGTCCTGACGCCGTGGCCGTCGGCACGGTAGCGTCTTCCGAATAAGGCGCATTGCGCAGCAGATCCAGATAACAATCCAGCTGTTCGGTCAGTTGCTCGCGGGTCAGTGAGCGCTGACGTGACGCCAGCAGCGCCGTAGAACACAGGTTCATGGCGTTCGCCGCACCGGCATTGTTAATGCGCACCATCAGCTCGGCGGCGATGGTATTCACCGTCGGCGTCAGCCATGCCGGACGTATCGCTTCAATCGGATCGATCGCTTCGCGCCAGTCCGGGACATGCTGATTGAGATACGCGTTCAGCGGCATCGGCTCGCCGAAGTTCACGTAGCCCTGACCCAGGTTACGCAGCTTGCTTAAGCCACGCACCATCTGCATCAGGTTCTCTTTCTCTTTGGTCGCACCCCGCAGCTCTTTGGCGTAGGTTCCCACTTCCATGACGTGCTCGTAGCCGATGTAAATCGGCACTAACGTAATAGGACGGGTGCCGCCGCGTAACATCGCCTGGAGCGTCATCGACAGGGTGCCGGTTTTCGGATCGAGCAGACGCCCGGTACGGGAACGACCCCCTTCCACGAAGTACTCCACCGAATAACCCCGGCTGAACAGCTCGCCGAGATACTCACGGAACACCGTCGAATAGAGTTTGTTGCCCTTAAAGGTTCGACGGATAAAGAACGCGCCCAGACGGCGGAAAATCGGCCCGGCGGGCCAGAAGTTCAGGTTGATCCCGGCGGCGATATGCGGCGGCACCAGCCCCTGGTGATACAGGACGTAAGAGAGCAGCAGGTAATCCATGTGGCTGCGGTGGCAGGGCACATAGACGATCTCGTGACCGTCGTGGGCCAACTGACGCACGCGCTCGGCGTTATGGACATTGATCCCCTGATACAGGCGGTTCCAGGTGAAGCTCAGAATACGATCGGAAACGCGGATCATTTCATAGGAGAAGTTCGCCGCAATCTCTTCCATCAGGGCGACGGCATTTTGCTGTGCCTTTTCGTGGGAGATTTTTTTGCTGCGCGCTTCGTCTTCCACGGCGCGGGCAATGGCTTTCGACGCCAGCAGTTTGTTGAACAGATCCTGACGCGCAGGCAGGCGCGGACCTACCGCGGCCAGTCGCTGGCGGGCGAAATGCATACGTGCGACGCGGGCCAGTTTCTGGGCAATAATTTTGTCAGTACCGTGCTCGGTGGCCATGCGGCGCAGCGAAACCGGCGGCGAGAAGCGCACAAAGCTGTCGCGTCCCAGCCAGGAAATGGCAACAAACTTCTGTACGCCGTTCAGCATCCGCAGGGGCGGGTTCACCTCGCCCTTTTCACGACCCGGCGAGCGGCCAAACATCACCGACACCGGCACCATCTGCACGTCCAGATCGGGATGGCTGCGGTGCAGGTCGAGATAGTCGTGGAACAGTTTGATGGACTCTTCTTTCGGCGTGTACCAGGTAAACACGCGCGGGCCGCTGTGAATAAAGATGTAACGCGGCAGCAGAGTGCCGTCGATTTCGAGCGGTTCCAGCGGATCGGGCAGATCGTTTGCCAGGCACTGCGCGCGCAGGGTCAGCAAATCTGCTTTCGAGTTGTACGGTAAGACGTACATAATTGGACGCGAGGTATCAAGTCCCAGTTCCTGAGCAGGTTCTGCCGGAATGGACTTGCTTTTTACCAACGCGCCTAATGGTAAATTAAGTAATTTGTAGTAAATTCGTGGCCAGCCGGACATATACGATGTGAAGCCTCTGGTTAATAATCCTGTCGCGCCGCAAGAATATCAGAAAGCGCGCGTAAATTCTGTTGTACCAAGGTCTGCTTGCATAGACATTGACGCTAATTACATAAAAAGGTTCTTTTTGATGGCCAATAATACCACTGGGTTCACTCGCATCATAAAAGCAGCAGGGTACTCCTGGAAAGGGGTTCGCGCCGCCTGGATCAACGAAGCGGCCTTTCGCCAGGAAGCGGTGGCGGTGATCCTCGCGATTGCCATTGCCTGCTGGCTGGACGTGGACGCTATCACACGCGTGCTGCTGATTGGCTCCGTTGCGCTGGTAATGATAGTGGAAATTCTGAACAGCGCGATTGAAGCGGTGGTGGACCGTATCGGCACGGAAATGCACGAACTTTCCGGCCGCGCAAAGGATATGGGCTCGGCGGCGGTGCTGATGTCGATCCTGCTGGCGCTCGCCACCTGGGGCATGCTGTTGTGGTCGCATTATCGATAAGGCTCGCATAAATCAACAAACCCCTGTTATTTGCTCATAATTTGGTTCCAAAATTGACTTTGACTGTATATACTCACAGCATAACTGTATATGCAACCAGGGGGCGGTATGAAAGCGTTAACAGCCAGGCAGCAAGAGGTGTTCGATCTCATCCGGGATCACATCAGCCAGACAGGCATGCCGCCGACGCGTGCGGAGATCGCGCAACGTTTGGGGTTCCGTTCCCCGAACGCGGCTGAGGAACACCTTAAGGCGCTGGCGCGTAAAGGTGTGCTGGAGATCGTTTCAGGCGCGTCTCGCGGTATTCGTTTACTGCTTGAGGAAGTCGATGGACTGCCGCTGGTCGGGCGTGTCGCGGCAGGTGAACCGCTGCTGGCGCAGCAACACATTGAAGGCCATTATCAGGTCGATCCCAATCTGTTTAAACCGAATGCAGACTTCCTGCTGCGGGTTAGCGGTATGTCGATGAAAGATATCGGCATTATGGATGGCGATCTGCTGGCGGTGCACAAAACCCAGGAAGCCCGCAACGGCCAGGTCGTGGTGGCGCGTATTGACGATGAAGTGACCGTTAAACGTCTCAAACGTCAGGGTAACACCGTGCAACTGCTGCCGGAAAACAGCGAGTTTTCCCCTATCGTGGTTGATCTGCGCGAGCAGAGCTTCACCATCGAAGGGCTGGCCGTCGGCGTGATCCGTAACGGTGAGTGGCTCTAAACTCTTCTTTCCACGCGGCGGCAACCTCATCATTGCCGCCGTGCGTTCGTTCTCCTTCCGGTAATTCAACGTGGCCTTTCTGACGACTTCTGACAAAGCGTTGTGGCGTCTTGCGCTGCCGATGATTTTTTCCAATATCACCGTTCCGCTGCTGGGTCTGGTCGATACCGCCGTTATTGGTCATCTGGACAGCCCGGTGTATCTGGGCGGCGTGGCGGTTGGCGCGATGGCAACCAGCTTCCTGTTTATGCTGCTGCTTTTCCTGCGCATGAGTACCACCGGTTTTACCGCCCAGGCCTTTGGCGCAAAAGATCCCCAGGCCCTTGCGCGGGCATTAGTGCAGCCTTTACTGCTGGCGCTGATCGCCGGTTTCGCCATCATCCTGTGTCAAACCCCGCTAATTAATCTCACCCTGCAGATCGTAGGCGGCAACGACGCGGTGCTGGAACAGGCACGGCGTTTTCTGGAGATCCGCTGGCTGAGCGCCCCGGCATCGCTGGCGAATCTGGTGCTGCTCGGCTGGCTGCTGGGCATTCAGTATGCCCGCGCGCCGGTGGTGCTGCTGGTCGTGGGCAACGTGCTTAACATCGTTCTCGATTTATGGCTGGTGATGGGGCTGCACATGAACGTGCAGGGGGCTGCGCTGGCGACCGTGATTGCGGAATACGCCACCTTTGTGGTTGGCCTGCTGATGGTGCAGCGTGGCCTGCGCCGACGGGGGATCAGCCTGGCGATGCTGAAAACCGCCTGGCGCGGCAATATACGGCGGCTGCTGGCGCTTAACCGCGACATCATGCTGCGCTCGCTGCTGCTCCAGCTGTGCTTTGGTTCTATCACCGTGATGGGCGCACGTCTGGGGGGCGACATTGTGGCGGTGAACGCCGTGCTGATGACGCTGCTGACCTTTACCGCTTATGCCCTGGATGGCTTTGCCTATGCGGTTGAAGCGCATTCCGGGCAGGCTTACGGCGCACGTGATGGCAGCCAGTTGCTCAGCGTCTGGCAGGCCGCCTGTCGGCAGTCGGGGATCGTGGCGCTTGCCTTTGCGCTGGTCTATGCGCTGGCGGGCGAGCAAATTATTTCGCTGCTGACGTCACTGCCGGATCTGCAACGGCTTGCCGGGCATTATCTTGGCTGGCAGGTGATCCTGCCGGTGATCGGGGTGTGGTGTTATCTGCTCGATGGCATGTTCATCGGGGCCACGCGCGGCACAGAAATGCGTAACAGTATGGCTGTCGCCGCCGCCGGATTTGCTCTGACGCTGTTTAGCGTGCCGGTGCTCGGCAATCATGGCCTGTGGCTGTCGTTAGCCGTGTTTCTTGCGCTGCGCGGTATTACGCTGGCGTGGATCTGGCGTCAGCACTGGCGTAACGGCACCTGGTTTTCCTGATTACACAGGCATTTTAGCGTGCCGATGGTTAAATATTCCGAATAATCTCCGCTTCAGCACATCCTTAACTACAATAATTATCACGTTCAGCAGATATGAACGCATTGATGGATGATGAATATTTTTCGTATTCAAACCGAACGATGAGGAAATCATTATGAATAAAGACGAAGTCGGCGGTAACTGGAAACAGTTTAAAGGTAAAGCGAAAGAACAGTGGGGTAAATTAACTGACGATGATATGACTGTCATCGAAGGTAAACGCGACCAGCTGGTTGGTAAAATTCAGGAGCGTTACGGCTACCAGAAAGACCAGGCTGAGAAAGAAGTGGGTGACTGGGAAACCCGTCACGATTACCGCTGGTAATCAGGAACTTCTGAGGCGTTAGCATTACAGCGAACGGTACAAGGATGTACCATCCTCACAGAAACCACCCTTCCAGATAGTCCAGATCCTAACGCGGTTTTTTCTTCACCTGAATGCTGTGATCGTGCTGACAGGCACCCTGATGACGGCAGGCTTCTACTTCCGAACAGGCCGCACACAGGCCGTGCGCTTCAATGACATTATGGCGCAACGCAAAACCCATCCGTGCCGCCAGACCATGCATAATATCCTCTACGCCTTCCGCAGCTTCTTCTTTCACTGCCCCGCAACGATCGCAGATAAACATAGCCGAGGTATGGGACGGATTATCAAAGAGATGGCATAACACATAGCTGTTGGTGGACTCCACCTTATGCACAAATCCCTGCTCCAGCAGGAAATCCAGCGCACGATAGACCGTCGGCGGCTTCGCCTGCGGCTCTGAAACGCGCAATAAATCCAGCAAATCATACGCGCTGATCGCCCCTTCCTGCAGGCTCAACAGCCGCAATACTTCAAGGCGCTGTGGAGTCAGGCGCACATTGCGTTGCACACAGAGCTTTTCAGCCTGCGCTAACATCTCCTGCGAAGTGGTCTTATCCATTGGCATCCTCTGGTGGCCGGGTGCGGAAACGTACACTTTACCATGTTCTGCCTTAAACGCCGAGATCCCCGCTCTTTCATCCCGAGGCTGTTTTACCTTCTTCTGCGTTAAAACCTTCACGAAATTAATTTCGTCTTCTATAAATTAATAGGCCCGTCAACGGAACGGGAAAGCACCGAATAAGACCATTAGCATCAAATTGTCCTTTAAATTGAATTAGCCGTATTTAACATCGTTGTTCACAGCAATAGTTCATCCCCGTTCGGGCGATAACTGTCGGGGTAAAGATGTTCAATTATTCAAAGAAGAGCAAACTGTGAAAAAAACATTCAAATATTCAATGGTTACTCTCGCTGTCTCCTTTTTTGTGGCAAATCAGGCGTCAGCGGCCAATACCTGGGCAGAAGCGCGTGGCGACGCAATGGGTGGTACGGGTGTCGCTTCAGCGAGTTATGGCAGCGGCGCACTCATTAACCCGGCCTTACTGGCCAAAGCAAAGCCGGATGACAACGTGACCGTTATCCTGCCAGCTGTGGGTGCGCAAATTACGGATAAAGACAATCTGCAGGATGAGATTGACGAGATTAATGACAAAGTCGACCGCTATAGCGACATTGTCGATAACCTCACGCCAGTAGATATTATTACGAACCCGCTGGGCACCATTGGACAATTCCAGAGCGCGGCAAAAGATCTGGCCGATGAGCTGGAATTCCTGGATGGTAAAACCGCGCGGGCAAATGCTGCCGCAGGTATCGCCGTCAGCATTCCTAACGATGTGCTGTCGGTGGCATTCGTGACCAAAGCACACGCCCATGCGCGCGTCAGCTCGAATATCGATCAGCAGGATATTACTTATCTGCGCAGTATTCAGAACAGCCGGCTCGTGGCAACGGGTGAAGCGCTTAATGCCGCCCTGTCGCCAAATGGCGCTGACGAAATCAAAGAGAACCTGAACTCCACCGCCTCGGGGCGCGCAGCCATTGTGTCAGATTACGGTGTTGCCGTTGCCCGTCAGTTCCAGATTGGCGACGTCCCGGTTTCTGTCGGTGTAACCCCGAAATTCCAGAAAACCTGGGTCTATAACTACACCACCTCGATCTACGATTACGACAGTGATGATTTCAAAAGCAGCCGCTACCGTACTGATGACAATGGTTTCAACGTTGATGCCGGTGTGGCGGCAGACTTCGGTGAAAACTGGACCGTGGGTGTGAGCGGGCAGAACCTGATCTCCCGTGACATCGACACTAAAGACATTCGCGTGCGTAACGGTCGCACCGGCGAAGTCAGAAACTACAAAGACACCTACCAGATCAGCCCGGTTGTGACGGCAGGTGTGGCATGGCATAACGATCTGGTAACGGTAAGCGCCGATGGCGATCTGACCGAAACCAAAGGCTTTAAGAGCGAAGAAAACTCCCAGTACGTCGGCGTAGGTGCTGAAGTTCGTCCGCTGAGCTGGATGGCGGTGCGTGCCGGTTACCGTGCAGACGTGAAAGACAACGACAGCAACGTCTTCACCGGCGGTGTGGGCTTCACGGCGTTCGAACGTGCGCGTCTTGACCTGACCGGTATCGTCGGCGAAAACGAAACCTGGGGTGCGGGCGCACAGCTGAGTATGACCTTCTAAGTTAAACCGGACCGGGGGCGCAACGCCTCCGGTCTGCGTGTGTGTACCCCCGAAATGAGTGTGTTATAGTAGCGCCCCTTTTTCATGTTGATGCAAAAATGTACGCTATGGCACCCGTAAACCCGTCCACTGAATTTGCTTCCTCCCGCTTCTCCATCGCGCCGATGCTCGACTGGACGGACAGGCATTGCCGCTACTTTTTGCGTCTGCTGTCCCGCGATATGCTGCTCTATACCGAAATGGTCACCACCGGTGCCATTATTCACGGCAAGGGTGATTATCTGGCTTACAGCGAGGAAGAACATCCAGTCGCGCTGCAACTCGGCGGCAGCGATCCGCAGCAGCTGGCGCAGTGCGCGAAGCTGGCGGAAGCGCGCGGCTACGATGAAATCAACCTTAACGTCGGCTGTCCGTCTGACCGCGTACAAAATGGCATGTTCGGCGCGTGCCTGATGGGCAACGCGCAACTGGTAGCCGATTGCGTGAAAGCCATGCGCGATGTGGTGTCGATCCCGGTGACGGTAAAAACCCGTATCGGCATTGATGACCAGGACAGCTATGAATTCCTGTGCGATTTTATCAGTACGGTCTCCGGCAAAGGCGAGTGCGATACCTTTATTATCCACGCCCGTAAAGCCTGGCTGTCGGGCTTAAGCCCGAAAGAGAACCGCGAGATCCCGCCGCTGGACTACCCGCGCGTATACCAGCTCAAGCGTGATTTCCCGCAGCTGACGATGTCGATTAACGGCGGCATCAAATCGCTGGCAGAGGCGAAAGCGCATCTGGAACATATGGATGGCGTGATGGTAGGCCGCGAGGCGTATCAGAATCCGGGCATCCTGACTGCCGTTGACCGTGAGATCTTTGGGCGCGATCGCGCGGATGCCGATCCGGTCGATGTGGTGCGCGCCATGTATCCTTATATTGAGCGTGAACTGAGCAAGGGCGCGTATCTGGGCCATATCACCCGTCATATGCTCGGGCTGTTCCAGGGCGTTCCCGGCGCGCGTCAGTGGCGTCGCCACCTGAGTGAAAATGCGCATAAAGCGGGCGCAGACATTCGCGTTGTTGAACAGGCGCTGGCGCTGGTCGCGGATAAGCGTTAAAACTTCGCCAAAAAATGGTCAGATTCACCACGCCTCGCGTTGATAAGCGGGACGTTTTTGTTTTATATCAATGGCTTAATGTTGGCATGATTCTTGTAATAGACCTGATAAGAATGAAAGAAACGTCTTTCGGGAGAAAGCCATGCTTGAACTACTGTTTGTGATTGGATTTTTTGTCATGCTGATGGTGACGGGTATTTCGCTGCTCGGCATTATCGCTGCGCTGGTGGTCGCCACCGCGTTAATGTTTGTCGGCGGACTGTTTGCGCTGATGATTAAACTGCTGCCCTGGCTGTTGCTGGCGGTGGCGATTGTGTGGGTCATAAGGGCGATAAAAACGCCAAAAATCCCACAGTATCAGCGCAATAAGCGCTGGCGTTACTAAGGTTATGCGCGGTTGATCACAACCTCGTACATTTCCGGGGCAGGTTCGCTTAAACCGCATAGGAATTAGTTATCAGTTCTGGCACTATTGCGCGGTTAACGAATTCATCGTGCTGTCCCCTACAAACAGCCGAACAAAAAAAGAATGGGCCTCCTGATGGAGGCCCTAATTCTTTCAGGGGATCAGTAAACTTGAGCCCTGTGTGGCACGACTTTCCAGCGCCTCATGCGCCCGTTGCGCATCTGCCAGTGCAAACTTCTGATCCTCCGCCACATCCACTTTGATCACGCCGCTGGCGATCAGCGAAAACAGCTCATTACTCGCTTCTTCCAGCTCTTCACGGTTAGTGATGTAGCCTTGTAGGGAAGGGCGGGTGGCAAACAGTGAGCCTTTCTGATTCAGAATGCCCAGATTCACGCCGGTCACCGGCCCCGACGCGTTGCCAAAACTGACCATCAACCCGTGACGTTGCAGGCAGTCCAGCGACGACTCCCAGGTATCTTTCCCCACCGAGTCATACACCACGCGCACTTTCTTCCCGCCGGTGATCTCTTTTACCCGATCAACAATGCTCTCTTCCCGATAATTGATCACCTGCCAGGCGCCCGCCTGCAATGCGCGCTGCGCTTTTTGCGCGCTGCCCACGGTGCCAATCAGCTTACCGCCCAGCGCTTTTGACCACTGGCAGGCAATCAGACCTACGCCGCCCGCGGCGGCATGGAATAAAAAGGGTTCGTCGGGTTTGATCTCGTATGTTTTACGCAACAGGTAGAACACCGTCAGGCCTTTCAGGAAAGAGGCGGCGGCCTGTTCGAAGGAGATGGCGTTGGGCAGGATCGCTGCTTTATCGGCAGGCACATTATGCACTGAGCTGTAAGCCCCGAGCGCAGATTGCGCATACACTACCCGGTCACCAACTTTAATATGGGTAACGCCTTTACCCACTTTGCTGACCACGCCTGCGGCTTCCGTACCCAGTCCACTCGGCAGGGACGGCGGTGGATAAAGGCCACTGCGAATGTAAGTATCGATATAGTTGATACCGATGGCTTTGTTCTCAACCTGGACTTCATTTTCCGCCGGATCGGTGGGGGTGAACTCCACCGCTTTCAGTACCTCAGGGCCACCATGCTTGTGAAATTCAATTCTTGTTGCCATGCTTCCTCCTGAACTCTGTGGTAATCTTTCGACCCAATCATCATCTCGGTAACTCCATTCACTATGGCAGGAAATAAACCCTTCAACAAACAGCCTGAACCTCGCGACTTCAAGGTCGAAGGGATGAAAGTCCCCCCGCACTCGATTGAAGCGGAACAGTCGGTGTTGGGCGGTTTAATGCTGGATAATGAGCGCTGGGACGATGTGGCCGAGCGTGTGGTGGCGGAAGATTTCTATACCCGTCCGCACCGCCACATCTTCACTGAGATGCACCGCCTGCAGGAGATGAGTAAGCCCATCGACCTGATCACGCTCGCGGAATCGCTGGAGCAGCAGGGGCAACTCGACAGCGTGGGCGGCTTTGCTTATCTGGCTGAGCTGTCAAAAAATACGCCAAGCGCAGCGAACATCAGCGCGTATGCTGACATTGTCCGTGAACGTGCCGTCGTCCGTGAGATGATTTCGGTGGCGAATGAGATCGCCACCGCCGGTTTCGATCCGCAGGGCCGCAGCAGTGAAGATCTGCTCGACCTGGCCGAATCCCGCGTATTCCAGATCGCCGAAAATCGCGCCACCAAGGATGAAGGTCCGAAGAGTATCGATCAGATCCTTGAAACCACGGTCGCGCGTATTGAGCAGCTTTTTCAGCAGCCCCACGATGGCGTGACGGGCGTGGACACCGGTTATCAGGACCTGAATAAAAAGACCGCTGGCTTACAGCGTTCGGATTTGATCATTATCGCCGCGCGTCCGTCGATGGGTAAAACTACCTTTGCGATGAACCTCTGTGAAAACGCGGCGATGTTGCAGGATAAACCGGTATTAATCTTCAGTCTGGAGATGCCTGCCGAACAGATCATGATGCGTATGCTGGCGTCGCTCTCCCGCGTTGACCAGACCCGAATTCGTACCGGCCAGCTTGATGACGAAGACTGGGCGCGTATCTCCGGCACGATGGGCATTCTGCTTGAAAAGCGCAACATGTATATTGACGACTCCTCCGGCCTGACGCCGACGGAAGTTCGCTCCCGCGCGCGCCGTATTTTCCGCGAACACGGCGGGCTGAGCCTGATCATGATCGACTACCTGCAATTAATGCGCGTGCCGTCGCTTTCCGAGAACCGTACGCTGGAAATCGCCGAGATCTCCCGCTCGCTGAAAGCGCTGGCAAAAGAGTTGCAGGTGCCAGTGGTGGCGCTCTCGCAGCTTAACCGCTCGCTGGAGCAGCGCGCCGATAAACGTCCGGTCAACTCCGACCTGCGTGAATCCGGCTCTATCGAGCAGGATGCCGACCTGATCATGTTTATCTACCGTGACGAGGTTTATCACGAGAACAGCGATCTGAAAGGCATCGCGGAAATCATCCTCGGTAAACAGCGTAACGGCCCGATCGGTACGGTACGTCTGACCTTTAACGGCCAGTGGTCACGCTTTGATAACTATGCGGGCCCGCAATACGACGACGAATAACCAATCTGGCTGGATGCGTTACAACGCCAGAATCAGTACTCATTAATGAAGGAATATCAATGCAAGCGGCAACTGTAGTCATTAACCGCCGCGCTCTGCGTCACAACCTGCAACGCCTGCGCGAACTGGCTCCCGCCAGTCGCCTGGTGGCAGTCGTGAAAGCGAACGCCTACGGACACGGTCTTCTTGAGACCGCGCGAACGCTCCCCGATGCCGATGCCTTTGGCGTCGCCCGTCTTGAAGAAGCCCTGCGCCTGCGCGCGGGGGGTATCACCCAACCGATTTTACTGCTGGAAGGCTTTTTCGCCGCCGACGACCTGCCGACGATTGCCGCCGAGCAGTTGCATACCGCTGTTCACAACAACGAACAGCTGACGGCGCTGGAAAACGCGCAGCTTAGCGAACCGGTTACCGTGTGGATGAAGCTCGACACCGGCATGCACCGACTCGGCGTGCGGCCAGAAGAGGCGAACGCGTTTTATCAGCGCCTCTGTGCCTGCAAAAACGTCCGTCAGCCAGTGAACATCGTCAGCCATTTTGCCCGTGCCGATGAACCGGAATGCGGTGCCACCGAGCAGCAGCTCGATATCTTTAACACCTTCTGCGAAGGTAAACCCGGTCAGCGATCCATTGCCGCTTCCGGTGGCATTCTGCTGTGGCCGCAGGCGCATTTTGACTGGGTACGCCCCGGCATCATTCTTTACGGCGTTTCGCCGCTGGATCACAAACCCTGGGGGCCGGACTTCGGTTTTCTGCCGGTCATGTCTCTGACTTCCAATCTTATTGCCGTACGTGAACATAAAGCGGGCGAGCCGGTAGGCTATGGCGGCACCTGGATCAGTGAGCGCGATACCCGTCTGGGCGTGGTAGCGATGGGTTATGGCGATGGCTATCCGCGCGGCGCGCCGTCCGGTACGCCGGTGCTGGTCAATGGGCGGGAAGTCCCGGTCGTCGGACGCGTGGCGATGGACATGATTTGCGTCGATCTTGGCCCGGACGCCCAGGACAAAGCGGGCGACGGCGTCATCCTGTGGGGAGACGGCCTGCCCGTTGAACGTATCGCAGAATTCACAAAAGTGAGCGCTTACGAACTTATTACCCGGCTGACGTCGCGGGTGGCGATGAAATACGTGGATTAACGATTTTACGGAGAAAAGGTGTCCCTGACTGAAGGCCTTGCCTGTTTTACCTACGCCGTTTCCGTCTGGCTGGCGGCACGCAACAATGTAAATACCTGGTGGACAGGGATCATTGGCAGCCTGCTGTACGGCTGGGTCTTCTGGTCGGTACAGCTCTATGCTGACGTAACCCTACAGGTCTTTTTTGTCGCCACCAGCATCACTGGCTGGTGGCACTGGCAGAAAGGCCTGCGCGGCGAAGTTTTACCCATCAGGAAAACGTCTGCCCCACATTTGCTGATGCTGCTGGGTGGCGCGGTACTTATCGCTGCCGGATACGGCCTGTTACTGCACACCTTCACCAATGCCTGGTCTCCATGGCTGGACTCGCTGATCCTCACGTTCAGCATTCTGGCGCAGTTTATGCTGATGGGGCGTCGCCTTGAAAACTGGTACGTCTGGCTGGTGGTGAACACCATCGCGGTTCCGCTTTATGCCTACCGCGATCTGACCTTAACGGCGGGCCTGTATCTTATTTTCTGGTGTAATGCCTGGCATGGCCTGTGGAAGTGGCGCAGGGAGTTGGCCAGCCAGTGAAACGCTTTACGACGGGACTCATCGTAGGCAAGTTTGCGCCGCTTCACTGCGGCCATGAAACCTTGATCCGTGAGGCCGTCGAACAGTGTGAAACCCTGCTGATCCTCAGCTATTCCGTGCCAGAATTACCGGGATGCGAACCGCATAAACGGTTGCGCTGGCTGCAACAGCAATTTCCCGGGTGCCATTCTGTCGTGCTCACGCCGGAGATGGCCTGTTCGCTGGGCTTACCTCCTATGCCGCATAACGATGATGACGCAGACCTGCACCGGCATTTTGTTGCCTCGGTGTGCGATCAGGTTTTTCAGTGTCGTCCCCAGGCAGTTTTCACTGCGGAAGCTTACGGTGACGGGTTTGCCGCCGTACTCAGCGAACGTTTCCAGCAACCGGTAGCGCATGTGCGTTCATACCGGCCGTCGGGCACTGATGCGCCATCCGGCACCATGATCCGCGCCGATGTCCATCGCCACCGTGCGCTGCTGGCACCTCCGGTTTACCGTGACTTTGTACAGCGTATCTGTCTGCTGGGCGGTGAATCAACGGGAAAAAGTACCCTGACCGTTGCGTTGGCAAAGGCGCTGGGGACGGGGTTTGTCGCCGAATATGGCCGCGAGCGCTGGGAGGAAAAACAGGGCAGCCTGGAGTATGACGATTTGCTGCACATTGCCTTTGAGCAGGTACGACGTGAAGAGAGTGCCGCCGCGCATCGTTATCTGGTGTGCGATACCTCGCCGCTGACGACGCTGTTTTATACCTTGTACCTGTTCGGCCGCGCCCCCGAGGCGTTGTTTCGCCTGGCAGAACGTCCGTACGCGCTGATTGTCCTGTGCGAAGCTGACTTCCCCTTTGTGCAGGATGGCACCCGCCAGGATGAGTCCTTCCGCCTGCGTCAGCAGGGCTGGTATGAAGATGAGCTTACCCGCCGGGGCCTGCCATTTATCCGCGTCCGGGGAACGGTAGACGAACGTATTCAGCAGGTGAAAAAGGCGCTCGCCGCTTCCGCGGACCTCACCATTTAACGAGGTATTCACATCTCTCTCGATCTTCCTGCGCTTCCGGTTTATTGTGGTTATCCGCACCGTAAACCTGGAGAACCACCGCGTGTTTCAGAAAGTTGACGCCTATGCTGGCGACCCCATCCTTTCGCTGATGGAACGTTTCAAAGAAGATCCCCGTAGCGACAAAGTTAACCTCAGCATCGGGCTGTATTACAACGAAGACGGTGCTATTCCCCAGTTACAGGCGATTACGCAAGCGCGGGCGCGCCTGAATGCGCAACCGCAAGGTGCCTCGCTTTATCTGCCGATGGAAGGCTTAAACGGCTACCGTCACACCATCGCACCGCTGCTGTTCGGTGCCGATCACCCGGTATTAATCGCGCAACGCGTTGCCACTATTCAGACGCTGGGCGGCTCCGGGGCGTTAAAAATCGGTGCCGACTTCCTGAAGCGCTACTTCCCGGATTCCGGTGTCTGGGTCAGCGATCCGACCTGGGAAAATCACGTCGCCATTTTTGAAGGCGCGGGTTTTAACGTCGATACCTATCCGTGGTTTGATGCCGATACCAACGGTGTACGCGCAGAGGCATTACTTGAAAAACTTAACACCCTGCCGGCGCAAAGCATTGTGCTGCTGCATCCGTGCTGCCACAACCCGACCGGCGCGGACCTGACTCATGCCCAGTGGGATGCGGTCGTCGAGGTGCTGAAAGCGCGTAACCTGATCCCGTTCCTCGACATCGCCTATCAGGGCTTTGGCGCGGGCATGGAAGACGATGCCTATGCCATCCGCGCCATTGCCAGTGCAGGGCTGCCCGCGCTGGTCAGCAACTCCTTCTCGAAGATTTTCTCGCTGTACGGCGAGCGCGTCGGCGGGCTGTCGGTGGTCTGTGAAGATGCTGACGCCGCGAGCCGCGTGCTGGGGCAGCTGAAAGCCACCGTGCGCCGCAACTACTCCAGCCCGCCGAGCTTTGGCGCGCAGTTAGTGGCGACAGTCCTCGGCGACGAGGCCCTGAAAGCCAACTGGCTGGCTGAAGTGGAAGCCATGCGACTGCGCATCCAGGCAATGCGTCAGGAACTGGTCAACGTCCTCAAAGACGCGGTGCCGGGGCATAACTTCGATTACCTGCTCAGGCAGCGCGGTATGTTCAGCTATACCGGGCTGAGCAGCGCCCAGGTAGATCGCCTGCGCGATGAGTTTGGCGTATACCTGATCGCCAGTGGGCGCATGTGCGTGGCCGGGCTGAATGCCGGTAACGTGCAGCGTGTAGCACAGGCTTTTGCCGCTGTAATGTAAGTACTCGCTTACTGGCTCTCTCTTCCGGCGTGTCCCTGTCGGAAGAGGGACCATAATGCGATCCTCCTTCTGTTTCCCGCCTCTTTTTTAAGAATATTCTTCCTTTCACCTGCCCGGGACGTTAAGGTCGGGTAAATTTTTTGACCGTCCGCTCAGGTTGCAATGATTGCGGACTGACAATGCAGGGAAAACTATGCGCAAAATCACACTTATCCTCAGTGCCTTCAGTTTGCTGTTCACCCTTAACGGCTCCGTGACGGCGCACGCTTCGTCGCCATCACCGCTCAATCCCGGTACCAACGTAGCGCAGCTGGCCCAACAGGCTCCGGTGCACTGGGTATCCGTGGCCCAAATCGAAAATAGCCTGCTGGGACGCCCGCCGATGGCCGTGGGTTTTGACATTGATGATACTGTGCTGTTTTCCAGCCCTGGTTTCTGGCGCGGCAAGAAAACCTGGTCGCCGGACAGCGAAGAGTATTTGAAGAATCCCGCGTTCTGGGAAAAGATGAACAACGGCTGGGATGCGTTCAGCATTCCGAAAGAAGTGGCCCGGACGCTGATCGCCATGCACGTTAAGCGCGGCGACAGCATCTTCTTTGTTACCGGGCGCAGCGAAACGAAAACGGAAACTGTCTCGAAAACCCTGCAGGATGACTTTCTTATCCCCGCCAGCAGCATGAATCCGGTGATTTTTGCCGGCGACAAGCCGGGGCAGAACACCAAGACGCAGTGGTTGCAGAGCAAGCATATCAAAGTGTTCTATGGCGACTCCGATAACGATATTCGCGCGGCGCGCGAGGTCGGGGCCCGCGGTATCCGCGTGCTGCGCGCCTCTAACTCCACCTACAAACCCCTGCCACAGGCGGGTATGTACGGTGAAGAAGTGATCGTCAATTCCGAATACTGATCCCCTACGGCAGTCGCAGGATTGCCGTTTTTTTCATCTCTCGCCGCCGAAACCTGGCTGAAAGCGAACTCATGCTGCACACTTAGAAAGATTTATTTTCGACAGGGAGCAGCACTTGAGGTGCCAACAACCAGAGGAACCAAGATGACCAATGCGGAACTACTGCCCTATTGCATGGGCAAGGCGGGAGCGGAGCAGAGCGAACACAGCGACTGGAAAGCCACGCAGATTAAAGTGGCGGATGTGCTGTTTGCGATGGTGCACGAAACGGATCACCGCCCGGCGGTAACGCTGAAAACCAGCCCGGAGCTGGCAGAATTACTGCGTAACGAACACAGCGATGTGCGCCCCAGCGCGCGTCTGAATAAAGCGCACTGGAGCACGGTCTTTCTGGATGGATCGCTGCCGGATTCGCAGATTTACTATCTGGTAGACGCCTCGTATCAGCTGGTGGTCAGTGCGCTGCCCGACGCGGTCAGGCAGCAACTTTCCGTCTGATTATTTCAGCATCGGTTTGAGGAAGCGCGCCGTGTGCGAGGCTTCGCACTCGGCTACGGTTTCCGGCGTACCGGAGACGAGGATTTCCCCGCCGCCGCTGCCGCCTTCCGGCCCCAGATCGACGATCCAATCTGCGGTTTTGATCACGTCCAGATTATGCTCAATCACCACGATGGTATTCCCCTGATCGCGTAACTGATGCAGCACTTCCAGCAGTTGCTGAATATCCGCAAAATGCAGGCCGGTTGTCGGTTCATCAAGGATGTACAGCGTCTGGCCGGTGCCGCGTTTTGACAGCTCGCGCGCCAGCTTAACGCGCTGGGCCTCACCGCCGGACAGCGTGGTGGCAGACTGGCCGAGACGAATGTACGTCAGACCAACGTCCATCAGCGTTTGCAGCTTACGCGCCAGTGACGGTACGGCATCAAAGAACTCACGGGCTTCTTCGATGGTCATATCCAGCACTTCGTGGATCGTCTTGCCTTTGTACTTAATCTCCAGCGTTTCACGATTATAGCGTTTGCCTTTGCACTGGTCGCACGGCACATAAATGTCCGGCAAAAAGTGCATTTCGACTTTGATCACGCCATCGCCCTGACAGGCTTCGCAGCGCCCGCCGCGCACGTTAAAGCTGAAACGCCCCGGCGTATAACCGCGTGAACGGGATTCCGGCACACCGGCAAAGAGTTCGCGCACGGGCGTAAACACGCCGGTGTAGGTCGCGGGGTTAGAGCGCGGCGTACGGCCAATCGGGCTCTGATCGATATCGATAACTTTATCGAAATGCTCAAGACCCTGAACCTCACGGTAAGGCGCAGGCTCAGCGATGGTCGCGCCGTTCAGCTGGCGCTGGGCAATCGGGAACAGCGTATCGTTGATGAGCGTCGATTTACCTGAACCGGACACGCCGGTAATACAGGTAAACAGACCCACCGGCAGCGTCAGGGTGACATCCTTCAGGTTGTTGCCGCGCGCACCGGTCAGCTTGAGCACTTTTTCCGGATCCGCAGGCACACGCGCTTTCGGGATCTCAATCTTGCGTTTACCGCTCATGAACTGCCCGGTCAGCGATTCCGGCACGGCCATGATGTCTTTCAGCGTACCTTCTGCCACCACCTGACCGCCATGAACACCCGCGCCAGGGCCGATGTCGATAACGTGGTCTGCGGCGCGGATCGCATCTTCATCATGCTCAACCACGATCACCGTGTTGCCAAGATTACGCAGATGGATCAGCGTACCGAGCAGGCGTTCGTTGTCGCGTTGGTGCAGACCGATGGACGGCTCATCCAGCACGTACATCACGCCGACCAGGCCAGCACCGATCTGGCTCGCCAGACGGATACGCTGCGCTTCGCCGCCGGACAAGGTTTCTGCCGAACGGGACAGCGTCAGGTAATTTAGCCCGACGTTCACGAGGAATTTCAGACGATCGCCAATCTCTTTCAGCACTTTTTCAGCGATTTTTGCACGCTGACCGGAAAGTTTAAGATTGGTGAAAAAGTCCATCGCATGACCGATGCTCATATCGGAGATAGTCGGCAGCGGCGTGTCTTCCACAAATACATGGCGCGCTTCACGACGCAGACGCGTTCCATCACAGGTGGTGCACGAGCGGTTGCTGATGAACTTCGCCAGCTCTTCACGTACCGCGCTGGATTCCGTCTCTTTATAACGGCGCTCCATATTGTGCAGCACGCCTTCGAACGGATGGCGACGCACGGACGTATCGCCGCGATCGTTCATGTACTTAAATTCGATGTTCTCTTTACCGGAACCAAACAGCACCACTTTGTGCACGGTGGCGCTCAGGCTGGCCCACGGGGCTTCCACGTCGAATTTGTAGTGTTCGGCAAGCGAACGCAGCATCTGGAAATAATAGAAGTTACGGCGATCCCAGCCGCGGATCGCGCCGCCAGCCAGCGACAGCTCCGGGTTCTGGATCACCCGATCCGGATCGAAATACTGCTGCACGCCCAGCCCGTCACAGGTAGGACAGGCCCCCGCCGGGTTATTGAACGAGAACATACGCGGTTCCAGCTCATTCATGCTGTAGCCGCAAATCGGGCAGGCGAAATTCGCGGAGAACAGCAGTTCGCCCGCCTTCGCGTCGTCCATATCGGCGACAATCGCCGTCCCGCCGGAGAGATCCAGCGCGGTTTCAAAGGATTCCGCCAGACGCTGCGTCAGGTCTTCACGTACTTTAAAGCGGTCGATAACCACTTCGATGGTGTGTTTCTTTTGCAGCTCCAAGGTCGGCGGATCGGAGAGATCGCAGACTTCGCCGTCAATACGTGCGCGGATATAGCCCTGGCTTGCCAGGTTCTCCAGCGTTTTAGTGTGCTCGCCTTTACGATCTTTAACGATCGGCGCCAGCAGCATCAGCCGCTTGCCTTCCGGCTGCGAGAGCACGTTATCGACCATCTGACTGACGGTTTGCGCGGCCAGCGGAACGTTATGATCCGGGCAGCGCGCTTCGCCCACGCGGGCAAACAGCAGACGCAGATAGTCATGAATTTCGGTAATGGTTCCGACCGTGGAACGTGGGTTGTGCGAGGTCGACTTCTGTTCAATCGAGATAGCCGGCGACAGTCCTTCAATATGATCGACATCTGGCTTTTCCATGAGCGAAAGGAACTGCCGCGCATACGCCGAAAGCGATTCGACGTAACGACGCTGCCCTTCGGCATACAGAGTGTCGAAAGCCAGTGAGGATTTGCCTGAACCCGAAAGCCCGGTCACAACAATGAGCTTGTCGCGTGGGATGACGATGTTGATGTTCTTGAGATTATGGGTACGCGCGCCCCGTACTTCTATTTTATCCATTCACCTTTCCCGGTAGAGATTCGGCTGCCACAGCGTTATGCATCCATTTCTGTAAGCATAGAACACGCCCGGCGGTCGGAACTGAAACGATTAATTATGACACAATTTAACCTGAATGGATATACAGTGTTATGATGCGCCTTCCAGGTGGTACTGCAACAATGTCGCGACGGTACGGTTTACTGGAATCCGCCTCGCAAGGTATCAATCGCGCGGTTTGTAATGCTACAATCGCGCGTTTACACTATTAAGAAACGTATTCAGGAGACACGACCATGGCCAGCAGAGGCGTAAACAAGGTGATTCTCGTCGGTAATCTGGGCCAGGACCCGGAAGTACGCTACATGCCGAGTGGTGGCGCAGTCGCCAACATTACGCTGGCGACCTCCGAATCCTGGCGTGATAAAACCACCGGTGAGACGAAAGAGCAGACTGAATGGCACCGCGTCGTGCTGTTCGGCAAACTGGCTGAAATTGCCGGTGAATACCTGCGTAAAGGTTCTCAGGTGTACATTGAAGGTTCTCTGCGTACCCGCAAGTGGACCGATCAGAGTGGCCAGGAGCGCTACACCACTGAAATCAACGTACCGCAGATTGGCGGCGTGATGCAGATGCTGGGTGGACGCCAGGGCGGCGGCGCACCGGCAGGTGGCGGCCAGCAGGGCGGCGGTCAACAGGGTGGTTGGGGTCAGCCTCAGCAGCCGCAGGGCGGTAATCAGTTCAGCGGCGGCGCGCAGTCTCGCCCGCAGCAGCCGTCTTCAGCACCGGCGCAGTCTAACGAACCGCCGATGGATTTTGACGACGATATTCCGTTCTGATCCCGTTGAGCAGTACGCAAAAAGCCCCGCATTGACGGGGCTTTTGTTTTTGGTGCGATGCGATCAGGTGATCACGACCGGCCATTCTGGCGGTGTATGACTGGATGCTTCAATCATCACTTCTTTAATATTGTTCCAGATGGTTGCCACATCAACCAGCGTAATGCCAAGCAAACCGGTGGCAAACCAGCAGGCGGCAATCACACCCAGCCCGCTGCTGATCACCGCAAGGCCGATATAATCAGACTTGCGAAAGCGAATGTTTAACGTGCTGGCAAGAAACATCAGCACCGCGCTCAGTAACTGCCAGCGTAGCAATACCACGCCTGTGGTAATGGTAGCCATCAACCCATCCTCAGATAACGAATGTAACGTAATTTAAGTTTCACAATTTATGTGAACTATATCACATTTGCTGTTTTATTCGCCAGTGATCTGCGTCAATTTTGCTCACCCTCTGCGCCGTAGCGGGAAACCGGGCGCGCCGCTATTACCCACAGGCAACGTTTATCTGCACAAAAAATGTCTACATGACAGAAACAGAAGGGCAACAACATTATTTTTTTATTATGCTTATTCTTTGCACGGCATTCACTTTTCCCGTTTAAAAAATAAACATCTGCCGTGCGCCATTTTTATCTCCCTGTAATTTGCCTTAATCAGCGATCCTCTGTTGAGTAATCTTAAACATTGTCTAGCTGCTGGATATTTATTTTCCTTAATATATACAGGGTGAACACTTTTAGTTTGCCTTACGGACGAATATTATCGTCATAAGCAGATATTAGGTTTCTAATGAAAAAAGTCAGTTGCTAATGTCTAATGATTCATGCAACGTAATCACCTGTTAATCAAAGCATCCTGTCGTTATTACAGGCACACATTTTGCAGGGATATTAGGCGGAAATGAATCATAGCGCACTTTGCAAGGTGCTGAGGATCGTCGGGATCATCATGGCAGTTATACTGCCTGTGATGCTGGCGCTATGGTTTGCACACATCCGCGCCGTTAAAGAAACCGGGGCGGAACTCCAGGCATTTGCGCAACTTGCACTGGCTAAAACCGAACTGGTCATCCGCCAGGCAGATATTGCGTATGACGAAGCCGAGAAATTCGACGGGCAGCTTTGCTCGCCGCTCCACCGACAAAATATGCTTAATATTATTCGCGGGCGGCTTTATCTGGCAGATTTAATCTACACCCAGGGCGATCATTTTTTATGCTCGACCAGTATTACGTTGCCCCAGCCTTATATTATTCCTGCTGCGGATTATAAACGTAAACCGGATGTCGCTATTTATTATTATCGCGACACGCCTTTTTATGCCGGATATAAAATGGTGTATATGCGGCGCGGTAATTACGCCGTAGTGGTGAATCCGCTATTTTATAGCGAAGTGGCATCAGACGATCGGTCATTAGCCTTTGCAGTGTATGATAATGTCAGTAAAACCTTCTTTTCGACGAGCCCGAATGCCGATGTTAAAAGGCTGGCTCAGCACTTACAAAGCAATGCATTAAATTTCCGTAGCGCTAATCGCTTTTATACCATTGCCCATTCCGACAAACGCCCGGTCTCGATGATCGTCTCGACATCTACCACCCGCTATTACGGTTTCCTGTATCATCAGGCGATGCTGATGATCCCTTTAGCGCTGCTCGGCAGCTTTATCCTTTTACTGGGCTGCTCACGAACCCGACATGAATTTAACTCGCCACGACGTTTACTTCACCGGGCGTTGCTCAAACGACAGCTCAAACTGCACTACCAGCCGATTATTGATATTAAAACCGGGAAGTGCGTAGGTGCAGAAGCCCTGCTGCGCTGGCCGGGCTTCAACGGCCCGGTGATGAGTCCCGTCGAGTTTATCCCGCTGGCTGAAAAAGAAGGGTTGATTGAGCGCGTTACTGATTATGTTGTTGAAGAAGTCTTTACCGATCTGGGACATTTCCTCGCGGCCAATCCGCACCTCTATATTTCGATTAACTTATCTGCATCGGATTTCCATTCATCACGCCTGATTGCGCTTATTTCTAATAAAGCGACACACTACGCGGTGCGAGCCGAGCAAATTAAGATTGAAGTGACCGAGCGGGGCTTTATTGACGTGCCAAAAACCACGCCTGTTATTCAGGCTTTCCGCCATGCGGGTTATGAAGTGGCGATCGATGATTTCGGTACGGGCTATTCCAACCTGCACAACCTCTATTCCCTCAATGTCGACATTCTCAAAATCGACAAATCCTTTATTGATACGCTGACCACTAACAGCACCAGCCATCTGATCGCCGAGCATATTATTGAGATGGCGCACAGTCTGCGTCTGAAGATCATTGCGGAAGGTGTGGAGACGGCGGAGCAGGTTACCTGGCTGTTAAAACGCGGCGTGCAATTCTGCCAGGGCTGGCACTTTGCGAAAGCGTTATCGTCGCAGGATTTTATTACCTGGGCGCAGCAGCACGACTAAGCGCTTATCCCATTAGTCTTAATAAACGCCTGATGGGATAAGCGCGAGTTCGGGGGTTACATCTGATGACGATAGTCGCTGGGCGTTCTGTCAAATTCGCGGCGGAATACGCGCGAAAAAGTTTGCTGGGATACATAGCCCAGATCCATTGCAATATCAAAAATGGGTCGCTGTGTAGAACGCAGCGCTTCGGCTGCCAGCAGTAACCGGCGCTGGCGAATGTAATCGCCCAACGTCTGATGCATCACTGCGCGGAACATCCTTTGCAGATACCACTTCGAGTAACCGGATTTTCTGGCGACCACATCAATGTTCATGGGTTGGTCGATATGTTCATCAATCCATTCAATAAGTGTCTGAATAATTTGCTGATGGGACATACTAGCCTCTTTCTCAGTTCTGCCGCTGTCGTTTTGTCTGCGGGCGAGTATAATTCCTCAAGTTAACTTGAGGTAAAGCGATTTATGGAAAAGAAATTACCGCGTTTTAAAGCGCTGCTCACCCCAGGCGAAGTGGCAAAACGTAGCGGCGTGGCGGTATCGGCGCTGCACTTTTATGAGGCGAAAGGGCTGATCAAAAGTGTGCGCAACAGCGGTAATCAGCGGCGTTATACCCGTGATGTGCTGCGTTATGTGGCGATTATCAAAATCGCGCAGCGTATCGGCATTCCTCTTGCCACTATTGGCGATGCCTTTGGCGTATTGCCGGAAGGGCATACGCTAAGTCCGAAAGAGTGGAAACAGTTGTCCTCCCAATGGCGGGTGGAACTGGATCGACGTATTCACACGCTGGAAGCGCTGCGCGATGAGCTGGATGGTTGTATTGGCTGCGGCTGTCTGTCACGCAGTGACTGCCCGCTGCGCAATCCCGGCGATCGGCTGGGCGAGCAGGGCACCGGCGCGCGCCTGTTGGAAGATGATTAACCTGATTTATTTACGTGATTCATACGGACGTATCACGAGTTGGCGCGCCACGGACTTCACTTTCCAAATGCCATTTTCTCTTACCATACAATCAATGATGATATGTTCCTCCTTTTTGCCAAAAGCGATGTAAACATTGGTGCAAACGGGATCGTATTCAGCCGATACAACCGTAACGTTTTGTAACCAGTCTTCACCCGTGTCTTGCGCTTTAAGAAAGAAATCAGCATCGTAAAATTCTTCATCAGCATATCTGGGATCCTGAGCGTGGCGTAGTTCGTTAAGTGAGTCAGCGGTGACATATTTATCTATTTCGTTGCTGTCAGTTATAGGAAATTTGCCTGCTGTGACTTGCTGTATATACCATTCATTAAAGTGCCGTGCTGCTTGCTGAGGTTCATGGCTCGCTGTCATATCCGGCTGGGCGAATGCGCTGGCGGAAAAAAGAAGGGACATAATGATGCTGGTTTTCATATCAATAATGCCTGTAAAGCTGAAACGCCGGGCGGCTCTTTCTATATGCCGCACCTGGGTACATGGAGCGCTGGGCAAAGTCACTTAACCATTGGTGCCCGTCATAAATGCACACATGCCCGTCAGGGTGACCGCTGATTGACTGAATAACAACCACATCGCCTAATTGTGGTTCACCTGAGACTTTAAAAAAACCAACCTGAGTCAAGGTCAGCCCCATATTTTTGGCAGAACCAGTGCCGTGAATAGGAAGTCCACCCGCAATAATTGCATTTTTTACAAATAGTTCACATTTACGATGGCTTTCGTGATAGACATGATTTTTTGCAAACTCTACAGCTGCGTATTTATTCCATGACATACCCAATTCCTTGTCTTTTGGTCGACTGCCGGGCAACGTTACTCCGATTATTTATGGTTTTTTTGTCATTTATGGCTAATAAAAATTAATGAAGTAACACAAAAAACTAAAGCGCCGTAACGGCGCTTTAGTTTGTTTTCCGGTCTTTTGTCTTTCGCTCTATCCCACGGGTTTGTGGGAGGGTCTCCCCCGACATCGATACCCCTCATTCTGACATAAAACACGGGAGGTTCCGGTTTGTATCGACACTTTAAGTGTAAGCCACCGGCCCCGTTTTGCCAGGGGAGGCGAGGGGATTATTGCCGAAATTTTTCACGCATGATGCACAATTTTCTATAGTAAGTAAGTGCCAACTTAATGGAGTAAATCATGCTTAAAGTGCATCATCTGAATAAGTCCCGTTCACAGCGCGTGCTATGGGCGCTGGAAGAACTGGGCGTGCCGTACGAACTGGTGCGCTACCAGCGCGAAAAAACCATGCTGGCACCGGAAGCACTGAAAAAAGTGCATCCGCTGGGAAAATCCCCGGTGCTGGAAGATGACGGACGCATTATTGCCGAGTCCGGGGCGATCCTTGAATATTTGCAGGAAAACTACGATCCCCAGGGAACGCTGAAACCCGCCGATGCCGATCAGCGGTTGCGCTACCGTTTTTGGCTGCATTATGCCGAAGGCTCGCTGATGCCGCCGTTGCTGATGAAGCTGGTGTTCAGCAGCCTGGGTAAACCGCCAGTGCCGCTTGGTTTTCGTACCCTCGGCAAAGCGCTGGGACAGGGCGTACAGAAAGGCTATCTCAATAAGCAGATCGAAACTCATGCCCGCTATATAGAAACGGAACTCGGCAGCCAGCCATGGTTTACCGGGGAGTCGCTCAGCATGGCCGACATCCAGATGAGCTTCCCGGTGTTTGCCCTGCTGGCCCGCGGTGGCGTCGATCACCTGCCCAACTTGCAGGCCTGGAAGAAACGCGTCGAAATGCGTCCGGCCTGGCAGCGTGCCATTGAGAAGGGTGGACCATTCGAATTACCGGGCGAGTAACCGATAAGCGACGACGCTATATGCTCAGACATTGTTAATTAATGCACTTGTGCACGGTGCATAAGTGCGCTAGCATCCTTGCAGACAGAGCAGGGAGGCATAAATGAAATGCTAAAGCAGATTGGCAGCTTCCGTGATGCATGGCTGGAAGAGTTCTTCAGGCACTCAACGCCGCATCGAACCATTCCGCCGGGTATTCATACGACGCTGGCGCGTAAACTCGACATCATCAATGCCGCCAGTTCATATCGTGATTTACGTTCGCCGCCAGGGAATCGATATGAAGAGCTGAACGGCAGGCTGCAAGGCTATTCATCGATAAGAATAAATCAGCAGTACCGGCTGATTTTCCAATGGGTGGACGGGAAAGCGGAAGATCTTTATCTGGATGCGCACAACTATTAACAGCAGGGCAGGCCGATGCTGCCTTATCAATAGCAACTTAACGTAATACTCAAAGGATCCATCATGAAACAGGCAACCAGAAAACCCACTACCGTAGGTGACGTCCTGCTGTATGAATACCTGGAGCCCCTTAATCTGAAAATTAACGAGCTGGCCGAAATAGTGCAGGTCCATCGCAATACGGTGAGCGCACTGGTGAACAATAACCGCAAGCTCACCACCGATATGGCGTTTCGGCTGGCCAAAGCCTTTGACACGTCCGTAGATTTTTGGCTCAACCTGCAGGCAGCGGTCGATCTGTGGGAGATTGAGAATGATATGCGCGCCCAGGAACAGTTCAGCCGGATTGTGCCAGCGTCTGATTTCATTGCCCGCCGTAAAGCTGAACAAAAGAAAGTCGCCTGATTTCAGCGACAACGTTTGCGCAGCGCCTGCTGCTTTCTTCATCGTCCTGAGCGAAATTTCGTAAAAAGGCGCAAAGTTAAGTTGAAATGCCCCTGTAGATGGCTGGATAATCGTTTGCCTTTTTCAACAGCCGTTTTGTTTGCGCGGAGTTAAACGTTTGCTTTTTGTGGCACTGCTTTGCCACAACGTAGCACATGGAGATGACGTTTAATCTGGCAGTGGATTGTCCGCCACGCAAACCAGCGAATATAAAAATTCTCAGGGGATGTTTTCTATGTCTACGCCTTCAGCGCGTACCGGCGGTTCGCTTGACGCTTTATTTAAAATCTCTGCACGCGGCAGTACTGTCCGTCAGGAGATCGTAGCCGGTCTTACCACCTTCCTGGCCATGGTTTACTCCGTGATCGTCGTGCCGGGCATGCTGGGCAAAGCGGGCTTTCCGCCGACGGCGGTGTTCGTTGCCACCTGTCTGGTTGCCGGGCTGGGTTCTATTGTAATGGGCCTGTGGGCGAATCTGCCGCTGGCGATTGGCTGCGCCATCTCACTGACGGCCTTTACCGCCTTTAGCCTGGTGCTCGGCCAGCAAATCAGCGTACCGGTTGCCCTTGGCGCGGTCTTCCTGATGGGCGTGCTCTTTACCGTGATCTCCGCCACCGGTATCCGTAGCTGGATCCTGCGCAACCTGCCGCAGGGCGTGGCGCACGGCACCGGAATCGGTATCGGCCTGTTCCTGCTGCTTATTGCCGCGAACGGCGTCGGTCTGGTGGTGAAAAACCCTATCGACGGTCTGCCGGTGGCGCTGGGTCATTTCGCCAGCTTCCCGGTGATCATGTCGCTGATTGGCCTCGCGGTGATCATTGGTCTGGAAAAACTGAAAGTGCCGGGCGGCATTCTGCTGACCATCATCGGCGTGTCGATTGTCGGCCTGATTTTCGATCCGTCCGTACACTTCTCCGGTATCTTTGCCATGCCGTCGCTGAGCGATGAACACGGCAATTCGCTGATCGGTAGCCTGGACATTATGGGCGCGCTGAACCCGATCGTGCTGCCGAGTGTTCTCGCACTGGTGATGACAGCGGTGTTTGATGCCACAGGCACCATCCGTGCGGTAGCCGGTCAGGCAAACCTGCTGGATAAAGACGGTCAGATTATCGATGGCGGCAAAGCGCTGACCACCGACTCCCTGAGCAGCGTCTTCTCAGGCCTGGTGGGCGCAGCCCCGGCGGCAGTGTATATCGAATCGGCGGCAGGTACGGCGGCAGGCGGTAAAACCGGTCTGACGGCGATCACCGTCGGCGTGCTGTTCCTGCTGATCCTGTTCCTCTCTCCGCTCTCTTACCTGGTTCCGGCTTACGCGACCGCTCCTGCGCTGATGTACGTTGGTCTGCTGATGCTGAGCAACGTGTCGAAAATCGATTTCGCCGATTTTGTCGATGCGATGGCCGGTCTTATCACTGCGGTGTTTATCGTACTGACCTGTAACATCGTTACCGGCATCATGATCGGCTTCGCCTCGCTGGTGATTGGCCGTGTGGTATCGGGCGAATGGCGTCGTCTGAACATCGGTACCGTGGTGATCGCGGTGGCGCTGGTGGCTTTCTATGCGGGTGGCTGGGCGATTTAATTTGCGCGCTGACTCGAAGAAAAGGGTGGCATTTGCCGCCCTTTTTACTTTTTAAGGCACATCCTGTTTCCATTACATTAAGCTGCATGTTCTATTATGAAAGGCATGATGCCTCGTCATCGATTATAAAGAATCATCGCAAACAGGGAACGCATGGAAATCTTCTTCACCATACTCATCATGACCCTCGTGGTCTCACTCTCGGGTGTTGTCACCCGTGTCCTGCCCTTCCAGATCCCCCTACCGCTGATGCAGATCGCTATCGGCGCCATGCTGGCCTTACCCACCTTTGGCCTGCATGTGGAGTTCGATCCGGAACTCTTTCTGGTGCTGTTTATCCCGCCGCTGCTGTTCGCGGATGGCTGGAAAACCCCCACGCGTGAGTTTCTGGAGCACGGGCGTGAAATATTTGGTCTCGCGCTGGCACTGGTGCTGGTCACCGTGGTCGGCATTGGCTATCTGATTTACTGGGTGGTGCCCGGTATACCGCTGATCCCGGCGTTCGCGCTGGCGGCGGTGCTGTCGCCAACCGATGCCGTGGCGCTGTCCGGCATTGTCGGCGAAGGGCGCATCCCGAAAAAAATTATGGGCATTCTCCAGGGCGAGGCGCTGATGAACGACGCCTCAGGCCTGGTGGCCCTGAAGTTTGCCGTCGCGGTGGCGATGGGTACCATGGTCTTCACCGTTGGCGGGGCGACCGTGGAATTCTTCAAGGTGGCGATCGGCGGCCTGCTCGCAGGCTTCGTGGTGAGCTGGCTGTATGGCCGCTCGCTGCGTTTTCTCAGCCGCTGGGGCGGCGATGAGCCTGCCACGCAAATCGTGCTGCTGTTTCTGCTGCCGTTCGCCTCTTATCTGATTGCGGAACACATCGGTGTGTCCGGTATTCTGGCCGCGGTGGCGGCCGGGATGACCATCACTCGCTCTGGCGTGATGCGCTCTGCGCCGCTGGCGATGCGTCTGCGTGCCAACAGCACCTGGTCGATGCTGGAATTCGTGTTTAACGGCATGGTCTTTCTGCTGTTGGGTCTGCAACTGCCGGGCATTATGGAAAGCTCGCTGGCGGCGGCAGAAGTCGATCCTAATGTTGAAACCTGGATGCTGTTTACCGACATCGTCCTGATTTACGCCGCGCTGATGGTGGTGCGTTTCGGCTGGTTGTGGACGATGCAGAAATTCAGCCAGCGCTTCCTGACCAAAAAGCCGATGGAATTCGGCATGTGGACGACGCGCGAGCTGCTGATCTCCACCTTTGCTGGCGTGCGCGGGGCGATTACCCTTGCCGGTGTGCTCTCCATTCCGCTGCTGCTGCCGGGCGGAGAACATTTCCCGGCACGTTACGAACTGGTCTTTCTTGCCGCCGGGGTGATCCTGTTCTCGCTGTTTGTCGCTGTGGTGGTCTTACCCTTGCTGCTGCAACATATGGAGATTGCCGATCACGCGCAGCAGGCGAAAGAAGAGCGGCTGGCGCGGGCGAAAACCGCTGACGTGGCCATTGTCGCTATCCAGAAAATGCAGGAGCGTCTGGCGGCCAACGCCGAGGAAAATATCGATGACCAGCTGCTGACCGAAGTCAGCTCGCGGGTGATCGGTAATCTGCGTCGCCGCGCTGATGGCCGTAATAACGTCGACAGTTCGCTCCAGGAAGAGAACCTCGAACGCCGCTTCCGCCTCGCGGCGCTGCGCTCGGAGCGGGCAGAGCTGTATCATCTGCGTGCCACGCGGCAGATCAGCAACGAAACGCTGCAAAAACTGCTGCACGATCTGGACCTGTTGGAAGCGCTGCTGATAGAAAACAAGTAATAGTCTGTCCCCTCTCCCTCGGGAGAGGGGCGGGAGCAAAACCTACTTTTTCAGCCGCGATACCAGTTCAAACTCTTTAAAATTCACCGGGCGCTGCTGCTGCATGGAGATATTCCCGGCGATGCCGGTCAGTATCGACATCGCCCCGGCGCGGTGATCGGCAGCCCGCTGGAGCGGATCGTGCGAGGCAGGGCCAAACAAATCCGCCAGCATGGCGTTATCCCCGCCGCCGTGCCCGCCTTCACCGAGGGCGAATTCCGCTTTCCACGGCGCGGCAAACATCGGGAAGACCGTGATGTCGCAGCCTTCCAGGCTCCCTTCACTGGCGCGGTCACCGCCGGCGTTAACGTAAGATTTCTCAACCAGCTTCATCTCCAGGCGACCTTCGCTGCCGTTAAACACCACATTCAGTCCTTCCCAGGGCAGATACGCGTTTAAGGAATAGGTCAGCTGCACCTGATTCTGGTATTTCACCAGCACCGACAGCGTATCTTCGATGGTGATGCCATCGCTGAACACGCTCTGATCGCGGAAATAGTTATCCTCATGCTCGGCATCCAGATACAGCGCTTTCAGCTGGGGATTGTCTGCCATGTGCAGGGCAAAAGGATCGTCCAGGGCGGCGGCGTAGCCGTGGGCGCGGGGATAGAACTGCGTAATGCCGCGCCGCTCGGCGTTCTCTTTACCGTAAAAACGCAGGCTGCCTTCGGCATAAACGCGCTGCGGATAGCTCCCCAGCCAGAAGTTCATCAGGTCGAAATGGTGAGTGGATTTGTGCACCAGCAGGCCGCCGCTGTTGCGCTTTTCCCGGTGCCAGCGCCGGAAATAATCCGCGCCGTGTTCGGTATTCAACAGCCATTCGAAATGCACCGAGTTGACCTCGCCAATGGTGCCGTTCATCAGCAGTTCGCGCACTTTGCTGTGGTGTGGCGCATAACGGTAGTTAAAGGTGACACGCACCTGGCGGCCCGTCTCTTCGATGGCGTCGAGGATGCGCAGCGCGCGCTGCTCGTCGATGGTCATCGGCTTTTCGGTGATGACATCACAGCCAGCATGCAGCGCCCGCACTATGTAATCGTCATGGGTGCGATCCATGGTGGTGACGATAATCACGTCCGGGCGCGTTTCGCGGATCATCGCCTCAAACTGCGAAGCGTGCCAGGTGGAGACCGGTGCGCCACCTTCCTTCTTCAGCAGCTGATTGGCGTACTGCATGCGTGTGTGGTTGGTATCGCAGAACGCCACCAGCGTGGCGGTCTCTTTCCACTGACCGCCGATAGCCGCAATGTACATCCCGGCACGTCCGCCCGTGCCGACAAGGGCATATTTTTTCATACCGTCCTCGATTAATTACTTAATGAAATTATTGGCTTAACGCGTAAGCCTGAACGTCAGTCAGCATAAAAAGTGGCCATGGCGTTGTCGTGGCATAGCAGAGGGCGAGATAAGGTCAGGGCATTGAACTGCCGCAAAATGTGACGGGGGTAACGAAACGGAGCGGGGGAGTGTGACAAGGATCGACTTTTTTCCCGTTCGGGACGTGATGTTGCTCACACAGAGAGAAACCCCGGCCCGCAGGCCGGGGGAGAAGACTGATTAATGCGCGCGGCCCTGGTCGATGCCAATGCCGGTTTGCGAACGGATAAACTGGGCGCGGAACTTCTCGCGTTCCAGCTTTCCTTCCGCCGTATTGTCGGTTGCTGAGAATACCCAGATCCCGATAAAGGCTACCGCAATGGAGAACAGCGCCGGGTACTCATACGGGAAGACGGCGCTGGCGTGGCCGAGGATCTGCACCCAGATTGTCGGGCCAAGCACCATCAGCACGACAGCGGTGATAAGCCCCAGCCAGCCGCCAATCATCGCGCCACGCGTGGTCAGTTTCGACCAGTACATCGACAGCAGAATGATCGGGAAGTTACAGCTTGCCGCAATGGAGAATGCCAGGCCGACCATAAAGGCAATGTTCTGATTCTCAAACAGGATCCCCAGCAGGATGGCGATCACGCCCAGCACCAGCACGGTGATTTTTGACACCCGCAGTTCGTCACGTTCGGTCGCGCCTTTACGGAAGACGTTGGCGTACAGATCGTGTGACACCGCCGATGCGCCTGCCAGGGTTAAGCCCGCCACGACCGCGAGGATAGTCGCGAAAGCCACCGCCGAGATAAAGCCGAGGAACAGGTTGCCACCCACTGCGTTGGCAAGGTGCACCGCCGCCATGTTATTGCCGCCAATCAGCGCGCCGGTGGCATCTTTAAACGCCGGATTTGCGCCCACCAGCATGATCGCGCCGAAGCCGATAATAAAGGTCAGAATGTAGAAGTAACCCATAAAGCCGGTGGCGTAAAACACGCTTTTGCGCGCTTCACGGGCATCGCTGACGGTAAAGAAGCGCATCAGAATGTGTGGCAGACCGGCGGTACCAAACATCAGGCCCAGCCCCAGCGATAGCGCAGAGATCGGATCCTTCACCAGCCCGCCCGGACTCATGATCGCCGTGCCTTTCGGGTGCACCGCCATCGCTTCGGTAAACAGGTTATTGAAGCTGAAACCGACGTGACGCATCACCATAAAGGCCATAAAGCTGGCACCGAACAGCAGCAACACGGCTTTGATGATCTGCACCCAGGTGGTAGCCAGCATGCCGCCAAACAGCACGTACATCACCATCAGCACGCCCACCAGCACCACGGCGATGTGATAGTTCAGGCCGAACAGCAACTGGATTAGTTTGCCCGCGCCCACCATCTGGGCGATCAGATACAGCGCCACCACCACCAGCGAGCCGCAGGCGGACAGAATACGGATCGGCCCTTGTTTCAGGCGGTACGATGCCACATCGGCAAAGGTGTAGCGCCCGAGGTTACGCAGACGTTCGGCGATCAAAAACAGAATGATCGGCCAGCCCACCAGGAAGCCCAGCGAGTAAATCAGGCCGTCGTAGCCGGAGGTAAAGACCAGCGCGGAAATCCCCAGGAAAGACGCGGCGGACATATAATCCCCGGCAATCGCCAGACCGTTTTGCAGGCCAGTGATGTTACCGCCTGCGGTGTAGTAGTCGCTACGGGTACGGGTGCGTTTCGACGCCCAGTACGTGATCATCAGCGTAAAGGCGACGAACACCACGAACATGATGATCGCCTGCCAGTTCGTGGGCTGGCGCTGCACCGCACCGGTCAGGGCATCTGCCGCCTGCGCGGAGAAAGGGAGGATGGCGGCGGCTGCCGTCAGTAATCTCTTCATGGTGCGTTTACCTCGCGGATCACGGCATTGTTCAGTCGGTCAAATTCACCGTTCGCCCGCCAGACGTAGACGCCGGTTAATATAAACGAAATCAGGATGACGCCGACGCCAATAGGAATGCCGCGCGTAACACTGGTGCCCGCATACAGCGGTGTACCCAGCCAGCCAGGCGCGAAGGCGATAAGCATGATAAAGCAGACATAAATCGCCAGCACGATCAGTGACAAAATGACGGCAAACCGTTGCCTTTTTTCGACCAGTTCCCTGAAATGCGCGTTGTTTTCTATCCGTTGATAAATAAGCTCATTCATCACAGATTCTCCAGAGGCTCCCTGTGTCTTTCGCGCCGCAGGTGCGGGCCGCGCTCGCCCACGCCCAGTCACATAGTGAACTATGCTCCTGGGGATGTGCTCGCTTGCCGCTTTCCTGCAACGCGAAATCCTTCGGGATGGTTTTTATATTTTCCCTCCCGGTAAAAGGAGGGGTAGGGGTAGGATTTACTGGCCCGATAAGCAGCGCGCTATGGGGCATTTATCATTATGACGGCATCGTAATGCCCTGTTTTTCTTCCAGCAGTTTTTCCACTACGCCCGGATCGGCGAGGGTGGAGGTATCGCCCAGGTTACTGGTGTCACCGGCGGCAATTTTGCGCAGAATGCGGCGCATGATTTTGCCGGAGCGGGTTTTGGGCAGCGAATCGGTCCAGTGCAGAATATCCGGCGTCGCCAGCGGGCCGATCTCTTTACGCACCCAGTTGCGCACCTCGGTATACAGCTCCGGCGACGGTTCTTCGCCGTGATTCAGCGTCACATAGGCATAAATCGCCTGGCCTTTAATATTGTGCGGAATGCCCACCACCGCCGCTTCGGCGATTTTCGGGTGCGACACCAGCGCCGACTCGATTTCTGCCGTGCCCAGACGGTGGCCGGAGACGTTCAGCACATCGTCTACACGCCCGGTGATCCAGTAGTAGCCGTCTTCGTCACGACGCGCGCCGTCGCCGCTGAAATACATATTCTTGAAGGTGGAGAAGTAGGTTTGTTCGAAGCGCTCATGATCGCCAAACAGCGTGCGCGCCTGGCCTGGCCATGAATCGACAATCGCCAGGTTGCCCTCGGTGGCACCTTCCAGCGGATTGCCTTCGTTATCCACCAGCGCCGGTTGTACGCCGAAGAACGGCAGGCTGGCGGAACCGGCTTTCAGTTCGATGGCGCCCGGCAACGGCGTGATCATGAAGCCGCCGGTTTCCGTCTGCCACCAGGTGTCCATCACAGGGCACTTTTCCTTGCCGATTTTTTTCCAGTACCACTCCCAGGCTTCCGGGTTAATCGGCTCGCCAACGGAGCCAAGGATGCGCAGTGAGGAACGGTCGGTACCGTCAATCGCCTTATCGCCTTCCGCCATCAGGGCGCGGATCGCTGTCGGGGCGGTATAGAGAATATTGACCTGATGCTTATCAACCACCTGCGCCATACGTGCGGGTGTCGGCCAGTTTGGCACGCCTTCAAACATCAGGGTGGTCGCGCCGCAGGCCAGCGGGCCATACAGCAGATAGCTGTGGCCGGTCACCCAGCCGACATCGGCGGTACACCAGTAAATATCGCCCGGATGGTAATCGAAGACGTATTTGAAGGTGGTCGCGGCATACACCAGATAACCGCCGGTGGTGTGCAGCACGCCCTTCGGTTTACCGGTGGAGCCGGAGGTATAAAGGATAAACAGCGGATCTTCAGCGTTCATCGCTTCCGGCTGGTGGTCGCTGCTGGCGGTCGCCATCACATCGTGCCACCACAGATCGCGGCCTTCCTGCCAGTCGATTGAGCCGCCGGTGCGTTTGAACACCACCACGTTTTCAATGGTGGTCACCGCAGGATTTTTTAACGCGTCATCGACGTTTTTCTTCAGCGGGATGCTGCGCCCGGCGCGTACGCCTTCATCGGCGGTGATCACCAGCCGCGAGCTGGAATCCACAATGCGTCCGGCGACCGCTTCCGGCGAGAAACCGCCAAAAATAACCGAATGCACCGCGCCGATACGCGCGCAGGCCAGCATCGCCACCGCCGCTTCCGGCACCATCGGCATATAGATTGCCACCACATCGCCTTTTTTGATGCCCAGTTTCAGCAGGACATTGGCAAAGCGGCACACTTCGCCGTGCAGTTCTCGGTAAGAGATATGTTTGCTCTGGCTGGCGTCGTCGCCTTCCCAGATAATCGCCGTCTGATCGCCACGGTCAGCCAGGTGGCGGTCCAGGCAGTTAGCCGCCAGGTTGAGCTGGCCGTCTTCATACCATTTAATCGAGACGTTGCCAGGCACAAAAGAGGTGTTTTTCACCTTCTGATAAGGCGTGATCCAGTCCAGAATTTTACCTTCCTCACCCCAGAAGGCGTCAGGATCGGTGATGGATTGCTGATATTTCGCTTGGTATTGTTCTGCATTAATCAGGCATTTTTCCGCGATCTGCGCGGGAATAGGGTGTTTGTGGATTTGGCTCATGGCTTTTGTTCTCCTTGTAGGATGTTAATAATATGTCACACAAACGTTAATTGTAGGGGCTTTGGGAGCTTTGTTTACTTTTTGGGCGGCAGATCACGCATTGCTTGAGTGTATGAAAATGCAGCAGATGATGCTTAGTCAGGAAATAATTTACGATAAGGACTATTGCGATTACAGGAATTAAAAATTCATCTATAACAGATAGTTATGCAAGATAAGTGGCATAAAATCCGCTTATTGAGAAAGAAACCAGTGAAAGTCCCTGAACTTAAAGGGTTGCGCCGGATACCACGCAAATGGTACTGATAATGCGCGTTAAAAACCCCCGCTTTTGTAAGAAACGCTAACCATACCCGGTTCTGTATGTCTCATTTATGAGCATGGAATAGCGCTTCATTAAGGATGTCACTCGTTATGAAAAATGTGAAAGTCAGCCTGGCCTGGCAGATTTTGCTGGCCCTGGTGCTGGGTATTCTTCTGGGTAGTTACCTGCATTACCAAAGCGACAGCCGCGAATGGCTGATTGCGAATCTCCTGTCACCGGCAGGCGATATCTTTATTCACCTGATCAAAATGATCGTCGTTCCTATTGTGATTTCCACCCTGATCGTAGGAATTGCCGGCGTTGGCGATGCGAAGCAACTGGGCCGCATCGGCGCGAAAACTATTCTTTATTTCGAAGTGATCACTACAGTGGCCATCATTCTTGGCATCACACTGGCGAATGTGTTCCAGCCGGGCGCGGGCATTGATATGTCGCAACTGGCCACGGTGGATATTTCGAAATACCAGAGTACAACGGCTGAAGTGCAGAGCCACGCTCATGGCCTGATGGGCACCATTTTGTCACTGGTGCCGACCAATATCGTATCGTCGATGGCGAAGGGCGATATGCTGCCGATCATCTTCTTCTCGGTGCTGTTTGGCCTCGGCCTGTCGTCGCTGCCTTCCGCGCACCGTGAGCCGCTGGTGACGGTGTTCCGTTCCATTTCCGAGACCATGTTTAAAGTCACCCATATGGTGATGCGTTATGCCCCGGTGGGCGTGTTCGCACTGATCTCAGTGACGGTGGCAAACTTTGGTTTCGCCTCGCTGTGGCCGCTCGCCAAGCTGGTGATCCTCGTGTATGCCGCGATTGTGTTCTTCGCGCTGGTGGTACTGGGCGCGGTGGCGCGTCTGTGTAAGTTAAGTATCTGGACGCTGATCCGCATTCTGAAAGAGGAGTTAATCCTCGCCTATTCCACTGCCAGTTCGGAAAGCGTACTGCCGCGCATTATCGAGAAGATGGAGGCCTATGGCGCACCGGCGTCGATCACGAGTTTTGTGGTGCCGACCGGTTACTCCTTTAACCTTGATGGCTCGACGCTGTACCAGAGCATCGCGGCGATCTTTATCGCCCAGCTGTACGGTATTGAGCTGTCGCTGGGGCAGGAGATCATTCTGGTGCTGACGCTGATGGTGACCTCCAAAGGCATCGCAGGCGTACCGGGCGTCTCCTTTGTGGTGCTGCTGGCGACGCTGGGCAGCGTCGGGATCCCGCTGGAAGGGCTGGCGTTTATCGCCGGTGTTGACCGTATCCTCGATATGGCGCGTACGGCGCTGAACGTGGTGGGTAATGCGCTGGCGGTGCTGGTGATCGCCAAGTGGGAACACAAATTTGACCGCAAAAAAGCGCTGGCTTACGAGCGCGATGTGCTGGGCAAATTTGATAAAACCGCGAATTCCTGATTTGCTTAAAAGATGCCCGGCGGCGCAAGCTTGCCGGGCCTACGTCGTAACCTGTAGGCCCGGTAAGCGAAGCGCCACCGGGCAATACCCCTCTCTCGTTATCCCATCGCGCTTTCGCGCAGACTGGCTTTTAACTTATCGTACTCGGCGATCACATACTGTTCCGCGGCACGCTGGTCGGCAATCCGCTCAACGTTGACGGCGCAGTACTTGTACTCCGGCGTTTTGGTTATCGGGCTTAAGTTCTCCGTCACCAGCTCGTTACAGGCACCAATCCACCACTGGTAGGTCATATAAATCGCGCCTTTATTCGGGCGATCGCTGACCTGCGCGCGGGTGATGATGCGGCCTTTGCGGGAGTTCACCCAGATCAGCGCTTCATCTTCGATGCCCAGACGCGCCGCATCGGCGGTGTTGATCTGCGCATAGCCAGGTTCATCCGCTAACGCCGCCAGTGCCGCACAGTTGCCGGTCATTGAACGACAGGAGTAGTGGCCCACTTCGCGCACCGTCGACAGCACCAGCGGATACTCGTCGGTCAGCTTGTCGACAGGCGGCACCCAGTCGCAGGTGTAGAACTTCGCCAGCCCCGTATCGGTTTCAAACTTCTCTTTAAACAGATATGAGGTGCCCTGATCGGCATCCGACGTATCGCGGCACGGCCACTGGATATAACCCAGTTCGCCCATTTTGTCGTAGGTGGCGCCATAGAAGTCCGGGCAAAGATGACGCAGTTCATCCCAGATCTCCTGGGTGTTGTTGTAGTGCATCGGATAGCCCATACGGGTGGCGATCTCACTGATGATCTGCCAGTCCGTTTTCAGGTCCCACTGCGGCTCCACGGCTTTGAAGAAGCGCTGGAAGCCACGATCAGCCGCGGAATACACCCCTTCATGTTCGCCCCACGACGTTGACGGCAGAATGACATCCGCCGCCGCGGCGGTTTTGGTCATAAAGATGTCCTGGACGATCACCAGTTCCAGATCCTCAAAACCTTTGCGCACCGCCGACAGCTCGGCGTCGGTTTGCAGCGGATCTTCCCCCATGATGTACGCCGCGCGGACTTCGCCATGGGCCGCACGATGCGGCAGTTCGCTGATGCGATAGCCAGTGTGCGCCGGCAGGCTGGCCACGCCCCAGGCTTTGGCGAATTTCTCGCGGTTTTCCGCCACGTGCACATATTGATAGCCAGGATACGTGTCCGGCAGCGCGCCCATATCGCACGCGCCCTGCACGTTATTCTGCCCGCGCACCGGGTTAACGCCCGCGTGTGGCTTGCCGAGGTTACCGGTCAGCATCGCCAGACTGGTCAGGGAGCGCACGGTTTCCACCCCCTGATAGAACTGGGTGACGCCCATGCCCCACAGGATCGCCGCGCTTTTCGCCCCGGCATACAGCCGTGCGCAGGTGCGGATCTCTTCGGCGCTGACGCCGGTGATCGCTTCCACCGACTCCGGCGGATAGCCTTCAACAATCTTTTTATACTCGTCAAAATCCTGCGTACGCGCGGCCACAAAGGCATGGTCGTAGAGATCTTCGCTGATAATGACGTGCCCGATGGCGTTAAGCAGCGCAATATTCGAGCCGTTTTTCAATGCAATATGCATATCCGCAATGCGCGCGGTTTCAATTTTGCGCGGATCGCAGACGATAATTTTCGCCCCGTTCTTTTTCGCGCGGATCACATGATTGGCGACGATAGGGTGGGAATCCGCCGGGTTGTAGCCAAAAATAAAGACCAAATCCGTATTATCAATTTCTGTGATGGCATTACTCATCGCGCCATTACCGACCGACTGGTGCAGACCTGCAACCGATGGGCCGTGTCAGACGCGCGCGCAGCAGTCAACGTTATTGGTACCAATAACGGCGCGCGCGAATTTTTGCATCACATAGTTGGTTTCATTGCCGGTACCGCGTGACGAACCGGTGGTCTGGATGGCGTCAGGGCCATACTTCTCTTTAATGGCGGAAAGCCGGCTGGCGACGTAATCCAGCGCTTCACTCCAGGATACAGATTCCAGTTTTCCGCCGCGCTGGCGACGGATCATCGGGGTTTTCAGGCGGGGGGTGAGGATCTGGGTATCGTTAATAAAATCCCAGCCATAATAGCCTTTGAGACACAGGGTACCCTGATTGGTTTTCCCCTGCGCCGCTTCCGCCCGGACGATTTTCCCGTTATCGACCACGAGGTTGATTTTGCAACCCGAGGCGCAATAGGGGCATACCGTGACGACTTTTTTCATCGGACTCGCTCCAGTTTTTAATGCGCGTATACGCGCTCTCGCACCCATTATGCAGGTTGCATGCCACATTGTTCGTGCGGGTATTGGCGCGGTACGCGGGACCGGTGAGCGGCTATCCCCCTGACGAAAAGCATCCTGTCGTCACATTTGACGTGTCGACGCGCGGGCGATGTGACCGGGATTAAATTTCCGCAATGTCGCGACGTATTTTGCCGCCGCCGCCATGCAGAATGGTCAACACTAAGCACATGACGTTAAGCGGGCGCGGAACATGAAACCGGTAATTCTGGTGGTCGATGATGACACGGCAGTATGCGAACTGTTGCAGGACGTGCTGACTGAGCACGTCTTTAGCGTGCAGGTTTGTCATAACGGCCAGCAGGCGCTCGCGGTTGCCGCCAGCGTGCCGCATCTGTCGCTGGTGCTGCTGGACATGATGCTGCCGGACATCAACGGCCTGCTGGTGCTGCAACGCCTGCAAAAGCTACGACCGGAACTGCCAGTGGTGATGCTGACGGGGCTGGGCAGCGAGTCTGACGTGGTGGTCGGGCTGGAAATGGGCGCGGATGACTATATTGGCAAACCCTTTAACCCGCGCGTGGTAGTGGCACGGGTGAAAGCGGTGCTCAGGCGTACCGGTGCGCTGGCCGCCGAGCCGGTGCTGGCCGGTAAACGGGCGGATATGATGTTTAACGGCTGGGGGCTGGATACTACACGCTGCGAACTGAGCAATCCGCAAAACGAGATCGTGCCGCTGACGCAGGGCGAGTATGCGCTGCTGCTGGCGCTCATGCAGCACTCCCGCCGGGTACTCAACCGCGAGCAACTGCTGGAGCTGACGCACAGCGAAAGCATGGACGTGTTTGACCGCACCATTGACGTACTCATCATGCGCCTGCGCCGCAAAATCGAACGCAACCCGCATCAGCCCGCGCTTATTAAAACTATTCGCGGCCTCGGCTATGTGTTCGCCGCCGATGTGATCCATAACGAAAAAGCCGCTTAAAAGCGGCTTCTGGATGGACGGGGTACTTTCAGACTCTCGCCAGTATAACGGCCATTGATGAACCTTATCTCTCCGGTCTCAAGCTTGTTTCTCACATCCTCGCCAGCCATAGCCTGCAACTGTTTACCCATCTTCAGGGCGAGCCGTTCGGCGGAAGTGAGCTGCTGGTTAATAACGTTCAGTGGTGACGACATATCCTCTTCCTCCTGTGGCAACGTCGCTATAGGCCTGCCATCCCGGAAACAAATCGTGAAATAGCTTACTTCCGGGATAGCCGTCAACGCCAAGCGCCCTGCTGTAAAGATCCACTAAATCCGTTTTACGTAGGCCGGTTGGGTCGCTGGCAGCCGAAAAGACATAGGCTCCGGCGTTCGAGATACTATAGTGTTCAAGAATTATACTTGCAACGTTGAACAGGACGCGCCCGCCCGCCACGCCGGAATGCATGACATGCCTGAACGCGTTGAAATCCAGCGTTTTTAGATCGATTTCGTCAAATATCACTGCCCATACACCGGTCTCGGGGAAGCGAAATGCGGGATTCACCGTCAGTATGCTGATGCCCTTGCGCATCAAATCGTGCATGGTTTGTATTTCTTCGAAGCCCACCGCAAAAATTTTATTACCGGCAGCAAACTGGCGGTAAACCATCCCGTTACCGAAATGATCGTTAAAGGGTGGCCCCCACTGGATCGGGTTATTCACATCGCCTCTCCCTGGCAAAAGTGCATGTCATTCAACCAGCTATGCAGAGGAACCGCAATATGCCCGGCGGGGTCTGAATTCAGACAGCGCGCGCCCTGCCTTCTATATCATCACGTACCCAAAAAGCGTTATCACCCCTCACTTGCGCCACATCAACATTTCAGTGTGATCAATTCTTATAATCATCATACTTTTCCTGCACAGGTTCCCTGTCGTGTTCACACTCCGCTCGATGCTCACCGGCGTACTGCTCTGTTTTTCCGCGGTCGCCTTCTCTCAGACTGACCCGACGACGCTCACCACCGCCTGGCCGGTAAACGTTGGCCCGCTCAATCCTCATCTTTACACCCCTAACCAGATGTTCGCCCAGAGTATGGTGTATGAACCGCTGGTGAAATACACGGCGGACGGCGGCGTGGAGCCGTGGCTTGCCACCCGCTGGACGCCTTCCGCAGACGGAAAAACCTGGGTCTTTACCCTGCGCGAAAACGTCACTTTTTCCAATGGCGAGCCTTTTAACGCCGACGCCGTTGTGGCGAATTTCCGCGCCGTGCTGGATAACCGCGCACGGCACAGCTGGCTGGAACTGGTGAATCAAATCACCGATGTCAAAGCCCTCAGCCCGCTGCAACTGCAAATCACGCTGAAAAGCGCCTACTACCCCTTTTTACAGGAGCTGGCGTTGCCGCGACCGTTCCGTTTTATCGCCCCGTCGCAGTTTGTCGATGGCGGCACGAAGCAGGGTATCAAAGCGCCTGTCGGCACCGGGCCGTGGATGCTGCAATCGTCGCGCCTGAATCAGGATGATGTCTTCGTGCGTAACCCGCACTACTGGGGTAAAAAACCGGCGATCGGCAAAGTGGTGGTGAACGTCATTCCCGATGCCACCAGTCGCGCCATTGCGTTTGAAACCGGGGAGGTGGATCTGCTGTACGGCAGTGAAGGGCTGTTGCCCCTCGACACCTTCTCGCGCTTTGGCACAAACCCGGCGTACCACACTCAGCTTTCCGCGCCAGTGGAAACGGTGATGCTGGCGCTCAACACCCGGCTCGGCCCTACCCGTGAGCTGGCGGTGCGTGAAGCACTCAATTATGCGGTGGATAAAAAAACCATGATCGCCACCGCGCTGTACGGTACGCAGCAGGTGGCGGATACGCTGTTCGCCCCCTCGGTACCTTATGCGAATATCGGCCTTAAACCGCGAGGCTATGATCCGGCACAGGCCCGCGCTCTGCTCGATAAAGCAGGCTGGACGCTGCCCGCCGGAAACGCTATCCGCCAGAAAAACGGCCAGCCGCTGCGCATTGAACTGGCCTTCACCGGCACCGATGCCGAAAGCAAAGCGATGGCGGAGATTATTCAGGCGGATCTGCGCAAAGTTGGCGTCGATGTTCAGCTTATCGGCGAAGAAGAGAGCAGTATTTACGCCCGCCAGCGGGACGGTCGCTTTGGCATGATTTTCAACCGCACCTGGGGCGCGCCTTACGATCCCCATGCGTTTATGAGTTCCATGCGCGTGCCGTCCCATGCGGATTACCAGGCGCAGTTAGGGCTGCCGGATAAGGCGCTGATCGACCGGGAGATCGGTCAGGTGCTGACGCAGCAGGATGAAAGCGCCCGCCAGGCGCTGTACAAAGACATCCTCACCCGCTTGCATCAGGACGCGGTCTACCTGCCGCTCAGCTATGTGTCGGTAATGGCGGTATCGCGGCCTGATCAGGGAACCATCCCCTTTGCGCCGATGGCGTCGGAGATCCCTTTCGAACAGCTGAAACCGGTGGCGCAGCCATGATGCTGAACTGGGCGTTACGTCGTCTGTTGCTGCTGATCCCGATCCTGCTGGCGGCGTCGCTGCTGGTCTTTCTGATGCTGCATCTTGGCGTTGGCGATCCGGCGATGGATTATTTACGCCTCTCCGGCGTGCCGCCAACACCGGACGTGCTGGCCGCTACCCGGGAGATGCTCGGGCTTAACGCGCCGCTGCCGGTGCAGTACTGGCACTGGCTGCTCCGCGCCGTGCGGCTGGATTTCGGCGTTGCTTACGCCACCCAGCGCCCGGTGCTCGACGATCTGCTGCATTTTCTGCCCGCGACGCTGCAACTGGCAGGACTGGCACTGGTGATGATCCTGGTGATCTCCGTGCCGCTCGGCATCTGGGCGGCGCGTTATCCCAATCGCCTGCCGGATCATATCGTGCGCGCGATCGCTTTTCTTGGCGTCTCGATGCCCAATTTCTGGCTGGCGTTTCTGCTGGTGATGCTTTTTTCCGTGAAGCTGAACTGGCTGCCGGCAATGGGCTACGGCGGTTGGCGTTACATGATCCTGCCGGCGGTTTCGATCGCTTTTATGTCGCTTTCCATCAACGCCCGTTTGCTGCGCACCAGTATGCTGGAAGTGGCGGGGCAACGGCATGTCACCTGGGCGCGGCTGCGGGGCTTAACGGCGGCGCAAACCGAGCGCCACCATGTGCTGAAAAATGCCGCCGTTCCGCTGGTCACCGCGCTGGGGATGCATATCGGCGAGCTGATTGGCGGCACGCTGATCATCGAAAGCATTTTTGCCTGGCCAGGCGTCGGGCGCTACGCTGTCTCCGCCATTTTTAACCGCGACTACCCGGTCATCCAGTGCTTCACTCTGCTGATGGTGACGGTGTTTGTGATCTGCAATTTGCTGGTAGATATGATCAACGCGGCGCTGGATCCCCGTGTGCGCAGCCATGAAGGACACCCCGCATGAACACTGCATTTTTTGCCCGCTGGTCGGTGCGCATAGCACTGTCGATCATCGCTCTGCTGCTGATAATTGCGCTGACCAGCCAGTGGTGGCTACCGTTCGATCCGCTGGCCATTAATCTGCCGGAGCGGCTGCTGTCGCCGGACAGCCACCACTGGCTGGGCACCGATCATCTGGGGCGCGATATTTTCAGTCGTCTGCTGGCGGCGACGCGTATTTCTCTCGGCGCGGTGCTGCTCTGCCTGCTGCTGGTGCTGACCATCGGCATGATCGCCGGTGGCGCGGCGGGGCTGCTGGGCGGGCGAATCGATCAGCTGATCATGCGCATCGCCGATCTGTTTATGACCTTTCCCACCTCGATCCTGTCGTTTTTCCTGGTGGCGATCCTCGGTACCGGCATCACCAACGTGATCATCGCCATCGCCCTGTCGCACTGGGCCTGGTATGCGCGCATGGTGCGCAGTCTGGTGCTGTCGCTGCGTCAGCGGGAATTCGTGCTGGCGGCGCGTCTCGCCGGGGCCAGCCGGGTGCGGATTTTTATCGAGCACATCAGCGGCGCGGTATTGCCGTCGCTGCTCATCCTCGCCACGCTCGATACCGGTCACATGATGCTGCACATCGCCGGCATGTCTTTTCTCGGCCTGGGCGTCACCGCGCCAACGCCGGAGTGGGGGATCATGATCAACGACGCGCGGCAGTATATCTGGACGCAGCCACTGCAAATGTTCTGGCCGGGGCTGGCGCTGTTTATCAGCGTGATGAGTTTTAACCTGGTGGGCGACGCGCTGCGCGACCATCTCGATCCCGGCCAGGCCGCGCAGGAGAGCCACGCATGAACACACTGACCCTCGACGGGTTTTCCTTTTATGCCGACAGGTGCCTGGTGGATGACGTCTCGCTGACCCTGCGTCGGGGGCGGGTACTGGCGCTGGTGGGCAACAGCGGCTGCGGCAAATCGTTGACCTGTAACGGCGCGCTGGGCGAACTGCCGCCGGGCGTGCGGCGCACCGCCGGACAAGTGCTGCTTGATGGCAGGATCGTGGCGGCAAGCGCGTTGCGCGGCAGGCTGGTGTCCTGCGTGATGCAAAATCCGCGCAGCGCCTTTAATCCGCTGCGCACTATTCGCGATCACGCCAGGGAAACCTGTCAGGCGCTGGGTAAAAACGGCAGCGATGCGTTGCTGCTGGCACGGCTGGCGGATGTGGGCCTGGAGCAGTCCGCCCGCGTGCTGTCGCTTTATCCATTTGAGATGAGCGGCGGCATGTTACAGCGGGTGATGATCGCGCTGGCGCTGCTCGGCGATGCGCCCTTTATGTTTGCCGATGAGCCGACCACCGATCTCGATGCGGTGGCGCAGGCGCGCATTCTCGATGTGCTGGCGAATGTCATGCAACAGCGCGCACCGGGCATGTTGCTGGTGACGCATGATATGGGCGTGGTGGCGCGGCTGGCCGATGACGTGGCGGTGATGGAGCAGGGGCGGATTGTCGAGCAGGGTACGGTGGATGAGATCTTTTACCGCCCGCAGCATCCGCTTTCGCAGCGGCTGGTCAGCGCGCATCTGGCGCTCTATGGCGAGAAGTTACCGCAATGACGCTGATCGCCATTAACCAGGTTTCCCACGGTTACACCTCCGCGGGGCTGTTCAGGCACGGACAGAAAAAAGCCGTGCTGGAAGACATTTCCCTTGAGATCCGCGCGGGAGAAACTCTGGCGCTGCTCGGTCGCAGCGGCTGCGGCAAAAGCACGCTGGCGCGGCTGGTCACTGGCCTTGAAAAACCGCAGCGCGGCGAGGTGCGCTATCAGGGGCAGAATATTCACCGTCTGGCCCGCGGCGACGCACAGCGCTTTCGCCAGGATGTGCAGATGGTTTTCCAGGATGCCCTGAGCGCGGTCAATCCGCGCAAAACGGTGGCAGAAATTATTGCCGAACCGCTGCGCCACCTGACCACACTGTCGGCAGACGAACAGCAGGTGCGTATTCGCACGACGCTTGCCAGCGTGGAACTGGACGCGACGTTCATGGGCAAACTGCCGTCTCAGCTCAGCGGCGGGCAATTACAGCGCGTCTGTCTGGCCCGGTCGCTGGCGGTACAGCCGAAATTACTGGTGCTGGACGAGGCGGTATCGAACCTCGATCTGGTGCTGCAGGCGCATATCGTGGCGCTGCTGAAGCACCTCCAGACGCAGCTTAATATCGGCTTTCTGTTTATTACCCACGATCTGCGGCTGGTGAAGCGCTTCTGTCAGCGCGTGATGGTGATGGACGACGGCCATATTGTTGAAACCCGCCCGGTGGATGCGCAACTGTGCTTCGCCACCCCTGCCGGGATCGCTTTACAGCAGGCGGTATTGCCCGCTTTTCCGCTACGCTAACAGAAGGGACGTGTATGCAGCGCATCACCATCACCATTGACGATGATTTACTGGCAACGCTCGATCGCCTGAGCGACAAACGCGGCTACCAGAGCCGCTCGGAAGCGTTGCGGGATATTGTGCGGCAATCGCTGGCGGAAGAATCCGCGACAGAGGCCGATCAGCACGGCTATGCGGTGCTGAGCTATGTTTATGAGCATGAAACCCGCGAGTTGTCATCACGGCTGGTGGCCGCCCAGCATCAGCACCACGATCTGTCGGTGTCGACGCTACACGTTCACGTCAGCCATGACGACTGTCTGGAAGTGGCGATCCTGAAAGGCAACTTGCAGGCTATTCAGCGTTATGCCGATGAAATCATCTCCCAGCGCGGGGTGCATCACGGCCATGTGCAGTGCATTCCGGATTAAGGCCAGTGCCCGGCAACCCACGCTTATTTCACCAGCCAACACGTAGGCCGGGTAAGGCGCAAGCCGCCACCCGGCAATACACCACTCCAGAACCCGACAATAAATCTTATTTCACCGTCCAGCCCTTATAGGTCCCGACGCTTTGCTTGTCGATCATCGTCACCGGGATCAGCACCGGCTCTTTCGGCGCGGGTTTGCCCTGCAAAATGTCGTAGCCGATTTCTACCGCTTTCGACGCCATCACCTGCGGATCCTGCGCGGGCGTTGCCACAAACAGCGAATTATCACGCTTCAGCGCTTCTTCGCCATCCGGTGAACCATCCACGCCGACAATAAAGAACTCTTTACGTTGCGCCTGTTTCGCCGCCAGATCGGCACCGATCGCTGTCGGATCGTTAATCGCGAACACGCCGTCAATCTTCGGATTCGCCGCCAGCAGCGAAGTCATCACTTCCAGCCCGCCTTCACGACTGCCTTTGGCGTTCTGGTTATACGACAGCACCTTAATTCCCGGATGGCGTTTAAATTCGGTCTGGCAACCTTCCACGCGGTTTTGTACCGCTGACACCGGCGGTCCGTTGATGATCACCACATCACCTTTGCCTTTCAGACGATCGGTGATGTATTTACAGGCGATTTCCCCCGCCTGGGTGTTATTGGAGGTAATGGTTGCGTCTGCACCTTCTGCCGCCACGTCAACCGCCACCACCACGATCCCCGCCTCTTTCGCGCGTTTCACCGCCGGGCCGATGCCTTTGGAATCCGCCGCGTTAAGGATGATCATGTCCACTTTCGCGGCGATAAAGTTATCGATCTGCGACACCTGCTGGCCGAGATCGTACCCGCTGGAAACCAGCGTCACTTTCACGTTATCCCCCGCCAGTTTGCGTGCTTCCAGCTCCGCGCCTTTGGTGATCTGCACGAAGAACGGGTTCGCCAGATCGCCCACGGTCACACCAATGGATTTCAGTTCTTTTGCCTGCACAAACGGGCTGGCGGCAAGCAGCGCGCCTGCACAGAGCGCGGTCACTAATGGCTTCAAACGCATAGGGTAGTCCTCAAGGTAAGATGTTGTTGTTATGCACTTTGATGATGTCGGGTACGGTATTTGTCGATCAGCACCGCAATGATGATCACCGCCCCTTTGATCACCAGTTGCCAGAAGTAGGAGACGCCCATCAGCGTCATGCCGTTGTTAAGGGTGGCGATGATCAGCGCGCCCACCAGCGTACCGGTGATGGTGCCGATACCACCGACAAAGCTGGTGCCGCCGAGAATAACGGCGGCGATGGCGTCCAGCTCATAGCCGGTACCTAAGTTGCCGTTGGCGCTGTACAGCCGCGAGGCGCTCATCACGCCGCCCAGCCCGGACAGCAGGCCGCTCATACCGTAGACAAATAACAGCACCAGCCAGACTTTGATGCCGGTCAGTCTGGCAGCCTGCATGTTGCCGCCGACGGCGTAGATGTGTACGCCGAGCGTGGTGCGCCGCAGAATGAACCAGCACACGGCAATGACCGCCAGCGCGATCACCACTAACCACGGCACCGGGCCGAGATAGTTATTGCCGATCCACTCAAAGCTGATGTCGGAGTTGATCACCGTGGTGCCGTCAGCCAGCAGATAAGCCGCGCCGCGCAACGCCGTATAGGTGCCGAGCGTGACGATAAAGGGCGGCAGACCGGCAAAGGCCACCAGCGCGCCGTTGAACAGGCCGAGCACCATGCCGAGCATCAGCGCGGCGGGGATCGACAGCATGGCGAACTCCGGGATCAGCGATACCACCATCGCCGCCACCGCCGTGGTGCCAAGGATCGAACCCACCGACAAATCAATGCCGCCGGTCAGGATGATGAAGGTCATGCCCGCCGCCAGCACAATGTTGATCGACGCCTGGCGGGTAATATTCAGCAGATTACTTTCGGTAAAAAAGTTGGGGGTGATAAAGCCAAAAACGGCGACGATCAGGATGAGTATCGGCAGGATCCCCACCGTTTGCATCAAATCGCCCATCAGCATTTTTTTCGCCGATCCCGCTTTTGCCGCCTGGTGTGGCGTGGTTACGGAAGTCTGTTTTTCATTCATGGTGCACCGCCTGATCGACGCCGGTTGCCAGCGTCATAATATTTTCCTGAGAGATAGCGTCGCCGGGCAGCTCGCCGACAATCGCCCCCTCGCGCATCACGTAAACCCGGTCGCTCATGCCGACGATCTCCGGCAGTTCGCTGGAGATCATCAGGATCGCCACGCCTTTGCGCGCCATCTCATTCATGATCCGGTAGATCTCGCTTTTCGCGCCGACATCGACGCCGCGCGTGGGTTCATCAAGGATCAGAATGCGCGGGCCGATGGCCACCCAGCGTGAAATCAATAGCTTCTGCTGATTGCCGCCGGACAAGCCGCCCGCCCGCACCTGCGCATGGGGGACGCGAATATTCAGCAACTGAATGGCATCGTCGGAAATGCTCTGGGCTTTTTTACGATCCAGCATGCCGAAGTTCGCATCGCGCTCGAGGGTCGCCATGGTGATGTTCTCGGCGGCGGCCAGCTCTAAAAACAGCCCCTGCTCTTTGCGGTTTTCGGTTAAAAAACCGATCCCCAGATCGATAGCCGCGCGCGGAGAGTGGATCACTACCGGTTCACCGTCGATCTCAATCACCCCGCCGGTGGGCTTGCGTACGCCGAAAATGAGCTGGGCCAGCTCCGAGCGGCCAGCGCCCACCAGCCCGGCAAGCCCGACGATTTCGCCGGATCGCACCTGCAAACTGGTGGGCTGGATTTTTTTGCCGTCGGTCAGGTGATGAACGTTAAGGCGCGGGCTGCCGAGGGGAATATCGCGGTCTTTATTAAACAGATCGCTTAACGGACGGCCCACCATCATGCGCACCAGTTCGGAGGCGTTCAGGTTTTGCCGTAACAGGCTGCCAACGTACTGCCCGTCACGCAGCACGCTGACGCGATCCGAAAGCTCATACACTTCCGCCATGCGGTGGCTGATGTAAATAATCGCCATACCTTCATCGCGCAGGCGCAGGATCAGTTCAAACAGACGCTGGGTTTCCCGGGAGGAGAGGGCGGCGGTGGGTTCATCCATCACCAGAATGCGGCTGTTACGGTGCAGGGCGCGGGCGATTTCAACCTGCTGTTGTTCGGCGATGGTCAGCTTCATCACCAAATCGCTGGCACTGAACTGCGCGCCGAGGCGGTCGATAACCGTTTGCGCCTGCATCATCATCGCTTTGCGCTGTACCAGCCCGCCGCGTGACAGTTCGCTGCCGAGGAAAATGTTCTCTGCCACGGTGAGGTTAGGCGCAAGCTGCATCTCCTGATAAATCAGCGTGATGCCTGCTGCCAGCGCATCTTTCGGGCTTTTAATAGCGTACGGCTTGCCGTCGATGAGAATGTCGCCGCTGGTGGCGGTATACGCCCCGGCGAGAATTTTCATCAACGTGCTTTTACCGGCGCCGTTTTCCCCCATCAGCGCGTGGATTTCACCGGGCCAGACCGTTAAATCCACGCCTTTAAGCGCGTAAAACTTGCCAAAGGCTTTGGCAATATTACGCATGTCGAGTACCGGCGTTTTACTCATGGCGAGATCTCTGCGTGGGTTAATAAACGCAGTCAACCATGCGTCTGTAAACGCTCCATGTCAGACGCCGTTCATAATTGTCATATTGCGAAATAGTTAATACTGATCACAATTACGCAACGGAAAGATATGCGACTCTCACCCTCTCGTTACCACGGAGTCTGCCATGTCCTACCGCCGTACCCCTTTCTTCGCCAGCGCGCGCGGGCGGCTGCTGTTTTTCAATCTGCTGGTGATGGCCGTGACGTTGATGGTCAGCGGCGTCGCGGTGTTCGGCTTCCGTTATGCCAGCCAGATCCAGGAGCAGGTACAGCAGCAAACCCTGGATGACATGACCGGCAGCATGAACCTCGCGCGGGACACGGCGAACGTCGCCACGGCGGCGGTCAGGCTGTCGCAGGTCGTGGGGGCGCTGGAATATCAGGGCGAGGCGCAGGGGCTGAAAGCGACGCAGACGGCGCTCAAAGGTTCTCTGGATCAGCTGGCGGCCGCGCCGCTGGCGGGGCTGGAACCCGCGCTGGTCGGGCGTATTACTGCACGCAGTAATGAATTACAGCGCAGCGTGACGCAGATGCTGGCGCGCGGACAGCGACGTCATTTACAGCGCAACGACCTGCTCAGCTCGCTGTATCAGAACCAGAGCCATTTACGCCATTTACAGACGCTGAGCCTGCGCAACGGCAGCCATCAACCCGACGAACGGCTGCTGATGGAGATCGACCGGCTGATTGAGGCGGCGATCCAGACGCCATCCCCGCGCCCGACGGTGCTGCAAATCAATGACGTGATGCGCCAGTTACCCTCACAGATCGACGACCCGACCGGCAACGCGATTCTGGCGGACTTCACCCACGAACTGCGCAAGCTCGGGCCGCTGGCGCAACAACTCGACGAAAGCGATCTGGCGATTAACTGGTACATGTACCACATCAAAGCGCTGGTGGCGTTTCTCAATGGCGACATCAATCAATACGTGGCGCGTGTGGCGCAGGCTTCGCAGGAGCGGACGGCGCAAAGCCACCATGAACTGCGTTCCGGGATCCTGTTTATTAGCGCGTTTGCGCTGCTGGCGCTGGTGATCACCGGCTTTGCCGGCTGGTATATCTATCGCAATCTCGGCTCTAACCTGACGGCGATCTCCCGCGCCATGTCGCGGCTGGCGCGCGGCGAGCAGGACGTCTCGGTGCCGGGCCTGCAACGGCGCGATGAGCTGGGTGAACTGGCGCGCGCGTTCAACGTTTTTGCCCGCAACACGGCGTCACTGGAGCACACCTCGCGGCTGTTGCACGAAAAAAGTACCCAGATGGAGATCGACCGCACCGTGCGCCAGGGGCTGGAAGAAGCCCTGCTGCACAGCCAGAAAATGAAAGCGGTGGGGCAACTGACCGGCGGGCTGGCGCATGATTTTAACAACCTGCTGGCGGTGATCATTGGCAGTCTTGAGCTGGTCAGCCCCGACTCGCCGGAAATGCCGCGCATCAGCCGCGCGCTGAAAGCCGCCGGGCGCGGGGCGTTGCTCACCCAGCGTCTGCTGGCGTTTTCCCGCAAACAGGCTCTGCATCCACAGGTGGTAGAGATGCAGCCGCTTCTGGAAAACCTCGCCGAACTGATGCGCCATTCGCTGCCTGCCACCTTAACCCTGTCCATTGAGGCGCAAAGTCCGGCGTGGGCGGCGTGGATCGACGTCGGCCAGCTGGAAAACGCCATTATTAACCTGGTAATGAACGCCCGCGACGCCATGGAGGGCCAGAGTGGTGTCATTCGGCTGCGCACCTGGAATCAGCGGGTCACGCGCAGCGATGGCCGTCGTCAGGATATGGTGGCGCTGGACGTGATCGACAGCGGCTGCGGGATGTCGCAGGCGATCAAAGCGCAGGTGTTTGAGCCGTTCTTTACCACTAAGCCCACCGGTAGCGGTAGCGGCCTGGGGTTGTCGATGGTCTACGGTTTTGTGCGCCAGTCGGGCGGACGGGTAGAAATCGAGAGCGCGCCGGGAGAGGGAACGACGGTACGGCTGCATCTGCCGCGCGCCACCCAGCAGGCCGTTGCGCTTCCCGAGCCTGAAGCGACGCCGGACCGCGACAGCGCCGACAAACTGATCCTCGTGCTGGAAGATGAAGCTGACGTGCGCCAGACAGTGTGCGAGCAGTTACATCAGCTGGGCTATCTGACGCTGGAGGCGGAAACCGGCGAGCAGGCGCTGGACATGCTGGCGTCGTCGGCAGAGATCGACATGCTGATCAGCGACCTGATGTTGCCCGGCGGCCTGAGCGGCGCAGAGGTGATCCATCACGCGCGCCAGCACTGGCCAGCGTTGCCGTTGCTGTTAATCAGCGGTCAGGATCTGCGCCCGGCAGACAATCCCGCGCTGCCGGAGGTGGAGTTGCTGCATAAGCCTTTTACCCGCGCACAACTGGCGCAGGCGCTGGGCAAGGCGCTGGCAAAAGCCGGATAAACTCAGCACATTTCCACCTGCGTATTCCGCGGCAGCGCCAGCAGGCGGTCGCCGCAGGTGAGAAGCAGGTCGATATCCAGCGGAATGGCGTGCAGGCGATCGGCCAGCGCGTGAACGATGCAGGACGGCAGTTGCGGCGCGATCATGCGCTCCTCATGAATGCCTTGCCCGGTCAGGCGTAGCATACGGCCCCCGCTTAAGCCGCTCACCTGGACGATCAGCGTGATACGGGTGGCAGGCTGCGCGGCGGCAGCGGCGAAAAGGGCGTCCAGTTCGGCGGCGCTGAGGGTGTCATCCGCCAGCGCAAGGGTCGCCAGACAAGGCTGTTCTGCCAGCGTCGCGCGGGTATGCAGGCGCAGGTTCTGGATCACGAAATCGTTATGCAGCGGTGCGGACAGCCACACCGGCGTGTCAGGATCGGCCAGCGTCAGCAGGGCGCTGGTGGTCGCCAGATTGAGCGGCTGCCAGCCATGTTTCAACTGGTGCAGGCCGACGATGACGCCCGGCTCGCTCATGGCTTTTAATAAACGACGAAAACTGTGCTGCGCGTCCTGCACGTTATGATTCAGGGTGGTCGTGGAAGGCATTCAGTGCTCCATAGTGAATTCGATCATGTCGGCGCGGTTGAGACTGACGGAGTACTCCGTCGCGTTCACCTCACCGGCGCGGTGATTACGTGTCCGCACACACAGCAACGGGGCCATGTTGGGGATTTCCAGCAATTTGCTCTCTTTTGCTTTCGCCTGGCGGGCGCTGATCCGCGTCTGGGTGCGCGTAAGCGTCAGGCCAAGTTTTGCCTGCATAAAATCATGCAGGGAGCCGCTGGAGAAGGTTTGCAGCGTCGGCCACAGGGCCAGCTCGGCAAAATAGTGATCGATAAGGCACAGCGGGGTGCCGTTGACCCGGCGCAGCGTGCGCAGGTGGATCACGTTATTACCCTCCTGAATGCCAAGGGCTTGTGCAATATGGTCAGACGCCGGGCGCAGCACCGCCAGCAGCTTTTCACTGGTCGGGTGGCTGCCCTGATCGAGCAGATTCTGACTAAAGCGTGCCTGGGCGTTCAGCGGGTAATCGAACGGGCGCATCAGCAAAGGTGTCGTGTCGTTGGTCGGGTTGGACATGGTCATCATCATCAACGCTCCGGATGCAGGGCTTACGCAAAATACGCGCGCCTTTCTGATCATCAACGGCGCACGTGATGGCTGTCAGAGTGGCAAGGAAGTGTGACGTTTCGGTTAAGGGAAGATGACGGAATGATGAAGCCGGGAGGAGGAGCGGCGCGGGCGGGAAACGCGGTGTTCCCCGCCGCCGGGGATCAGTTCTTTTTCACAAACTCAGATTTCAGTTTCATCGGACCAAAGCCGTCGATTTTGCAGTCAATATTATGATCGCCTTCTACCAGACGGATGTTCTTCACTTTGGTGCCAATTTTCAGCATCGACGAGCTGCCTTTGACCTTCAGATCTTTCACGACCGTCACGCTGTCGCCGTCGGCCAGCAGATTGCCATTGGCATCTTTGACGATCAGAGCGTCGCTGTCATCAGACGCGCTGGCGTCGTTCCACTCGTTCGCGCATTCCGGGCAGATGTACATGCCGTTGTCTTCATAGGTGTATTCAGAATTGCATTTCGGGCAGTGGGGGAGTTGCATGATGTTTCCTCAATATGAAGGCTAATGGGGGTGGAAGTCCGTCCACCGAAAAATGGCAGGCTGCCAAAAAGGTCGAAGATTGTACACCAAATCCTTACTCTTGTCGGTGCTATTCTTTTTTCACTAAAAGTGACAGAGTTGACACACCCTGTCAGGCAGTTAAGCCATGCTTAACAAATGAGGTACGCCAGTGCATGAACAGCGGCTAATTTTCGATATTCTCAGGCGGAAATTGCCACTCTGAACCAATTCATATATGGTGAGATCACGCATCCGGTGTTATTAAAAAGCAGCTTTCGGCACCTGCTCTGTCTCCTGCCGAAGTCGGCGAATTACCTCTCAATTTGGGTGGGTAAATAAATGAAGATATATCCTGGTTACTCTTAAAACGGGTCCATGCGCTGCCGCTGTAGTTTCTGTGAGAAACAACGGTAACGCGCTGATTCGCTTCATAATTTAGAATTTTTTACTGAGTCTTGTCAGGTAGTTATCTTTTTTCAGATATTTTTCCACGCGTAATTAAAAAAGCCGACACTACATTAAACAAACCGCTCGGCTAAATAAAAGTTATAAAAATTTGCGTTAAGGAAAGACTTTTATCATGCACACACAGACAGTTTTTGAATTAAGCCAGGAAGCCGAAAGGTTGTTGCAGCTTTCCCTGCATAATCTTCATTCGCTAAAAACGATGCCGGTAGCAACGCTTGATGATGCGCTGAATACCGATATAAAAAACGCCTCCAACGTTCACCCTTTGCATTTCAGCGCGCGTGGAATTGATGCGCAGCAGGCGACGCTGAGTAACGAACTGCGCAAGATCACCCGTCTGGAGATGGTGCTCGCTATCGTCGGTACCATGAAGGCCGGTAAGTCCACGACGATTAACGCCATCGTCGGCACGGAAGTGCTGCCGAACCGCAACCGCCCGATGACCGCGCTGCCGACCCTGATCCGCCATACGCCGGGGCAAAAAGAGCCGGTGCTGCATTTTTCCCACGTCGGCCCCATTGATACCCTGACCCAGCAGTTGCAGATGCGGCTATTTGGCGTCGATCGCGAAAAGCTGGCGCAGAAGCTGGAAATTGATAAGGACATGCAGACGCTGCTGGATCGCATCCGGCAGGGCGATGCCTTCGATAAGCACTATCTGGGCGCGCAGCCGATTTTCCACTGTCTGAAAAGCCTCAATGATCTGGTGCGCCTGTCGAAAGCGCTGGACGTGGATTTCCCGTTTTCGTCTTATACCGCGCTGGAGCATATTCCGGTGATTGAGGTGGAGTTTGTGCACCTCGCCGGGCTGGAAAAAAACATGGGCCAGCTGACGCTGCTCGACACCCCGGGGCCGAACGAAGCCGGTCAGCCGCATTTGCAGCAGATGCTGAAAGAACAACTGGCGCGCGCCTCGGCGGTGCTGGCGGTGATGGATTACACCCAGTTAAAGTCAATTTCCGATGAAGAAGTGCGCGAGGCGATTGCCGCCGTCGGCAAGTCGGTACCGCTGTTTGCGCTGGTCAATAAGTTCGATCAGAAAGACCGCAACAGCGACGATGCCGAACAGGTACGGACGCTGATCGCTGGCACCCTGATGAAAGGGCACATTACGCCGACGCAGATTTTCCCGGTTTCCTCCATGTGGGGTTATCTGGCAAACCGTGCGCGGCATGAACTGACCCGCAGCGGTAAGCTACCCGATCCGGAAGAGCAGCGCTGGGTGCAGGATTTTGCTGAAGCGGCGCTCGGTCGCCGCTGGCGGCTGGCCGATCTCGATGACAGCGCGCACATTCAGCACGCCGCTGAACTGCTGTGGGAAGACTCGCTGTTCGAGCAACCGATCCAGAAACTGCTGCATGCCGCACATGCCAATGCCTCGCTCTACGCGCTGCGTTCCGCCTCCCATAAGCTGCTCAATTATGCCCTGAGCGCCCGCGAGTACCTTGATTTTCGCTATCAGGGGCTGACCGTGGCGCTGGAAAAGCTGGAGCAGAACATCACCCGCCTGGAAGAGGATACGCGTTTGCTGCACGCCTGCCAGGAGCAGGTCAGCGACGAAGTAAATCATGAAGTGGAGGACGCGCTGGCCGCCGCCGATCGGTTTATTAATGGCGAACAGGCGACGATTATCAGCGAAATCGACCACTATTTTATGCACAGCAGCCGCTCAGAAGAGGCGGGACATTTTGATGCTGACGAGGAGTTTGGCGACGGCAAACTGGTGCTGGAAGATGAAAGCCAGGCGCAGGTGGCGCTGAGCAAGATCCGCTCTGCCTGCGAGGTGATTTTGCTGGCGGCGCAGGATCGCATCACTCGGGAGCTGGCTCAGCGTTTCGACCAGCTGGAGTATACCCTGACGCGTTCGCTGCACGATGCGATGCGTCCGATTGAAACCCGTATCAAAGAAGAGCTGAGCCACGCCGGTTTCCGCGCGCGCATCAGCTTACCGGCGTTTCAGGCCAGTACGCTGAACTTCAATACCCGGCAGCTGTTTGCGGATGCCATCGCTGCTGAGGATCGCCCTGCCGGGCAGTCGCGGGTCAGCGGCGTGCGTGACAGCATGACGCGCTGGCTGAATAATCCCGGCTGGGGCTGGAATGATTTTGTCATCACCCGCACCCGCTACGTAATCGACGTCGCCTCGCTGCATCAGAACCTGGTCAATCATGTGGCTCACTTTTGCGCGCAGATCCGCAAAGCGCTGGCGGCACAGGTTGATATCTCTGTTACTGCGGGAATGGCGACCTTTTTCGCCGAGTTTTCCCATAGCTTATCAGGGCTACAGGAAAGCCTGCGTGACAGCCTGGCCATCCGTCAGCAAAATGAATCCACCACGACGGTGCTGCGTCAGCATCTCCGCCAATGCATCACCACAGCGAACTGGATCCATGAAGATGCTCGTCTGCTGCGCGATGATATTCAAACCCTGTTTGCGGCAGATCAACCATGAAAAACCGACTTCTTGACGGACCCGGGCAGACGCTGGAGAGCATCCAGCCAAAATTTATTGTCGATCTGGTGCAGGGGATTGATGCGCCTCGCCAGGCACAGATCGTGCCGCAACAGCAGGCGTTCCGCGAGCGGCTGACGCAGGAGATCATGACCCAGACGCAGCTGCGTCCGTGGGCGATGTCCGGCATGTATCATGAAAACGATGCGCTGCGCCTCGGGCTGGTGGAGAAACTCGCCAGCATGTTTGATCCGGGCCAGCTGGCGCTGGCGCGTATTACGCAGCGCCTGACGGTGTTACTACACAATGTCGAACGCCGTCCGGGGCTGACTGCCGCGCTGCAAAAACAGTATGACGATCTGCTGTCGCACTTCAGCCTGCGTGCCGCCTCGAAAGAAAAAGCCCTGACCCAGCGCGGGCTGATGGTGCAGGCCGGGTTGCACAGCGAGCAGATCTTTACCCGCTGGCGCGCCGGAAAATATGACGGCTGGTCGCTGGCCGGGCGCTGTTTTATCGCACTGGAGGAGCTGCGCTGGGGGGCGTTTGGTGATGCCTGTCGCTTAACCCGCCCGGAAGTCTCCAGCCTGCTGAAAGACAATCTGCGTATTATGGCCGCTGACTTTATGGCGCAGGGCATTGGCGCCTCGCCCGCGACCCGTCATTTCTATCATCAATGGTTAACCACGCCCGCCACGCCGGGTCTGATGGACAACAAAGATCTGCTGGGCTGGATGGGGGACTGGTGCGATGCCGATCGTCATCCGGTCTGCTGGTCGGTGACGCAAAGCTGGCAAACGGTGGCGCTGGGTATGCCGCGACTCTGTTCTGCGACGCGTCTGGCGACGGCGCTGGTGGAGGAAGTGTTTAGCGAGGGGGCATAATTCCCCTCCCGCCAGGCGAGAGGGGAAGACTACGTTAGTGATGCAGCGACTCCGCCGCTTTTTCCTGCTCAACCGCTGCTGATTGCTGCGGATTTCCATAACGCTTCGCATAGAGCGCGGTAATGATCGGCACCAGAATCGCCGTCACAATCACACTGGCTGCTACCAGCGCCGTGGCCGAGGCCGCAACCGGTTCAAATGCCGGGTTAATCTGCGCGATAATCACCGGGTTTGCCACCGCCGCACCTGCCGCCGATGACGCAGCCACGCCCGCCGTACCGTTACCACCGCCAATCCAGCGGTCCGCCAGGATCAGCGGAATACCGGTGATGATAATGACCGCCACGCCCAGGAAGATCCCCAGCAGGCCCGTATTCATAATCACATTCAGATTGATGGTGTTACCCAGCGCGAAACCGAAGAACGGGATCAGCACCGGGGTGGCTTTGCTGAAGAATGCGCGGAAATCGTGATCGAGGTTGCCGAGGGCAAAACCAATCAGGAACGGCAGAACTGCGCCGATGAAGTGATGCGGTTCAAACGAGGCCAGACCGGCTGAGCCGAGGATCACCATGGTCATCAGCGGACCGGATTCCAGCGACATCAGCACGAAAGCGCCAGACTCTTCTTTGGTGCCGTACTGGTTCATCAGGCTGGCGTACAGGCCGCCGTTGGTCATGTCCATCGCCGAGACGATAGCCAGCACTGAAAGACCTGCGAAGAAGCCTGCCTGGATCCCGGTTTCAGGAATAAAGGTGGCGGCAATCATTGCCACAATCCATGCAACGGCAATTTTTGTGAGCACTAACGTACCGGATTTGCGCAATACCGTGCCGGTTGCGCGTAAATCAATGGACGCGCCAATACAAAAGAACCACACCGCGAGGATCGGTACGGTGCCGGTAATCATACCCTTGGTGAAAGAGCCAAAATAAGCGCCGGTATCCGGTGCCAGCGTATTTAAAATAGCCCCCAGCAGCAGGGGAACCAGCATCATCCCGCCGGGGATGCGTTCGATCGTGGCCTTGATTTTCATTGGTGATCCTCATGCTTCATCGCGCCATGCACGCCCGAGAAGCTAAAAAATGTAAAATTAATAAAATCAATAAGATGATTCGCTGGTGAGGACATTTATTCCCATCGCGGGGATCGCGTTATATGCCGACAGGTGCCGCCAGTGCTTTCCTCTTAACGTGTAACTGGCGATATCATGCGACCATCGGAATATTGATTCAATGAAAACGAAACACTGTTTTAGTTATCTAGATCACATATTTCACGTAAAGATTCTTAAAGGCTCCATTTATTAAAAAGCCTGTAAATAAGATGTAAAAAGAAGGTGTTTTTGGACGGGAGAAGAAGGTGCCTGAGAATTGCCTTATTCCCATAAATACCAGGGATTTGTCAGCAATGCGTAAATATGTGTGAAGTTGATCACCGTTTTAAACCCTGTTAGGGTAACGAGGTCATTAACTGCCCGAACAGGCGTCAACAGGTTTGGCTGTCCAGACTTTAGCCAGCTTATGTAACCAAACCTGCTACGCTTGATATAAAGAACGCAATCACCCGACAACCATTTAATGCGCAGTGTAATGACGACAGTTTTTACGCTTTCGTTGGCTGTGCGTTCAGGGCAAAGTCCATGAGGATAAAGGATGTTAAAAAGGAAAAAAGTAAAGCCAATTACGCTGGGTGACGTGACCATTATTGATGATGGGAAACTTCGCAAAGCGATTACCGCCGCATCGCTGGGTAATGCGATGGAGTGGTTTGATTTCGGTGTTTATGGTTTTGTGGCGTATGCGCTCGGTAAGGTCTTCTTCCCGGATGCCAACCCCAGCGTGCAGATGATTGCTGCGCTGGCGACCTTCTCTGTTCCCTTCCTTATTCGCCCGCTGGGTGGATTGTTCTTCGGCATGTTAGGCGATAAGTATGGCCGTCAGAAAATACTCGCCATGACGATTGTCATCATGTCCGTCAGTACCTTCTGTATTGGCCTCATCCCGTCTTATGCCTCTATTGGCATCTGGGCACCGATCCTGCTACTGCTGTGTAAAATGGCGCAGGGGTTCTCGGTGGGTGGCGAATACACCGGGGCGTCGATCTTTGTGGCGGAGTACTCCCCTGACCGTAAGCGTGGCTTTATGGGCAGTTGGCTGGACTTCGGCTCTATTGCCGGTTTCGTGCTCGGCGCGGGCGTCGTGGTGCTGATCTCAACCGTTATTGGTGAAGAGAACTTCCTCGACTGGGGCTGGCGTCTGCCGTTCTTCCTGGCGCTGCCGTTGGGACTGGTTGGTCTGTATCTGCGTCATGCGTTAGAAGAGACCCCGGCGTTCCAGCAGCATGTTGATAAGCTGGAGCAGGGCGATCGTGAAGGGTTGCAGGACGGGCCGAAAGTCTCGTTTAAAGAGATTGCGACCAAGCACTGGCGTAGCCTGCTGGCCTGTATTGGTCTGGTGATCTCCACCAACGTGACCTACTACATGCTGCTGACCTACATGCCAAGCTACCTGTCCCATAACCTGCACTATTCCGAAGATCATGGCGTGCTGATTATCATCGCCATTATGATCGGCATGCTGTTTGTGCAGCCGGTAATGGGCCTGCTGAGTGACCGCTTTGGCCGCCGTCCGTTTATCATTCTGGGCAGCGTGGCGCTGTTCTCACTCGCCATCCCGGCGTTCATTATGATCAACAGTAATATCATCGGGCTGATTTTTGCCGGTCTGCTGATGCTGGCGGTGATCCTGAACTGCTTCACCGGCGTCATGGCGTCGTCATTACCGGCGATGTTCCCGACGCATATCCGTTTCAGCGCACTGGCGAGCGCCTTTAATATTTCGGTGCTGATCGCGGGTCTGACGCCAACGCTGGCCGCCTGGCTGGTGGAAAGCTCAGAGAACCTGATGATGCCGGCGTATTATCTGATGGTGGTGGCGGTGATTGGTTTCATTACCGGTATTACCATGAAAGAGACGGCGAATCGCCCGCTGCGTGGCGCGACGCCTGCCGCCTCGGATATTCAGGAAGCCCGTGAGATCCTGCGTGAGCATCACGACAATATCGAACAGAAAATCGAAGATATTGATCAGGAAATCGCCGAGCTTCAGGAGAAGCGTACCCGCCTGGCGCAGCAGCATCCGCGTATAGACGAGTAACGTCCTTTTCCGCCCTCTTCTGCGGAAGAGGGCGGATGATCAACATCCCGCCGCAATAAAATCTCCGTTCGCACTCACCGGTATCACCGTTAAAAACAGCACCGCCGCAAACAGCATAATCGCGATCCCACCGACGATTTTCAGCAATGATGACCAGAGTAGGGGTTACGCCACGTTAAGGTAGCGGGTTAACTGGCGCTGATGGTAGCGCGCCAGCAGCAGTACCGTAGTCAGCGCGCCCAGCAGGGCGCAGAACATGTCCGACTGGGTATCCCACGGATCGCCCTGGGTGCCGAGGAAATCGTCAGCGCCCTGGCCCATTGCCAGTGCCGCCCACCATTCGATCAGTTCATACATGGCGCTGATCGCCAGCGCAATGCAGCACACCACAAAGCCAAGCATTTTACGCCCGCGCACAAAGGCACCGCGCACCAGGATCTCCCGCGCCGCCAGCGCAGGCACCAGTCCCTGGAAAAAGTGACCGAGTTTGTCATAAGGATTACGACTAAGCCCCAGCCAGGCCTGCACATCAAAGCCAATCGGCACTTTCGCGTAGGTGTACATACCGCCGACCATCAGAATAATGGCGTGGAAAAAAATCAGCGTATACAGCAGCGGCGTAAGGGGATAACGCGCATGGGTGGCCCACAGCAGCGGCACGAGGATCAGCACCGGCGTGACTTCCATCAGCCAGGTAATTTTATCGCCGGCGTAAATACCGGTGTAGACAACAATCAGCGCAAGCAGCAGCGCAGCGAGTTTTAAACGTGAGGATGGCATGGGTTTTCATCCGGATGAAAACCTTAACTATTGACCGGAACGGCGGCGGAAACAACCTGAAAATAACAGGGGCCGTTGTCGGTTATCTTACTGGCCGGGTGCTTAAAGCCTGCGGCATAGCCTCTTATTCCACGTCGACCAGCGTAGAAAACCTGAGCAAAACATCGTTAACAACGGCTTCATCTATGGATTCAATGAATTGTGCGTGGCGGGCATTAAGATCAATCATCCGTGCCTGATTGAGAAGAACCACACCCTGTGTTGTGCTGCCAGAGCCGGAAAGCAAAACGGTAAACCCTGCCTGGCGGGCATAATTACCGCCCTGGGTAACCGGTGCGACAAAAGCCATACCCAAATCGTTAAACAGTTTTTTCGTCAGAATTAAAGCCGGACGGGGTTCCCGCTGCTCGCTGCCGGCAGCAGGATTAAAATCAACCATTACCATATCACCGCGCTGCCATCCCTGCTTACGCTTTACCATATTTCATTCCCCACGGGCGCATCCTTACCCCACACCTCTTCTTCGCTGGTTGCTGGTGCACTGGCATCGCACTGTGCGACCAGTTCTTCAAGCGTGTAACGTTGGCGTACCGGTGTCAAAATAAGCGCGCCGTCCCGGACTTCTGCGTTCAGAGACTGACCCACACCGACACCCAGTTGTTTGAGAAGCAGGGCGGGAAGTACAACGCCATTACTGTTTCCCCACTTTTTGATGGCTATGCTCATTGCGAACCCCTCATTTGTTTATACAAAGTATAACTTTCGGGTCTGAGGTATTCAACATATCCGCAGATAAACTGTCACCTGTAACACAAGGACAATGCGCAGAAAGCATTATTAACATCGCCAAATAGGGTACGACAGTTTTTGCCCCCCCTTTGCGAGACGCGCCGCAAATCGTACAGCTGGATCCTTTTACCGGGTTGTCCCACGCTGATTTACCGGATGTGCAGTTCACGGATGCACTCCAGAAAGACCTTCATGGCAAATGAAATATGCCGGTTGTGCGGAAAGTACAGAAATAAACCCTGCGATGCCACGTTCCACTCTTCCAGCACCTTAACCAGCCTGCCTGCCGCAAGATGGCGCTGAACGTAAAGCTCTGGCAGGTAAGCCACACCCTGACCGAGGCAGGCAGCGTCCGCCATTAATGCGCTGTTGTTCAACATCAGCCTGCCGGGGACATCCAGCGACAGCGCATCGTCACCTTTTGCAAATTCCCAGGCATAGCGCTTGCCGCCAGGCAGTCGCTGACGGATACAGCGGTGGTGCAGCAGATGCTGTGGCAGGGATAACGGCGGCGCCTGACGCAGATAATCCGGTGAGGCGACGGTCAGAAAGCGCACCTCGCCACTGATGCGTACCGCGACCATATCCTGCGGAATATCTTCATACAGACGTATCCCGGCATCAAAACCTTCACCGACAATGTCGCTGAACTTATTATCAACCACCAGATCCAGCTCAATACCGGGATAACGATCCATAAACGAGTAAACCACTTTTTCTGACAACAGACTTAACGCCGCGTCGCTGCCGTTGATCCGCAAGGTGCCGCCCTGTGTTTTTCCCATTGCCGTTATGTTGCCCAGCACATCATCCATCTGCTGCTGCAGGGGTAACACCTGCTCGTAAAAGGCTTTGCCCGCCGCGGTCAGTGAGACGCTTCGCGTGGTGCGGTTAAACAACGTTACCTGCAACTGCGCCTCCAGTGCTTTCAGGGCATGGCTCAGAGTGGAAGGTTTGATCCCTGATAATTCCGCCGCCCGACGAAAGTTTTTCTGTTCCGCAAGGGTGATGAATATCTGTAATTCATTCCAGGAAGGTCTTTTCATTGTTGGCTTTTTTTCACTAATACATGCAGGTAATGGGTTATTAATCTAACAGTCATGACCCCGTATGCTGAAACCTTAATCAATGAAAGGGGACAGTTATGAACAAAGTCTGGTTAATTTCCGGCACATCCACAGGCCTGGGACGTTTAATGACGGAGCGTTTACTGGAAAGAGGGGATCGCGTTATTGCAACATTGCGCCGGACGGAGGCGCTGCGCCCACTGCAAACGCGTTACGGTGACCAACTGCATGTGCTGCCGATGGAGCTGACGGATACCACAGAAGTGCGTTCGACCGTCGCCCAGGCCTTCGCGTGGGCAGGTAAAGTTGACGTGGTGGTCAGCAATGCGGGGTATGGTTTATTCGGGGCGGCAGAAGAGTTGAGCGATGCACAGATAGCGCGGCAAATCGCCACTAATCTTACCGGCTCCATCCAGTTTATACGCGCCGTGATCCCTTTTTTACGCGCGCAGGGCGGCGGGCGGATCATGCAGGTATCGTCGGAAGGCGGGCAAATTGCGTATCCCAATTTTAGCCTTTACCACGCGTCGAAATGGGGAATCGAAGGGTTTATCGAAGCGGTGGCGCAGGAGGTGGCAGCATTCGGGATTGACTTTATTATTGCCGAACCCGGCCCCACAGAAACCAACTTTGGTGCCAGTCTCGATCAGGCGGAAGCCATGTCCTGTTATGAACATACCGCCTCCGGCAAAATGCGAGAAGCATTGGCTTCCGGTGATTTTAAAATTACCGGCGATGCGGTAAAAACGGTAGAGGTGATGATCGCCTGTGCTGAGGAACAGCACCCTCCGCTGAGATTACCGCTGGGCAGCACCGCGTTTTTCAATATTCATCAGGCTCTTAAAGAGCGGCTTCTGGCACTGGAAGCAGAAGAAAAGCGGGCCTGTTCCACTGACAGGTAACTGAAAAGCCATTGCCAGCGCAGACACCGACCTGAACGGGGGCTTTTCAACGTCTTTGCGAGGCGCGCCGCAATCCGTACTGCTGTTTCCGCTTGCCGTCGATCGCGTCTGGCAGTAGCATCTTCCCGCACCTGCAAAATCAGGTGCCGGGATTGGTCTCCTGGTATTAACTCGTTGGCGACATTGGTTTTTAATCGCACAGGAGTTGACCCGTTATGGTTGCTGTTCCCGAGCAGTTTTTCCCTTTACTTACCGTTCCCTTCACCGCAGACACGGATTTCACCGTCCTTGCGGATCACTGCGAGCATTTCGCCGAAGCGCTGATAGAAAGCGACGATCCGGCGCTGCGCCTCGCCATGTGCGGGCGGCTCAATGCCTGCCTGACGCTGCTGCAACCCACGCTCAATGACGTTATTCCGCCGCATCTGGTCCCTCAACTCACCGTGGATACCCCACCTGCGGAACCGCCGCGTTTTGAACCGGAATCTGACCTGTTGTGTGAATACTGCCTGACGTTAACGCACGTACTGAACAGCCAGTCGCTGCCGCCGGATATGGAGAAAACCCTGACCGGATTGCTGTGTGAACTGGTGTGGTATTTCGCAGACATTATGAAAGCGCCGCGCTGGGTGAAAGGTACAGAAGCGTAGCCAGCCGTAAAATCTTGCCGGGTTCACGTAGGCCCGGCAAGCTTGCGCCGCCGGGCAAGCAGAAGCTGAACAGGTAAGCTGTAATGACATTGACATTACAGTTGCTGTATAATTACTGTTCAGACAGCTTGCGGAGGAAACATTATGCCAGCGACTCGCAGCGTTTCTGTTAAACGCGAAACACTAAATTTACGTATCAAGCCCGCCGAGCGCGAGCTTATCGATCGTGCGGCGAAAGCCAGGGGGAAGAACCGGACGGATTTTGTGCTTGATGCTGCCCGTGCCGCCGCCGAAGAAGCGCTGATTGAACAGCGCATTATCATGACCGACCCTGAAGCGTATCAGGAATTTATCATTCGCCTGGATCAGGCTCCTTCTCCGAATGCGGCACTGCGAAAAACCATGCAAACGCCCGCTCCATGGGAGCAGAAAAAATGATCACTGCCCCTGAGCCACTCCACGCCGGACACGAACTGTCTGCGTTCTGTTGCGGTGTGGAAGCTATGGATAACTGGCTGAAACAGCGGGCGATGAAAAACCAGCTCACCGGTGCATCGCGGACTTTTGTCTGTTGCGAAGATGCAGACGTAAAGGCGTATTACTCACTGGCATCCAGTGCGGTCGCTACACATGATGCACCCGGACGCTTCCGGCGTAATATGCCCGATCCAATCCCGGTAGTGGTTCTGGGACGTCTGGCAGTGGATAAGTCATGGCATGGCAAAGGATTGGGGCGGGCGCTGGTTCGTGATGCAGGATTAAGGGTTATTCAGGTTGCGGAACTCATCGGTATTCGTGGGATGTTGGTCCATGCACTTTCCGATGACGCAAGAGCGTTTTACCTGCGAACAGGCTTTGAGCCATCGCCGATTGATCCGATGATGTTGTTGGTGACGTTAGGGGATTTAGTGGAGAGCTTAACGCTACAGGGTGAATGAAAGCGATCAACCGAATTATAAAAGCAAAAAACCCGCCATAGGCGGGTTCTTCTAAATAGTGGTGCCCGGACTCGGAATCGAACCAAGGACACGGGGATTTTCAATCCCCTGCTCTACCGACTGAGCTATCCGGGCAACGGGGCGAATTAAACCTTAATCCCCCTGCGGCGTCAACTCTATTTGGGGAAATCGCGTTTAGTTGCTTAACTTTACGGCAGTTTGCTGCAATCTCAGCCATTTTTTGCCCGGCTGCACAAATCTTCCAGACATTACCCGCGCGGGTGTGAATGCTACACTCGGCGATCCGGGAGGACATATGACACAAGACTGGCTGGAACTGCGGCAGCACGACGAAACCGGCATAGAAACGATCCGCGCGCACTTTGAAGGGCACGCCTACGATCCGCACTGGCATGACAGCTATCTGGTGGGCATGACGCTGACCGGCACCCAGCAGTTTCACTGCCGCCGCGAACGGCATCGCAGTACGCCGGGGGATGCGTTTTTACTGGAGCCTGGCGAGATCCACGACGGCGACGCGCCGGTGGCGGGCGGCTTTACCTACCTGACCTTTTATCTCGATGAACGCTGGCTTGCCGACACCCTGCGCGGGCTGTATGACGCCGTGCCTTCAAGCTATTCACTGCATTTTAACCGCACTATTGCCCGTGAACCGGCGCTCGTCCGGGCCATCGCGCAGACGTTTACGGCACTGCACAGCGATGAAATGCGTATTCTGCAACACAGCACCATGGACACGCTGTTAAGCCAGTTGACGCAGCACTGCCAGTGGCGAAAACGGCTGCCACAGCAGGTGCAGAGCGCGGCCATTGCCCATCGCGCGCGGGATTATCTGTACGCCTTTGTCGGGGAGAATATCGGCCTTGACGATCTGGCGCGGGAAACCGGCACCGATCGCTTCACGCTGACGCGCTGTTTTAAGCGTGAGTTTCATCTGTCGCCGCACGCATGGCTGATCCAGCTGCGGCTGGCGAAGGCGCGGGCGATGCTGGCGCAGGGGGAGCAGCCCGCCAGCGTGGCGGCGGCGCTCGGCTTTGCCGATCAAAGCCACCTCGGGCGCTGGTTTCAGCGCGCCTACCGGCTGTCGCCAGCGCATTACCGCAGGCTGTGCACAAATCTTCCAGACCCGCGTACAAAATAACGCCACAGTCAGGGCATCACCAATAAGGAGCCCTGCCTGTGAACCTGTTTTCTGCGTATCTGCCGTTTATGCTGTTTGCTTTTGTGGCGTCCATTACGCCCGGCCCGACCAATATCCTCATTCTGGCCAGCAGCCAGCGGTTTGGCGTCAAAGCCACGCTGCCTGCGGTGGCGGGGGCCTGTCTGGCGGCGAGCCTGATTGTGTTTATCTCCGGCGCAGGGGCAGGCGAGGTGCTGCGGGAGCATGCGCTGGTGCGTACGGCGATGAGCTGGATGGGGGCGCTGTGGCTAAGCTGGATGAGCTGGCAACTGTTCCGTGCACCAGCGGCGCAGTTTGATGAGGCGCAACAGCCCTTCAGCGCCAGGTCAGCGGCGCTGTTGCAGCTGATCAATCCGAAAACCTGGATGATGGCACTGGCGGTAGTGAGCTTGTTCGCGCCTCACGGGGTGCATCCGCTGCGGGATATCACCCTGTTATCGCTGCTGTTCTTGCTGATCTCGGCGATCTGCCTGGGTGCCTGGGCGTTATCCGGCAAGGCGGTTAACCGGATCTTCCGTACCCCGGCGTCGATGCGCGGCTTTCAGCAACTGATGGCGCTCTGTCTGTTGCTGTCAGCCTGGGCGGGCTTGCTGCACTGAAATCAGGTCAGCGCGCCGCCCTGACGGCACTGGGCAAAGCGCAGAATATCTTCTGCCAGGCGTTGCGCGGTGTCGACATCGGTCTGGCTGCGGTTGATCAGCATCCGGCTGAGACAGCCTTCCAGCACCAGTTCCATCTGTTTGGCGACCATAGGCGCATCTTCAATGCCCATTTTTCTCAGCAGATCGTGCGAGAAATCATGGGCGGCGGTTTTTTGCTGTGCAGCCAGCTGGTGGATGGGGTGCGCCGGATCCGGGTAAAACGTGCAGGCGGCGATAAACAAACAGCCGGGGTAGCGGTGATTGGCGACGCATTCGCTCAGCGCGCCATAGCGGGCCAGTAATTTTTGCTCGAGGCTCAGCTCGTCGTTCAGCAGCAGTTGCCTGCGCCAGGTATCCACCTGCGCGCTCAGATAACGCAGCGCATCATAAATCAGCGCGTCTTTATCGGGCCAGAAGCGTAAAAATTCATCCAGTGGATAATTAATACGTTCGGCGATCATCTCTGGCGTAGTATCAGCAATGCCTTTAAGTTCAAGTAATTGCAGAGTGTGACCTAAAACATCTTCACGTTGCACGGTTTCCTCCTGCGTTATTGAACCGTTCGTCCCATTCACAGTGTTGTTTACGGCTGGCGATTGCGCAAATGCGCGGCGAAGGCCGCAGCATCCATAAAACCCGCCACCCGCAACTCGGGTTGCTCGTTGCCATGGGCATCGAAGAACAGAATAGTGGGCAGACCGGGAACATGCAGCGACTTTAATAAAGCCACATCTGCCGCTGTGTTCGCCGTCACGTTGGCCTGCAACAGCACGGTATCTTTCAGCGCCGCCTGGACGTGCGGATCGCTGAAGGTGTACTTCTCAAACTCTTTACAGGCGACGCACCAGTCGGCGTAGAGGTCGAGCATCACCGGTTTGCCCTTCGCCTGCGCCAGCGCCTGGTGCAGCCCGTCGAGGTCCGCCACTGATGTAAAGTTAAGGTGCGCGGTGCTCTGTGCGGCGCTTACGCCAAAAGCCCAGTCCTGCAACGGCTTCGCGCAGACCAGCGCGCCGCCCAGCAGGATAATCTGCACGATGCGCATCCACGCAGCCTTTGCCGCGAGGCTGGTGATAAACGCCCAGCAAAAGAAGGCGACGCCGAGCAGCGACCAGAGTCGCAGGCCCCATGTATCGCCCAGGATACGCTCCAGCAAAAATACCGGCAGGGCGAGGATCACAAAGCCAAAGGCGATTTTCACCTGTGCCATCCACGGCCCGCTTTTCGGCAGCAGGCGGTTGCCAAAGACCGTGATCAGCATCAGCGGCAGGCCCATCCCCAGCGCGTAGAGGTACAGCGTGCCGCCACCGAGCCAGACGTTACCGCTCTGGGCAATATACAGCAGGATGGCACTCAGCGGCGCGGTGGTGCAGGGGGAGCAAATCAGCCCGGCAATGGCACCCATCGCAAACACGCCGCCGGGGGAGCCGCCCTGCTGACGGTTGCTCCACAGCGTTAAGCGGGTTTGCAGCGCGGAAGGCAGCTGTAACGAGAACAGGCCGAACATCGACAGCGCCAGTAGCGTAAAGAGGATCGCCAGCCCCGTCAGCACATAAGGGTGTTGCAGCGCCGCCTGAAATTGCAGCCCGGCGGCAGCGACGACCAGCCCCAGCGCGGTATAGGTCAGCGCCATGCCCTGTACATAAATGAACGCCAGCAGCAGGGCGCGGCCCGTACTGAGGCGCTGTTTACCCCCCAGCACGATCCCGGAAATCAGCGGGTACATCGGCAGGACGCAAGGGGTAAAGGCGATGCCAATGCCAATCAACAGCGCCCAAAGGGCGGAGAAGGGCAGTTCACTGCCCGGATTTTCCGTCACCCCTGAGGATGGGGACGGTGCGGCGTTTTGCACCGCTGCCACTTCTGTCAGCGGTACCGTTTTAGTTTCCGGCGGATAGCACAGCCCGGCCTCGGCGCAGCCCTGATACGTCACGGTTAGCGTGGCATTTTTACCTGCGGCATTCACCGTTACCGGCACCTCCAGGCGCTGGCGATACACCTCGCTTTTACCGAAGAACTCATCTTCGTGCATCTGGCCTGCGGGCAACTGCGGCGGAGCGATCTCCGCCCCGGCAGGGGTGATTTTAATCTGCTGGCGATAAAGGTAGTAGCCCTCTTTTACCTGCCAGTGCAGCGTCAGGTCGTGCTGGTTTTGCTGGAAATCAAAGGCAAAGGCCTGATCGGCAGGCACAAAAGTGGAACGGCCGGGCGCGTCAAACAGCCCGGCGAAGACTGAGGTGCTGCACAGCAGCAGGATCAGCGTAAGGAAGCGTTGAGCCATGAGAGGTAATCACTATCTCCGTGTGTAACCGGTAAAACCAGTAATTCGGGGGTCTGATAAGGGTGGTGCGATTTCAGGCAGGCGAGCAGCGCCTCCTGATGAGCGAGATCGCTTTTCAGCAGCATCTGCACTTCATATTCCTGCTCCAGTTTCCCTTCCCAGTAATAGAGCGAGGTCGCGCCCGGCAACAGGGTGACACAGGCAGCGAGTTTATCCGCAAGGACTTTGGCAGCCAGATCCTGGGCGGTAGCTTCATCCGGGGCGGTACAGAGCACAACAACAGCGTCAGGCGTGTTCATCGTCAATCTCGACTCGGCGAAAACAGGCACTATAGCAGGTGATGCGCGGGGATTCATGCAACGGGCCGCGAGACGGCCCGTTTTTAACGAGATTTACAACAGGATGCCGCCGACGATAAAGCCGAAGATCACGCACAGCGTGATGGCAATAACGCCAGGGATCAGGAACGCGTGGTTAAAGACATACTTGCCGATACGCGTGGAGCCGGTGTCATCCATTTCCACCGCCGCCAGCAGTGTAGGGTAAGTCGGCAGCACAAAGAGCGCCGATACCGCGGCGAAAGAGGCGATGGCGGTCAGCGGGCTGACACCCAGCAGCAGGGCAGCAGGCATCAGCGCTTTGGTGGTCGCCGCCTGGGAGTAGAGCAGCGTGGCGGCAAAGAACAGCACGACCGCCAGCATCCACGGGTAGTTGTGCAGCAGATCGCCCGCCACCATCTGAATATCTTCAATGTGATGTTTCACGAAGGTGTCGCCCAGCCAGGCCACGCCCAGCACACAGACACAGGCGCTCATCCCGGATTTAAAGGTACTGGCGTTGAGGATCTCGCCGGTATCAATTTTACAGGTCAGGCAGATGAGCGTGGCGATGGTCAGCATAAACACCACAATGGCTTCGTTACGCGGCAGTACCGGGTTGGCGATCAGCCCTACTGTTGGGCTGATGGCGGTGGCGTACACCATGACCGCGATAATGCCGATCAAAAACAGCATCAGCGAGCGCTTCGCATGGGGCTTGATGTTGAAAATCTGGCTACCACGCAGGCTGACTTCGCCTTTCGCCAGCCGCTCCTGATACACCGGATCGTCTTTCAGCTCGCAGCCAAGGAAGTTACACACCACCGCGGTGAGCATCACGGCAACCAGCGTGGTAGGAATACAAATCGCCAGCAGGGTCAGATAGCTGACGCCCAGCGGTTCGAGGATCCCGGCAAAGAACACCACGGCGGCGGAAATTGGCGAGGCGGTGATGGCAATCTGTGAGGCGACCACAGCGATGGATAACGGGCGGGACGGGCGGATGCCCTGTTCTTTCGCCACTTCGGTGATCACCGGCAGCGTGGAGAACGCCGTGTGCCCGGTACCCGCCAGAATGGTCATAAACCAGGTGACCAGCGGGGCTAAGAAAGTGATGTATTTAGGATGCCGACGCAGCATCTTCTCGGCGAGGCTGACCAGGTAATCCATGCCGCCTGCAACCTGCATCGCGGCTATCGCGGCGATAACCGCCATAATGATTTCAATAACGTCAAAGGGGATTGCGCCGGGCTTGATCTGAAAACAGAGCGTCAGGACGAGCACGCCCAGCCCCCCGGCCAGACCAATGCCGATACCGCCCAGTCTTGCCCCCAAATAAATCGCCAAAAGGACGATAACGAGTTCTGCACCAAACATAGTTGCCTGCCTTGTTTATTAACAAGTTGATATTAGATTGTTGTATTTTAGTAACTCTTAAAAAGCAAAAAGGCACGTCATCTGACGTGCCTTCGTGTGCCTGGCGAACAATTACTGCTCGCTTTCATCGGTGTAGCGTTTGGCCTTGTAGGCCGGATGCATCAGGTTTTGCGGCGAGAATATATCATCAAGCTCCGCCTCCGTCAGCAGACCGCGCTCCAGCACCACCTCGCGCACGCTCTTACCGGTTTCCGCACAGATCTTACCGACAATATCGCCGTTGTGGTGGCCGATAAACGGATTGAGGTAAGTGACGATACCGATAGAGTTGTAGACATAGCTTTCGCAGACCGCGCGGTTAGCGGTAATGCCGTTAATGCATTTTTCCAGCAGGTTGTAGCAGGCGTTGGTCAGGATGTGGATGGATTCAAACATCGCCTGGCCAATGACCGGCTCCATGACGTTCAACTGCAACTGACCGGCTTCCGAGGCCATGGTCACGGTGATGTCGTTGCCGATCACCTTGAAGCACACCTGGTTCACGACTTCCGGCACGACCGGGTTCACTTTGGCTGGCATAATAGAGGAGCCCGCCTGCAGTTCCGGCAGGTTGATTTCGTTCAGGCCCGCACGCGGCCCGGAGGAGAGCAGGCGCAGGTCGTTACAAATCTTCGACAGTTTCACTGCCAGACGTTTCAGCGAGCTGTGCACCATAACGTAGGCACCGCAGTCGGAGGTCGCTTCGATCAGGTCTTCTGCCGGAACCACAGGCAGGTTACTGACTTCCGCCAGCTTCTGCACCGCCAGTTGCTGATAGCCGTCCGGGGTGTTCAGGCGGGTACCGATGGCGGTTGCGCCGAGGTTCACTTCCAGCAGCAGTTCCGCGGTGCGCAGCAGGTTTTTGGTTTCTTCATTCAGCAGTACGCTGAAGGCATGGAATTCCTGGCCCAGCGTCATCGGCACCGCGTCCTGCAACTGGGTGCGGCCCATTTTCAGCACGTCCTGGAACTCAACGGCTTTATTCTGGAAGCCTTCTCCGAGCTGGTTGATCGCGTCGATCAGCTTTTCGATAGAGGCGTATACCGCAATGCGGAAACCGGTCGGGTAGGCGTCGTTGGTGGACTGGCATTTGTTAACATGATCGTTCGGGTTGAGGTACTGGTACTCACCTTTCTGGTGGCCCATCAGCTCAAGGCCGATGTTCGCCAGCACTTCGTTGGTGTTCATGTTAACGGAGGTGCCCGCGCCGCCCTGATAAACGTCAACCGGGAACTGATCCATACATTTGCCGTTATTCAGGACTTCATCACATGCGGCGATAATCACATTAGCTACGCTTTTCGGGATGGTCTGCAACTCCTTGTTGGCCATCGCTGCCGCTTTCTTGACCATCACCATACCGCGTACAAATTCAGGGATGTCACTGATTTTGCTGTTACTAATGTAGAAGTTTTCAATCGCTCTCAGAGTGTGGACGCCATAATAGGCATCCGCAGGTACTTCCCTTGTGCCCAACAAATCTTCTTCGATACGAATGTTGTTTAACATGTGAACCTTCTTTAATTAAAGCTACGAATGAATGCACCAAACACACAGTGGATCTGTGGTTATGTGTGATTACTGACCGACGATTATTTCCTTAATCGGCCACGTAACCGGGATCATATGCTGATCATAGCGAAATGCCGTAATCTGGATCACTTATTATCTTAGCTGATACGTTACTTTTATTGATTTGTGAAATACATCACCCGATCAATCATTGCCAAAAAATAGTCGTGCATTCCGATTGAATTCTGACGCGTCGTCTCCATTACAGGATCATGCGTGTCGCAACATTACACTGACCGTGGCGCGAAAGCCGCGGTTTACCACAGGAGAAGCCAGTGCGCTGGATACCATTAATTGCAGTATTTTTATATGTTTACATTGAGATTACGATTTTTATTCAGGTCGCCCAGGTCTTAGGCGTCCTGCTAACGCTGGTGCTGGTGATCTTCAGTTCCGTGGTCGGGATGTCGCTGGTGCGCAACCAGGGCTTCAAGAATTTACTGCTGATGCAGCAGAAAATGGCGGCAGGTGAAAGTCCGGCAGCAGAAATGATCAAGAGCGTATCGCTGATCATCGCCGGGCTGTTGCTGCTGCTACCGGGCTTCTTTACCGATTTCCTCGGCCTGTTACTGCTGTTGCCGCCGGTGCAGAAACTGCTGACCCTGCGCCTGATGCCGCACCTGCGCTTTTCACGTATGCCGGGCGGCGGTTTCAGCGCCGGTACGCAGGGCGGGCAGACGTTTGATGGTGAGTATCAGCGTAAAGACGATCAGCGTGACCGTATCGAACATAAAGACGATAAATAAGTAAAAGCAATTGTAGGCCGGGCAAGCGCAGCACCGCCCGGCATTTCACTCCACGCGCCGTTTTGGTAAAAACAGCCACAACGTCGCCAGCATGATGATGGCGTACAGGCTTTTCCAGCCGACCATCGCCAGCAACAGTAAACAAAGCACCCCGCCAAGCGCCGCCAGCGCACGATAGCGCCCCGTCAGCAGCCGACAGCCCGCCAGCATACACAGCAAATAGATGATGATGAAAATGCCGTTGGCATAGACGATCAGCGCATCCAGGTTGATATCCAGCAGATAGATGCCCAGCGTGCTCAACATGCAGCAGCCGATCACCGCATTAAGCGCGTTACGCGGGATCTGGTTTGCCGAGAGGCGAGCGAGATAGCCGTCCGGCAGATGCTGCGCCTGCGACCACACCAGCCGCGCAAAGCTCTGGATATAAATGTTCAGGCTGGCAAAGCAGGCGAGATAACCGATCACGCAGGCGATCCACAAGGCTTTCACGCCAAAGAGTTGCACCACGATGTCCGGCAGTGAGGTGGCGGCGGCGCGATCGGCGCTGTACGCGGTAAAATGCAGCACCAGCACGGTACAGGCCCAGTACACGGTTCCCGCCAGCAGCAGGCCAATCATCAGGGCGCGGGGAAAATCACGCTCCGGCTGTTTGAATTCCGACGCCAGGTGAGCAAAAGCCTCAAGCCCGACAAAGCACCAGAACATCACTGACAGGGCCGCGAACAGCTGCGGGGGATCAACGTCCACCAGCGCCGGGAAGGGGATAGCCGCCAGGGTGATATCGCCATAAATCCAGATCGCCGCAATCAGGGCGACGATCATTATCGCCACCAGCGTTTGCAGATTGGCGCTGGAGCGCGCGCCCCGCGAACCAATCCACCAGATGATGGCGAGCGTACCCAGCTCCGCCAGCAATAACTGGCTGTCGTGCCAGCCGAACAGCGACTGCCCGAAGCCGGTGGCGATGTGCAGCGCGGCGGGTAAACCCACCGGGATCACCGACAGAAAGAGCCAGCCGGTGACGCGAGCCAGTCGCGGGCCAAACGCCAGCCCGACAAAATGCGCCACGCCGCCGGCACTGGGGTAATGTCGTCCCAGCAGGGCAAAAACAATGGCGATGGGAAACACCAGCACGATCAGCGCAGGCCAGGCCCAGAGACTGTTATCGCCCGCCGCCAGTGCGGCCAGCGCGGGAACGGCAAATACGCCGGTTCCTAATAATGAGGTGGAGAGTAAGCCTACCCCTTGCGCTAATCCCAGTTCCTGTTTCAGTCCGCTCATTACCCTGTCCTGCCGCCATCAAAGAGCGAAGGATAGTAACATAAGCAAGGCTTATGAGCGTCGCCCGTCCCCCTCACCACTTCTGGCAGGGCGTTGTTTCCGTCAACTTTTTTTCGCCCTCAGTAAAATTTTTTTCTTTTTGCCCCTTGAAGGGATGATCATGCACCCCCATCTCTGACGTCACCAGCCGGAAACCACCGTTAGGCCGGCGTCATCCATAACCGATACTGACTTTCTCAAAGGAGAGCTATCAATGAGTATTCGTCCGTTGCATGACCGTGTCATCGTCAAGCGTAAAGAAGTTGAGTCCAAATCTGCGGGCGGCATCGTACTGACCGGCAGTGCAGCTGGTAAATCGACTCGTGGCGAAATCATCGCTGTCGGTAAAGGCCGCATCCTGGAAAACGGTAGCGTGCAACCGCTGGATGTTAAAGTTGGTGACATCGTCATTTTCAACGATGGCTACGGCGTGAAATCTGAAAAGATTGACGATCAAGAAGTGCTGATCATGTCCGAAAGCGACATTCTGGCAATTGTTGAAGCGTAACCCACGAACTGAACCTACGAATTTAAGGGAAAGAAGAAAATGGCAGCTAAAGACGTAAAATTCGGTAACGACGCTCGTGTGAAAATGCTGCGCGGCGTAAACGTACTGGCAGACGCAGTGAAAGTTACCCTTGGCCCGAAAGGCCGCAACGTTGTTCTGGATAAATCTTTCGGTGCACCGACCATTACTAAAGATGGTGTTTCTGTAGCACGTGAAATCGAACTGGAAGACAAGTTCGAAAACATGGGCGCGCAGATGGTGAAAGAAGTTGCCTCTAAAGCGAACGACGCAGCAGGCGACGGTACCACCACTGCAACCGTACTGGCACAGTCCATCATCACCGAAGGCCTGAAAGCTGTAGCGGCTGGCATGAACCCGATGGATCTGAAACGCGGCATCGACAAAGCGGTTATCGCTGCGGTTGAAGAACTGAAAGCCCTGTCTGTACCGTGCTCTGATTCCCGTGCTATTGCGCAGGTTGGCACCATCTCCGCTAACTCCGATGAAACCGTGGGTAAACTGATCGCGGAAGCCATGGAGAAAGTGGGTAAAGAAGGCGTTATCACTGTTGAAGAAGGCACCGGCCTGCAGGACGAGCTGGATGTGGTAGAAGGTATGCAGTTCGATCGTGGCTACCTGTCTCCGTACTTCATCAACAAGCCGGAAACTGGCTCCATTGAACTGGAAAGCCCGTTCATCCTGCTGGCTGATAAAAAAATCTCCAACATCCGCGAAATGCTGCCAGTACTGGAAGCCGTTGCGAAAGCCGGTAAACCACTGCTGATTATCGCTGAAGATGTGGAAGGCGAAGCGCTGGCGACCCTGGTGGTTAACACCATGCGCGGCATCGTTAAAGTTGCTGCGGTTAAAGCGCCGGGCTTCGGCGACCGTCGTAAAGCTATGCTGCAGGATATCGCTATCCTGACCGGCGGTACCGTGATCTCTGAAGAGATCGGTATGGAGCTGGAAAAAGCAACCCTGGAAGATCTGGGTCAGGCTAAACGTGTTGTGATCAACAAAGACACCACCACCATCATCGATGGCGTGGGTGAAGAAGCGAGCATTCAGGGCCGTGTTTCTCAGATCCGTCAGCAGATCGAAGAAGCGACCTCTGACTACGATCGTGAAAAACTGCAAGAGCGCGTAGCGAAACTGGCTGGCGGCGTTGCGGTTATCAAAGTCGGTGCTGCTACCGAAGTTGAAATGAAAGAGAAGAAAGCTCGCGTTGAAGATGCTCTGCACGCAACCCGTGCTGCAGTTGAAGAAGGTGTGGTTGCAGGCGGCGGCGTTGCGCTGATCCGTGTTGCTTCTAAACTGGGCGAACTGCGTGGCCAGAACGAAGATCAGAACGTCGGTATCAAAGTTGCGCTGCGCGCAATGGAAGCACCGCTGCGTCAGATCGTGCTGAACTGCGGTGAAGAGCCGTCAGTGGTAGCTAACACCGTTAAAGGTGGCGACGGTAACTACGGTTACAACGCAGCGACCGAAGAATACGGCAACATGATCGATATGGGTATCCTGGATCCGACTAAAGTGACCCGTTCTGCTCTGCAGTACGCGGCCTCTGTGGCGGGTCTGATGATCACCACCGAGTGCATGGTGACCGACCTGCCGAAAACCGATGGCCCTGACTTAGGTGCTGCTGGTGGTATGGGCGGCATGGGTGGTATGGGCGGCATGATGTAATCATGTTGTTCTGCACCTCGCAGAAATAAGAAAACCCCCGGGCAGAAATGTCCGGGGGTTTTTCTTTTGGTCATCTTTTTAGTATAAGGTTCAGACACGGACAACGTTGTCCAGCTATTACACGAGGAATAACATGCGCGTTTACGTCGGTGCAGGGATTGTCGGAGCAGCGTTGCTGCTGGCGGGTTGTAGCGCCAGCAACGATCTGACCGCAGGTGGGCAAAGCGTTCGTTTTGTTGAAGAAAAACCGAGTGAGCAGTGTCATTTACTGGGCACCGCATACGGCAAGCAGAGCAACTGGTTGTCGGGTCAGCATGGTGAAGAGGGTGGCTCAATGCGTGGCGCCGCAAATGCCCTGCGTAACGAAGCGGCCAAAATGGGCGGCAACGTGATTTTCAACGTCAACAGCCCGACTCAGGGATTCGTGTCGAGCTTCGTGCCGACCGCCAGCGAAATGAGCGGGCAGGTATATAAGTGCCCGAACTGATCGCCGGCATCTTCTAAGATGAACCCCGCTCCGGGGTTCACTGTTTTCAGGCAGCCGATTGTTCCGCGTGCAGCCGCAGATTATGCACCGCATGCAGGCATTGCGCCTGGGTCAGCGTAACCTTATTTCCCGCCGCCAGCGTTCTCACAAATACTTTGCACGGTGTGTTATCCAGTTTGCGCAGGCGATGGCTAAAGCGCAGCAGCCGTTTAACAATGCCCTGGGTGTCTTTTGAGGCGGAAGGCGCCCGCGTTTTGATGACCGAACCGCTGGTGCGCGCTTCGCCCTGGTCATTTTTATACTGATAGATGACCACCAGATAGTGACTGAACAGGCGATGTTTCCACTCAGGATGCTGATACGTATCGTATTCAAGCTGCGCGTCATTCTGACAGTCCACGTCATACAGCGGCAGAAAATCCACCATTGATGACACGCTTTCGACAACCGCGCGTAGTCCGGCATTATTCATTGCCCGAATGATTAAACTCACCAGCGCCGGAATGTGCGTATCCGCAATGCTCAGGTTCAACGTCTCGCCGTTATTGCGCGTGAACGCGATTGTCAGGCTGTTTTCGGCATCATCAAGTAACGTGACGTGTTCCACGCGCTGCTGCACGTCTGCATTTTTCAGTTCCTCTTCCACCAGCACCGGGGCATTGCTGTGCAGCATACCGGCAACGTCATCCGCTACGTTGTTGACGGGCAGATGGTATTCAAGGCAGATCAGCAGATCTTTCAGGGGCAACAGCGGAAAAAACAGCAGGCTGTCATTATCCGGCGCGTGATTAATTTTCAGGGCCAGCGCAACAAAATCATTATCATGACGAATAACGCCAGCGTTCAGTCCATGAATAGTTAAAGGCATTTTCATTCTCCATGAGGGTAAAGCGATACACATCGTGAGGGCTCGGTTTGGCGAGAAAACGCGGGGCAGTATAAGGGGAGATGAAGGTTAAAAAGAGTCCGGAAGCGGACTCTCAAAGGAAGGCTTATTGCTGACGGAGTTGCAGATCCAGCGGCGTTTTACTGGGCTCACCACCGATTTCCCGTGCCAGTCGCGGTACCATATAACCCGAAACCAGCGTCAGGAGCTCACGCATAATGGCCCGCGCCTCGTCGTCGCTCACCATAAAGTGCGCCGCGCCCTGCACTTTATCCAGCACATGCAGGTAATAGGGCATGACCCCGGCATCGAACAGCGCATTGCTTAGATCCGCCAGCGTGCGGGCATTATCGTTCACGCCGCGCAGCAGTACGCTTTGATTGAGCAGCGTAACGCCCGCCTGACGCAGCAGCGACATAGCGGTGCGGAAAGCGTCGTCAATTTCCCGGGCATGGTTGATATGATTCACCAGCAGGATCTGTAGTGACGAGCGCGCAAAGCGGGCCGCCAGCGTATCGGTAATACGCGCCGGGATCACCACTGGCAGGCGGCTGTGAATACGCAGGCGTTTAATATGCGGGATCGCCTCCAGCTCGCCGATCAGCCAGTCCAGCTCATGATCTTTCGCCATCAGCGGATCGCCGCCGGAGAAAATGATCTCATCCAGCTCCGGATGCAGCGCAATATAGTCGAGTGCCGCCTGCCAGTTGCGCTTATTACCCTGATTATCGGCGTACGGGAAGTGACGACGGAAACAATAGCGGCAATTAACCGCACAACCGCCTTTCACCAGCAGCAGCGCCCGGTTACGGTATTTATGCAGCAATCCTGGCACGACGCTGTGCTGTTCTTCGAGCGGATCGGTGGTAAAACCGGGGGCGGCAATGAACTCTTCCCGTGAGGTAAGTACCTGACGTAACAGCGGATCGTTCGGGTTGCCTTTCTCCATGCGCGCCGCAAATGCGCGGGGAACACGCAGGGCGAACAGGCGACGGGCATCGCGCCCCGCGAGCAGCTCTGCGCTGGCGTCTATATTTAAAAGCTGCAGAAGTTCATCCGGATCGGTTATTACATCGGCAAGTTGCAATAACCATTCTTCTCTGGAAGGGGTGTTTAGGGTTACAATGTGTGCCATTTTTTGGCTAATACCAGTTAACAATATTTCAGAGGGCCTTATGGCGACTTACTATAGCAACGATTTTCGTGCCGGTCTTAAAATCATGTTCGAAGGCGAACCTTACGCGGTTGAATCCAGTGAATTCGTTAAGCCGGGTAAAGGTCAGGCGTTCGCACGCGTTAAGCTGCGCCGTCTGCTGACCGGTACTCGCGTTGAGAAAACCTTCAAATCTACCGATTCCGCTGAAGGCGCTGACGTTATCGATATGAACCTGACTTACCTCTACAACGATGGTGAGTTCTGGCACTTCATGAACAACGAAACCTTCGAGCAGCTGTCTGCGGACGCTAAAGCGATTGGCGACAGCGCCAAATGGCTGCTGGATCAGGCTGAATGCATCGTGACGCTGTGGAATGGCCAGCCGATCGCGGTGACCCCGCCGAACTTCGTTGAACTGGAAATCGTTGAAACCGATCCAGGCCTGAAAGGCGATACCGCAGGTACCGGTGGTAAACCTGCCAAGCTGAGCACTGGCGCAGTAGTTAAAGTTCCGCTGTTCGTGCAGACCGGCGAAGTCATCAAAGTGGACACCCGCTCTGGCGAATACGTTTCCCGCGTTAAGTAATTCCTGCCTTATCTTCAGCGGTGTGGCGCGATGCCATGCCGCTGACTTCAAATCTTCCTAAAATATTGCCTTTTTCTCCACAGCCCGGAATTTTGTCTATGCTTAACTGGCTATACACAAATAACACTGGCTATAAAAGGAATATATTATGGTTAAGAAAACAATTGCTGCGATCTTTTCGGTACTGGTACTTTCTTCCGTGTTGACCGCGTGTAACACCACGCGTGGCGTAGGCGAAGATATTTCTGATGGCGGCAGCGCGATCTCTGGTGCAGCCACTAAAGCTCAGCAGTAACAGTAGCAGCACGCGGTACGGCGTCTGCCGTACCGTTGCTCACGCTTTCTGGCAGTGATAAAAACGGCGTAAAACGATTCCCCATGCCCAGCTTCATGCGGATATTTCGTTTATAGGTATAAACCGTTTTGCCATTAATGCCGAGTCGGTGAGCGATACAGTGATTATTGGTTCCGTCCATCCACAGTGATAACACTTTCTCTTCCTGACGCGTCAGCAGCGGCGTAGCGGCCTGCGGGAGCGTTTCTGTCGGTCGTGAACACAGTGCCTCGTTAATAGTACGGGCAAGTACTTCAAGCGACACAGACTTATCTAATCGCTCCCAGAGCGGGAACTGCTGACAATAGCTTTCCATCTGCGCATCATCACCGGACGGTAATAACAGCAGCGGGCTTTGGCTACAGATCTGTAATAACGACGCTAATTGTTGTACGTGGTGTAATTCATTCGCAAAACCATAGAAATCGGCAATCACCAGATCCGGCTGCCACTGGGCAGCATGTTCTTTTGCCAGCATTAAATTGTTCAGCCCGGTCACCAGCACCGGTCCCGGAAATAGCGTACGTTGATTGAGCCAGCTCTCAAGCCCGCGGCGGGTGAAGCAACAACGGTCAATCAATAAAATTTTGAACATGTTCGGTTTCGCAATCAGGATGGGATGACGGCTTTCATTTTTTACCCCATCATCATAGGAGAAGCGAAAAAAGATAAATGACGGATCTCCGCTGCGAACTACGCCTATTTCTTGCTTTAAGCCGTTAAAATTTGAGATAAATGAAAAAGTTGAAATAATTCTGCCTGGCGGTAACAATAATACACTTCACCCGCCTTACAGGACGACCTGTAAGCGCCATGTTCAACGGGGACGGCCCCATCTCAGGAGCCAATCATGTCCTGGTTCGTTTTATTCCTTGCTGGTTTACTTGAAGTGGTCTGGGCCATCGGCCTGAAATACACCCATGGTTTCACCCGTCTGACGCCCAGTATTATTACCGTCAGCGCGATGATCATCAGTATTGTCATGCTGTCGTGGGCGATGAAAACGCTGCCGGTCGGCACCGCGTACGCGGTCTGGACGGGTATTGGGGCCGTTGGCGCGTCGGTGACCGGCATGTTATTGCTGGGTGAATCGACAAGCCCGGCGCGCATTATCAGTCTGGTGCTGATTGTCGCCGGGATCATCGGTTTAAAACTGAGTACGCATTAGCGGTCGGTCCTGCGCTACCCAGATAAGTTTCTCCACCGCAAAGCCCTGTTGTTTTGCGGTGTTCAGCAACTGCTGTTTCACGTTATCCGGGAGCGTACGGGTGCGGGACAGGATCCACAGATAGTCGCGATCCGGCCCGCACACCAGCGCATGGCGATAGTCTTTATCTAGCGCAATGACGTTATAGCCGCCGTAGAAGGGGCCAAAAAACGACACCTTCAGCGCCGCACGGTTTTTAGATCCCGTAAAGTAAGCCCTGCCATCCGTCGATTGCCACATGCCCCGTGAGGCGTTATAGCCTTTGTTAATGACGTTCAGGCCGCCATCTTCCCGCAGGCTATAAGTGGCTGTGACGTTATCCAGACCACGTTCAAAGCGATGATCCAGACGGGCGATTTCATACCAGCTACCGAGAAAGCGCGTGGTATTAAAGTTTTCCACGACCGTGACGCCGGGGGGAGGTGTAGGGGACTGGCAGGCCACCATCAGAAGCGCGGCGCAAACGACGGCAACGACAGGCAATATACGCATGGTATTTTCCTTCCAGGATTTACTGCTAAGTGTAGAGCGTCACTGGAATTTTGCCCGGTTTGCCGTTGCGAAGCGTGACCGGGTCTGCAACATCAGACCCGGCACTGTACTTAAAGGAAAATGACCCCGACCAGCGTCACGACACTGAGAATGGCCGCCAGACCGTAGAACACCCATTTACCGTTGGGCACGTGGATCTTCAGGTCGTGCATCAGGTGATGAATGCGGTGCAGGCCACACCACAGCGGCAGCACAATCATCAGGAAGATAAAGGCGCGGCCAGGCAGGCTGTGAGCGAACGCCAGCACCCGCTCAAAGCCGAGCGCATCGTCAGGATACAGACCCAGCGGCAGCAGCACGCCTACCAGCAGCACCATGACGGGCGCAAAGAATGCGCCCCACATGCCGCCTGCGCCAAAGAGCCCCCAGAAGACGGGTTCGTCAGAACGTTGTGGATTTGGATTAATCATTTTGGCCTCCTTACCAGTACAGGGCGACAAACAGCACCACCAGCGTCACCAGCACCGTGACAACCCACAGCCCTTTGATGATCGGCTGCGGTCCCATTTTTTCATCTTTAACGATGATATTCGCGGCTTTCGGCGCCAGTTCGAACCAGGTTTTGGTGTGCAGCAACGCGCCTGCCAGCGTGATCAGGTTAAGAATGACCACCACCGGGTTTTGCAGGAAGCCGACAAATCCCGCCCAGCTTTCCGCCCCGTGCTTGAGCGCAAACAGGCCATAAATCAGCACGATGCTGAACCAGACGGTGGTGATCGCTGTGCCTTCTCGCAGCATATAGAAGCGATAAAACGGCAGGTTTTTCCACCAGGTTGACGGCACCGGCCGCACGTAAGGTTTACGTTTCGTTATCATCATGCACTCCTTAGCGTGGTTTCAGGGTGGCGATAAGAAAGTCTTTCGAGCTTTCCACTTTTCCCTGCTGAATGGCCGCCGCCGGATCGACGTGCTTCGGACAAACGACAGAGCAGTAGCCCACAAACGTACAGCTCCAGACGCCGTTCTGGCTGTTGAGCTGCGCCATCCGTTCTTTCTTGCCGTGATCGCGGCTGTCTTCGTTATACCGGTGTGCCAGCGTGATCGCCGCCGGGCCGATGAATTCCGGATTCAGACCGAACTGCGGGCAGGCGGCATAACACAGACCGCAGTTGATACAGCCGGAGAACTGATGGTATTTCGCCATCTGCGCCGGGGTCTGGGTATTGGTTCCCTGATCCGGCGTGCGCGGATTGCCAATAATGTACGGTTTGATCGCCTCCAGGCTTTCGATAAAGTGCGTCATATCGACCACCAGATCGCGCTCAATCGGGAAGTTAGCCAGCGCCTCTACCTTCATGCCGTTTTCGTACTCGCGCAGGAAGGTTTTGCAGGCCAGCTTCGGTACTTTATTGACCATCATGCCGCAGGAGCCGCAAATCGCCATGCGGCACGACCAGCGGTAGCTGAGGTCCGGCGCAAGGTTATCCTTGATGTAGCCCAGCGCGTCCAGCAGGGAGGTTTGCTCATCAAAGGGCACGTCGTAAAACGCGCTGTGCGGGGCGCTGTCCACTTCCGGGTTATAGCGCACCACCTCGATTTTCAGGGTTTGTAGCTCAGCCATTCGCCTTCTCCTTATTCTCGGCTGCTTCCGCTTCGCCGCCATACATACGTTTCGCCGGCGGCAACGTGGTGATCTTCACGTCGCTGTATTCCAGACGCGTCGTGCCATCAGCATCGCGATAAGCGAGCGTATGTTTGAGGAAGTTGACGTCATCGCGTTCGGTACAACCTTCATCCAGACGCTGATGCGCGCCGCGCGACTCTTTACGGGCCATTGCCGAGTGCGCCATACACTCCGCCACGTTCAGGCCATGCTTCAGTTCAAGGGTATACAGCAGATCGGTATTGAACACGCTGGAGGTGTCGGTGATGCGCACGCGTTTGAAGCGCTCCTGCAACTCCGCCAGCTTATCGATGGTTTTCTGCATCAATTCCGGCGTGCGGTAGATGCCGCAGCCTTCTTCCATCGACATGCCCATTTCGTCACGCAGATGCGCCCAGTTTTCGGTGCCTTCCTGATTCACGAGATCTTTCAGGCGCTGTTCAACATCTCCGGCCTGGGCATTGAGCGCCGCATCGTCAGAGTGCTGCGCGCTCATGGCGCGTTCCATGGCTTTTTCACCGGCGAGACGGCCAAAGACCACCAGTTCAGCCAGCGAGTTGGAACCAAGGCGGTTTGCGCCGTGCAGCCCGACGGAGGAGCATTCGCCCACCGCGAACAGGCCTTTGATGCGCGTTTCACAGTGCTGATCGGTTTCAATGCCGCCCATGGTGTAGTGCGCGGTCGGGCGCACCGGGATGGGATCTTTAACCGGATCGACGCCCACATAGGCTTTGGCAAGCTCACAGATAAACGGCAGACGTTCGAGCAGCTTTTTCTCGCCCAGATGGCGCAGATCCAGATAGACCACGTCGCCGCGTGGCGTCGGAATGGTGTTGCCTTTGCGCCACTCGTGCCAGAAGGCCTGAGAGACTTTGTCGCGCGGCCCCAGCTCCATATATTTGTTTTTCGGCTCGCCAAGCGGCGTTTCCGGGCCCATGCCGTAATCCTGGAGATAACGGTAACCGTCTTTGTTCACCAGAATACCGCCTTCACCACGGCAGCCTTCGGTCATCAGGATGCCGGAACCCGGCAGGCCCGTCGGGTGATACTGCACAAACTCCATGTCGCGCAGCGCCACGCCGTGGTTAAGCGCGATGCCCATACCATCGCCGGTGACGATGCCGCCGTTGGTGTTAAAGCGGTACACGCGTCCGGCACCGCCGGTGGCCATGATCACCGCATTGGCGCGGATCTGGACCAGCGATCCTTCCATCATATTCATGGCGACAAGACCCCGCACCGCACCGTCATCCACCAGCACGTCGAGGACAAAGTGCTCGTCAAAGCGCTGGATCTGCGGAAACTGTAACGAGGTCTGGAAGAGGGTGTGCAGCATGTGGAAGCCGGTTTTATCAGCAGCAAACCAGGTACGCTCAATCTTCATGCCGCCAAAGCGACGCACGTTGACGGACCCATCCGGGCGGCGGCTCCACGGGCAGCCCCACTGTTCCAGCTGGATCATTTCAGTCGGGCAGTGATGCACGAAATAATCCACCACATCCTGCTCGCACAGCCAGTCTCCACCGGCGACGGTATCGTGAAAATGGTAATCGAAGCTGTCATGATCCTGCGCGACGGCGGCAGACCCTCCTTCCGCAGCCACGGTATGGCTACGCATGGGATAGACTTTTGAGATCAGGGCGATTTTAGCGTTGGGATTCGCTTGTGCCGCAGCTATCGCGGCGCGTAATCCGGCACCACCTGCGCCAATTACGGCAAGATCGGCTTGAAAGGTTTGCACGACATTCCTCCAGGTTTTAGTTATTCCGCTTCGCGCCTGACGGGCGTCGCGAAAGCATGTCCACTGCTCCATTATGGGGAGGCAGTATAACCTTGCGGGAGGAAGGGAAATTTGATGCGTTCGATTTTTTTGCCGATCCAGAGCGTGATTTATCACGCTATTTGATGGATCCGGCTGTTTTTAAGGACTGTCCGACAGGGACAATAAATTCCTGTGCAAAATTTGTCTCTCTGGCGGGTAACGGGTAGACTTCGTGCCCTTATCAGCATACGGAGAATTACCATGAGCGAGACGGCAACCTGGCAGCCGAGCGCATCCATCCCCAATTTATTGAAACGCGCCGCGAAGATTGCGGAGATCCGCCGTTTCTTTGCCGACCGCGGTGTACTGGAGGTGGAAACGCCCTGCATGAGTCAGGCGACGGTGACCGATGTTCATCTGTTCCCGTTCGAAACCCGTTTTGTTGGCCCCGGTCATTCTCAGGGGATGGATCTCTATCTGATGACCAGCCCGGAATACCACATGAAACGCCTGCTGGTGGCGGGTTGTGGCCCGGTGTTCCAGCTGTGTCGCAGCTTCCGCAATGAAGAGATGGGACGTCATCACAACCCGGAATTCACCATGCTGGAGTGGTATCGTCCGCATTACGACATGTACCGTCTGATGAATGAAGTGGACGATCTGCTGCAACAGGTGCTCGAATGCCCGGCGGCGGAATCCCTCTCTTACCAGCAGGCCTTCCAGCGCCATCTGGAAATCGATCCGCTCTCTGCCGATAAACAGCAGTTGCGCGACGCGGCGGCGAAGCTGGATCTGAGCAACATCGCCGATAGCGAAGAAGATCGTGACACGCTGCTGCAACTGCTGTTCACCATGGGCGTTGAGCCGCACATTGGCAAAGACCGCCCGGCTTTTGTCTATCACTTCCCGGCAAGCCAGGCTTCGCTTGCGCAAATCAGCACTGAAGATCATCGTGTGGCGGAACGATTTGAGGTCTACTTCAAAGGGCTTGAGCTGGCGAATGGTTTCCATGAGCTGACGGATGCGCGCGAACAGCAGCAGCGTTTTGAGCAGGATAACCGCAAGCGTGCCGCCCGCGGCCTGCCGCAGCATCCGATTGATGTCAATCTGCTGGAAGCGTTGAAAGTCGGTATGCCGGACTGTTCTGGCGTCGCGCTGGGCGTTGACCGCCTGATCATGCTGGCGTTGGGCGCTGAAAGCTTAAGTGAAGTGATCGCCTTTACCGTCGACCGGGCCTAACGCTAAACGGCACCGGCCCCCAGTCTGCGAAAGGGGGCCGGGTCGGGAGAGTTACAAACTTCCCGCCGGGCGACCACGCCCGGCAGACGTCAACGTTCTGTTCGTTGCTTTACCGCCCAGGGTTTCCAGACGCATCTGGAACGGCGGGAACGGCATCTCAATACCGTGTTCACGGAAGCCTGCCAGGATCAACTGATGGATCTCATGGCGCAGCGGCATCCGGTGCCCCATCTCCGCAGCGTAAATACGCAGCTCAAACAGCTGAATACCCTGCTGCAAATCCACCAGGAACACTTCCGGCGGCGGGTTATCGATCACCAGCGAGCAGCGTTCCGCAGCGGTGTACAGCAACTGCGTGACTTCTTCACTGTTGGCATCTGCCGGCGCAGGCACCGTCAGCACCACACGGGTTACGGAATCCGACAGCGACCAGTTGATGAACTGCTCGGTGATAAACGCTTTGTTCGGCACGATGATCTCTTTGCGGTCCCAGTCGCTGATCGTCGTGGCACGGGTGTTGATTTTGGTAATACTGCCGGTCAGATCGCGGATCGTCACGGTATCGCCGATACGGATCGGTTTTTCGAACAAAATGATCAGACCCGAGATAAAGTTGGCGAAGATCTCCTGCAAACCAAAACCCAACCCGACACCGAGTGCCGCCACCAGCCACTGCAATTTTGACCATTCAATACCGATCATCGAGAAGCCCACCAGCCCGCCGAACAGCATCAGCAGATATTTGGTGATGGTGGTAATGGCGTAGCCGGTCCCCGGCGTCAGGTCGAGGTGCTGCAACAACGCCAGCTCCAGCAGGGCAGGGAGATTGCGCACCAGTTGCGTGGTGATGATAAACACCAGAATGGCAATTAGCACCGCGCCAAGGGTGATCGGCTCAAGGCTCTCCACGCCCTGTACGGTGGACGTCACGTCCCACAGGGAGATATTTTCCAGGAAGCCAAACGCAGAGTGGATTTCCGACCACAGTACAATCACCGACAACAGGGCGATCAGCATCAGGATGGAGCGCACCAGGCGCAGCGACTGGGTACTGATGGTATCCAGATCCACTTCGCTCTCGTCCACTTCAACCATGCCTTCGGTACTGGTGGTGTGATGCGGATCTTCTTCGCCCCGCGCACGCTGGGCGAGGATCTCGGCGCGGCGATGTTTGGCGCGATCAAATGCCAGACGACGCCGCTGGATCAGCATCCAGCGGCGAATGATGTGGTACACCACCAGCAGCAGGAACCAGATCGCCACCGAGGTCTCCAGTCGCGCCAGCAATGCCTGCGCCGTCGCCAGATAGCCAACCATTGCCGCCAGCATCGCCACCAGTGGCGCGCTCAACAGCAGGTTCCACAACAGATGGTTGCCCATGTTCTCGCTGCTGCCGGTTTTATCGACGTACAGCGGAATGCCGGCACGTTTCAGGCTCAGGGTAACCATCGCCAGCGCGCCGCAAATCAGCATAAAGCACAGTCGTCCCAGCGAGCCGGAGAACTCACGGTCGTTAAGATTATCGAACATGATCAGCGCCATAATCAGCGGCACAATCAGGCCAATACAGAGCAAATAGTTGCGCATACCGCGCGCCACTCGCGCCCGCGGCCACGCAAAATGCGTAACAAACAGGCCATTTGGACGGGCAAAGGTGGCGCAGATCATCACCGCCCACAGCATCGGTACGGTGGCGGTCACGCCATCGCCAATCGCCACCGCCAGCGGATAAGGCCAGGCTTCGCGCAGGCCATAACCCAGCGTAGCCCACAGCACCGGTAGCGGAGAGGCCACCAGAATCGACCAGAACACCGTGCGCAGCGTCAGCCAGAAGTGATCCTGTGTGACCTTGCCGACACGGGCGGATGAACGCTCCAGGAAGCGGGTGAAGTGTTTACGTGAGTAGAGACTGAAGCCAACCAGGAACAGCGCGGCAAACAGCGGCAGCAGTGTTTCTTTGGTGGTCAGCATCATCAGCGTCGCTTTGCCCAACTGGCTGAAGGTATCCAGCGAGATGAGGCGGCGCAAATCCTGCACGATGTCGAGCGGCCAACTGAAGCTGATCGGGCTGACGTCTGAGGTCCAGAACAGGTAACGGTGCGTCGCCTCGTTCACCTCTTTCAGCGCATCTTCCAGTTGGGTATGCGACACCTTGAGTTTGGTCAGCTCCAGAATCAGCGTGTCGCCGCCCTGCAACAGCGAGGTCAGCAGTTCGCGCTGAGTACGTAACTGAGCGTCAAGAATGCGGCTCTGTTCGCGGGTCAGGGGCTGACCATCGGCCTGATGGATCTGCCGCAGCTGCGGCTGCTTGTTCAGCAGATCTTCATAGCGCATACGGTGCACGCGCAACTGGGCCATTTCCGTATCCAGCTGTTGCGGTTTTGGCATCTCCGGCAGACGGGCAACCTGCGCGCGCAGCGCTTCGCCAAGCATGTTGGATGCCCCCAGCCACTGGGACTGCTCACGCAGAGTATTCAGCGCCTGACGTACCTGTAGCGTCTGTCCGGTGGCCTGGCGCTGCTGGGAGGCAACCAGATCCATGCGCTGCGCCTGCTGGTTCAGTGCCTGGGAGAGTTCGCGGTTGATTTTAAACTGATCGACAATACCGGCGGGCAGGTTGGCGCTGTTTTCCGCCAGCATTTCGGTGCTTTCCAGCGCTTGTTCAGCTTCGCGCTGACGCTGGCTGTTGAGCTGATTGCGCAGCGCCTGTAACCAGCTATCCAGCTGTGCGGCCTGCTTTTGCGCCAGTTCGGAGCGCATACGCGCCAGTTCCTGACGGTTACTGGCGGAGAGCTGCGCCAGTTCCAGTTCATCCACCAGCGCTTTTAGCCTGGCGGATTCCGCCTGGGCGCTGAGGATCTGAGCCTGAGCCAGCGCGGTCGTGCCGCTTTGCGTACCGACGCGGCGTTCCACTTCATTCAGCTGGCGACGGGCGTCGGTTTGCTGCTGAGGCAGCTGGCTTAAGGAGTCGCTGATTTCACGGGCGCGCTCCTGCTCCTGCTGCGCCAGGCGGGTTTTATCCAGTAGCTGGCTGCTGACCTGTAGAATTTCCTGATTGAGAGCGTCAGAGCTAAGGCCTTCAGGAATAGTGCGCGGTTCGTCACGCAGGTTATTCAGCTGCGCGCGTAATGTCTGGGAGGTTTTTGCGAAGTCGTCGATGACCTGCTGATATTGTTTGGCTCGCTCAAGCGAGCCATTTCGCTCGTCGAGCGCGTTCAGGGCGGCCTGGAGCGCCTCGACGGTTTCGGCCTGATCCGGCGCGTTTTTCGCGCCTTTGGCCTGCTCCAGTTCCTGAGCAATTTGTTTAGCGTCGGGGGCCGTCGCAGCAGACGCCCCCATACTGAAACTGAGGCACCAGGCCATCAGAAAAGCGATAATCAGGCGCACATCAGTTACCTTTTTTAAATCAGACCGGGTCTTTCTTATCGTCTACCAGCGGGCTGGCGTCATGCTCAGCGTCGATCTCTTCCTGCGGCAGTGGCGTCGGCTCCGGCATCACAATGGCTTCCGTGGAGACCGCCAGCGGTTCACCGATTTTAGTGACCGACAGGCTTTGCAGCTGTTCAACCAGCGCCACTTTGCCCGGCGCGAACAGGTTAATCACCGTCGAGCCAAGCTTAAAGCGCCCCATTTCCTGGCCTTTCAGCAGCGCCACTGCGCCATCGCTTTCACCTGCCGGCCATGTCCAGCGTTTGATGATGCCTTCGCGCGGCGGGGTAACGGTGCCCGCCCAGACGGTTTCGATGCTGCCGACAATAGTCGCGCCGACAAGGATCTGCGCCATCGGGCCGAATTCGGTATCAAACAGACAAATGACGCGCTCGTTACGGGCAAATAAGTTTGGCACATTGCGCGCGGTCAGATGGTTGACCGAGAACAGATCGCCCGGCACGTAGATCATCTCACGCAGGATACCGTTGCACGGCATATGAACGCGGTGATAGTCGCGGGGAGACAGGTACGTGGTCACAAACGACCCGTTGCGGAACAGGTCCGCCATCAGGTAATTCCCGGCCAGCAGCGCTTCGAGGCTGTAATTATGCCCTTTGGCCTGCAACAGCTTGTCGTTTTCGATTGTACCCAGCTGGCTAATCACGCCGTCGGCAGGCATCACCAGCACGTTCGGATCGGTATTCAGCGGACGCACTTCATCGCGTAGCGCACGAACAAAGAAGTCGTTAAAGGTGCGATAGCTGGCGGTGTCCGGCTTTTGCGCCTCTTTCATATCGACCTTGTAGTATTTGACGAACAGGTCGATAACCAGCTTCGTCAGCCAGCCTGCGCGTTTTCTTGCGCCCCAGCCTGCGAGGCGAGTGAGCCACAGTTTAGGCAGAATGTATTGAAGCGAAAGTTTAAATGAGTCTAACAAGGTAGCCTCCAGGCTAATGTTTTTACCGTTCCTGATCCGCGTAAAACCGGCGGATCCTACAAAAGGGTGACAATTCTGGCGATGCTTAGCTTAAATGTCAGCTATCGGTATCAGAAAAGTTTTTACGCGTTTTTACCTGCGACATGCTTTCCAGAATGCGGTGGTAATTTTCAAAACGGGAGACGGCAATTTTGCCTTGCTCAACCGCTTCGCGGATCGCACATCCCGGATCGGTATCATGCTTACAGTCGCGATATTTGCAGTGGCCTAAATAATCGTGGAAATCGATAAAGCCATGGGTGACCTGCTCAGGCTCCAGGTGCCACAGACCAAACTCGCGCACGCCCGGGGAGTCGATGACGTCGCCGCCGTGCGGGAAGTGGTACAGGCGGGAGGCCGTGGTGGTGTGCTGACCGAGGCCGGAGTTATCCGAAACATCGTTCACCACGATCTCAACCGGCAGGCCTAACAGCGAATTCAGCAGGCTGGATTTGCCCACGCCGGACTGTCCGGCAAAGATGCTGATACGGTCGGTGAGCGCTTCTTCCAGCGGTTTTAATCCGTCCTGGGTATAGCTGGACACCATCAGCACGCGATAGCCAATATTGCGATAGATATCCATCTGCGTATTCACAAAATCGAGGCCTTTGGCATCCAGCAGGTCGATTTTGTTCAGTACGATGATAGGTTCAACGTCCAGCGTTTCACACGCCACCAGGTAGCGGTCAATGATGTTGAGCGACAGCTCCGGCAGGATAGCCGAGACGATAACAATCTGATTGATGTTCGCCGCGATGGGTTTTACCCCGTCGTAAAAGTCCGGGCGCGTCAGTACCGAGGTGCGCTCGTGCACCGCTTCGACAATCCCTTTGACGTTAACGCCTTCCGCTGCGGCTTTACCGGGACGCCAGACAACGCGATCGCCGGTGACCAGCGAACGTATGGTGCGACGAATGTTACAGCGGTGAGTCTCACCGTCTGCTGATTCTACGTCGGCATGCATGCCAAAACGGCTGATGACGATACCTTCAGCCGCTTCGCCAAACAGGTTGTCGTCAAGGTCCGGTTTCTCCACAGACGTTTTTAGCCGCCGCTCGTGGTTGGCGTTGACGCGGCGCTGCTGGCCTTTGGAGAGTTTATTTTTACTCAATCGTGCTGACTCCTGGTCGCCCCTGATGGGCAAAACCTCTATGATACACGCTATTTTATACTAGTTAACCAGATGTGGCTGGTTATGCGAGAAGGGTGGAAAATAGCATGAGTGCAAATGAAAACAACCTCATTTGGATCGATCTGGAAATGACCGGCCTCGATCCAGAGCGCGATAAGATCATCGAAATCGCGACGCTGGTCACCGATGCGAACCTGAACATTCTGGCAGAAGGCCCGGTTATCGCCGTGCACCAGTCGGATGAACAGTTGGCGCTGATGGATGACTGGAACGTGCGTACCCATACCGGCAGCGGTCTGGTGGATCGCGTGAAGGCCAGTACCCAGGACGATCGCGCCGCGGAACTGGCGACGATTGAATTCCTGAAACAGTGGGTGCCGGCAGGCAAATCACCGATTTGTGGTAACAGTATCGGCCAGGATCGCCGCTTCCTGTTTAAGTATATGCCGGAGCTGGAAGCGTATTTCCATTATCGCTATCTGGACGTCAGCACGCTGAAAGAACTGGCACGCCGCTGGAAGCCAGAGATACTCGACGGCCTGAAGAAGCAGAATACGCATCAGGCGCTGGATGATATTCGCGAATCGGTGGCGGAACTGGCCTATTACCGCGAGCATTTTATTAAGCTGTAAGTTTTTTTTGGCCCCCTGTCTCACAAGGATACGGGGCCATCACCCGGATTTTGATGGCAAAATAACCATCTTGTCGATTAATGCAGCACTTGAACAAAAAAATTAAATTTTTCAGTTTGAGGGCTTGCAGCTAAAATGAATTCTCGTATAATGCGCCTCCCGTACCGATGCAGAAATTGCAACGTTACACAGAGCGGGAATAGCTCAGTTGGTAGAGCACGACCTTGCCAAGGTCGGGGTCGCGAGTTCGAGTCTCGTTTCCCGCTCCAAAATTTGAAATGGCTTTCACAGCCACGCACCACCCAAGCGGGAATAGCTCAGTTGGTAGAGCACGACCTTGCCAAGGTCGGGGTCGCGAGTTCGAGTCTCGTTTCCCGCTCCAAAATTTGATTGGCTTTCACAGCCACGCACCACCCAAGCGGGAATAGCTCAGTTGGTAGAGCACGACCTTGCCAAGGTCGGGGTCGCGAGTTCGAGTCTCGTTTCCCGCTCCAAATTTTTTCTCTGAATACTTTATCCACAGCGGAATCCCTTGCCGCGGACGCTCTATTTCCTCTTTGACATATTCTTGTAAACAGACTTATCCACAGGTTTGGCTTTTTTGCACATCCCGCATAATGATTCAGGATGTGAATGAATTTTTGCTAACTATATGATAAATGTCACAAAAATTTCATTTCAAAATGTTAATCCGATCCCTTGACGAACTTCTCCGCCTTGATTAGCAATGTGTTTTTATTTTTATGCACAAGCTGTGGAAAGGTCAGGCGTCGCGCGGCAGTCCTTTTTCGACCACCCGCACCAGCCGCAATTTCTGTGGTAATTGCACCTCGACCACACAGGCATTACGCTTCTCAATTTGCTGCGCAATCGCCCACTCTATGTGTTCATCGAGTAGTGGGTGCTCACCTTTGCGCTGCTCCAGCGCGCAAATATTCGCGTCGTCCCAGGGGGCATTGCCCAGCGCGACGGCGATATTTCTCAGCCAGCGTAAATGGCCAATACGGCGGATCGCCGACCCTTCAGTCACTTTCAGGAAGTGAGCCTCGCTCCAGCCAAACAGGGTGATGAGCTCAGGGGCGTGCAGCGCTTTGCGCGGACTGAAGTCTTCTTCGTCCGTTAACTGCGAGTAGCGGTTCCACGGGCAGATTAGCTGACAGTCGTCACAGCCGTAGATACGGTTACCCATCAACGGCCTGAATTCTTCCGGGATCGCGCCTTCCAGCTCAATGGTCAGATATGAGATACAGCGGCGCGCATCGACGGTATAGGGTTCGACAATCGCGCCGGTCGGGCAGATGGTCATGCAGGCGACGCATTTGCCGCAGCCTTCTTCCACCGGCTGGTCAACGGGCAGCGGCAAATCGATCAGCAGCTCGCCGAGGAAGAAGAACGATCCGGCTTCGCGATTAAGGATAAGTGAGTGTTTACCTGTCCACCCCAGCCCGGCTTTTTCAGCCAGCGGGCGTTCTAGAATGGGCGCGGAATCGACAAAGGGTCTAAAATCCAGCGATACGCACTGTTCCTGGATTTTTTCACCGAGCTTTTTTAAGCGATTACGCAACAGCTTATGGTAATCGCGGCCCAGCGCGTAGCGGCTGACATAGCCCAGCGACGGGTTTTTCAGCGTACTGGCGAACGCCGCTTTTGCAGGCAGATAATTCATGCGCACGCTGATCACCCGCAGCGTACCGGGTAAAAGCTCGTGCGGACGGGCGCGCATCATACCGTGACGCGCCATCCAGTCCATTTCGCCGTGATATTGCTTATCCAGCCATGCCTGCAGTTTAGGTTCGGCGGCGCTGAGATCAGTATCGGTGATACCGACCTGTTGAAAGCCCAGCTCAGTGCCCCACTGCTTAATATTTTGCGCTAACTGATTGAGATCGAGGGGCTGTGACATGACGGACCATACATTGAAGAAAAACCCCACCAGTATACCACACTCCATCTGGCCTGCGGATGAACTCAAACGCGCAGAAAGAGAGGCCGCCGACAGCCTCGGCATCACGCTGTATGAACTGATGCAGCGCGCTGGTCAGGCCGCTTTCACTATCGCGCGGGAACAATTTCCCGCGGCGCAGCACTGGTTGATCCTCTGCGGTCACGGCAACAACGGCGGCGACGGTTACGTCGTGGCGCGTCTGGCTGCCGCTGCGGGCATTGAGGTGACACTGCTGGCGCAGGAGAGCGATAAACCGCTGCCTGAAGAGGCCCATGCGGCGCGTGAAGCGTGGCTTGATGCCGGTGGCACCATTCATGCCCCGACGCTGACCTGGCCGGAGGGCGTGGCGTTAATTATTGATGGTCTGCTGGGTACCGGGCTTACCGATGCCCCGCGCGAGCACATCGCCGCGCTCATTGAACACGCCAATCAGCATCCCGCGCCAGTGCTGGCACTGGATATACCGTCGGGCCTGCTGGCACAAACGGGCGCGACGCCCGGTGCGGTGATCAACGCTGCGCACACCGTCACCTTTATCGCCCTTAAGCCCGGGCTATTGACCGGCAAAGCGCGCGATGTGGTAGGGCAGTTGCATCATCATGCCCTGGGGCTGGAGCGCTGGCTGGCGGGGCAGGAAACCGCCATAACCCGCTTCGATGCCACGCAGTTGGCAGTGTGGTTCCCGCCCCGGCGGCCCACCTCCCACAAAGGCGATAACGGACGCCTGGCGATTGTCGGCGGCGATCACGGTACCGCGGGCGCTATCCGTATGACCGGGGAAGCGGCGCTGCGCGCCGGTGCCGGGCTGGTTCGCGTGTTGACGCGCAGCGAAAATATCGGCCCTATCATCACTGCCCGTCCGGAATTGATGGTGCACGAACTCACGGCACAGACGCTGGAAGAAAGCCTCGAATGGGCCGATGTGGTGGTCGTAGGACCGGGTCTGGGCCAGCAGGCGTGGGGCAAAGACGCGCTGCGTAAAATTGAGAATTTTCGCAAACCGATGCTGTGGGATGCCGACGCACTGAACCTTCTGGCATTACATCCCGATAAACGTCACAATCGCATTCTGACGCCGCACCCTGGCGAAGCCGCGCGACTACTCAATTGCAGCGTTGCAGAAATTGAAAGTGATCGCTTACTTTCAGCCCGTCGTCTGGTAAAACGTTACGGGGGTGTTGTGGTGCTCAAAGGCGCCGGCACGGTCGTCGCCAGCGAGAACGGTGAGACAGGCATTATTGATGCCGGTAACGCCGGAATGGGCAGCGGCGGCATGGGCGATGTGCTCTCTGGTATTATTGGCGCGCTCGCAGGGCAAAAACACTCCCTGTACGATGCCGCCTGTGCAGGCTGTGTGGCACACGGTGCCGCCGCCGACAGGCTCGCGGCGCGTGACGGCACGCGCGGTATGTTAGCGACCGATCTTTTTTCCACGCTACGGCGTGTAGTTAACCCGGATGTGATTGACGTAAACCATGATTAATCGAGTGATCCCTTTACCTGACGAAGAAGCAACCATAGATCTCGGCAAGCGCGTGGCGCAGGCCTGTAATGGCGCGACGGTCATCTATCTTTACGGCGATCTGGGCGCGGGTAAGACAACGTTCAGCCGGGGCTTTTTGCAGGCGCTGGGTCATAACGGCAACGTGAAAAGCCCGACCTATACGCTGGTGGAGCCCTATACCCTCGACAAACTGATGGTCTATCACTTTGACCTGTACCGGCTCGCCGATCCGGAAGAACTGGAATTTATGGGCATCCGCGATTACTTTGCCAGTGATGCGATTTGTCTGGTCGAGTGGCCGCAACAAGGGGCAGGCGTGCTGCCTGAACCAGATATCGAAATTCATCTGTCGTACCAGGCACAAGGGCGTGAGGCGTGCATTTCTGCCGTTTCCTCATCGGGCAATTCGTTACTGGCGCGACTGGCCGGTTAACTGTAGGAATGGCGGGATGATCAATCGCGTTAAAAGCTGGTTCGCGACAATGCTACTGCTGGCCTGTACGCAGGCGGGCGCTGCGACCTTATCCGATATTCAGGTATCCAACGGGGATAACCAGGCGCGTATCACCCTGAGCTTTATGGGCGATCCGGAATACGCCTTTTCCCAGGAGAGCAAGCGCAGCGTGGCGCTGGACATCAAACAGACTGGCGTTATTCAGGGGCTACCGCTGCAATTTAGCGGTAATAACCTGGTGAAGGCTATTCGCTCCGGCGCGCCAAAAGATAATCAGTCTCTGCGCTTGCTGGTCGATCTGACGCAGAACGGTAAAACCCGTGCGGTGAAGCAACAAAACGGTGCCAGTTATACCGTGGTGTTTACTATTAATGCCGATGCACCGCCGCCGCCACCACCGCCACCGGTCGTGGTGAAGCGCGTCGAAACGCCAGCCGTTGCGCCCGCTATTGCGCCGCGTCCGTCAGAGCCAGCCCGCAATCCGTTCAAAAATGAAAATGACCGCGTAACGAGCGTGACCAGCAGCAATACGGTGACTCGCCCGGCCATGCAGTCGCGCAGCGTCTCCGGCGACAAAGTGATCATTGCCATTGATGCCGGTCATGGCGGACAGGATCCGGGGGCTATCGGCCCTGGTGGGACGCGTGAGAAGAACGTCACCATGTCGGTTGCCCGCAAACTGCGCGCGCTGCTCAATGACGATCCGATGTTTAAAGGCGTGCTGACCCGCGACGGCGATTATTTTATTTCGGTAATGGGCCGTTCTGACGTGGCGCGTAAACAGAACGCGAACTTCCTGGTGTCGATCCATGCGGATGCCGCGCCGAATCGCGATGCCACCGGCGCGTCCGTCTGGGTACTGTCTAACCGTCGCGCCAACAGTGAAATGGCCAGCTGGCTTGAGCAGCACGAGAAACAGTCCGAGCTGCTGGGCGGGGCAGGAGATGTGCTGGCGAACAGTCAGTCCGATCCCTACCTGAGTCAGGCGGTACTGGATTTGCAGTTCGGTCATTCCCAGCGTGTCGGGTATGATGTCGCGGTGAATATGCTCGGTCAGCTACAGCGCATTGGTTCGCTGCATAAACGCCGCCCGGAACATGCCAGCCTCGGCGTGTTACGCTCGCCGGACATTCCGTCGGTGCTGGTGGAAACCGGCTTTATCAGTAACAACAGTGAAGAGCGACTGCTGGGCAGCGATGCCTATCAGCAGCAGCTGGCGGAAGCGATTTATACCGGCCTGCGCCAGTATTTCCAGGCGCATCCAATCCAGTCAGCACCGCAGGGCGGTGCCGGCCAGACGGCGAGTGCCGCCTCAGCGGGCGGCGCGTTCGTTAACTAAGGAGATTTCATGCCGATTCAGGTTTTGCCGCCACAGCTTGCGAACCAGATCGCCGCAGGCGAAGTGGTGGAGCGCCCTGCGTCGGTGGTGAAAGAGCTGGTGGAAAACAGCCTTGATGCCGGGGCGACCCGCATTGATATTGATATCGAACGCGGCGGGGCCAAGCTCATCCGCATTCGCGATAACGGCTGCGGCATCAAAAAAGACGAACTGGCGCTGGCGCTGGCGCGTCATGCGACCAGTAAAATCGCCTCCCTCGACGATCTCGAAGCCATTATCAGCCTCGGTTTTCGCGGCGAGGCGCTGGCCAGTATCAGTTCGGTATCCCGCCTGACGCTCACCTCGCGCACCGCCGATCAGCCCGAAGCCTGGCAGGCCTACGCCGAAGGGCGTGACATGGACGTGACGGTCAAACCCGCCGCGCATCCGGTGGGCACGACGCTGGAAGTGCTGGATCTGTTTTACAACACGCCTGCCCGCCGCAAATTTATGCGCACCGAGAAGACCGAATTCGGACATATCGATGAGGTGATCCGCCGCATCGCGCTGGCGCGTTTTGACGTCACCATCAACCTGAACCACAACGGGAAGATGGTGCGGCAATATCGTGCTGTGCCGCCAGGCGGACAGAAAGAACGCCGTCTCGGCGCGATCTGCGGCGTGGCGTTTATCGAACAGGCGCTGCAAATCGAATGGCAGCACGGCGACCTGGGCATGCGTGGCTGGGTGGCCGATCCGAAATCCACTACCTCCGCCTTCGCCGAGATCCAGTACTGCTACGTCAATGGCCGCATGATGCGCGACCGCCTGATCAACCATGCGATCCGCCAGGCCTGTGAAGATAAGCTGGGGGCCGATCAGCAACCGGCGTTTGTGCTTTACCTTGAGATCGATCCGCATCAGGTGGACGTAAACGTGCACCCGGCGAAGCATGAAGTGCGCTTTCATCAGTCGCGGCTGGTGCACGATTTTATCTATCAGGGCGTGTTGAGCGTCCTGCAACAACAGCTGGCGTCGCCGCTGCCGCTGAGCGATGCGCCTGAACCGCGCAGCATGCCGGAAAACCGGATCGCGGCGGGTAAAAACCAGTTTGCTGAACCTGCCGTTGCTCGTGAGCCTGCGCCGGAGCGTTATGCCGCACCGGCTGCCGCGCCGCGCAGTGCTCAACAGGGCGGGCAAAGTGGAGCGCACACCAGCGGGCAAAGCAATGGCGGTGCAAGCTGGCCGAACGCGCAGCCGGGCTATCAAAAACAGCAAGGCGCGCTGTATCGCCAGTTGCTGGAGACGCCCGCCGTTGAGCGTAACGCCCCCTCGCCTGTACCGACGCCATCTGCACTGGATGCGCACAGTCAAAGTTTTGGTCGTGTGCTGACCATCATCGGTCAGGATTGCGCCCTGCTGGAGCGCGACGGCGCCGTATTCCTGCTGGCGCTGCCAGTGGCGGAACGCTGGTACAAACAGGCGCAGTTAACGCCGGGCAGTACGGCAGCCTGCGCCCAGCCGCTGCTCATCCCGGTTCGCCTTAAAGTGAGCGCCGATGAGCGCGCGGCGCTGCAACGCGCCCAGGCGATGCTGGCGGAAATGGGCGTAGAATTTCAGTCTGATGCCCATCATGTGACCATTCGCGCCGTGCCTTTACCCTTACGCCAACAAAATTTACAAATCTTGATTCCTGAACTGATAGGCTACCTGGCGCAGCAAATGACGTTAGACGCGGCCAATACCGCCCAGTGGATTGCCCGTAAGCTTGAGAGCGTCCACCCGCAGTGGAGTGTGGCCCAGGCCATCACCCTGCTGGCCGATGTCGAACGTCTTTGCCCGCAGCTGGTGAAAACCCCGCCGGGTGGCCTGGTTCAACCTGTTGATTTACATTCGGCGATGAACGCCCTGAGACATGACTGACCAGAGTATGGCGAGCCTGCCTAAGGCAATTTTTTTAATGGGGCCAACGGCCTCAGGCAAAACGGCGTTAGCCATTGAGTTGCGTAAAGTTTTGCCAGTAGAGTTGATAAGCGTGGACTCTGCCCTTATTTATCAAGGGATGGATATCGGCACCGCGAAGCCAGATGCCGACGAATTACGCGCGGCACCGCACCGGTTGCTGGATATTCTCGACCCGGCACAGGCGTATTCAGCGGCTGATTTTCGCCGCGATGCCCTGGCGCACATGGCCGAGATCACCGCCGCCGGGCGTATTCCGTTACTGGTGGGTGGCACCATGCTCTACTTTAAGGCGCTGCTGGAAGGTTTATCGCCTTTACCCTCAGCGGATCCTGTAGTAAGAGCTAAAATTGAACAACAGGCGGCCGAGCTGGGATGGGACGCGCTGCACAGGCAACTTCTGGAGATAGATCCGGTAGCCGGTGCGCGAATTCATCCGAATGATCCGCAAAGGCTTTCCCGGGCACTGGAAGTTTTTTTCATTTCGGGTAAAACTTTAACGGAACTGACGCAAACGTCAGGAGAGGCTCTGCCGTATCAGGTGCATCAGTTCGCCATCGCCCCGGCGAGCCGTGAACTGCTCCATCAGCGAATTGAGCAGCGTTTTCATCAGATGTTAGCTTCAGGTTTTGAAGCAGAAGTGCGGGCGCTTTTTGCCCGTGGAGATTTGCATACGGACATGCCTTCCATTCGTTGTGTGGGATACCGCCAGATGTGGTCATATCTTGAAGGCGAAATTTCATATGATGAAATGGTTTATCGAGGAGTTTGCGCCACGAGGCAGTTAGCGAAGCGTCAGATCACCTGGCTGCGTAGCTGGGACGGGGTTCACTGGTTAGACAGCGAATCACCAGAACAGGCAAGAAACGCGGTATTACAGGTAGTTGGTGCTAACGCAAACTGAATGTGTACAATTACCCCGTATCGTGCGCAAAATTTTACGCAGTTTTCAGGGCCTTCGGGTTCTAAGTACAAAACAAGCATATAAGGAAAAGATAGAATGGCTAAGGGGCAATCATTACAAGACCCGTTTTTGAACGCACTGCGTCGTGAACGTGTTCCGGTTTCTATTTATTTGGTGAATGGTATCAAGCTGCAAGGTCAAATTGAGTCTTTCGATCAGTTCGTGATCCTGTTGAAAAACACGGTCAGCCAGATGGTCTATAAGCACGCAATTTCTACTGTTGTCCCGTCTCGTCCAGTTTCTCATCACAGCAACAACACGACTGGCGGCTCCAGTAACTATCATCATGGCAGTAACGCGCAGGGGTCCTCTGCGACGCAACAAGACAGCGACGACACCGAGTAAGGTTAGTTGTTGTTATCCATGCCGGGGAGCCAGATTATCTGAGTTCCCCGCTGGTATTTTAAGAGGGTTTACGCTTGTTTGACCGTTATGACGCCGGTGAGCAGGCGGTTCTGGTACACATCTATTTTTCGCAAGACAAAGATATGGAAGATCTCCAGGAGTTTGAATCCCTGGTCTCTTCAGCTGGTGTCGAAGCAATGCAGGTGGTTACCGGTAGCCGTAAAGCACCGCACCCAAAGTATTTTGTTGGTGAAGGTAAGGCAGTTGAAATAGCGGAAGCCGTAAAGGCAACAGGGGCATCGGTCGTGCTTTTCGATCATGCGCTGACCCCTGCTCAGGAACGTAATCTTGAACGGTTATGCGAATGTCGTGTTATTGACCGCACCGGCCTGATTTTAGACATTTTCGCCCAACGTGCACGTACCCATGAAGGTAAGTTGCAGGTTGAGCTGGCGCAGCTGCGCCACATGGCTACGCGCCTGGTGCGTGGCTGGACCCACCTTGAGCGACAGAAAGGCGGGATTGGTTTGCGTGGTCCGGGGGAAACCCAGCTCGAGACCGACCGTCGTTTACTGCGCAATCGCATTATGCAAATCCTCTCGCGGCTTGAGAAAGTTGAAAAGCAGCGTGAGCAGGGACGTCGCTCCCGTCAGAAAGCCGATATTCCGACCGTGTCCTTAGTGGGATACACCAACGCCGGCAAATCGACGCTGTTTAACCAGATCACCGAGGCCCAGGTTTATGCCGCAGACCAGCTGTTTGCGACCCTGGATCCGACCCTGCGCCGTATTGACGTGGCGGACGTGGGCGAGACCGTGCTGGCGGATACCGTAGGGTTTATTCGCCATTTGCCTCACGACCTGGTGGCCGCGTTTAAAGCGACGTTGCAGGAGACTCGTCAGGCTACGCTGCTGTTGCACGTTGTCGACGCAGCAGACGTTCGTCTGCAGGAAAATATCGCCGCAGTGGATACGGTGCTCGAAGAGATCGACGCACATGAGATCCCGATGCTGATGGTGATGAACAAAATCGATATGCTCGACGATTTCGAGCCGCGTATCGATCGTGACGATGAGAATAAACCGATTCGGGTCTGGCTTTCTGCCCAGACCGGCGTCGGCGTACCACTGTTATTCCAGGCGTTAACCGAACGGCTTTCCGGAGAAGTCGCGCAGCACACGTTGCGTTTACCTCCTGAAGAAGGGCGTTTGCGAAGCCGGTTTCACCAGCTTCAGGCGATAGAAAAAGAGTGGATGGAGGACGACGGCACCGTCGGTATGCAGGTACGTATGCCGATCATTGACTGGCGTCGCCTCTGTAAACAAGAACCAGCATTGGTGGACTACGTGGTCTAACCGGCGTATCACCTGAAGACATTTCCCCTCTGGGGATATCACCGCATAACAAATATGGAGCACAAACATGGCGTGGAATCAGCCCGGTAATAACGGACAAGACCGCGACCCGTGGGGGAGCAGCAATAAGCCCGACGGTAACTCTGGGGGAAATAAGGGCGGTCGCGAACAGGGGCCGCCTGATTTAGATGATATTTTTCGCAAGCTGAGCAAAAAACTCGGCGGTCTGGGCGGGGGTAAAGGCACCGGTTCAGGCGGCGGAAATTCCGCGCCAGGTCCTCGCAGTCATATGGGCGGACGTGTGGTGGGTATCGTCGCTGCGGCCGCCGTCATTATCTGGGCAGCCAGCGGTTTCTACACCATTAAAGAAGCCGAGCGCGGTGTAGTTACCCGTTTCGGTAAATTCAGCCATCTGGTTGAGCCAGGCCTTAACTGGAAACCGACCTTCGTGGATAACGTGACGGCGGTAAACGTGGAATCCGTGCGCGAGCTGGCGGCCTCCGGCGTGATGCTGACCTCCGACGAAAACGTCGTGCGTGTGGAAATGAACGTGCAGTACCGCGTGACCGATCCGCAGCACTATCTCTTTAGCGTGACCAGCGCGGATGACAGCCTGCGTCAGGCTACCGACAGCGCACTGCGTGGCGTGATCGGCAAATACACCATGGACCGTATCCTCACCGAAGGCCGTACCGTTATTCGTAGCGATACCCAACGTGAACTGGAAGAGACGATCCGTCCGTACAACATGGGTATTACCCTGCTGGACGTCAACTTCCAGGCTGCGCGTCCGCCGGAAGCCGTTCAGGCCGCCTTTGATGATGCGATTGCCGCGCGTGAGAACGAACAGCAGTCCATCCGTGAAGCGGAAGCCTACGCGAACGAAGTACAGCCGCGTGCGAACGGTCAGGCACAGCGTATTCTGGAAGAAGCCCGCGCTTACCGCACGCAGACCATCCTGGAAGCCCAGGGTGAAGTGGCGCGTTTTGCCAAACTGCTGCCGGAATATAAAGCCGCACCGGAAATTACCCGTGAACGTCTGTATATCGAAAGCATGGAAAAAGTGCTGAGCCACACCCGCAAAGTGCTGGTTAACGATAAAGGCGGCAACCTGATGGTTCTGCCGCTGGATCAAATGCTGAAGGGCGGTAACGCCAGCGGAGCAAAGACGGAGACTAACGGTGCCAACAATCTGTTGCGCCTGCCGCCTGCCTCAAACTCCAGCAGCAACGCCAGCACCGCACCGACTGCCAGCCAGGGTGACATCATGGACCAACGCCGTGCTAACGCGCAGCGTAACGACTCACAGCGTCAGGGGGAATAACGATGCGTAAGTCTATTATTGCGGTAATTATTATCGTGCTGGTCGTGCTCTATACGTCTATTTTCGTGGTGAAAGAAGGCGAGCGCGGCATTACCATGCGTTTTGGTAAAGTCCTCCGTGACGACGAAAACAAACCGCTGGTCTTTGAACCGGGTCTGCATTTCAAACTGCCGTTTATCGAAGCGGTTAAAACGCTCGACGCCCGTATCCAGACCATGGATAACCAGGCCGATCGCTTTGTGACCAAAGAGAAGAAAGACCTGATCGTTGACTCCTACATCAAGTGGCGCATCAGCGACTTCAGCCGTTACTACCTGGCAACCGGTGGTGGCGACGTATCTCAGGCCGAAGTACTGCTGAAACGTAAGTTCTCTGACCGTCTGCGTTCTGAGATTGGTCGTCTGGATGTGAAAGACATCGTGACGGACTCCCGTGGTCGCCTGACGCTGGAAGTGCGCGATGCCCTGAACTCCGGTTCTGCCGGCACCGAAGATGAAGTGGCAACGCCTGCTGCCGATGACGAAATCGCGAAAGCCGCGAAACGCGTCACGGCGGAAACCAACGGTAAAGTGCCGGTGGTGAACCCGAACAGTATGGCGGCGTTAGGTATTGAAGTGGTCGACGTGCGTATCAAGCAGATCAACCTGCCGAACGAAGTGTCGGAAGCGATTTACAACCGTATGCGCGCTGAGCGTGAAGCGGTTGCCCGTCGCCACCGTTCACAGGGTCAGGAAGAAGCTGAGAAGCTGCGCGCGGCCTCCGATTACGAAGTGACGAAAACGCTGGCAGAAGCTGAGCGTGAAGCGCGTATCCAGCGCGGTGAAGGGGATGCCGAAGCGGCTAAACTCTTTGCTGATGCCTTTAGCCAGGATCCAGACTTCTACGCCTTTATCCGTAGCCTGCGCGCTTACGAGAACAGCTTCCAGAGCAACCAGGACGTTATGGTGCTCAGTCCGGACAGCGATTTCTTCCGCTACATGAAGACGCCGGGCAACGCCGTACGATAAGTACCGCCAGGCTGTTTTAACTGCTAAAAACCACCGGGTTCCTCAGGGGCCGGTGGTTTTCTTATTCAGGGATACCTATAAATGAACACCACAATCTGGCTGGCACTGGCGCTCGTTCTGGTACTGGAAGGTCTCGGGCCAATGCTTTATCCTCGTGCATGGCGACGAATGATCGGCGCGCTTATTCAACTTCCCGATAATGTTTTACGTCGTTTTGGCGGCGGTCTAGTGGTTGCTGGCGTCGTTGTCTACTATATGTTGAGGAAAACGATTGGCTGAAGGAAAAGCACGCAGATTGGCCGAAATTAGCGGACAAAAAGTGCTGATTATCCGAAAAAGCGATGGTAGAATCCTTTTTTAAGCAAACGGTGATTTTGAAAAATGGGTAACAACGTCGTCGTACTGGGCACCCAATGGGGTGACGAAGGTAAAGGGAAGATCGTCGATCTCCTGACTGAACGGGCTAAATATGTTGTACGCTACCAGGGCGGTCACAACGCAGGCCATACTCTCGTAATCAACGGTGAAAAAACCGTTCTCCATCTTATTCCATCAGGTATTCTCCGCGATAACGTCACCAGCATCATTGGTAACGGCGTGGTGCTGTCTCCTGCTGCGTTAATGAAAGAGATGAAAGAACTGGAAGACCGCGGTATCCCGGTTCGCGAGCGTCTGCTGCTGTCTGAAGCCTGCCCGCTGATCCTCGATTATCATGTGGCGCTGGACGTAGCGCGTGAGAAAGCGCGCGGTGCGAAAGCTATCGGCACCACCGGTCGTGGTATCGGTCCGGCCTACGAAGATAAAGTAGCCCGTCGCGGTCTGCGCGTTGGCGACCTGTTTGACAAAGACACCTTCGCTACAAAACTCAAAGAAGTGCTGGAATACCATAACTTCCAGCTGGTTAACTTCTACAAAGTTGAAGCCGTTGACTACCAGAAAGTGCTGGACGATGTGATGGCAGTTGCCGACATCCTCACTTCCATGGTGGTGGACGTCTCCGATCTGCTCGACCAGGCGCGTAAACGTGGTGATTTCATCATGTTCGAAGGTGCGCAGGGTACGCTGCTGGATATCGACCACGGTACTTATCCGTATGTGACCTCCTCCAACACCACCGCAGGTGGCGTGGCGACAGGTTCCGGTATCGGTCCGCGTTATGTGGATTACGTGCTCGGCATCATCAAAGCTTACTCCACCCGCGTTGGCGCAGGTCCGTTCCCGACGGAGCTGTTTGACGACATCGGCGAGTTCCTGTGCAAACAGGGTAACGAGTTCGGTGCAACTACCGGTCGCCGCCGTCGTACCGGCTGGCTGGATGCGGTTGCGGTGCGTCGCGCTGTGCAGATCAACTCCCTGTCTGGCTTCTGCCTGACCAAGCTTGATGTGCTGGATGGTCTGAAAGAAGTGAAAATCTGCGTGGCATACCGTATGCCAGATGGCCGCGAAGTGACCACCACGCCGATGGCTGCCGACGACTGGGAAGGTATCGAGCCGATTTACGAAACCATGCCGGGCTGGTCAGAAACCACCTTCGGTGTGAAAGAACGTAGCGGCCTGCCGCAGGCGGCGCTGAACTACATTCAGCGTATCGAAGAATTAACGGGCGTACCGATCGATATTATCTCTACCGGTCCTGACCGTTCTGAAACCATGATCCTGCGCGACCCGTTCGACGCATAATCACTCCAGGGGCGCCTTCATAGCGCCCCTTGTTTTTCCTCGATGTCGTCTCAATTCTAAATAAATTAGCAGCCTGGCTGGTGGCTGGTTTATCATCAATACTGTCAATACACCACGGGTGTCCCGCGTTTTATCTTATTTCCTGAGGTTGATGTGCAGTTAACGAGTTTCACCGATTACGGATTGCGAGCCTTAATCTACATGGCGTCGCTGCCGGAAGGGCGAATGACCAGTATTTCTGAAGTGACAGAAGTGTACGGTGTGTCCCGTAATCACATGGTCAAAATCATCAACCAGCTGAGCCGGGCAGGATATGTGACGGCCGTCAGGGGTAAAAACGGCGGGATCCGGCTGGGTAAGCCAGCCCGTGATATAGGTATCGGTGATGTTGTGCGTGAACTCGAGCCGTTGACGCTGGTCAATTGCAGTAGCGCATTTTGCCATATCACACCAGCCTGCCGCCTGAAAAAGGCCCTTTCCCAGGCCGTGCAGAGCTTTCTAAAGGAGCTGGACAGCTACACGCTGGCCGACCTGGTTGAAGAGAATCAACCGCTTTATAAATTATTGCTGGTGGAATGACAGAAATTTCCGCCAGAGCTGACAACGGAGGAACCGCAATGTCACAAGATCCTTTCCAGGACCGCGAAGCTGAAAAGTACGCCAACCCTATTCCCAGTCGTGAATTCATTCTCGATCACTTATCCAAACGCGAAAAACCCGCTAACCGCGAAGAACTGGCGGTTGAACTCAATATCGAAGGCGAAGAACAGCTCGAAGGGCTGCGTCGCCGCCTGCGTGCCATGGAGCGCGACGGGCAACTGGTCTTCACCCGCCGCCAGTGCTACGCGCTGCCGGAACGCCTCGACCTGCTGAAAGGCAAGGTCATCGGCCACCGCGATGGCTTCGGCTTCTTACGCGTTGAAGGCCGTAAAGACGACCTCTATCTCTCTTCTGAGCAGATGAAAATGTGCATGCACGGCGACATCGTGCTGGCGCAGCCGCTCGGCGCTGATCGTAAAGGCCGCCGCGAAGCGCGTATCGTCCGCGTGCTGGAGCCGCGCACCGGGCAGATCGTGGGCCGCTACTTCACCGACGCCGGTGTGGGCTTTGTGGTGCCGGATGACAGCCGTCTGAGCTTTGACATCCTCGTGCCGCCGGAAGAGATCATGGGCGCGCGCATGGGCTTTGTGGTGGTGGTTGAACTCACCCAGCGCCCGACCCGTCGCACCAAAGCCATCGGCAAAATTGTCGAAGTGCTGGGCGATAATATGGGTACCAGCATGGCTGTTGATATGGCGCTGCGCACCCATGAAATCCCTTACGTCTGGCCGACAGCGGTAGAAGACGAGATCGCCACGCTTAGCGAACAAGTGCCGGAAGCGGCGAAATCGGGCCGCGTTGATTTACGCAACCTGCCGCTGGTGACCATCGACGGTGAAGACGCCCGCGACTTTGACGATGCGGTCTACTGCGAGAAAAAACGCGGTGGCGGCTGGCGTCTGTGGGTGGCCATTGCGGACGTCAGTTATTACGTGCGTCCTGGCACGGCGCTGGACGACGAAGCGCACAACCGTGGCACCTCGGTCTACTTCCCGTCGCAGGTGGTGCCGATGCTGCCGGAAGTGCTGTCCAACGGCCTGTGCTCGCTTAACCCGCAGGTTGACCGCCTCTGTATGGTGTGCGAGATGACCATCTCCACCAAAGGGCGCTTAACCGGCTACAAATTCTATGAAGCGGTGATGAGCTCGCATGCGCGTCTGACGTATACCAAAGTCTGGCATATGCTGGAAGGCGACCAGGAACTGCGTCAGCAGTACGCGCCGCTGGTGCCGCACATTGAAGAGCTGCACAACCTCTATAAAACGCTGAACCAGGCGCGCGAAGAGCGCGGCGGCATCTCCTTTGAGAGCGAAGAAGCGAAGTTCATCTTTAACGCTGAACGCCGTATCGAGCGCATTGAGCTGACCGAACGTAACGACGCCCACAAATTGATCGAAGAGTGCATGATCCTCGCCAACATCTCGGCGGCGCGTTTTGTCGAGAAAGCGAAAGAGCCGGCGCTGTTCCGTATTCATGACCGTCCGACCAACGAAGCGATCACCTCATTCCGCTCGGTACTGGCGGAACTGGGCCTGGAGCTGCCGGGCGGCAGTAAGCCGGAGCCGGGTGACTACGCGGCGCTGCTGGAATCCATCGCCGATCGTCCCGATCATGAAATGCTGCAAACCATGCTGCTGCGCTCGATGAAGCAGGCGATTTACGATCCGGAAAACCGTGGTCACTTTGGCCTGTCGCTGCAACAGTATGCGCACTTTACCTCGCCGATCCGTCGTTATCCTGACCTCTCCCTGCACCGCGCCATCAAATACCTGCTGGCGAAAGAGCAGGGCCATGAAGGCGACAGCACCGAAACCGGCGGCTGGCACTACAGCGTGGAAGAGATGCTGCAACTGGGCCAGCACTGCTCCATGGCTGAACGCCGTGCCGACGAAGCCACGCGCGAAGTCTCCGACTGGCTGAAGTGCGACTTTATGCAGGATCAGGTCGGCAACACCTTCTCTGGCGTCATTGCCAGCGTCACCGGCTTTGGTTTCTTCGTGCGCCTGAGCGATCTGTTTATCGATGGTCTGGTGCACGTGTCGTCTCTCGACAACGATTACTACCGTTTTGATCAGGTTGGACAGCGCTTGATTGGCGAATCCGGCGGGCAAACCTATCGTCTGGGCGACCGCGTGGAAGTGCGCGTGGAAGCGGTCAACATGGACGAGCGTAAAATCGACTTCACGCTGATCTCCAGCGAACGTGCGCCGCGTAACGTCGGCAAAACCGAACGCGAAAAAGCCAAAAAAGGCGCGCCAGGACGTAACAGCAGCCGCCGTCGCCAGGTCGGCAAAAAAGTAAACTTTGAGCCGGACAACGCGTTCCGGGGTGAAAAAGGCAAACCGAAAGCCAAAAACCCGGACAGTGCGCAGCCGAAAGCGAAGAAAGAGAAAAAGCCGAAGGCAGCCCCGTCCGCGAAAACGCAAAAAATCGCGGCGGCCACCAAAGCAAAACGCGCGTCAAAAAAGAAAGTCGCTGAGTAAGTCGGCAACAATGAAGTAAATAAAAAGCCTCTTTAATAAGGGGCTTTTTTTATTTCTGCGGTTAGTTAATTTTCAGCAATAGATATTTTTTATTTGTCATTAGACGTAAAGCCTGGCGGTGTAAAGTGATCCGACTGTTATTAATTTGCTGATAAGCGAATATTCAAGGAGCTACTATGCATCTGGCCCGTTTTCCTCGCCTTTCGTTAGGTCATTTTCCCACGCCGCTCGAACCTTTAGAGAATTTGAGTAAATTACTGGGCGGACCGAAAATATGGATCAAGCGGGATGACGCCACCGGCCTTGCCACCGGGGGAAATAAAACCCGCAAGCTGGAATTTTTGCTGGCCGATGCGCTGCAAAAGAGTGCCGACGTGATTATTACCCAGGGGGCAACCCAGTCTAACCATGTACGTCAGACCATTGCCGGGGCGGCAAAACTGGGCCTGCCAGCGAAGGTACTGTTAGAAAAACGCGTAACGGATTTTGGCGAAGAGTATCAGCGATCGGGCAATGTGCTGCTTGATGAGCTGCTGGGCGGTGAAATTGTCGCTCATCTGCCGGGCGGCACTGATATGCAACAGGCGATGGACAACTATGCCGCCACGCTGCGCGAACAGGGCTTTAACCCTTATGTTATCCCCGGCGGCGGCTCTAACCCCATCGGCGCGCTGGGCTACGTAGCCTGTGCCGAAGAGCTGCTTTACCAGTCCTCCCGGTTACGCTTACGCATCGATCACGTGGTGCACGCCACCGGCAGCACCGGCACCCAGGCGGGCCTTGTCGCCGGATTTACTGCGACCAATAGCCATGTGCCCGTGCTCGGCATCAGCGTGCGCGCGCCGAAAGAGAAGCAGGAAGAGAACGTCTGGAACCTGGCCTCCCGCACCCTTGCGCTGCTGGGTGTGGCGGGCGAGTTGCCGCGCAGCAGCGTGGTGGCAAACAGCGACTACGTAGGCGATGGCTACGGGCTGCCCACCGATGCCATGCTGGAGGCGATCCGACTGCTGGCGCGCCATGAAGGTATCTTGCTGGATCCGGTCTATTCAGGAAAAGGCTTTGCCGGACTGGTGGATCTGATCCGCAACGGTCATTTCCGCCAGGACGAAAATGTGGTGTTTATCCACACCGGCGGTTCGGCGGGGCTGTTTGGTTATCGTCAGGTGCTGGAAAAATGACACCCTTCCTGCTCGGTGTGCTGGGCGGCATGGGGCCGCTGGCGACGGTGGATTTTATGACAAAACTGCTGGATGCCACGCCCGCGCAGCGCGATCAGCAGCAGATCCCGGTGCTGGCGTGGAACGTACCGCAGATCGCCGACCGGCAACAGGCGCTGGCGGGCACCGGCCCGTCGCCGCTGCCGCAGTTGCTCAACGGTATCAAAACCTTAAACGCCGCAGGGGCGAGCCACATCGCCATTCCCTGCAATACCGCCCATCACTGGTTTGACGCTTTACAGGCGGCAAGCGCCGCGCCGCTGGTGCATATCGTTGAGGCCACCCTTACGCAGATCCGTTCTGAGCACGCCACGCGCGTTGGAGTGATCGCCACTAAAGGCACGCTGGATGCGGGCTGGTATCAGCAGGGGCTATGCCGTCTGGGTATCACGGCGGTAGTGCCTGAGGCGCACGAGCTGGAAAATCTGTTCGTACCGGGTTGCTACGCGGTCAAGCGCGGCGCGTTGCACGAAGGCGGCGAGTTGCTGGCGCGGCAGGCGCAGGCGCTGGTAGAACGCGGGGCGCAGCGGTTAATCCTCGCCTGCACCGAAGTGCCGGTCGCTCTGAAAGCCATCGACTCTCCTTTTCTATCCCACGCTATTGATCCCGCGCAGGCGCTGGCGGAGCGCTGTTCATCTCTCTGGCAGGATTATCGCCATTCCTGTTGTGAATAAAAGCTTAGCAATAATCCGTATAAATAAATCACCGCCTGCTGAATATACTGGTCGGGCGCTAAATAATGAATTTCCTCACAGGATAATAAAATGAAAAAAAGTCTCTGCTTATTACTGGCAGCGGGTAGCTTATGGTCGCAGATTTCTTTTGCCGCTACGCCGGAAGAAGTCCGTATTGCTTATAGCGGCGGTTCGCAGGTATTAATGCTGGCGAAAGCCGATGGCTCACTGGATAAAGCGTTAAACAGCAAAGTGAAATGGGTGCAATTTGCGTCCGGAGCCGATGCGTTAACCTATTTCGCCAGTAATGCTATTGATATTGCCAATTTTGGCTCCAGCCCGGCGACGGCGGGCATTGTGCGTAAATTACCGGTGGAAATAATCGGCGTGTCCGGCGTGATCGCCAGCTACGAACGCTTAATCGGTAAAGACGGCATCACCCGCATAAATGATATTGAAGGTAAACGTGTCGCTTATCCGCCAAATTCCACCGCGCAATATGCGCTGGAGGCGGCGATCAGCGTCAACAAACTCGATCGCAGCAAAATTACCCTGTTGCCCCTGCGTCCGGCAGAAATGGTTGCTGCATGGAAGCGGGGCGATATTGATGCAGGCTACGTCTGGGCGCCTTTCGCCCAGGAGCTGGAATCGGCTGGCGGGCACCAGGTGTTCGCCACCAAAGATCTGCAACAGGCGGGTTACCTGATCTACAACAACTATGTGGTGCGCAAAGCCTTTGCCGAGCAGTATCCCGATGTGGTCAGCGCCTTCTTGCGCGTGCATCAGGAAAAGGTCAATGAGTTCAAAAAAGATCCTGAGCGCGCCGCCGCTATCGTGGCGAAAGAAGTGGGCGCGCCGGTGACCACGGCGGCCAATACGCTGGGCGGGCTGGAATACCCGACGCTGAGTGAACAGGGCACCGCCGCCTGGCTGGGCGACGGCACACACACCACCGACAGCGGCATCGGCAAAGCGCTGACCAAAACCTCAAACTTCCTCGCCGGCATTGGCGAGATCCGCAAGCGCGACATTCCTGCTAACTGGGATACCGCTATCAACTCCCGTTACCTTCACGATGCGGCGGTGAACGCAAAATGAGAGTGAGTCAGCATATCGCCATCAGCGTGTTGTCGGTGGCGATCTTCTTTATACTCTGGCAGGTGGCCGCCACCCGCCAGTGGGTTGACCCGCTGCTGCTGCCGTCGCTGACGGATATTGGTCTGACGACGGAAGAGCTGTTGGCCGACGGTTACCGGCAGGTGCCGCTCTGGCAGCATATCGCGGTCAGCCTGGCGCGGGCGCTCAGCGCCTTTGCGGTGGCGATTGTGATTGGTATTCCCCTTGGCCTGCTAATGGGTCTGTCCGATGGCCTGTCGGCAGTGCTGAACCCGTTCGTGCAGTTTTTGCGCCCGCTGCCCAAAATCGCCCTTATTCCGCTGGCGGTGGTATGGCTTGGCATTGGGGAAAGCTCGAAATTCTTTCTGATTTTCATCGCCACCTTCCTGAGCGTGGTGGTGGGCGCCAGCGCCGCAGTGGAGCGCATCGGGCGCTCACGCATCCGCGTGGCGCAAACCCTCGGTGCCTCCCGGCAACAAATCTTCCTGCGCGTAGTGTTGCCGGACGCGCTGCCGGATCTGTTTACTACCGTCAGGCTGTCGATCGGCATTGGCTGGACGTCGCTTATCGCCGCCGAAATGGTCGCTGCCAGTTCCGGTCTGGGCTGGATGGTGATCAATGCCAGCTCTTACTTACGCACCGATATCGTCATGCTGGGCATTCTGCTGCTCGGCGGCATAGGTTATCTCCTTGATTTACTCATCCTCGGCCTGCAACGCGTGTTTGTGCCCTGGGCAGGGAAAGAATAATGGCTGTACAGATTGCGCTGGAGCAGGTGTCCCTGCAATTTGCGGCGAAACCGCATCCCTTTACCGTACTGGAAGACGTCTCCCTCACCCTTGAGAAGGGCGAGTTTGTAGTGTTGCTGGGGCCGTCGGGCTGCGGAAAATCCACCATTCTCAACCTCGTTGCCGGATTTAACCAGCCTGACAGCGGACGCGTGTTAAGCGGCGGCGAACCGGTGCGCAAGCCCGGTCCCTCGCGCGGGATGATTTTCCAGCAGCCCAATCTGTTTCCCTGGCTGTCGGTGCTGGATAACGTCACCTTTGGCCCGCGCCTTGGCAGCCACCGCAAAGACGACGTGAACGCGAAGGCGCTGGACTGGCTGGCTCGCGTCGGGCTGAAAGGTTTTGAACATCACGCCCCCTGGCAGTTATCGGGCGGTATGAAACAGCGCGTGGCGCTGGCGCGCGCCTGGTTGCCGGAGCCGGAAGTGCTGCTGCTTGACGAGCCGTTTGGCGCCCTTGATGCCCAGACGCGCATGATGATGCAGGAATTGCTGCGCAACGCCTGGCTGGAAACGGATACCACGCTGCTGTTTGTCACCCACGATGTGGAAGAAGCCCTGTTCCTCGCCGATCGTATCCTGATCATGTCGGCAAAACCTGGCAAGATCGTGGAAGAGATCGTCAGTCCCTTCGATCGCGATCGCGACATCGAAACCCTCGTTGAACACCCGCGCTACGGCGAAATAAAGCATCACGTTCTGCATCGCGTCCGTCAGGAGGCAAAGCGTCACCTGAGTTAACCCCCAATCAACCGACATCACGAAAAGGTGGAAGCCATGAGCATCAGTGAGTTAACCGCACGACTGGAACAGAGCCTTAATCAACACCGCGACGAGTACATCGCCATCTCAAAAGATATTCATGCGCACCCGGAAACCGGTAACAATGAATACTATGCCAGCGGCCTCCTGACCGCGTTGCTTGAAAAAAATGGCTTCACCGTCACCGCAAACGTTGCCGGTCACGAAACCGCTTTTTACGCCGTTAAGAAGAGCGGCAAACCGGGGCCGACTATTGCTTATCTCGCTGAATTTGATGCGCTGATCGACATTGGCCATGCCTGTGGACATAACATCATCGGCGTTTCCAGCATCGCCGCCGCCATTGCGCTGAGCCAGACGCTGGATAAAACCGGCGGCAACGTCGTAGTACTGGGCACGCCTGCGGAAGAGGGCGGGCTGCGCGGTAAAGGCGGCCCGAACGGCAATGTGAAAGCCCGCTTTGTGGAGCACGGATTCCTGCGGGAGGTAGACGCGGCGATGATGGTGCATCCGGGCGGCAGAACGCGTCTGACCGGGCCATTCCTCGCTAATAATCATCTGTATTTCCATTTCTACGGCAAACCGTCCCATGCGGGCAGCTCGCCGCACAAAGGGGTCAACGCGCTGGATGCGCTGGTGCTGCTCTATAACGGCATCAGCGTGTTGCGCCAGCAACTGCCGGACGGCGTGCGTGTTCACGGCATCATCACCAACGGCGGCCAGGCGCCGAACGTGATCCCTGAATACGCCTCAGCGCACTTTTACATTCGCGCAGAAACCCGTGAAGCCGTTGAAGCGCTGGAGCCACGCATCCGGGCGATCGCTGAAGGTGCGGCGCTGGCGACCGGTGCGACGGTAAAAATTGAGCATCAGGTCGGCCCGCGGGATTTCAACATCAACGACACGCTGAATAACCTCTTTCTTGAGGAGTTCACGGCGATGGGCGAACCGGTGGATCTCAGCGCCAAAGAGGGCAAAGGATCCACGGACGTCGGCGATATCAGCCATGCGGTGCCTACTGCGCATCCGTCCATCAAGATTGGCCCGGACGATTTGATCGGCCACACGGTCGCGTTCCGCGAAGCCGCCAACTCCGAAAAAGGGTACGAAGCCTTAATCACCGGCGCGCTGGTGCTGGCGCGCGCCGGGCTGCGGTTACTCACCGAGCCTGCGCTGCTTCAGGCGGCGAAGGATGAATTTGCCGGACGACCTACCACCTCAAACGCGGCCTGATCGCCACCGGAGCCAGAAAAACAATGAAAATGACATTCTCTGCCGCCGCACTGCTGCTGGCGGCGGCTTTACCCTGGGGAAGCGCACTGGCCGAGGCCGTGAACCGTAATGCGACGCTGAACATCGCTTATGGCAACCGGCCCGGCACCCTCGATCCGTATCTCACCACCAATAACGCCACCTCCGATGTGGATCGCCATATCTTTGAAGAGCTGTTCACCATCAACGATAAGTTTGAGCCGGTGCCGGATCTGGTGGCGTCCTATACGTTCAGCGACGATCGCAAAATCTACACCTTCGTGCTGCGCGACGACGTGAAGTTCCACGATGGTCAGCCGCTCACCGCCGATGACGTGGTGGCTTCCATGACGCGCTGGCTGGCGGTTTCAACGCAGGGGAAAGCCAACCTGCCAGGGGCGCAGTTCAGCAAAGTCGACGACAAAACCGTGCGTCTGACGTTGCCGGAGCCTTCACTGATCGCCCTGAATGTGCTGGCGGATGTGAAAAACATCGCCGCCATCATGCCCAAACGCTTGATCGACCAGGCCAACAGCAGCAAAAAACCGGTCACCGAGCTTATCGGCACCGGACCATACAAACTGGCGGAGTTTAAACAGGGCGAGTATTTACACCTGACGCGCTATGACGGCTTTGTGTCGCGCAAAGACCCGTCCAGCGGACTTTCCGGCGCTAAGCCAGCCAACGTAAAAGACATCTGGTTCCGCTATATCACCGATGAATCCACGCGGCTGGCCGGGGCGATGACCGGCGAATACGACATTGTATTTAACCTGCCGAAAGACAATATCGATGCTCTTACCAACGCGCCGGATCTGAACCTTGCGCGGCCCGAAAGCGGCGGTTCGCTGATCACCTATCTGTTCAACAAGCAGCAAGGCCCGTTCGCTAACCTAAAGCTTAGACAGGCGTTTAACCTCGCGCTCGACGTGCACCAGACGCTGCTGGCAGGTTACAGCGATCCGCGTTTCTTTAAAGAAGATCCGTCGCTGGGATTCCCGAATCAGGTGGACTGGTACAGCGAGGCGGGCAAGCCGTTCTGGAACCAGCATAAACTCGAGGAGGCTCGCAAACTGGTCAAAGAATCCGGCTATAACGGCGAAGAAGTGGTGATTATCGCTACTAAAGAGTATGCAGAGCTGTATAACCTGGCGATTGTCGCCCAGCAGGTGCTCAAGCAGATCGGCGTCAAATCCCGACTGGATGTCTACGACTGGCCGACGGTGCTGCAACGCCGTCAGGATCCGAAGAACTTCGACCTGTGCGCGCTGGAGTTCTCCATGCGTCAGGTGTTGCACCAGTATCCGTTCCTCGACTCCCGCGCGAAGTTCCCGGGTCTGAGCAACAGCCCGGAAATCGATGCGGCGCTTGATGGCATCAAGCAGGCGGCATCGCTGAAAGCAGCGCGACCGCTGGTGGATAAACTGAACGTGCTGACCTGGCAGTACCTGCCGGTGATCGTGCTTGGCCATACCACGCCGGAGCCGGTCGCCCTGAAGAAAAACGTGCACGGCTACCATGATCTGATTGGGCCGGTGCTGTGGAATGTCACCGTCACGCCGTAACCGGAGACGTCTATGAAGTGGTTCTTGTTTCACCGGCTGATGGCGCTGCTGCCCGTGTTGCTGGTGGTATCGCTGGTGGTGTTTTGCCTGGTGCATCTTGCACCAGGCGATCCGGTGCTGGTGATCCTCGGCAACGACGCGAGCCCGCAGGACATTGCCGCGCTGCGCCAGCAGATGGGGCTGGATCAGCCGCTGCTGATGCAGTTTGTGCGCTGGGCGGGGGCGGTGTTGTCCGGCGATCTCGGCCACTCGCTGTTTCTCAATGCCAGCGTCAGCGAGCTGTTTTTACAGCATCTCACTCCCACGCTGGCCCTTGCGCTCTACGCGCAACTGATCGCGCTGGTGCTGGGTCTGGCGAGCGGGGCGATCAGCGCCTGGCAGCATGGCGGCATGGCCGATCGTGTCATCCGCGCGCTGGCGACCTTCGGTATGTCGGTACCGGGATTTCTGCTTGGTTTATTTCTGATCTTCTTCTTCGCCGTGCAACTGCGCTGGTTTCCGGTGGTGGGTTACCGCTCCACTAATGAAAACGGGCTGCAAAACGTCTGGTATCTGACCCTGCCCGCCATTGCGCTCGGTTTTCGTATTGCCGCGCTGATCTCACGCATGACCCGCGCGGTCATGCTCGACGTGTTGCAGGAGAATTTTATTCATACCGCCCGCGCCAAAGGCGTGCCCGAACGCATGGTGTTGCTGCGCCATACGCTGAAAAACGCCCTGATCCCGGTACTGACCATCTGCGGGGAATCGTTCGCCTCGCTGGTGACGGGCACCATCGTCATCGAAAGCGTGTTTGGCATTCCCGGCGTCGGCTCGCTGGTGGTGGACTCCATCGAACGGCGGGATTTCACCGTGATCCAGGGCGTGGTGCTGCTGATCACCGCCTGTTACGTGCTGATTAACCTGGCGGTGGACGTGCTCAGCTATATGGTCGATCCGCGCCTGTCCGTTGAAGGGAGTGAAAGTCCATGACGCGTAAGAAACTCTGGCTATGGTGCGGCGTACTGGCGGGCATTGTACTGCTCTCGGTGTGCAGCACCTTTTTCAGCCCTTACGATCCCTATGCTATCGATCCGCTCAGTCGCCTGAAGGCCCCCGGCGCGGCGCACTGGTTTGGCACCGATAACTTTGGCCGCGATCTGTTTGTGCGCGTGGCGCTGGCGGTGCGGGTGTCCTTTTCCGTCGGCGCGGCGGTGGCGGTCATATCTGGCGCGATCGGCATGGTGACCGGGTTGCTCTGCGCCTGGTATCGCCCGGTGGATCGCATTCTGATGCGCGTCTGCGACGGGCTTTTCGCCTTTCCGTCGTTGCTGCTGGCTATCGCCATCGTCGGTGTGCTGGGGCCGAATATCGCTAACGTCGTGCTGGCGCTGTCGCTGGTATATGTGCCGTCCATTGCGCGGGTGATCCGCGGCGCGGCGCTGGTCATCAAAGAAAAAAACTTCATCGAAGCCCTGCGCGCGCAAGGGGCTTCCTCGGCGCGGATTATCTGGTTACACCTGCTGCCGAATGTGCTGTCACCGCTGATTGTGCAGGTCACCTGGGTGTTCTCGGTAGCTATTCTGACCGAGGCCGCGCTGAGCTTTTTAGGATCCGGTGTGCCTGCGCCAACGCCAAGCCTCGGCAACCTGCTGCTGGAGGGAAAAGCGGTGATCTTTACCGCCTGGTGGATGACGTTTTTTCCCGGTATCGCCATTGTGCTGCTGATCCTCGCGCTGAATATTATCGGCGACGATCTGCGCGACAGCGCCGAGCCGGGGCTAAAACCGCTGCCGCAGCGTGTCCTGCGTCTGCTGAAAAAAGGGGAGCAACATGGTTAATCCGCCGCCGCTGTTAAGCGTCAAAAATTTGCAGGTGAATTTCGCCACGCCGCAGGGCCTGGTGGCCCCGGTGCGCGGCGTCTCCTTTACCGTGCATCATCATGAAACGCTGGGCATCATCGGTGAATCCGGCTGCGGGAAAAGCGTCACCGCACAGGCGCTGATGGGGCTATTGTCCCCGCGCACCAGCCGCACCGACGGTGAAATCGTCCTCGGCGGCCAACGCCTCGACACGCTCCCGGCAACGGCACGTCGTCGGCGCAGCGGCGGCGAGATGGCGATGATTTTCCAGGATCCGCTCTCCAGCCTGAATCCGGTGCTGACGATTGGTTTTCAAATTGAAGAAAGCCTGAAGCTGCACACCACGTTAAACCGGGCGCAGCGCCATGAAAAACGGCTGCACCTGCTGGAGCAGGTGGGCATTGCTGATGCCGCCCGCTGCGTAAATGCTTATCCCCATGAACTTTCCGGCGGCATGCGCCAGCGGGTGATGATCGCCATGGCCATCGCCAGCGCGCCGTCGCTGCTGATTGCCGATGAGCCGACCACCGCGCTGGACGCCACTATTCAGGCGCAAATCCTGCAACTGCTGGACGACATCAAACAGCAGAGCGGAATGGGGATCATCTTTATCACTCACGATCTGAGCGTGGTGGCGCGCCTGTGTCAGCGCGTGGTGGTGCTCTACGCCGGGCAGGTGGTGGAGGAAACGGATGTGATGACGCTGTTCGAAAATCCCCGCCATCCCTATACCCGTGCGCTGCTGGCGGCGCGGCCCTCGCTGTCCCATACGCCGAAGACCCGGCTGGAGGAGATCCGCGGCAGCGTCCCGGCGCTGGATGCGCTGCCGGGCGGCTGTACCTTTGCCGATCGCTGTCCGCTGGCGACCGCCACCTGCCGGGCGCAGCCGCCGCAGCTGCGCCCGCTCGGCGGTCACGGTCATCAGGTGCGCTGCTGGCGCGCAGAAGAAACGGGAGTCATGCCATGAATCAGCCGTTGCTGAACGTACAGCATTTGTCCAAAACCTTTACCCGCCGCGGGCACAGCGTGCAGGCGGTGCAGGACGTCAGTTTTAACATTCATGCCGGGGAAACCTACGCGCTGGTCGGCGAATCCGGCAGCGGTAAAAGCACCACCGGGCGCACCATTCTCGGCTTAACGCCAGCCTCCGGCGGGCGGGTGGATTTCAACGGCCAGTCGCTGCTGGATCTCAGCGCCGCCGGATGGCGTAGCGTGCGCAAAGACATTCAGATGATCTTCCAGGATCCGCTCTCCACGCTTGATCCAAAGCGCACCATTGGCTACAGCATTGAGGAGCCATTGATCATTCACGGCGAACGCGATGCGCAGCGTCGTAAAAAAGCGGTGGCAGCAATGCTGGAACAGGTCGGTCTGCAGGCGCAGGATGCCGGACGCTATCCGCAGGGGTTTTCAGGCGGACAGCGCCAGCGTATCGGCATTGCGCGGGCGCTGATCCTGCGCCCGAAGCTGATCATCTGCGATGAGCCGGTATCGGCGCTGGACGTTTCCATTCAGTCGCAGGTGCTGAATCTGCTGATGGATTTGCAGCGCGACTATGGCCTCGCGTATTTGTTTATTTCTCACGATCTCAATGTGGTGCGCCATGTGGCAGATCGGGTCGGCGTGATGTATCGCGGACAACTGGTGGAAGAGGCGAGCAGCGCGCAGCTTTTTGCCCATCCGCAGCATGAGTACACGCGCTGGTTGCTGGCGGCGATATTGCCTGCGCATCCCGCAGAAAAAAAGCGGCTTCCTGCGACAGTGAATGCGTAACGGGGAAGGACGCCTGGGGGTATGGTGAGTTATAATGGGCGGGAAACACCCTTTTAACCTCTACTGAGTACCCTTCATGAGTGAAATGATTTATGGCATCCACGCGGTGCAGGCACTGCTGGAACGCGCCCCTGAGCGCTTTCAGGAAGTCTTTATTCTGAAAGGCCGCGAAGACAAGCGCCTGATGCCGCTGATCCATGCGCTGGAAGCGCAGGGCGTTCCGGTGCAGGTCGCCTCCCGTCAGTTTCTGGACGAAAAAAGCGAAGGCGCGGTCCACCAGGGGATCATTGCGCGCGTGAAGCCGGGGCGTCAGTATCAGGAAAACGATCTGCCGGATCTGATCGCAAGCCTGGATAAGCCATTCTTCCTAATCCTCGATGGCGTTACCGATCCGCATAACCTCGGGGCCTGCCTGCGCAGCGCCGATGCGGCGGGCGTCCATGCGGTCATCGTACCGAAAGACCGTTCCGCGCAGCTCAATGCGACGGCGAAAAAAGTTGCCTGTGGCGCTGCCGAAAACGTGCCGCTGATCCGCGTCACCAACCTGGCGCGCACCATGCGCGTATTGCAGGAAGAGAATATCTGGATCGTTGGTACGGCGGGCGAAGCCGATCACACGCTGTTCCAGAGCAAAATGACCGGCGCGATGGCGCTGGTGATGGGGGCAGAAGGCGAGGGTATGCGTCGCCTGACCCGCGAGCACTGCGATGAGCTGATCAGCATTCCGATGGCGGGCAGCGTCTCCTCGCTGAACGTATCGGTAGCGACCGGTATCTGCCTGTTCGAAGCAGTACGCCAGCGCGGCTAACGGTCGACGGACAATAAAAAGGGCCATCAGATGATGGCCCTTTTTTTATCACGGCAACCCGCTTTACGGTCTTCTGAACAGCGCGATACTGCGGCCTTCCAGCTCGAACGCTTTCTCTTTGGTAATGATCAGCCCACGTTTGGCGGTGTCAGACGTCGTCAGTTCCAGCATCCAGCCCTCATCCGTGGACTGCGGGATCAGGAAGGGGACGTTGCCCTCGAACGGGTTGAACAGCACCAGCACTTCATGCCACAGCCCTTCTTCGTCCTGCAAATCGTGGCGGGTCAGTGAGACGCCCAGCGTTGAGCCTTCATCCCACTGCTCTGGCTGCTGATAACCGCCGCCAGCGTTGAACCACTTGATCTCCGTGCCGTCGCGCCAGCTTTCACGGCGCAGTAACGGCTGCTTCGCACGCATCTTGATCAACTGACGGGTGAACTCACGCAACGCCTCGCTGCTTTCCGGCAAATTGTCCCAGTGCACCCAGGAGATTTCGCTGTCCTGGCAGTAGCCGTTATTGTTACCCATCTGGCTACGGCCAAACTCATCCCCTGCCAGCAGCATCGGGGAACCGTGGGACAGGAACAGCGTGGTCAGGAAGTTACGCTTCTGACGTTCACGCACGTTGTTGATGCCTTCGTCGTCCGTCGGACCTTCCGCACCGTAGTTGTAGGAGCGGTTATCGTTATGACCGTCGTTGTTGTCTTCGCCGTTCTCGTCGTTGTGCTTCTCGTTATAGGACACCAGGTCGTTGAGCGTGAAGCCATCGTGAGCGGTGATAAAGTTGACGCTCGCCCACGGACGGCGGCCACGCAGATCATAAATATCGCCGGAGCCTAACAGACGCGCGGCAAAGTCGGTGGAGACGTTGACGCCTTTCCAGTACTCACGCACCGTATCGCGGTATTTATCGTTCCATTCCGCCCAGCCCGGCGGGAAACCGCCCACCTGATAGCCACCCGGTCCGATGTCCCACGGCTCACCGATCAGCTTCAGTTTCGACAGCACCGGATCCTGCATAATGGCGTCAAAAAAGCCGCCGCGCTGGTCAAAGCCTTCCGGCTCACGACCAAGAATAGTGCCTAAGTCGAAGCGAAAACCGTCGATATGCATTGATTCTGCCCAGTAACGCAGGGAATCCATGATCATCTGCAATACGCGCGGGTGCGAGGTGTTTACCGTATTACCGGTGCCGGTATCGTTGATGTAATAACGATGCTGGTCCGGCATGGTGCGGTAATAAGAGAAGTTGTCGATGCCCTTAAAGGAGAGCGTCGGGCCGAGTTCATTGCCCTCTGCCGTGTGGTTGTACACCACATCCAGGATCACCTCGATGCCCGCATCGTGGTAGGCGCGCACCATGTTACGGAAGCCCTGAATACCGTTCGGGCCGAAATAGCGCGAGGCAGGCGCGAAGAAGCCGAGGGTGTTATAGCCCCAGAAGTTCTTCAGTCCCTTATCCAGCAGATGCTGATCGTCCGGGAACCAGTGCACCGGCAGCAGTTCCACGGAGGTCACGCCGAGGCTTTTGATGTACTCCACCGTCGCCGGATGGCCCATGCCTTCATAGGTGCCGCGCAGTTCTTCCGGGATAGCCGAATTCAGCTGCGTGAAGCCTTTCACATGAGTTTCATAGAGCACCGTATGCGACCACGGAATGTTCGGGCGGTTCTCATCATGCCAGTCAAATTCATTAGGATCGATGACCCGGCATTTCGGCGTAAAGGGCGCGCTGTCCTGCGTATCAAACGTCAGATCTTTGTCTTCATGCAGCAGCTCGTAGGCAAAATGCGCGTCGTTCCATTCGATGTCGCCTGCCAGCTCACGGGCATAAGGGTCGAGCAGCAGTTTGTTAGGGTTAAAGCGGTGGCCGTTTTCCGGATCGTACGGGCCATAGACGCGATAGCCATAGAGCGCGCCCGGTTGCAGACCCGGCACGTAACCGTGCCAGATTTCATGCGTATACTCCGGCAGATCCAGACGGGCGATCTCGGTTTTCCCGTCCTGATCGAACAGACAGAGTTCAACGCGTTCTGCGTGTGCAGAGAAAAGGGCAAAGTTGACACCCTCACCATCAAAATTGGCGCCAAGCCGTTCGCTGGTTCCCGCCAGAATCTCAAAACTATTATTATCAGACATTTATTCCCTCATAACTCATTGGCTTACGTATATGACAGACGAACAGCAATCAACATTTTCAAGGTGGATCTGGTCAGTCAGCACGACTTCCTCTCCGGTCAGAAGATCGCGATAACGACGGTTTGCCAGCGCCGCAGGCAGCGTTACCGCCGTCTGTGGCCAGCGCTGTGGTGTGGTCAGCGCATCGCTCGCCTGCTGCATCGGCAGCACCAGGCGCGGCGCGATAACGATCAGCGCGTCATTGCCCTGCTGACGGGCGAAAGCGATGAGGTGATCGGCGTTGTCACCCGTGGCGGCCAGCGGTACATAGTCACCGCGGCGGAACAGATCGGGTTTACGCTGACGATAATGCAGCACATGGGTGATCACCTGCTGCTTGAGCGCGCCGCTCATCCAGTCTGCCTCTGAGGTGGGTACCGGTTCGTCATCGCTGAACAGATGCTGTTCCAGGGCGGCAAAGTCCGGTTCGCGACGGTTATCCGGATCGACAAGGCTGAAGTTGAGCGTTTCGCTTCCCTGATAAATATCCGGCACGCCAGGGGCGGTGAGCTTGATCACCGTCTGGGTCAGGCTGTTGACCAGACCTGCGCGAACAAAGGGTTGCAGCGTCTGGTAAAAGTCTTCAAGGAACGCCTGGTTATCCGGGGAGAGCAGGTGACGGGCATAGTCGAGCACCACGGTCTCATACACGTCATTGCTGTCGGCCCAGTCGGTACGCAGCTTCGCTTCGCGCAGCGCTTTTTCCACAAACGGGATAAAACGTTCTTCCAGCGCCTGTAAACCGGCGGTGTCCTGCGGCGTCAGCGTAACCGGCCAGACGCCCGCCAGCGCCTGATACAGCATCCACGCCAGCTCCGGCTTTGGCGTCGGACCATCAAACAGCACGGTGACTTTACTGTCGTTCATCTGGTGCCAGCGCACGACATGCGCCGCCCAGTCGTCCGGCGCTTCGGTGAGGGAGTAGAGCCGCGCACGAGCATCCTCCCCGCGTTTAGTGTCATGGGTCGAGGTGCCCGACAACGCATCCGGCTGCCGTTCGAGGCGGGTTTTCATCTCGGCGTGGAAACGATCAAGAGAGAAGACGCGCGGCAGCGGTTCAGCGCCCACTTCGTTAAGGGCCAGATCCATGTGCTGCCGGAAGAACAGCGTGTCTTCCACTGACTTCGCCATCAGCGGGCCGGTAAGCTGCTGGAAACGGGTGCGGAAGGTGGCGGCGGCCGGTTCGTCGCTGGCAAGGATCGCCGCGACGAAATCGAGCGCCTCCGTATCCGGGGCGTAATCGCTGTTTTTTACCCGCGCGACCACTTTTTGCAGCAGTTGCTGGCTGGCCTGCGGCAGTCCGCTGGCGGTGCCATAGGTACGGTAAACCGGGAAGGCGACCAGTAGCTCACGCAGGGCGGCGCGCACCAGCGTTTCATCCAGCGTGCGGCGCTGCGTGGCGGCAATGTCCATCGCCAGACGCAGCAGGGTGGTGAATTCGCCTTCAAAATTACGATCCACCATCAGCAGCTTGGCGGCGCGCAGTTCGGCTTTCATATCCACCGGTTTGCCGACCGCCTCGTCGTAGGCCTGGCGCAGCGCATCCAGCTTATCGTCATCCACCAGCACGTCAGAGAGCGCGGCAATAAACTCGTAACCGGTGGTGCCGGAGATCGGCCAGTCTTCGGGAATATGTTCGCCCTTGCCGAGGATTTTTTCGACGGTGATGTAGCATTCAGGTCCTGCGGTCTCACGCAGACGGGCCAGATAGGCCTGTGGATCCGCAAGGCCATCCACATGATCCACCCGCAGCCCGTCCACCGCACCGGAATGCACCAGTTCGAGGATCAGCCGGTGGGTATCATCAAATACGGTGTCGTCTTCCACGCGCACGCCAGCCAGCCCGGTGATCTCAAAGAAGCGGCGATAGGAGAGATCGCGCGGCGCATCGCGCCAGGACATTAACCGCCACGGCTGCTGCTCGTGCAGCGCGGCGATGTCCGCCTTGTCGGTCAGCGCCAGCACCTCTGCCTCACGCCCCTGCCAGCTGGCGGGAGTGAGTGGATAAAAGTTGTCGAAATAGGCCAGCGCCGGGCGTCCGGTTTTCGGATCGGGCTGGACGCTGATCTCACCGTTCGCCAGCACCGCCTCAAAGGTATCGCCGAGGAACGGCAGGGTCAGACGGCGTGACCAGTCGATGTCGAAGTGCCGCGCGTAACGGCTGTCTTCACCATGCTCGATCACATCCCGCCACCAGGGATTTTCCAGCGAGGCAGCCATGTGATTCGGTACGATATCAAGGATCAAACCCAGACCGGCGGCTTTCAGCGCCTGCGCCATGCGGTCAAAGCCTTCGCGCCCGCCAATGGTTGGATCGATTTCATTGGCGTCGGTCACGTCGTAGCCGTGGGTCGAGCCGCTGGTGGCGGTAAATACCGGGGACGCATACAGATGGCTGATGCCGAGTCGTTTCAGATACGGCACCAGCGCGGCGGCACGATCAAAGGTCATGCCGTTGCGGAACTGAATTCGGTAAGTCGAGGTTGGGATACTCACGATACATCTCCCGGGGCAAGACGGACAATAATGGAATTAGGGGGCAGATCGGCCGCCGGGGAGCGCCAGACATAGATGGTCTCGCCGGGTTGATCCGGCAACGGCTGGTGCCGATCGCTGATATTCAGCGCAAGGGAGAGCGTGCCCTGCGGGAAACGCCAGGTGACGGCAAGATAACCTTCAGCCGTATCCACCACCTTGCCGCTGTTACCGCCCGCCGTTAACAGCAGCGGAACGATGTACTGCTGACGTACGTCAAGCAGTGCCTGGGTAAAGGCTTGCCACTCCTGACCTTCCGGCGTATCCAGCTTCTGCCAGTCGAGTTTCGAACGCGCAAAGGTTTCTTCAGCGTTGGGATCCGGAACGCTTTCCCCTTCATGACCCGCATGCCCTTCAAACTCTCTGGCGCGGCCTTCGCGGACGGCTTTGGCCAGATCGCCATGAAAATCGGTAAAGAACAGGAACGGATGGGTTTCGCCGTACTCTTCGCCCATAAACAGCAGCGGGATATGCGGCGATAGCAGCAGCATCGCCAGCAGCACGCGGGTGCGTTCAGCTCCCGCCAGCGTAATCAGACGATCGCCCTGCGCGCGGTTGCCGGTCTGATCATGGTTCTGGATGAAATCGACAAAAGCAGTGGGCGGCTGGTCGGTGCTTTTCACGCCGCGCGGCTCGCCGGAGTGCGCAGAGACCTCACCCTGATACGCAAAGCCTTCCGCCAGCGTACGGGCCACCAGTTTTTCTGGTTCGCGGGCAAAATCCTGATAATAAGCATGTGTTTCGCCGGTAGCGAAGACGTGCACGGCGTTGTGGAAATCGTCGTTCCACTCGCCGGTAAACAGCGGCGCTGAACCGTCTTTTTCGCGCGGATGCAGGAAGGTGACGTTACGGCTGTCTTCGGTGGTCAGGTGTACGGGCCGATCGGTGATGCGTTCGCGAATGCGTTCGGCGATCTCGATCAGCAGATGCTTGTCAGAGGTGTCTTCGATCTGATCGATGGCGTCAAACCGCAGGCCGTCAAGGTTGTACTCTTCCAGCCAGTAGAGCGGGGCTTCCAGCATATAACGGCGCGCGGCGTCCACGTCATAGGCGATGCCTGCGCCCCAGGGCGTATGGCGCTCTTTGTGGAAAAACGCCGGTGACAGCAGCGGCAGATAGTTGCCCTCTGGCCCGAAATGGTTGAGCACAATATCCAGCACCACAGACAGCCCGTGACCGTGCGCGGCGTCGATAAACGCCTTGAAATCGTCCGGCGAGCCATAGGCCGCATGCGGAGCGTACAGCAGCACGCCGTCATAGCCCCAGCCACGATTGCCGCCGAACTGCGACACGGGCAGGACTTCGATCATGGTGATGCCGGTCTGCGCGAGGTACGGCAGTTTATCGATGGCAGCGCGGAACGTACCCTCGGGTGTAAAGGTGCCGATGTGCATCTCGTACACCACGGTTTCTTCCCACGCGCGACCCTGCCAGTCGGTGTTCTGCCAGGCATAGTGGGCGGGATCGACGACCAGCGACGGGCCGTTCACATCGGCTTTCTGCGCGCGCGAGGCGGGATCCGGAACGGCCATGCCGTCGGGCAGGACATACTGGTACTCCGCACCCGGCGCAACGCCAGGCACGGTCAGTTCAAACCAGCCGTCGCCGACCGCATTCATTTCTTTGTCTTCCCCGGAAAGCCGGAGCATTACCCTGGAGTGACCGGAAGCCCACAGACGAAAACGCACGGCATTGGCCTCTGTGTATTCGGCCCCCCAACTTTTCGTAAAGGTTCTGGACGTCATACAATTACCCCGTATAGCTCATCAGTGAGCACAGAATCGATATGCAATGGTTAGGTTCCCCACAGCAGTTGCAAAACAATCATAGTTCAGATACGGCAACTGAAAGGGCTTCCGATAAAGAAGAGCGCGACACAACATCTGACGGCAGAGCGGCGTCTACGGCAGCGGATGGCGCTTTTGTGATAGAGCTCCGCACCAAAAACCTTACGGCTATCCATACTTACCGACGATGCTAAAGGAGGAGGAACGCAGAATGCGCTGGCAAACCCATACTGTTTTTAATCAACCGTTGCCGCTCAATAACAGCAATCTTTTTCTTTCAGACGCCTCGCTGCGTGACGCCGTGGCCCGGGAAGGGGCGGGCTGGGACGTGGAACTGCTGGCGAGTATTGGTCAGCAACTGGGCACGGCAGAGTCCCTTGAACTGGGACGCCTTGCCAACGTCAATCCGCCCGAACTGCTGCGCTATGACGCGACCGGCGAGCGACTGGATGATGTGCGCTGCCACCCCGCCTGGCACCTGCTGATGCAGGGATTGTGCGCCAACCGGGTGCACAATCTGGCGTGGGAAGATGACGCGCGGGCGGGGGCGTACGTCGCCCGTGCGGCGCGCTTTGTGCTGCATGCGCAGGTCGAAGCGGGCACCCTTTGCCCGGTGACCATGACCTTTGCCGCCACGCCGCTGCTGCAACAAACGCTGCCCACGCTGTTTCGCGACTGGCTAAAACCGCTGTTAAGCGATCGCTACGATCCGCATGTCTTGCCCGGCGGGCAAAAACGCGGCCTGCTGATCGGCATGGGGATGACGGAAAAACAGGGCGGATCGGATGTGCTCAGTAATACCACGCGGGCGGAAAAAAGCGGCGATCTTTACCGGCTGGTGGGCCACAAATGGTTTTTCTCGGTACCGCAAAGCGATGCGCATCTGGTGCTGGCGCAGGCGAGCGGCGGTCTGTCCTGCTTCTTCGTGCCGCGTTTTCTGCCGGACGGCACGCGCAACGGCGTGCGTCTTGAACGGCTGAAAGACAAGCTCGGCAACCGCTCAAACGCCAGCAGCGAAGTGGAATTTCAGGAGGCCTGCGGCTGGCTGCTGGGGGAAGAGGGCGACGGTGTACGGCAGATCCTGAAAATGGGCGGACTGACGCGCGTCGACTGCGCGCTGGGCAGCCACGGCCTGATGCGCCGCGCCTTTTCTGTGGCACTCTATCATGCGCACCAGCGGCAGGCCTTCGGCAAAAATCTGGTCGATCAACCGCTGATGCGCGAGGTGCTAAGCCGGATGGCCTTGCAGCTGGAAGGGCAAACGGCCTTTTTGTTCCAGCTTGCAGGGGCGCTGGATCACCGCACCGATCCCCAGGCGGCGCTGTGGGCGCGGCTGTTTACGCCGGTGGCGAAATTCGCCGTCTGTAAAGCGGGCATTCCCTTTGTGGCGGAAGCAATGGAGGTGCTCGGCGGCATTGGCTATTGCGAAGAGAGCGAACTGCCGCGCCTGTACCGCGAAATGCCGGTGAACAGCATCTGGGAAGGCTCCGGCAATATCATGTGTCTGGACGTGCTGCGCGTGCTGGCAAAACAGCATGGCGTGATGGATCTACTGATGCAGGCGTTCGGAGAGGTAAAAGGTCAGGATCGCCATTTTGATCGCGCCTGGCGGCAGTTACAGCAGCGACTGCGTAAACCGCAGGAAGCCCAGGCCCGGGAGATCGCCCGGCAACTTTACCGGCTGGCGGCTGGCGCACAGTTGCTGCGCCATGCGTCACCGCCCCTGGCGCAGGCCTGGTGTCAGATGATGCTGGATACCCGTGGCGGCTCACTGATAAACGAGCAGGTGCAAAACCACCTGCTGTCACGCGCCACGGGCGGGGTGGGTTAAAGGCGGAACAGACTGACCAGCTGACTCAGATGACTGCCTTTTTCACGCAACGTACGGGCAATGTTTTCACTGCGTGACGCGCGATCGGCGTTGATGTGCGTGGCTTCGCCAATGTGCGTCATCGCCAGATTCACCTGGCCGATACCGGCGGATTGTTCGCGGGAGGCGTGGTTGATCTCGGTCACCAGTTGGTTGATATTGCCCATGTGGTCGATAATCGCCGACATCGCTTTCTGCGTCTGCTCTGACAGGGCATGACCTTCAGAGACTTTCGCCAGCGTATCGGCGATCAGCTCTTCAATCTCCTTCACTGCCTGCGCACTGCGCGCCGCCAGCGCACGAACTTCCTGCGCCACCACGGCAAACCCTTTACCGTGCTCGCCCGCCCGTGCCGCTTCCACGGCGGCGTTCAGCGCCAGAATGTTGGTCTGGAAGGCAATAGATTCAATCACCTGGGTAATGGCGGCGATACGCTGGGATGCATCACGAATATCGTTCATGGTCGCAACCGCACGGCTGACCGTCTGGCCGCCCTGCTGGACCGCACCGGAGGTTTCCTGCACCAGACGCTGGGTCTGATCCATGTTTTCCGCGGTTTGCTGCACGGTGGCCGCCAGTTGTTCCATACTGGCGGAGGTCTCTTCCACGCTGCTGGCCTGCTTGTTGATCTGCTCGGTGATCTCACCACTGTCGGCGGCCAGGGTTGTCGTGCCCTGATTAATCTCACCCGCCGCTTCGCGCACCTGCTGCACCATGGTTTGCAGACCGTTGCCGATGCCGTTGATCGCCTCGATAAGCTGGCCCACTTCATCTTTGCTTTTCACTTCCAGCGTGGCGCGTAAGTCGCCTGAGGCATAGTGCTGTGCCAGTTGAATGACATCGCGCAGCGGGCGGGTCAGCCAGCGGCGGATGATCACCACAAAGAGCGCCGCAAACAGCAGCGAGATCACCACACCGGCGATCAGGAACTGGTTACGCATGGCATTCACATCGTGCAACAGCACGGCTTTATCCACTTCGCCGACGATGGTCCAGTTCCAGCCGGGCAGGGCGGTCCAGGAGATCATTCGGGTACGGCCATCGCTATCAGTGCGCTCCAGCGTGCCGGATTCGCTGCCGAGCAGCGCTTTCTGCGTGGCGTCATCCCACTGCGGACGCTTTCCTTCTTCGCGCGGATGGAACAGGTAATTACCGTAATTTTTACCGGCGTTGCGATCCAGAACGTAGAAATGCCCGCTTTCGCCGAGACGGCGTTGCAGGATCTTATCGCGCATGATGGCCCATGAACGGCTGATGTCCACGCCGACAAACAGAATGGCAATGATATTGCCGCTGGCGTCTTTTACCGGCTGATACTGGGTGATGTAGCGTTTGCCGAACAGCAGCGCCAGGCCGCGATAGGCTTCGCCGCGCATGACGGGAGCCAGCGCCGGGCTGGCTTGATCCAGTTTTGTGCCGATGGCGCGATCGCCATTTTCTTTACGCAATGAGGTCGCCACGCGCACGAAATCATCGCCGCTACGCACGAACAGTGTCGCAATGGCACCGGTACGGTTCAGGAAATCGTCCGGTACCGCATTATTCTCATGCAGCTCCGTATCTCCGCCTTTCAACAGCGGCACCGTCATGCCCTGGATGGTGCGGGTTTGCGTGAGATCCACGCTGACCGGCTGCGGAACAAAACTGCTGAATAAACGCGTATAGCTTTCCACTTCCTCAGTCAGGCTGGTGTTAAACATCTCAACCATATCCACCACACCGGTGGACTGACTGTGAAGATCTTCGACGGCGAGGGTTTCGAGCTGGTGGCTGGCGTTACGACTCATCAGGAAGGTGAACAACAGGAAAAGCACTGCAACGCTCACGCCTGTCAGTAAAGAAAGCCTGGTGCCCAGACCGGCATGGCGAAATGAAGCGTTCATAAAATATCCATTGATCGAAAGGTGTGCGTCGTTCAACGGCATTTACGCGCTAAAATTTAGCGAATCTATGTAACAAAAAGTAACAAGAAATTATTGACTTAGTAACAGTAAGGTAATTTAAAACCAACAAAAAGAAAAGCCACCATTAAAGGTGGCTTCGGAGAGCTACGCATAGAGAATGGCCTGCACGCGCCAGTTATCGGCCCGCAGATCTTCCTGCATCGCGATGATGCGATACCAGGATGCGCCTTGCTCATCCGCTTTAAAGGCGATGACACGTTCCACATCCTGTGCACTGCCATAAACGTTATTTACCGAGATCAGGCCGATTTCATTCAGCCCGGTAACGCAATCGGCGCTGGCAAACTCGGCGGACTGCGCTGTTGTGCTCACTAAGCCAACGGAGAGCAGCAATGTAGTTAAGGCAAGCGATCGTTTCATTTGTCAGCTCCATTTAACGTTACCCTGAGTCATGGCAGGGCAATCCATCGCGTATAAATCCTCTCCTTTGCCGAAGCATCGAATTCATTGTGCACAGGAATACGTCTAAAGGTGCAAAGCAGTGTAAATCAACCTTAAAAATCAACGAGCCGTTACTGACGATACAGAATGGCCTGCGAATACCACTGGCCGGTGAATATCGTATCGTCATTAAGAAGAATGACGTAATAATCAGCGTGGGCGGCCGCCGCTTTGGCCTTAATTTCCTCCTCCGCATCCATGGGAGAACCTTTCACCATCACGCTGATGGTGCCTAAACGCTGCAAGCCTTCCGTCTGATTACGGCTGATCTCCTGCGGCTGGCTCTTCGCCGGCGGCGGGGGCTGTGGCGTGCCCTGCAATACGCTACAGCCACTCAGTAATAATGCCAGCACAACAGGGGCGAACCGACTCATCGTTATTTCCCGTTTCCTGATTGCCATAGTGTAGTTCCTCGTGAATTCCCCTTTGGGGGAATGTTCCCGAATTGTTATCTGCAACGTGATTTTCGACTGAAAAACACCCAAAAGCGTAATGGACATCTCAACATTATGGCAAAGCATCGCCGCTCCTGGCTTGCGTAAAGCAGCCCTGCGTGGCATATCTGCAAAATAACGCAGGAGAAAACGATGATTGAACTTGAGACGCGGCACCTCGCCGGGATTGAAATCCTTCACGCCACCCCCGCCGGACAGCGGGACCAGCCGCTGCCGACGGTGGTGTTTTACCACGGGTTTAGCTCATCGAAACTGGTGTACAGCTACTTTGCCGTCGCGCTGGCGCAGGCAGGGATAAGAGTGGTGATGCCGGACGCTCGCGATCACGGTGCGCGCTTCAACGGCGACGCCACGGCGCGACTCGGCCAGTTCTGGCAGATCCTGCACAGCAATCTGCTGGAGTTTGATGCGCTGCAAAAGGCACTCTATGCCGAAGGGCTGATCATCGATGGCCGGCTGGCGGTGGGGGGGGCATCAATGGGCGGCATGACCGCGCTGGGTATCATGACGCAGTACTCGCAGGTGAAATGCGTCGCCAGCCTGATGGGTTCCGGTTACTTCACAACGCTTGCCCCCACGCTGTTTCCGCCTGACGATCTGCAACAGGCGATAGCGCCACTTGCCGACTGGGACGTCTCCCGACATTTGCCGCGTCTGGCAGACCGACCACTGCTGCTGTGGCACGGCGAGGAGGATGATGTTGTCCCGGCAGATGAAAGCTGGCGGTTACAGCAGGCGCTGACGCAGGCCGGGCTGGATCAGCAACTGACCTGCGTGTGGGAAGCGGGGGTGAAGCATCGCATCACCCCCGTCGCGCTGGAGGCCACCGTCGATTTCTTTCGCGCGCACCTTTAAACGCACATCACCTGCACACCCTGACTTTCAAGCTGTTTGATGATGTCAGGGTTGGCCGCTTTGCCGGTGATCACCATGTCGATCTGATCGGCGCGGCTGAACAGCATCCCGGCGCGTTCGCCGACTTTGCTGCTGTCCACCAGAACCACCAGTTTCCCGACGACATTCAGCATTTTCTGCTCTGCCATGGCGGTCAGCATATCGGTTTTATACAGGCCATCGGCGGCTAAGCCTTTGCCACTGGTAAACATCCAGTGACCGGCATACAGGCTGTTTTCGCTGCCCTGCGGGCTGAGTGTGATAGCCTGGCTTTTGTTGTACTGCCCGCCCATGATCACCACGCTCTCATGCTCCTGATCGATCAGGTAATTCGCCAGCGGCAGATAGTTCGTGATGATCTGCACCGGTTTGCCGCACATTTCGCGGCCCAGTAAAAAGGCGGTCGATCCACAGTTGATCACCACGCTCTCCCCCGGATTTACCAGCTGCGACGCAGCTTTGGCGATACGCACTTTTTCATCCAGATTGTGCGCCTGATGAATGTTCATCGGCGACCAGCGCGGGCGTTGCTGGCTGATGGCCTCTGCGCCGTTACGGACCTTTTTCAGCTTGCCGCTCTCGTCGAGCTTATTGATATCCCGCCGGGCGGTGGCAGGGGAGACGTCCAGCCGCGCCATCACCTGCTCGACGGTGATGAAGCCCGTTTGTGCCAGCAGTTCCAGCAGAATTTGATGTCGTTGCGCTTCCGTCATGAGCTATTCCGATAAGTAATGATTTTTTCAGATGATATTTGAAATAGCCTGCAATTACTAAGCGTCAGTAAAAAAATGCCGGTCCGGCAGCACACGCCGCCGGACGCGAAGCCTGTGGCATCACAGGAAGGATTTAAAGGGTAAATCAGGCTCAAGGGTAAAGCAGTCGTCAAAACCACGCGGATAGTGATATTCAAACTTGTCTTTATCCAGCGGCCAGGTGAACTTGCCGCCTACCTGCCAGATGAACGGTTTGAAACCGTACTGCAGGCGATCCTTTTTCATCTCCCACAGCACGCGCAACTCCTGCGGGTCGGCCTGGAAGTTCGACCAGATATCGTGATGGAACGGGATCACCACGGTGGCGTTCAGTGATTCCGCCATGCGTAACAGGTCGACGCTGGTCATTTTGTCGGTAATGCCGCGCGGGTTTTCACCGTATGAGCCGAGGGCCACGTCGATCTGATGGTCGTTGCCATGCTTTGCATAATAGTTTGAGTAGTGCGAATCCCCGCTGTGATAGAGCGAGCCGCCGGGCGTTTTAAACAGGTAGTTCACTGCGCGCGCATCCATACCGTCTGGCAGGACGCCGGCGGCTTTCTGATCCGCAGGCAGGGTGATCAGCGCCGTGCGATCAAAAGCGTCGAGGGCGTGGATCTCAATGTCTTTTACCTTCACCACATCGCCCGGTTTTACCATGATGCAACGCTCGCGCGGTACGCCCCAGCTCATCCACAGATCAACGCAGGTCTGCGGCCCGATAAAGGGCACCGTCTCCGGACAGTTTTGCATCACCGCCGCCGCCACGTTCACGTCAATGTGATCGTTATGATCGTGGGTGGCGAGCACCGCATCGATCTCCCGGATAGCAAAAGGATCGAGCACAAAAGGCGTGGTGCGCAGATTGGGCTGGAGCTTCTTCACGCCCGCCATACGCTGCATCTGATGGCCGGTTTTCATCAGCGGATTGCCGTGGCTTTGTTTGCCGGTGCCGCACCAGAAATCGACGCAGACGTTGGCGCCCCCTTCTGATTTCAGCCAGATGCCGGTGCAGCCGAGCCACCACATGGCAAAGGTGCCTGGTGCCACCTGTTCTTGTTCTATTTCCTCGTTCAGCCAGCTTCCCCATTCGGGAAAAGTGCTGAGGATCCATGATTCACGGCTGATGCTTTCCACTTTGCTCATTCTGTACTCCTCGCTTTTCATGTCAAATATAATCATTTAATGATTGCTATTGATTCATGTTGTCACGCTTTTTTCAGCAATGCAACGAGGGGATTTGCAGAAAATGTGCGAGTAGCGTTCAGGCTTTGCGCATTTTAGGCGGTGGTATATCGTTCATTCTTTTTATATCTGACTGTAAATAATATTGATTTTTTATAGTGGTGAATGCCCATTATTGTGGTGTGGAAATAAATTGCGCGGCGCATCACAAATAATCAAATGCAATCTTTTTGTGATTATTTGTGATTGGTAGAGTGTGCGCACACCCGGTACCGATGCCCGGTGCCCTTTACCCTCCGGAGAGAGTTATGGAGATCCTCTACAGCGTCTTTACCGTTTTCTTTAACCAGGTCATGACCAATGCCCCGTTGCTGTTGGGTATCGTCACCTGTCTGGGCTATATCCTGCTGCGCAAGAGCGTCGGCGTGATCGTCAAAGGCACCATCAAAACCATTATCGGCTTCATGTTGTTACAGGCGGGGTCGGGCATTCTGACCAGCACCTTTAAACCGGTCGTGGCCAAAATGTCGGAGGTGTATGGCATTAACGGGGCTATCTCGGACACCTACGCCTCGATGATGGCAACCATTGAACGCATGGGGGATGCCTATAGCTGGGTGGGATATGCGGTATTGCTGGCGCTGGCGTTAAACATTTTATATGTGCTGTGTCGTCGTGTGACCGGTATTCGCACCATCATGCTGACCGGCCACATTATGTTTCAGCAGGCCGGGCTTATCGCCGTGTTCTTCTTTATCCTCGGCTACCCGATGTGGACCACCATCATCTGCACGGCGGTGCTGGTGTCGCTCTACTGGGGGATCACCTCCAACATGATGTACAAGCCCACACAGCAGGTCACCGACAACTGCGGCTTTTCCATCGGTCATCAGCAGCAGTTCGCGTCCTGGCTGGCGTACAAGCTCGCCCCTTTCCTCGGCAAAAAAGAGGAGAGCGTGGAGGATCTGAAACTGCCCGGCTGGCTGAATATTTTCCACGACAATATCGTCTCTACTGCCATTGTCATGACCGTCTTTTTCGGCGCGATCCTTCTCTCTTTTGGGCTTGATGTGGTACAGGCAATGGCCGGTAAAACCCACTGGACGATCTACATCCTGCAAACCGGTTTTCAGTTCGCCGTGGCGATTTTTATCATCGTGCAGGGCGTAAGGATGTTCGTCGCCGAACTCTCCGAAGCGTTTAACGGTATCTCACAGCGGCTGATCCCTGGCGCCGTGCTGGCTATCGACTGCGCAGCGATCTACAGCTTCGCGCCTAACGCGGTGGTGTGGGGCTTTATGTGGGGCACGGTTGGTCAGCTGATTGCGGTAGGCATTTTGCTGGCTTGTGGCTCTTCCATTCTGATCATTCCCGGTTTTATCCCGATGTTCTTCTCTAACGCCACTATCGGCGTATTCGCCAACCATTTTGGCGGCTGGCGGGCGGCGCTCAAAATTTGCCTGGTGATGGGCATGATCGAAATCTTTGGCTGCGTGTGGGCGATAAAACTCACCGGCATGAACGCGTGGATGGGCATGGCGGACTGGTCAATTCTGGCACCGCCGATGATGCAGGGATTCACCCTTGGCCTGTGGTTTATGGGCATCATCATCCTGATCGCGCTGGCGTACATGTTCTTCGCAGGACGCGCGCTGCGTGCGGAAGAAGATGCAGAACACCCTCTGGCAGAACCTTCTGCCTAATGAAAGGAGTTACGTGATGACGGTACGAATTCTGGCGGTATGCGGTAACGGGCAGGGCAGTTCCATGATCATGAAAATGAAAGTGGATCAGTTCCTGACACAACAGGGCGTGGATCACAGCGTGAACAGCTGCGCCGTGGGCGAATACAAAAGCGAGCTGGGCGGTGCTGATGTGATTATCGCATCCACCCACATTGCCGGTGAAATCACCGTCACTGGCAATAAATACGTGGTCGGCGTGCGCAACATGCTGTCGCCGGCTGATTTCGGACCAAAGCTGATGGAAGTGATCACGGCACACTTTCCCCAGGATCTGAAATAAGGACGTCGCATGAAATTACGTGATTCGCTGGCGGAAAATAAATCGATTCGTTTACAGGCCGAGGCCAGTAGCTGGCAGGAGGCGGTGAAAATCGGCGTCGATCTGCTGGTGGCCGCTGACGTAGTAGAACCGCGTTATTACCAGGCCATTCTCGATGGCGTGGCGCAGTTCGGTCCTTACTTTGTCATCGCTCCCGGTCTGGCCATGCCCCATGGTCGCCCGGAAGAGGGCGTCAAACGCACCGGATTTTCGCTGGTGACGCTAAAAACCCCGCTGGTGTTTAACCACGAGGATAACGATCCGGTGGATATCCTCATCACTATGGCGGCGGTGGACGCCAACACCCATCAGGAGGTGGGCATCATGCAGATCGTCAACCTGTTTGATGATGAAGCCAATTTCGATCGCTTACGTGCCTGTCGCACCGCGCAGGACGTGCTGGATCTCATCGATGCCGCTAATGCAGCGGCCGTTTAAGAGGGACTTACTATGGCATTACCCCTGTTGCAGGTGGCGCTGGATAATCAGACGCTCTCTCACGCCTACGAAACCACCCGTCTGATTGCCGAAGAGGTGGACATTATTGAAGTCGGCACCATCCTTTGCGTCGGCGAAGGCGTGCGCGCGGTTCGCGATCTGAAGGCGCTTTATCCGCATAAAATCGTGCTGGCGGATGCCAAAATCGCCGACGCCGGGAAAATCCTCTCCCGCATGTGTTTCGAGGCGAATGCCGACTGGGTGACGGTGATCTGCTGTGCGGATCTGAATACCGCCAAAGGCGCGCTGGAAGTGGCGCAGGAGTTTAACGGCGACGTGCAAATCGAGCTGACCGGTTACTGGACCTGGGAACAGGCGCAGGGCTGGCGTGATGCCGGTATCGGCCAGGTGGTTTATCACCGTAGCCGTGATGCGCAGGCAGCAGGCGTGGCGTGGGGCGAATCGGATATCACCGCCATCAGACGGCTGGCAGATATGGGCTTTAAGGTGACGGTTACCGGCGGGCTGGCGCTGGAGGATCTGCCGCTGTTCCAGGGTATTCCCATCCATGTCTTTATTGCCGGGCGCAGCATTCGCGACGCGGCCTCGCCAGTGGAAGCCGCCCGGGAATTTAAACGGGTCATCGCGCAGCTGTGGGGCTAAGGAGCGGCTATGTTGTCAAAACAGGTGCCGCTCGGCATCTATGAGAAAGCACTCCCCGCCGGGGAGTGCTGGGCCGGACGCCTTCAGCTTGCCAGAACGCTGGGGTTTGATTTTGTCGAAATGTCAGTCGATGAAACTGACGCTCGCCTTTCTCGCCTCGACTGGAGCCGCGATGAGCGGCTGGCGCTGGTTAACGCGATTGCCGAAACCGGCGTGCGGGTGCCCTCCATGTGCCTGAGCGCACATCGTCGCTTCCCGCTCGGCAGTGAAGATGACCGGGTGCGTCAGCAGGGACTTGAGATCATGCGTAAGGCGATCCAGTTCGCGCAGGACGTGGGTATTCGCGTGATCCAACTGGCGGGCTACGACGTCTATTACCAGCAGGCCAGTGACGAAACCCGGCGACGCTTTCGTGACGGGCTAAAAGAGAGCGTGGTGATGGCGAGCCGCGCCCAGGTGACGCTGGCGATGGAGATCATGGACTACCCGTTGATGAACTCCATCAGCAAAGCGCTGGGCTACGCGCATTACCTCAATAACCCCTGGTTCCAGCTCTATCCGGACATCGGCAACCTGTCGGCCTGGGATAACGACGTGCAGATGGAGTTGCAGGCCGGGAGCGGGCACATCGTCGCCGTACACGTGAAAGATACCCGTCCGGGAGAGTTTAAAAATGTGCCCTTTGGCGAAGGCGTGGTGGAGTTTGAACGCTGCTTCGCCACCCTCAGGCAGAGCGGCTACTGCGGGCCGTACCTGATTGAAATGTGGAGCGAAACGGCAGCGGATCCAATAGCCGAGGTGATCAAGGCACGGGACTGGGTGCGTGAGCGCATGGCGAGGGCTGGTTTGCGGGAGGCGGTATAATGGAACAACTCAGACAGCAGGTGTATGACGCCAATATGGCGCTGCCGCGTTACGGGCTGGTGACCTTTACCTGGGGTAACGTCAGCGCCATTGATCGCGAGCGCGGCTGGGTGGCGATCAAACCGAGCGGCGTCGCGTATGACACTATGACGCCTGACGATATGGTGATTGTTGACCTCACAGGCGCGGTGCTGCACGGTCATCTGCGTCCTTCTTCGGACACCGCAACGCATCTGGCGCTGTATCGCCGTTATCCTGCGCTTGGCGGCGTGGTGCATACCCACTCAACGCATGCCACTGCCTGGGCGCAGGCCGGGCGGGCGATCCCGGCGCTGGGTACGACCCATGCAGATTATTTTGCCGGTGATATTCCCTGCTCCCGGGCATTAACCGAACAGGAAGTCCGGGACGAGTATGAGCTGAACACCGGTAAGATCATCATTGAAACGCTGGGCGACGCCGATCCGCTGCATATGCCGGGAATGGTGGTGTATCAGCACGGGCCGTTTGCCTGGGGTAAAAACGCTGACGACGCGGTGCATAACGCGGTGGTGATGGAGGAGGTCGCGCGCATGGCGTGGATCGCCTGCGGCATTAACCCGCAGCTAAAACCCATTGACGGCTATCTGCAACAGAAGCATTTTCTGCGCAAGCACGGTCCCCAGGCCTATTACGGCCAGCAGTAAATATCGCGTAGACCTGATTTGCGGACTGTGCGAATTATTTGTGCAATTCGCTTGAGTTCGGTGGGCGTCGCAAGTATGATTACGCGTCAATTTTTCAGCCGCCTTTCAAACACGTTCCTTGCTTCCATGGGCCGCGGCTGACCCTGACAGGAGGCTGAATAATCCGTAAGGAGCAATTCGATGCGTCATTACGAAATCGTTTTTATGGTCCATCCTGACCAGAGCGAACAGGTTCCGGGTATGATCGAGCGTTACACTGGTGCAATCACTGCAGCAGAAGGTACGATCCACCGTCTGGAAGACTGGGGCCGCCGTCAGCTGGCTTACCCGATCAATAAACTGCACAAAGCCCACTACGTTCTGATGAACGTTGAAGCGCCGCAGGAAGCGATCGATGAGCTGGAAACAAACTTCCGCTTCAACGATGCCGTTATCCGCAGCATGGTTATGCGTACCAAACACGCTGTTACTGAAGCATCTCCGATGGTTAAAGCGAAAGACGAGCGCCGTGAGCGTCGCGATGATTTCGCAAACGAAACCGCAGATGCTGATGATGCTGGGGATTCTGAAGAGTAATTTCTGATGACCAACCGTCTGGTGTTGTCCGGCACCGTGTGCAGGATGCCCCTTCGAAAGGTCAGTCCATCAGGAATACCTCATTGCCAGTTCGTGCTTGAGCACCGTTCTGTGCAAGAGGAAGCCGGTTTTCACCGGCAGGCGTGGTGCCAGATGCCTGTAATAATCAGCGGGCACGAGAACCAGGCCATTACTCACAGTATAACGGTCGGTAGCGCAGTCACCGTTCAGGGGTTCATTAGTTGCCATAAGGCAAAGAACGGACTGACAAAAATGGTACTGCATGCCGAGCAGATTGAATTGATAGATTCTGGAGACTAGCCAAATGGCACGTTATTTCCGTCGTCGCAAGTTCTGCCGTTTCACCGCGGAAGGCGTTCAAGAGATCGACTATAAAGATATCGCAACGCTGAAAAACTACATCACCGAAAGCGGTAAGATTGTCCCAAGCCGTATCACCGGTACCCGTGCAAAATATCAGCGTCAGCTGGCTCGCGCTATCAAACGCGCTCGCTACCTGTCCCTGCTGCCGTACACTGATCGTCATCAGTAATCGGTCACGGTCCATTAATACGACTTTGAGAGGATAAGGTAATGCAAGTTATTCTGCTTGATAAAGTAGCAAACCTGGGTAGCCTGGGTGATCAGGTTAACGTTAAAGCGGGTTATGCTCGTAACTTCCTGGTACCGCAGGGTAAAGCTGTTCCTGCTACCAAGAAAAACGTTGAATTCTTCGAAGCACGCCGTGCTGAACTGGAAGCCAAACTGGCTGACGTTCTGTCCGCTGCTGAAGCTCGCGCTGAGAAAATCAACGCACTGGGCACCGTTACCATCGCGTCTAAAGCAGGCGACGAAGGTAAACTGTTCGGTTCCATCGGTACTCGCGACATCGCTGACGCTGTAACTGCAGCTGGCGTTGACGTGGCTAAGAGCGAAGTTCGTTTACCGAACGGCGTTCTGCGTACCACTGGTGAGCACGAAGTGAGCTTCCAGGTTCACAGCGAAGTGTTCGCTAAAGTTATCATCAACGTTGTTGCTGAGTAATCTGCAACCCACGTTTTGATAACAACGAAACGCCGGCCTTGTGCCGGCGTTTTGCTTTTCTGCCTTCCACGATCCTGCCGTATTCTGACTGGCTATTGCTTAACCTTTTCGCGATAATAGAAAAATAAAACATTATTTTATTTTTTGGTGAAAGCATGGACACAAGCCACCAGACGCCTCTGTTTGCCCGCAAAAACGTCGTCTATATGGGTGCAGCGCTCTGCTGCCTGCTGTGGGGTAGCGCCTATCCGGCGATTAAGAGCGGCTACGAGATTTTTCAGATCGCCACCGATGATATTCCGTCAAAAATCGTCTTTGCCGGTTATCGCTTCCTGTTTGCCGGGCTGTTACTGCTGTTGTTCGCCATGATGCAGCGTAAACCTATTGCCCGCCTCAGCGGTCGTCAGTACGGGCAGCTCGCCGTGCTTGGCCTGACGCAAACCTCTTTGCAGTACATCTTCTTTTATATCGGGCTGGCGTTCACCACCGGCGTGAAAGGCTCGATCATGAACGCTACCGGTACGTTCTTCAGTGTGCTGCTGGCGCATTTCATCTATCAGAATGACAAGCTGAGCTACAACAAAACGCTGGGTTGCGTACTGGGCTTTGCCGGGGTGATGGTGGTCAATTTCAACAGCGGCATGGACTTTAGCTTCACGCTGGCGGGTGACGGCTCGGTGGTGCTGGCGGCGTTTATTCTTTCGGCGGCTACGCTGTACGGCAAGCGCATTTCACAAACGGTGGATCCGACGGTCATGACCGGCTATCAGCTGGGGATGGGCGGGCTGGCGCTGGTGGCAGGGGGCTATCTGACGGGCGGCTCGCTCACCGTACATGGCGTCTCGTCGGTGGCTATTCTGGGCTACCTGATGCTGCTGTCGTCGGTGGCCTTTGCGCTGTGGAGTATTCTGCTGAAGTACAACCGCGTGGGCATGATCGCGCCCTTTAACTTCCTGATCCCGGTCTCGGGTGCGGTACTGTCATCGATTTTCCTCGGCGAAAATATTCTTGAATGGAAATATGCGATTGCGCTGGTGCTGGTCTGCTCGGGCATCTGGTGGGTGAATAAAGTAAAAAAGGGGAACGCCTGACGTTCCCCTCTGCAGGTACTAACCTGACCGTTAACGCGCGCGGATAAAGCTGCCGTCCGTCTGACGGGTAAACAGTACCTGCTGGTCGCCGCTGGCTTCAATGGTAAGCCCGGTGACCACGCCGTTCGCGTTCTGACGGATTTTCACAATCTGACCGGTTTGCAGATTGCTGAGCGGTTTACCGCTACCTTCCACCTGCGCCATCGCATAGACATCCGTCGGCGGCAGATTGTGGTCGCGGAACAGCTGCGCCAGCGTTTTACCCGGCTCGACACGATAGGTGCGCCACTGCTGCTCAATGCCGGTCGGCTCCTGCAACGGTGCGCTGTTCTGTGTGGCCTGCGGCTGCTCCTGTTCCTGCTCCTGAATCGGCTCAGGCGCGATGGGTGCCACCTGACCGTCACTTTGTTGCGGCGAGGAGACCAGCGGCGGCTGTTCAGTCTGCGTGGATTGCATCTGCTGCTGTGATTGCGCCTGCGACTGCGACTGGAGGTCGAGTTGTGCATCGCGCGTGGCAGTCGGCACTGCGCTGTCGTCGGTGGTCGGCAGCAGGAACCCGATCACGATCAGCGCGGCGGCAAAAATAATGCCACGGCGATGACCCGGCGGGAGCGGATCCATGATGCGCACGTTGTCCGGCGCGTGCCAGATCCTCGCCAGGGTTGGTTTCAGTTCAAATCGCCCGGGCATGGCTATCCTCCTGCTCCGCGTCGTTAGTATCCTGTGTCACTGAGTATAGATGGGTAACTGCCTGATGAGCGTGGCAAACCGGTCTTTCGTGACATCTGTTCGGGAATAATCTTACGGCAACCATTGTTTCTTTTTCCCTGCGATTTGTCATCAATCACCGCGACAAAGTTTTACCCGTCGCAGCCTGACTGTTATGCTGCCCGCTACTTTAAATGCGATGAAAGGAAAACCCATGACAACCCCGACTTTTGACACTATCGAAGCGCAGGCAAGCTACGGCATTGGCCTGCAGGTAGGGCAGCAACTGAGCGAGTCTGGCCTGCAGGGGCTGTTACCGGAAGCACTGGTAGCGGGCATTGCCGACGCGCTGGCAGGCACTCAGCCGGCAGTCCCGGTCGATGTGGTTCACCGCGCCCTGCGTGAAATCCATGAACGCGCTGACGCAGTACGTCGCGAGCGCTTCGAAGCGATGGCGTCTGAAGGCGTGAAGTATCTGGACGAAAACCGTGAGAAAGATGGCGTGAACAGCACCGAATCCGGTCTGCAGTTCCGTGTACTGACTCAGGGCGAAGGTCCGATCCCGGCACGTACTGACCGCGTGCGCGTGCATTACACCGGTAAACTGATCGACGGCACCGTGTTTGACAGCTCTGTCGCGCGTGGCGAACCGGCTGAATTCCCGGTTAACGGCGTGATCCCAGGCTGGATCGAAGCGCTGACCCTGATGCCGGTAGGCTCGAAGTGGGAACTGACCATTCCACAGAACCTGGCGTACGGTGAGCGTGGCGCAGGCGCGTCTATTCCTCCGTTCAGCACCCTGGTCTTCGAAGTGGAATTACTGGAAATCCTGTAATTCGCCTCCAACGATCCCTCTCCCTTAACAGGGAGGGGGCGTCGTTTCTGTGCACATATGCCATTCTTTGGTTCAGAGTCGATATTTAATCTTGCAAATGCATTTGTTGCGTGTATTTTTGTGACCTAATTCGCACAGACGAAGTGATATAACACTCAGTTTAAACATAAATTTAACATCTCATTCAAAACACAGTATTCATCCCTCCGATTCTTACCTACTATCGATGAGTCAAAAATCCAGGCATTGTCACGCACGTGGCACCATGAAAGGCCAGAAGAGCCTCAACAACACAGACAGGTACAGGAAAAAATACATGGTAGATCAAACAAAGGTCGCCGCTGACCAGCAGGCTCCGGCTGAACAGTCGCTACGGCGCAATCTCACCAACCGTCATATCCAGCTTATTGCCATCGGCGGCGCTATCGGCACCGGCCTGTTTATGGGCTCAGGAAAAACCATCAGTCTTGCCGGCCCGTCGATCATATTCGTCTATATGATCATCGGCTTTATGCTGTTTTTTGTGATGCGCGCCATGGGCGAGCTGCTGCTGTCGAATCTGGAATATAAGTCGTTCAGCGATTTCGCTGCCGACTTACTGGGGCCGTGGGCGGGTTATTTCACTGGCTGGACCTACTGGTTTTGCTGGGTGGTTACCGGCATGGCCGACGTGGTGGCGATCACGTCCTACGCGCAGTTCTGGTTCCCCAACTTATCCGACTGGGTGGCTTCGCTGGCGGTGATCCTGCTGTTGCTGAGCCTTAACCTCGCGACGGTGAAGATGTTTGGCGAAATGGAATTCTGGTTCGCGATGATCAAGATTGTCGCCATTGTCGGGCTGGTTGTCGTGGGCCTGGTGATGGTGCTGACCGAATTTACTTCGCCGAGCGGCGTGCAGGCCTCTTTCGCGCATCTGTGGAATGATGGCGGCTGGTTCCCGAAAGGCATCAGCGGCTTCTTTGCCGGTTTCCAGATCGCGGTGTTTGCCTTCGTGGGGATTGAACTGGTCGGCACGACCGCCGCAGAAACGAAAGACCCGGAAAAATCCCTGCCGCGCGCCATTAACTCCATTCCGATCCGTATCATCATGTTCTACGTGTTTGCGCTGATCATTATTATGTCGGTGACGCCGTGGAGCTCGGTGGTGGCGGATAAGAGCCCGTTCGTTGAGCTGTTTATCCTCGTCGGTTTACCGGCGGCGGCGAGCATTATTAACTTTGTGGTGCTGACCTCTGCCGCATCGTCGGCGAATAGCGGCGTATTCTCCACCAGCCGTATGTTGTTCGGTCTGGCGCAGGACGGGGCCGCGCCGAAAAGCTTCGGTAAGCTGTCAAAACGCGCTGTACCGGCAACGGGCCTGACCTTCTCCTGCATCTGTCTGCTGGGTGGCGTGGTAATGCTCTACGTCAATCCGAGCGTGATCTCGGCGTTCACCATGATCACCACGGTGTCGGCGATCCTCTTCATGTTCGTGTGGACCATTATCCTTTGCTCATATCTGGTCTACCGCAAACAGCGTCCTCATCTGCATGAAAAGTCGATTTATAAGATGCCGCTGGGCAAAGTGATGTGCTGGGTATGTATGGCGTTCTTCGCCTTTGTACTGGTATTGCTGACGCTTGAAGAAGATACCCGCCAGGCGCTGCTCGTCACGCCGCTGTGGTTTATTGTGCTGGGTGTGTTCTGGTTGGTTGTCGGTAAGAAACGTATGGCAGGAATGCGCAAATAGTCGCCTGTAATGCCGGATAGCGCTGCGCTTATCCGGCCTACACCCTAATCCTGGCCCGGTAAGCGTAGCGCCACCGGGCAACGGGATCACTCCCCGCTTAACGCCCGTGGAAACAGCACATTATTTTCCAGGCTGATGTGTTCCATCAGATCATCAATCAGCTCATTAATACCGTTATACATCGCTTTCCAGGTCGTGCAGGCTTCTGGCGGCGGCGTCACGTTATTGGTGGTGTGTTTGATCACCTCCAGCAGTTCTCCCGCCTCATCATGCTCGCTTTCCATGACGTTAATCGGCCCGGCAGCCTGACTGCCCATTCCCTGTTTGATCATCGGGAAGAGGATCTGTTCTTCTTTCATCATGTGGCTGGAAAGTTCCTGATGCAGCATGGTCAGGTATTTGGTCAGGCCGCGCGGCACGTTGGGCTTATCGGCGTGGACGCGTTCAACTTTGGTAGCCTGTAAGATCAGCTCTGGCAACTGCTCCCGGTGGCGATCGTGATAACGCACGATGATATGGTCGATGATGTTCGCAAGCGGCTCTGCGCGCCAGTCTTTCTCCGGCGGCTGCTCGGCCAGTTTTGCCAGTTGCGCTTCAATCGCCTCCACGTCCAGCTCTTTGCGCGCAGCGGCACGGGCCAGCGTTTGCTTACCTCCACAGCAGTAATCCATATCGTATTGACGGAACAGGGCAGAAGCGCGGGGAATGGAAAGCGCCAGCTCACCTAAAGGTTGATCGCGAAAGGCCATGACAGTTACCTCATTAGTCGGAATATAAGATGCATTTTAAATGCATCTTTAAGCGGGCGCTATACCCCTGATGAGTGATGGGATTTATTCGCCTCATTTTGTGCGCTGCGTCACAAAAATTTACGGGTCATAACGTATTGAAACCACTTGTTAAAGTGAACATTTGGTGTCGAGTGTGCAATATCTTCGTTAAACAAGCGTTAAAACCTGCCGATATACCCCCGTCACATAAAAATCCTGCATCCGATAAAAGGTTCCCGATGTTTAAACGTGTAAAAGTAATAACCCTGTTAATTATGGTGCTTTTCGTGCTTGGCGCGATGCAACTGATTGCTGCGGGCGTGTTTATCAACGCGCTCAAAAATGACAAAAACAACTTTACGGTCTCTCAGGTTGCCAGCCAGAACGTGGCGGAATTTACCGATGCCTGGATCAGCTTAAACCAGGCCCGCGTGACGCTTAACCGCGGTATGTTACGTCTGCAAAGCAGCACCGCGAGCCAAATCAACGGCGGCGAACTGGGTGAGCTGGTGAACACCGCGAAAAACCTGCTGGCCGATGCGCAGAAGCATTTTGCAATCTACGACGCGCTGCCGGAAACGCCGGGCATGGATCCGCGCCTGCCGCCGGAGCTGGAAAAACAGTTCCAAATCTACTCCTCCACGTTGACCGAAATGAACCGCCTGCTGGCGGAGGGTGAACTGGAAGCAATGTTCAAGCAGGGCGCGGAAAAGAAACAGAACGCCATGCAGAGCGTTTATCGTGAATGGCGCGCCGTGCAGGCCGATCTGGCCAATAAAGGCGTTATCGATAACCAAAACGACTACGAGCGCATCATGTGGATCGTGGGCGCTATTATGCTGCTGGTTGTAGCCGTGATCGTGGCCAGCTGGATCGCCATGCAGCGTGTGCTGCTCAAGCCATTGCATGAAGTGATGGGCCATATCCGCCACATCGCGGCGGGCGATCTGACTCATCAGATTGATGCGGAAGGCAAAAACGAAATGGCGCTGCTGGCGTCGAATGTGCGTGAGATGCAGCAGGCACTGGCGACCACCGTCAGCGTAGTGCGCGATGGCGCGGATACGATCTTTACCGGCGCGGGTGAAATCTCTGCCGGCAGCAACGATCTCTCTTCCCGTACTGAGCAACAGGCCGCTTCGCTGGAAGAAACCGCTGCCAGCATGGAACAGCTGACCGCGACCGTGAAGCAGAATGCCGACAACGCCCGTCAGGCGACGCAGCTGGCGAAAACCGCCTCTGAAACCGCGCAGAAAGGCGGCGCAGTGGTGGACGGCGTGGTTCGCACGATGGATGAAATTGCTAACAGCTCCAGCAAAATTGCGCAGATCACCAACGTCATCGACGGCATTGCTTTCCAGACCAATATCCTGGCGCTGAACGCGGCGGTTGAAGCCGCCCGTGCCGGTGAGCAGGGGCGTGGATTTGCGGTGGTCGCCGGTGAAGTTCGCACCCTGGCAAGCCGCAGCGCGCAGGCAGCCAAAGAGATCAAAGCATTGATCGACGATTCCGGCAGCCGCGTGGACGCAGGCTCTGTGCTGGTGCATGAAGCCGGTGAGACCATGGCGGAAATCGTCAGCGCTGTCACCCGTGTGACCGATATCATGGGCGAAATCGCGTCGGCCTCCGACGAGCAAAGCCGGGGTATCGATCAGGTCGGTCAGGCTGTGGCAGAGATGGATCGCGTCACGCAACAGAACGCCTCGCTGGTGGAAGAGTCCGCCGCCGCTGCGGCCGCACTGGAAGAGCAGGCGTCCCTGCTTAACGATACCGTGGCGGTGTTTAAAGTGAACCGTCGCCCGCCTGCCGCCGTAGCAAACGCGCGCCCGGCAGCGGTGAAGATGAAGCCGGTTGCCGCGACCCCAGACGCGAACTGGGAAACCTTCTAAACCTGATGCCCGGCGGCGCACGCTTGCCGGGCCTACATATTGAACCTGATGCCCGGCGGTGCACCTTTGCGGTGCCGCTTTGTAGGCCGGGTCAGGCGTAGCCGCCACCCGGCACTATCATTCGCTCACCACCCGTTTAACCCGTACCGCGATCACCACCCCCACGACCAGCAACGCAATGCCCGACGCCGTCAACAACGGCGGGACGCTCTGACGCAGCAAAAAGGTATACAGCAAGCCCGCCAGCGTTTCGAAGACGATCAATGGCCCGAGGATCACCGTCGGCAGCTTTTGGCTGGCAAGATTCCAGCACAGCGCACCCACCCAGGAACACAAAATGGCAATCGCCGTCATCAGGCCAATAAATGCCAGCGGACGTGGACCAAACGGCAGCGCAAACGCGGGCTGATCCGCCTGTAACCACAGGCAGGCCGCAATATAGCCCACCAGCGACACCGGCAGCGTGACCAGACCCTGCGCCGTGGCCCACATCATCGGATGACGCGTCGGGTTTTCCCGCAGCCAGCGGGCATTGCGCAGCGCATACCACGCCCAGCACACCACCGACACCAGCGCGAGGGCGATCCCGGAGCCATAACGCCATCCGCTGAAATTCGGCAGCCCGTGCCGTAGCTCGGCGATATTCACACACACCAGTCCTGCGGCAATGCACAGCAGCGCGGGAGTCAGGCGCCGCCACGGTAGCTTGCCGTCGCGCTGGCTGTAGAGCAGATTCGCCAGCACCGGTAGCACCACCGGCAGCGTGCCGATGATCATCGTCGAGACGGGCGCGCCGGTGCGCTGAATGGCGCTGGCGAGACAGACGTAATAAATCAGGTTACCCGCCATGGTCAGCGCCAGCGCGGTCAGCCAGTCTTTGCGGCTTAACTGGCGCAGACGTCCCCGTCCCAGCCAGGCCAGCGGTATGGCGATAAGTCCGAGGGCCAGATAGCGTCCGGTCGACTGTAAAATCGCCGGATAATCCGGCACCAGCAGCGGCCCGACAAAAATCAGTCCCCACATTAACCCTGCCGCCAGGGCGTACAGCACACCACTAATCATTCTGCCCTCCAGGCCGTTTTGGTTGGTGATCAGTGTAGGGAAGGGCAGGGGCAGAATATTGTATGAGGTTGCGCATCAGCGGCGGGCGACCTGCTTCTGGTAGCGTACCGGCGTGATGCCATAGCGGCGGGTAAAGGCGCGGGTCAGGTGCGACTGATCGGTAAGGCCAGTTAAGGCGGCGACATCGGCGGCGGGCAGGCCTTGGGTGAGGAAGTTTTTTGCCCGCCACAGGCGGATCGCCATCAACATCTGGTGCGGGGTGACATGATAGTGCGCTTTGAACTGGCGCTGAAAATGGTACGGACTAAGGGACGCCACGCGCGCCAGTTCGTCGAGGGTCAGCGGCTGCATATAGTTGTCGTGCAGGTATTCCCGCACCCGTTCAAACCGGTGCGTCCCTTCGGCGCTCACCGGCGCATGGCGGGCCAGCGGCTGAAAGGCGTCGATCAAATCGAGCAGGTAGCCCTGCTGCGCCAGCGCATCGTCGGTATGCCACAGGGCGTGGATCAGGGCGCAGATCTGCCGCGAACGCAACGGATCGTGACGCGAGGCGTCGGCAAACCACCAGTGGCGGATACCGGTGACCTGCTCCAGCAGTTCAGGCTCCAGATAAATCATGCGGTAGCGCCAGCCGTCAGCGGTTTCCGCTTCGCCGGTGTGCAGTTCATCAGGGTTCATGGTGACGACGGAATTCACCGGCGCGACGTGCTGGGCGCCGCGATAGCGAAAGCGCTCGGCACCGGCTTCTATGGCACCAATACCGAAGGCTTCATGAGTGTGTGGTTCAAAGGCGTAACGGGAGATATGCGCCTGATACAGCTCGACGCCAGGCAACTGCGGCAGGTGCCGAAAACGGGCGCGGTCTTTCTCATCGCTGAACTGTTCCGGTACGCCTTGCACATTCACTCTCCGCCTGGGTCATCCCTTCATTATTAAGGATGACCCGGCGGCGTGCTACAAAAATTAACCAGTTTGTAACCGTTACAGCATGGCTTTTATGCTGTCCGCCAGCGGCGTGGTCGGGCGACCAATCAGTTTGCTGAGGGTATGGCTGTCATCAAACAGGCCGCCTTTCGACGCCCCGGTGTCGGAATCCGCCAGCAGGCTGGCGAAGGCGTCCGGCAGGCCAACACCACGCAGCGCCGAAGCATAATCGGCTTCGCTGAGGTTCTGATAGACCACGTTTTTACCGCTCTGCTTAGACAGCTCCGCCGCCAGCTCGCTCAACGTCCAGGCCGTATCGCCCGCCAGCTCATACACCTTACCGGCATGACCCTCTTCGCTGATCACTTTGGCGGCGGCAGCGGCGTAGTCTTCGCGGGTGGCCGAGGCGATTTTGCCGTCACCGGCAGCGCCGAGAAACACACCGTGTTCAAGCGCCGGCGGGGCACTGGCGAGATAGTTTTCGCTGTACCAGCCGTTACGCAGCAGTGCATAAGGAATGCCGGAGGCCGCGAGCATGTTTTCCGTTTCGATATGTTCTGCGGCGAGGCCGAGCGGTGAGGTATCCGCATGCAGCACGCTGGTGTAGGCAATGAAGCCGACGCCCGCGGCTTTGGCGGCATTAATGACGTTACGGTGCTGGATGGCACGCTGGCCGACTTCGCTGGAGGAGATGAGCAGCAGTTTCTCCACGCCGTCCAGCGCGCGGGTTAATGCCGCTTCGTCGCCGTAATCGCCCTGGCGCACCACGACGCCCTGTTGGGCCAGCGCATCGGCTTTTGCCGGGTTACGCACAACAGCCACGATCTGGCTGGCGGGAACGGATTTCAGCAGGGCGGCAATAACTAACTGGCCAAGCTGGCCGGTGGCTCCGGTGATCGCAATCATGGAAAACTCCTTCGTCTCTGGGTTGTGTTATGAGACACTATCACCCTGACTCACTTTTAGTAAGTACGTACAAAAAGGTTAGTATGAAAAAATACGATCGCCCGGCTACGCTCAGTGAACAGTTGCGCGACGGCAATCTCTTTGCCGAACAGTGTCCGTCCCGCGACGTGCTTAAACATGTCACAAGCCGCTGGGGTGTACTGATCCTGCTGGCGTTGCGCGACGGCACGCACCGCTTTAGTGAACTGCGTCGTAAAATGGGGGGCGTCAGCGAGAAAATGCTGTCGCAGAGCCTGCAATGGCTGGAACAGGATGGTTTTATTAATCGGGTGTCGTACCCGGTGGTCCCGCCTCATGTGGAATACAGCCTGACGCCGCTGGGCGAGCAGGTGAGCGAGAAAGTGGCGGATCTGGCAGACTGGATCGAGCTGAATCTGCCGGAGGTATTGGCGGTTCGCGACGAACGTGCGGCGTAAAGTGCCGGGTAGCGGCTGCGCCGGGGGATGGCGTGCTATATGTCGGGTGGCGGCTGCGCCTTACCCGGCCTACGAGAAGGCGAACATGTAGGCCCGGCAAGCCTGCGCCGCCGGGCGTTTTGTCGGTTGATGTGCGGTGTGGCTTATTTCCCGCCTAAATCTAACTGATAAATCGCGAAACCGATGTCATCGGTACCGGTGTTTTTCATCGGGTACTGCGCCTTCTCTTTGATAAAGGCCGCGGCTTTTTCCGATGGCGAAGTCTCAAAGCGAATATCGAGCGGCGTTTTGCTGTGGATCGGTGCCAGACGCCAGTTGTTATCCGCTGCCGGGTGGATCTCACCTGCGCGCGCCGACTCATCACCTATCCATTTTGCCAGCACGGCCCGGTTTTCATCCGGCGAGGCAAAGGCGATATGGCTGTCGCCGGTACCGGCAAACTTGCCGCCGTAAGCGCGGTAGTTATTGGTGGCTACGAGGAAAGTGGCGGCTGGATCGACCGGTTTACCGTTGAAGGTCAGATCCTTAATGCGTTCCGCTTTCGGGTTCACGCTCTGGCATTCGCCGTCGTAGCGCGCTGGCTGGGTGATGTCGATCTGGTAGTTCACACCGTCGATCACATCGAAGTTATATGTACGGAAACCGTCCCAGTTGATCAGCGACTGCGGCTTGCTGCTGTTAATATCGATCTGATTAAACTGTCCGGCGGAGCACTCCAGCCACTCTTTTAGCTCGCTTCCGCTGACTTTGACCACCACCAGCGTGTTCGGGTACAGATAGAGATCGGCGGCGTTACGGAAGGTAAGCTGGCCTTTTTCCACCTCAACAAAACTCGCCGGGTCGTTTTTACGGCCACCCACTTTGAACGGCGCGGCGGCGGACAGCACCGGCAGTTTTGCCAGATCCGGATCGCCCTGAATAAAGCGTTCAACGTAAGCTTTTTGCGCGTTGTTCACCACCTGCACCGTCGGGTCGTCCTGCACCAGTGCCAGATAGCTGTACATGTTATCGGCGGATTTACCGATCGGCTTGCTGACGAACTCCCGCGTGGCGTCGTGATCGTGCTTGAGCACCTTAACCAGCTTGCTGTCTTCGGCAGCCAGCGATTTTTTCGCCACCGCATCGTAAATCGGACGCGCTTCCGCTTTCGACTGCGTAACCTGCCACTTGCCGCTGTCATTGTTCAGCGTCAGATCCACCACGCCCAGATGATCGCCCCACATGCCCGGCATCACCGACGGCACGCCGTTCAGCTTGCCGTTCTCCACGTCCGCGCCCTTAATACTGGCGAAGTCTTTTGACGGGAATACCGCATGGGCATGGCCGAACAGAATGGTATCGACTCCCGGCACCTGGCTTAAGTAGTAGACAGAGTTTTCCGCCATCGCCTGATAAGGATCGGCTGACAGCCCGGAGTGAGCCACCACGACCACCAGATCCGCGCCTTTTTGGCGCATCTCCGGCACATAGCGGCGCGCGGTTTCGGTGATATCGTTGACCGTGACTTTGCCGTCGAGATTGGCTTTATCCCAGGTCATGATCTGCGGCGGCACAAAACCGATATAGCCGATGCGCAGGGTATGGGTTTTGCCGTCTTTATCTTTTACCTGGGTATCTTTGATGATGTAAGGGGTGAACAGCGGTTTTTTGGTCTTAACGTCGATGATATTGGCGTTAACGTACGGGAATTTTGCGCCTGCCAGCGCCTTGTGCAGAAAATCCAGACCGTAATTAAATTCGTGGTTGCCGAGGTTACCCACCGCATAATCGAGGGTATTTAATGCCTTATAAACCGGGTGCACATCGCCTTTTTTTAGCCCGTGGCTGGCAACATAATCACCGAGCGGGCTGCCCTGGATCAGATCCCCGTTATCCACCAGCACGCTGTTAGTGGCTTCGCTGCGGGCGGCGTTAATCAGGCTGGCGGTACGTACCAGACCGAATTTTTCTGTCGCACTATCTTTGTAATAATCGAAGTCCATCATATTGCTATGCAAATCAGTGGTTTCCATAATGCGGAGGTCCACCGTTGCAGCCTGCACGCTGGCGGCGATCAGCGTGGCCAGGAGCGTTGCGCTAAACTTAATCATCAGAGATGTCCTTTTTAAGATCTAAGCCACAAAAGAGAATGTATTTACATTTTGTTGCTTACAGAATTGTGAATCTTGCCATAAAAGTTGTTATGGAAACCGGAATCACTATCACAGATGGCGGATCCCTTTATGATGCGATATAAGTAAAACAACGAGTTAACCCACTGAAAATAAAAAGAGGTGGACGATGTTAGATGCGATTTGTCAGCTTGCCCGCGAGGCAGGGGATGCGATTATGCAGGTGTACGACGGCCATCAGCCGATGGACGTCACCAGTAAAACCGATGACTCACCCGTCACGGCGGCCGATATTGCCGCTCACCAGATCATTGTGCAGGGGCTGATGGCCTTAACGCCGGCGATCCCGGTGCTGTCAGAAGAAGATCCGCCGTCCTGGGACATTCGCCAGCACTGGCAGCGTTACTGGCTGGTGGATCCGCTGGATGGCACCAAAGAATTCATCAAACGCAACGGCGAGTTCACCGTTAACATTGCGCTGATCGAAGAGGGTAAGCCGGTACTCGGCGTGGTCTACGCGCCGGTGCTTAACGTGATGTACAGCGCCGCCGACGGGAAAGCCTGGAAAGAAGAGAGCGGCAACCGCAAGCCGATCCAGGTGCGCGATGCCCGCCCGCCGCTGGTGGTGATCAGCCGTTCACACAGTGACGATGAACTGCAAGAGTACCTACAACAGCTGGGCGAGCATCAGACTACCTCCATTGGCTCGTCGCTGAAATTCTGCCTGGTGGCAGAAGGTCAGGCACAGCTTTATCCGCGCTTTGGGCCAACCAACGTCTGGGATACGGCGGCGGGCCATGCGGTGGCCGCCGCCGCCGGGGCGCACGTTCACGACTGGCAGGGTAAAACCCTCGACTATACGCCGCGTGAATCCTTCCTCAATCCCGGCTTCCGGGTTTCTATTTACTGAGTAACTGACGCAGCAGGGCGATCACCTGCTGCGCTTCTTGCGGCGTCAGCGAGCCATCTTTCGCCCATTGCACCCGTCCGTCTTTATCCAGCACCGCCACCGCAGAGCTTTCTTCATCTAACTGCCAGGCTTTTCGCGCCACGCCATCGCTGTCGACAATAAACTGTGACCAGGGATAGAGCTTTTTATTGCTCTCAATGCTGCTGCGCACGAACATCGCCGAGCCGGGAATGGCATCATCGGTATTAATAATTGTGGTGGTCTGGTAGCGGTCATGGGGCAAATTCGCCGACTTGATCGCTTCAATCAGCGCCGCGTTTTTCTCTTTTGCCGACGAACGACCGGCAATATGTTGCACCACTCGCACTTTTCCAGGCAGCTGCGAGCTGTTCCATTTTTTGTAGCTAAACTCATTATTACTGAGGATCAACTCCCCCCTGTCGGCGATGCCAACCGGCGGAACGCGCTGATTGTTTTCGAAGCGATGGGCAGACGCCATCAGCGGCAGAAGCAGGCAGGTGGCTGCCAGCAGAGTGCGTAGGGTCATGAGGTTTCCTTCTGTATTATTGTTTGCAGGTGATCCGACCACTTGGTCTTAACAATTTAATCATAAGTGCGATCGATCCGGTTTTCCCGCAATCCTGATGCCACTTTGCGGCATAACGCACACATTTGTAAAAAAACGAAGACTTATACTGCCTCTGTTTCAACACGGAAAAGAATATTCTGATTAATTGTCATCAAACGGTAAATAACCTGCTGCAAACTGGGTAACAGAGGGTTTGTGATCTATAGTCATTGAGCAACAAAATTTGCGTTCATAACAGTCGGTCCGATTGTGGTACCGCAAGGGCGTAGACTCAGCAGAAGAGAGACAACAATGAAAATTTTCCAACGATACAACCCGCTGCAGGTAGCGAAATACGTAAAAATCCTGTTCCGTGGACGGTTGTACATCAAGGACGTCGGGGCTTTCGAGTTTGATAAGGGCAAAATCCTGCTGCCGAAAGTAAAAGACAAACAGCATTACTCGGTAATGTCTGAAGTTAACCGCCAGGTACTGCGCTTGCAGTCTGATTTGGCGTAATCGATGTGCTATGCAGTAGTTAGCGAATAACTAAAATGCAAACGGCCCCCAAAGGGGCCGTTGATGTTTCTGGCAGGGGTAAAAGGAATATTACGCCGCGCCTTGCTCGTCGCTGTCCGGCATTTTCGGCACCAGCACCGTCGGCTTACTGTCGATACGCGTCACCAGCAACTGGTCGATGCGGAAGTTATCAATATCCACCACCTCGAACTTAAAGCCGTTGAACTTCACCGAATCGGTGCGTTTCGGGATCTTACGCAACATGAACATCATAAAGCCGCCGATGGTTTCATAGTTGCCAGACTGCGGAAACTCATCGATATCCAGCACGCGCATGACGTCGTCAATCGGCGTACCGCCTTCAATCAGCCATGAGTTCTCATCACGCGCCACAATCTGCTCTTCCTGCCCCTGCCCAACCAGGTCGCCCATCAGCGTGGTCATCACATCGTTCAGCGTGATAATACCCACCACCAGCGCGTATTCGTTCATGATCACCGCGAAGTCTTCCCCCGCCGCTTTGAAACTTTCCAGCGCTTCAGAGAGCGTCAGGGTATCCGGAACGATGAGGGTATTGCGGATCTGCACGCCGTTCACCAGCGTCAGGCTCTGGTTGCCAATCACGCGGTTGAGCAGATCCTTGGAATCCACATAGCCGATGATATGGTCAATATCTTCATTACAGACGAGGAATTTAGAGTGCGGATGCTGCGCCACTTTATTCTTCAGGCTCTGCTCATCTTCATGCAAATCGAACCAGATAATGTTCTCGCGCGAGGTCATGGACGACGGCACGGTACGGGATTCCAGTTCAAAAACGTTTTCAATGAGTTCGTGCTCCTGCTTACGCAGCACGCCCGCCAGTGCACCGGCTTCCACCACCGCATAAATATCATCGGAGGTGATGTCGTCTTTGCGCACCATCGGCAGTTTGAAAATGCGGAAAATCACGTTTGCCAGGCCGTTAAAGAACCACACCAGCGGCGTGAAGAGGAACAGGCAGAAGCGCATCGGGTTGATGATGCGCAAAGCCACCGCTTCTGGCGCAATCATACCGATGCGTTTCGGAGTGAGATCCGCAAACAGGATGAACATACTGGTAACAAGGGTGAAGGAGATTATGAAGCTCAACTGATCCGCCAGCTCCGGTGACATGAAGTTGATCAGCACATTGTAGAAGGCCGGCGAAAACGCCGCATCGCCCACGATACCGCCGAGAATGGCGACCGCATTCAGGCCGATTTGCACCACCGTAAAGAACATCCCCGGCGTTTCCTGCATTTTCAGGATACGCATGGCGTTGATATTACCCTCGTCGGCCATCAGTTTAAGTTTGAGTTTACGGGAAGCAGCAAGCGAAATCTCCGACAGCGAGAAAAACGCACTCACAGCGATCAGACAAAGTATTAGTAAAATACTGTTTAACATATCTTATCCAGCCATAGGCCAGATCCTCGAAAGGGGGAAGGTTGAAAATCTATGTGGTAAAGCAAAGTAAATGCGGGTCGTGGAAGGTTGACCCGCAATTTCAGGGGTAGTATAGCCTAAGGCGGCGTCGTGTTGCCAGAATGTACCGCGTAGCAGGCGATACGGCATCAATACGGTTGGCCCTCTCCGGCGGGAGAGGGAACACTATTACGCTGTGCCCTGCGGCGGCAGACAGACGCCAATCCCGCCGATACCGCAGTAGCCGTACGGGTTTTTATGCAGATACTGCTGGTGGTCGTCTTCCGCGTAGTAAAACGGTCCGGCAGTTTTGATCTCAGTGGTGACCGTGCGGTCATCGCCCGCCGCACGCATGGCGGCCTGGAAGCGCTCAAGGCTCGCTTTCGCCGCGGCGTCCTGCTCCGGGGTCAGCGGATAAATCGCCGAGCGGTACTGGGTGCCGTGGTCGTTGCCCTGGCGCATCCCCTGAGCCGGATCGTGATTCTCCCAGAAAACCTGCAACAGCTGCTCATAGCTGATGACGTTCGGATCGTAGACCACGCGCACGGCTTCAGCGTGGCCGGTATCACCGCTGCACACTTCGCGGTAGGTCGGATTCGGGGTGTAGCCGCCCATATAGCCTGCGGCGGTGCTGTAAACGCCCGGTAAAACCCAGAACAAACGTTCAACGCCCCAGAAACAGCCCATGGCGAAAAATGCGACGTCCATCCCGTCCGGGACATTCGTCATCGAGTGCTCATTGACCGCATGCAGGCTGGCGACCGGCATCGGCGTGTTACGACCCGGCAATGCATCCGCCTGAGTAACAAGGTGTTTTTTATCAAATAGACTCACGGTGTGGCCTCCGGGGAAAGGGAATTGTGGTTAGGGTTGTAACGGCGCTCGTCTTTTAACACAATAAGTGCATTAAATACGGCTAAATTTAAACATAAGAAATATTGAGGTTGTCGTCTGTTTTTCAACCCGCATTGTTGAATTATTGTTAAGCCGGGAGCGGCATTTTGGTTTCCTTCCAGGGCCAGGACAAGGATATTCAGGAGAGAACGTGCCACAGATCCGTCTTATATGTGTTGCCAGTTTACTGCTGGCAAGCGGTCACGCCTTTGCGGCAAACGTCCGTTTGCAGGTAGAGGGGTTATCAGGCGCGCTACAAAAAAACGTCCGCGCACAGCTGTCGACGATTGAAAGCGACGAGGTCACGCCGGATCGCCGCTTCCGCGCTCGCGTGGATGATGCTATCCGTGACGGTCTTAAAGCGCTTGGCTACTACGAGCCAACCATTGATTTCGAACTGCGGCCACCGCCGGCCAAAGGCCGACAGGTGCTGATCGCCCGCGTGTCGCCGGGTGAACCGGTACGCATCGGCGGTACGGACGTGATCCTGCGCGGCGGCGCGCGTACCGATCATGATTATCTCGACCTGCTGAAAACTCGTCCGGCCATCGGTACTGTGCTCAATCACCACGATTACGACAGCTTCAAAAAATCCCTGACTAACGTTGCCCTGCGCAAAGGCTACTTCGACAGCCAGTTTAATAAAAGCCAGTTGGGCGTCGCCCTCGATCGTCATCAGGCGTTCTGGGATATTGATTATGACAGCGGCACGCGCTACCGCTTTGGCGCGGTAACCTTTGAAGGCTCGCAGATCCGCGAAGAGTATCTGCAAAATCTGGTGCCCTTCAAAGAAGGGGATTACTACCAGACCAAAGACCTGGCAGAGCTGAACCGCCGCCTGTCCGCCACCGGCTGGTTTAACTCGGTGATCGTCGCGCCGGAGTTTGAAAAGTCACGCAAAACCAAAGTCCTGCCACTGCATGGCGTGGTATCGCCGCGCACGGAAAACACCATTGAAACCGGTGTAGGTTACTCCACTGACGTCGGACCGCGGGTGAAAGCCTCGTGGAAAAAGCCGTGGATGAACTCCTACGGCCACAGCCTGACCACCAACGCCAGCATCTCCGCCCCTGAGCAGCAACTGGACTTCAGCTACAAAGTCCCGCTGCTGAAAAATCCGCTGGAGCAGTATTACCTGGTGCAGGGCGGCCTGAAGCGTACCGATCTGAACGATACCGAATCAGATTCCACTACGCTGGCGGTGTCCCGCTACTGGGATCTCTCCAGCGGCTGGCAACGCGCCATTAACCTGCGCTGGAGCCTCGATCACTTTACCCAGGGCAAGATCACGAATACCACCATGCTGCTTTATCCGGGCGTGATGATCAGCCGTACCCGCTCGCGCGGCGGCCTGATGCCGACCTGGGGCGACTCCCAGCGCTACTCCATCGACTATTCCAATACCGCGTGGGGCTCGGACGTCGATTTCTCGGTATTGCAGGCGCAAAACGTCTGGATCCGCACCCTTGCCGATCGCCATCGCTTTGTAGCGCGCGGTAACCTCGGCTGGATCGAGACCGGTGACTTCGACAAAGTCCCGCCGGATCTGCGCTTCTTCGCCGGTGGCGATCGCAGTATTCGTGGTTATAAATACAAATCCATCGCGCCAAAGGATGACGACGGCAAGCTGAAAGGGGCGTCGAAACTGGCGACCGGCTCGCTGGAGTATCAGTACAACGTTACCGGGAAGTGGTGGGGCGCGACCTTTATCGACAGTGGCGAAGCGGTGAGCGATATCCGCCGCAGCGATTTCAAAACCGGTGCGGGTGTCGGCGTACGCTGGCAGTCGCCGGTCGGCCCGATCAAGCTCGATCTCGCCGTGCCCATCGGCGATAAAGACGAACACGGATTACAGTTTTACATCGGTCTGGGGCCTGAATTATGAGTTTGTGGAAGAAAATAAGCCTCGGCGTACTGATTTTTATCCTGCTGTTGCTGGGTGCCGTCGCCTTTCTGGTGGGTACGACTACCGGCCTGCACACGCTGTTTAATGCCGCCAATCGCTGGGTACCGGGGCTGGAAATCGGCCAGGTCACCGGCGGCTGGCGCGATCTGCATCTGCGAAACATTCGCTACACCCAGCCGGGAGTGGCGGTGAACGCCGGGGATATTCATCTGGCGGTGAAGCTCGGTTGCCTGCGAGATTCCAGTCTGTGTGTGAACGATCTGTCGCTAAAAGACATTAACGTGGTGATAGACAGCAAAAAAATGCCGAAGTCCGAGCAGGTGGAAGAAGAGGATAACGGCCCGCTGGATCTCTCCACGCCTTACGCCATCACCTTAAGCCGGGTGGCGCTCAATAACATCAACATCAAAATCGACGACACCACCGTCTCGGTGATCGAATTCACCAGCGGCCTGAACTGGCAGGAGAAAAACCTGACGCTGAAGCCAACTGCGCTTAAGGGCCTGCTGATCGCGCTGCCGAAAGTGGCGGAGGTGGCCCAGGAAGAGGTGGTGGATCCGAAGATCAATAATCCGCATCCGGATGAAAAACCGCTGGGCGAAACGCTGAAAGAGCTGTTCTCGAAACCGGTGCTGCCGGAAATGACCGATGTGCATTTGCCGCTGAATCTCAATATCGAGGAATTTCGCGGCGAATCGCTGCGCCTGACCGGCGATACCGACATTCTGGTGCGTAATATGCTGCTGAAAGTCACCACCCAGGACGGCAACATGACCCTCGACGCGCTGGACATCGACTCGAACCAGGGCACGGTCAACGCTACCGGTACCGCGCAGCTCAGCAATACCTGGCCGGTGGATCTGACGCTGAACAGCACGCTGAATGTCGATCCGCTGAAAGGCGAAAAAGTGAAGCTCAAGGTTGGCGGTGCACTGCGCGACACGCTCGACGTCGGCATTAATCTTTCCGGTCCGGTGGACATGGTGCTGCGCGCGCAAACGCAGCTTGCCGAAGCGGGTCTGCCGCTGAATGTGGAGGTGGTGAGCAAGCAACTTAACTGGCCGTTTACCGGCGAGCGGCAGTATCAGGCCGACGACCTCAAGCTGAAGCTCAGCGGCAAAATGACCGACTACACCCTATCGTTCCGCACGGCGGTGAAAGGGCAGAGCGTGCCGCCTGCCACCATTTTGCTGGATGCGAAGGGCAATGAGCAGCAGATCAATCTCGATAAGCTGACCATTGCGGCGCTGGAGGGCAAGACCGAGCTGAAAGCACTGCTCGACTGGCAGCAGGCGATCAGCTGGCGTGGCGATCTGACGCTGAACGGCATCAATACCGCGAAAGAATTCCCGGACTGGCCGTCAAAACTCAACGGTGCGATCAAAACCCGCGGCAGTCTGTACGGCGGTAGCTGGCAGATGGATATTCCGCAGCTGAAAATCACCGGCAACGTCAAACAAAACAAAGTGGACGTCGATGGTTCCCTGAAAGGGAACAGCTATCTGCAATGGGTGATCCCCGGCCTGCATCTGCAATTGGGGCCGAACAGCGCCGAGGTGAAAGGCGAGCTGGGCGTTAAAGATCTAAACCTTGATGCGGTGATAAACGCGCCGGGGCTGGATAACGCATTGCCGGGTCTTGGCGGCACCGCAAAAGGCCTGGTGAAAGTGCGCGGCACCGTGGAGGCACCGCAGGTGCTGGCAGATATTACTGCCCGTGCGCTACGCTGGCAGGAGTTGTCGGTTGCCAGCGTGCGCGTGGACGGCGATGTGAAGTCTACCGATCAGATCGCCGGTCACCTCAATGTGCGCGCCGAACGCATCGTGCAGCCGGGCGTTAACCTGAGCCTGGTACAGCTGGATGCAAAAGGCAGCGAGAAGCAGCATGAGCTACAGCTGCGCGTGCAGGGCGAGCCGGTATCCGGTCAGTTGAAGCTCGCAGGCAGCTTCGATCGCGCCACCGAACGCTGGAAAGGCAGCCTCAGCGATACACGCTTTGCCACCCCGGTCGGGCCATGGTCCCTGAATCGGGCGATTGCGCTGGATTACCGCAACGCGGAGCAGAAGATCAGCATCGGGCCGCACTGCTGGACTAACCCGAATGCGGAACTGTGCGTGCCGCAAACTATCGACGCCGGGGCCGAAGGGCGCGCGGTGGTGAACCTGAACCGCTTCGATCTGGCGATGGTGAAGCCCTTTATGCCGGAGGCCACCAAAGCCAGCGGCATCTTCAGCGGCAAGGCAGACGTCAGCTGGGATACAACGAAAGCGGGCCTGCCGCAGGGTGAAGTAACCCTTTCCGGGCGCAACGTGCGCGTGACGCAAACCATTAACGACGCGCCGCTGCTGGTGGCCTTCGACACCCTTAATCTGAATGCCCGCCTGCGCGACAACCGCGCCGATCTGGGCTGGATGATGCGGCTGACCAATAACGGGCAGTTTGACGGCCAGGTGCAGATCACCGATCCGCAGGGGCGGCGAAATCTGGGCGGCAACGTCAATATCCGCAACTTCTCCATCGGCATGGTCAACGCTATCTTCTCGCGCGGCGAAAAAGCGGCGGGTACGCTGAGCGCTAACCTGCGTCTGGCCGGCGATGCGCAAAGTCCGCAACTGTTCGGGCAGATGCAGCTGAACGGCGTGGATATTGACGGCAACTTTATGCCGTTCGACATGCAGCCGAGCCAGCTGGCGATGAACTTTAACGGCCAGCGCTCGACGCTTCAGGGCGTGGTGCGTACCCAGCAGGGGCAGATCAACCTCAGCGGCGATGCGGACTGGAGCCAGCTGGATAACTGGCGGGCGCGGGTCGCCGCCAAAGGCAGCAAGGTGCGGATCACCGTACCGCCGATGATCCGCCTCGATGCGTCGCCGGATGTGGTATTTGTCGCCACGCCGGAGCTGTTCACCCTCGACGGCAGCATTGATATTCCGTGGGCGCGTATCGTGGTGCACGATGTGCCGGAAAGCGCGGTCGGTGTTTCCAGCGACGAAGTGATGCTGAATGCTAATCTGGAACCGGAAAAACCGCAGTCCGCCAGCATCCCGATCAACAGTAACCTTATCGTGCATGTCGGCAATAACGTGCGTATGGACGCGTTTGGCCTGAAAGCGCGTCTGAACGGTGATTTAAAAGTTGCTCAGGATAATCAAGGGCTTGGCCTGAACGGACAAATAAATATCCCCGAAGGACGCTTCCATGCCTACGGTCAGGATTTGATTGTGCGCAAAGGTGAGTTATTGTTCTCGGGCCCGCCGGATCAACCTTTACTTAATATTGAAGCGATCCGTAACCCCGAGGCCACCGAAAACGATGTTATTGCAGGCGTGCGGGTGACCGGTACCGCCGACGAACCGAAGGCGGAGATTTTCTCCGATCCGGCCATGTCGCAACAGGAAGCGCTCTCTTATTTACTGCGCGGCCAGCCGCTCGACAGCGATCAGAGCGACAGCGCGGCAATGACCTCGGCCCTTGTTGGTCTGGGGGTTGCACAAAGTGGGCAGGTTGTGGGTAAAATCGGCGAGACGTTCGGCGTCAGCAATCTGGCACTGGATACTGCCGGCGTGGGGGACTCCTCCCAGGTGGTGGTCAGCGGCTACGTACTGCCGGGTCTGCAGGTGAAGTATGGGGTGGGTATTTTTGATTCTCTGGCAACGCTCACGCTGCGCTATCGCCTGATGCCTAAGCTTTATCTCGAAGCGGTGTCTGGCATAGATCAGGCACTTGATTTGCTCTATCAGTTTGAGTTTTAGCAATGCGAATATTTGTCTACGGCAGTTTACGACGCAAGCAAGGCAACAGCCACTGGATGACCAACGCTCAGTGGCTGGGCGATCACAATGTTGAAGACTTTCGACTGTACAGTCTGGGGCATTACCCGGGCGCGGTGCCCGGTGCGGGCCATGTGCAGGGTGAAGTCTATCGTATCGATTCGGCGACCCTTGCCGAACTGGATGCATTACGCACCGCAGGCGGTGAGTATAAACGTCAGTTGATCCAGACACCGTACGGAAGTGCATGGATGTACGTGTACCAGCGTCCGGTCGACGGACGCACCTGGATAGAATCCGGAAACTGGCTGGACCGGGACCGGTATTAACATTTAGCCGGGCGCGGTTTGCCCGGCTGACTAAAGCACCCTGGTTTTGCTACGTCTTTTAAAAGAAATAAAAAACGGACCCTGCTTATGCAGGGTCCGTTTTTAGTGATGCTTTAAATAAACCCGCTATACGGAATTATTTCTTCGCTGCGCGCTCGAAAGAGGCCACGATTTCAGCTTTAGCAGCTTCGGCGTTATCCCAGCCGTCAACTTTCACCCATTTGCCTTTTTCGAGATCTTTATAGTGCTCGAAGAAGTGAGTGATCTGCGCTTTCAGCAGTTCCGGCAGGTCGTTCACATCTTTGATGTGATCGTATTCTTTGCTCAGTTTGGTGTGCGGAACCGCAACCAGCTTGGCATCTTCGCCCGCTTCGTCGGTCATTTTCAGCACGCCAACCGGACGGCAGCGCACAACAGAGCCAGGCTGTAACGGGTACGGCGTCGGCACCAGCACGTCAACCGGGTCACCGTCCAGAGACAGGGTGTGGTTGATGTAGCCGTAGTTGCACGGATAGAACATTGCGGTCGACATGAAGCGGTCAACAAACAGCGCGCCGGTGTCTTTGTCGATTTCGTATTTGATCGGATCGGCGTTGGCCGGGATCTCGATAACAACGTAGATGTCTTCTGGCAAATCTTTGCCCGCAGGTACGTTCAGTAAGCTCATGTTTGTTTCCTTTAAAATGTGTGCAAACAAGTGCCGGGTATTATAGCCAACTCCTTGGGAATGTCTCTGGCTGTTTTCTGCCGCGTTCTCTGTTTAGTCGCTATTCAGGAGCAATCTGACGCGCGGATTGTCCATAAAGTTAGCTGCATACTGAATAAATTTGTGGAAGCGTTTACACGATACATTTCGCGACCCCGACGCAGGCAAAATTTCCGCAAATTTCAGGTATGTCAAAGGTCTGTTAAAACGTCACTTTTCGCGCGCTGGATCTCATCTGCTTCTTAACCTTTCATTCACTTTTCCGAAGTGTGATGTAACGCATTCTGTTACATCTCTGGTTGTCTATAGTGTCCAGGCAGGTGAAGTTATAGCCAACAATAACCCTACGAGGATGTCCCTATGTGGAAGCGCTTACTTCTTGTCACAGCAGTTTCGGCAGCCATGTCGTCTATGGCGATGGCCGCACCCTTAACCGTCGGTTTTTCGCAGGTCGGATCTGAATCCGGCTGGCGTGCCGCGGAAACCAGCGTCGCGAAAAGCGAAGCGGAAAAGCGTGGTATTACCCTGAAAATTGCCGATGGTCAGCAAAAACAGGAAAACCAGATCAAAGCCGTCCGTTCATTCATCGCCCAGGGCGTGGATGCGATCTTTATTGCGCCGGTTGTGGCGACAGGCTGGGAGCCGGTACTGAAAGAAGCGAAAGAGGCGGAGATCCCGGTCTTCCTGCTCGACCGTAACATCGATGTGAAAGATAAATCGCTCTACATGACCACGGTTACCGCGGACAACGTGCTGGAAGGCAAGCTGATTGGTGAATGGCTGGTGAAAACCGTCGGCGACAAGCAGTGTAACGTCGTGGAGCTCCAGGGCACGGTGGGCGCGAGCGTCGCCATCGACCGTAAAAAAGGCTTCGCCGAAGCGATCAGTAAAGCCCCCAACATCAAAATTATTCGTTCTCAGTCCGGCGACTTCACCCGCAGTAAAGGGAAAGAGGTTATGGAAAGCTTTATTAAAGCGGAAAACAACGGCAAGAACATCTGCATGGTTTACGCCCATAACGACGACATGGTGATCGGCGCGATCCAGGCCATCAAAGAAGCGGGCCTCAAACCGGGCAAAGACATCCTGACGGGTTCCATCGATGGCGTGCCGGATATCTACAAAGCGATGATCGACGGTGAAGCCAACGCCAGCGTAGAGCTGACGCCAAACATGGCTGGCCCGGCGTTTGATGCGCTGGAAAAATTCAAGAAAGACGGCACCCAGCCTGAAAAAGTCACCATCACCAAATCCACGCTCTACCTGCCGGATACGGCGAAAGAAGAGTTAGAGAAGAAGAAAAACATGGGCTACTAAGCCTTTCAGAACTTGCCGGATGACGCTGCATTTAGCCGATCGTGAGATGTGCTTTTGTAGATCGGCTAAGCGTAGCGCCATCCGGCTTGATGCAGGGGGAACCATGACCACTGAACAACACCAGGAAATCCTCCGAACAGAGGGCTTAAGCAAATTCTTCCCTGGCGTCAAGGCACTGGATAACGTCGATTTCAGCCTGCGGCGCGGCGAAATTATGGCGCTGCTCGGTGAAAACGGCGCGGGAAAATCGACGCTCATTAAAGCGCTGACCGGGGTGTATCACGCTGAACGCGGCACCATTCATCTGGAAGGCGAACTTATCGCGCCAAAAAATACCGCCCATGCCCAGCAACTCGGGATCGGCACCGTTTATCAGGAAGTGAATCTGCTGCCAAATATGTCAGTGGCGGATAACCTGTTTATTGGCCGCGAACCCCGCCGTTTCGGGTTTCTGCGCCGTAAAGAGATGGAAAAACGCGCCACCGCATTGATGGAGTCCTACGGTTTCTCTCTCGATGTGCGCGAGCCGCTCAACCGCTTTTCCGTGGCGATGCAACAGATCGTCGCCATTTGCCGCGCCATCGATCTCTCGGCCAAAGTGCTGATCCTCGATGAGCCTACCGCCAGTCTCGATACTCAGGAAGTGGAGATGCTGTTTACCCTGATGCGCCAGCTACGCGATCAGGGCGTCAGCCTGATTTTTGTTACCCACTTTCTCGATCAGGTGTATGACGTCAGCGACCGCATCACCGTGCTGCGCAACGGCAGTTTTGTCGGCTGCAAAGAGACGCGGGAACTGCCGCAAATCGAGCTGGTTAAAATGATGCTTGGTCGTGAACTGGACAACAACGCTCTGCAACGGGCGGGGCGCACGCTGCTCAGCGACAAACCGGTCGCCGCGTTTAAAGATTTCGGCAAAAAAGGCGTGATCGCGCCCTTCGATCTTGAGGTTCGTCCCGGTGAAATCGTTGGCCTGGCGGGGCTGTTAGGCTCAGGACGTACCGAAACCGCTGAGGTGATCTTCGGTATCAAACCCGCCGATCAGGGCACGGCGCTGATCAAAGGCAAACCGCAAACGCTGCGCTCGCCGCACCAGGCCTCCTGCCTTGGGATTGGTTTCTGCCCGGAAGATCGTAAAACCGACGGCATTATTGCCGCCGCCTCGGTGCGGGAAAATATCATTCTGGCGCTTCAGGCCCAGCGCGGCTGGCTGCGCCCGATCCCGCGTAAAGAGCAAAATGAGATCGCCGCGCGCTTTATTCGCCAGCTCGGGATCCGCACGCCGAGTGCAGAACAGCCGATTGAATTCCTCTCCGGCGGCAATCAGCAAAAAGTGCTGCTCTCCCGCTGGCTGCTGACACGGCCACAGTTCCTGATCCTCGACGAGCCGACGCGCGGCATCGACGTGGGCGCGCATGCCGAGATCATCCGCCTTATCGAAACCCTCTGCGCCGACGGTCTGGCGCTGCTTGTCATCTCCTCCGAACTGGAAGAACTGGTCGGCTATGCCGATCGGGTGATCATCATGCGCGATCGCAAACAGGTCGCGGAGATCCCGCTGGCGGAACTCACCGTTCCGGCGATCATGAATGCCATTGCGGCCTAAGGAGAAGCATGTGATGCCTCAGTCTCTGCCCCGTCCCGGGGAACCCAAACGCCGCTTCAGCTGGCCGGTGGGTACGCCGCAAATCATCGCCTTGCTGCTGGTGCTGGTAGTCGACAGCCTGGTCGCGCCGCACTTTTATCAGGTGATTTTGCAGGATGGCCGCCTGTTTGGCAGCCCGATCGATATTCTTAACCGCGCCGCCCCCGTCGCGCTGCTGGCGATTGGGATGACGCTGGTGATCGCCACCGGCGGCATCGACCTTTCCGTTGGCGCGGTCATGGCCATAGCCGGCGCGACGGCAGCCTCAATGACCGTCGCCGGGCACAGTTTGCCGGTGGTTATACTGGCCGCGCTCGGATCCGGCGTGCTGGCCGGATTATGGAACGGCGTGCTGGTGGCGATCTTAAAGATCCAGCCTTTTGTTGCCACGCTGATCCTGATGGTGGCCGGACGCGGTGTGGCGCAGCTCATCACCTCCGGGCAGATCGTCACCTTTAACGCCCCCAACCTGTCCTGGCTGGGCAGTGGTTCGCTGCTGCTGTTTCCGACGCCGGTGATCATCGCGCTGTTAACGCTCATCGTCTTCTGGCTGTTCACCCGCAAAACGGCGCTCGGTATGTTTATCGAGGCGGTGGGGATCAACATCCGCGCGGCGAAAAACGCGGGCGTGAACACGCGCATGGTGGTGATGCTGACTTACGTCCTGAGCGGCGTGTGCGCGGCCATTGCCGGTATTATCGTCACCGCGGATATTCGCGGCGCTGATGCCAACAACGCCGGGCTGTGGCTGGAGCTGGACGCCATTCTGGCGGTGGTGATCGGCGGCGCATCGCTGATGGGCGGGCGCTTTAACCTGCTGCTGTCAGTGGTGGGGGCGTTGATTATTCAGGGGATGAATACCGGGATCCTGCTGTCCGGTTTCCCGCCGGAACTCAATCAGGTGGTGAAAGCCGTCGTTGTCATGTGTGTGCTGATCGTGCAGTCCCCGCGATTTATTGCGCTGATTAAAAGGAACCGTGGTCATGATAAAACGTAACCTGCCACTGATGATCACGCTCGGCGTGTTCGTGCTTGGCTACCTCTACTGCCTGACGCAGTTCCCCGGTTTTGCCTCGACCAGGGTGATCTGTAACATCCTGACGGACAACGCCTTCCTCGGTATTATTGCCGTCGGCATGACCTTTGTGATCCTCTCCGGCGGTATCGATCTGTCGGTGGGCTCGGTGATCGCGTTTACCGGCGTTTTTCTTGCCAAAGCGATCGGCTTCTGGGGGATGTCGCCGCTGGTGGCCTTCCCGCTGGTGCTGGCGATGGGCTGTGCGTTTGGGGCGTTTATGGGGCTTATGATCGACGGACTTAAAATCCCGGCGTTTATCATCACCCTGGCAGGCATGTTCTTTCTGCGCGGCGTCAGCTACCTGGTGTCTGAAGAGTCCATTCCCATTAACCATCCCATTTACGACACGCTTTCCAGCCTGGCGTGGAAAATCCCCGGCGGCGGACGGCTCAGCGCGATGGGGCTGTTGATGCTCGGCGTGGTGGTGATCGGCATTTTTCTGGCGCACCGCACGCGCTTTGGTAATCAGGTGTACGCCATCGGCGGCAGCGCCACCTCGGCGAACCTGATGGGCATCTCCACGCGCAGCACCACCGTGCGTATCTATATGCTCTCCACGGGCCTTGCGACGCTGGCGGGCATTGTCTTCTCGATATACACCCAGGCGGGCTATGCGCTGGCGGGGGTGGGCGTGGAGCTGGATGCCATCGCCTCGGTCGTGATTGGCGGTACGCTGCTAAGCGGCGGCGTCGGCACAGTATTAGGCACGCTGTTCGGTGTGGCGATCCAGGGATTGATCCAGACCTACATTAACTTTGACGGCACGCTCAGCTCGTGGTGGACGAAGATTGCCATTGGCATTCTGCTGTTTATCTTTATCGCGCTACAGCGTGGCCTGACGGTGTTGTGGGAGAACCGCCAGAGTTCGCCGGTTACACGCATTAGCACGGCGGCAACAAAGCTATAACACACTGAATTACCTCAAAAACGCTAAAGATTTTCCGGTGGCAGCCGATAACTCAAAATTACGCTCTGTTTGCGCCACGAAGTATCCCTGCTACCGGAATCATCATCATGCTAAAAACGCTATCGATTCGCACCGGCTTGCTGTCTTTACTGGCCGTTATGACATTACTCCTGCTGCTGGTCAGCGGCATGGGGATTTACGCCCTCACGCAAAGTTCCTCTTCCCTGCAACGCATTAATCACCTTCAGGGTGAGCAAATGGCGCGCCTGAATGGCGGTTACAACCTGATTTTACGCGCCCGCAACGAGGCCGGTCAGGCCGTACGCATGATGGAGGTCGGGCTGCTGGATGACGCCGGAAAATCCGTCAAGGGCATCAACAATGAAATCACCCAGGCGCAAAAAGGCCTGCAAGCGGTGATCGAGGCTGGCGTGGATGACGAGGCCGGTAAACCGCTGCTGGATCGGCTGGCGAAAAGCTATGCCGCATACAATACGCAGGGCATCGTGCCGATGCAGAAAGCCCTCAATGAGCAAAGCCCGGACAGCTATTACGATCTGCTGGAAAACACGCTGATCCCGGTATCACGTCAGTTTGATAACGACATGCAGGCCTTCCTCACGTGGGGCGAAAACCGCGGCAAAGACGAAGTGAAGGCAGTGCAAAGTAATAAAAACCGCGTCATGGTGTTAATCGTCATCGCCGCGCTGCTGACGGCGGGGGTGATCGTGCTGGCATGGCTGGTGCTGAGCCACATGCTGTTAAAACCGCTGGAAGCGTCCATTCGTCAGCTGGAGCAGGTAGCCGCAGGCGATCTTACGCCCGTCAGCGCCGCTCCTGCCAGCCAGGAGTTCAACCGCCTGATCGCCGCCATCGATGAGATGCGCCATGCACTGGTGGGCTCCGTGACCCGTGTACGTGACGCCAGCGCGCACATTGATACCGGCAGCCGGGAGTTGACCGCCGGCAATATGGATCTGGCGCAGCGTACCGAATCCACCGCCAGCTCCCTTGAGCAAACGGCGGCGAGTATGGAGGAGATCACCTCCACGGTGAAGCAGAATGCCGACAACGCCGAACAGGCCCACCAGCTGGCGAAAACCGTCTCGGACACCGCCGATCGCGGTAGCGAAATGGTATGCTACGTGATCGAAAAAATGAGTGATATTGCCGGCAGTGCCAACCGGATCGCCGACATTCTTAGCGTCATCGATGGTATTGCTTTCCAGACCAATATCCTCGCGCTGAACGCCTCGGTAGAAGCCGCGCGGGCAGGGGAGCAAGGGCGCGGTTTTGCCGTGGTCGCCGCTGAAGTCCGCAATCTTGCCGGTCGCAGCGCCGATGCCGCGAAAGAGATCCGCACGCTGATCAGTGATTCCAAAGCGCATGTCAGCGAAGGTAACGATCTGGCGATGCAGGCCGGGGAAACCATGGATGAAATCGCCGGAGAAGTGATGCGCATGACCACGTTGCTGCGTGAAATCGCCAGCGCCTCGCACGAGCAGAGCAAGGGTATTGAGCAGGTGAATATCGCGGTCAATCAGATGGACGAAACGGCGCAGCAGAACTCCGCGCTGGTCCAGCAATCCTCTGCCGCAACCCGCTCACTGGAAGAACAGTCCCGTGTACTGATGGAAGCCATGGCGTCGTTCAGATTGCAGACGGCGGGGTAATATAAATCTTCATTTAACGTGAGTGTTAACACTCAAGGAGAACGCGAAAAATGACCTCAAATACCGAGACTGATGAACCCCGGAAAATGATCTGCATTCAGTGCGATAACGAAGCGCTAAAAGACAGTGATTATTGTGCCGAGTGTGAAAACAAAGCATTCCAGAAAATTGGCGGCTGGTTGTATCTTCCTGCACTGGGGATCCTGTTGACGATAATTGTTAATCTGATCGGGGCAAGTAATACGCTGGGTATATTGCTCGAACATTACTCGTCACTGTATTCAGCGGCAAAGGGGATTCTCTTTTTTGAAGTATTCGCTCACATCGGCATGGTAGGGCTTGCGATCTACGTGGGAAGTCTGTTTTTCAGAAAGAAACGTGCGCTACCGCGTTATTACATCATCCTGCTGCTCTGTAGCCTGGGTTATCTGATCATCGATCTGATGCTTGGCTATCACTTACTGGACATCGCGCTTAATAAAGAGAACGTAAGCCCGGTGCTGCGTAATCTGGTGAGCGCAGTGATCTGGGGCTCTTATTTCCGTGTTTCGGTTCGTGTTAAACGCACCTTTGTCCATTAATTCACAACGCAAGGTGCCGCCCATTGGCGGCACCTGATTTACCTTACGCGTCCGGGTACTCGCGCATAAAGCGTTCGACGTCATCCACCATATGCTCGTTGCCGACGAAGAACGGGCGGCGCTGGTGCAGACTTTCCGGCACGATATCCAGAATTCGCTCTTTACCATCGCTCGCCTTACCGCCTGCCTGCTCCGCCAGGAACGCCATCGGGTTACCTTCATACAGCAGACGCAGTTTCCCTTGCGGGTGGCTCGCGGTGCTTGGGTACAGGTAGATACCGCCTTTCAGCAGGTTACGGTGGAAATCTGCCACCAGAGAACCGATATAGCGGGAGGTATACGGGCGGTTGGTCGCCTGATCTTCTTCCTGGCAGAACTTCAGATACTTCTTCACGCCCTGCGGGAATTTAATGTAGTTACCTTCGTTAATGGAGTAGGTATTGCCCTTTGCCGGGAAGCGCATACGCTCCTGGGACAGGCAGAACACGCCCAGTGACGGATCGTAGGTGAAAGCATGTACGCCGCAACCGGTGGTGTACACCAGCATGGTAGAGGAGCCATAAACCACATAACCGGCGGCAACCTGTTTGTTACCCGGTTGCAGGAAGTCTTCTTCAGTGACCGGCGTACCCACGGGGGTCACGCGGCGGTAAATAGAGAAGATGGTCCCGACAGACACGTTGACGTCGATGTTGGAAGAGCCGTCCAGCGGATCCATCAGCACCACATACTTCGCGTGTTCGCACCCTTCGAAAACCACGATTTCGTCTTCTTCTTCAGAGGCAATGCCCGCCACGATGTCGCGTGCTTTCAGCGCGGCTTTCAGTTTTTCATTGGCGAACAGGTCGAGTTTTTGCTGCACCTCACCCTGTACGTTTTCGGTACCACTGGCACCCAGAATATCAACCAGACCGGCTTTGTTAATGTCCCGGTGGATGATCTTGGCACCCAGTTTTATCGCCGACAACAGAGACGTAAGCTCGCCCGTAGCATGGGAAAACTCATGCTGTTTTTCAACGATAAATTCACCTAACGTTTTCATAACACTTCCCTACATTCAATGTGGAGTAAAGCGACTGCAACAATCTTAACAAAGTTTCAAAACATTGCGCACAGGTGAATCGCGCCAGCACCGTACGGAATATCCTGAAATGCATTTATCTGACGCCTGACATGTGGGTAAAATGTGCGCCAGATTAAAGAGGGATAACGACGTATGCGCATTCATATATTGGGGATTTGTGGCACCTTCATGGGCGGACTGGCGATGCTGGCCCGTTCACTGGGTCACGAGGTAACGGGTTCGGACGCCAATGTGTATCCGCCAATGAGCACGCTTTTAGCCGATCAAGGGATTGCGTTAATTCAGGGATACGACCCTTCCCAGCTCGATAACGCCCCGGATCTGGTGATCATCGGCAACGCCATGACGCGCGGCAATCCGTGTGTGGAAGCGGTGCTGGAAAAGAACATTCCGTACATGTCTGGCCCGCAATGGCTGCATGATTTCGTACTGCGCGATCGCTGGGTGCTGGCGGTGGCCGGTACCCATGGCAAAACCACTACGGCGGGTATGGCGACCTGGATCCTCGAGGTCTGCGGCTACAAGCCGGGCTTTGTGATCGGCGGCGTACCGGGCAACTTCGACGTCTCCGCGCGTCTGGGTGAAAGCCCGTTCTTCGTTATCGAAGCCGACGAATATGACTGCGCCTTCTTCGACAAGCGTTCCAAATTCGTGCACTACTGCCCGCGCACGCTGATCCTCAACAACCTTGAGTTTGATCATGCAGACATCTTCGACGACCTGAAAGCGATCCAGAAGCAGTTCCACCACCTGGTTCGTATCGTGCCGGGGCAGGGCAAAATCATCTGGCCGGAAAACGACATCAATCTGAAACAGACGATGGCGATGGGCTGCTGGAGCGAGCAGGAACTGGTGGGCGAGCAGGGCCACTGGCAGGCGAAAAAGCTGACTACAGATGCCTCCGAATGGGAAGTGTGGCTCGACGGCGAAAGCGTGGGCCGCGTGAAGTGGGATCTGGTTGGCGAGCACAATATGCATAACGGTCTGATGGCGATTGCCGCGGCGCGTCATGTGGGCGTTGCCCCCGCGGATGCAGCCAATGCGCTGGGATCGTTCATTAACGCCCGTCGCCGCCTGGAACTGCGCGGCGAAGCCAACGGCGTGACGGTATATGACGATTTCGCTCATCATCCGACGGCGATCCTTGCCACGCTTGCCGCGCTGCGCGGAAAAGTGGGCGGCACCGCGCGCATTCTCGCCGTGCTGGAGCCGCGCTCTAACACGATGAAAATGGGCATCTGCAAAGATGATTTAGCGCCGTCGCTGGGACGTGCCGATGAAGTGTTCCTGCTTCAGCCGCAGCATATTCCATGGCAGGTTGCTGAAGTGGCGGAAGCCTGCATTCAGCCTGCGCACTGGCATGCGGATGTGGATACGCTGGCGGAGATGGTGGTGAAAACCGCGCAGCCAGGGGATCATATTCTGGTGATGAGTAACGGCGGGTTTGGTGGTATTCATCAGAAACTGCTGGACGGGTTAGCGAAGAAAGCGGCGGCGGCAGCGGAGCCGGTATAAAACAGCGCCCGGTGGCGCTTCGCTTACCGGGCCTACAAAACCGTATGACCGTGATCCGTAGGCCGGGTAAGGCGCAAGCCGCCACCCGGCAAAAGGGAGTAAAACGCGGAAACCGGAACCGTAGGCCGGGTAAGGCGTAAGCCGCCACCCGGCAAAACCTTCACCGGCGCTTGCCACCTTATTCCGCGTCGGCTTCCGCCAGCTCGCGCAGATACTGGAAAATCAGACGCGCAGACTTCGGCGCTTTATTCCCTTCTTTCTCTTTCTGGGCATTGCGGATCAGCGAACGCAGCTGCTGGCGATCGGCATGCGGCCACAGGTTCAGCACGTCCGGTACTGCGTCATCGCCTTCTTCAATCAGACGATCGCGGATATGTTCCAGCTTATGGAAAAACGCGACCTGCTGGTTGTGGCGGTTTTTCAGCTTATCCAGCGCCTGGCGGATCGGATCCACATCGCGCTGACGCAGCATTTTGCCGATCAGCTGCATCTGGCGGCGGCGGCCTTCTTTCTTGATACGCTGCGCCAGTTCAATGGCGGCGCGCAGATCGTCATCCAGCGGGATTTTGTCGAGGGCATTTTTGCCCAGATCAACCATTTCCGCGCCGAGGCGTTTTAATTCTTCGGCATCACGCTTAATTTCACTTTTACTGACCCAGATGATCTCATCATCTTCATCGTCGATATCATCACCGGGCACGTCGTCGAGCCAGTCTTCGGGCTGCTTGGTCATCTCAGGTTCCTTAAAAAAGAGGCTAATACTAACACCCTGGGAGCACACTGAGAATGGGTTCTCTGTTAGACTTCTTTGAAACTCCCCTTACATTATGGCATTGGCGATGAAAGTAATCACACAAGTTGCAGAGCAACGCAAAGCTCTGGAAGAAGCCGTCTCCACCGCACTGGGTTTAGCCGCTGGCAAATCGGATGGCGCGGAAGTGTCGGTATCGAAGACAACCGGCATTGGCGTGAGCACCCGTTACGGTGAGGTGGAGAACGTTGAATTTAACAGCGATGGTGCGCTGGGCATCACCGTTTACCATCAGAATCGCAAAGGCAGCGCCTCGTCCACCGACTTAAGCCCGGACGCCATCGCGCGCACCGTGCAGGCGGCGCTGGACATCGCACGCTACACCTCGCCGGATCCCTATGCCGGCGTGGCCGATAAAGAGCTGCTGGCCTTTGATGCGCCGGATTTAGATCTGTTCCACCCGGCTGAGATCACCCCGGATGAGGCGATCGCTTTTGCCGCGCGCGCTGAGCAGGCATCTCTCGCCGTCGACAAACGCATCACTAACACCGAAGGCGGCAGCTTCAACAGTCACTACGGTATTCGCGTGTTTGGTAACAGTCACGGCATGCTGCAAAGCTACTGCTCCAGCCGTCACTCGCTCTCCAGCAGCGTGATTGCTGAAGAAAACGGCGATATGGAACGCGACTACGCCTATACCATCGGACGCGCGTTAGGCGATCTGCAATCCCCGGAATGGGTCGGCGCAGAATGTGCAAAACGCACGCTGTCCCGCCTCTCCCCGCGTAAACTCTCCACCATGAAAGCGCCGGTTATTTTTGCTAATGAAGTGGCAACCGGGCTGTTTGGCCATCTGGTGGGCGCTATTGCTGGTGGCGCGGTGTACCGCAAATCCACCTTCCTGCTGGATTACCTCGGCAAACAAATTCTCCCGGAATGGCTGACCATTGATGAGCATCCGCATCTGCTGAAAGGCCTTGCCTCCACGCCATTCGACAGCGAAGGCGTACGCACGGAACGCCGTGAAATCATCAAAGACGGTATCCTGACCCAGTGGCTGCTGACCAACTATTCCGCGCGTAAACTGGGGCTGAAAAGTACCGGTCACGCGGGCGGCATCCACAACTGGCGCATTGCCGGTCGCGGCCTGAGCTTTGAACAACTGCTCAAAGAGATGGGCACCGGTCTGGTGGTCACCGAGCTGATGGGGCAGGGCGTAAGCGGCATTACCGGCGATTACTCCCGCGGTGCGGCGGGCTTCTGGGTGGAGAACGGTGAAATCCAGTATCCGGTAAGCGAAATCACTATTGCGGGCAACCTCAAAGACATGTGGCGCAATATTGTTACTATTGGTGACGATATTGAAACACGCAGCAACATTCAGTGTGGTTCAGTGCTGTTGCCGGAGATGAAGATCGCCGGTCAGTAAACAAAAGGGCGCCGCCTGCCGCGCCCGATCTAAAAACAAAAAATGGAAGCAACCTGATGCGTAAAACACTCTTAGCAATGTTAGCCGTTTCGTCCCTGGTTATGGCCTCTTCTGCTGTTTTTGCAGCCGATCTTGAAGAGGATATGGAGACGCTTGGTGAGAATCTGAAAGTCGTACAAACCACGGATAACGCCGCAGACATGAAAGAGGCGTTAACCAAAATGCGTACCGCTGCGCTGGACGCGCAAAAAGCCACGCCGCCAAAAATGGAAGATAAAGCGGCAGACAGCCCGGAAATGAAAGAGTATCGCCATGGCTTCGATATTCTCGTCGGTCAGATTGACGGCGCGATGAAGCTGGCAAACGACGGCAAGGTTAAAGAAGCGCAGGCTGCCGCCGAAGAAATCAAAAATACCCGCAATACTTATCACAAGAAATTCCGTTAAGCCTGTTTACCCGGCCTACTCCCTGTAGGTCGGGTAAGCGCAGCGCCACCCGACAACACACGTGCCGCAGCCCATAAGCCTTTCCAATATTTGCCGTAAAAAGCCCCTTTAACTCACAGAACCGCATTTTCTTTTATGCCGGATGACGGGCGGCGAACGTCGTCATACCGTGATTAAACTCACACTATTCCAGCCAAAAATCCCTCATGCCGCTATTTCTGTGGAACAGATCACTGCCGCCACGGCCCTTTCCACTTCGAAGTGGAAAACAACTCGCTACAAACTATTAACCTTCGCCGTTAGTTTTAATCCGGAGACATTAACGGGGTAAGACGAGTGAATAACGGAGCGGTAAACAACGACGCGGGGCGTCTGGCGGACAACATGTTAGCGCAGGTCTACAGCCTGCTGGCCCGCCACAACATCATCCCCAACGCGGTACAGGAACAGATGCTGACCTCGCACGTCCGTGCCATGGCGCACCGTTCGATAACCGGCGAACCACTGCCGGAGGTCGATGCCAGCCTGTTTGACGAGATCTCAGAAGATTCAATGTCACTCGCCCATGAAATCGTGGCGGCGTTTGGCAACCTTCCCAAAGAAGAGGCCTGGCTGCTGTCGGTGCACTTCGAAGTGGCGAAAGACAACCTGTAAGGAGCAAAAGATGGAACAGATTACCGTAGTGATTGGCGATCGCCTGGGCAAAGGTCAGAAAGTGGCGGCGGGTGTGGAAAAAGCGGGTGGACGCGCCGTGGTGGTGCCGGGTGTGGCAGCGGACATGAAGCTGGGCGACGTCATGAAGGCAGAAAACGCCACCTTTGGCATTTCGTTCTGCGGCAGCGGCGGCGCAGGGGCGATCACCGCGCAGACCAAATATGGCTACAAGGCTAAATACGGCATGCGTTCAGTGGATGAAGGCGTCACCGCCATCAACGAAGGCTGCAATGTGCTCGGCTTCGGTTTTATGGATAAAGAAGAGTTAGGCGAGCGCCTGGTGCTGGCATGGCAGAAAAAGCACGGCGCATGAGCATGAAAGAGCACTTCACCACGACGGTGCGCGTTAACGGCAAAGGCGAGTCGAAATCGCGCGCCTTTGCGGATGCCCTGAACCAGGTTCAGGGCGCGGTGATGAAGGCATCGCCGCATATTTTACTGCGTATAGAGCCACAGGATGTGCAGGTTGTTTATGCGCGTGAAGCGGTGCGCAAAGAAGCATTTCTGTTTTTCTTTCTGCGCCGGGAGCGACGCACGTTCAGCGTGGAGCTGGACGTTACCGTCAACGTGACCGCCATTAATCTCGATAAAGTGGACTTCGTCACGCACACCTGATTTTCACCATAGGGTTTAACTATGTTCCTGATAATTTTAATAAAATCTCTCATCATCGGCGGCCTGGTCGGCGTGGGTGTGGGGGCCGGGGCTGCACGCATGTTTCACGCGCCAACCACCCAGGGGATGGGGGCGTTTCGTACCTTAGGCGAGCTGAACTCCTGTGAAGGGGATCCGGCATCGCACTTCTCCTTTGGACTGGGCTTTTTCTTCAACGCCTGGGCCTCGTCCGTGGCGGCGGGATCCTTCACCCAGGACGTCGATCATCGCATCATCCCGAACTGGGGCGCGGCGGCGCTGATGATCAAAAACCGCAACGTCGCCGAGACGCTGCACGATCCGAAAAAGATGGCCATAGCCTGCGGCGTGATCGGCATGATCGTCGTCGCCTTCCTCAACTCCACCGCCTCGGCGGTACCGGCGGCCTTACAGGTGACGGCGGTCAAAGTGCTGGTGCCGGCGGCTAACCTGCTGGTTAACACCGTGATGCCGGTGATCTTCTGGCTGGCAGCGATTGATGCCGGTAAAAAATCGGGCTTCTGGGCGACCATTTTCGGCGGCGCAGCGCAGCTGATCATGGGCAACGCCGTACCGGGTCTGGTGCTCGGCATTCTGATTGGTAAGGGCGTGGAAGAGAGCGGCTGGAACCGCGTCACCAAAGTGATGATGGCGGCTATCGTTGCGCTGTTTGTGCTGAGTGCCTTCTTCCGTGGCTTCGACATGAAAATGATCGAATCTTTCCACCTCACCGTGCCGAACTGGCTGGATCTGATCCACAACGCGGTAAGCGGCAAATAACAGGAGCCTGACATGGAACAGAACAAAGGTTTTTGGTACGCCGACTGGTCATTCCCAATCTTCGTTGGCCTGCTGTCGTCCGGCGTCTTTGCCGGGACACACATGTATTACCTCTATGGCATCGGCGCGTTTAACGAAGTGGCGTTTGTGTCGATGCTGCGGGCGGGTATGGACACCGGCGTCTACGGCGCCGTGGCGGCGTTCGGCGCGAGCTTCCTGTTTGCGCGCATCATCGAAGGCTCGCTGGTAGGGATCCTCGACATCGGCGGCGCGATCCAGACCGGCGTCGGCTTAGGCGTCCCGGCATTGCTGTTAGGCGCAGGCTTTGTCTTCCCGGTGGCGAACTTTGCCGCGTCGCTGGTTACTGGCCTGCTGATTGGTCTGGCGATCGGTTACCTGATTATTCTGGCGCGTAAATTCACCATCAATCAGAGCGACTCCACCTACGGGGCAGACGTGATGATGGGCGCGGGTAACGCCTCCGGGCGCTTCCTTGGGCCGCTTATCATCCTCAGCGCGATGGCGGCGTCGATCCCGATCGGTATTGGATCGCTGATTGGTGCACTGCTGTTTTACATCTGGCAGAAGCCGATCACCGGCGGGGCGATCCTGGGAGCGATGATCCTCGGGTCCATCTTCCCGGTCGCGCTGTAATCACACTCAAGGAGATGCGCATGTATGATTTACTCCTGCGCCGTGCGCGGCTGGTGGACGATACGATCGTCGATATTGCCGTGCAGGACGGGCAGATCGCGGCGATCGGCGAGATCGACGCCGGGGCCGTGAAAACCCTCGATCTGAACGGCGAACACTATGTGAGCGCCGGCTGGATCGACTCTCACGTTCACTGTTACAGCCGCTCGCCGATCTACCGCGACGAGCCGGACAGCATCGGCATCGCCACCGGCGTCACCACCGTAGTGGACGCAGGCAGTACCGGTGCCAATGACGTGGATGATTTTTACGCCCTGACGCGCAGCGCGGTGACGGACGTTTTCGCGCTGCTCAATATCTCCCGTGTCGGGCTGATCGCCCAGAACGAACTGGCGGACATGGCGAATATCGACGGTGCGGCGGTGCGGGCGGCGGTAAAACGCCACCCGGACTTTATTGTCGGGCTGAAAGCGCGCATGAGCAGCAGCGTGGTGGGCGACAACGGCATCGCGCCGCTGGAGCGCGCCAGAACCTTCCAGAAAGAAAATGGCGATCTGCCGCTGATGGTGCACATTGGCAACAACCCGCCGAACCTCGACGACATCGCCGCGCGGCTGACCGCCGGGGACATCATCACCCACTGTTTTAACGGCAAACCAAACCGCATCCTGACGCCCACAGGTGAACTGCGTGCCTCGATGACCGACGCCCTGCGCCGTGGCGTGCGTCTTGACGTCGGCCACGGCAGCGCCAGTTTCAGTTTTGAAGTGGCGAAGCAGGCGATCCGTCTCGGCATTTTGCCGCACACCATCAGCTCGGATATCTACTGCCGCAACCGCATCAACGGCCCGGTGTTTTCGCTGGCACGGGTAATGTCGAAATTTCTCGCCATCGGCATGTCGCTGCCACAGGTGATCGAATGCGTGACCGCCAGCGCCGCCGACGGTCTGCGGCTGAAACGCAAAGGCCGCCTGGCGGTGGGCTTTGACGCCGATCTGACGATTTTCGACTGGCGGCACCAGCCGGTGCTGTTCACCGATGCAGAAAACGACAGTCTGCATGCCGACAGCGTGCTGGTACCGCTGGCGGCCATTCGTGCAGGCAAAGGTTATATGACCCCACAAGGGAGTGAAGAACATGTCTTCGATTTATGAAAAATACGCGCTGAAACAGGTGATTAACGCCTCCGGCCGCATGACCGCGCTTGGCGTCTCCACCCCGCGCCCGGAAGTGGTCGAGGCGGTGCTGACCGGCATGAATCACTATTTTGAGATGAAAGACCTGGTGAATAAAACCGGGGAATACATCGCAAAACTGCTGGAGGTGGAAGGCGCGACCGTCGTCTCCTGCGCCTCGGCAGGCATTGCACAGTCGGTAGCGGCGGTGCTGGTCAAAGACAGCGACTGGCTGCTGGAAAACCTGCACAGCACGCCGATTGAGAATAACGAAATCGTGCTGCCGCGCGCCCATAACGTCAACTTTGGCGCGCCGGTCGGCGCCATGATAGCGCTGGGCGGCGGCAAAGTCGTGGAAGCCGGTTACGCGAACGAGTGTTCGGCAGCGCAGCTGGCGGCAGCCATCACGCCGCGCACGGCGGCGATCATGTACATCAAATCGCATCACTGCGTACAGAAAAGTATGCTCAACGTCGAACAGGCGGCGGTGGTGGCGCGTAAGCACAATCTGCCGCTGATCGTCGATGCCGCCGCCGAAGAAGATTTGCAGTGCTACTACCGCGCCGGGGCTGACCTTGTGATCTACAGCGGGGCGAAAGCTATCGAAGGGCCGACCAGCGGGCTGGTGATCGGCAAACAGCAGTATGTGGAATGGGTAAAACGCCAGACGGCGGGCATCGGCCGCGCCATGAAAGTGGGCAAAGAGGGCATTCTTGGCCTGACCTGCGCCATCGAACATTACCTCACCGCGCAGAAAGAGAGCGGCGCAGAAATGGTGGCAAAAATGACGCCATTCATTGATGGGCTGAATGCGCTGGACGGCGTGACCGCCCGCGTGGTGTGGGACAGCGCCGGACGCGACATCGCCCGCACAGAAATTAAATTTGATGAAGCCGTCACCGGTATTGCCACCGGCGAGCTGGTTAACGCGCTAAAACAGGGCGAGTACGCCATCTATTTCCGTGGCTATAAAGCCAACGAAGGCATTATCGAAGCGGACGTGCGCAGCGTCAGCGCCGATCAGCTGGAGATCATTATTCGCCGTATTGCCGACGTGCTGAACAAGGAGCAAACCGCATGACCCTGACGCCCAATTTCTACCGCGACCGTGTCTGCCTGAACGTGCTGGCAGGCTCGAAAGAGAATGCCCGTGAAATCTACGATGCCGCCGAAGGCCATGTGCTGGTGGGCGTGTTGTCGAAGAACTATCCGGACGTGGCGAGCGCTGTGGCGGATATGCGCGAGTATGCCGCGCTGATGAATAACGCGCTCTCCGTCGGCCTGGGGGCCGGGGACCCAAACCAGTCGGCGATGGTCAGCGCGATTTCACGCGAGGTGCAGCCGCAGCACGTCAACCAGGTGTTTACCGGCGTGGCTACCAGCCGCGCGCTGCTCGGCCAGTCAGATACCGTGGTCAACGGTCTGGTTTCGCCCACCGGCACGCCGGGGCAGGTAAAAATCTCCACCGGGCCGCTGAGCGCTGGCGCACCGGCAGGGATTGTGCCGGTAGAGACTGCCATTGCGCTGTTAAAAGACATGGGCGGCAGCTCGATCAAATATTTCCCGATGGGTGGTCTGGAATGCCGTGAAGAGTATCAGGCGGTGGCGGAAGCCTGCGCCCGTCACGACTTCTGGCTGGAGCCGACCGGCGGTATCGATCTGGATAATTACAGTGAGATCCTGCGTATTGCGCTGGACGCCGGGGTACCGAAAATCATTCCTCATATTTATAGTTCCATTATTGATAAAGTAACCGGTCATACCCGCCCGGCGGATGTGCGCCAGCTGCTGGCGATGACCCGGGCACTGCTGCCGTAACCAGAGGATACCGACGTGCGATTTCCGAACCAACGTTTAGCGCAACTGTTCGACATGCTGCAAAACGAGACGCTGCCCCAGGATGAACTGGCGCAGCGGTTGTCGGTATCCACGCGTACCGTGCGGGCCGATATCACCGCGCTGAATGCTCTGCTCGCCAGCCACGGCGCGCAGTTTATCCTCAGTCGCGGCAACGGCTATCAGCTGAAAATCGACGACGCCACGCGCTTTAACTCTCTGCAAACGGATCGCCCGCGCGCGCTGCGTATTCCGCGCAGCGGGCAGGAACGGGTGCACTATCTGGTGGTGCGCTTTTTGACATCGGCTTTTTCCCTCAAGCTGGAGGATTTAGCCGATGAATGGTTTGTCAGCCGGGCGACGCTGCAAAGCGATATGGCGGAGGTGCGCGACTGGCTACAGCGCTATCATCTGACGCTGGAAACGCGCCCGCGTCACGGCATGAAGCTGTTCGGCAGCGAAATGGCGATCCGCGCCTGTCTGACGGATTTGCTGTGGGAGCTGGCGCAGCAGGACGCCCATAACCCGCTGTTAACCGAAGAAGCGCTGAACCGCGGCGTGCCGGAACAGCTGGAAACGCTGCTGCACCAGTGCTTTACCCGCCATCACATTCGCCTGACCGATGAAGGTGAACTGTTTATCCGGCTGTACTGCGCGGTCGCGGTACGGCGTATCAGCGAAGGCTATCCGCTGTCGGAATTCACGGCGGACGACGGCGATGAAAATGTTCACCTCGCCGCGCGGGAGATCGCCGCCACGCTGCAACAGCTGGCGCAAAAACCACTCGCCCCGTCGGAAGAGGCGTGGCTGCGGGTGCATATTGCCGGGCGACAGGTGCAGGAGATCGCCCCCAGCGCCATCAATGCCGATGACGACGAAGCGCTGGTTAACTATATCCTTGGCTTTATCAATACCCACTACAACTACAACCTGCAAAACGATGCCCAGCTGCATGCGGATCTGCTGACGCATATTAAGACCATGATCACCCGCGTGCGCTACCAGATCATGATCCCTAATCCGTTGCTGGATAACATCAAACAGCACTATCCGATGGCGTGGGACATGACCCTCGCCGCGGTGTCGGGCTGGGGCAAATACACGCCCTGGACGATCAGCGAAAACGAGATTGGCTTTCTGGTGCTGCATATCGGCGTTGGTCTTGAGCGGCACTACAACATCGGCTATCAGCGGCAGCCGCGCGTGCTGCTGGTGTGCGATGCTGGTAACGCCATGGCGCGCATGATCGAAGCGGTACTGCAACGCAAATACCCGCAAATTGACGTCACCAGCACGGTGACGCTGCGGGATTACGAACAGCGCGAGAGCATCAGCGAAGATTTTGTCATCGCTACCGCGCGCATCAGCGACAAAGACAAACCGGTGGTCACCATCGCGCCGTTCCCCACGGATTATCAGTTAGAGCAGATCGGCAAACTGGTGCTGGTGGATCGCACGCGCCCCTGGATGCTGGAGAAGTATTTCGATGCCAGCCATTTCCGCATTATCGATCGCACGGTCGATCAACAGACGCTGTTTGCGATGCTGTGCAGCCAGCTGCACGAGGAGGGTTTTGTCGATGCGGAGTTCGTCGATTCGGTGGTGGAGCGTGAGGCCATTGTCAGCACCCTGCTCGGTGACGGGATCGCACTGCCCCACGCGCTGGGCCTGCTGGCGAAAAAAACCGTGGTTTATACCGTGCTGGCACCGGAAGGGATCCAGTGGGGCGATGACGTCGCGCATATTGTTTTCCTGCTGGCGATCAGCAAAAGCGAATATGAAGAAGCGATGGCTATCTACGATATTTTTGTGACATTCCTGCGTGAGCGCGCAGTGACCCGCTTATGCGCCTGCAAAGACTTTACCGAATTTAAAACCGTTGCCATGGAATGCGTGAGCCGATTTTAATTAAGGTAACGTCTTTATATTTCCGCCTGCGCTAGCGGGTATTTTTAATTTTACAAGTTTCCACGTGAAGTTATTTATGTTTTCGGTGGAAGATCCTGCGGCAGTATTTCCTGCCCGGTAATGGCATCGACAATTTGCTCTGAGCCATCAGGATATTTGGTCACGGATACCAGCCGGCCACCGTACAGCGGGATGCCGGACATCTCCAGCGTGTAATCCGTTTTCTTAATTTCCTGTTTCTTAAGTTCTTGCTGCTTCTTAATTTCTTCCAGCGTCTGCGAAGACAAGGTGATCTTCGTACCGCTTTCTTCGGCGTCCAGGGGCGACTTGTCAGTATTAACGTCTGTGGATTTACTATTATTCCAGACAGTCGGGTTATTATCGTGATTAGATAAAAGCGATTCACCGTGCGTATTAGTCGCGGTGATTTTCTCAATACCGTTCATCATCATCTCCGGGTCGAAAATGCAATAGGGTGCAGGACGCGGCGCGTGCTTTTTTGAGCGCGCGATGCATCTGCAAGGGATAAACGTGACAAAGAGGTTATCGGCGGCGTGGCGAAATAATTTAATACAAAATAATCAACGCCCGGTCGTTCTGTTTTTTTGAAGGATAAGAACAAATTGTTCTACTTTCACTATTGCGCCGTCAGGCTTACTCTGTAAGAACAGCCGACAGAATTTGAAGTGAAAAACATTCAGGAGAACCTATGTCAGACAACTTTATTTCGCTCGCGACACAACGCAGAACCATCTATGCACTGGGCAAGGAACTGCCGGTACCGGAAGATGAAGTGATTGCCACCATTCAGGAAGCCATTCGTCAGGCACCTTCGGCATTCAACTCGCAGAGTTCTCGCGCGCTGATCCTGCTCGGCAACGAACACAATAAATTCTGGGAGCTGGTGCGTGAACAGTTAAGAAAAATTGTTCCGGCAGAGAGCTTCCACGCCACCTCCGACAAGCTGGACGGCTTCGCCGCTGCCGCGGGTTCGGTACTGTTCTTCGAAGATCAAGAGGTGGTAACCCGTCTGCAGGAGCAGTTTGCTGCTTATGCTGATAACTTCCCGGTCTGGTCAGAACACAGCACCGGTATCGCTCAATATGCGGTATGGCTGGCACTGGCTGAAAAAGGCATTGGCGCGAACCTGCAACACTACAACCCGCTGGTTGATATTGACGTACAGCAGACCTGGAATATCCCGGCAAGCTGGAAACTTCGTGGGCAGATGAACTTCGGTGCGATCCTGGCACCGGCAGGCGATAAAGCCTTTATGGACGACGACAAACGTTTTGTGGTTGCCCGTTAATTAAAAATGCCGCCAGAAGGCGGCATTTTTATTATTGTAGGTCGGGTAAGCGTAGCGCCACCCGACAAACAAGCCCAACTACCGCAAATGATGCACCACCTGGTTGCTGCTACCGCGCCAGATCAACGACGGATCTTTCAGATCCTGCACGAACTTCCCGTCCACCAGCACGTTAATCAGATCTACCACCGCCATTTGCGCGGCATCCAGTTCTTCAAGCTTATAACCCGTCCACACCCAGATATCCTTGCCGGGACATTCGGCACGAATGCGCTGCACCAGCGTCAGGATCTCCGGCACGTTTTCCGGATGCAGCGGATCGCCGCCAGACAGGGAGATCCCCTGGCGTTTGATCCGCGTGTCATTTAGATCGCGAATAATGGTATCTGCCATTTCGCGGGTGAACGGCTGCCCGGAATTGAGCCGCCAGGTGCTTTTGTTGTAGCAGCCGGGGCACTCGTGCACGCACCCGGAGACAAACAGCGTGCAGCGAGTTCCGGGGCCGTTCACGATATCGACGGGGTAATATTGATGGTAACGCATCAACCGATCTGCCCGTTTCCTAAATGCTTAACGCGGCGCTTCACTTCTTCCTGCTTACCGGCGTTAAACGGACGCGCATCCGGGCTGCCCAGATAACCGCATACGCGGCGGGTCACCGACACCCGCGCGGCGTCGTGGTTGCCGCATTTAGGGCAGGTGAAGCCTTTGCTGGTGCATTCGAACTCGCCGGTAAAGCCGCACTCGTAGCATTCATCAATCGGCGTATTGGTGCCGTAATAGGGCACATGCTGATAGCTGTAATCCCATACGTCTTCCAGCGCTTTCAGGTTGTGCTGAATGTTCGGGTATTCGCCGTAACAGATGAAACCGCCATTCGCCAGCGGCGGGTAGGGGGCTTCGAAATCGATTTTGTCGTATGGGTTCACCTTCTTCTCCACGTCGAGGTGGAAGCTGTTAGTGTAATAACCTTTGTCGGTGACGCCCGGCACTACGCCGAACTCGGCGGTATCCAGACGGCAGAAACGATCGCACAGGTTTTCGCTCGGCGTACTGTAAAGACTGAAACCGTAGCCTGTTTCCGCTTTCCACTGATCCACCGCCTGACGCAGACGTTCAACGATGGCAATGCCTTTCGCGCGCAGCGTCTCGCTGTCGTACATATGGGTGCCGCCCGCCAGGGCGTTAATGGTTTCATGAATGCCGATATAACCCAGCGAAATGGAAGCACGTCCGTTTTTGAAAATTTCCGATACGTCGTCATCCGCTTTCAGACGCACGCCGCAGGCCCCTTCCATATAAAGAATGGGCGCGACGCGGGCTTTCACCCCTTCCAGACGGGCGATGCGCGTCATCAACGCTTTGCGTGCCAGTTGCAGGCGGGCGTCCAGCAGTTTCCAGAACGTGGCTTCGTCGCCTTTGGCTTCCAGCGCGATGCGCGGCAGGTTCAGGCTGATCACGCCGAGGTTGTTACGCCCGTCGTGGATCTGCTCGCCGTTTTCATCTTCCCAGACGCCGAGGAAGCTGCGGCAGCCCATCGGGGTTTTGAACGAGCCGGTAACTTTCACCACCTGATCGTAATTGAGAATATCCGGGTACATGCGCTTGCTCGCGCATTCCAGCGCCAGCTGTTTAATGTCGTAATTGGCATCACCGGGTTTGTGGTTCAGCCCGTCGCGGATGGCGAACACCAGTTTCGGGAACACGGCGGTTTTACGATTTTTGCCGAGCCCCGCAATGCGGTTACGCAGGATCGACTGCTGGATCAGGCGTGATTCCCAGCTGGTGCCCAGACCAAAACCGAAGGTGACGAACGGCGTCTGGCCGTTGGCGGTATGCAGCGTGTTCACTTCGTATTCCAGCGACTGGAAAGCGTCGTAGCACTCTTTTTCGGTACGGGAACGCGCGTAACCGTCGGCATCGGCAATCTGCCACTCTTCCGCGGTCTTACGGTGTTTTTTGAAGCTGGCGGTGACAAAAGGTGCCAGCACTTCGTCAATGCGGTTGATGGTAGTGCCGCCGTAAATATGGCTGGCCACCTGGGCGATGATCTGCGCGGTGACCGCCGTGGCGGTGGAGATGGATTTTGGCGGTTCGATCTCGGCGTTACCCATTTTAAAGCCCTGGGTCAGCATGCCTTTCAGATCGATCAGCATGCAGTTAAACATCGGGAAGAACGGCGAGTAGTCGAGATCGTGGTAATGAATATCACCGCGCTCGTGCGCCAGCACCACGTCGCGCGGCAGCAGATGCTGACGGGCGTAGTGTTTGGCGACGATGCCCGCCAGCAAGTCGCGCTGGGTCGGGATCACTTTGCTGTCTTTATTGGCGTTTTCGTTAAGCAGCGCCGAGTTGGTTTGCTCTACCAGACCGCGAATTTCCTGGTTCAGGCGACCACGTGTTTCACGGGCGATATCACGGTCATGGCGATATTCAATGTAGGCGCGCGCCAGCTGCTTGTACGGGCCGGACATCAACTGGTTTTCGACCGCCGTCTGGATGTCATTGATATCCACCTGGCTGCGGCCCTGCATCTGCTGACCCACTACGTCTGCGACGGTGGCGCAATAGTCTGCGTCATCGACTCCCGCTGCTTTAGCTGCACGCAAAATTGCTTCCTGAATGCGCTCTGAGTTGAAAGGCACTTTACAGCCATCTCGTTTCATCACATGCGGTGTCATGATCTCTCCATTAGTAAAAAACAGGTTATCCACAGAGGCGGGAATTTATTCACGGGCTGTATTCGTTTGTGTCATCAGCCTTTCCCTCTCTGCCGGCCCTTTTTATCCACAGTATTCACGGTTAATAGTGATGCAATAATAGTCGATGAATACAACATGTAGGGCCGGCGACGGATTTTAAGCCCTGTATATAGTGATTTGCATCAAACATGTTTGCGATTTTATTGATGCAGGACAAGGTAAGCCGGAGACGGTAGAGCGCATGGGCGTTACGAGGAATGTAAATTATGTGTGGGCGTTTTGTGGTTTATTGCGCGCTTATTTACGTTGCGGAATAACGTTTGCTTCTGGTGCACAGAGCGCGCAGGGGGCGGCACCGGTTTCCTTACGGGGCCGCGGGGATGGCTAAGGGGGCCACGGTGGCCCCCTTAGCACGTTCACCGTCAGCGGTGTTACGCCTGACGCGAAACCCAAAGTGAACGGAACATCCCCCTACCAAGTCATAACGCTAACCGATCCACCACACCGCCTCATACGGCCTTAACACCGCCGCCGCAGGGGCCTGCGCCACCTCCGCATAATTGCTCATCACCACCCGCCAGTCGCCAGCCATCTCCTCCGGCTCCCACGCCTGATTCTCCCCGCTCAGATTCGCCACCACCAGCAGCGTCTGTCCCTGCCACCGGCGGCGATAACACCACACGAACGGATGCGCAGGCAGCAGGTCCTCGTAATCCCCCCACGTCAGCACCGGCTCGCTTTTGCGCAGTGCAATCAGCGCCTGATAGGTATAAAACACCGACCCGGCATCACGCAGCGCTGCTTCCACGTTCACCTGCGGATAGTTCTCACACAGTGCGATCCACGGTTCGCCCCGGGTAAACCCGCCATGCGGCGAGGCATCCCACTGCATCGGCGTGCGGCTGTTGTCGCGGGATTTGGAGGCGAGGATCGCCAGCAACTGGTCGGCGTCCTGACCGGCGGCGCGGCGTTCGGCAAACATATTGTGGCTCTCCACGTCGCGGTAATCGGTAATGCGCGTAAAGTGCGGGTTGGTCATGCCGATCTCTTCGCCCTGATAGATATAAGGCGTGCCCTGCATACCGTGCAGCACCATGGCGAGCATTTTCGCCGAGGTGACGCGGTATTCGCCCTCATCGCCAAAGCGCGAGACGATGCGCGGCTGATCGTGGTTACACCAGAACAGCGCGTTCCACGCCACCTGATGCATACCCTGCTGCCAGTAGCGGAACAGCGTTTTCAGCGCCACAAAATCCGGCGCCGCCAGCGTCCATTTCTCGCCGCCGGGGTAATCCACTTTCAGGTGATGAAAGTTGAAGGTCATCGACAGCTCGCGGCCATCCTGGGCGGCATATTGCTGACAGTGTTCCAGCGTGGTGGAGGACATTTCGCCCACCGTCATCAGCCCGCGCGGGCGGAAAACGTCGCGACTCATCTCCTGCAAATACTCATGAGCGCGCGGCCCGTCGGTGTAAAAACGACGCCCGTCGCCCAGTTCATCCGACGGGAAATCCTGATCTTTGGAAATCAGGTTCACCACATCAAGACGCAGCCCGTCAACGCCGCGATCGGCCCAGAATTCACACACCTTCTTGAGTTCGGCGCGCACCTGCGGGCTTTCCCAGTTCAGATCCGCCTGCTCCGGGGCGAACAGATGCAGATAATACTGCCCGCTCTCTGCATGCCAGCGCCAGGCGCTGCCACCAAATTTGGAGCGCCAGTTGTTTGGCGGCGTCAGCGGCGAGCCGTCGCGCCAGATATAAAATTCACGGTACGGGCTGGCAGGATCCTGCGCGTGACGGAACCAGGCGTGATGGGTGGAGGTGTGGTTTAGTACCATATCCAGCACGATGCGAATGCCGCGCGCATGCGCCTGCGCCACCAGCTCGTCGAAGTCGTCCAGCGTGCCGTAGCCCGGATCGATGGCGGTATAGTTCGCCACGTCGTAGCCGTTATCCACCTGCGGCGAGATATAAAACGGCGTCAGCCAGATGGCATCGACGCCGAGGATTTTCAGATAGTCGAGGCGGTGTGTTACGCCGCGTAAGTCACCGCGACCGGTGCCGGTCGTGTCCTGGAAGCTCTTGGGGTAAATCTGGTAGATCGCGCCGGTCTGCCACCAGTGGGGAAGTGTATTCATCATGTCGTCCCGATCAAAAAAGGGGGCGCTATCGCGCCCCCATAGCATCAAACAATCTGTAGCGCACCCTGGCGGGCTTTGCGCTGGTACATAAAGGTCGTGAGCACTAATGGCACGACAATCGCAATGATCATGGCGATGCCGTAGACCTGCCAGTAACCGGTCTGAATGGAAAGAATACCCGGCAGGCCGCCGACGCCAATGCCGTTCGCCATCACGCCGTACAGGCCGCACAGCAGCGCGGCGAGGCAGGAGCCAATCATCGCGCACAGCATCGGGAAGCGGTATTTCAGGTTGATACCGTACATCGCCGGTTCGGTCACGCCGAGGAAAGCGGAGATCGCGGCAGGCACCGAGATCTCACGTTCATTCTCTTTACGGCTGACAATGATGATGCCCACTACCGCGGACGCCTGAGCAATGTTCGACAGCGCAATCAGCGGCCACATTGGCGTGCCGCCCATGCTCTGGATCATCTGCATATCAATGGCGAGCGTGGTCTGGTGTACGCCGGTGATCACCAGCGGCGCATAGAGGAAGCCAAACAGCGCCGCGCCTATCGGTGCGAAACTGCCGGTCATCAGATGGCGCATGGCGAAGGCCACACCGTCACCAATCAGGCGACCAAACGGCCCGATAAACGCATGGGCGAGGAAAACCGCGAGGATCAGCGAGCAGACCGGCACCACCACCAGATAGAGGTAAGAGGGGACGATGCGTTTTAACTGCAATTCGATATAGCCAAGCGCCAGACCGGCCAGCAGCGCCGGGATAACCTGCGCCTGGTAGCCCACTTTATCAATACTGAACAGGCCGAAGTTCCACGCTTCCGGTACCTGCTGGCCCAGTAAGTAAGCGTTCATTAACTGTGGCGAGACCAGCGTGATGCCAAGCACGATGCCGAGGATCGGTGTACCGCCCATTTTCTTCACTGCCGACCAGCAGATGCCTACCGGTAAGTAGAAGAAAATCGCCTCGCCAATCAGCCACAGGAAGTCATAGATGGTTTTCAGCGTCGGCGACATCTGCGCCAGCGTCTGGCCGTTGCTCATCGGCAGATCGCCGATAACGTTGCGGAAACCCAGGATCAAACCGCCGCTGATCAGCGCTGGCAGCAGCGGGAAGAAGATCTCCGCAAAGTGCGAGATCAGCTGCTCGTGCCATTTCATATTCTGCCGCGCCACCCGTTTGGCGTGCTCTTTATCTGCATGCGCCTGGCCGGTAGTGGCAAGCAGAACTTTGTAGTAGTCGCCGACATCGGTGCCGATCACCACCTGGAACTGCCCGGCGTTGGTAAAGCAGCCTTTCACCATTTTGAGTTTTTCAATGGCTTTCGGATCGGCCTTCGCCGGGTTATCCAGTACAAAACGCAGTCGGGTAATACAGTGGCTGACGGTGGCGATGTTATCCCGCCCGCCCACCAGCTCGATTAATTTATCGATGTCAGCTTGATCTACTTTTTTGCTCATCGTGAAGCCTCACAGAGGATTTGGAATTGTGCGTAGGGACAGCTGAAAGAGTATCTGCGGATCGGTAAAAGCGGAAAGGGAACGTTCCCGAAACCGGTTAAGGATCACACAAAATCATCCAGGATGAGGTTAACCGAGGCGGGCGGGGACGATAATGGTGCGCGGATCGGCGCGGCCAGTGATCTGATCGATAAGCTGGGTGGCGGCCATACGGCCCGCTTCCCCATAGCCGGGATCGACGGTCACGATTTCCGGATGCAGGAACTTCATCAGCGGCGTATTGCCGACGCTGGCGAGTTGCAGGTCGGTAATGCGCTGCTCTTGTAAGTACTTACTCGCGCCGAGCGCCAGGGTATCCGTGGCACAGACCAGCGCGGTGGTGTCCGGCGTCAGCACACGGGCGACCTGTTCGTAGCCCTGCTTCATGGCAAGGCCGGGCAGTACGGCGACCGGCTGCATCTGGTGTTGTTCGCAAAAGTGCAGATAGGCGTCGTGGCGACGCTGGCCGGTGGTGGTGTCGCTGGCGGGCACGCCGAGATAGCTGATATGCCGGTGCCCCTGGGCATAGAGCTTTTCCAGCAGCATCTGGATCGCCCGTTCATCGTCATAACAGACAGAGGCAAAGCCGCTGGCATCCCGCGCCATCAGCACCAGCGAAGACTGCCAGGGCGCAAGCAGGGTTTCCGTCAGACCGGTAAAGCCAAACAGCACCACGCCGTCGATATTACGGCGGCTCAGCATACCAAGATGTTCTTCCACCAGCGCCGGGGAAAACTGGCTTTCCATCATGATCGGATCGTAACCCTCGGCGTAAAACGCAGGCAGCATGGTCTGCACCGCGAGGTTTTCCGACAGCGAATCCAGACGCGTGACGATGATCGCCACGATTTTATCGCTCTGCCCGCGCATCGCCCGCGCCGAGCGGGACGGGGAGAAGCCATGCTGTTGCATGACGGCTTCCACGCGCTCGCGTGTCTGGATGCTGACGCCGCTCTCATTATTGAGCACGCGCGAGACGGTGGATTTCCCCACGCCGCTTAGACGGGCGATGTCTTTGATTGTCAGTCGGTTTTGCATGCGTCCTTTCCTTTGAGGTCGGTATCAGCCTAATGATTCTGCGACAAAATACAATGTACAACGTCTGGTTTACGTCTGGTTTAGTGGCCGGGCGTTATTATGCGCCGCAACATCACCTTATCACTTTTACCGGAGGCAACATGGATCCTGATCCCACCCCTCTCCCCGACGGGAGTTTTCCCGCGTCCCGGTAAGCCAGCTCTCGCTGCCTTGCCAGACGCGTAAGGCAGCGACGTTTCACGTCCCTGCAAAATATCATTTGCACCTGCGGGTGCAGAGGGACTTTTTATGCTGAAAAATTTTATCCGGCAGCGCGTCTTTGCGCTTAGCCGCCATCTACCACGCCGTCTGGTTGACCGCAGCCCGCTGCCGGATGCGACCACCGCGGGCGTGACGCCGATCCCGGCTTCACTCAGCGCGCACTGCCTGCGGGTGGCGGTGATGGACGAAACGCAACTGTGGCACAGCTTCGGCAGTCATCCTGAAGGGTTAAACCCGCAGGAAGTCAGCGCCATCCGCGAGAAGCACGGTGACAACCGCATTCCGGCGCAGGAGCCGTCGCCATGGTGGGTGCATCTGTGGTTGTGCTATCGCAACCCGTTCAATTTATTGCTGACGCTGCTCGGCGTGATCTCCTATGCGACGGAAGACCTGTTTGCCGCAGGCGTGATCGGCCTGATGGTGGCGATCGCCACGCTGCTCAATTTTATCCAGGAAGCGCGCTCGACCCGCGCCGCCGACGCGCTGAAAGCAATGGTCAGCAACACCGCCACCGTGCTGCGGGTGATCAACGATAAAGGTGAAAGCGCCTGGTGCGAACTGCCCCTGGATGAGCTGGTGCCGGGGGATATTGTCCGGCTGGCGGCAGGAGATATGATCCCCGCCGATTTGCGCGTCATGCAGGCCCGGGATCTGTTCGTGGCGCAGGCTTCGCTGACCGGTGAATCGTTGCCGGTGGAAAAGGTCGCCACCACCCGTAATGCCGCGCAAACCAATGCGCTGGAGTGCGACACCCTGTGCTTTATGGGCACAAACGTAGTGAGCGGCACGGCGCAGGCGATGGTTATCGCTACCGGCGGTAATACCTGGTTTGGTCAGCTGGCCGGGCGCGTCAGCGAACAGCCCACCGAGCCGAATGCGTTCCAGAAAGGCATCAGCCGCGTCAGTATGCTGCTGATCCGTTTTATGCTCATCATGGCACCGCTGGTGCTGTTGATTAACGGCTACACCAAAGGCGACTGGTGGGAAGCGGCGCTGTTTGCGCTGTCGGTGGCGGTGGGCCTGACCCCGGAAATGCTGCCGATGATCGTCACCTCGACGCTGGCACGCGGCGCGGTGAAACTCTCTAGACAGAAAGTGATCGTGAAACATCTGGACGCCATCCAGAACTTCGGCGCGATGGACATCCTGTGCACCGATAAAACCGGCACCCTGACGCAGGACAAGATCGTGCTGGAGAACCACACGGACATCGCCGGAAAAGTTAGTGAGCACGTACTTCACACCGCGTGGCTGAACAGCCACTATCAGACCGGCCTGAAAAACCTGCTGGACGTGGCGGTGCTGGAAGGCGTCGATGAAGACCGCGCCCGGGAACTGTCGGCACGCTGGCAAAAAATAGACGAGATCCCCTTTGATTTCGAGCGCCGCCGCATGTCGGTGGTGGTAGCGGAAACGCCGGATGCGCCGCTACTGATTTGCAAGGGGGCATTGCAGGAGATGCTCAGCGTCTGTAGCCACGTGCGACACAACGGCGAGGTGATGGTGCTTGATCAGGCTATGCTGCGCCGCATCGAGCGTGTCACCCAGACCCTCAACCGTCAGGGCCTGCGTGTTGTGGCGGTGGCCAGCAAATACCTCGCCGCGCGCCAGGGTGATTATCAGCGTGCCGATGAGTCAGACCTGATCCTTGAAGGCTACATCGCGTTTCTCGATCCGCCGAAAGAGAGCACCGCACCGGCGCTGAAAGCGCTGCACGCCAGCGGTATCACGGTGAAAATCCTCACCGGCGACAGCGAGCTGGTGGCGGCCAAAGTGTGCCATGACGTCGGGCTGGACGCCGGCGAGGTCGTAACCGGCAGCGAGATTGAAAACATAAGCGATGACGAACTGGCCGCGCTCGCGCAACGCACTACGCTGTTCGCCCGCCTGACGCCGATGCACAAAGAGCGCATCGTTACGCTGTTGAAACGTGAAGGGCATGTGGTGGGCTTTATGGGCGATGGCATCAACGATGCCCCGGCGCTGCGGGCCGCCGATATCGGCATTTCCGTGGACGGCGCGGTAGATATCGCCCGCGAAGCCGCTGACATTATTCTGCTGGAAAAGAGCCTGATGGTGCTGGAAGCCGGAGTGATCGAAGGGCGTCGTACTTTTGCCAATATGCTCAAGTACATCAAAATGACCGCCAGTTCTAACTTCGGTAACGTATTCAGCGTGCTGGTGGCGAGCGCCTTCCTGCCGTTCTTACCCATGCTGCCGCTGCACTTGCTGATCCAGAACCTGCTGTACGATGTGTCACAGGTGGCGATCCCCTTTGATAACGTCGACGATGAGCAGATCCAGAAACCCCAGCGCTGGAATCCTGCCGATCTGGGACGCTTTATGCTGTTCTTTGGGCCGATCAGTTCCATCTTCGACATCCTGACGTTCTGCGTGATGTGGTGGGTATTCCACGCCAACGTGCCGGAAGCGCAGACGCTGTTCCAGTCCGGATGGTTTGTGGTGGGGCTGCTGTCGCAGACGCTGATTGTGCATATGATCCGCACCCGTCGCGTGCCGTTCTTCCAGAGTCGCGCCGCCTGGCCGCTGCTGATGATGACGGCGGTAGTGATGGTGCTGGGCATCGGGCTGCCGTTCTCGCCGCTGGCAAGCTATCTGCAACTCCAGGCGCTGCCGCTGGCGTACTTCCCGTGGCTGGCGGGGATTTTGCTGGGGTATATGGCGTTTACGCAGCTGGTGAAAGGATTTTATAGCCGCCGGTATGGGTGGCAGTAAGAGGGGGATTGTGTGCCGGGTGGCGCTACGCCTACCCGGCATACGTTCCGGACGTATCACCTGATGGTTTGCCCGGCGGCGCTGCGCTTGCCGGGCCTACGATCCCACGTCTAATCGGTAAGCCGCCACCCGGCAAACCATCACGCAAAATTAACGGCGTACCGCAATCGCTTCGATTTCAATCTTCACATCTTTCGGCAGACGCGCCACTTCCACGCAGGAGCGTGCCGGGAAGGTGGCATTGTGCTCGGTAAAGAATGCTTCGTAGGTGGCGTTAACGGTAGCGAAATCATTGAGATCTTTCACGAACACCGTGGTTTTCACGATATCGCCCACTTTCAGGCCCGCTGCTTCAACGATAGCTTTCACGTTTTCCAGTGACTGACGCGCCTGCGCAGAAACGTCGTCCGGCACGGTACCGGTTTTCGGATCCACCGGGATCTGCCCGGAAGTGATGATCATACTGCCCAGATCAACACCCTGAACATAAGGACCAATAGCTGCTGGTGCATTTTCCGTCGCGATGGTTTTTGTCATGATTTCTCCTGAATAACAGCGAAAATAAGGGTTCTGCGCCATTATAGGCAGCGAAGAACCCATTACCAACCTCAATTAGCTGGCCAGCACCACATAATGCGAAAACTCTTTTTCGCAGTATTTGCATTTGAGCGCGATGTCTCCGGCGCGTTTTTTCACTGCGAAACTGGAGAAAACCGGTTCGGCATGGCTGATGCAGTTACTGTTCGGGCACACCAGCACAGCGTCGATGCGCTCCGGCAGTTTCGGACGCGATTTACCCACCACTTCGTACTCATCAATACGGTTTACCGTGGCATCCGGCGCATATAAAGACAGCTGATCCACCTGCTCATCGGTGAGAAAGGTATTCTCGATTTTGATCAGATCTTTGCGGCCCATTTCCCCTGACGGCAAATTCAGGCCGATGGTGATGCGCTGGTCGGTTTCCGTCAGCTTGAACAGCGTCAGCAGCTTAAAGCCCACCTGCGCCGGGATATGGTCAATCACGGTGCCGCGTTTGATGGCTTCGACCTGGAGTTTGTTATCGTGTGTCATCTCAGTGCTCCTTACAGAACCAAATCGCGATTAAGAACCAGCGCCAGCAGCGCCTGACGGGCGAAGATGCCGTTACCGGCCTGCTGGAAATACCAGGCGTGCGGGGTTTTATCGACATCCGTATGGATCTCATCCACGCGCGGCAGCGGGTGCAGTACTTTCATATTGGCGCGCGCATGGGTTAAGTCGCTGGCGCGCAGTACAAACTGCGCCTTCACGTTGGCGTATTCCGACGGGTCGAGACGCTCTTTCTGCACGCGGGTCATATAGAGAATATCCACCTCCGGCATCACTTCTTCGATGCTGTCGTGCACACTCCACGCAATGCCCTTTTCATCAAGCATATCCAGAATGTACTGCGGCATCGCAAGTGCTGTGGGGGCGATAAACAGGAAGCGGTTACCGCTGAATTTCGCCAGCGCCTGCGCCAGGGAGTGCACCGTGCGGCCATATTTCAGATCGCCGACCATCGCGATATTCAGATTTTCCAGACGGCCCTGGGTTTCCTGAATGGTAAACAGATCGAGCAGGGTCTGGGTTGGATGCTGGTTCGAGCCATCCCCGGCGTTCAGTACCGGGATGCCGCCGGAAAACTCCGTCGCCAGTCGCGCCGCGCCCTCCTGCGGGTGACGCATGACAATCGCATCGACATAGGTGCTGATCACCGAAATGGTGTCCGCCAGCGTCTCGCCTTTTTTGCCAAGCGACGTGTTGCTGCTGTCAGAGAAGCCCACCACGCTGGCCCCTAAGCGATGCATGGAGGTTTCAAAAGAGAGACGCGTGCGCGTGGAGGCTTCAAAAAAGCAGCTGGCGATCACTTTGTGCTTCAGCAGCTCCGGCTGTGGCGTGGCCTTCAGACTGGCGGCGGTTGCCAGCACCCGTTCCAGTTCTTCGCGACTGAGATCATTTATGGAAATGATATGTTTTTGATAGAGCGGATTAGCCATCGTTCTCTCCTGACGCCTGCGCAAAAAAAAGCCCCTCAAAATGAGGGGCTGTGAATATCATGAGCAACGGGAAGAAAAACGGCAGGCCTGCGTCTGTTTTCAGACGCGGTAAGACGCGATGTCGTACGCAGTTGACCATGCTTTCCTCCCGGCAAATTGCCCGGCATTATACTCAGCTGCTTTCGCGGATCAAGTGATTCAATGCACGATTTGTATAAGGCAAACGGTTATTCTGCATATTAATGCATTCTTAGTAGATAGTTAACGCGCTTGTGCACCAGCGCCGTGCGAGACACGTCCCGCGGTGCGACCCAGACAATGCTGCTGCTCGCCACCACGCCGAGGATGTCCGGGATCGCATGGTAATCGAGTATTCTGGCGACGGCGCGGCCATATCCGGCGGCAGTATGGATAAGGATAAACTCGCTGTTGTGCTCGACGCTGACCACCATTTCCGACACGGAACGCGCGGCATCGGGTGCCGGGCGTAACTGTGGATTCACGGAATAAATCTTTTGTCCCTTCGCATTGCGAATTTTTATCACGCCCAGCAGCTTTAACAGCCGCGAAACGGTGGACTGGCTGATGCTGTCAAAACCGTGCAGCTGTAAATCGCGGCGGATCGCCTCCTGCGATAAATAGCTTTTTTCCACAATAAGACGCTGGCAGACAGCGAGCTGAAGTTGCTCTCTGGCGGTGCATTCTGCGTATTCCTTCATCGTTTTATTCCAGTTAGTTGCCAAAATGCCCGGTGGCGCACGCCATCCGGCGAAAACTAGAGCAGGGCGCCGAGACTCAGCACAACGGTGATCACCACCGTGAGGATCAACAGCAACGGCGCAACCCATTTCAGGTAACGCACATAAGGTACGCGCGCAATGGCCAGGCCGCCCATCACAACGGCAGAAGTTGGTGTGATCAGATTCACAATGCCGGAGGCGGACTGGTAGGCGGTGACCACCAGATCGCGATTGACGTTAGCAAAATCTGCCAGCGGCGCCATGATCGGCATGGTCAGCACCGCCAGCCCCGATGAGGACGGCACCAGGAAAGAGAGCACCACTTCCAGCCAGTACATCACATTGATAAAGGCGACGGTGGACAGCCCGCTGACCAGTCCTTCGGCGCTGTGCAAAATGGTATGGGTGATCATGCCTTTGTCCATGATCACCACGATGCCGCGCGCGATGCCGATGATCAGCGCCACGCCGAGCAGATCCCGCGCGCCGTTAATAAAGGTGGAGGTCAGATCCTCTTCGCTCATGCGGGCGATCAGCCCGACGACGATCGCCGCCGCCAGAAATACCGCCGAGATCTCCGCCATCCACCAGCCGAGCACCGCTACACCGTAGATCATTACCGCGAAGGCCAGCGCGAAGATCACCAGGATGAGCTTGCGTACCGGGGTAAATTCCAGCATCTCCTGCGGCTTATCACCGAGAAAATGCGCGCGGTTTTCTTCCAGCTTATCAGCCACGATCGAGCAGGCCGGATCCTGGCGTACTTTACGGGCATAGCGCATCACCCACGCCACGCAGATTAGCCAGCCCACCGCCAGCAACAGTACGCGCAGTAAGATGCCGTTGGTAAAGGGGATCCCGGCGGCGTTGGCGGCGATCACCGTGGCAAAAGGATTGATGGTGGATCCAAGCGTGCCGATCCCCGCGCCCAGCAGAATGGTCGAGGCAGCCACCAGCGGATCGAAACGCGCCGCCAGCATCACCGGCACCAGCAGGGTATAAAACGGCAGTGATTCTTCAGCCATGCCGTAAATAGTACCGCCAGCGGCAAACAGCCCCATCAGGATCGGGATCATCCACTCTTCGTGGCCGTGCAGTTTCAGGGTAACGCGGGCGATCCCGGCATCGATCGCTCCGGTTTTCGTGACGATCCCCAGAAAGCCGCCGATGATCAGAATAAAGAGTGCCACGTCAATCGCGCCCGCCTGCCCGGTGACGGGATCGTACAGCCCGCCGATGGGGGCCATCAGCACGGCAACCAGCCCCTGCGGATGGGCCGCAACCTGTGCGTAAGTGCCGGCCACCGGCACTTCTTTGCCGAGCGTCTCATTCATCATCATCTGATACTGACCGGCGGGGACGATCCAGCTCAGCGCGGCGACCAGCGCGATCAGGATAAATAAAATGGTGTAAGCGGAAGGAAATTTGAACTTGCCCATGGGGTGATCTCCCTGTGCGGGCGCGCCAGCTCACCGGCGCGCCCGGATAATTACTCGCCGAGTGTCGCCACCATGACCGCTTTAATGGTGTGCATTCTGTTTTCTGCTTCGTCAAAAACGATGGAATTCGCCGATTCAAACACCTCTTCGGTGACTTCCAGCCCCTTCAGCCCGTACGCCATTTCGATTTCCCGGCCCATAGTGGTGTGCTCGTTATGGAACGCGGGCAGGCAGTGCATAAATTTGACGTTCGGGTTGCCGGTGGCTGTCACGACGGCACGGTTAACCTGATAGGGCGTCATCAGGCTGACGCGCTCGGCCCAGGCTTCTTTCGGCTCGCCCATCGACACCCACACGTCGGTGTAGAGAAAATCAACGCCGTTCACGCCTTCTTCGACATCTTCCGTCAGCATGATGCGCGCCCCGGTTTCACGGGCAATGGCGCGACACTGCGCCACCAGCGCCTCTTCCGGCCAGAAGGCGCGCGGTGCCACCAGACGGACATCCATGCCCATTTTCGCGGCGCCCACCATCAGATCGTTGCCCATGTTGTTTCGTGCATCCCCCAGATAGGCGAAGCTCAGCTCCGGCAGGGTTTTGCCTGGCGCGTGTTCCAGCATGGTCATCAGGTCGGCGAGGATCTGGGTGGGGTGAAATTCGTTGGTCAGGCCATTCCACACCGGCACGCCCGCAAACTCGCCCAGTTCCTCGACAATCGCCTGGCCGTAGCCGCGGTATTCAATGCCGTCATACATGCGTCCCAGCACGCGGGCAGTATCTTTCATCGACTCTTTGTGGCCGATCTGCGAGCCAGTCGGCCCGAGATAAGTCACCTGCGCCCCTTGATCGAACGCTGCCACTTCAAAGGCGCAGCGGGTGCGGGTGGAGGTTTTCTCGAAGATCAGCGCGATATTTTTCCCGGTCAGGGTTGGCTTTTCACGACCCGCTTTTTTGGCGGCTTTCAGTTCGATGGCCAGATCGATGAGCGACTGGATCTCCGCCGGGGTGTAGTCCAGCAGCTTGAGGAAATTGCGGTTTTTCAGGGAGTGGGACATAAGTATTTCCTTATTCAGATTTTTTACGCCGGATGGCGACTTCGCCTTATCCGGCCTACGATCTGTAGGCCTGATAAGCGCAGCGCCATCAGGCAAAAGGGCTTAAAAATTTAATGCCGGATCAACGTACCTTTCTCGCCTGCGAGGATCGCCGGGCCGTCCGCCAGCGCGCCAATTCCGGCGATGCCGTGGCACTCGTCGACAAAACGGCAACAGGCGGCGACTTTCGGCCCCATCGATCCGGCATCAAAGGTCATCCCGCCAAGCTGCGTTGGCGTGACCTGGGCGAGCGGGCGCTGTCCGGGCATACCCCAATCGACATACACCGCATCGGCGTCAGTGAGGATCAGCAGCGCGTCGGCTTCGATTTGCCGCGCCAGCAGGGCGGCGGAGAGGTCTTTGTCGATCACCGCCTCGATGCCGTGGTAGCCGTCGGCTTTTTCCACCACCGGCACGCCGCCGCCACCGTTGCAGATCACCAGATGGTCACGGCTGATTAGCGCGTTAATGGCATCGCGCTCGACGATGCGCTGCGGCTGGGGCGAAGGCACCACGCGGCGGAAATAGTTGCCGTCGGCTTTAAAGATCCAGCCTTTTTCGGCTTTCAGCGCGGCAGCCTGGGCGTCGTCATACACCGGGCCGATGTATTTGGTCGGGTAATGGAAGGCCGGATCGGCGGCGTCCACTTCGACCTGAGTGAGCAGCACGCTGATCTCGCGCTGCGGCAGCTGGTTCTTCAGCGCCTGTTGCAGCATGTAGCCGATCATTCCCTGGCTTTCCGCGCCGAGCACATCCAGCGGGTACGGCGTAACTTTGTCGTAAGCGCTGTTTTGCAGCGCCAGCAGGCCAACCTGCGGTCCGTTGCCGTGCACCAGCACCACCCGCCAGTCGTGGGTCAGTCGGGCGATGGTTTTCGCCGCGAGCAGAATATTTTTGCGCTGAATATCGGCTTCCAGCGGTTCGCCGCGTTTTAACAGCGCATTGCCGCCAAGGGCGACGACGAGAGTCGGTTTCAGTTCCATGGGGCGTCTCCTTAAATGCCGTCGCGTTCAAGCGGGCAACTCATGCAGCGCGCGCCGCCGCGACCGCGGCCCAGTTCGTCGCCGGGGATCGGCAGCACGGTGATGCCTGCCTTGTCGTATTTTTCGTTGGTCCAGATGTTGCGCTCGTAGCCCACCACCACGCCGGGGCGCAGGGTCAGCACGTTATTGGCGTCGTTCCACTGCTCGCGTTCCGCTTCAAAGGCGTCGCCGCCGGTGGTGATCAGGCGGATCTGCGACACGCCGAGGGCTTTTTCCAGCGCCGTTAACAGACCCGGCTCCTGCAAGCGGCTGATACCGCCGCGCCCGTCCGGCGTCAGCGTCCAGCACTGGGCATCTTTGCGCACCACTTCCGGGTAGACGGAGAAGGTATCGACGTCGATATGGGTCATGACCGTATCAAGGTGCATACAGGAACGGTGCTTCGGCAGCTCGACGGCGATGACCCGCTCGGCCTGACGATGTTTAAACAGCGCGCTGGCGAGGAATTCCACGCCCTGCGGTGTGGTGCGTTCTGACATGCCGATTAATACCGCGCCGCGACCAATGACTAATACGTCACCGCCTTCGATGGTGGCGTGGTCATAATTAATGTTTTCATCGCCGAAATATTTAATAAAATCGCCGTCGGCAAATTGTGGATGCCAGCGATATATGGCGCGCAGATTATTGGTTTCACGCTGACGTGCCGGTTTGGCCATCGGGTTAATAGACACGCCGTTATAGATCCAGCAGGAAGTATCGCGGGTGAATAAATGGTTTGGCAGTGGCTTCATAATAAAGTCATTGGCCGAATGGGTATCCACCACCATATTTTTTATGAACGCCGGAATTTCCCCGTAGGTCAGACCGCCGCTTAAGCGACGCGCCAGTTCGCGATGCGGCATATCCGCCAGCCAGCCGCGCACATCGGCGGCAAAGGCAGGGCCCAGGCGGTAATCTGACACCTGGGTTTGCAGCAGCCAGCCTTTGGCATCCGGCACATCCAGCGTCTGGGTGAGCAGGTCGGTAAGCAGTAAAACTTCCACGCCCTGATCGCGCAGCGTACTGGCAAAAATATCGTGCTCTTCGCCCGCACGCTCAACCGATAACACGTCGTCAAATAACAACTCCTGGCAGTTCGATGGCGTCAGTCTTTTCAGGCTAAGATTAGGGCGATGTAACATCACGCTACGTAATTGGCCAATTTCAGAACCGACATAATGCTTTTCCATATTTATTCCTTGAGCTTTTTTAGAAATAAAGGGGCCAGCGTTATGAAAAACTATTTTCATAACCCTTCGTGTTCAGTTGAATTCGGGAGTCATACTAATCGCTGCTGCTATTAATAATGTGATATTGCTCACGTGAAACCGCCACTGCCGGGATTTATTTCTTATTGCATGATGGGCATCAGAGAATACTCAAATCCATATATTACGGCGGTGAATTGCTACGCAATAATCGCTGTCATTATTTTTAGATGTTAATATTTTGTACAATTAGTTATTAATTCATGTTCATCTATCTAATTGAAATGTATTAATAAAATTAAAATCCCCGCATGGCTATGCAAAACCGCTAATAAATTATTTCGGCGTCAAGCTGAATTAAAAAATAAATATGAAGGTATGTGCCTGAATATGCCGTAAGGCAAAGTGTGAGCGGCAAGTGGTTTTTTTGATAAGCACCGACTTTTCAGCGGGTTGTGAGGGGACACTCTGCGCAGCCGTAACAGGTTATGCAGTTTTAGTGCATATGTCCGGCGAGGGTGTTAACAGGCTGATAACAGGATGTCGGATAAACATGCGCCATCGCAAATCTTTTCCATTTAGAGGTGGTGCAGCAAAAGGATTTTTCGTATAACACATAAAAAATTGAAACGGTGTTTTATATGAGGGGTTCATCATGATCGTTGGCAACATTCACCACCTCCAGTCCTGGTTGCCGCAGGAACTGGCGCAGGCAATCGACTACATCAAGCAGCACGTCACGGATGCGACCCCGATCGGGAAGCATGACATTGATGGCTCGCGCCTGTTTTACCTGGTTTCCGAGGATATGACGCAGCCGTTCGCCGAGCGCCGCGCCGAGTATCACGCGCGTTATCTGGATATTCAGATCGTGCTGAAAGGCCAGGAAGGGATGACGTTCAGTACCCAGCCGCACGGTACGCCGGACACCGACTGGCTGGCGGATAAAGACATCGCGTTTTTACCCGCAGGCGAGCAGGAAAAAACGGTGGTGCTGAGCGAAGGGGATTTTGTGGTGTTTTATCCAGGGGAAGTGCACAAACCGCTGTGCGCCGTGGGTGAAGCCGCGCCGGTGCGTAAAGTGGTGGTGAAACTGCTGGTGGCGTAATCTTTGCCGGGTGGCGGCTGCGCCTTACCCGGCCTACGGTTCGGATGGTTCACTGATTTGCCGGGCGGACGGCTGCGCCTTACCCGGCCTGCGGCGTTCGTTTCTCCCTCTCCCTGCGGGAGAGGGCCGGGGTGAGGGGGAACTACTCCGCCAGCGTCGCCACCATCACCGCTTTAATGGTATGCATACGGTTCTCCGCCTGATCAAACACCACGCTGTTTGCCGATTCAAACACCTCGTCGGTCACTTCCATGCCGCCGTGCAGGCCATAGGTTTCGGCCATCTGTTTGCCGAGCGTCGTTTGATCGTCGTGAAACGCGGGCAGGCAGTGCAGGAATTTCACCTGCGGGTTGCCGGTCAGCGCCAGCATCTGGCGGTTCACCTGATAGCCGCGCAGTAACGCAATGCGCTCCGCCCACTTTTCTTTCGCTTCGCCCATCGACACCCAGACATCGGTATAAACAAAGTCGGCGCCTTTCACGCCTGCGGCAACATCTTCGGTCAGCGTGATATTCCCGCCGTTTTTCACCGCCAGCGCCGTGCACTCGGCTACCAGGCTCGCATCCGGCCAGCAGGCTTTGGGGGCGACAAGGCGTAGATCCAGGCCAACCAGCGCGGCTGCTTCCAGCATCGAATTGCCCATGTTGTTACGCGCATCACCGGCATACACCAGCGTCATCTCATTGAACGCTTTGCCGGGCAGATGCTCCTGCATGGTGAGCAGATCCGCCAGCAACTGCGTCGGGTGAAACTCATTGGTCAGGCCGTTCCATACCGGCACTCCGGCATATTCTGCCAGGGTTTCAACGACTTCCTGCCCGTAACCCCGGTACTGAATGCCGTCGTACATGCGTCCCAGCACGCGGGCGGTATCCTTAATTGATTCTTTATGCCCAATCTGACTACCGGCTGGACCGAGATAAGTGACGCGTGCGCCCTGGTCAAATGCGGCAACTTCGAAAGAGCATCGTGTGCGTGTTGAGTCTTTTTCGAAGATGAGCGCGATGTTTTTGCCAGTAAGCTTCTGTACTTCTTTGCCTTTTTTCTTGTCGGCTTTCAGTTGCGCGGCGAGCGCCAGCAGGGCGTGGATTTCAGCGGGTGTAAAATCGAGCAGTTTAAGAAAGTGCTTCCGGAATAATGCAGACATATTTCCCTCACATGGCTTAGGCCACTTATTGAATTAAAATTCACTTTATATGTGTAAATATTCATTTGCAACCCTGTTTAACAAATCTTTTCGGTCAGGAGTGGAGGCATTGTCAGTGGTGTGTGAAAATAAGAGTATCTGCCGCACATTAAGAGGAACGAGCCATGGCAAACCCGGAGCAACTGGAAGAGCAACGCGAAGAAACGCGTTTGATTATTGAAGAACTGCTGGAAGATGGTAGCGATCCTGACGCGCTGTACACCATTGAGCATCATCTTTCCGCTGACGATTTTGAAACGCTGGAGAAAGTCGCGGTTGAAGCGTTCAAACTGGGTTATGAAGTGACCGAGCCGGAAGAGCTGGAAGTGGAAGAAGGCGAAGTGGTGATCTGCTGTGACATCCTGAGCGAATCCGCGCTCAAGTCAGAGCTGATCGATGCGCAGGTTGAGCAACTGATGACGCTGGCAGAAAAATTCGACGTTGAATACGACGGCTGGGGAACCTATTACGAGGATCCAAACGGCGAAGAAGGCGACGACGAAGATGATGAAGATCTGGTGGACGAAGACGACGACGGTGTTCGCCACTAAGTAAGACGTGCGGCGGCGCTCGCTGCCGCACAGCCATTCCCCTCACTCCCAAAAAAACAACCACAAAAACTCCTATTAATGCACCATTTCTGGCAGGTGCGCCCGCATCCGATGTTGCGTAACATATGCCTCCTTTTTTTCACAATAAACGTTTAACAACCTTTGCAGAGAGCCAGGATGAAACTGTCACGGATCGTCATACCGCTTGTCGTTGTTGTTGTCGCCACTGTCGTCGGTTTTTTTATCGGCGCCCGCCCTACGCATAGCGGACTCACCGATGAGCAGCAATTTGACGCCGCGATGTCGCAATTCCCTTCCTTTATGGTGCTCAAAGAGCAAGAGCCGGCGTACTGGTCCACGCTGCGCACTCGCGCGCTGACGATGCAGAAAGAGGGAAAAACGGAGCAACAAATCATCGACGTCATCCAGCCGGAAATTTTGCAGATCCAGATCTCGCGTCTGCAATCGGCCCCGGACGATCAGGTGGTGCGTTATATGAAAGTGAATATGGAGCAGACGGCGGCGATCCAGAAAGTCAGTGATGATGACTGTTACCGTTTCCTGTTCCCGACCGTGAAAGGCGGCATCAACCCGATGCGTGTCCTGCCGAAAGAAATGCTGACTTACCGCGCCACGGTGGATGCTGAGATGATGCGTTCGGCTTACGGAGCGGGCAAACACACCGCGACGCCGCAGGAGCAGGAACGTGCCCAGCAGGATCTCCAGCCGGTTGCCGACAAGCTGATGCAGAAATATGGCGCTGATGTAGCCATCCTGTCAGAGCCGCAGAAGGGTGTCGGAAAAGAGAAACTGACCTGCGATATGGTAGAAGAATTGTGGAGCAACGTGCTGGCCTTACCGGCCGATAAAGCCGCGGGTATTGTGCGCTTTATGATGGCGCATTAACGCCACGCCGATAAGCCCTCCCGCAGGGGAGGGCCAGATGACCAGCATTTACAACGTCTTCAGCATGCGGACTTCGCAGTCCACGTGGCCGGTGCAGCCCAGCGGCGCGTCGATATGCGTAAAGCCCAGGCGCTCATAGAGCGCAATGGCGTCTTTAAGGAAGGCGGTGGTTTCGAGATAGCAGCGGGTAAAACCCTGCTCACGGGCAAAATCGAGGGCGGCGAGGGCGAGCTGGCGCGCCAGACCTTTGCCGCGAATGCCCGGCAGGAAATACATTTTTTGCAGTTCGCAAATGTCCGGATCGCTACAGCTCAGCGGCGCGACGCCACCGCCGCCTACCACTTGGCCGTCCTGCTCAACGACCCAGTAAGCGTGGCGGGGCTGGCTGTAGAGCTGAAATAAGACATCCAGATTTGGATCGGCAACGGTGTAGCCTTTATCCGCCGTCAGTCCGAATTCAGCCGACACCTCGCGGATCACGCGGGCAATGGCCGGATTATCTTTTTCCTGGAGAGGGCGAAGCCGTAATTCGCCTGTCATACTGTGTGCATTATTCTGCATGGGATAACCTGGAAACGTGGGACAGTAAAAATCTGTGGACAAGCCCCACTATAAAACAGACCTTGCGAGATGAAAAATAAAAGCCTGCATTAACCCTTTTCCATTTTATTGCCGATATACGGCAATGAAGTACGGCGCAGTACATTGTGCTGCGTGACGTTAATTCCCCCTTTTAATAAGGGTTTTAATCATTCATTTCAGGACGAAAAAGTATGGATTCCTTAAGTAAAACACAGCGTCATCAAATCAAGTTTCACGGGGATGGCGGCAACTATTTTGCAATATGGCTGGTGAATATCTTCCTGTCTGTTATTACCCTCGGCATATATTCGGCCTGGGCGAAAGTCAGAACTTACCGTTATTTTTATGGCAATACCGAACTGGCGGGCGATCGCTTTGATTATCATGCCCGTCCAATGCAAATTCTCATTGGCCGCATCATCGCCTTTGTGGGTATCGTTATTTTTTACCTCTGTTTCCTGGCCAGTGAAGTGCTGGGAATGGTGATCATGCTGGCGTTCATTGCGCTGCTGCCGTGGATTATTATCCGCAGCTGGCGCTTCAATGCCATTATGTCCAGCTACCGTGGTGTCCGTTTTAACTACCTTTGCCGTGTCGGTCGCGCCTACTGGGTATTCCTCGGCTTCCCGTTGCTGGCTTTCGCGGCGCTGATTGTTGTCATATCGCTGTTGAATTTCTTCACCAACCCGATGCTGGGTATTCTGCTGATGGTGGTGATTTTTGTGCCGGGTGCAATCCTCATCCAGGGGATTAATTCCGCGCTGACGTACGACCTCTACGTGAACAACCTTTTCTTTGGCGATGCCGCGTTCAAAGGCGACATGAATAAAGACGCCTTTGTGAAAATGGCATTTAAAGCCGCGCTCTTTGTGGTGCCGGTGCTGATTATCCTCGGGCTGATCTTTGCCAAAATGTTTTACTCCATCATGCAGGCGAGCTTATACGGCGGGACTGAAGATGCGATCGCCATGATGGTGCTCAGCAATATGGGCCTGATTATCCTGGCGTATCTGGTGGCACTGGCTGGCGGCATGGCGGCGGCGGCCTGGCTGATTGTCGCGCACCGTAACTACGTGGCGAATCAGACCACGCTGAACGGCGGCGCGCTGCGTCTGCACTCCAGTATGAAATTCACCTCTTACCTCGGCCTGCTGTTCACCAATGCGCTGATCGTCATCTTCTCTTTAGGCATTGCGTCGCCATTTGCCCATGTGCGTCATGCGCGCTACGTGCTGCAAACGCTGGAAGTGGAAGGCGATCTGGATCAGCTGACCGTGCACGCCCATGGCGAGAAAGCGCCTGCTGCCGTGACGGAAGAACTGGTGCAGGCTCTGGATATCAATGTCGGCCTCTGATCTCAGCGGCTTTTATCAGTATCCCGGTCGGGCTGCCCGTGAGGCGGCCCGTCTGACGTTGCATGACGGGGCGGTGACGCTGCATCGGGACAGCGGCGACGAAACGTATCCGCTGGCGGCGCTGACGGTGTCAGAGGCGCTGGGGGAGATTCCGTTGTCCCTCACCTTTGCCGACGGCGGCCGCTTTGCGCCCGGTGACGATAAAACCTTTCGCCAGTGGTATTTCCGTCACCGGCGTCCGGGGCTGGTCCACCGGTTAGAGCAGCACAAACGTGGTGTGGTGGCGATGCTGTTCGCCACCGTGCTGGTGGGCGTGTTTTACGTCTGGGTGCTGTTGCCGTGGCTGAGCAGCGTGATTGCCAGCCAGTTGCCGGTCAGTATCGAGCAGCAGCTTGGCCGCTACAGCGCGACTTATCTGGAAGAGCAGGGGCTGACGGAGAGCAAACTGAGTACGGCGCGTCAGCAGCAGTTGCAGACGCTGTTCCGGGCAGTGATCCCTGCGGATATGCGCGAGCAGACCGGGCTGCGCCTGCGCATCATGCATTTCCCGCTCGGGGCGAATGCGCTGATGCTGCCGGACGGCACCATGATGCTCAGCGACCAGCTGGTGCGACTGGCGAAAAGCGACGATGCGCTGGCCGCCGTAATGCTGCATGAGATCGGCCATTACCGTTACCGACATTCGATGCAGATGGTGGTGCGCTCATCGCTGATCTCTATCACCATGATGTGGGTGATGGGCGACGTCAGCGGGATCGGCGATACCCTGTTACAGTCGGCGGTGTTGGTGAACGAGCTGCGCTTTTCGCGGCGCATGGAGAGCGAGGCGGACCGTTTCGCGCTGGAGGAGATGCAGCGCCAGGGACGACCGTTAAGCGCGATGCTGCAAATCTTCACCGCGCTGGGCGAGCAGGGTAAGGATGACGAGAAGTGGGCGATCCCGGACTGGCTCAGCACGCATCCTGCGATGCAGGAGCGGCTGGAGACCATCCGCAATGCTGCACAGTAAAACGCATAAAAAAACCGGGCGCAGAGGCCCGGTTTTTTTTATCAGGGATACACCGCTTACAGCGCGGCGATCACGCCCTGTTGCTCAATCAGCTTCGCTTTGGCCTGGGCAAATCCGTCCAGACGCTCACGCTCTTTGGCAACCACGGCTTCCGGCGCGCGCGCCACAAAACCTTCGTTACCCAGTTTGCTTTCGATTTTCGCGATTTCCTGCTCGATCTTCGCCACTTCTTTTGCCAGACGTTCCAGCTCAGCGGCTTTGTCCACCAGACCGGCCATCGGGATCAGCAGCTCGGCACCGTCAACGATTTTGGTGACCGATACCGGCCCTTTATCGTCGGCAGGCAGCACGGTGATGCTTTCCAGACGCGCCAGCGTTTGCAGGAAGCTACGGTTTTCCGTCACGCGACGGATCACCGCCTCGCTGCAACCGCGCAGCAGCAATGCCAGCGGTTTTGCAGGGGAGAGGTTCATCTCAGCACGAATATTACGCACCGCGACGATCGCCTGTTTCAGCCACTCGGTATCCGCCAGCGCCGCGTCGTCTGCCAGTGCCGCATCAAACTGCGGGAAGGGTTGCAGCATGATGGTGTCGGCGGTAATGCCTTTCAGCACTTTCACACGCTGCCAGATGGTTTCGGTGATGAACGGAATAATCGGGTGCGCCAGACGCAGCAGACCTTCCAGTACCGTCACCAGCGTATTACGCGTGCCGCGCAGTTCCGCTTCAGAACCGCCGTTCATTACCGGCTTGGTCAGCTCCAGATACCAGTCACAGAACTGGTTCCAGGTGAACTCGTACAGAATGCCCGCGGCGATGTCGAAGCGGTAGCTGTCCAGCGCTTCACGGTAGGCTTTCACCGTGCGGTTGAACTCGGCGAGGATCCAGCGATCCGCCAGCGACAGCGTCAGTTCGCCGCCGTTGAAGCCGCAATCCTGATCTTCGGTGTTCATCAGCACAAAGCGGCTGGCGTTCCACAGTTTGTTACAGAAGTTACGGTAACCTTCCAGACGCTTCATGTCCCAGTTGATGTCGCGGCCGGTTGAGGCCAGCGCCGCCAGGGTGAAACGCAGGGCGTCGGTGCCGTGCGGCTCGATGCCGTCCGGGAACTGTTTCTCGGTACGCTTAGCGATTTTTTCCGCCAGTTGCGGCTGCATCATGTTGCCGGTGCGTTTTTCCAGCAGATCCGGCAGCGAGATCCCGTCCACCATATCCAGCGGGTCAATGACGTTGCCCTTGGATTTAGACATCTTCTGGCCTTCGTCATCACGGATAAGACCGGTCATGTAGACGGTTTTAAACGGTACCTGCGGCTTGCCGTTTTCATCTTTGATGAAGTGCATGGTCATCATGATCATGCGCGCGATCCAGAAGAAGATAATGTCAAAGCCGGACACCATCACCGAGGTCGGGTGGAACTGGCGCAGCGCGTCAGTGTTTTCCGGCCAGCCGAGGGTGGAGAAGGTCCACAGCGCGGAGGAGAACCAGGTGTCGAGCACATCTTCGTCCTGGCGCAGGGCGATGTCGGCAGACAGGTTGTTTTCGCTGCGCACTTCTTCTTCCGTGCGGCCAACGTAGACGTTGCCGTCGTTGTCGTACCATGCCGGAATACGGTGGCCCCACCAAAGCTGGCGGGAGATACACCAGTCCTGAATATCACGCATCCAGGAGAAGTACATGTTTTCGTACTGCTTAGGTACAAACTGGATGTCGCCGTTTTCTACCGCTTCCACCGCCGGTTTGGCCAGCACGTCCGCACGGACATACCACTGGTCGGTCAGCATCGGCTCGATCACCACGCCGCCACGGTCGCCGTAAGGCACGGTCAGGTCGTGCGGTTTGATCTCTTCCAGCAGGCCGAGGGCATCAATGGCCGCCACTACCGCTTTACGCGCCGCAAAACGCTCCAGATTCTGGAACTGCGCCGGGATAGCGCCTGAGTAAACGTCGGATTCGTTGCCTTTGGTGTCGTACACTTCGGCTACGTCACGAATGTCGCCGTCAAAGGTCAGGATGTTGATCATCGGCAGCTGGTGACGACGACCCACTTCGTAGTCGTTAAAATCGTGCGCCGGGGTGATTTTCACGCAGCCGGTGCCTTTGGTCATGTCGGCGTGCTCATCGCCGACGATCGGGATGCGACGATCCACCAGCGGCAGCATCACGAATTTGCCGATCAGATCTTTATAACGCGGATCTTCCGGGTTCACCGCCACGCCGGTATCGCCCAGCAGGGTTTCCGGACGGGTAGTGGCGACCACCAGATAATCTTTACCGTCAGCGGTTTTCGCGCCGTCAGCCAGCGGATAGCGGATATGCCACATGGAGCCTTTCGACTCGCGGTTTTCCACTTCCAGATCGGAGATAGCGGTGCGCAGCTTCGGATCCCAGTTCACCAGGCGTTTGCCACGGTAAATCAGATCTTCTTTATACAGACGCACGAAGACTTCTTTGACGGCGTTGGACAGGCCTTCGTCCATGGTGAAGCGCTCGCGCTCCCAGTCCACAGAGTTACCAAGGCGACGCATCTGACGGGTAATGGTGCCGCCGGATTCCGCTTTCCACTGCCAGATTTTTTCGATAAAGGCATCGCGGCCATAATCGTGGCGGGTTTTACCTTCTTCGGCGGCAATTTTGCGCTCAACCACCATCTGCGTGGCGATACCGGCGTGATCGGTACCGACCTGCCACAGGGTATTTTTCCCCTGCATACGCTGGTAGCGGATCATGGTATCCATGATGGTTTGCTGGAAGGCGTGACCCATATGCAAACTGCCGGTGACGTTCGGCGGCGGGATCATGATGCAGAAGCTTTCCTGGCTTTCATCGCCATTTGGTTTGAAATAGCCCTGCTGCTCCCAGTGCTCGTAAAGCGGCTGTTCGATATCTTGTGGGTTATATGTCTTTTCCATTATTTCCAGGTTGCCGTATTCAGGTTAAAACCAGCCAGGCGATAGGCTTTATAGCGCTCGCGGGCCAGTTGTTTCAAAGTTTCTTCGTAGGGGACGAAGTCTACCACTTCTGTGAAAGCGGTGGCAAAATCTGCGAAGTTAACGCGTAAAGCGATTAACAGATCGCGCGGGCTGCTGTTGCGTTTCTGCGGCCAGGCGATTTCCACCGGCGCGCCGCCCCGTGGTCCTTCTCCCGCCAGATTATGCGGCACAAAGCTTTCCGCCGGACGCGCCCACAGGGCCTCGTCAAGGCGGATCGCCTGTTGTTCATCTTCGCAGGCGATCAGCACGCGCTTGCCGTTGCGCCAACGTTCCGCGGCAATTTCACACACCAGTTGTTCAACGGCGCTGAGGCCATCTACGGTGTCGTCATTGTCCAGAAGGTAGAACGTCGCGTTTTTCATGATATGGGGCTTCTTGTGGTGGATTTAAATGCAAAGCCGGGTGGCGCTTTGCTTACCCGGCCTACGGTTGAGAGGCGTGTAGGCCGGGTAAGGCGAAGCCGCCACCCGGCACTTTACATCACTCGTCGCCGTTAAAACCCGCACGATTGAGCAGGAACTGCGACAGCAGCGCCACCGGACGACCGGTTGCGCCTTTGGCTTTCCCGGAGCGCCATGCGGTGCCGGCGATGTCGAGGTGCGCCCAGTTATATTTACGGGTAAAGCGCGCCAGGAAGCAGCCCGCGGTGATTGCACCGCCAGGGCGGCCGCCAATGTTCGCCATATCGGCAAAATTGGACTCCAGCTGTTCTTGGAATTCATCGGCCAGCGGCAGACGCCACGCGCGGTCGCCCGCCTGTTCGGACGCGCCGATCAGTTCATGCGCCAGCGGATTGTGGTTCGACATCAGACCGGTGATGTGATGGCCCAGTGCGATCACGCAGGCACCGGTGAGAGTCGCCACGTCGATTACCGCTTCCGGATCAAAACGTTCAACGTAGGTCAGCACGTCGCACAGCACCAGACGGCCTTCGGCGTCGGTGTTCAGCACTTCCACCGTCTGACCGGACATGGTGGTCAGCACATCACCCGGACGATAGGCCCGTCCGCCAGGCATGTTTTCACAGCCCGCCAGCACGCCGACGACGTTAATCGGCAGCTGTAGCTCGGCGACCATACGCATCACGCCGTACACCGCCGCCGCGCCGCACATATCGTACTTCATCTCGTCCATGCCTTCGGCAGGCTTGATGGAAATACCGCCGGAGTCGAAGGTCAGGCCCTTACCCACCAGCACAATCGGACGCGCGTCTTCGTCGCTGCTGCCTTTGTATTCAATAACGGACATCAGGGATTCATTCTGCGAACCCTGACCGACCGCCAGATAAGAGTGCATACCCAGCTCGCGCATCTGCTGCTCGCCAATCACGCGAGTGACGACGTTCTTGCTGAAGGAGTCTGCCAGCTGGCGCGCCTGCGAAGCCAGATAGCCCGCATTACAGATATTTGGCGGCATATTGCCGAGATCTTTCGCCGCTTTAATACCGGCGGCAATCGCCAGGCCGTGCTGAATAGCGCGCTCGCCGCTGGTCAGTTCACGGCGGGTCGGTACGTTGAACACCATTTTACGCAGCGGACGACGTGGTTCGCTTTTCGTGGTTTTCAGCTGATCGAAGCTGTACAGCGTCTCCTTTGCCGTCTCAACCGCCTGGCGTACTTTCCAGTAGGTATTACGGCCTTTGACGTGCAGTTCCGTCAGGAAGCACACCGCCTCCATGGAGCCGGTATCATTCAGGGTATTTATCGTTTTCTGAATCACCTGCTTATACTGACGCTCATCCAGCTCGCGCTCTTTGCCACAGCCAATCAGCAAAATACGTTCGGAAAGCACGTTAGGAACATGGTGAAGCAATAACGTTTGTCCCGGTTTACCTTCCAGTTCGCCGCGACGCAGCAGCGCACTGATATAGCCATCGCTTATTTTATCGAGTTGTTCGGCGATGGGAGAAAGTCGGCGTGGTTCAAATACGCCAACAACGATGCAGGCACTCCGCTGTTTCTCCGGGCTACCGCTTTTTACACTGAACTCCATGCACTACGCTCCTGAATCTTAAAGACAACAGCCATGGCTACGGATAGAATTGCAAGCTTTCGTAACTCATGTCCGCTGTTGCGGTGACTTCGTGTTAATCTTAACGTTATTACGGTTCAACACGTCAGAACTTATTCTAAACCGCGAATCCGCTGAGTTTTGTTATCTTAGCGATGATTTCAACGACTCAAGAGAATAAATGACGTTTAAGCCATGAAACAAGCGATTTTCCTGCAAAAAACGGGTTTTTACGGGCGTATTTAAAGTGATAATCATAAGATATTTGGTGCGGGAGACGCTCAAAAGCCAGTTGGCGATCCTATTCATCCTGCTTCTGATTTTCTTCTGTCAGAAACTGGTCAGGATCCTCGGCGCGGCGGTGGACGGTGAGATCCCGACAAACCTGGTGCTCTCTTTACTGGGGTTAGGCGTGCCTGAAATGGCGCAGCTGATCCTGCCGCTCAGCCTGTTCCTCGGGCTGCTGATGACGTTGGGTAAACTCTACACCGACAGCGAAATCACGGTGATGCATGCGTGCGGACTGAGCAAAGCGGTGCTGGTGAAAGCGGCGATGATCCTCGCGCTGTTTACCGGCATCGTGGCGGCAGTGAACGTTATGTGGGCCGGGCCATGGTCGGCGCGTCACCAGGATGAAGTGCTGGCGGAAGCCAAAGCTAACCCTGGTATGGCGGCGCTGGCGCAGGGCCAGTTCCAGCAAGCCACTGACGGCAGTTCGGTGCTGTTTATCGAAAGCGTGGACGGCAGCCGCTTTAACGACGTCTTCCTCGCGCAGATCCGCCCGAAAGGGAACGCCCGCCCGTCAGTGGTGGTTGCGGACTCCGGCGAACTGTCGCAGAAAAAAGATGGCTCGCAGGTCGTGACCCTCTCCAAAGGCACGCGCTTTGAAGGCACAGCGCTGCTGCGCGATTTCCGCATTACCGATTTCCAGGACTATCAGGCGATTATCGGTCATCAGGCCGTGGCGCTGGACCCGGATGATACCGAGCAGATGGGCATGCGTACGCTGCTCAACACCGATAACAAACGTGCTAACGCCGAGCTGCACTGGCGCTTAACGCTGATCTTCACCTGCTTTATGATGGCGCTGATGGTGGTGCCGCTATCGGTGGTGAACCCGCGTCAGGGCCGTGTGCTGTCGATGCTGCCGGCAATGCTGCTCTATCTGGTGTTCTTCCTGCTGCAAACGTCCCTGAAGTCCAACGCGGCGAAAGGACGAATCGATCCGTTGATTTGGATGTGGGCCGTCAACCTGCTGTATCTGGCACTGGCGATTGGCCTGAACCTGTGGGACACGGTGCCGATGCGCCGTCTGCGCGCCCGTTTCACGCGTAAAGGAGCGGTATAATGCAGGCATTTCGCGTACTTGACCGCTATATCGGTAAAACCATTTTTACCACCATCATGATGACGCTGTTCATGCTGGTGTCGCTTTCCGCCATTATCAAATTTGTCGATCAGCTAAAGCGCGCCGGGCAGGGCAGTTATGACGCGCTGGGCGCGGGCATGTACACCGTGCTCAGCGTTCCAAAAGATATTCAAATCTTCTTCCCGATGGCAGCCCTGCTGGGCGCGCTGCTCGGTCTGGGGATGCTGGCGCAGCGCAGCGAACTGGTGGTGATGCAGGCATCCGGCTTTACCCGTATGCAGGTGGCGCTGTCGGTGATGAAAACCGCGATCCCGCTGGTGCTGCTGACCATGGCGATGGGGGAATGGGTGGCACCGCAGGGTGAGCAGATGGCGCGTAACTACCGCGCACAGCAACTCTACGGCGGCTCGCTGCTTTCCACCCAACAGGGCTTATGGGCGAAAGACGGCAATAACTTTGTGTATATCGAGCGCGTGACCGGCGATGCTTCCCTTGGCGGCGTCAGCATTTACGGCTTTAACGATCAGCGCCGCTTGCAGTCTGTGCGTTATGCAGCGTCAGCCACTTTCGATGCAAAAGCTAAAGTTTGGCGTTTATCGCAGGTGGATGAATCGAATCTCACCGATCCGAAACAGATCACCGGCTCCCAGACGGTGAGCGGCACCTGGAAAACCAACCTGACGCCGGACAAACTGGGTGTGGTGGCGCTGGATCCGGATGCGCTGTCGATCAGCGGTCTGCGGGATTACGTGAAATACCTCAAGTCCAGCGGCCAGGATTCCGGGCGCTATGAACTGAACATGTGGAGCAAGATCTTCCAGCCGCTGTCGGTTGCGGTCATGATGCTGATGGCGCTGTCGTTTATCTTCGGGCCGCTGCGTAGTGTGCCGATGGGCGTGCGCGTGGTCACCGGTATCAGCTTCGGCTTCGTGTTCTACGTGCTGGATCAGATTTTCGGCCCGCTGACGCTGGTGTACGGCATTCCGCCGATCATCGGCGCGCTGCTGCCAAGCGCCTCGTTCTTTGCCATCAGTCTGTGGCTGATGCTGCGACGTTCCTGATCCGCTTTCCCCTCTCTGTACCGGAGAGGGGCATCCCCCCGATAATTCTGTACTTTGCGACGTTCTCTGCTACGCCGACTATGCTATGCATACGGTTAACCAAAATATCAGGTAGTTATGTCCAGATTTTTCTTTAATGACCGCAAACAGTTGGTCAACGACGCCATCGAAGGCCTCGTCATCTCCGCCCCTCACGCCAATCTCGTCCGCCTTGATATTGATCCTGCCATTCGCGTTGTCGCCCGCAGCGACTGGAGCAAAAGCCGCGTGGCGGTGATCTCCGGCGGCGGCTCCGGTCATGAACCGGCTCATGCGGGCTTTGTGGGCAAAGGTATGCTGACCGCTGCCGTCTGCGGCGATGTGTTTGCCTCGCCAAGCGTGGACGCCGTGCTGAACGCTATCGTGGCGGTAACCGGCGATCGTGGCTGTCTGCTGATCGTCAAAAACTACACCGGCGATCGCCTGAACTTCGGCCTCGCGGCAGAGAAAGCTAAGCGCTACGGCCTGAAAGTCGAGATGGTGATCGTCGCCGACGACATCGCGCTACCGGACAACAAACAGCCGCGTGGTATCGCCGGTACGGCGCTGGTGCATAAAGTAGCCGGATTCGCCGCCGAACAGGGCAAATCCCTCAGCGAAGTGCGCGACCTGGCGCAGCAGGCCAGTGACAATGTCTGGAGCCTTGGTCTTGCGATGGAAACCTGCAACCTGCCGGGCAGCGATGGCGAAGAAGAAAACCGTATTCAGCGCGGTCAGGTGGAACTGGGCCTCGGCATTCACGGCGAACCCGGTGCCACTACCGTCGACACGCACAACAGCAAAACGCTGATCGACACCCTGGTCGGCCCGTTAAAAGAGAAGGCAGGCAATGACCGCGTGGCGGTGCTGATCAACAACCTCGGCGGCGTCTCTGCCCTGGAAATGGCGCTGCTCACCAAAGAGCTGGCGCACTCGGCGTTAAAAGATCAGATCGCCTATCTGGTTGGCCCTGCGCCGCTGGTCAGCTCGCTGGATATGAAAGGCTTCTCGCTGTCGCTGCTGCGTCTTAACGACACCTTTGAAAAAGCGCTGTGCGCCGATGTTGAAACCGTCGGCTGGCAGAAGCCGGTCGCCTTTGCGCCGATGCGCACCGTCAGCCATAACGCCATTCACGACAATCTTGAGATCCATCCGTCCGAAAACCCGCAGGTGAAAGCGCTGGTACAGACCGCCACCGACACGCTGATCGGCCTTGAGAACCGCCTTAACGCGCTGGATGCCAAAGTGGGCGATGGCGATACCGGTTCGACTTTTGCCGAAGGCGCGCGCGATGTGGCGCAACTTCTGGCGAACGGCAAGTTGCCGCTTAATAACACCGGGCAACTGATGCAACTGGTGGGTGAACGTCTGGCGACGGTGATGGGCGGCTCCAGCGGCGTGCTGATGTCGATCTTTTTCACTGCCGCCGGACAGGCGATCCACGACGGGCAGCCGCTGGCGGAGGCGCTGTTAAGAGGGCTGAAGCAGATGAAGCATTATGGTGGTGCCGATCTGGGCGACCGCACGCTGATTGACGCGCTGCAACCGGCGCTGGAAGCACTGCGCGATCATGATCTGACGGCAGCCATCAGCGCGGCGAAAAAGGGCGCAGAAGCTACCGCATCGATGCAAAAAGCGGGGGCGGGACGATCGTCTTACGTGAACCGCGAGAACCTGGAAGGGGTGACCGATCCGGGCGCGGTCGCGGTGGCAGAAGTCTTTGCTGCTCTGAAGAAGGTCTAAATACGCAGGCCCGGCAAGCTACGCGCCGCCGGGCGTTTTATCCTTTAAAAATCCGCTTTTAACACCACGCGATAACGGGCTTTGCCGTCACGCACATGTCGCAGCGCATCGTTGATTTTTGACATCGGGAACAGCTCGGTGGTCGGTGCCACCTGCGCACGACCGGCAAACTTCATCAGCTTGCGCAGTTCGTACGGCGTACCGGTGGCAGAGCCGGAGATGCTGCGATCGCCGCCAATCAGCGTGAACGCCGGCACCGGCAGCGGTTTCAGCACCGCGCCCACAGTATGGAAGTTACCGCCGTAGGCCAGCGCTTCAAAGTACGGCTGCCACTCAAGATCGACGTTAACGGTGTTGATGATCAGATCAAACTGACCGGCCAGCGCTTTCAGGGCTTCCGGATCGCGGCTGTTCACCACTTTATCCGCGCCAAAACCACGCACTTCCGCTTCTTTGGCCGGGTTAGAGCTGAACGCCGTGACTTCGCAGCCCATCGCGCGCAGCAGTTTAATGGCGATGTGGCCCAGGCCGCCGATGCCGATCACGCCGACACGGCTGGTGGCGGTGACATGATGCATCAGCAGCGGTTTGAACACCGTGATACCGCCGCACAGCAGCGGGCCTGCGGTCTCAATATCAATGCTGTCCGGCAGCGGGATCACCCATTGCCAGTCGGCACGAATTTTTTCAGCAAAACCGCCACGGTTTAAAATGGTCGGCACCGCGCCTTCCAGACAGTTGATCTGGTTACCGCTGATACAGGCATCGCAGTGCCCGCAGCTGCGCGCTGTCCAGCCGATACCCACACGTTGGCCCACTTTCAGGCCTTTGTCCTGTGCGTCACGGCCAAGGGCCACCACGCGACCAATCACTTCGTGACCTGCCACTAACGGGTACTGCGACATGCCCCACTCGTTGTCGATCATCGACAAATCAGAGTGGCAGATGCCGCAGTAATCAACCTGCACTTCAACGTCAGCCGGCAGCAGTTCACCCGCATCGAATTCCTGTAATTCCAGATCGGCACCGGCCTCGGGCGCGGCGTAACTTTTTATGATGCTCATCACAATTTCCTTCGGTTGGCATTGATTAGAAAGAAGTGTAGAGCATTCCGCGAGGGGCGACTTGGCAATAGAGGGGGTGAAACGTCACGCTTTGTGTAAGAGGGTATTTAGCCACCGCGTCTTATACTTCATCCTGATTGATCCTCACCCTGAACGGAGAACCCAATGACTTTACGCGCGGCAATCGTGTTGCTGGCGGGCGGGATGCCTTTTTTCGCCCTCGCCCATAACTTTGTGGAAGGAGAACGCGTGCCGCCGGTCGGCGTGGCGGATCGCGGCGAGTTGCAGCTCCGGCAGGAGGCGATCCGCTATCAGGCCTGGAACAGCGCGCGGCTGGGCGGAAAAGTGGGCGTGGTGCTGCATATGGCGGGACGGCTGTCGGCTAAAGATCAGAACGCCGCGCTGATCGACGCCATCGGCAAGGCGAAGCTGCCTGCGAGCCGCTTCGCGGTCACCACCATCGTTAATACCGATGACGCTATCCCCGGCAGCGCGCTGTTTGTGCGTCGCAGTCTGGAGGAGAGCAAACGGGAAACCCCCTATGCGCAGTTCGTGGTGGACGATCGCGGTGCTGCGTTGCGCGCCTGGCAGCTACAGCCGGGTGGTTCCGCTATCGTGGTGCTGGATAAGGACGGGCGGGTGCGCTTTGCGAAAGACGGCGCGCTGACCGCCGCCGAGGTGGATCAGGTCATGACGTTACTGCATCAGTTGCTGGCGTAATCGTGTATTGTTAAAGCCAGGTAAATAGTTGTGATGATGGCGTTGCGTAAAAGCAAACATCTTTAGATTACGCTACGCTTTCCAGACACAGCAGGATGTAAATAGACAGGCAAGCGGCTGTTCAGGCTGCAAAAGTTCCTGGTCAGATTATTACGGCTTACTGGCAGCCGTGACATGCGCCATTCGCATCAAACCGCCACGACGAGGAACCATGACTGTAACGATGAACGTCAACGCCGATAACTGCCTGAACCATGAAGATGAGCTACAGGCGCTGCGCGAGGCGCTGCAAGTCCGCCTCGATGAACTGCTGCCCGCGGGGCAGCAACAAGACCTCGTTTATACGGCGATGCGCGAAGGCACGCTGGTAGCGGGCAAGCGGGTGCGTCCGCTGCTGCTGGTGCTGGCGGCGCGCGACCTCGGCTGTCATGCCGATCAGCCCGGCCTGCTCGATCTCGCCTGCGCGGTGGAGATGGTCCATGCCGCGTCGCTGATGCTCGACGATATTCCGTGCATGGACAATGCACTGCTGCGTCGTGGTCGTCCCACTATTCACCGCCAGTATGGCGAAAACGTCGCTATTCTCGCCGCCGTGGCGCTGCTCAGTCGCGCGTTCGGCGTGGTGGCGGAAGCCCAGTCGCTGTCTCCCGCCTGCAAAACCCTGGCGGTGGCAGAACTCTCTACGGCGGTCGGACTCCAGGGACTGGTGCAGGGACAGTATCTCGATCTGCACGAAGGCGCAGGCGCGCGTACCGCCGAGTCGATCCTGCTCGCCAATGAACTCAAAACCAGCCGCCTGTTTGATGCCACGCTGCAAATGGCGGCCATCGTCGCCGATGCCCCGCCGCAGGCGCGTCAGCGATTACGCTGTTTCGCGCAGGATCTGGGGCAGGCGTTCCAGTTGCTGGACGATCTGGCAGATGGCCTGAACGGTACCGGTAAAGATATCAATAAAGATCACGGCAAATCGACGCTGGTGGCGATGCTCGGCGCGGATGCCGTGCATCAGCGACTGCGCGACCATCTGCGCAGCGCGGACGAGCATCTGGCCAGCGCCTGCCAGCGCGGCGTCGCCACGCGGCGCTTTATGCACGCCTGGTTCGACAAGCAGATGGCGCTGTTCGGCTAAGACAGGGTTTTCATCTCAGGATGCCATAGCGACTGGAGCGGCAATGAAGGACAGGGAACTGACTCAACGCAAAAACGATCATCTGGATATCGTGCTGGATCCGGCGCGGGCGCTGAAAAAGCGCGGTACCGGTTTTGCTGAATGGCGTTTTGAACACTGTGCGATGCCGGAGCTGCATCTGGATGCGATCGATTTAAGCACCGCGCTGTTCGGCAGAACGCTGCGTGCACCGCTGCTGATAAGCTCGATGACCGGCGGTGCCAGCCGCGCCAGAGAAATCAACCGTCATCTGGCAGAAGCGGCGCAGGCGCTCGGGCTGGCGATGGGCGTCGGCTCCCAACGTGTGGCGCTGGAAAGCGAAGATAACTGGGGGCTGACGCGCGAACTGCGCCTTGCCGCGCCGGATATCCCGCTGCTGGCGAACCTGGGGGCCGCGCAGATCGCCGCGCCTCATGGCATCGACTATGCCCGTCGCGCGGTGGATATGATCGAAGCGGATGCGCTGATTATCCATCTTAATCCGTTGCAGGAAGCCTTGCAGAGCGGCGGCGACCGCGACTGGCGCGGCGTGCTGACGGCCATCGCCCGCACGGTGAACGCGCTGCCGGTGCCGGTGGTGGTAAAAGAGGTCGGCGCGGGGATTTCCGTGCCGGTAGCCCGGCAACTGGCTGACGCGGGGGTGGCAATGCTGGACGTTGCCGGTTCCGGCGGCACCAGCTGGGCAGCCGTCGAAGGTGAACGCGCCGCCACGCCCCACGCCCGTGCGGTGGCAATGGCGTTTGCCGACTGGGGCATTCCCACTGCGCAGGCGCTGCGCGATCTGCATCAGGCGCTGCCGCAGATGCCGCTTATCGCCTCCGGCGGCGTCAGCGACGGCATTGACGTTGCACGCGCCATCGCGCTGGGCGCGACACTCGCAGGGCAGGCCGCTGGCGTGCTCGGCAGCGCCACCGCCTCCGCCGACGCGGTTATCGCCCACTTCCAGATTATTATCGAACAACTGCGGGTCGCCTGTTTCTGCACCGGCAGCGCCAGTCTGCATGCGCTGCGTCAGGCGACGCTGGTGCGCGCCGGGGACGGGGAATGAGCCACTACGCGGTTATCGCGCCCCCGCTCTACAGTCACGTGCGTGCGCTGGAAGCCCTCGCCCAGGCGCTGATCGCCCGCGGGCATCGCGTCACCTTTATGCAGCAGGCGGAAGCGCGTACGCTGCTTGGCGACGCGCGCATCGGTTTTTATCCTCTGGGCGAACGCAGCCATCCCCCCGGCAGCCTGGCGCACACGCTGGAGTTAACCGCGCACCCTTCCGGGATGGGCATTTTTCGGCTGATCGCGGATATGGCGAAAACCAGCGACATGCTGTGCCGCGAACTGCCTGCTGCGCTGCAACAGGCGGGCATCGACGGTCTGATTGTCGATCAGATGGAGGCGGCGGGTGGACTGGTCGCGGACGCGCTGGGGCTGCCGTTCGTTTCGGTCGCCTGCGCGTTACCGGTTAACCGCGAGCCGCATCTGCCGCTGCCGGTAATGCCCTTTAATTACGGTACCGGCGCGCGCCGCCAGAAACTCTATGCCACCAGCGAGCGTATTTATGACTGGCTGATGCGCCGCCACAGCGAGGTGATCGCACGCCATGCCCGCGCCTTCGGCCTCGGCGAGCGGCGATCGCTGCACGACTGTCTGTCGCCGCTGGCGCAGATCAGCCAGACGCTGCCCGCGTTTGATTTTCCCCGTCGCCAGTTGCCCGCACACTTTCACGCCGTCGGGCCGCTGCGCCACGTCCACGCCACGCCGGAGGCGGCAGCACCTTCCACGTCGCCGCTGGTGTTCGCCTCGCTGGGTACGCTCCAGGGCCACCGCTTTACGCTGTTCCGTACCATCGCCCGTGCCTGTCGCCAGTTGAACGTCCGGCTGCTTATCGCCCACTGCGGCGGCCTGAACGCGGCGCAGGAAGCGCGGCTGCGGCGTTACGGCGCGGAGGTAACTGATTTTGCCGACCAGCCCGCCGTGCTGCGCCAGGCGCAGGCGGTGATCACCCATGGCGGACTGAATACGGTGATGGATGCGATAGAGAGCGCCACGCCGATGCTCACTATTCCGCTGGCGTTCGATCAACCGGGCGTCGCCGCGCGCGTCGTCTACTGCGGTATTGGCCGTCGCGCCTTCCGATTCACGACCGTGAACGCGCTGGCGAAAAAACTGGGCGCGCTGCTTAACGACCCTGGCTACCGTCAGCGGCTGACCCTGATGCAGACGCAGCTTGCGCAGGCGGGCGGCGCGACCTGTGCGGCGGCGGTAGTGGAGCAGGCGCTCAACAGCCGCCACCCGATCCTGGCGGACTGCGCATGACGCGGCAGTACGATCTGATCCTGATCGGCGGCGGGCTGGCGAACGGGCTGATCGCCTGGCGGCTGCGCCAACGTCAGCCACAGCTGAAGGTGCTGCTGCTGGAGGCCGGTGCAGAGCCGGGCGGCAATCACACCTGGTCGTTTCATCACGAGGATCTCACCCCGGCGCAGCACGCATGGATCGCGCCGCTGGTGGCCCATCGCTGGCCCGGCTACGACGTGCGCTTTCCGGCGCTGACCCGGCGGTTCGACGGCGGCTATCTGAGCATCACCTCTGAGCGCTTCGCACTTGAGATAACGCAGGCGCTGGGGGATAGCCTGAGAACGCAGACACCGATCAGCGCGCTGACGCCGCAGACGGTGACCCTGGCGGACGGCACAGTCCTGCGCGCAGGCGCAGTGATCGACGGGCGCGGCTATCAGCCGGGCGAGCATCTGACCATCGGCGCACAGGCATTTCTCGGGCAGCAGTGGCGGCTCAGTCAGCCGCACGGGCTGACGCGCCCGCTGCTGATGGACGCCACCGTGGATCAGTCGGCGGGCTACCGCTTTGTCTATACGCTGCCGCTCTCCGCCGACAGCCTGCTGATTGAAGATACCCATTACATCGATCGCGCCACGCTTGGTGACGATCAGGCGCGCCAGCATATCGCCGACTACGCGGCGGCGCAGGGCTGGGCGCTGGAGACGCTGGAGCGTGAAGAGCAGGGCAACCTGCCGATCACCCTGGCGGGAGACTGCCGCGCGTTCTGGCGGCAGAAAGCGGGCCAGCCCTGTAGCGGACTGCGCGCCGGACTGTTCCACTCCACGACCGGCTACTCCCTGCCGCAGGCGGCGGCGCTGGCGGATGTGATCGCTGACCAGCGCGACCTGTCGTCCGGCGCGCTGTTCGCGCTGACGCGGGATTACGCGCAGCAACAGTGGCGTCGCCAGCGTTTTTTCCGCGTACTCAATCGTATGCTGTTTCTTGCCGGGCGCCCTGACAGGCGCTGGCAGGTGATGCAACGTTTTTACCGACTCAACCCAGGGCTTATCGCCCGCTTTTACGCCGGTCAGCTTACCCTGGCCGACAAAGCGCGGATCCTGACGGGCAAACCACCGGTACCGGTGGGCGAAGCCTTACAGGCCGTACTCAAACACACTCCCCGGCTGCGAGCGTTCAGTGATGAATAAAACAGTAGTAATAGGTGCTGGTTTCGGCGGCCTGGCTTTAGCGATCCGCCTGCAGGCGGCGGGCATTCCCACGCTGCTGCTGGAGCAGCGCGACAAGCCTGGCGGCCGCGCCTATGTTTATGAAGATCAGGGCTTTACTTTTGACGCAGGCCCCACGGTGATCACCGATCCCACCGCCATCGAAGAGCTGTTCACGCTGGCGGGCAAGCGCATGGCCGACTATGTCGATCTGCTGCCGGTGACGCCGTTTTACCGCCTCTGCTGGGAGTCGGGCCAGGTCTTTGACTATGACAACGATCAGGCGCGGCTGGAAGAACAGATCCGCCGCTTCAACCCCCGCGACGTTGAAGGCTATCGCCGCTTTCTGGCGTACTCTCAGGCGGTATTTAAAGAGGGCTACCTGAAGCTTGGCACGGTGCCGTTTCTGTCGTTCCGCGATATGGTACGCGCCGGTCCGCAGCTGGCGCGTTTGCAGGCATGGCGCAGCGTTTACAGCATGGTGTCGTCTTTTATCGAAGATGAGCGCCTGCGCGAGGCGTTCTCCTTCCATTCGCTGCTGGTGGGCGGCAACCCGTTCGCCACCTCGTCCATCTACACGCTGATCCATGCGCTGGAGCGCGAGTGGGGCGTGTGGTTCGCCCGTGGCGGCACCGGCGCGCTGGTGCAGGGGCTGGTGCGGCTGTTTGAGGATCTTGGCGGCACGCTTGAGCTGAACGCCGAAGTCACCCGGCTGGAAGCGCGCGGCAACGAGATCGGCGCGGTGCAACTGGCGGACGGGCGGCGCATCGAAGTGGCGGCGGTCGCCTCTAACGCTGACGTGGTGCACACCTACGAAAAACTGCTCGGCCATCATCCGGTGGGGGCGTCCCGCGCTGCGTCGCTGAAACGCAAGCGTATGAGCAACTCGCTGTTCGTACTCTATTTCGGGCTTAATCATCACCACAGCCAGCTGGCGCACCACACCGTCTGCTTCGGGCCGCGCTATAAAGCGCTGATTGACGATATTTTTAACCGTGACACCCTGTCGGAAGATTTCTCTCTCTACCTGCATGCGCCTTGCGTCACCGATCCTTCGCTGGCACCGCCCGGCTGCGGCAGCTACTACGTGCTGGCGCCGGTGCCGCACCTCGGCACTGCCGATCTCGACTGGGACGTCGAAGGGCCGCGCCTGCGTGACCGCATCTTCGCCTATCTGGAGCAGCACTACATGCCCGGCCTGCGCGACCAGCTGGTGACGCAGCGCATGTTCACACCCTTTGATTTCCGCGACCAGCTCGGCGCGCATCATGGCTCGGCCTTCTCCGTCGAACCCATCCTGCGCCAGAGCGCCTGGTTCCGCCCGCACAACCGCGACAGCCGCATTCCCAACCTCTATCTGGTGGGCGCAGGTACCCATCCGGGCGCAGGCATTCCTGGCGTGATCGGCTCGGCGAAAGCCACCGCAGGGCTGATGCTGGAGGCGCTGGCACGATGAACAGCACGCTGATGGAACACGCCACCGATACCATGGCGGCCGGCTCAAAAAGCTTCAATACCGCCGCAAAGCTGTTTGATGCACCGACACGCCGCAGCGCCCTGATGCTCTACGCCTGGTGCCGCTATTGCGACGACGTGATCGACGGCCAGGTGCTGGGCTTTCGGGATGCCTCCGCCGTTAACGGCAGCGCCACCCAGCGGCTGGCGATGCTGAGAACCGAGACAGAGCGGGCGTACGCGGGCGCGCCGATGCAGGAGCCCGCTTTCGCCGCCTTTCAGGAGGTGGCGACGCGCCACGCCATTCCGCCACAGCTGGCATTCGATCATCTGGAAGGTTTCGCCATGGACGTGCGCGACACGCACTATGAGACGTTCGGGGATACGCTGCGCTACTGCTATCACGTGGCAGGCGTAGTGGGGCTGATGATGGCGCGGGTGATGGGCGTGCGCAACGAGGCGGTGCTGGATCGCGCCTGCGATCTTGGGCTGGCTTTTCAGTTGACCAACATTGCGCGGGATATTGTTGAGGACGCCGGGACCGGACGCTGTTACTTACCGGCGCAGTGGCTGGCGGAGGAGGGCATCGACCGCGAACAGCTTGCCGATCCCGCTAACCGGGAGAAGCTGGCGCGGCTGGCGGCGCGACTGGTGGACGCCGCAGAACCTTACTACGCCTCGGCACGCGCGGGCCTCGCCGGTTTGCCGCTGCGTTCCGCCTGGGCGATCGCCTCGGCGCACGGGGTGTACCGGGAGATCGGTGTGAAGGTGAAAGCTGCCGGCCCCCGCGCCTGGGATCGGCGGCAGGGCACCAGCAAGGGTGAGAAACTCGCGCTGCTGCTCAAAGGTGCCGCGCAGGCGGTCAGCTCTCGCGTTGCCCCGACGTCGCCGCCGCGTTCTTCCGCGTTGTGGCAGCGTCCACGGCATGACGATCGCGCGGTGTAGCCTGCTCGCCCTGGGGCGGCCTGCCGTTACGACTGCGCAGTATCGCCTGGAGCTTTGACACCGGCGGGGCATAGAGAAAGCCGAAGGAGACGCAGTCCTCTTTGCCGCGCACCGCATGGTGCAGACGGTGCGCCATGTATAAACGCTTCAGATAGCCGCGGCGCGGAATATAGCGAAACGGCCAGCGCTGATGCACCAGCCCGTCATGCACCATAAAATAAATGGCGCCGTAGAGCGTCATGCCTGCGCCGATCCACTGGAGCGGCCAGACGCCGGACGAGCCGACGGCGATCAGCGCTATCGCCAGCACGGCGAACACCACGGCATAGAGATCGTTGACTTCGAACCAGCCGGTGCGCGGTTCATGGTGGGAAAGATGCCAGCCCCATCCCCAGCCGTGCATGATGTATTTATGCGCCAGCGTCGCCACAATCTCCATGGCGGCGACGGTCGCCAGCACAATCAGGGTGTTCCACAGCACGAGCATCGTGATTCCTTGTTTTGAGATGATGCAGAGTATAGCAACGGAGTCGCCCCACTGCCGGACAGATGGCAGAAGGGCAGGGCTAAGGCGAAATTTTCGGCACTTAGCGCACGCTACGGACAATTGAGGTTGCGAAGGTGGCCGGTAAGGGTATAATCCTCAACGTTTTCCGCATACCTTTCCGTGCCGGAGTGGCGAAATCGGTAGACGCAGTTGATTCAAAATCAACCGTAGAAATACGTGCCGGTTCGAGTCCGGCCTTCGGCACCACAAGTATGTAAATGGACCTCAACTGAGGTCTTTTTTTATGTCTAAAATCCAGTCCCCGCAAGGCTTTCCTCGCTTTTTCAGTCAACATAAGTCAACCTGATTCAATCTACATCAACTTACTGATGCGGGTACAAATGCGGGTATATCCCGGTTCGATAATGTTTGTACCCACACAGAACCCTTGAAAGGATACTCAACATGGCTCTGAGTGATGTGAAGGTTCGTACGGCCAAGCCTGAAGCAAAAGCCTATAAGCTGACAGATGGTGACGGCATGGTATTGCTGGTTCATCCCAACGGTTCAAAATATTGGCGACTGCGTTATCGCTTCGGCGGTAAAGAGAAGATGCTGGCGTTGGGGAAATACCCTGAAGTTTCATTGGCTGATGCCCGGGCGCGGCGCGACGAAGCCCGTAAGCAGTTAGCTAACGACGTCGATCCCAGTGAGAACAAGAAAGCCGTTAAGGTAGAACAGGAGCAAGAGGCGATAACGTTTGAAGTGGTTGCCAGAGAATGGCACGCCACAAATAAAAAGTGGTCAGAAGAACATAGTCGACGTGTGCTGAAAAGCCTGGAGGACAATCTCTTTCCAGCTATCGGCGAGCGTAATATTGCCGAGCTAAAAACTCGGGACCTGTTAACCCCTATCAAAGCTGTAGAGCTGTCGGGGCGACTTGAGGTGGCTTCACGATTACAGCAGCGAACAACGGCAATTATGCGTTATGCCGTTCAGAGCGGTTTGCTTGACTACAACCCCGCGCAGGAGATGGCCGGTGCCGTTGCTTCAAGTAACCGACAGCATCGACCTGCGTTAGAGTTAAAGCGTACTCCCGAACTGCTTCAGCGCATTGACAGCTATACCGGCAGGCCTTTGACTCGCCTTGCCGTTGAGCTAACCCTCTTGGTTTTCATTCGATCCAGTGAACTGCGTTTTGCTCGTTGGTCCGAGATCGATTTTGAAACATCAATGTGGGCGATACCGGGAGAGCGAGAAGCTATTGAAGGGGTGAAGCATTCACAGCGAGGCTCAAAAATGCATATACCTCATCTGGTACCTCTTTCCCGACAAGCTCTGGCGATTCTCAAGCAGATAAAGGTCTTCAGTGGTGATTATGAACTGATCTTTATTGGCGATCATAACCCTCGTAAACCGATGAGTGAAAACACGGTTAACAAGGCTCTACGAGTGATGGGTTACGATACGAAGGTTGAAGTATGTGGTCACGGCTTCAGAACCATGGCCTGTAGTTCATTGATTGAGTCGGGATTGTGGTCGAAGGATGCGGTAGAGCGGCAGATGAGTCATATGGAGCGTAACTCGGTGCGGGCAGCGTATATCCATAAGGCGGAACATCTGGATGAACGTAAGTTGATGCTGCAATGGTGGGCAGATTTTCTTGATGCGAATCGGGAGAAGGCGGTGAGTCCGTTTGATTATGCTAAGTTGGAAGCGGATTAATCTATTTAAAGTAATAAGTTTTTGTTTTTAAATAATAAAATTCGATTTATAGCGTGGGTAGGAATACGGTTTCTGGGGGGGGAATCACCCGATCACTTGAGAGAATCGCTGAGCAAAGCTAGATTGGCTGGTTTGTTTTTGGTAAGAAAATGGCATTTGCGCATTGCCATTTTCTTACTCTCACTGCTTTGATGAGCAATACATTACAGCTTGGTAGGAAACGACCAAACAACTAAAACAAACCAAGTTTGCATTAAGTATTTGGTTTTACACTGTTTTTATGATTTTTGTGTTGAGCCGAAACTTACTTATTGGGTAATTTTTAAAAATTACCCAATAAGTAATTGACGTCATACCAATCTCGATGTTTAATAGCATTAGTTCTGGGGTTGGTAATTTTTAAAAATTACCGACTCTGAACTTGGGTGGGGCAGTTCTTGGCGGAATACCCACATAGCTAAAATTGCAAAGCGAGGATTTGACATGACAACAATTAAACAGTGGGCCGATATCAGCTCTGACTATGATGATACTTTACTTCTGGGGAACGGTGCAAGTATCGCCGTTAACGCCAATTTTGCATATCGTAGTTTATGCCAGAAATTGACAGAACTTAGCTCAGACGGGCAGTTGACAGCTTTGTTTAAACAATTTGAAACGCAGGATTTTGAGTTGATTCTGCATCGTTTGTGGATTGCCACACAAGTAAACCAACAACTCGGTGTGGCTGAAAATGCAACAACAGAGAAGTATAACCTGCTCAGGAATCTACTAATAGAGTGCGTGAACCAAAACCATCCTGAGCACTTTGAGGTATCAGGAGTATTAGCAAACATCCGTACTTTTATTGGCGGCTTTAAGACAGTGCTTTCCCTAAATTACGATTTAATTGTGTACTGGGCGTCTTTGCTTGAAGATGTAAAGACGGGAAAAGTAAAGGATTGTTTTATCAACCATTTCTTTAATGATCTCTACAGTTGGAGTGATTTTCGAAAACTACACCCAAATGATAGATATAGAGGCTATCAGTCCACTAGCTTAGTTTTCTATCCTCATGGCTCTTTAATTCTTGCACAAGACTTCAATGGACAAGAGGGAAAAGTCCATACAAATCAGAAGTCTGATATGAATTATCTTCAGCAAATTTCACAACACTGGGTTGCTGGAGAGGCAACACCTATATTCGTCTCTGAAGGAACGAGCCAGCAAAAGCTTAATGCGATTGCGCGTAGTCGGTATCTTGATACTGTTTACCGTGAAGTGCTGCCTGAAAAAAAGGAAAGTATTGTTATTTACGGTTGGAGTATGGGGAAAAATGATTCCCATATCCTTGATGCACTGAAAAAAAGTAAGCCTTCAAGGATTGCGATTTCAGTTTATGGTCCTGATACCTCTGATTGTGATGCAATTGAACGACGTCTAAAAATGGTTTTTTGTCAAGGATTAATCGTCGAATTCTTCGACAGTGAGAGCGCCAATTGCTGGTGCCACTAACCCACCGATATGGGGGGACCTCTCCCCCATTTTTACGAGGATAAAAAATGGAAAAAATCGTCTATAGCGACATCGCAAATTTTATCCCCGGAGTGAACTTGTCACGTATAGAGCTTGAAGAATCCGGTGAAAAGTATCGTTTGTATACAGCGCAATTACATCAGGAAGATGACTGGCAACCTGCAGTGCCTATTTCGGACAAAGAACAGGTGGTAGTAAGTACCCAGCAACTAAAGGTGACTTGTGAGAATGATGTAGTTATTAACCTTGCTAATGCTAAAGCTGTCATAGTCAAGGGAGCCCACGCTGGCAGAGTCATAAGCAATAATTTTGTGAGGGTAGAACTGGATGTAAGCAGAGTATCTCCGCTTTTTTGGATTTGGCATTTCAATGAAAGTAAAGCCGTTGCCCAGCAAAAATTATTTCATCTTCAGGGCTCGGCTGTACCTAAGTTGTCTCTACAGATGGTACGTCAATTTGAGATTGATTTGCCAGATTTAAAAAAGCAGCAAGAAATTGGTGGGTTATATCTCCATCTACGGATGAAGGATTACTTCCAATACCGCTCAATGGAGCTGAAACAACGATATTTTCTTGCTCAGATAGAAAATAAACTAGAATAATCAATGAATAAGGAATTATTATGTCTCCCCAAATTGAAGCGCAAAATTTAAGTGAACTGCAAGGTCGTCTGTGGAATATCGCTGATACCCTGCGCGGTAAGATGAATGCCGATGAGTTCCGTGATTACTGCCTCGGCTTTGTTTTCTATAAGTATCTTTCCGAGAAGTTTGTCGCCTACGCAAACAAAATCCTTGCTGAAGATGGGATCCAGTACAACGAGCTGTCAGCAGAGCACCCGGCATATCAGGACATTGTAGACGCGGTAAAAGAAGATAGCATCCGCACATTAGGCTACTTCCTGCCACCAACGGATTTGTTCCACACCATGGCGGAACGTATCGCCAACGATCCTAAAGGCGCTGGTACCGGTTTTATTCTGGAAGATCTTGCTGCGACGCTGCGCAACATCGAGCAAAGCACACTGGGTACAGATTCGGCTGATGACTTCAGCAACCTGTTTGAAGACCTGGACTTAGGTTCCAGTAAACTGGGCAACACTGCAAAAGCAAAAAACGAGTTAATCGGCAAAGTCATTACCGAGCTCGACAAACTAAGCTTTAACCTGAGCGAAGCCAGCTCCGATATTTTGGGTGATGCCTACGAGTATCTGATTGGTCAATTCGCTTCGGGCGCAGGTAAAAAAGCTGGTGAATTCTATACCCCACAACCAGTTTCAACATTGCTGGCGAAAATCGTCACTACCCACAAGCTGAAACTGAAAAACGTTTATGACCCGACCTGTGGCTCAGGTTCACTGCTGCTGCGCGTAAAGCGCGAAGCGTCATCAGTGGGTAAAATTTACGGCCAGGAGATGAACCGTACCACCTATAACCTGGCTCGTATGAACATGATTCTGCACGGTGTTCACTACGCGGATTTTGAAATCATCCAGGAAGATACGCTGGAGCACCCTCAGCATACGCACCTGAAGTTTGATGCCATTGTCGCCAACCCACCGTTCTCCGCCAAGTGGAGCGCCAGCCCGCTGTTTATGAACGATGAGCGCTTTGCCCAGTACGGTAAACTGGCTCCATCTAGCAAAGCGGATATGGCGTTTTTGCAGCATATGTTCCATCACCTGGAAGATGACGGCACCATGGCAGTGGTTCTACCCCACGGTGTGTTGTTCCGTGGAGCTGCCGAAGGCCATATCCGTCAATTTATGATTGAGAAGCTGAACTGTATTGATGCAGTAATCGGTCTGCCCGCCAATATTTTCTATGGCACCAGCATCCCGACTTGTGTATTGGTGCTACGCAAATGCCGTAAGCACAACGACAGCATTTTGTTTATCGATGCCAGCAATGAGTTTGAGAAGGTCAAAACTCAGAACCGCCTGCTAGCGGAACATATCGACAAAATCGCCGATACCTATAACGACTGGAAAGACATTGAGAAGTATAGCCACGCAGCCTCGTTGGAAGACATCCGCGCTAATGATTACAACCTCAATATCCCGCGCTATGTCGATACCTTTGAAGCAGAAGATGAGATTGATCTCAATGCTGTGGCGCAGGAGATCCGCGATCTGGAAGGGAAGGTAGCGGAGATTGATAAGACCATTGCTGGATTCTGTGAGGAACTGGGGATTGATGCACCGTTTACGCTGGCTGAGGGGGATAAGTGATGGTACCGAAGCTACGGTTTAAGGAATATAAAAATAAGCTTTCTGGCTTTTTTTTAGGTGATCTAGCAGATGTAACAACTGGAGATAAGGACACTCAAAATAAAGTGGAAGATGGAGTGTATCCTTTTTTTGTTCGTTCGCAAAAAGTAGCAAAAATAAATAGCTATAGCTTGGATTGTGAAGCCATATTAACGTCCGGCGATGGGGTTGGGGTTGGTAAGGATTATCATTACATTAATGGGAAGTTTGATTTTCATCAACGTGTATATTGTATATACAATTTTAAGAAAGATGTTTCAGGAAGCTATTTATATCATTATTTCTCAACTCATTTTAATAGCCGTGTAATGAGATTGTCGGCAAAAAACTCCGTTGATTCTGTGCGCAGAGATATGATAACTAAAATGAGCATCACTCTGCCGGAATTTTCAGAACAAACCAAAATCGCCGATTTTCTGTCTTCTGTTGAGGAAAAAATCACTCTGCTTAACAAGCAGTATGATCTGCTGTGCGAGTACAAAAAAGGCATGATGCAGAAGATTTTTAGTCAACAATTGCGGCTCAAGGATGAGAATGGGGAAGACTTCCCTGAATGGGAAATTTACCAACTAAAAGACGTAGCAGACCGTGTAACAAGAAAAAACAAAGAAAATAATCAAACTATTTTAACAATATCTGGTCGAGATGGATTGGTTGATCAAATGAGCTATTTTAATAAGCAAATAGCTTCTAAAAATGTATCTGGTTATTACCTAATAAATAATGGTGAATTTGCGTATAACAAGAGCTACTCGCAGGGTTACCCAATGGGAGCGATAAAAATGTTGACTAATTATGATAAAGGCGTGGTGTCAACTTTATATATTTGCTTCAAATTAAATAGCAACCAATCCAACAGTTTCTATCAACACTACTTTGAGAGTGGACTTCAAAATAGATCCATAGAAAAAGTTGCCCAAGAAGGGGCCAGGAATCATGGTTTGTTAAATATAGGGGTTAGTGATTTTTTTGATATAGAACTTCACGTCCCTGGCCTGAAAGAGCAAACCAAAATCGCCAATTTCCTATCCGCCATTGGCGACAAAATCACCACAAAAAAAGTAGAACTCGACAAACTAAAAACCTGGAAGCAAGGCCTGCTTCAGCAAATGTTCGTCTAAATATCTTTGAGCCCGGTAGGTATCGGGCTTCTATTACAGCAGAAGGCACTAGACACTGATGGCAACGCAAAGCGAATACGAGTTAGAAACGCAGTTAGTAGAGCAACTGGTTGGTATGCATTACGAACCGGTGAACGTTACTGACGAAGTCAGCATGAAAGCCAACCTGAAAAAGCAGATTGAAATCCACAATCGGCTGGAATCCGCCCCGCTCACTGACAGCGAATTTAACCGTATTTTCCTGCACTTGACAAAAGGAAATGAAGTTATCGATCGCGCCAGAACGCTACGCGATCGCTACCAGTTACTGCGAGAAGACGGCACAGAGAAGTGGCTCAGCTTTATTAATAAAGAGGAGTGGTGCCAGAACGAATTTCAGGTCACTCGCCAGGTGAAGCAGTTTAATGCCGAGCAGAACACGCGCAAGACTCGCTTTGACGTAACCCTGTTAATCAATGGTCTGCCGCTCGTACAAATCGAGCTTAAACGCCGTGGCTTAGGCCTGAAAGAAGCTTTTAATCAAATTGACCGTTACCATCGAGATGCTTTCTGGGTTGGCAGCGGACTGTTCCAGTATGTGCAGATATTTATCATCAGCAACGGCGTGGACACCAAATACTACGCCAACAACCGCGCCAATCACTTTGAACAAACTTATTTCTGGACCGATGAAAAAAACGAACCGATAAAAGCGCTGGATAAATTCGCCGAAGCGTTCCTGAAAGTCTGCCATATCGCCAAAATGATCACCCATTACACGGTGCTGAACGAAACCCGTAAGTGCCTGATGGTGATGCGCCCATATCAGTATTACGCCTGTGAAGCGATGATTCGCCATGTTAAGGAAAGCCTGCATCTTCGGGGCAAACCACATAACGGTTATATCTGGCACACCACCGGTTCAGGTAAAACGCTGACCTCGTTTAAGGCAAGCCAGGTAATCATGGAGATGCCCGAAGTGGATCGGGTTATTTTCGTAGTCGACCGTCGTGATCTGGATTACCAGACAGCGAAAGAATTCAACAGCTTTGCCAAAGACAGCGTAGATACCACTAATAACACCAGCACGCTGATTAAGCATCTGAAAACCACCAGCAGCAAACTGACGCTGACCACTATTCAGAAATTAAATAACGCCATCACGCACGATGGCTATAAAGCACAACTGGAACACCTTCGCAAAGAACGCATCGTGTTTATCTTCGATGAATGCCACCGCAGCCAGTTTGGCGACACCCATAAAGCGATTGTGAATTTCTTTGAAAATGCTCAGTTGTTTGGATTCACCGGGACGCCGATTTTCGCCGATAACGTCAATATCACCAATGGCATCAAGCAGACCACAGAAATTTTGTTTGAGAAATGCCTGCACAAATACGTGATTGTCGATGCTATCCGTGACGAGAACGTGCTGCGTTTTGCAGTGGAGTATGTTGGCACCTACAAACGCAAAGAAAGCAGTAATGAGATTGATATCGAGGTGGAAGATATCGATACCAAAGAGGTGATGGAAAGCGACATCCGGCTGGGGAAAATCACCGACTATATTCTGGCGCACCACAACGCCAAGACCCGCAACCGTGAATTTACCGCCATGTTCTGCGTCGGATCAGTGGATATGCTGATCCGCTACTACAAGCTATTTAAAGAAAAACAAGCCGCCATGCTCGCGGAAAATCCAAATTACAAACCGTTGAAAGTGGCGACCATCTTTACCTATGCCGCTAACGAAGCAGACAAAAGCGATAAAGAAGAGGTTAACGGCCTGTTCGATGAAGAAGACATCAGCCTGCCGCAGGGGGCGAAGATTGATACATCCAGCCGCGACCACCTTGACAGCTTTATCAAGGATTACAACGAACTGTACGGCACCAGCTATTCAGCCAATGATTCACAAAGTTTCTATAACTATTACAAAAACATCGCCCAGCGCACCAAAGAAAAAGGTATCGATATTCTGCTGGTAGTGAACATGTTCCTTACCGGCTTTGACAGCCCCGCACTGAACACGTTGTATGTGGATAAGAACCTGCGCTTCCACGGTTTGGTGCAAGGCTTTTCACGCACCAACCGCATCCTTAACGAGAAGAAAAGCCACGGGAACATCGTCTGCTTCCGCAACCTGAAAAAGGCGACAGACGAGGCGATTGCGCTGTTTTCCAATAAAGATGCGTCTTCCGTCGTACTGGTTAAACCGTTTGAAGAATATTTGAGTGATTATCAGGATGCTGTTGATCGCCTGCTGACGCTAACGCCAACAGTAGAAAGCGTGGATAGTCTGCCGGATGAAAAAGCGCAGCTGGAATTTGTGACCGCTTTCCGCGACGTCATGCGGCTAAAAAACATTCTTGAAAGCTTTGCTGATTTCGATGACGCGGCGAAACCTTTATCCGAGCAGACACTGGCAGACTACACCAGTAAGTACCTCGATATTCACGACAAGGTGAAAAAGCATTCCAGCAAAGAGAAAGTATCCATTCTTGATGATATCGATTTTGAAGTGTCGCTTATCCACCGCGATGAGATTAACGTCGGCTACATTCTGAAACTATTGGCTGGTATTCAGGCAATGCCGCCGAAAGAGCAGCAAGAGCAGAAGAAAAAGATCATGGATATCGTCGACAGCGATGTCACGCTGCGCAGTAAACGTGAGCTGATTGAAAACTTTATTGAAGAAAATCTGCTGCACGTCACCCATGATGAAGATGTCACTCAGACATTTGAAACCTATGTTGAACGTGAAAAAAGTAAAGCCATTTCAGTACTGTGTGAAGAAGAACGACTGGATGCCATTAAGCTCACAGGACTACTGGAAAATTACATTTTCACCGATGTACTCCCGCGTGAGGATCAGGTTGCCGATACTCTCACCTGGCAACCAAAAATTCTGGAACGTAAAACGGTTCGTACGCGCGTTTACGAACGTGTGCGTAGCGTGATTGATACTTTTATTGATGGCATGCGCGGTTTTTAATATTCAGGGATCAATTTGTAGCTGTTGTTGAATGAATATGGTATCTGTTTACCATATTCATTCAAATCTATTTAACCAAACTTAAATGTGGAGGACGTTTACCTGAGTTTTGCTCAGTCAAGCCTTCCCCAGTGATGGAGCCCATAAAGAAGCTATTGCTAAACGTAAGGGCACTTACTTCATCCGCAGGGAACCGTAGTTGTTCGAGGATCGTACTACGTTTGGTCCCATTTGAACGAAGTGCTGAAAACACCTTTTCTAATACAAGTGATCTCTCACGATCGTCCATACCTTGTGGTTCGCTGGTTCGATATCCCCGTCGAGCTAGCTCAATTGATAACTGTCGATAATGCCATTCGGTAGATAAACCCACATCGAATGTGCGACGGACCAAAGCTGCAAGTGACACTTTCCAATTTTTTTTCAATGAGATAAGTAGATCCAGCGATGGTATTCTTGGGACCGTCGCCAAAATACTACGTTCAGGCATCAAAAAAGCTGATGCAAAGCGGTCGGCATCTAGTTCAGCTTGTCTGCCATTATTGCTTGAATGTTTGTGAAGAACTAAATGACCTAATTCATGAGCTGCATCGAAGCGGCTACGCTCCGGTGTTTTCATTGTGTTCAGAAGAACAAATGGTTTTTCGTCAATCCAAAACGAAAAAGCATCAACTTCAACGCAATTTTCAGCGAGCGAAAATACACGTACACCATTAGCTTCCAGAAGGTGAATTAAGTTAGAAATCGATAGTTCACCGACTCCCCAGTGTTCTCTCACTGCTCGGGCGGCACGATCAGGTTCCGAATAACCATCGAAGCTACAATCAGGAATATTGGGTTTCGGTAGTTTGAATTGTTCTTCAATCCAGATTGATAACTCTTGGGCAAGTTTGCCTGCTCCAAGCGCGGAATCTCTCTTCTGTGCACTTAGCTTAGTCATTGCTCGAAAACTAACCGATTCAGGAGAAAGAGAAGGGACGTCTCTGTCGAGGAAAAACTCAACAGGGTAACCAAGAACAGCAGAGATTTTATCCATACTGTCACTGGCTACAGCGTCAAAGATACCTGCCTTCTCATAGTTCGAGATCGTTCTGCTGGTCAATTCAGCTGCTTCGGCTAAAGCTCTTTGTGTCAGACCTCTTCGTTCTCTTGCTATACGTAAACGCTCTGAATTAAACATGGTACATACTTAGCCTACTTTTAAAATGTCGAGGTCGATATCTGGCGTAAATAGTGGTGCATCATTACTCTGGATAATCGGCTCTGGCCCGTGAATATCAAGTATCAAACGCGTAGAAAAGCTATTAACTACATTTTTATCGTTGTACGAGATCGGTCGAGAAAGCTCTGCACGGATGCCTACACGGTGAAAGTCATCGATTTCATAAAAATCGTAGAGTAAAAACCATAAGTCCATTCCGATTTTATTCGGCAAGAGAGGGACAACATCACCTTCGGGTAGATCAAGGTCCAACTTAAGTTGGTTATCGTCGAACTTGAGATCTCCTTGTCCTGGGGTATTGTTGTGAATCAACCCCATCAGATCGCAAGTAAAGTCACCTTTCTTCAGGCGAGATTCGGGGTATCCATGAAGAAGCCCAGTTTGATCGCAGCCACGGCATAGGTAAATTGCAACATTATCGCTAACGGTTAATTCAACATTTCGAATAGATAGCCGTTTGTACCCTTTTGGCGCAAGAATCTCACGAGCGCCGCTAACTCCCTCACCATAAAAATACTGCCCACGTGAAATTGCAGGGTGGTTCTGTGTCGTTGAGTAACGGCCTGATAACCCTCGTTCGAGGATACGGCCAAGATCACTTTGGCTAAGATTCATAGGCTGCAGATAGGACTCAACGTCACCAGGGTCAGCCAGCACGACAGTTTTTGCGAGATTATGAGAGTACATTGGCAGTGCCTCTTATGGATTTTCTGTTTTTTATACCTCATTCGAGGTGTGAAAACAAGAAAATTACTGGATGCAATGCCAGTGAAGACGTATTGCTAACCTGACTATTTAAGTGTGTGAAAAGCAAAAAAATCGAGAAAGTAATAACCATAAAAAATAGTGAGAAAAGTGACCTTTACATACATCTGAGGCAGAATAGAATTAGTCAATTGCTGCGCCTCAGGAGTCTGCACCGTTATGATTAGCCTTGTTTTTTCTTATTCCCATGTAGATGAAGCACTACGCAATGAGCTCGAGAAACATCTATCGCCCCTCAAGCGGATGGGGAAGATCACTACATGGCACGATCGCCGCATCGCTCCTGGGCTGGAATTTGAATACCAGATTGATCATTATTTTTCTGAAGCCGATATTATTCTATTGCTCATCAGTAGCGATTTCATCGCCTCCGATTACTGCTATCAGGTTGAAATGATCAACGCGATGGAACGTCACAAGCGGGGCGAGGCAGTGGTCATTCCGGTTATCTTACGAGAATGCGCTTGGCACCAGTTGCCGTTCGGCAGCATTATGGCGGCCACAATCGATGGTAAACCCATCACCAAATTTGCCAGCCACGATGAAGGTTATGTCCAGGTCGTTGAAGCCGTCTCCCGCGCTATTACCAGTATGGATGCGAAAAAGCCACAACAGAGTGTGCATGCCCCTTCTCCTGCTCCGGGGAATCCGGTAGCAGAGACAGTTTTTACCCCGCGTTCCAGCAATCTTTCTTTGCCAAAGACCTTTACCGACCTTGATAAAGATCGGGCCCGACGTGAAGGTTTTGAGTATGTCTCCCATTATTTTGAGAACTCGTTGAACGAACTCAAAAAACGCCATGCTGGGTTAGACATCGATTTCTATCGGCCTGATGCAGATTCTTTCACGTGTGCGGTGTACTTCAACGGGAGCAAGGTTGGTCAATGTGGCATCTGGCGTGGCAATCAACATCATGGAATGGGGGACATCTGCTATAGCCAAGAGAACGTTATTCGAAACAGCTATAACGAAAGCTTGAGCCTTGCTGATAACGGCCAGACTCTTGGTTTTCGTGCCTTTATGGGTGGATATAGTAGTGGCAACTCACGAGAACAGTTGCTGACAAACGAGGGGATGTCAGAACATCTTTGGGGAATGTTCTTCGGAGTAATTAAACAACGTATGTCCCGGTGATTCACCGCGGTCAAATCGAGTATCTAGTCTGATTTGACAGTTGTCTCACGGGTAAATGACGATAAGGACTCAGAAATGTTGCAACTTAATCTTGCCAAGGTGTTCCTGCTAGGGGACGACAGCGATGGGTATGTCCGTTATGAAATATTCTCAAAAGAAGGAGAGCGCCCTGACTATCCAGCAAAAATTGTGGTTTATCGTGAGAAGGTATTGGAGACGAACGGCGATAAGTATTGGGCCAAAACGGATGAAATTATCAGTCTGGACCATCTCGGATTCCAAGAGGGTGGATTTCAAATGGCGATTACTTATCAGATGCGTCCTGCGCGAGATATGTTTTCAGCGATAGATGAATGCAAAAAACATTATAGTAATTCCCGGTGACCAGAAGATTATAGAACAGGCTAATCCAGCATAGCTGATTTCAGTTCTACATCACTGCTGAAGCTCCGGTGTGGTAGGCATGGCAGCGACAGCCCCTTAATAATTAGTGCCAGATTGCGTACAGTGCCGATCGTCTCTGTTAACCATTGGGAGTGAGATGTTGCAGACGATAAATCAGCTGGATTTCACTGGTGTCTGGCTTCGCATAAGGGCAGTCGTACAACGTACAGCCACAGAGAAATCAGATATAGTTGTCGTTGGGCGCGACCTGTGTAGTTATGCCCCCTTTCAGACGACCATTAACGTTGGAACATAATCAGACTCCAGCAGACAGATATAAGCCGTCCCTAAAGGGCAGACAGACACCATGCTGATGCTACACCGGGGCGACCGGGTCAGCGATGTCGCCAGAACGCTCTGCTGTGCTCGTTCATCAGTCGGGCGCTGGATTAACTGGTTTACGTTATCGGGTGTTGAAGGCCTGAAATCCTTACCCGCAGGACGTTCCCGTCGTTGGCCCTTTGAGCATATCTGCACATTGCTACGTGAACTGATAAAGCACTCTCCCGGCGATATCGGGTATCAGCGTTCACGCTGGAGTACAGAACTGCTGGCAATAAAAATCAAAGAGATAACCGGATGCCAGTTGCATGCAAAAACGCGTTGTTACGCCGGGCCAGAGCGATAAATTTTGCACTACACAATGGTACGGGAAAGTCAATTACGTTGGTGGCAACAGTAAAAGTTCGGCGTTGTTCATCAGCCTGCTGAAACGGCTGAAAGCTACGTACCGACGGGCAAAAACCATCACGCTTATCGTGGATAACTACATCATCCACAAGTGTCATGAAACACAACGCTGGCTGAAAGCTAATCCAAAGTTCAAAGTGATCTATCAGCTGGTTTACTCGTCGTGGGTAAATCACGTTGAGCGGTTATGGCAGGTACTTCACGATACGATAACCCGTAATCATCAGTGCCGTTCGATGTGGCCGTTGTTGAAAAAAGTTCACCATTTGATGAAAACTGTCTGTCCATTCCCGGGAGGAAAGTATGGTCTGGCAAAAGTGTAGCGGTATTAGGCTCAACTATGTAGCGAAAAGAAACCCCACCATAGTTCACCTTCAACAACGCAATCACTGCACGGATATTTATTTGGTTTATAACTATTTTCAGAACTAAATCATTTTCGTGAGCAGCAGATATTCCCTTTCTGACAATGCGGAATGCGACAGGTCGTGTCGTTTTTTTGATGATGACTTAGCTTTGGAATCAACTAATTAATTTATATTTCATAGCGTTAGATAGCAGTAGTCATCCCCACCATTTTTTCAATCCACCTCCCTTTGGTACGACATAACGTGTCGAACCAGTACGTCATAATCTCCCATATCAATATCTGGTTATTTTGGGAGTTCAGGACTGTTCTCATCATGAAAACACAACATGATCATTATGACCGCCTGTCCGTCAGGTTATCGGTCATTATCAGCCGGTTACTGGCTGGCCAATCCCTAGAGCTGAAAGCACTGGCAAATGAGTTTGGTGTCTCAGAGCGCACTCTACAGCGGGATTTTCAACAGCGTCTAATCCACCTGGATCTTGAACAGTCCAGTGGCTGCTATCGACTTATCCGGCGAACGGGTCGAGAGCATTTACCCAATACCTTTGCGTTTATCCTCAACTCTGGCATTTCGGGGATCATTCCGGCTCAGAACCGCAGACTAATCCGGCTGATTACCAGCAGCTCTGGTGGCTCTCCATGTCTTATCGGGCATGGAGGGCTGCCATCGCCAATCACGCAGACCACCTGTTTTCTGGAACTGGCCGAAGCTATCCGTGACTACCGGGCCGTTACGCTATTAGTCAATGGTAAGAGCTACGAAGGAGTGGCTCCTCGCCGCCTGATCTTCCAGTCCAGAAACTGGTTCCTTGTGGCTACTCGAGCGAGAAAGCTACAGGTGTTTCGGATGGAAGACGTTAACGCTGTGACTGTTCTTGACACCTCTTTTCGCAGAAAGCCTGAACTTGATGCACTCACCGCCAGTGAGGAGTTTATTTCAGCTCTTCCTCACTTTCGTTTCATCAGCGACGTTATTCACACCTTCAGAGAGTAACTGGCAACGTTCATTTCAACATAAGCAAGGAGACCTTTATGGATGACCCGGTAAAGGGCGAAGGCCGGATGATTACTGATGCTAATGGCATCACCAGAAGAGAAGGGGGGATTTCAGGGATATGGGACAATATGTTTAATGATAGCAATGCGATAAAAGCTGACAGCCCGCCGCTCATACCTGACATCAGGGATATTCTCGATGTTTTCCCTCAGTCACTGCGGGAAAACCTGGTTAACAAAATCAGTGAAGCTATCGACTATGAACCCGTTATTGGTGTTATGGGAAAGACCGGCGCAGGTAAATCAAGCGTGTGTAATGCGCTATTCCAGGGCGAAGTGTGTGCGATCAGTGACGTTGAAGCCTGTACGCGTGAGGCCCAGGAACTGCGCATACGGTTTGGTAAACGTTCGCTGAAGATCATTGATATCCCCGGCGTCGGTGAGAATGCTTTACGGGATAAAGAGTACGAAGATCTTTACCGTACTTTGCTTCCCTCACTGGATCTCATCCTTTGGGTGATTAAAGGCGATGATCGAGCTTTTTCTGCAGATGAGCATTTCTACAACAATGTCCTGCTGCCTGCAGGTGGTGGTGAGCGCGTTTTGTTCGTCCTCAACCAGGTGGATAAAATCGAGCCCTTCCGTGAGTGGGATACACACCTGCATCAGCCGTCCCCGGCACAGCGCATCAACATCGAAAAGAAAGAAGCCTACATTACTGAACGATTTGGCTTTACGCACTATCCGGTGATCCCCATTTCCGCTGATGAGGGCTACAACATCCTTCGTCTGGTCGAAACGATGATCCGCGCTTTGCCCGATCGGGCTAAAAGCAGCACCGCCTCGCAGTTTAAGGAAGAGTTCAAAACCGAAGAAGTAAAGACGGAAGCGAAAGGCTGCTTCGCCAGCGTGATCTCCGGGATACTTGACGACGTTATTGATTCTGTTCCGTTACCAAAGCCCGTCAAAGAGCTTGCCCGTAAGGGGAAAGATAAGGTTATCGAGTGGGCGGGTAACGTCTGGGACCATTTTTTTGGATAAGGAAGCATTTAATGAAACCACTAATTGTTCCTGCATTGTTTATATCGTTATTTGCTGCCCAATCTGCTCATGCAGACGGAGGCTACGACTTGCAATGCATGCTTGAAAACGGCGAGCAAATGACACTCAGTCATGCCAGCCATACTGTTTATATCAGTTTTGAAAAGCCCGGTGGTGATTCCGAAGAGGGAGGTTCAGTCATTAAACTGGATATTTCTTCCGGTGAGGCGAAGCAAACTATCATCACTAAATCAGAGGCGGGAACCGCTTCTTTCACGCTGCGCGGAGAAAGTGACGATATCGAAGGTGCTGTTGCTGTCAATTATTCGGAATATGATGGTACAGGCGATGCTTATTACACGGCCATGAATTCACTGGGGCAGGAAACCAGCACCGTATCCTGCAAACCGGGTACCATTAATGTTTCCAAAAGCCTCCTCCAGAATGGTATTAATGGCGTGGGTAGCCAGCAGGCGAATAAACCTGCACCTTCTCAACAACAGCAGGCACAGCAATCTACGACACCTCCGTTTAAAGTACAGTTCGGCAGCGCAGTCAGCAATGAAGGCTGGAATACCAGATATGGCGTTATTCAGCTCACTATCACTGATGACAACGTGGTACTGAAATCCATTCGGGTTAACCGGGGGAACTGTAAAATGGAGAGCGTCGGTAACAGAACCCTGCCAGCCAAATATCAATTCGGTGATGTGGCCACGTTCAAATATATGAAATGTGACCGTATTATCGAAGCCAGTATTGGGACCGATTCTGGTAGCTGGACCTTCAATAATTAAATTTACCTGTGGTGAGCGTGGGGGAGCGGGTGTCATTCAATAATCCGACACTTCCCCCCTTTTAATTATATTTAACCCCGCTGAGATGCCATTCATTTCATCACCACAGCGTTCCTTAGCAAATAACGCGCAGTAACAGCCCTGCCAGACGTTTCTGACATAGCGCTTGTCGGGTTACTGTTTACGGATAAGGCGTGTGGAGGTGGCCTCAGGGGCATTATTTGCGGGATTCTTCTATGCGCTCCATCACCCAGCGCCTGACATCACTCTCCCGCCAGCGGGAACTGCGGCCAAACTTGATAGGTCTGGGAAACATCCCGTCCTTAATCAGCTTGTAGAACCACTTATCGGTTAAGCCAGTGAAGGTGGTGATAAAGACCATATCCACCAGCTTATCGTTCATCAGCTCGGTCTCGGGTGTCAATTGATTGTTCATGACGATTATCCTTCTGTCTTTGAGTGGGGAAAAGACAGGAGCAGCAGCAATAACCTGTTGATTTAAGGTCATGTTGCGTGCTCCGTCATTACAATCACTTCTCCGGTAATAAATTACTTTTTGCTTTGGTCTTAAACTGACTGCAGCCAAAGTTACGCTCGCCGTCCTCATTTTCTTTGGAACGTTTTTTGGCGAGATAGCAGATCCGATTCAGGTAATTCTCATAATCAAGGCTGTTGGTTCCCTCTCTGCGGTTCAGCTCAAATATGCCTGCCAGATGATAACTTACACTCTCCTTCGCTTTACCCTTCAGTTTCAGCGCGTGACACCACGCCTTAGCTGCCATCGTTAGCAATAACCCTCTTCCGGTCCCCTTAAACCCCAGTTTAAGCATCATGCAACTGAACACCTCGCGGTTAACCAGGAGCACCAGGTGATAATGCTTGTTGCTATTCATCTCACCGAACTCTCTGGCCCACGCGTAATACACCGGGCAAGGGTATATTCGTTTACCTTCTCTGCTACGCCTTTTCAGATAAGCGGTAATCTGAGCTTTCAGTGAGGCAATAAAACGGGTTATCACCGCAGATTCATATCCCTTATGTTGGTTATGCTGCGGCAGGCTTAAATCCAGCCCGAAGGCTAGAACACGGGCATGCTCCTTCATTACGAAAGCTGTCAGCGCTTCCAGACGCTGCATATGGTAAGCATTCTTCTCGCTGTTACATGCTTTGAGTATCATTTCCGGGCTCTCATGTTGTTGGTGACATACCCATGAGAGCCTCGGTAACTTTTAACGTAGGTACAGGACGATCAAAGAAAACACTGCCTCACTCTACAACTGGCTTGAGCCTCTGCTGATAGCTTTACTCTCCCTTAACGGTTCTATACCCACTTCCCTGTGGATCTCTATATACCCCTCTCTCCGGGATGTACTGTTACATACTGTAGAGAACAACAATAAACATATAATTAGTATCCGGCAGTAAAGAATCAATGCACCTGAACCATCAATCGGTTAAAAACCTTGCAGGCAAGGGCCTTTGGCTCCAGGGCCTACTTCTTAAAGTCATCTTTTTATACTCTCAAGTTACGCCTTTAAGTTAACCAGTGAATATTGGATAGATGCTATATTCCAGTGTGTGGCTTTGTTTGTTTTCGTAACCAATTGATTTTTATTTAAATTGAATTTTAATGTTACTCGGTATAACCATGAGAATCACACGATACAACTACGGAGTTATCTATGGTATCAATACGTGAATTAAACGTGATTGAAATCATTTTTAACATGGTTTTATTATGCAATTATGAGGAAAATAACTGTGATGGGGTATAGGTTTTGGCTCTTAATTATGAAAATTTGATTGATATACCAAATGAAAGAGTAGCAATGTTTGTCATTAATTTTCTCAGAGGAAGAGGAATTGACACATCTCTCTATTCATCGTCGGGTATTATCAGTACAAACATGAAATTGGTGAGGCAATATATAAACTCTGATTTGCATAAAAATCAGAGGGGTAATGTAGATGAGAGAATAGATATCGAATTTCTGAAAGGTCGAATAGCAGATAGCATTCTTCCCGAATTGCACTTTGACTGGTTAAAATCTGATCCCAGAGCAACTTACTGGTTATGGGGAAAGTACTATCTGCTGCGTAATATTAATGGGTTTTCGCTTAAACTCCAGAATGCTGTTAATAATGGTGTTTTGACAAATGAGTTTTATGTAAATAACCATTCACGGTTCTGCCATTTTAGTCGTTATGATTCTATTTTATTTTTCTTTGATACTCAGGTGGAAGCTAATTTTGATGGAAAAATTCGTATGCTACAAACAGCATATAACGAATGGAAGTTAAAGTTTATGTCTGAACAACCCTTTAAATGGTTGGATCAGCAGAATGCTGATATGTGCCGCTGGGCTTATAGTTACATTATTCAATTTCAACAAAAAACATCAGAAAATGATAGGGCTAATGTATCAGATGCATTCAGCCTTACTGAACAGAATAATTCTTATTCCGTAACTGTTAGCCAGCCCGGTAGTAATGTTGAGTTATATCACTCCATTTTTGCTATGTACGATTTATGGGAAACTACTTTTGAGAGGAAAAAGCTTTTCCTGATTCAAATTAATAAGGCATGGAATCAAAAGAAAGTCAGGCAGGGCCGAAAAGGGAAGAAAGCGATTAATACGTTTGTTAGCGATGAGTCAAAATTACAGCTGGATTTCTTAGCCCAAAAATATAACATGAAACTTAGTCAGGTTCTTGAAAAACTCATATGCGAAAAATTTTATGACGAGCAGCGCTGATATCATTTAGAAAGAAACTTAGCTCTATATAACAAATATGAACTCTCTTACTTATTTTTTATATGGAGCACTATCATGACCCGATTAGCATCCCGCTTCGGTGCGGTCAATCTCGTTCGACGCGACCGCCCGCTAACCCGCGATGAACTGGCGCATTATGTGCCGAGTGTATTCAGCGAAGAAAAGCATGAATCCCGCAGCGATCGGTACACATACATTCCGACCATTACCCTGCTTGATAATCTGCAACGTGAAGGCTTTCAGCCATTCTTTGCGTGCCAGACTAGAGTCCGAGATCAGAGCAAACGCGAACATACTAAGCACATGCTACGTCTGCGTCGCGAAGGCCAGATCACTGGCAAGCAGGTGCCTGAAATTATACTGCTTAATAGCCACGACGGCTCCAGCTCATACCAGATGCTACCGGGGTTATTCAGATCGGTTTGCCAGAATGGACTAATTTGCGGTGAGAGTTTTGGAGAGGTACGTGTGCCACACAAAGGCAACGTGGTGGAGAAAGTCATTGAAGGAGCTTACGAAGTGCTGGGGATTTTTGATCGCGTAGAAGAGAAACGCGATGCCATGCAGTCGCTGATGTTACCGTCACCTGCTCAGCAGTCGATGGCAAAAGCGGCATTAACTTATCGCTTTGGTGAAGAGCATCAACCGGTGACGGAATTGCAAATCCTATCCCCGCGCCGCTGGCAGGATGAAAGTAATGACCTGTGGACCACTTATCAGCGCATTCAGGAAAACCTGATTAAAGGCGGTCTGTCTGGACGAACGACTAAAGGCAAACGTGCCCATACCCGTGCTGTAAAAGGTATCGACGGTGATGTGAAGCTTAACCGCGCTCTATGGGTGATGGCTGAGAATATGCTGCAGCTTGCTTCATGAACCTTTTTTATTATCCCTTCTCCCAGGCCTTGCCAATAAACCGGCGAGGTTTTTTGTTTTAAGGAGCAAATATGTCTGTATTCAATTTATCCCCGGTATTTCCTGCAAACGAGCAACGCATCATTCGTCGGGCGTTACGACTGCTGGAGAAATATCAGCGTCAACCGAGTGAGCCATTTACTTCCACCAGCTTCACTAAGACCTGGCTGCAATTACGGATGGCTCATCAGGAGCGTGAAGTCTTTATCGTGATGTATCTCGACAATCAGCATTGCCTGCTGGGATGCGAAACATTGTTTACCGGCACACTCAGCCATACCGAAGTGCATCCCCGCGAAGTGGTTAAATTGGCTCTGAAGCACAACGCCGCTGCGGTCATTCTGGCCCATAACCATCCTTCAGGTACGACAGAAATCAGTCAGCAGGATAAACACATCACTCAGCGGATAGTGAAAGCGTTAGCACTGGTAGAAGTGCGAGTGCTGGATCATTTGGTTGTTGGAAATGGAGTGGTTTCTTTTGCTGAGCAGGGGTTGCTTTAAACGGGGATTTTTATGTCATTCACACTACCTTATGAATGGGGGCTACAAAGCAATATCACCCCACGATTTGGCGCAAGATTAGTTCAGGAAGGCAACCGGCTGTATTACCTGGCTGACAGGGCTGGATTGACGGGCAGTTTTAGCCCGATACACCTGCAGAAATTAGATCTGGCTTTTCCGCTGTTTGTAGAACAACTGGAAGATATGCTGCGTGCTGGCGAACTAAATCCACATCAGCAACGTCAGGTAAACATTCAACTTGCGAGTTTAACCTGTATAGCTGATACCCGTGGTAGCTGCGGTTACGTTTACATTTCTATTTATCCCACCCTGTAACACCTTCTCTCTTCTTCTTTTTTATCAGGACCCAACTCATGCACATTTCATCTGTACCGGCCACGGTGCCGGTTTCGTCACGCCTGTCGCCCGTACAGGTGTGGAAGCAACTGTTAACGTATCTGCTGGAACATCATTACGGCCTGGCACTTAACGACACGCCATTCCATGACGACGCGGCCATTGAGGAGCATATCGACGCAGGAATCACGCTCGCCGATGCTGTTAATTTTCTGGTGGAACGTTATGAACTGGTACGCATCGACCGCAAAGGATTTACATGGCAGGAGCAGACGCCATTCTTGACCGCCACCGATATTCTCAGAGCAAAGCGAGCTACCGGATTACTAAATACTTAAATTCTTCGAGCCTCATTCCTGATTTTTACCTCTGAACTTCCCACCTTTTTTATTCATCGCATAATGCGCCTGCCACTCCCGGCAGGCGTGTTTGCTTTTATGGACGATAAACGATGCAAACAGAACCCGACGTGTTAACGGAACACAATGAACTCATCCTTTCGACCAATATCGAACGAGTCGTTTCTGGCCGCGATGCAGCACTGCTGCAGATTGAACTGCTCATCCAGCAGCTTGATGCCATTTCAATGCTAACCTCAGAAATTGGTGGTGGTACGGCGCAAGACTGGGCGATGAAGTCAGGGCACCGCTACGATAGTTGGCTGACTGAGAAGGCTGATAAAGCGATGCCTGTCGTTACCCGCAATATCAACAGCAGTATCTGGCGCGATTTGATGCTGAAGTCCGGCATGATGGTCTTGATGGATGCAGAGGCTCGCGACCAGTGGCACAAAAACCTGGAGGCGGGCGATCTTCCAGCTATCAGTGAGGCGAACATTCTCAGTACTTTTGAACAGTTACATCTGAACAAAATGGAAGTCTTTGAGCGCGGGATCATTAACGTCTTCAAAGGCCTGTCGTGGGATTACAAAACTAATAGCCCCTGCAGCTTTGGTAAGAAGATAATCATTAACAATTTGGTAACTCATAACCGCTGGGGCTTTAGCCTTAACTGGGGTTGGCGGAGGGATCAGTTGGCTGACTTGGAGCGAATGCTCTTTTTGCTGAGTGGTAAATCAATACCTGACAACCGTAGCGATATAACTACTCGGTTGATGGCGCATATTCGAGATAACCCAGATAAGGATGTTTATGAGGATGAGTTCTTCCGTGTTCGCTACTTTCAGAAGGGCACTGCGCACTTGACTTTCAAGCGCCTGGATTTGGTCGAGAGGATGAACGATATTATCGCTAAACACTACCCCGGAATGTTAGCGAAGTAATTTTTGCGAGTTTTGACGCATGCGGCTAACAAGCTTATGATCCAGCATAATTTCTTTTCCTCATGAAGGGATGGGTATGGGCAACAGAATGTGGATGATTCGCGGTGACGGCGGCAAACTCTATGACGATTTCCGCGATAAACAAATTGTGGGAATCGGTTGGCCCCAGCTGGCTCCTTTGGTCAAACCCGGTCTGTCCAGATCCCAGTTGCTCGCTTTATACCAGGAAGCAGACCCCTTAACGAAGCTAGGAACAGCCCGTTCTGGAGCATCGCAGGTCTGGCGTTTTGTGAACGAAATCCAAAAGGGCGATTGGGTTATTACCTATTCACCAGCCAACCGTACTTATTTGCTAGGCAAAGTTACTTCAGACTTCCAATATCATCCTGAATGGGTGGAAGAGGGGATGGGTATCGCTCGGCAGGTTAAATGGAATACTCAAGAAATCGATCGCGATCGACTGTCTGTAGCTACCAAGAACACATTGGGTTCTACGCTGACGGTTTTCCAGCTTCCAGAATATGCGCTAGAAGAGCTTTTACAGGATAAGAAACCCACTATAGATGTGATTACTCAGAATCCAGTTGCGATGGATGAAGATGAGGTCGTTTCTGATCCGCTTCGCGATATGGAAATGCTGGCGTTTGAGGGTATCAAAGATCGTATCAACTCTCTTGATTGGGACGAGATGCAAAATCTCGTTGCCGGAGTCCTGCGCAGCATGGGGTATAAAACGCAGGTGTCACCTGTGGGAGCCGATCGGGGTAAAGATATCATTGCTTCACCTGATGGATTCGGTTTTGAAAATCCACGTATTATCGTTGAGGTAAAACATCGCAGGGAACAGATGGGAAGCCAACAGATCCGTAGCTTTATCGGCGGCCGCCATAAAGACGATCGCGGGCTTTATGTCAGTACGGGGGGTTTTACGAAAGATGCTCGATATGAAGCCGACCGTTCGACAATACCACTGACGCTCTGGACACTTGATGATCTCGTCCGTGCGCTTATTGAGAACTACGAACAAGTTGATATCGAGACTAAACTTTTGGTGCCTCTGAAGAAAACGTTCCTGCCTGCCTGAATCTTGCTTTGATAGCCATATTGGTGTTCTACTGGTATGGCTTTATACCCACTCGCAATGTCTGTTTTTTGTACGGATTTTAACTTGTGGGTACAAGTGCGGGTATAACCATTTATTCCTAATTATAAATAACATTGATATCAGTCTATTAGGTGTGAAATTCGAGTCCGGCCTTCGCACCACTTAAAGCCGCCACCGGCGGCTTTAATGCTCTTACTTCAGACCCACTATGTTTCACTCTCGCCCTTACAACCAACTTCTCGCATCAACCCCCGCCTGTCCACCTTCTTCCCATCCTTGCCCACATACCTTTCAGGCCATATCACGCTCGGCTCCACCCCCAACGCCTCCGCAATCAAATGCTCACCCTTAGGCCATGGACGCGTAAGCGCATTTGCTAGCGTGGAGGAACTCAACCCTGAAGCGCGCGACAGCGCTGCAAGAGACGTCCCTTTTTTACGTAAGCCCGCGATGATGTCCGCCGAATGCCATCCTGTTGTCATAATCCCTCCTGACGTGTCATGTAAGTAAAACCGTTACCGCACAAATACTACGTTATTCGTAGTATGGAGTCTAAATCCAAAACTACGAATATCGTAGTTTTGCGAATTAAGCTGGGTTTTTATGAAATCGGCTGCAAACTCTGTTGAGCATGTGGAATGCGCTACGCAATATTGAATTTCTGCAAAACTTGGCATTTGCGCGAGACCAGCTAACTGCCTGAACTGAAATCAATACTACGTTTCTCGTAGTATCTGCCGACTGGTAAAACTACGACTATCGTAGCCATGAAAATTACCAGCAATTACTCCCACATCTTTTGCCAGCGGCTCAAAGCGGCGCGCCTCGCGAAAGGGCTATCACAAAAAAGCCTTGGCATACGTGCCGGGATAGATGAGTTTGTGGCGAGTACGCGCATCAATCGTTATGAGAAGGGCGTGCATCAGGCCAGCATTGAAACGGCGCAGCAGCTTGCCGCCGCGCTGGAGGTGCCCCTCGCTTATTTCTACATGGCTGATGATGAGTTAGCAGAGCTCACACTTCATTGGGCTACGCTCTCTGGTGCCGACAAAGCGCAGATCCTTGCTCAGGTAAAGAGTAAGTCCGGTTAAACCTCCGTACGTCTTACCCCCGTTCCGTCATCCTCATAACCGCCGCTTACACATCCACCTTGCCATCCTCGACACCATAGAACCTTAGTAGCATCAAAAACCGCCCATGCCGCTGCCATTAGCGGAGCGCGAGCCCAGGAGTGAAAAGTATTAAAGTAAATCGATCCGAAATGGAAATGGGCTCGCTTGTTGGATAAGCGGGCAAAGGTAACGTAAGGGGTTTTATTCACTCTCGGTCTACAAAATTTGCAGAAACCAGAGTACCCTTCATTACATTAATAAATCTGGATGATTATCAAAGGGCTAAGATGGCTGCGACCCCCCTCCCTCAGGAAATACTCCGCGCATGGCAACGTATAGAGTTCTTCCAGCCTTATTCCGTTGAAAAAAAAGAGAAAAGCATCTTTATTTCAGTCGACAAACTTATAAACCAGGGTGATATTTTACTTCCCTGGCATTCAGCTAAGTTGAGAAATGAATACGGTATTCCGGAAAAAATTAAGTACATCCTGCATTTAGGGCTGTTTGAAAAAAATACTGCCACCGAGCTTAGCCACAAAATCCTGGGGGGAGGTGAGGAGTATGATGAGCATGAATGCGAGCAACGCCTTAGCCAGGAAGGAACCACCTGCTTTGCGAAGATGCAATTAAATGCAGAGGGCACACCAGCTATGGATAAGCTCTCTGTTAGTTCACTTCCATGGGCGCTTGGTCACTTGCAAAATGAACGTTTTCAGGAATTGGAAGTGTCTATTTTCGCTGCTAGTTGTGATCGTTTGTCTGACACGTTGAATAGCTTTAGCGCCACGCTTAAATCTGCTTGTCAGGGTGGTCCTGGCGTCCTTGGCGCTAGCGACATTCTCACTTTACTTACCAAACACCTGACAGAATGGGCAGACTTTACACCCGATTGGCAGTATGCCTTGCAGATTGATTGGTTTGCTGGAAAAAGTGATGATGATCATACTTCTACAGAAGAAGATGAGACTGACGATGCTGAAGACACATTAAGTGCCGGTGATAAAGCTTTAGCCTTGCCGATCCTCAACAGCTTTTTTTTGGAAGATATTGAAGACGCTATCAAATCTTTAAAGATTTCTCCGTGTCATACCCTTAAAACCTACTTATTGCCCGGTACTTCCAGAGAGCCTGATTTGTATTCACAGGAGGGCCTGGCAGCTATCATTGATAAACTCCATCCAACCAAAATGCCTTTGGCCCGCTGGCCATCAGAGCCAGAACATGCGATGTCATTGATGCAACAGTTTGCGATCAATACTGCAATTGAAGAGCTTGAGGTGGGAGGGGTGTTATCCGTTAATGGCCCCCCCGGTACCGGAAAAACAACACTATTGCGTGATTTGATCGCTCATAACATTGTTGAGCGTGCACAGGTACTTTCCGGCTTTAAAAGCGTGGAAGACACGCTTAATGGTGACGGTTTTATTGTACCGGCGCTCACCGGTTTCGAAATGATCGTGGCCTCTTCCAATAACGCTGCGGTAGAGAATATTTCTAACGAACTTCCTCAGATTGCATCACTCGCAGAAGAGTTTCGTTCCCTGAATTATTTATCCCCTGTAGCTAATCAGCTTGCAGCCAAACCTTTACCTGAAGGGCAACGCAAAAAAGGGAAGAATGGCGATGGCAAAGAACGCGAATACCATCTTTTTCGGCCATTAGAACAAAAGCAACAGTGCTGGGGGCTGATTTCAGCAGCGTTAGGAAAAAAAGCTAATCGAACAAAATTTGCGCAAAGGCTTTTAATTGATGAGCATTTTCTTCGTAAAACACGGGAAGAGTTATTCCGTCCTGCCAGCGAAAATTTTCTAAGTTTATGGCGTTGGAAGGCCTGTCATAACGGTACCTCTTTTGCTGAAGCTAAGAAGGATTTTAACCGGCGTCTGGCAGAAAGCCTGGAGCTTAATAATTTATTAAAAGAGTTGGCGGGACTTTTAGAATATAGTTCTCATGAAGATTTTCATCGACTGGTGTCAGACCTGCATGATGTAAAATGCCGATTTGAAATACACGCAGATCAACTTAAACAGAGTGAAACCGAACGAGATGTGATCGATAAACAGGTTCAGCTTGCCGCACAGCAACAAAAAATAATTGAAAATGATGCACCCGGCTGGGTTGCGCGTTTACTTAATAAAAAAAAGATGCATTCATATCATGCGTTATTGCAGGGTGCCCAGAAAAATTTGTTGGACCTCATGCAACAGCAGGTCCAAAAAGCGCAGCGTGTTGTCGTCTGCCGTCAGCAATTAAAAGAAACCGAAGCTGAAATTCGTTCTCTTGAAAAAGAGAAGTCTATTGCGGATAGAAAAATCCAGGAAATAGATAAAAGACGGAGGGATTTAATAAACCGTTTTTCTGATGTTGCATTGCCGGATGGCAATAAGCCTATCAATGATGCAGATTTACAGCGCGTCGCATTATGGCAAAACGCTGAAATTAATCGCAAGCGATCAGAGTTGTTTATGGCCGCCATGGATTTACATCAAGCATGGCTTTATGAGGCTATCGGGATTGAGCGCTTTAGAAAGATGCTGTTCAAACTTAGCGGTGTTTTAAGCTCCCCACATCTTGAGCATGCCCCTTTAGCGTGGTGGCAAACGCTCTGTATGTTCGTTCCGGTGTTATCGACAACCTTTGCCTCTGTGGGGAGAATGTTACGTGGCGTAAGGAGTGAAGAACTGGGCTGGCTCATGATTGACGAAGCGGGCCAGGCTTCTCCACAACAAGCCATAGGAGCTATATGGCGTGCGAAGCGTGTGTTAATTGTGGGCGATCCGTTACAAATTGAACCAGTCTTCACGACTTCTCCGACCCTTGTAAAACGACTTTGTCAGGATGTATTACATGAACACGCAATTGCATGGAATCCAGAGAAAATCTCGGTTCAGCAGGTTGCCGATCGGGTTAATCGTTGGGGTTGTGAACTAGAGGTGATGAATACTAACATCTGGATTGGAATACCTTTATGGGTACATCGGCGCTGTATTGAACCCATGTTCAGCATAGCTAATAGGCTTGCCTATAATAACCGGATGATCCATGGCCTTGATTTTGAAAAAATCAGGAGCCAATGCATTAATAATAAACTGGAAAATCATTGGTTGGTTTCAAAAGGCGGACAGGGCATAAAACAATACCGAGAAAGCCACGGCCAGAGCTTACTGATCTTGCTGGATCGCCTGTTAGCAGAAAACGTCAAGCTTGAATCTATTTATATCATTACGCCCTTTAAAGCGGTGAAGTATGCAATCTCGGAACTGATTGAGCAGCGTGAGCTTAAAAGCTGGCAAGCCCATTCACCAATGCTAAAACGCAAAGAGATTAATGAATGGCAAAGGCGGTGTATTGGCACAGTGCATACGTTCCAGGGGAAGGAAAATGATATTGTGATTTTAGTGTTAGGATGCGATGAACAAAATAACGGTGGTGCAAAATGGGCATCAAGCAAACCCAATCTTTTAAACGTCGCACTTACTCGCGCTAAAAAGCATATCTTTGTGATCGGTGATCCGGCTGTATGGGGGGTATTACCAGGATTTAATGACGTAGCACGAACGTTAGCGGAAAAGAGGGAGGCCGGACTCGTTAAAGAGGTAGAAGGAGTTAGTTCGTGAGATTAGCGGAGCGGCGGTTTGAATATAATTTCTGATGCTGGTACACGCAGCGAGCACAAATGTGCTCGCGCAGGTTTAACATTCCGAATGCCTTAATATTGCATATCATGTGAATCCATCGGCAAAATCTTACCCCCGCTCCGCCACCCTCATAATCACCGCCGTTAGCTCCTCAACCGCTGCGTCCGCATCCAGTTCCCCGGTCTTCGCCGCATAGCTCAGCCCTTCGGCGGCACCGAAAATCGCCCATAAACCTGCATCGGGCAGGGCCTTATCAGGGGAGAAGGGCAGCAGAAGGTCACGGCACAGGTGCACGAAATCCCGCGCGTATTCGAGCTTAAACACCTCCATCTCGGGTGATGCGCTCAGTGCGGCCAGCACCTCGGGGATCTCAATGCCCTGGGTCAGCACACAGTTGATGTACGCCCGGGCAATGGCGCTGGCTTTGTCGTGCAACGTCGGGCCGCTGCGGGAAATCGACTGGTTGAAAATCTGCGCCTGGCGCGCCTCAAAGTCGCGGTACAGCGCAATAAACAGCCCAGTACGGGAGCCGAAATGGTTATACACCAGCGGCTTGGTCACGCCGGCAAACTCTGCCAGTCTGCCGGGCGTCAGGGACTCGGTGCCCTCCTGGCCAATAAGTTTCCAGGCCGCTACCAGTAATTGCTGAAAACGGTCTTCTTTGCTCATGCGCTTTTGCGTCATCGTCGGGCCTCCTGTTGACAACAGCATCGTCCATCGCTAAGTTACTATTGGTAAGTTACTAAAGGTAACTTCAGCTTTAAGAGTAAAAGAGTTCCCCGGCAGAAGCAATGAGGAAAACCTATGCAAACTCTGATCGTCACCTCTCATCCGTCTCTCACTTCGCTTACCCGCAACGTGGCGAACCATATTGCCGACGGCATTACCAGCGCCGACAGCGCGCATCGCGTGGAGATTGCCGACTTACATCAGGAGAACTTCGCGCCAGCGTATCAGGACGTGGATTATCAGGCGTTCAGCGGCCAGCGTACGGTGCCTGACGACGTGCGCCGGGAGCAGCAGCGCATCGATGCCGCCGACAATCTGGTGCTGGTGTTCCCGATTTACTGGTGGTCGATGCCCGGCATGATGAAGGGCTGGATCGATCGCGTCTTTGCCAATGGCTGGGCCTACGAAGAGACCCCCGACGGCAAGCTGCTGAAAAAACTCGGTCGGCTGAACGTCTGGCTCGTGGGGCTGGGCGCGGCAACGGAAGACGTCTATCAGCGGCACAACTATTTTGACGCGATGAAAACGCAGCTGGAGCACGGCATTTTTGGCTACTGCGGCGCGCAGTTCCGGGCGGCGGAGTGGCTGTTGCCTTCGCAGTTGCCGCGCCCGGAGGATTATCTGACCGCCGCCCGCGAACTGGGGCAGCGTATCGGCAGTGGCGCGCGCTAAACGGCAGCCCCCGTCACGGGACGGGGGCGTCAGCTTACTTTTTACCGTTCGGTTTTAACTGCTCGCCCGGTTTGAGTTTGAACAGTTCATCGTCGCGCGTGGAGTAGCGCACCGTGCCGTCCGCCAGCAGATACGCGCCCTCGGTGAAACCGGCGCCGTTAAGGAAAGGAGCCACCGCGTCGGGTTGATTACGGAAGGCGGCTTCCAGCGCCAGTAATGCGTAAGGCGCGATATTGTCGATGCTGGCAAACTCGGTCTGCGGATCATCCACGAAGAAGCCGTTCAGACGACGGGTATTCAGAATATTGGTCGCCACGCGGTCTGCCAGCGTCAGATAAGCTTTATTGCCGGTGGATTGCCACAGATCGATCAGCGCGAAAATGGCGTACGGCTCGTTGTTGTCGGTGTTGAGGTTAAGCTTACTGTCCGTTCCGCCCGGCGCGCCGATGTCGCCCAGCCCCTGACCCTGCGCAATGCCGCGCGCCACTTTCCACATCGCCGGATCCGGCTCCAGTGTCCAGGCTCTGGCATAGGAGAGCAGGAACTCGTTACCCGCCGGGTATGGCTTCAGGACGGTGCCTTTTTTGCCGTAGTAGCCGTCCCGTTTTAACTCGTAGCCCGACAGATCGGTGCCATTTGCCAGCATCGGGCGGAAGGTGTTGGTCTGCGCGTCATAGGCATAAGTGGCGAAGGCTTTCAGGCCGTCGAGCGTCCATTTTTTGATGTCGTCGCCATCTTTGCCGAGGGATTTTGCCAGCGCCAGTTGCATCAGCGCGTTCTCGGAGTAGAGCGTGCTGGTGCGACCTTTGAGCATCATATTGCCTTCCAGCGCATCGGCACCCAGCTCCGGACCAAACTGACGCTGGGCGCGGTCGCCGTATTTTGAGTTGGTATCCGTGTCGTCAGTGGTTTCGGCGCGTTTGAGCGGCTGCGTGAACTGGTAAACGCCAAGGCCGGTCTTTTTATCGCGCGGTAGCACGTACTGCTCTGCCAGCCGCTTCGCCCAGCGCAGCGCGCCTTCATCATGATCGTACTGATAGAGCAGCGAGGCGGAGTAGATCAGGTCGTTTCCGGCATTCAGGAAGCTCAGCCCTTTGGTGGCGAAAAACGGCGGCTGCTGTTCGAAATCACTCTGCCACAGTTTGCCCATCGCTTTGCCGTATTCCCCGTGGCGACTGGTTTCCAGCGTTTTCCAGTCGTTAACGTGCGCATTCCAGAACGCTTTGATAAAGCGCGTGGTGGCGGGTTTATCCACGGCAAACATTAAATCGTAATAGGGGTAAGCATTTTTCAGCTCGTGAACCATCTCTTTTTCGCTCGGACCTTCCGGCTGGAGCGTCTTTAGATCCACAAAACGGTGGCCGCCCCACAGCAGCAGGCCGCTGGCGTCCTGGTAATGATCAAAGTAGTAGCGCACGTTGTCTTCGGCGCGCTGTTTATATTTCGCGTCACCGGTGAGATTGCTCAGGCCGACCAGCACGCGCATCAGATTTTGTTGGGCGGAGAAGTTCGATAGCACCGCTTTTTTGCCATCCGGGAAGATCCACTCCATTTGCTTACCGGTGCCCGGATCCACGCCGTTCGCCAGCAGCGGCACGTTGTGGCCATAACGATCGCCAGCTTTATCGAATACCGTGTCAGCGAACTGTTTTACGCTGTTCAGGCGCTCGCTCTCCTGCGCCATGGCATGAAAAGAGAGCAGACTCAGACAACCCACCGCCAGTGCTAATCCTGAAATGTTCATTATTTGCCTCTCAGTCAAATAAGGGTTTTATTTTTATGCTGCTGCCCGAACGTCATCAGAAGGAATATTTCACGCCGACGCGATAACGGGTTTGTCGTTCATCGGTGACTTTGCTGCCGGAAACATTACCAATCGCCATATAAGGGGACCAGTTTTTATCCCACTTATAGGTCAGCTTAAAATCGTGCGTCCAGTCGTAGCTTTCGTTATCAGCCAGTACGACGCCGGCGGAATTCGCTTTTTTGTAATCCAGTTCGTAATCCAGTTGATAGTCTTTGAAAATTTTCCATGACAATACGCTCGTCAGGTTGTAGCCGTTCTCTGAGGTGTTTTTCTGCGTGCCAATATTGTTGGAATTACGTTTGTAGTACGGGCGGTAGCGGAGGTTAATGCTGACGTCATCGCTCAGATTCGCTTTACCGCGCAGATACGGGCGGTAGTTATTCGATGACGAGCTGGTATCCAGCGAGAAGCCCGGCTCAATCTGGAAAGTCTTGTCAATTTTGTAGACGTAGCTGGCGACCACTTCAGTGCCATTACTGATCGTTTCGTCATAGGCTTTGTCTTTATCCTGCGAGCCTTTCCATTTTCCCTCCAGCGATAAGCCAAAGCCGTTGGCAAAACGGTGCGACATCAGTAAGCGATCTTTATGGTTATTCCCGCCGCTGTCGTTCATTTCGTGACGATAATCAAATGTCACTGCGTGGGCGGCAATACTCATGAAAGGTACGGTTAATAATAACAATGAGCGCAACATAGGATCCCCTATTTTAGTAGTAGTCCAAAGGTATAAGATGCTCTCTGCTGTGCGGCAGAAAGAGGCTTTTGTATTTTTGTGGAATAGACTTTTGCACAAAATGAAATGATGTTTTGAGGTTGAGATCAAAGTATTAAGAATGGGCGAAAATAATTTAAAAGGACGTTTATAAAGAAAATCCTAATAAACATAGTCTTTTATTTTCAATGAGATATTTGCATTGCCTCAATTTTTTAATGTCATGTTTTAGCTTTTTTTAAGAAATTCGCTGTTTGACAATAAATTTATTCCTGGATAATAACTACCTAAAAGATAAATCGCCGCTGGATGATTGCCGAAATTAGGTCGATGGCAGCTATTCGTAGCCGTAATATGCGATCGCGCGGCAACCTAAACAAAAGGTAAACGAGCAGAGACATCGGTCTGACGGCCTGCACAAAACGCAAAAAAACCTTCCACTGAGAAGGCAAATAAAAATGACTACCTCTGGAGAACTGAAATGCCTGTCTACGGAAAGGATCGTTTCTATATTTATGGAATAGAGAAAATACTCAAACAGCTGTATCAGGAGCGGGGCGGGGGGAACTGTGCCAGTCCGTCGTGCATCTATGTCACCTCTGGTATGGATGTTGTGGAAATCTATTCCCTCTATTTCTCTCACCCGCCGGTTCACCACGCTATTTTTATTACCGCCGAACGCCATTTCGATGCGTTAAACCGCCTGTTTCCCGGACTGATAAAACTGAGCCTCGCGGAGCATCTCAGCGTGGAGGAGTTGCGGCAGGCGCTGACCATCATGATGCTGCTTGCGGAGCAAAATCAGGGCGCGGGCTACCGTGTCGATCCCTTTAAATTCACCGCCGCCGAGCAGCAGATCATGCGGCTGCTGTTGCGCGGGCATTCGCTGGAAGAGATCGCCACGATCCGCGGCGTCAGCCCGACCACCGTCAGCGTACAGCGCAATGGCCTGATGAAACGCACCGGTACCAAAAGCCTGCTTGAGCTGTGTTCACTGTACAGCGCGATGCGCGTCGGGCAGCGCCACGCCAACACTTGACCCATGACAAGGCGGCCAGGCCTGCACCCTCTTTATAATCAGGGCCGTTTATCTTCTCGCAGGCAGGATCGTATGGCGTACCAACTGAATCTCAACTGGCCGGAATTTCTTGAAAAATACTGGCAGAAACAACCCGTTGTACTGAAAAACGCGTTGCCGAATTTTGTCGATCCGATCACCCCGGACGAACTGGCGGGCCTGGCGATGGAGCCGGAGGTGGATAGCCGCCTCGTCAGCCACAAGAATGGTCAGTGGCAGGCCAGCAACGGGCCGTTTGAGGATTTCGACGGGCTGGGCGAAACCGGCTGGTCGCTGCTGGCGCAGGCGGTGAACCACTGGCATGCGCCTTCTGCCGAACTGGTACGCCCGTTCCGCGTGCTGCCGGACTGGCGGCTGGACGATCTGATGATCTCTTTCTCCGTACCGGGCGGCGGCGTGGGGCCGCATATCGATCAGTACGATGTGTTTATCATTCAGGGGATGGGCAGCCGCCGCTGGCGTGTGGGCGATAAGCTGCCGATGCGTCAGTTCTGCCCGCATCCGGCGCTGCTGCATGTCGATCCTTTCGAACCAATCATTGATGAAGATCTGGCGCCGGGGGACATCCTCTATATTCCGCCGGGCTTCCCGCACGATGGCTTCACCCATGAAACGGCGCTCAACTATTCGGTGGGCTTCCGTGGGCCGAACGGCCGCGATCTGATCAGCAGCTTCGCCGATTACGCGCTGGAAAACGATCTCGGCGGCGAGCATTACAGCGATCCGGATCTGACCTGTCGCGACCATCCGGGGCGGGTGGAAGAGTACGAGCTGGCGCGCCTGCGCGAGATGATGATCGACATGATCAACCAGCCGGAGGATTTCCGGAACTGGTTTGGCCGCTTTGCCACCACGCCGCGCCATGAGCTGGACATCGCGCCTGCCGAGCCGCCTTATGCGGAAGACGAGATCCTCGACGCCCTCCAGGGTGGCGAAGTCCTCTCCCGCCTGAGCGGTCTGCGGGTGCTGAACATCGGCGGGCGCTTCTTCGTCAACAGCGAGCCGCTGGATATCGTGGATCCCGTCGCTGCCGATGCGCTCTGCCGTTATACGGAGGTAGGGCAAAACGAGCTGGGCGATGCGCTGAGCAACCCGGCGTTTATCGCCGGGCTGACCGCGCTGGTTAACCAGGGCTACTGGTTCTTCGACGAATAATCCCGCCATGCCCGGCGGCGCACGCTTGCCGGGCCTACAGCTGGTATTGCGCCATGCCCGGCGGCGCACGCTTGCCGGGCCTACAGATAATATTTCGTCATGCCGGATGACCGGCCTGTTAATCCCGTCGCAAATGAATGCCAAACCCCGTTTCACCGGGGGCGAGTTCTTCTTTTAACGTCAGGGCCGGTATAGCGTAATCCCCGCCATTTTGCTGGCGATAGGGCACCGGCGGCGTATCCCATAGCGTATCCAGACGCTCAGCCAGCGCCGTGCAATACGTATGGAAACGTGCCTCGTCTGTACGGCTGGCGCGATAAATCACCATTGGCGGCACAACTGTAAAGCCGGGGTAGTGCAGCATGCCGTGCTGAATGGGAAACAAAATATCCTCGATCGGGCCGTTGATCCCGCGCGCTGAATAATGGGATCCCCAGCCGCCGGTGGTCACCAGCAGCATGGCCCGTTTTCCGGTCATCGATCCTTCGCCGTAGCGATCGCCCCAGTGTGTATCGCTGTGTTCACCCACGCCGTATGCAAAGCCATAAGCGTAAACGCGATCAAACCAGCCCTTCATGATCGCAGGCATAGAGAACCACCACAGCGGAAACTGGAAAATGACGGCATCTGCCCACCGTAATTTCTCCTGCTCGGCTGCGATGTCCGGACGTTGCGTGCCGTGGGCGTACGCATACTGGCTGTCTGCTGACGCATCAAAACGATCGCTCACTGGCGATGCGGTGCTGTCATCGGCATCAATTTGCGCTTTCCAGTGCATCGCATACAGATCCGATACCTGGACGTTGTGACCGTTTTTTTGTAAATGCGCTACGGCAAAATCTTTCAGCGAGCCATTCAGGGAGCGGGCCTCGGGGTGCGCAAACACAATTAATATGTTCATTTTTTTGTTCCTGGTGAGAGAAAGTCTCAGCAGAATAGGGCGCGGCTGGATATAGTAGAAATGAATAGAATAAATCCGTGGTATAGCGATGATTAATACCAACAGGCTTGATTTGAATTTACTGCGTACCCTTGATGTGCTGCTGCGCGAGCATAACGTTACGCGGGCGGCGCAGCGGCTAAATTTGTCGCAGCCCTCGATCAGCGTACAGTTGGCACGGTTGCGGGAGATCTTTGACGATCCGCTTCTCTTGCCCGGCCCACGCGGTATGGTGCCTACCGCCCGCGCAGATGAACTGCGCACGCCGCTGCGCCAGGCGCTGGAAGCCCTGTCAAGCGCGGTGTCGCCCGCCAGCGCATTCGATCCGCTGAAAGCTAACGTGACATGGCATATAGCAGCCACTGATTACATGGCGTCATCTATCGTGCTGCCCGCCCTCAATAACCTGCGCGAGACAGCACCCGGTACACGGCTGGCGCTCGTGGAGATGAAACCTGACCGCTTTGAAAAACAGGCGGAACGGGGAGAGGTGGATCTGATTTTTCATACCCGCGACGGCGCGCCCCAGGGGTTACATCAACGGCTGTTATTTACTGAACGCTATGTGCTGGCGGGGCGTCTGGATCACCCGCAGCTAAAACGCCGCCCGACGCTCACGCAGTTCTGTCAGCTGGAGCATGTGATCGTCTCCCCGGACGGCGGTGGGTTCAGCGCCGCCACCGATACGGCACTGGCAGAAAAGGGGCTTTCGCGCCGCGTCGTGCTCTCGGTGCCGCATTTTTTATTTATGCTGGAGGCGCTGGCACGTACCGATCTGGTTGCCGTGCTGCCCGAACGGCTGGTGAAAGAGACGCGTACATTGCGGGTGGTCGAACCGCCTGTTGAGGTCGCCGGATTTGATATGATGATGCTCTGGCATGAGCGGCTGCACCGCGATCCGAGCCATAAATGGCTGCGCCAGCATATAATTGAACATCTTCACTAATAAGGAATATCACGTGAAATTACGCATCACCCTGGCGGCGCTGACGCTGCTTGCCGCTCCGGTTATCGCGCAGGAAAACGGCGTCTCATTTAGCCACAAAGACTGGGAAATGGTCTGTGACAATACGCTCACCTGCCGCGCGGCGGGCTACAGCACAGAAGAGACGGAAGAAGGCACGGGGGGATCGGTGCTGTTGACCCGCAAGGCCGGGCCGGACAGCGCGGTAGCCGGTGAGGTGGTGCTGGCGGATACAGAGTCTGACGATAACGCCCCATCGGGCACGTTGATGCTGTGGATTAACGATCAGCCCGCAGGCGCGCTGAAGGCGGCTGAGGACGACCGCTGGACGCTGACGACGGCGCAAACGCAGGCGCTGATCAAGGCCGTCAAAGGCAGCGGAAAAGTAGAAGTGAAAGAGGGACGCACACCCTTTGTGCTCTCCGGTAACGGTGCTACTGCGGTGCTGCTGAAAATGGATGATGTGCAGGGGCGCATAGGCACGCCGGGCGCGTTGATCAAAAAGGGCGGTAAGCCCGAGAGCAGCGTAAACGCCGCCGTGCCCGCGCCGGTGATCCAGGCAGTGAAAGTGATGCCGGGCGAAACGCGTACGCTGAGCAAGGCAGACGCCGATGCGCTGAAACCACAACTGCTTGCCACGCTAAATAAAGACGCCCAGTGCGACCATCTGCAACCTGCGGAAGGGGATGCGCAGGAAGGGGATGGCGACATCACCGTCACGCCGCTGGATGCCCGGCACGTACTGGCTTCCACCCTTTGCTGGCGCGGTGCCTACAACGAAGGTTACGGCTACTGGGTGATCGCAAATACCCCGGATGCGAAGCCTGTGCTGGTGACCGAATCGGCAACGGATTACAGCGACGGCGTGATCGCCATGGGCCAGAAAGGACGCGGTCTCGGCGACTGCTGGGCCACTGCCAGCTGGGTATGGGACGGCACGGCTTTCCGCCTGAGCCATGAATCCACCACCGGCATGTGTCGCTATCTGCGCCTCGGTGGCACTTGGGATCTGCCCACCTGGGTGGCGGACGTCAAGCCTGCGGCTAAGTGATCCGCTTCACTCCTCCATCGCAATCTGCACCGCCTCGCCGAGCTGTTTAAGCGCCTGGCGGTGATGCTCGTTGGGGGGGAGGGCGCAGTTGATGCGCAGACAGTTGCGGTATTTGCCGGAGGCGGAAAACAGTGAGCCGGGGGCGATCTGGATCTTCAGGCGGCGCAACTGTTTTGCCACGCATACCATGTCCACCCGTTCAGGGAGTTCGATCCACAGCAAGAAGCCGCCTTTCGGGCGCGTCACGCAGATCTCAGCAGGAAAATACTGGCGCACCCAGCAGGTAAAGGTGTCCATATTATTTCGGTAAAGCTGCCGCATACGGCGCAGGTGGCGATGGTAATGCCCGTCCCGGATAAACGCGCTCATCGCCATCTGTGTGGTGGGGGCCGTGGTGGCGCTGGCGGCGTATTTCATGTGCAGAACGCGATCGTGATAACGCCCCGGCGCGATCCAGCCAACGCGCAGGCCAGGCGCAATGGTTTTGGTGAAGGAGCTGCACAGCAGCACGCGGCCATCGATATCATAAGATTTCAGCGTGCGCGGACGCGGGTAATCAAACGCCAGTTCGCCGTAGACATCGTCTTCAAAAATCACAATATCGTGCCGCTGCGCCAGGGTGATCATCGCCCGTTTGCGCGCATCAGGCATGACAAAGCCCAGCGGGTTATTGCAGTTGGGTACCAGGATCACGCCTTTAATCGGCCACTGTTCAAACGCCAGCTCCAGCGCTTCCACGCTGATGCCGGTATCAGGATCGGTCGGGATTTCAATGGCTTTGATGCCCAGCCCGCGCAGCATCTGCATGGTGCCGTGAAACGACGGTGATTCCACCGCCACAATATCCCCGGCTTTGCAGATCGCCAGCAGGGCGGTGGCGAGCGCGCTGTGGCAGCCGCTGGTGATGATGATCTCGTCGGCACTCAGCACCGCGCCATTGTCGAGCATCAGCCGGGCGATCTGCTCGCGCAGTTCTTGTCGCCCCGCCAGTTCATCGTAGCTGAACGCATCAAGCATCTGGTGCTGCACCACGCGGCTCATCTCGCGCCACAGCGGTTTCAGGGTGGCCTGGGCGATATCCGGCGAACCGCCGCCAAAGGAGGTGATGCTGGGATCGCAGCGTGCTTCCAGCAGGGTCAGCACTTCATCCCACTGGGTAACCTCAACCGGACGCTGTACCGGACGCGACATCGCCGGCACCGGCGGCTGCACTTTGCGATGGGCGACGAAATAGCCGGAGCGCGGCTGCGGCAGGATCAGCTGCAAATTTTCCAGCACCCGATAGGCTTCCTGGACGGTGCTGATACTGACACCGTGCTCGTTGCTCAGGTTGCGCACGGAAGGCAGTTTTTCACCACTGCGATACAGCCCCTGCTCAATGCGATCGGCCAGCAGAGTAGCCAGATGTTGGTAACGCGTCATGCTGTATCCTTTGTCACATCCATACAGATCCCAGGACCAGTACAGAGCAGCGGCAAAAATGCCATTCAGCTGCTGTTTTAGCGGATCTGTATGGTTAAGAAAAGCGTTTTTTGCATCTGTATTGCAGTCCGGTATTTCCCGCATGATAAGGCTCTGTTCCGGCGAGGAGAGCAATCATGGAATTCTTTGAAAACAGGCCAAAACGGCCTTTTATCGGCTTTGTGCTGATCTGGCGGGCGTTTAAACAATGGCGTCGACAGGCGCAGACGCGGAAACTGTTCAGCCGCATGAGTGATGCGCAATTGCGGGATGTGGGACTTAAACGTGATGATGTCTGTTAAAAGAAGCCCGGAGGCGAAAGCTGACCGGGCATTTTTTTAGCGCGTTAATGTGATCACGATCACTTTTTCGCATTCCATGCTCTCTTGTTGCCGCTTTCTTGATCCTGCCCCTGATTACCATTAGCTTAGCCGGCTGCCCGTCGATAAAGAAACCACGAAGACATAATAATTATGATGACGCCTGAACAAAAATTTGCCCGCTGGGTAAGGGTGAGTATAGCCTCTTTCCTGCTGATGTTTGTCTATTTTATTGTCGCAGATATCTGGATCCCGTTGACGCCGGATGCCACCGTGATGCGCGTGGTGACGCCGGTTTCCTCCCGCGTGTCTGGCTATGTCGCGCAGGTGCATGTGCACAATAACAGCCCGGTGAAGAAGGGCGACCTGCTGTTTGAACTGGATCCGACGGCATTCATCAATAAAGTGGAAGCGGCGCAAATCGCCCTGCAACAGGCGCGTCTGACCAATCAACAACTGGATGCGAAAATTGCCGCCGCTCAGGCCAGCCTGAAAACCGCCACCCTCACCGCGCAAAACGATAAGGTCACTTATGACCGCTATCAGCGTTTAAGCGCAATGCAAAATGTCTCGCAGCAGGATCTGGATAAAGTGCGTACCGGCTGGCAGAGCAGCGAACAGTCGGTGAATGCGCTGCGCGCTAACATCAGCGAGCTGATTATCGAGCGCGGGGAAAAGGACGACAGCCGCAACGTGACGCTGCAAAAATACCGCAACGCGCTGGCGCAGGCCGAACTGGATCTGGCGTGGACCAAAGTGCGCGCCGAAGCCGATGGGATGGTGAGTAATCTGCAATTAAGTCCCGGCTGGAATGCCGCAGCGGGATCGGCGGCGCTGGCGCTGGTCAGCGAACAGACGGATATCATCGCCGATTTTCGGGAAAAGAGCCTGCGTCATACGCATACTGGCGCCGATGCGGCAGTGGTGTTTGATGCGCTGCCAGGCCAGGTGTTTCACGCGCACGTTACCAGCCGTGACGCCGGGGTGCTGGCGGGGCAGGAAGCGGTGAATGGCGAGCTGTCAGCGCCGGAGTCCTCTAACCGCTGGGTGCGTGATGCCCAACGTATGCGCATTCACGTCGCGCTGGATGAACCGCTGGATCAGCGGCTGCCGACCGGCGCGCGCGCTACCGTGCAGCTGTATAACAGCGAAGGCCCCTTCGCCCGCTTCTTCTCCGGGCTGCAAATCCATTTAGTCAGTCTGTTGCATTATGTCTATTAACAACACGCTGACCCGCGTTTTTACGCCGCACGATAATATCGTGTTCACCGCCAACGATCTGCGTCAGACGATCCGCATCGCGGTGGCGGGGGTGATCGCGCTCAGCATCTCAAGTTTTTATAACACCCAGTACGGCGTCTTTTTCGTGATCTATCCGCTGATGCTGATGTCGTTGGTGCCGGTTTTTAATCGCCATGTGGCTAAACAGTTCATGTTAAGTGCGGCAGCTAACTGCGTTGAAATGGTGCTGATCATTGGCTATTTGTCGCAATGGCCGGTGATCATGACGCTGGTGGTATTTGCGCTGTACGTGATCCGTTTTCGCTTAATGAGCCAGGGGCCGCTGTTTCTGTTCGGATCGATGGGGGTGGTGTGCCAGAGCGTTATGCTCAACTTTATGAGCTATCCCACCAACGACTGGCATGTGCTGCTGTTCTCCAATATGGAGGCCAGCGTGATGGCGGTTTGCCTGAGCGCGGTGCTGCACTATTTGATCCCGGATGCTGAACCGCGTATGCGCCCGCCGCTGATCGAGAAAAACGCCGCCCGCGTGCGCCACGAGTCGCTGTTGTCCGGCACGGTGGCGACGATGATTTTTGTTGTCTTTCAGGTCTGTAATCTGAGCGATTCGCTGTCGGCGCTGATGGCGGGCGTGTTATCCCTGTTTCCGATGCATTACCGCGGCGCGGTGCTGAGTTCGCTGTGGCGTATCGTCGGCGTGGTGCTGGGCTGTCTGTATGTGATGGTGGTGCAACTGGTGCTCTACGATCACAGCAGTCATATGCTGCTGATGATGCCGCTGATCGGCCTCGGCCTCGCTTTCGGCGCGCGGCTGCACACCATGGAAAAAGTCGGCGCGGGCGTTGGTTTTGCCAGCGTCACCACCCTCGGCATTATGTTCGGGCAGAACATGCACCCGGATCAGGATCTGGTGTTCAGCGACGTTTACCGCATTGCCTCGGTGACGGTTTCACTCCTGATCACCCTGACGATGGTCTTTCTGGTGCACCTGTTCCTCAATCGCTTTGAGGCGACCCGCTACGTGATTGATCCGCCGCAGGCCGGAGTGTGACAAGGCGCGTTACAGGCTGAAAGAGAGGCGTGAAAACAGCGCCGGAAGTTGTGACAGCAGGAATAAAATCAGCCCGATTGTGCCGCCGACCAGCGTGCCGTTGACGCGGATGAACTGCAAATCCTTACCGATGTTCAGCTCAATTTGCTGCGACATGTCTTTCGCGTCCCAGCTTTTCACCGTGTCGCTGATATGGCCGGTCAGGAAGCGGGCAAACTCCGGGGCGACGCTGCGCGCGGCCTGTTCCAGATGCTGATTGAGCGAGGCACGCAGGGCGCTGTCGGCCACCAGGGTTTCGCCAAACCACAGCCCGGCTTCGGTAATGCGCTGTTTGACGCGGGAGTCTTCACTTTGCATATCCGCTTTCAGCCAGCCGCGCAGATCGCCCCACAGCTCACCGAGATAGCGGTTAAACGCTTCATCCTCTTTCAGATACCTTTTGGTGCTCTCCGCTTTCGCTGCCATCTCCGGATCGGTTTTCAGCCGTTCGATCAGCCGCACCGTGGCGCGGTCAAAGGCGAGGCGGATCTGGTGCGCCTGATCGGCGCTGATGTCGGCCAGCAGGGAGTTCACCGCGCTGGTCACCAGTTCAGCGCTGTGCTCGCCTAGCCACTCGGTGGGCAGCAGTCGTGCTTTATTCGGGTGTTCGGTCTTCAGCCAGCGCACCACCTGCGCGGCGATAAAGGTGCGCGTACTTTCGCGCCCTAACAGCGTCACCAGCTGCGCAATCAGCGCATCCAGCAGCGCCTGATGTCGGTTATTTTTGGTCAGACTTTCCAGCACCAGCGCGGAAGTGCCGCTCAGATCGACCTTATCGATGGCCTTATGCACCGCGCTTTTGAGCAGCAGCTGGATACGCGAGTCGTCAGTCAAATCGAGAAAGCCGCTCATCACCTGCAACAGATTCTGACCAATACGCGTGGCATTTTCCGGTTTACTGAACCAGTTACCGATGATCAGCGCCGGTTCGTGTCGCCGGATCAGGTCGATCAGTGACTGGGTATCGAGGAATTTTTCCTGCACGAAGACCCCGAGATTTTCGCCGATGCGGTCTTTATTGCGCGGGATGATCGCCGTATGGCGGGAAATAAACGGCAACGGCACGCGGCGAAACAGCGCCACCACCGCAAACCAGTCCGCCAGCGCGCCGACCATTGCCGCTTCGGCAATCGCTTTTACGCCGTTTACCCAGATTGAGGGCGGCAGAAACAGGGTCGTCACAAAGGTCGCTGCTGCAATCAGCAGTAACGACAGCGCCAGACGCTTGGCGCGTTTAAGTTCAGCGAGTTTATCCATGGTTTAAGCATATCCTCTGCCCGGAATTAGTCATTTTTTAAAACATTTTGAAACTAGGAACCCTCTGGTTATACCCAACTTTACCTCTGATGCCAGCGTTAGCGTCTACCATTATTAACCCAAGCAGCATTTTTTACTGCCCATCAGGAGGTATTTGATATGGCGTACCAGACAATTAATCCTTTTACCAACGAGTTCGTAAAAGAGTATCCGCCCCACAGCGATGCCGACGTCGAAAGCGCGCTGCAAAAAGCCGATGCGCTTTACCACTCCGACTGGGCGAAAGGGGATATTGATCAGCGGCTGCCGATCCTGCGCCGCCTGGCCGATCTGATGGAAGAGCAACAGGAATCTCTCGCGAAGATCGCCACCCAGGACATGGGTAAGCTGATTGAACAAAGCCGTGGTGAAGTGGCGTTGTGCGCGAAAATCGCCCGTTACTATGCCGATAACGCAAAAGCGTTTCTCGCCCCGGTGAAATATGACTCCGATCTGGGCGACGCCTGGGTTGAGCACCATCCGATTGGCGTACTGCTGGCCGTGGAGCCGTGGAACTTCCCCTATTATCAGCTGATGCGCGTACTGGCACCGAACCTGGCCGCCGGTAACCCGGTGGTGGTAAAACATGCGAGCATTGTGCCGCACTGTGCCGAAGCCTTTGCGCATCTGGTGCGCGAAGCGGGCGCGCCGGAAGGGGCATACACCAACCTGTTTATCACCTCCGATCAGGTGTCGAACATTATTGCCGATGACCGTGTGCAGGGCGTTGCGCTGACCGGTTCGGAAAAAGCCGGTGGTATTGTGGCTGCTCAGGCAGCGAAGAAACTGAAAAAATCGACGCTGGAACTGGGCGGTAACGACGTGTTCGTGGTGCTCGACGATGCCGATATGGAAAAAGCGGTGAAAGTTGGCGTGACCGCACGTTTACAGAACGCCGGGCAGGTCTGTACTGCCGCAAAACGCTTTATCATCCATGAAGCCGTGGCGGATAAATTCCTCGAAAAATATACCGAGGCGTTCCGTCAGGTGAAGATGGGCGATCCGCTGGATGAAAGCACCACCCTTGGCCCGCTCTCTTCCAAAGATGCTGTCGAAACCCTGACCAAACAGGTGGACGAGGCAGTGAAAAACGGCGCGACGCTGCACTATGGCGGTAAGCCGGTGGATCACAAAGGCAACTTCTTTGAGCCGACCATTCTGACCAATATCACCCGCGATAACCCGGCGTACTTCGAAGAGTTCTTCGGCCCGGTGGCGCAGGTCTACGTGGTGAAAAACGATGATGAAGTGGTGAAACTGGCGAACGACTCCCACTATGGTCTGGGCGGCGCAATCTTCAGCCAGAACATCGAGCGGGCAAAAGGCCTCGCCTCGCGTATCGAAACCGGTATGGTCTACATCAACTCGCTGACCGATACCGCGCCTGAGCTACCGTTCGGCGGCGTGAAGCGCTCCGGCTTTGGCCGTGAGCTGTCGGATCTGGGGATCAAAGAGTTTGTGAACCAGAAGCTGGTGGTGGTGAGTAAGTAAAAGTTTCCCCTCACCCTAACCCTCTCCCACAGGGAGAGGGGACAGTTCGCGCACCATCCTGCTTTCTCCCTCTCCCTTAGGGAGAGGGCCGGGGTGAGGGGAACAAGATTATTTCTTCAGCCCGGCAAACGCCGCTCTGATCTCGTCTTCCGGCAACTGAACCCCGATAAACACCAGCTGGCTGTGCGGTGGCTCATCGCCCCATGGCCGGTCCCAGTCGGCGCTGTACAGACGCTGCACGCCCTGGAACAGCAGGCGATTCGGCTCGCCGTCTATCCACAGCATCCCTTTGTAACGCAGCAGTTTCTCCGCGAAGCTCAGCAGCAGGTTTTCCATCACCCGTGATACCTCGCTGATATCCACCGGGTAATCCATCTCCACCACAATAGACGCAATATCGTTCTGCTTATCGCTCATAAAGTGGAAGCGCGGCTTCGCCGGCACGATAGTTTCTTCCAGCATAAATCCGCTGGTGTTAAACAGCAGCGCCAGATCGGTTTCGCCGTGGATCACGGTATAGATCGGCGCGCGGGCGTTGATGCGTGCCAGCCGTTCACGCAGCGGTTCGGCTTCACCGGCAATATCGGTTTTGGTGAGCAGGATGCGGTCGGCATAGCCCACCTGTGACTGGGCAAGGGTGAACTGGTTCATCTGCTCGTCGGCGTGTACCGCATCGACCAGCGCAATGACACCGTCCAGCAGGTAGCGCTGGCAAATGATTTCATGGTTGAAGAAGGTCTGAATAATCGGGCCGGGATCGGCCATGCCGGTGCATTCGATCACCAGCCGGTCAAATTCAATGTCGCCTTTGTCGAGGCTGTCGAGCAGATCCAGCAGCGCGTCCTGTAGCTCGTTCGAACGGCTACAGCAGATGCAGCCGTTGGTCAGGGTTTTGATCTGCGTGGCGCGGTCGCCGATCAACTGCGTATCCACGGAGACTTCCCCGAACTCATTTTCAATGACGGCAATTTTATAGCCGTGCTGTTCATTGAGGATATGGCGCAGCAGAGTGGTTTTTCCTGCGCCAAGAAAACCGGTGAGGAGCGTGACGGCAATCGGGGTCATGAGGTTTCCTTCTTAACAGCAGCTGCTTCCGCCGCTGCCATAGCGTGCTTCCTGACGTTCGCGGAAGAACTCGTTATAGGTCATCCAGGGCTTGTCCGGGTGATTGGTTTTCATGTGTTCGACGTAGTTATCGTAATCAGGAATACCAATCAGCATTCTCGCGGCCTGGCCGAGATACTTTTTTGCTTCGCCTAAGTTACCAAACATTTTACCCTTCCGATAAGTAAAAGCCCGGCGGCGCTACGCGTGCCGGACCTGAAGTGTTTTGTAGGGCGGGTCAGCGCAGCGCCACCCGCCAGGCTACTTAGTGATGCGAGGAGGTTTTCACACCGCCTTCCGGCACCGGCACGTACGGGGTTTCTTTATCCGTGCGCACCGCGCTGTTGCGGGCTTTCATGCAGGTTTTGAAACCGTAGAAAATGATGCTGTACACCACCACCAGGAACAGAATGCTCAGGCCCGCGTTGGTGTAGTTGTTCACCACGATGTGATTCATGTTCGCCACTTCCTGCGCGGTCAGCTCGCCACCGGCGGCAATACGCGCTTTGTACTGGCTCGCCATGTAGAAGAAGCCTTCCATCTGCGGGTTGTCGCTGAACAGCTTCAGACCGAGCGCCCAGGTGGTGCAGATCAGCAGCCATACCGCCGGGACTACCGTCACCCAGATGTATTTGGTGCGCTGCATTTTAACCAGCACCACCGTACCCAGTACCAGCGCCACGGCAGCCAGCATCTGGTTAGAGATCCCGAACAGCGGCCACAAGCTCTTCACGCCGCCCAGCGGATCGACCACGCCCTGATACAGCAGATAACCCCACAGACCCACGCAGCCCGCCGTGCCAATAATACCGGCTACCAGCGAATCGGTTTTTTTCAGGAAGGGCACGAAGTTACCCAGCAGATCCTGCAACATAAAGCGACCGGAACGGGTACCTGCATCCAGCGCGGTCAGGATGAACAGCGCTTCAAACAGAATACCGAAGTGATACCAGAAGCCCATGTCAGCCCACGGCAGGATCTTGTGGAATACATGCGCGATACCCACTGCCAGCGTCGGTGCGCCACCGGCACGGTTCAGCACCGACGGTTCGCCGATGTCTTTCGCGGTTTGCAGGATCTGTTCAGGAGAAATCACAAAGCCCCAGGAGCTGACGGTTGCCGCCGCGTGTGCGGTGACGTCTTTCAGCTGCGCCATGATCATCGGCCCGTTTTCGCCGCCCAGCTCATGCAGGTTCGGCATCACGATCCCCAGACCGGCAGGCGGGGTGTTCATGGCAAAGTACAGGCCCGGCTCAATAATCGAGGCCGCCACCAGCGCCATGATGGCAACGAAGGATTCCATCAGCATCGCGCCATAACCAATAAAGCGGGCGTCGGTTTCACAGGCCAGCAGCTTCGGCGTGGTGCCGGAAGCGATGAGCGCATGGAAGCCAGACACCGCACCACAGGCGATGGTGATAAACAGGAACGGGAACAGCGCTCCTTTCCACAGCGGACCGGTACCGTCGATGTACTGGGTCATGGCAGGCATTTTCAGTTCCGGATTAAGGATCACGATACCGATAGCCAGACCGACGATAACGCCGATTTTCAGGAAGGTTGCCAGGTAGTCACGCGGTGCGAGGATCAGCCATACCGGCAGTAATGCCGAGACAAAGGCGTAACCAATCAGCGTAAAGGTGATGGTGGTGTCTTTGAAGGTCAGCGCCGGACCCCAGTAGGGATCACTTGCGATCACGCCACCGAAATAGATCGAGGCCACCAGCAGCACAATCCCAATCACCGATACTTCACCCACGCGTCCCGGACGCAGGAAGCGCATGTAGATGCCCATAAAGAGCGCGATAGGCACAGTTGAACAGACGGTAAAGACGCCCCACGGCGATTCCGCCAGCGCTTTCACCACGATCAGCGCCAGTACGGCAAGGATGATGATCATGATTAAGAAACAGCCGAACAGCGCAATGGTACCGGGTACCGGGCCCATCTCTTCTTTGATCATCTCACCCAGAGACGCGCCGTTACGGCGGGAGGAGATGAACAGCACCATAAAGTCCTGTACCGCACCGGCCAGCACGACACCGGCCAGCAGCCACAGGGTGCCTGGCAGGTAGCCCATTTGCGCGGCCAGCACCGGACCGACCAGCGGGCCTGCCCCGGCGATGGCGGCAAAGTGGTGACCGAACAAAACGTTACGGTTGGTCGGCACATAGTTCAGGCCGTCGTTATTAATGACCGCCGGCGTCGCGCGCGTCGGGTCGAGTTTCATCACCTTCTGGGCAATGTAGAGGCTGTAGTAGCGATACGCCACGAGGTAAACCGAAACCGAAGCGACGACGATCCACAGTGCGCTTACGCTTTCACCCCGTCGTAAGGCGACGACCGCCAGACAGAATGCACCGAGGATCCCGAGTATCGCCCAGGGTAAGTGCTTAAGTAGCTTTTTATTATCCATATCAGACCTGGCTTAAAGATCAGTTAAGAGTTGAATGTGCGTGTAAAAAATGACGTTTTTCAGTGACAACGTGCTGGGGCAGATCATGGCAAAAAGCGCGCAAAAAACGGGCGCTATCTGCCTGAGCGGTAGTTAATCGGGGGTAAGCGGTCAGCCTGGGCGGTAAGCGGTAAATGACGACAATAAGCGGCGGGAAATATGTGATTGAGATCACTTGAAAAATCACGCTTCGGAGAGGTGTATGGCGTCAGCCGCTTCTCCAGGAGTCATTCAAATAACGATAAAGCAGTACGGCGTATTATCGATAGGTTGCAGCAGTACGTGTCTGTCGCGAGATTTTGTCTGGTAATACTTATTTTTAAGATACCGATCGATGAGGTGATCCAGTCGTTCGTGATCTATCAACGTAGTAATACCCAATGTCCAGAAGCTGCGCAGATCGATTTCAGAACGTTTAATACGTGCGCTTTTTTCCAGATCCTGAATCATATTTTTCACACAGCTTGTGGGATCGCGGTTCTGCTTCACTTCAAGGGCGATATAGGTATCCAGTGCCCAGCCTTTTTTTCGCAGCAGAAAATCGGTGCGAAGACTGTTACGTACCGGTTTTTTACGTAAGTCACATTCCAGCGTCTGTTCACGCCACCACTCATGCCCGGTGGTAACCAGCAGGTTGGCGAATTCAATTTGCATCCAGATTTCCCAGCCGGAGATATCGTGCTGGTCGATAATGTTGAGTTTCTGCCGAATATCTTCCCGTTTAAAAAAAAGGTGAAGCAAGGTCGTCAAATGGTCATAGTCGCGATCAATCACAGGAGCCCTCCTGAAAAAAAACACATTATATGCATGGTTTTTAGATTGAAAAACCATAGTGTAATAATTGTTATTAAACTCGTAACTTAATGAAAATTAGCGGGATATCATGCTGACTTTGATGTACCCCGGGAAGGAGGGCGGCACACTCGCCGACTAACGTTTATACGATTTACCGTAAAGTTTTTCTTATCCAGGCCGAAAAAGTGTTATTCGTCCAAAGGAATGAAAAACATGTTAAATCGTATCAAAATTGTTACCAGCTTACTGCTGGTATTGTGTTTATTTGGCCTTTTACAACTCACCTCCGGTGGTCTTTTCTTTAACGCCCTTAAGCATGACAAAGAAAACTTCACCGTTTTACAGACCATTCGTGCCCAGCAGTCCACGCTGAACGGCAGCTGGGTGGCCCTGTTGCAGACCCGTAACACGCTCAACCGTGCCGGGATCCGCTACATGATGGATCAGAACAACATCGGTAGCGGCGCGACCGTGGCCGAACTGATGCAGATTGCTACCACCTCCCTGAAACAGGCAGAAGCGCGCTGGAACGAGTATCAGGCGCTGCCGCGCGATCCTCGCCAGAGCGAAGCCGCTGCCGCCGAAGTGAAGCGTAACTACGATATCTATCACGGTGCGCTGGCGGAACTGATCCAGTTACTGGGTGCAGGCAAAATTAACGAGTTCTTTGATCAGCCAACCCAGGGTTACCAGGATGGCTTTGAGAAGCAGTACGTGCAGTACCTTGAGCAGAACGACCATCTGTATGATGTGGCCGTGGCGGATAACGACAGCTCCTACAGCATGGCGGTATGGATCATTATCAGCGTGCTGATCGTGGTGCTGGCGGTGATTATTGCTGTCTGGTTCGGCATTAAAAACGTGCTCATTTCCCCGCTGCAACGTCTGGTGGAAAGTATCCGCCATATCGCCAGTGGCGACCTGGAACAGGATATCGACGTACACGGCACCAACGAGATGGGACAACTGGCAGACAGTCTGCGCCATATGCAGAGCGAGCTGGTACGTACCGTGGGTGACGTCCGCAGCGGCGCTGATGCGATTTACAGCGGTGCCAGCGAAATCTCTGCCGGTAATAACGATCTCTCCTCCCGTACTGAACAGCAGGCTGCTTCCCTGGAAGAGACTGCTGCCAGCATGGAAGAACTGACCGCTACCGTGAAGCAGAACGCCGAAAACGCCCGTCAGGCGAGCCATCTGGCGCTCAGCGCGTCGGAAACCGCGCAGAAAGGCGGTAAAGTGGTGGATAACGTTGTGCAGACCATGCGCGATATCGCTGGCAGTTCGCAGAAAATTGCAGACATTATCAGTGTGATCGACGGCATTGCCTTCCAGACCAACATCCTGGCGCTGAACGCCGCGGTAGAAGCGGCACGTGCGGGTGAACAGGGCCGTGGCTTTGCGGTGGTTGCCGGTGAAGTGCGTAACCTCGCCCAGCGTAGTGCCCAGGCCGCGCGTGAAATTAAGAGCCTGATCGAAGACTCGGTAGGGCGCGTTGAAATCGGCTCCACGCTGGTGGAAAGCGCCGGTGAAACCATGGATGAGATCGTTAGCGCGGTAACGCGTGTGACCGACATCATGGGCGAAATCGCCTCTGCATCTGATGAGCAGAGCCGCGGTATCGACCAGGTGGGTCTGGCGGTCGCCGAGATGGACCGTGTGACGCAGCAGAACGCCTCGCTGGTAGAAGAATCTGCCGCTGCGGCTGCTGCGCTGGAAGAGCAGGCGAGCCGTCTGACGCAGGCTGTCGCCGTGTTCCGCACCCGTCGTGTGGCACGTACGGCCCCTGCGGCACCGTCGCAGACCATGGCGCCAACGGTGCTGACGCGTAAAGTCGCGACCACAGATGAGAACTGGGAAACGTTCTGACGCTCAGCCAGTTGCCCGGTGGCGCTGCGCTTACCGGGCCTACAGGATAGTCTCTGTAGGCCCGGCAAGCCTGCGCCGCCGGGCATTTAACGTTTCGATGGTTTGTTGATGTAGGCCCGGCAAGCCTGCGCCGCCGGGCACATCCACAATTACCCGCCGATTTTCACCACTTTAATTTCCACCATACCGATCCCCAACTGACGCGGCGAATGGCCGAGAATATTGCCTTCGTTGGTCGACTGCGGATCCGGCGGGACGATCTCGAGCGTATTACTCTGCGCCGGGTTGCGAAAACGCAGCGTGGTGGTGGAAAGATCGTGGCCAAGCGTCAGCGTCTGTTCGCTGTTGCCGACGCGCACCGGGATTGGGCGATCCGCATTCGGGCCATAGGCTTTGGCGGTGATCACCAGATCAAATTCGTCGGGCAGCGGCGCCTTATATTCGATTTTCACCGCTTTACCAAGCTGGGCGTTGGACCAGCGACCCCAGGATTCCGGGCGGGAAATGCCACTGAACTGCTTCACTTCTTCCGGCGCGCCTGCGACATTAAATACAAAGCTGTCGGCTTTGTAGCGAATATCGTTATCCACCACTTTCAGCGTATCGACGTTGGCCTGATAGCGCAGGGTGTCGATCACCGTCTCGTTAAACGCCGTTTTGCCTTTCCACTGTGTTTTGTCAACGCGCTGCACCCGCTGCTCACCCCCCAGTTGCCCCTGAGACACGCACCAGTCGGTGGAGAGCGCCAGCTCTGGCGCCCACAACTGCGCCATCTTGTAACACTCATCGACCCAGACGAAATTATCGCGCGGCGCGAAATCCGCCAGCTGGAAGCGCAGCGGGGCGGAGTATTCGCTCTCCGGCAGCGGCTCGACGCGCTGGTCGGAAATGCGCAGCAGCAGCGGCAGACGGAAATGGCTGCCGGAAAACGCGATCATTTTTTTGTCGGTATCGACGGTGAAATCCTTCATCTCTTTCGGGAAGTTCCACAGACGAATGATGTCCGGCTTCCAGGACAGCACTTTCTCTTTCATATTCAGGAAAGACTCCGACAGCGACTGGCCGGAAAGGCTGCTGCGGCCGAGGCCGATAAAGTTATCGCCGCCAAGAATATCCAGCACCGTCGCGCCGTTATCCATGGTGTTACGCTTCAGGCCCGACACGTCCTGCTGGGGGCGATCGCCACGCAGCACGAAGAACAGATTGTTGCGATCCTGCTTATTGAGGTATTTCCACGCCGTGTTGTTCATCGCCAGATGATCGGACGAAACCACTATTACCGTGTTCTTGTACCAGGGCGACGCCTGGATTTTCTGGATCAACGCCGCGATGTTTTGCTGACTACAGGTGACGGCGCTGAAGGACTGGTTGAGTTTGCCTTCTATTTCATAACGCTTGCGATCGCAGGCGCGGGAGATAAAGCCATCGGGATGGTGCGTGTCCACCGTCAGGGTGAACAGTGAAAAACGTTTACCGCTTTTTGACAGCGTTTCGTACTTTTTCCATACCTCATCCAGCACGGTGTCGTCGTAAAAACCCCAGTCATTACGATACGCAGGATCGGCGACCTGACTTTTCAGCTCTTCCGCCCCTACCAGATGATCGAAACCATGGGATTTCAGGAACACGTCTTTACCGGCGAAGCGCAGGTTCGCGCCCTGCACGAAATGGTTTTCATAGCCGGAATTTTTCAGGATATCGCCCAGGCACAGGTTCTGCGGGAAGAAGCTCGACATTGATGCTGAGGCGTTGCCTTCAAAGGGCGCAAACAGCGGAATACCGCACTGGGAAGCCACCATACCGGCGATGGTGTAGTCCGTGCCGGGCAACTGCGCAGTATGGGTAAAATCAATGCTGTTATTTTTGATCGCCCCCAGCTCCGGCGTCAGATCCGGAAAGGCAGCGTTATCGAAATAGGTGCGCTCCAGGCTTTCACCATAGATATAAACCAGATTGAGTTTGGGATCAGGAATGCTTTTGGCTGGCACTTTGTACCAGGTGGTAAAGTCCGGTGAGCTTTCCCGCGACTGGGATTTTACCAGCTCGGTGATCTGCCGAAAGGCCGGGCTGGCATCCACCGATCCCAGCGCCAGCAGTAGCGCCAGCAGGCTGTAACCGAAATGATAAGGCCGATGGCTGCGACGCCGTAAGATCCAGCCGAGCGCGCCAAATACCGCAATCAGGGCGCAGATCAGCCCCGCGCCGGGCAGTATATATTTGCTGATGCCCGCGCCGGTCAGACTGTTGGTCAGCGTGTAAAGCACCGCATCGTTGATGCCATCACCGGTAAAATAATCGCTCGCGTACAGGGTAATGTTAAGCACCACAAAAAGGCCGAGCACAATCAGCGTGGCGGTAAACCACCACGTGTTACGGCCTGCTTTCCAGGCGTAAATCACCACGGAAGCAAGAAAAAGGGCAAGAGAGAGCAATTCTGACAACAGCCTGTCCTCATCAGTCGCCAGTCGTGCGGCTGGCCAGTCTTATCGTTTTTGAGCGATACAATGTAATGGCGATGACATATTGCTGCAATTCTAGTGTCATTAAATCGTGCAGTGATTCGGATTTGGTTTAGATGTGTGACTATTTGAAGGCGGTCGCATCTTTGATGCAGGGGGCTATAGGGCGGGAAGGGGTGAAAAGCGGCAGGCTAACGTCGCGTCTGTCCTGAACGCGACGTTTACGCCACTCAGGACAGGAAGCCTATCCCTTGTTTCAGTACGATATCACAGGCTTTGGTTTTGACTTTCTCCGCCAGCGGGGAGTTGCCGATATTACTCAGGCTCAGTTGTTCACCCTCTTTGGTATTGAGCAGCCCCTGCAGGCCGTCCAGATAGTTGGTGTCCTGCTGCTGGGCGGCGGGCGTACTCAGACCCAGCTTTTCCATTACCTGGTTTTTTACGTTTTCCGCATTCGTGACCGACGCCAGCTTGTTTTTGGCGCAGTACTGCAAAATCCCGGCGGCATTGTTCATGTTGTCGGCACTTAACGCCTGGTTGCCACCGTTAAGTAAGCTGCCCAGGGACGAGAGCGACAGGCCGCCCTGCTGAGAATCATTGTTCTGGCTGAGCTGCGTGGCAGCGCTGGAGAGGGATTCCTGCCAGGAGGCGGCGCTGGCGGCCGTGGAGAGAAGGGCGCTGCCGAAAAGGGCGCAGCAAAGCATACGTTGGGCTAATTTCATCTGGCGTACTCTTGGGTAATGCCCTGACGGGCAGGATCGGCCCATTATTACAGGGCCGATGCGCATTACGGGTTCAGATTGCTCTCAATACTCTTTACCGGTGACGCGGCTGCGGTAGCTGTCCCAGTTGAAAATCACCCACAGGCTGTTACCCAGACGCATCCGGTCCATCACGCGCTCGCCGAGCAGTTTGGTCATTTCGTCCATATTGCTGTTGGTCAGCATCCCGGTCGGGCGTTTGGAGGAAGAGCGGCGATCGACGATCTGGTTGATGATCACTTTTTCATAGCGTGATTCGGACTGCATGCCGATCTCGTCGATCACCAGCAGATCGACGTTGCTCAGATCGTTGAGCAGCTGTTCTTCGCTGATCTGCCGATTGGTAAAGGTGTCTTTCATCGCCGACATAATATCCGCCACGGTAATGATCAGCACCGATTTGCCCCGCAGCAGCAGTTCGTTGCAGATGGCCGCCGCGAGGTGATTTTTACCGGTGCCGGGCTTGCCGGAAAAGATAAAGCTGGCGATGTTGCCGTCGAAGGCTTCCACGTACTGACGCGCTTTGGCAAGGGCGTTCATCTGGCCTTCGTTCTCGACTTTATAGTTATCGAAAGAGCAGTTCTGGTGCAAAGGACGGATGCCGGAGCGGTTAAAGGTGCGCTGCATTTTCATGGCGCGGTTTTCACGCGCAAGGGCAGCGGCGCGGATCTCACCCTGCTCTTTTTGCCACGCCAGCAGCTCTTCACCCGTTTTAAACGCGGGTTTCACGTGCTCTGGCATCATCTTTTGCAGACGTTTCATCAGTTCGCCGACGTTTTTCATCATCATCCTCTGAAACCGGGTGGAATTTGATTATCAGGCTCGCTCACCGTGTTCACATCACGCTTGAGCGATGCGCCCTGGCTGGCGCGGCTCATTTGTACGCTGCGCGCCAGTTTTTGCTGCCACTGGATGTGGTGGAAGACTTTGCCTTCCGCCTGCCAGTAAGCCACGAACGAGGCCAGCTCTTCCGGCGTGACCGGCTGTGTCAGGCCGATGCCCCACAGCGCGGCCTGACGCTGGAAATCCGCATCGGGCTGCCAGGCGGCATACATGGCAAATTTGCCCATCGGTACGCTCACCGGCGTGGCGACGGGTTCTTCATAAAACTGCGCGTCCAGTGCAACATCGCTGGCCGGACGTTCCAGACGGGCTTCCAGTTCCAGTAACTCCGCCAGCCGCGCAGGGGTGAGCGCGTAAAAAGCCGGGGTATTATTGGCAAACACGGCCACTGTGCCGTGCGGCGCTTGCGCCAGGACGGTAGCGTGCTGACGCATAAAATCATCGATGCCGATGACGTTCGTGGACAGGATTCTGGAGGACATTGTGCTATCTCAAACTGACTGGTACAGACATTGCGAAGGGTTCCGCAACTGATATGTGCACATAGTAGCACAGAGCGCTGCCCGGAAAGCAGTGCAGAAAAGAAAGCCGGGTTTCCCCGGCCTTAAGTGTTGATGAATCAACAGGATAAAGGAGGCGGCTGCGCAAGCGGGCAGCCGTCTTATCCTCCCGAAAAGCCCCCTGGTGAGGGTAATAAATCAGGCAATAATGTTCAGCGTAACGTCGATGTTGCCGCGCGTTGCGTTGGAATACGGGCAAACGATATGGGCGGCATCAACCAGTTTTTTCGCTTCGCTGGCATCCATACCCGGCAGGTGGATGTTCAGTTTGGCTTCGATACCAAAACCGGTCGGCAACGGCCCGATACCCACTTCGCCTTCAATGAACGCGTCTTTAGGCATGGTGATTTTGTCGCGTGCGCTGACGAACTTCATCGCGCCCAGGAAGCAGGCTGAGTAGCCCGCCGCAAACAGCTGCTCCGGGTTAGTCACTTCACCGCCCGCGCCACCCATCTCTTTTGGTACGCCCAGTTTCACATCAAGTACGCCGTCAGAAGAGGTCGCGCGGCCATCACGGCCACCGGTAGCTTTGGCAACAGCGGTGTAGATCACTTTTTCGAGAGACATCATGCCTTCCTTATATGTGCTATAAAATAGCGTGCTATTTATCTGCGCGCATAACCACTCTTAATGAGTCATTATGCGCGGTGTAAGTTCTCGCGTAACTTTTCCAGCTCCAGCTTCAGCGCCGTCATGGTGGCGGTGTCGCAGGCGGCAGCACAGCCCACCCGTTCAGGGATATCGCGTGCCTTTTCCTGTAACGCCCGACCCGTGTCGCTCAGCGTAACCACCACCTGGCGTTCGTCCTGACGGGAGCGCTGGCGGCTTACCAGCCCGGCGCTTTCCAGACGTTTCAGCAGGGGCGTCAGGGTGGCGGAATCCAGAAACAGGCGTTCGCCGATCTCCGATACCGTAACATCATCCTGTTCCCATAACACCAGCATCACCAGATACTGCGGATAGGTCAGCTGCAACGGTGCCAGCAGTTGCCGGTACACTTTGTTGAGCGCCAGATTCGCAGAATAGAGCGCAAAACAGAGCTGGTTATCAAGGTCCAGCATACGGCTGGATGGAGCGGTCTTCGTCTTCATGATGTGAATATAGATAGTGCGCGATTTAATTGCAAGTTATTTTGTTTGCTTATTTTACGGGCACAGATAACGCAGCACCACCTGTACCGCCATCGCGCGGTAATGCGCCTGCTGTGCGGCGCTGTCTGCCCCGTCTTCAAACAGCAGGGTGAAGGTGTAACTGTTGGCGACAAAGTGGAAACTGAAGCTGCTCATCAGGCGGTGCACATCACGGGCATTGACCGTGCTATTGAATAGCTGTTTGCGCTGACCGCGCTGGAGAATATCTTCCAGCAGATCCAGCGCGCTGCGGTTAACGGTTCGCAGTACGGCGGATTGCTGCATAAAGCGGCCCCGCTGCATGTTTTCCATGCAGATGATGCGAATAAAATCCGGGTGAGCGGCATGATAATCAAAGGTGCTCTGCACCAGTTGCACCATCGCTTCTACCGGCGGCATCCCGGCAAGATTCAGCTGTTTCTCGCTGGCGCGGATTTCGGTATAGACGTGTTCAAGAACGCGTAAGTACAGGTTCTCTTTAGTTTTGAAGTGATAGACCACCATGCGTTTGGTGGTGCCGGCTTTTTCCGCGATCTGCTCCATGCGCGCGCCGTTAAGCCCGTATTCCGCAAACAGCGTGATGGCGCTGTCAAAGATCTTCTCTTTCAGGCTGGCTTCGTCAGTCTTCTCTCCAGAATTACTGCCATGGTGTTCCACGCTCACTCCTTACACGCCAAAACGCAAAGAGCGATTATCACCATGGCAGCAGCAGAAAACAAATTTCAAACGCGCGGGCGCTTGCGGTAGATCCACAATCCCGGCACCGACAGGCCGATGGAGAGGGCGGCAACAATAGAGGTGGCCTTCAGGAAATTGGTCAGCAGCAGGATCATCAGATCCTCGCTGTAACCGAGATGCCCAATCTTCACCGCCGAGATCATCGCGGTGTAGGCTGAAATGCCCGGAAACATCGGGATCACCGCTGCCACGGTAAAGACTTTCGGGTGCGCCAGATACCAGCGCGACCAGCGGATGCCAATGGCACCGACCAGCATCGACGCCATAAAAGTCGACCACTCAATGTTAAAACCCGCGGTGACCATCGTCATGCGTGAGCCGTGGCCGAGCGCGCCCAGCAGCGCACACCAGGGCAGGGCGCGATGCGGAACGTTAAACACCATCGCAAAACCCACTGCGGGAATGGCCGACAGCGCCATGTCCTGCATCAGCGCCAGCAGAAAATCGATTATGCCCATCCGCGCAGCCCCCATAACGTCATCGCCATCACCACGCCCACGCAGGTGGCGAGGGTCAGCAGACTGGCGATCGCCCACCGCGCCAGTCCGGTATTAATATGGCCTTTAAACATGTCCGCCACGGCGTTGATCAGCGGAAAGCCCGGCACCAGCAGTAGTACGCTGGCGGCCATTGATACCGTCGAGGTCAGGGCGAAGACAGGCAGCATCAGTAACAAACCCGCGACCGTAGTGGCAACAAATGCGGTAATGCAGAAGTTGATTTGCGGATGCATATGCCGCTGCGCCAGCGTCAGCCGCACATACATCGCGATACTGCTAGCAAAGAAGGTCACCACCGCGCCGTCCCAGCCGCCTTTATTCAGCTGACAAAAGCAGGCGCAGGAGAGACCCACCATCAGCACCATCAGCCAGCGCGGATAACGCAGCGGTTTGACGTGTTCAAAGCGTTTTGCGACGTCCTCATCATCGAGCAGTTTATGCTCGGCCATGATGACAATATGCTGCACTTCGGTCACCACATGCATGTTGATCCCGCGATCGCTGTTCTTGCGCGTCGACGTGAGACATTCACCGTCTTTAATAGTCGTCAGCACAATGGCATTGGCCGAAATCGAACTTTCCACGCTGTCCACACCCAGCGCCAGCCCCAAACGGGTGGATAATTCCTCCACCAGGGCGCTCTCGGCACCGTGCTGTAATAAAAGAAGACCGCACTGAATACACAGTCGCGTGATGGTCCGCTGTGACGCCTGCTCTGCTTGCATGTCGTGCCCTGGTAGTAAACGCCGAAACGCCTGAAGGCCAGGCGGAAAGCCTAGTTTTAGCACAAAGCGCCCATGGCCCTGCCGGGAGGCAGATCAATATTTATTCATTATCTTTTAGATTTCTTCTGCTTTTTCAAAAGCAGAGCCTGCGCCAGCTGCTGAGCAGCATCTGTACTTTTAATATTCATAAAATGAATAATTTAATTTTTACTTAATTTTCTTTGTATTTTTTAACCATACCGTTGGTTATTTATTTTGCAGGATTTATGCGATATTAACGCGGTGAGAGCAGGATGAAAGAATCTCATGGTTAATCTCTCCAGAAGGAAAAGAGGTGCCGGGTGGCACTTTACGGTTAGTATCCAGGGAAAAGAGACGGAAAACTCAGGGGCGAAATATAATGCTTATTTATAGTATTCATTTCTGCCTGGAGTCTCTGAGCTTAAAAAGGAGACGGATGAATTATGGTTACAGGAAGTTGTAAGTTCGGTATCGTTATTAGTAAAGCACCTATCATACAAAATGGTCTTGGCAATATTATTGCTAATCATTTTCCCGAATATGAACTCTCGTATTGCCGCGCATTAGAAGAACTCACGTTGCTTCAGTTGCGGCGCGCAGATTTAGTGATAGCCGATTTGTCAGGCGACATTCGCCATCCCAAAAGTATCTGCGAGCAGTATTACAAGTTATTGACTCAGTACCTTGATATCCACTGGATTTTTATTGTCCCGCGTCTGCTTTACCCGCTGGCGGTAGAGATGCTGCTGCGCCCGGAAAGCACCTTGCTGTCACAGGTTGATCCGGTCGATGTGGTGGTGAATGCCATTCGCGCCGGCAGTATCAGCGCGGAAAGGATCAGTCAAAGTCTGCTGTCTCCTGAGCCGGGTGATTTTGACGAGGAAGAGGACAAGTCTGCCCTGTTAACGTTGTCTGAACGCCGCGTATTACGCCTCATCGGTAAAGGCTGGGGGATTAATCAGGTCGCGATGTTACTCAAGAAGAGTAATAAGACAGTGAGTGCGCAAAAAAATAGTGCCATGCGCCGCCTTTCACTGCGCAGCAATGCTGAAATGTACGCATGGATTAATAGTGCACAGGGAATGAGAGAGCTGAATTTAGCGTCAGCCTACGGAGAGCAAACGGAATGGAAAAGAAATGTGCAAAGCGGCATGTTGCTGTCATCGAAAGCTGTGTCATGAGTGAGATGGGATTATCCCATCTTTTCAGTGCATCAGCGTTCAGTGCGTATAAGCTCCATTTTTTTAAAGATTATCCGGCGTTCGAAGCGGCCGCGCCCGGGATGCCTTTTTTTTCTGTCATATTTTCGCTTTCCGGACTGCGGGCGCAGCGTATTGAGTGCCTGAAGAGCCTGTTAAAACTTGCCAATGCGTATCCGTCCGCTCAGCGGATCGTGCTGGCGCAGGATGATACTGAAGTTCGCCTGATGAGTTTGCTTTCCCCTTCCAGCCTGCATGGCATCATCAGCAAAACGCTGGCCATCGGGCCGTTACAGGAGCAGCTCACGATATTACTGCACAATACGCATCGGCTTAATGAGAATGTGATTAACGACTGGTATATCAGTAAGAATAACGGGCTGAGTCCAACTGAACGCGCCATCCTGCATTATATGACTTATGGTTATTCAATGCCGGAGATCGCCAACTGCCTGTCGCGCAATATCAAAACGGTGCGGGCGCACAAGTTTAATGCCATGACCAAGCTGGGTGTGCATTCGGATGCGGGATTGCTGGATGCGGCGGATATCCTGATGCATATCTCCGTTGACCGGAAACCGCCTGCGGTGCATATGTTTGCCTGAGTACGGATGCTTTTGACGAGCTGCGCCAGGCAACAGACTGGCGCAGGCTGTTTTATTCACATACATCTACCCAGGTGGCAGCGGTCAGCTCCGCCATGCGCGCCGGTGAAATACGCACGGCGCTGTGGGTTGCCCCGGCGGCAGGTAACACTTCCTGATACTGCTTAAGGGACACATCACAATAGACCGCCAGCGGATTCTCCAGCCCGAACGGGCAGACGCCGCCAACCGGATGACCGGTGGTCAGTACCACTTCATCACTGCTCAGCATGCGGGCTTTCGCGCCAAACGTCGATTTCAGCTTTTTATTATCCAGCCGGGCATCGCCTTTCGCCACGATCAGGATGACCTCATCCTTAACTTTTAACGACAGCGTTTTAGCGATTTGTCCGGGTTCGACATTATGCGCCGCTGCGGCCAGTGCCACGGTTGCCGTACTCTGACTTAGTTCAATAATTTCAATATCGGGGGCCTGGCTTGCAAAAAACTCCCGCACAGAATGCAGACTCATTGTTATCTCCTGGGAACGACTGGCAGTAATCTGTCATAAGCCTTCGTGTGCTGTAAATATTAATTAATCACAAACGGATCTGCCGGATTTCTCGATCCTCTTCACAATCACGGAAACCGGTTACAGTAACCGGTTGCAGTGTCCGTAACGGAGATTAATACTCGTTTGACCCTTCCTCTGTCTCAGATAAAAAGAGCCGTCTATGAAACGTATCCACCTGAGCTTTAATGCTGGCCCTGCGCCCGGCATGGTTGTAAACCCACATAATGGATTGCCGCACAGCACGTTATTTAGCGCTGCTGCGTTTAACTTGTTCGCCTGAAAGGAGAGCTGCTATGTCTGATAACCATGCTGCGTTTAATCTGATTTTCCGTTTTGTTGAAAATTATGTCAGCCCGATCGCCGGGCGAATTTCCTCCCAGCGTCATGTAATGGCGATCCGTGATGGCTTTATTTCCGCCATGCCTTTTATGATCGTCGGCTCATTTTTACTGGTGTTTGCCTATCCGCCCTTTTCACCGGATACCACGTTAGGCTTTGCCCGCGCCTGGCTGGATATGGCAAAACAGTTCGAAGGGCAGATCCTGACGCCTTTTGATATGACGATGGGGATCATGTCGATCTACATCTGTGCGGCCATCGCCTACAACCTGGGCAAGCACTACGTGAAATCGCATCAGCTTGATCCTTTCATGTGCGCCATGCTCTCGCTGATGGCGTTTCTGCTGGTGGCGGCGCCGAAAACCAAAGGCGCGATGCCGGTAGACAGCCTGGGGGGAACCGGAATCTTTACGGCGATCCTCGTCGCCATCTACTGTGTGGAGATGATGCGTTTTCTGAAGGCGCATAACATCGGCATTCGCCTGCCGGATCAGGTGCCGCCGATGATCAAAAACTCATTCGACCTGCTGATCCCGGTGCTGGTGGTGGTGGTCACGCTGTACCCGCTGAGCCTGTTTATCCAGTCGCAGCTGGATATGCTGATCCCGCAGGCCATCATGTCGCTGTTTAAACCGCTGGTTTCAGCGGCGGATTCTCTGCCGGCTATTCTGCTGGCGGTACTGATTGGGCATCTGCTGTGGTTCGCCGGCATCCACGGTGCCGCGATCGTTTCCGGGATGCTGCAAATGTTCTGGCTGACCAACCTCGGCATGAACCAGAGCGCGCTGGCGCAGGGCGCGCCGTTGCCGCACATCTTTATGGAAGCTTTCTGGACCTTCTTTATTGTGATCGGCGGCTCCGGGGCAACGATGGGACTGGTGCTGTGTTATTTACGCAGCCGCTCGGTGCACCTGCGTTCGATAGGTAAACTGAGCGTGGTGCCGAGCTTCTTCAACATCAACGAGCCGGTGATCTTCGGTACGCCTATCGTCATGAACCCGGTGTTCTTCATTCCGTTCCTGCTCGCGCCGATGGTGAACGCCGTGATCGCCTGGGGCGCCATGAAAATGGATCTGATTGGCCGGGTGATTTCCGTGGTGCCCTGGACTGCGCCTGCACCAATCGGTGCGGCATGGGGGCTGGGCTGGGATTTCCGCGCGGCGATCCTCGTGGTGATCCTGGCGGTGATATCCGCCATCATCTATTACCCGTTCTTTAAAGTGTATGAGAAGCAGTTGCTGGCGCAGGAAGCGGAAGAGGCATTGCGCGCAGAGGAAGAACGTCAACAGGTGGCGTGATATGAATTGCCCGGCGGCGCGAGCCTGCCGGGCAAGCAAAAGTCTGACCGTCGGCCGGGTAAGCGTAGCGCCACCCGGCAGACCAACAATCTGGTTTATTTCAGCGTGCAGTCACCGCATTGCTGCACATCCGGCAGACGGTAACGCTGGCAGCAGGTACGGCGAACCAGTAACCCATCACGCAGCACCACGGTGCGCCACAACGGATTACCCTGACCATCGGAAAGCTGTTTTTCAAAGAAGCAGAACTGACGCAGCGCCGCGACGCGCGCCTCGCCGAGCAGGGGCTTCATCTCATTGAGATACCAGTTAATCAGATAGCCGGTGTTACTCCAGATAAGCTTGCCGTTAATGTCGCCTGTCGATTCCAGCGCCTGCACCACCGGGATCATCGCCCGGACGATCAGCCGTTCAATACGTTGCTGATCCGACAGACGGGTGGTGACATGATCCGCATGCACATCCACCCAGAAACAGGCCGCGCGGCCCGTTTCATGAAACTCCACGTGGAAATGCTCCGGGGAAACATCCGGTGCCGTTTTCTGCGTTAACAGCGCCAGCAACAGCGGCGGCACCATCAGACCCAGATACCACTGCGCCCATAACGACAGCAGCGGCTTATTTTCCCGCGGTTGCGTCGGCTGATTACGGTAGATGTGATCGGCATAAACCGCCTGCAACGACTGAAGCGTCGAAGGCTTGGACCATTCGGCCAGCGTCAGGGCCTGGGGCGGGTGAGGCTCGTCGAGTTTAACCACATCCAGGAAATGCGCACGATGCGTGGCAAAAGCGTCACGCAAGGCATCGGCCAGCGAAACCGTTTCAGGGCGAAGCGGGATACGCCAGACAGCATCTTCAGTGATCGGAGCGAAGCGATAGGCCATAGTGCGCGACTGAAATGGAATCTAAATGATAATGATTGCCAATCCTAACTATAGATAAAACCGATCGCAAGATCTTTGTCCGGAAAGTGGAGGGCGATCCCGCTTCAGGCGACTTTCAGCTCACCGCTGAACAGGATATTGTTACGGCCAAGGTGTTTGGCTTCATACAGCGCCTTATCGGCCTGGTCGAGCGCCGCCTCAATATTGGCGTCCGTCAGCGGCGCGATGCCGATGCTGACCGTCACATTGGTCGCCACGCTTTCGTTAAACATGTGCGGGATTTTCAGATCGTAAACCTGCTGACGGATACGCTCCGCCGCCAGGCGCGCGCGCTCCAGATCGACGTTGCTTAACAGGATCATAAATTCTTCGCCGCCGAAACGCGCCACAATATCCCGCGAGCGCACCGCATCACGAATGGCAGCCGACACGCGGATCAGCGCCTGATCGCCCATCATATGACCGTAGTGATCGTTGTAGGCTTTGAAATGGTCGATATCCAGTAGCAGGACATAACGCACGCCGTTATCCAGCGTCAGCAGATTATCAATTTTGTTTTGCAGCCCGCGGCGGTTATACAGCCCGGTCAGCGGATCGAGCATACTTAAATCATTGAGCGTCTCTCTTTCTTCCAGCAACCGGTACAATAAATCGAGCGCAAACTTATCATTACGCGCCTGGATCACATTCTGGATGGCAATACCGGTCATCGGCAATGCAAAGGAAAATATCATGCGCAGCATATTTTCACCCTCGCTAAACCACAGGCAGCATAAAAATATCGGCAGCGAGTGCAGCGTGAATGCGATGATATTATTAGAAAAAGCAATTGAGCCAATAAATAACACGCTAATTAGCGCGATCAGCAGATAAGGCGAACCGGGATCGGCAAGGCCGGAATATTTCATGGCGATTTGCCACGCCCATAATGCGCCAAATAAAGCTGAGACCAGCAGCACATTTAATTTCTTTGTCGGAAAACGCCAGTGCCACAGCAGAAGCGTCACACTGACGGTAAACAACAGGCACAGCGGGGCCGTCAGCGATCGCTCGTTATAAAGCGGAAGCATAAAAGAAAAGAGGGCCGAAGCTGCATTCAGAAACAAGAACAGGCGCAGGGATAAACGGTATTTCTTGTCACAAAGGGAATGCCATGAGTGTGCTGTCATCTTTAAACTTAATGTCGTTATTAATCTGCAATTTAAAAAATGTAATGGTTGCCAAAACGAAAAATAACGCGGGGGAAAATTAATCGCGAAAGTATTATTTAATTGTTATCGGTCTTCCTGAGCGCACAATTTATCACCTTACTGAATGTCTGTCATCAGGCGATGCGTAAAGTTCATGCAGCGCCCACAACACGGGCTGACAAATGAGAAAACATATCATATGATATTGGTTATCATTATCACTGTGAGAGGTGAAAGCATGTTGCAACGGGCGCTGGGAAGTGGATGGGGACTTTTACTGGCGGGTCTGATCGTCACCGGGCTGGCCTATGCCGATCTTTCTCTGAATACGTGGCGAATGTTGATCGTTCTTGGGCTGGTATTGACGCCAGTGATGCTTTATCACAAGCAGTTACGGCACTTTGTGCTGTTGCCATCGGGCATTGCGCTGGTCAGCGGGATGATGATGCTACTGATGAATTTGAAGCGAGTGATGTAACCGGGAAGGAAAGCAGGAAGAAAACAAGATAAGTGGTGCGAGGGGGGGGACTCGAACCCCCACATCCAAAGGACACTAACACCTGAAGCTAGCGCGTCTACCAATTCCGCCACCTTCGCACTGTTATCTTATTTTTTGATATTGCCTCGTTGGTGCGAGGGGGGGGACTCGAACCCCCACATCCTAAGGACACTAACACCTGAAGCTAGCGCGTCTACCAATTCCGCCACCTTCGCCCAGTGCGAGCAATATCATGTGATTTATGGTGCGAGGGGGGGGACTTGAACCCCCACGTCCGTAAGGACACTAACACCTGAAGCTAGCGCGTCTACCAATTCCGCCACCTTCGCATACCATCGATACTCTTGAAGTATCGTAACCACGGAGGCGCATTCTAGATGTTTTAGGATTTTCGTCAACAGTTAATTGTGTGCCGTTTCTTAATTTGCTGCAAAAAACGGCACTTTAACGCTTAGCGTTTTGCCTGCCGCGTCATGACCGTACGGTAAACTTTAAAGCGACCGGTTTGCGCGATCACTTCGTGGAAGCCAAAGGTCTCGTCCAGCGCCTGCGGATAAGGCAGGAAGGCGTTCGCGACAATACGCAGCTCGCCGCCGCTGTTCAGATGACGAACCGCACCGCGGATCAGCGTCTGCGCCGCTTCAAGACTGGTCTGCAACCCATCGTGGAACGGCGGGTTAGAGATGATCATGTCATAGCGACCGGTCACTTCCGAGAAGACGTTACTGGCGAACACGTCACCTTCAATACCGTTTGCCGCAAGCGTCGCACGGCTCGCTTCCACTGCCGGGGCGCTCACATCACACAGGCTCAACCGCACTTTTGGCGAGTGGCGGGCCAGCGCGACGGACAACACGCCCGCGCCACAGCCCACGTCCAGCACCTTACCTTTGGTGTGCGGCGTCAGGGTGGAGAGCAGCAGCTTACTGCCCACATCCAGACCGTCGCGGCTGAACACGCCCGGTAAGGTCTTGATGGTCAGATCGTCCAGCGGGTATTCATCCCAGAAGCTTTCGGCATCGAAAGTGGGCTGTTTTTCCAGGCGACCATGATACAGACCACAGCGACGCGCGCTGTCGACTTTGGTCAGCGGGCAGTACGCTTCCAGAATTTGCTCGGCGCTACGCACGCCGCTACGGTTTTCACCGACCACGAAAATATCGGTGCCGACCGGCAGCAGCGACAAAATGTTCATCAGCTGGAACTGGGCTTCCGGCTTATTTTTTGGCCAGTAGTAGATCAGCGTATCGCTGTCTGCCACGTCAGTCGCGTCGGCAACGAGGCTGAAACGGGCACGATCTTCCATCTGACGGCTCAGCACTTGCCAATGGTGGAACTGCTGGGTGTGCGCACGGCTTGCCGCCGTCTCCAGGCGAGCAGGCAGGTCATCCTGCATATCTCCGGCAAACAGAATACGGCTCTCTTCGAAATCATCACTGTGGCGCAGCAAGACTTCACTTGCCGGGGTAAACGCAGACATTAAACACTCCTCATTAAACTCAGGCGGCGATTATAGTAGTTTGTTGGCGCAGATACGACGAATTTGCTATATTTGCGCGCCTGACAGACAGGAGTGATCCGCTATGACATCCCGACGCGACTGGCAACTACAGCAGCTGGGCATTACCCAGTGGGCTTTGCGCAGGCCCGCGGCGTTGCAGGGCGAAATTGCGATTTCGCTGCCGGCACACATTCGGCTGGTGATGGTGTCCTCCGCACTGCCGGCGTTAACCGAACCGTTGATCGGCGACGTTTTGCGCGCGCTGACCGTCTCTCCCGATCAGGTTTTACAAATTACGCCGGAACGGATCGCGATGTTGCCACCGGGCAGCCGCTGTAACTGCTGGCTGCTGGGCGCTGACGAAAACGTGGCGCTGGAGGGCGTGAAGGTGACGTCCCCGCTATTCGATGAATTACGGGTTAACCCTGCGGCTCGCGCCGCCCTATGGCAACAAATCTGCGAACATGAACACGATTTCTTCCCTCACCACGACTGATTTAGCGGCCGCCTTCCAGATTGAAACCCGCGCGCACGCATTCCCGTGGAGTGAAAAAACCTTCGCCAGCAATCAGGGTGAACGCTACCTCAATTTCCGGCTGATGGCCGGTGACACCATGGCCGCGTTTGCCATTACGCAAGTCGTGCTCGACGAAGCCACGTTGTTTAACATCGCCGTCGATCCCGCTTTTCAGCGCCAGGGACTGGGCAAAATGCTGCTCTTGCATCTGATTGCCGAGCTGGAAAAACGCGATGTGCTGACGCTGTGGCTGGAAGTGCGTGCGTCGAACGCCGCCGCCATCGCGCTGTATGAAAGCCTGGGCTTCAACGAAGCCACCGTCCGGCGTAACTATTACCCGACGGCAACGGGCCGCGAAGACGCAATTATTATGGCGTTGCCGATTTAACAAGACGTAAGGTGATGTAATGAACTGGGACTGGATTTTCTTTGACGCTGACGAAACGCTGTTTACCTTTGATTCGTTCGGCGGCTTACAGCGGATGTTTCTTGATTATAGCGTGACTTTCACCGCTGACGATTTCCAGGATTATCAGGCCGTTAATAAACCACTGTGGGTGGAATATCAGAACGGCGCCATTTCAGCGCTACAGTTGCAGCACCAGCGTTTTGAAGGATGGGCGGCGAAATTAAATGTTCCGGCGGGCGATCTGAATGAAGCGTTTCTTAACGCGATGGCCGAGATCTGCACGCCGTTGCCGGGCGCGCTATCGTTACTGAAAACGCTGAAAGGTAAAGCAAAGCTGGGCATTATCACCAACGGCTTTACCGCCTTGCAGGAAATTCGCCTTGAGCGTACCGGACTGCGGGACTATTTCGATCTGCTGGTGATCTCCGAGCAGATCGGCGTGGCGAAGCCGCATCCGGCGATTTTTGATTATGCGCTGGAGCAGGCGGGAAACCCGGCGCGCAGTCGTGTATTAATGGTGGGGGATACCGCCGAGTCGGACATTCTGGGCGGCATGAATGCCGGACTGTCGACCTGCTGGCTTAACGCCCATCAGCGTACTTTACCGGACGGTGTGGAACCCACCTGGACCGTGACCTCCCTTGGCGAACTGGAGCAGCTGCTGTGTAAACATTGATTGTCTGTCCTCCATTGATGGGTAAAATAGCCGCAATTTTGAATTTCATGCTGCGTGGCTTCGCGCCGCGCATTGACTAAGAAGAATGTAATTATGACGTTGTCTCCTTATTTACAAGAGGTGGCGAAGCGCCGCACGTTTGCCATTATTTCGCACCCCGATGCCGGTAAAACCACCATCACCGAAAAGGTGTTGCTGTTCGGACAGGCGATCCAGACCGCCGGTACGGTAAAAGGCCGTGGCTCTAACCAGCACGCCAAATCCGACTGGATGGAAATGGAAAAGCAGCGTGGGATCTCGATCACCACCTCCGTGATGCAGTTCCCGTATCACGACTGCCTGGTGAACCTGCTGGATACCCCCGGCCACGAAGACTTCTCCGAAGATACCTACCGCACGCTGACGGCGGTGGACTGCTGCCTGATGGTTATCGATGCGGCAAAAGGCGTTGAAGATCGTACCCGTAAGCTGATGGAAGTTACCCGTCTGCGCGATACGCCGATCCTCACCTTTATGAACAAACTTGACCGTGACATCCGCGATCCGATGGAGCTGCTGGATGAAGTGGAAAACGAACTGAAGATCGGCTGCGCGCCTATCACCTGGCCAATTGGCTGCGGCAAGCTGTTCAAAGGCGTCTACCACCTCTATAAAGATGAAACCTATCTTTATCAGACCGGCAAAGGCCATACCATTCAGGACGTGCGCATTGTAAAAGGGCTGAATAACCCGGAGCTGGACAGCGCCGTGGGCGAAGACCTGGCACAACAACTGCGTAACGAACTGGAACTGGTGCAGGGCGCGTCCAACGAATTCGATCAGGAACTGTTCCTCGCCGGTGAAATTACGCCGGTGTTCTTCGGTACCGCGCTGGGTAACTTTGGCGTTGACCATATGCTCGACGGTCTGGTGGACTGGGCACCTGCGCCAATGTGGCGTAAAACCGACACCCGAACCGTGGAAGCGAAAGAAGAGAAATTCACCGGCTTCGTCTTTAAGATCCAGGCCAACATGGATCCGAAACACCGCGACCGCGTCGCTTTTATGCGTGTGGTGTCCGGGAAATATGAAAAAGGCATGAAGCTGCGCCAGGTGCGTACCGGTAAAGATGTGGTGATCTCCGATGCGCTGACCTTTATGGCGGGTGACCGTTCACACGTTGAAGAAGCCTTCCCGGGCGATATTATCGGCCTGCATAACCACGGCACCATCCAGATTGGTGATACCTTTACGCAGGGCGAGATGATGAAGTTCACCGGTATCCCGAACTTTGCGCCTGAACTGTTCCGTCGTATCCGCCTGCGCGATCCGCTGAAACAGAAACAGCTGCTGAAAGGTCTGGTACAGCTGTCGGAAGAGGGGGCGGTACAGGTATTCCGTCCGATCTCCAACAACGATCTGATCGTGGGTGCCGTAGGTGTGCTGCAGTTTGATGTGGTGGTTGCCCGTCTGAAGAGCGAGTACAACGTGGAGGCGATCTACGAATCCGTAAACGTTGCCACGGCGCGCTGGGTTGAAAGTACCGACGTGAAGAAGTTTGAGGAGTTCAAACGGAAGAACGAAATCCAGCTGGCGCTGGACGGTGGCGACAACCTGACGTATATCGCCCCGACCATGGTTAACCTCAACCTGACGCAGGAGCGTTATCCTGACGTGCAGTTCCGTAAAACACGCGAACACTAATCCCGACCCCTCAGAGCGCGGCAGCCGCCGCGCTCAGTGACTTTCCCTGTCTTATTAGCCTCTTGCGGAATGTTCTTAATTACCCCGCTTTTTCAGTTTGTTGCTCACTTTTTAGCCTTTCGCGCAAGCGCTTTTAATTTTGTTAGCTATATTTAACAAAGTGGTTACCGAAGGGGCGGCTGAAAGCACTGTTCAATGCGTGAATGTTGACCTTTCATCCTGGCTTATCGGATAACCATAATATTAATAACTGGAGCAGGGCAGTGCGCCACGGGACATCCTGATTTGTGACCCATGCCATTGAATTCTGCATTAGGTGAGATTCACCACAGCAACGAAGCAGCCAGTAAGGCGGCTTGACGCCCGGGTGCGGGCAAACTGAAAGGAATAAATCGATGACTACGACAAGACTGAAGATTTCTAAAACTCTGCTGGCAGTAATGCTGGGTTCCGTACTGGCAAGTGGTTCTGCTCTGGCTGAAACCAGCGCCACTGACAAAGCACAGTCTACCGCAAGCGACGCAGGGCAAAAAATCGATAGCTCTATGAATAAAGTCGGTAACTTCATGGATGACAGCGCCATTACCGCGAAGGTAAAAGCGGCACTGGTGGATCATGAAAGCATCAAGAGCACAGATATTTCGGTGAAAACGGAAAAAGCGGTCGTTACGCTGAGCGGTTTCGTCGAAAGTCAGGCACAGGCTGAAGAAGCGGTTAAGGTTGCTAAACAGGTTGAGGGCGTAGCGTCAGTAAGCGACAAACTCCACGTACGTGATGGCAAATCCGAATCCGTGAAAGGGTACGCAGGCGACACTGCGACCACCAGCGAAGTGAAAGCCAAACTGTTGGCTGATGACATCGTCCCGTCACGTAAAGTGAAAGTTGAAACCACGGATGGTGTGGTTCAGCTGACCGGTACGGTGGATTCCCAGGCACAAATCGATCGCGCGGAAAGTATCGCTAAAGCGGTCGATGGTGTTAAGAGTGTGAAGAACGACCTTAAGGCGAAGTAATACATTCGCCCGGTTAGCGCCGGGCATTGTAAGCAACACACCGAAAAAAAATCGCAGTGAGTAGCCTGAGCGCTCGCGAGCAGCGATCGATATTAAATTATGGTAAAGGAGAGTCATATGTTTCGTTGGGGCATTATTTTTCTGGTTATCGCGTTAATCGCTGCAGCCCTGGGCTTCGGTGGTTTAGCTGGTACCGCAGCTGGTGCGGCAAAAATCGTATTCGTTGTAGGTATCATTCTGTTCCTGGTTAGCCTGTTCATGGGCCGTCGACGTCCATAGCAGTTTGTCATACCTCGATCCATTGCAAAGCCAGTCCTCGTGACTGGCTTTCGTTGTTTCAGGGACCACGGTTCCAGGGACGGCAAAAGTGCGCTACTTTGTAAGTCATAGCGACGTAAAAAGGATGACAGGGTGGGACAACGAATTCCAATAACGCTCGGCAACATCGCACCGTTAGCGTTAAGTCCATTTCGCCCGGGTCGACTCGCACTCGTCTGTGAAGGCGGCGGTCAACGGGGCATATTTACAGCCGGTGTGCTGGACGAGTTCATGCGCGCCAACTTCAACCCGTTCGACCTGTACTTCGGCACCTCCGCTGGCGCACAAAATCTCTCTGCTTATCTCTGTAACCAGCCTGGCTATGCGCGAAAAGTCATTATGCGCTATACCACATCGCGGGAATTCTTTAACCCGGTGCGCTTCGTGCGCGGCGGGAACCTGATCGATCTCGACTGGCTGATTGAATCCACAGCCAGCCAGATGCCGCTGGCCATGGACACCGCCGCCCGGCTGTTCGACAGCGGGAAAGCTTTTTATATGTGCGCCTGCCGCGGGGATGACTTCACACCCGGTTATTTTTCGCCCACCAGTCAGACCTGGCTGGATCTGATCCGCGCGTCGAGCGCCATCCCCGGCTTCTACCGCCCTGGCGTCATGCTGGAAGGGATTAACTATCTCGATGGCGGCATCAGCGATGCCATTCCGGTGCAGGAAGCGGCGAAGCGGGGCGCGCAAACCATTGTGGTGATCCGCACCGTGCCGTCACAGATGTATTACACCCCGCAGTGGTTTAAGCGTATGGAGCGCTGGCTGGGTGACAGCAGTCTGCAACCGCTGATGGCGCTGGTGCAGCACCATGAAACCAGCTATCGCGCCATTCAGCAGTTCATTGAAAAACCGCCGGGAAAACTGCGTATCTTTGAGATCTACCCGCCGCGGCTGTTAAAAAGCATGGCGCTGGGCAGCCGCCTGCCTGCGCTGCGTGATGATTACAAACTGGGCCGCCTTTGTGGACGCTACTTCCTGGCAACGGTCGGCAAACTGCTGGCGGAAACTCCGCCGCTGCTGCGCCATCCCCCGCGTATTGTCACCCCGCCGGGCGTGGTGGTACCACCGACCGTGGTCGTGCCGCCAGCAGTGGTGGCGAACGATGCCATTACCACGCCGCTGGTGGATGCACCTCAGGCCAACGACGATCCCGCCATCAGCAGTGAGGGAACGGCGTGACCTTTCGTTTTATCGATACCCACTGCCACTTCGATTTTCCGCCGTTTACCGGTGACGAAAGCGCCAGCATTACCCGTGCCGCCGGGGCTGGCGTAGAGGCCATTATCGTCCCGTCGACGGAAGCGGCGAATTTCGCCCGCGTGCTGACGCTGGCTCATAAGCACGACGCGCTTTTTGCCGCACTCGGTCTGCATCCCATCGTCATCGAACAGCATACCGACCGCTGTCTGCAACAGCTGGAGGCGCACCTGGCCGCCCCGGACTCACGGCTGATTGCCATCGGCGAAATCGGGCTTGATTTGTATCGCGACAATCCGCAGTTTGAGCGTCAGGCGCAGATCCTCGATGCCCAACTGGTGCTGGCGAAACGCTATGAGTTACCGGTGATCCTGCACTCCAGGCGCACCCACGATAAGCTGGCGATGCACCTGAAGCGCCACGCGCTGCCGCGCACCGGCGTGGTACATGGTTTTGCGGGTAGCCTGCAACAGGCGCAGCGGTTTATTGAACTGGGATATTACATTGGCGTTGGCGGTACCATCACGTACCCGCGCGCCAGTAAAACCCGCGACGTGATGGCGCGCCTGCCGTTATCGGCGTTGCTGCTGGAAACGGACGCGCCGGATATGCCGCTGAACGGTTTTCAGGGTCAGCCTAACCGGCCTGAGCGGGTGGCGCAGGTGTTTGAGACCTTGTGTGAACTGCGCCCGGAAGCCCCGGAGGTCATCGCGGAAACGATGTTTACCAACACCCGGCGGCTGTTTTTCACAGATAGAGCGCGGGCAGAATAACCTTTTCCACGCCCCGTTCCCGCAGCGCCGCGGCCAGCGGTTCAACCTCTGCCGGGGTGGCGCTGCGCCACTGTGCCGCCTCGCCATAGACGCCGTGGGCATGAAAGGCGTTCAGCCTGACGCTGACGTTGCCCAGGCTGCCAATAAACGCGCTCAGTTCCGCAATGTGTGGCAGATAATCGCTCTGGCCGGGGATCACCAGTAGCCGCAGCTCGCTCAGTTTATCGCGCGCCGCCAGCCAGCGAATGCTCTGTTTTACCTGCGCGTTATCCCGCCCGGTCAACTGGCGGTGAATGTCGTTGTCCCAGGCTTTCAGATCGATCATCGCCCCGTCAAACAACGGCAGCAGTTTTTGCCAGCCGGTTTCACTCAGCAGACCGTTGCTGTCCACCAGACAGCTCAGCGCTGACAGCGCGGGATCGGCTTTTATCGCCGCAAACAGTTCCAGTAAAAAGGGCAGTTGCGTGGTCGCCTCGCCACCGCTGACGGTGATGCCGCCGATAAACGCGCGCACCTTTTTGATCTGCGCGATAACCTCCGCCACGCTCATGCGCTGTGCCATCGGCGTCGCCTGCTGCGGGCAGCGCCGCAAACAGGTATCGCACTGCTGACAGGCGGCCGCATCCCACGCCACCTGCCCGTTAATCATCGACAGCGCCTGATGTGGGCAGTGCGGCACGCACTCGCCGCAGTGATTGCAGCGCCCCATGGTCCACGGGTTATGGCAGTTTTTGCAGCGCATCGTGCAGCCCTGTAAAAACAGCGCCAGCCGACTGCCCGGCCCGTCGACGCAGGAGAAGGGGATCAGGCTACTGACTAAAGCGCATCTGCTGTTCATGGCTGACCACGCGGGGTTGACGTTCCAGCATGCGCGTATTGCGCGCGGCTTCTTCACCCAGCCAGGTGGTATTGGTGCGCGATCCCTCCGCCCGGAATTTTTCCAGATCTGACAGGCGCACCATATAACCGGTGACGCGCACCAGATCGTTGCCGCTGACGTTAGCCGTAAATTCCCGCATCCCGAGACTGAATGCCCCCAGACAGAGCTGCGCCACCGCCTGCGGGTTACGCTTGATGGTTTCGTCGAGGGTTAAAATATTGCTGATGCCCGCCGCATACCATGCGTGATGTGGGGCAACCGTCTGCAAATGGGTGATGGGGTCCGGCTCTTCGCCGTACGGCAGACGCGCCCCGGGCGTGGTGACGGTATCGCTGCTGATGCCGGACTGCGCATGCAGCATCGCGCGCTGATGCCAGCCATGCTTCACCGGCGTCCGGGCGACAAAATCAGCCAGATATTCACTGATGCGCCAGGCCAGCTGATTCGCCGCCTCGTCTTTCCCGTAGCGAGCCGTGCTGCCGCTTTTCCCGCACAGTGTATTCACCGCTTCCGCAAGGCCGTAAATACCGAACATCGGCACAAAACGTTGTGCATCGATCAGCCCCTCTTTCACCAGGAAGCTATTCTCAAAGAAGTGGGACTGCTGATAAAGAAAATCGCAGCGCGCATCAATAATGGCGATTTGCTGTGCGCAGTAGTGCGCCAGCGTGTGTTCAAAGAAATCCTCCACCGACGCGCTGCGTTCAGCAACGGCTTTCAGATTCAGCCTGACCAGCGTGCTGCCGCCCCCCGCCAGCGGCAGCGAGTTGTAACAGCTGACGACGCCATAACCACCTTTTGTGAAAATTTTATCATTTACCGGCCCGTTGGAAATATGCGGTTTACTGCACTCGCAGATGTTTTCCGCCACCTGAAGCAGCAGCGATTCGGGGGTGATTTCCGGATCATAAATAAAGGTCAAATTCGGCGCGACCTGCTTTAGCTCTGCGTCGGCGCGTAAAATGGCGCGGGTGACCGGCGTATCATACGGGCCAATATTGGCGTGCATAAAGGCATCCGGCAGCGTGCGATCCAGATAACGCCAGAAACGTTTTATGCGACTATCGATCTCTTCTTGTGTTAGAATTCTAACATAAGGTTGCAGCAGGGCATCGAGATGACCGAGGAACACCGGCATTGAGGTGACCGACGGCACATGGTGGTAAAGAATGGTGAGCATCGACAGCGCATCGTCGACATCTTTTGCCGGTTCCAGCTCCAGCCATTCCGAACCCTGCGCCAGAAATTTTGCGTAATCGGGCAGCACATAGCGCGGTTTGTAAGGCGCATTGCCCTCGAACATATCGCATATCACGCCGTCATCCAGCGCCGCACGCGCGGCCTGCGGTAACGCGGGGTACGGCAGACTGTTTTCCGCCTCCTGTGCCAGAAAATGGCGCTTTTGTGCCGAGGACAGTACAGGGCTTGTCACAATGTGCTGGCAACGTTGCAGCAGGGATGGGGTCGCAGACGCGGGCATGGGCTTTCCTCGGGTTCCTTGAGTGAGGCAGGCAGTGTAAGAAATGCCGGAGGCGCGTCTTTTGATCCTGGTGCGGAGTCAGCGGAAAAACCCTGGCCGCGTCGCTGAAAAATATGATCTGAATCTCATATCAGTTATGCAAATGTGAATGTCGTTTTCATTAACTGTGATGAATGTCGAAGTGTCGTGGCGGGTGAATGTTAGAATACTCACACACCCGCCGGAATAAAATGTTAACCGGAGAATGTTATGACTGACTTAACTGCAAGCAGCCTGCGCGCGTTGAAACTGATGGATCTGACCACCCTGAACGACGATGACACCGATGCGAAAGTGATCGCCCTGTGTCACCAGGCGAAGACCCCGGTTGGCAACACCGCCGCGGTTTGCATCTACCCGCGCTTTATCCCGATTGCGCGTAAAACGCTGAACGAGCAGGGCACGCCGGACGTGCGCATCGCCACCGTGACTAACTTCCCGCACGGTAACGATGACATCGAGATCGCGCTGGCTGAAACCCGCGCTGCCATCGCCTACGGTGCGGATGAAGTGGACGTGGTCTTCCCGTACCGCGCGCTGATCGCCGGTAACGAGCAGGTCGGCTTCGATCTGGTGAAAGCCTGCAAAGACGCCTGTGCCGCAGCGAACGTTCTGCTTAAAGTGATCATCGAAACCGGTGAGCTGAAAGAAGAAGCCCTGATCCGTAAAGCCTCTGAAATCGCCATCAAAGCGGGCGCTGACTTTATCAAAACCTCCACCGGTAAAGTGCCGGTCAATGCCACGCCGGAAAGCGCGCGCATTATGATGGAAGTGATCCGTGATATGGGCGTGGAAAAAACTGTTGGCTTCAAACCGGCAGGCGGTGTGCGTACGGCTGAAGACGCCGCGCAGTTCCTTGCCATCGCAGACGATCTTTTTGGTGCCGACTGGGCCGATTCCCGTCACTACCGTTTCGGCGCGTCCAGCCTGCTGGCTAGCCTGCTGAAAGCGCTGGGTCACGGCGACGGTAAAAGCGCAAGCGCGTATTAAGTTGTTATTTGCCTGACCACATGCCGGGTGGCGCGTTGCTTACCCGGCCTACAGATTGGCCTTCGACTCTTTTTCCTCAGGGGGTTCCCTTGTTTCTCGCTCAAGAAATTATCCGCAAAAAACGTGACGGCATCGCATTAAGCGATGAAGAGATCCGCTTCTTTATTAACGGTATTCGCGATAACACCGTTTCCGAAGGCCAGATTGCGGCCCTGGCAATGACCATTTTCTTCCACGACATGGCGATTGAAGAGCGCGTATCGCTCACGATGGCGATGCGTGATTCCGGTAGCGTACTGGAATGGAAAAGCCTTAATCTCAACGGCCCGATCGTGGATAAACACTCCACCGGCGGCGTGGGCGATGTCACTTCGCTGATGCTGGGGCCAATGGTCGCCGCCTGCGGCGGTTATATCCCGATGATTTCCGGGCGTGGCCTGGGTCATACCGGCGGCACCCTCGACAAGTTGGAAGCCATTCCGGGCTTCGATATTTTCCCGAACGATCAACGTTTCCGCGAGATCATCAAAGACGTGGGCGTGGCGATTATCGGGCAGACCAGCTCGCTGGCACCGGCGGATAAACGTTTTTATGCCACCCGTGACATTACCGCCACGGTTGACTCCATCCCGCTGATCACCGCCTCGATCCTCGCCAAAAAACTGGCGGAAGGTCTGGATGCGCTGGTGATGGACGTGAAGGTCGGCAGCGGCGCGTTTATGCCAACCTACGAACTCTCTGCTGAACTGGCGCAGGCGATTGTCGGCGTGGCGAACGGTGCGGGTGTTCGCACCACTGCGCTGCTGACGGATATGAACCAGGTGCTGGCCTCCAGCGCCGGTAATGCCGTGGAGGTGCGCGAAGCCGTGCAGTTCCTTACCGGCGAATACCGCAACCCGCGCCTGCTGGAAGTGACCACCGCACTGTGCGTGGAAATGCTGATTTCCGGCAAGCTGGCCAAAGATGACGCCAGCGCCCGCGCCATGCTGCAAAACGTGCTCGACAACGGCAAAGCCGCCGAAATCTTTGGTCGCATGGTTGCCGCCCAGAAAGGCCCGACCGATTTTGTTGAAAACTACGACAAGTACCTGCCGACGGCGACGCTGACCAAAGCGGTTTATGCTGATAACGAAGGCTTCGTGTCAGAAATGGACACCCGTGCCCTTGGCATGGCCGTCGTGTCGATGGGCGGCGGTCGTCGTCAGGCGTCTGACGCGATTGATTACAGCGTCGGCTTTACCGATATGGCCCGACTGGGTGACAGCGTGGACGGTCAACGTCCGCTGGCAGTCATTCATGCCAAAGATGAAAACAGCTGGCAGGAAGCGGCCCGCGCGGTGAAAGCCGCCATCCGCGTCGATGACAGCGCACCGGCGCAAACCCCGGTGGTATATCGCAGAATTACGGAATAACCGCCCGGCGAGCTTCCCGTTACAGGAAGAGTTCGGGTATACTGATCTGATCGCTTTTTTACAGCGCGCAAGGTACGGAGAAACTATGAAACGTGCATTTATAATGGTGCTGGACTCATTCGGCATCGGTGCGACTGAAGATGCGGAGCGCTTTGGCGACGTAGGTTCAGACACACTTGGCCACATCGCAGAAGCCTGCGCAAAAGGTGAAGCTGACCAGGGTCGTCAGGGTCCGCTTAATCTGCCAAACCTGACCCGTCTGGGTCTGGCGAAAGCCCACGAAGGTTCCACCGGCAAGATTGCGGCGGGTCTGGATGGCAACGCGGACGTGATCGGCGCGTATGCCTGGGCGCATGAACTCTCCTCCGGGAAAGACACGCCGTCGGGCCACTGGGAAATCGCCGGTGTGCCTGTGCTGTTCGACTGGGGCTATTTCAGCAACGAGACCAACAGCTTCCCGCAGGCGCTGCTCGACAAGCTGGTGGAACGCGCAAATCTGCCGGGTTACCTCGGTAACTGCCACTCCTCCGGTACGGTGATCCTCGATCAGCTCGGCGAAGAGCATATGAAAACCGGGAAACCGATTTTCTATACCTCCGCTGACTCCGTGTTCCAGATCGCCTGTCACGAAGAGACGTTCGGCCTGGATAAGCTGTATGAGCTGTGCGAAATCGCCCGTGAAGAGCTGACCGAAGGCGGCTATAACATTGGCCGCGTGATCGCACGTCCGTTTATCGGCGATAAGCCGGGCAACTTCCAGCGTACCGGTAACCGTCACGATCTGGCGGTCGAGCCACCGGCGCCAACCATCCTGAAAAAGCTGGTTGAAGAGAAGAACGGCCAGGTGGTTTCCGTGGGTAAAATCGCGGACATCTATGCCAACGTCGGCATCACCAAAAAAGTGAAAGCGACCGGTCTGGATGCGCTCTTTGACGCCACCGTTAAAGAGATGAAAGCGGCAGGTGATAACACTATCGTGTTCACTAACTTTGTCGATTTCGACTCTTCATGGGGCCATCGCCGCGACGTGGCGGGCTATGCCGGTGGTCTTGAGCTGTTCGACCGCCGTATGCCGGAGTTGCTGGAGCTGGTGGGCGAAGATGACATTATTATCTTCACCGCTGACCACGGCTGCGATCCGACCTGGAAAGGCACCGATCACACCCGCGAACACATTCCGGTGCTGATCTACGGCCCGAAAGTGAAACCTGGCTCGCTCGGTCACCGTGAAACCTTCGCGGACATCGGCCAGACGCTGGCGACCTACTTCGGTACGTCACCAATGGAATACGGCAAAAACATGCTCTGATACCCGTTGCCGGATGGCGCTACGCTTATCCGGCCTACGGGAAGCGCTTAAAGTTATGTAGGCCGGGTAAGGCACAGCCGCCACCCGGCAAAAAATTTTAAAAAGGAATGAAAGATGGCTACCCCACATATTAATGCAGAAATGGGTGATTTCGCTGACGTTGTACTGATGCCGGGCGATCCGCTGCGTGCTAAGCACATCGCGGAAACCTTCCTGGAAGACGCCCGTGAAGTAAATAACGTGCGCGGCATGCTGGGTTACACCGGTACCTATAAAGGCCGCAAAATTTCCGTCATGGGGCACGGCATGGGTATTCCGTCCTGCTCCATCTACACCAAAGAGCTGATCACCGATTTCGGCGTGAAGAAAATCATCCGCGTCGGCTCCTGCGGTGCGGTACGTGCAGACGTAAAACTGCGTGACGTGGTGATTGGTATGGGTGCCTGCACCGATTCCAAAGTCAACCGCCTGCGTTTTAAAGATCACGATTTCGCGGCTATCGCGGACTTCGACATGGTGCGTAACGCGGTTGACGCGGCTAAAGCGCTGGGTGTTGACGCGCGCGTCGGTAACATTTTCTCCGCCGACCTGTTCTATACGCCGGATCCGTCCATGTTTGACGTGATGGAGAAATACGGCATCCTCGGCGTGGAAATGGAAGCCGCGGGTATCTACGGCGTGGCGGCGGAATTTGGTGCGAAAGCGCTGACCATCTGCACCGTGTCTGACCATATCCGTACTCACGAGCAGACTACTGCCGCTGAGCGTCAGACCACGTTCAATGACATGATCAAAATCGCGCTGGAATCCGTTCTGCTGGGCGATAAAGAGTAAGAGCCGTTGTGCCGGGTGGCGGCTTCGCCTGACCCGGCCTACGATTTTGCAGGCCCGCTAAGCATAGTGCCAGCGGGCTTTTGATCACCGCACTGCCGTTGCAATCCACGCCGACAACTCCCGCAGTTCTTTTTCCTGCTCAGGAAAATCCTCAATCAGCGCATCACACGCCAGCTGTAACCGATCGGCGCGATACAAACAGCCCTGTAAACGTGGTGCCAGTGCTTCAAGCGGCGCAGGGTTCAGGCTGTCGGTAAAGACCTGCGTGCGGGTAATATGGCCTTTTTCAACGTCGAAATGCAGCTCCACGCCGCCCCAGGTAAAGCGCTCGTCCAGCAAATGGCTGAAGGCCGGGGCCTGACCAAAGTTCCACTCCCAGCTGCTCTGACGGGCAAAGGTTTCCGCGAAGTTTGGCAGATCCGGCGTCTTGTCCGGGGAGATGATCTCCGCGTCCACGCTTTCACCGTAGTGCTCGAAAAAGGCGCGGGTGACAGCCTCGCAGATCGCCTCATGGGTGATGCCGGGCAGCAGATCGACCAGGTTCGCCACCCGCCCGCGCACCGAAGTAATGCCTTTCGCCTGGAGCTTTTTCTTGTCCGGGTTAAGGTAGTTCGCGAGGCGACTGAGATCGGCATTCAGCAGCAGCGTACCGTGATGAAAGCCGCGATCCGGCGTTTCCCGGTAGGCGGAGCCGGAGACTTTACGGTCGCCGTCCGGGGTTTTCACCACCAGATCGTTACGTCCGGAGGCTTCTGCCGTCGCACCAAGGGATCGCAGCGCCTTTAAGACGATACCCGTGGAAATGCTTTTATCGTATTCCGGCTTACCCGCCATAAAGGTAAAGCAGGTATTGCCCAGATCGTGAAACACCGCGCCACCGCCGCTGCTGCGACGGGCAAGACGCACGTTGTCTTCTTCCATGCGTCGGGTATTACACTCTTTCCACGGATTCTGCGCCCGGCCAATGACCACGGTATCCGCATTGCGCCACAGAAACAGCACGCGCTGAGTGGCGGGCATCTGGCGGAAAATGCACTCTTCCACCGCCAGGTTAAACCACGGATCGTAAGAGTCAGAAATCAATAAACGCAGGGTGGACATAGCCAGTCTCCTTGATACGGTGTCCCGTTACGGTTCCTTTTTATCACGCTCTTCTTCTTCCGGCACCGACTTGCTGGCCGTCAGCAGGAAAGGGGATTGCTGCCAGCGGGTGCGCTTGCCCTGCAACAAGGTGCGGGTCAGCACCACGCCGATGGCGAGGGAGAGCAGCAGCATCAGGCGTAAAATATTGGTGGTGTTATCGACCTGTTTCGCTTCGGTCGCCAGCGTGTGGGTATCCAGCGTCAGGCGCAGATAGCCGAGCGGGCCGTTTTTACCCGGCACCGGCTCGACAATTTGCTGGTTAAAATAGCCGCCCGCTTTTTTGCCATCCAGCGCCAGCCGATCGCGCACATTGACGCTTTCGCCCGCGCGCACCACCAAATCGCCCTGTTCGTCATAGACGCCCGCATCCAGAATGCGGCTCTCGTCGGTTAACTGGCGCAGGATCTGGCCGATACGTTTTTCGTCCGGCGTTTCACTGCGCATCAACGGCGCGAGATTGATCGTCACCTGACGCGCGAGCGTGCGGGCCAGCTCCTCCAGTTGCGGATTGCGCGCCCGCTGATGGCTTTGGCTGAACCAGCTGGCCCCCTGCATCAGCGCCACCAGAAGGGCGAGACAGATCAAGACGATCACGGCGCGATGCAGCCGGAATTTTAATTTTGCGCGAGCCATAGTCTACCTGTTGAAATTTTTACGCTTCCGCTGCGGCATAATGGTCCGCGCTATGAGTGCATCTTAGTTAAATACCATCCCTCCATCAATCAGCAAGGACTGGCCGGTCATGTAGTTGGAATCCGGACCGGCAAGATACGATACGCACGCAGCCACATCTTCTGGTTCGGACAGTCTGCCGAGCGTAATACGTTTGGCAAAGGTTTCAGTGCCATAGCCAAGGGGTTTACCTGCCGCCTCTGAAACCTGACGGTCGATTTCTTCCCACATCGGCGTTTTGACGATCCCCGGGCAGTAGGCGTTAACGGTGATCCCCAGCGGTGCGAGATCGCGTGCGGCGGTCTGGGTTAACCCACGAACCGCGAACTTACTGGAGCTGTACACCGCCAGTTCCGGGTTGCCGGTATGGCCCGCCTGGGAGCAGGCATTGATGATCTTGCCGCCGTGTCCCTCTTTACGAAAGGCGTCAATGGCGGCTTGCATGCCCCAGATAACGCCTTTCACGTTGATGTTGTAGACCTTATCTACAATCTCCGGCGTAATAGATTCGATTGGCGTAGACGGGGCTACCCCGGCGTTATTGACGATGACGTCGAAGCCGCCCAGCGCGGTACGGGCTTTTTCCACCGCCGCAAACACCTGCTCGCGGTCAGACACATCCACCTTCACGGCGATGGCTTTACCACCCTGCCGGGTGATCTCCCCGGCAACGGCTTTCGCCGTCTCGTCGTTGTAATCCGCGATGGCGACGGCAAAGCCATCTTTCACCAGGCGAAGCGCAATCGCTTTACCAATCCCCTGGCCTGAGCCGGTTACGAGAGCAACTTTTTGCATTTTTCTGTCCTTATCGTGAGTTACAAAATCTGGCTGAGATGGAGCTGGCCCATCAGCAGCGGGTTATCGCTGTAGTCGACGGGAATGGCCACCACGGCCGGGCCATCGACATCCATTGCCGCACGCAGCGTCGGCTCCAGCGCGTCCGCGCTCTCGACAGCAAAGCCTTTCGCGCCAAACGCATCGGCATAAGCTTTGAAATCGACCGGGCCGAATTCCACGCCGGAAAGACGCTGGTATTTTTTCTCTTCCTGGATCGCCACCATGTTGTAGGCGTTATCCACCCAAATGATGTGCAACACGTTAGCGTTGAGACGCACCGCGGTTTCCAGCTCCATGCTGGATTGCAGGAAGCCGCCGTCACCGGAGACCGACACCACCTTGCGGCCAGGGTTGACCAGCCAGGCGCCAATCGCCCACGGCAGCGCCACGCCCATGGTCTGCTGACCATTTGAAATCATCACCTGACGGGCGCGGAAGCTGTAGAGATAACGGGCGATCCAGATGTGGAAGCTGCCCATATCCACCGTGAGCGTAACGTCGTTATTAACGATGTCCTGGATGGCCCGCACGATGCGCAGCGGATGCAGGGCAAACTGGTTGAGTGATGCGCCGCGGCGGTCGAGGAGATCCCGCTGATGCTGGCGATCGACAAGAATTTCTGACGCGCGCTGGCTGAGTTCCAGCTTATGGTCAATACGGTTAGCGAGCAGATTCAGCGTTTCGGCGATGTCCCCCACTAACTCAAGATCAGGAACATAGTTGCGCTCTTCATACGCGGGCAGCACGTCAATATGGACCAGCGTCGCGTCACCGCTGTTCCACATGGCAGGCTCATATTCAACGGGGCTGTACCCGATACAGATAATCAGGTCAGCCAGATGCAGCAGCCGGTCTCCCGCCTGGTTGTTAAACAGGCCGACGCGTCCGGCAAAACGGGTAAAATGCTCCTGATTAACCGCCCCGGCGGCCTGATAGGTGCTGGTGATCGGGATCCGGCTTTTTTCCAGCAGCTTATGCAGCGCCGCGCTGTTGGCGGGCTGACTGGCCATCAGACCCAGCAGGATGACCGGATTTTTGGCGTTTTCGATGAGTTTCGCCACATCGTCAATGGCTGATTCCGGTGCCGGCCCCATCAGTGCGGCAGTGCTGGCGGGCAAAATCGCGCCGGTGACCGGCTGGTCGACAATATCCTGCGGCAGGCTGACAAAAGCGCTGCCCGGTCTGCCCTGCTCGGCAGCGCGAAAGGCGTTGGATACCACTTCGGCAATGGCGTCCGGCGAGTTAACCTCCACAGCATATTTCGTCACCGGGCTGAACATGGCGACCGTGTCCATACTCTGGTGTACCAGTTTTGCTTTGTCTGCCCGTTTTACCGCGCCTCCCAGCGCAACGACAGGATCGCCCTCGCTGTTGGCCGTGGCGATACCGGTTATCAGGTTCGAACAGCCCGGCCCGGAGGTCACCAGCGCAACCCCGGCTTTGCCGGTCAGCCGTCCTACCGCCGCCGCCATAAAAGCCGCGTTTGCTTCGTGGCGTACCGGAATAATGTCGATGGAGGAGTCCAGCAGGGAATCAAAGACCTTGTCGATTTTCGCACCCGGAATACCGAAGACCTGTTTCACGCCCTGCGCTTCCAGTTGACCGACAACCATATCGGCTCCGTGCGCCCACTGACGAGCCTGTTTATCACTGTTCACGGTGGTTCTCCTGTTAGTTTTCGACGGAACGGATCGCTTCATCAAGATTGCCGGGATGAAGGTTGGCCTGTAAAAACGCGCTGTCTGCGGGCAGGTCAATCATCAGCTTGTGAATTTCACCGAAGGTGAGCACGCCGCTCTCAAGCTGGTAATCGAGCAAATGGCCGCCACCCTTACGATCGTCGGTGATGAAATGTTCGTGGTAGCCCGCCACGTTAATGCCCTGCATATGCTGAGGCGTACGGAACCCGACCAACACGCCCTTGCGCTGGTTAAAGCGGAATACCGGCTGATCGTCCAGCACGTCGGTCATCGCCCGGTAAGGCGGCGTCTGACGCGGAACGGTACGGGTGTGCGCATGGCGGAACGTGCCATCAATGCGCAGGGCGCAGAACAGATTATCGGAGGGGATTTGCTGGTCGATGACGTCGTGGATCTGCTGGCGGCTGACCGGCCCGTCAAAGATTTTGCGATACTGCGGCTGGAACCAGGTCATCACCGCAAACGGCGTTTTCTGCTCGGGTTTTGCCGCACGGGCGCTGCCATCGGCGCGTAGCTGGTACACCTGGCTGCTGAAAGCGATCATTTCACCGTCCAGCTCGTTAAAGGTGCCCAGACCAAAATCGCCGTGGGCCAGCAGATCGGCGATGGTGGTATTCCCTTCGTACACGCCGCTTAGCAGCGCGCTCATGAGTGATGTCTGGTAGATCACGCTGTCAGGATGCTGCGCCGAGAATCCACGGACGGTCTCGCACAGGTGGGCCTCACAGTCGCATGCTGATGAATGCAACATCATGCTCCTCCTCTTCAACTTTATTTAGAAAGGTTAAATAAATGTTGACCCGATTCAGCAGAGAGTTCCAATATAGAAACCATGCTGGTTTGAGAGGTTTTTGATATGGAACTTCGCTATCTGCGTTATTTTGTCGCGGTTGCAAACGAGCGACACTTCACCAGGGCGGCCAAAGTGCTGGGCATTTCACAGCCACCTTTGAGTCAGCAGATCAAACGGCTCGAGGACGAGGTGGGCACGCCGCTGTTCAGACGCCTGACGCGTGGCGTTGAATTGACCGAAGCCGGAGAGGCCTTCTATGAAGATGCCTGTCAGATCCTGGCGATGAGCGATGCCGCGCTTGAAAAAGCCCGGGGCATCGCGCGCGGGCTGAATGGCAGCCTGTCGATAGGCATCACCAGTTCAGACGCTTTTCATCCTGAAATCTTTGCGCTTATTCGCCGCTTCCAGGTACAGAATATGGCGGTGAGAGTACAGCAGGTGGAAGCCAATATGTCGTCGCTGATGGCGATGCTGGCGGAAGGTGAACTGGACATCGCCTTTGTGCGACTGCCGTGCGAGAGCAGCAAAGCCTTTGATCTGAAAATTCTTGATCGTGAGCCGATGGTGGTGGCATTGCACCGCAATCATCCTCTGGCAGAGCGTGATGCGCTGGCGTTAGAGCAGCTTCGGGATACGCCGGTGATCCTGTTCCCGCAGGAGGTCGCGCCGGGGCTGTACGATCGCGTTTACGGCTGCTGTGAGCGGGCCGGCATTGATATGCAGCACACGCAGCAGGCCTCGCAGCTTTCCTCTTCTCTGAGTATGGTGGCCACAGGTGCCGGGTTCGCCCTGGTGCCGCAGTCGATGGCGGCCATTTCTCCGCCGGGTGTCACCTATCATTCATTACTCTCACCGGCGCTGAGTACCGATATCGCACTTTGCTGGCGGCGTTTTGAACGTTCGCGGACGGTAAAACGGTTTTTGACGATGTTTCGTGAGGAGTGAAGCCCGCGCGACGATCTCAGCTTCCTCTTTTAACCACCTTTGCGAGCCGCTACGCAAACCGTACCGCTAAATCCGCTTGCCGTTGATCGACTCCGGCAGTAGCATCTTCCCGCACCTGCAAAATCAGGTGCCGGGATTGGTCTCCTGGTTAGTCTTATCGGCGATATATGCTTTATGTATCGTTCGCTTTGCTACACCTCAATGGTGGGCCGGGCGGGGGCATCGCAAGATGCGCCGGTGTCCGATAAGGCCGGTAAGACCAACTCCGTCAGGTCCGCCACCTCAAGATTGGTCTCTTGGGTGGTGGTATAAAAAAACACTTATCGGAGGCTGCCTTATGGCTACTACCCTCAACCAGACTCACCCGTTACTTACCGTTCCTTTTACTGCCGACACCGATTTCACCGTGCTGGCGGATCACTGCGAGCACTTCGCCGAAGCGCTGATTGAAAGCGACGATCCGGCGCTGCGCCTCGCCATGTGCGGACGACTCAATGCCTGCCTGATGCTGCTCCAGCCCACGCTGAATGAGGTGATACCACCGCATCTGGTTGCGGCGCTCACGGTGGATACGCCGCCTGCGGAAATACCCCGTTTCGAACCGGAATCTGACCTGTTATGTGAATACTGTCTGGCGTTAACACGCCTGCTCAACAGCCAGTCGCTGCCACCGGACATGGAAAAAACCCTCACCGGGCTGCTCTGTGAACTGGTGTGGTATTTCACGGACATCATGAAAGCCCCGCGCTGGATGCGAACGCAGGCGGGCGTGCAAGCACTGGAAGCGTAGCGTAACGGTAAACGTCCTGCCGGGTGCTGTCTCTCCAGGCCCGGCAGCACTGCACAATTCCACATGAAGCTGTTGCCAGAAGCGATGGTTACAGGGTAGCCTCATGCGTTATTTTCATTATACCCGTCATACTTCAGGTTGCAGGTGCGTTGGCTTTCCTCGTTCACCCCGGTCACTTACTTAGGTAAGCTCCCGGGGACTCACTGCGTCGCCGCCTTCCTGCAACCCGAATTATTCAGGGTACAGACAATTTCCGACGCGAACGTGTAAACAGGAGCTTTAATGCTTAACAGTCTGACCTGGTGCGATCTGCCTGAAGAGGTTTCTCAGTGGCCTGGATTGCCGCTCTCGTTAAGTGGCGATGAGGTCATGCCGCTGGATTATCATGCTGGTCGCAGCGGCTGGCTGCTATACGGTCGCGATCTGAATAAAATGCGTCTGACGGAGTATCAGCGCAAGCTGGGTGCGGCAATGGTAATTGTCGCCTCCTGGTGCGTGGATGAGTACCAGGTGATCCGCCTGGCAGGCTCGCTGACGCCGCGCGCCACGCGCCTGGCGCACGATGCCGGGCTGGACGTCGCGCCGCTTGGCAAGATCCCGCACCTGAAAACGCCGGGATTACTGGTGATGGACATGGACTCCACCGCCATCCAGATCGAATGCATTGATGAGATCGCCAAACTGGCGGGCACCGGCGAAATGGTGGCGGAAGTCACCGAACGCGCCATGCGCGGCGAGCTTGATTTCACGGAAAGCCTGCGCAGCCGTGTCGCCACCTTAAAAGGCGCCGACGCCACTATCCTGCGGCAGGTACGCGATGACTTACCGCTGATGCCGGGCCTGACGCAACTGGTGCTGAAGCTGGAAGCGCTGGGCTGGAAAGTTGCCATTGCCTCCGGCGGCTTCACCTTCTTCGCCGATTACCTGCGCGAGAAGTTGCACCTGACGGCGGTGGTGGCCAACGAACTGGAAATCATGGACGGCAAGCTCACCGGCCATGTGCTGGGCGACATCGTGGATGCGCAGTACAAAGCGAAAACGCTGAAACGTCTGGCGGAAAAATATGAAGTTCCCTTTGAGCAGACCGTGGCGATTGGCGACGGTGCCAACGATCTGCCGATGATTAAAGCGGCAGGGCTGGGCATTGCCTATCATGCCAAGCCAAAGGTGAACGAAAAGACAGAAGTGACGATCCGTCACGCTGACCTGATGGGCGTGTTTTGCATCCTGTCGGGCAGCATGAATCAGAAATAACGAGGTAAACGTGGCAAAAGCTCCGAAACGCGCATTTGTATGTAATGAATGTGGTGCCGATTATCCGCGCTGGCAGGGGCAATGCAGCGCCTGTCAGGCGTGGAATACCATTACCGAAGTGCGTGTGGCGGCATCGCCCGTGGTTGCCCGTAACGAACGTCTGAGCGGCTATGCCGGTAACGCAGGCGCTTCTAAGGTACAAAAGCTTTCCGACATCAGCCTTGAGGCGTTGCCGCGCTTTTCCACCGGCTTTAAAGAGTTTGACCGCGTGCTGGGCGGCGGCGTCGTGCCGGGCAGCGCGATCCTCATTGGCGGTAATCCTGGCGCGGGCAAGTCCACGCTGCTGCTGCAAACCCTGTGCAAGCTGGGTGAACAGATGAAAACCCTGTACGTCACCGGGGAAGAGTCGCTGCAACAGGTGGCGATGCGCGCGCACCGTCTGGGTCTGCCGACGGCGAATCTGAATATGCTGTCTGAAACCAGCATTGAAGAAATCTGCACCATCGCCGATGAAGAACAGCCGAAGCTGATGGTGATCGACTCCATCCAGGTGATGCACATGGCGGATATTCAGTCATCGCCAGGCAGCGTGGCGCAGGTGCGCGAGGCGGCGGCCTATCTGACGCGCTACGCCAAAACGCGCGGTGTGGCGATTGTGATGGTCGGCCACGTCACCAAAGACGGCTCGCTCGCCGGGCCGAAAGTGCTGGAGCACTGTATCGACTGTTCGGTACTGCTGGACGGCGATGCCGACTCCCGCTTCCGCACGCTGCGCAGCCATAAAAACCGCTTCGGCGCGGTCAACGAACTCGGCGTGTTCGCCATGACCGAGCAGGGCCTGCGCGAAGTCAGCAACCCGTCCGCTATCTTCTTAAGCCGCGGCGATGAAGTCACCGCTGGCAGTTCGGTGATGGTGGTATGGGAAGGCACGCGTCCGCTGCTGGTCGAAATTCAGGCGCTGGTGGATCACTCGATGATGGCTAACCCGCGCCGCGTGGCGGTCGGGCTTGAGCAAAACCGTCTGGCGATTTTGCTGGCGGTGCTGCACCGTCATGGCGGTCTGCAAATGTCGGATCAGGACGTGTTCGTCAACGTGGTCGGCGGCGTAAAAGTGACGGAAACCAGCGCGGACCTGGCGCTGCTGCTGGCGATGGTCTCCAGCCTGCGCGACCGCCCGCTACCGGACGATCTGGTGGTGTTCGGTGAAGTGGGGCTGGCGGGCGAAATCCGCCCGGTGCCCAGCGGCCAGGAGCGTATCTCGGAGGCCGCCAAGCACGGCTTCAAACGCGCCATCGTGCCTGCGGCTAACGTGCCGAAAAAGCCGCCGGAGGGGATGCAAGTCTTTGGTGTCAAGAAGCTTTCTGATGCGCTATCTGTTTTTGACGACTTATAATGATCTATTAAGCGGAAATAAACCGCACTGATGCAGGAGGCACCTATGTCGTCATTTGATTATCTGAAGACCGCGATCCGCCAGAAAGGCTGCACCTTGCAGCAGGTGGCGGATGCCAGCGGCATGACCAAGGGCTACCTCAGCCAGTTGCTCAATGCCAAAATCAAAAGCCCCAGCGCGCAAAAACTCGAAGCGCTGCACCGCTTTTTAGGACTGGAATTTCCGCGCCGTCGCAAAACCGTCGGCGTGGTGTTCGGCAAGTTTTACCCGTTGCATACCGGGCATATCTATCTGATCCAGCGCGCCTGTAGTCAGGTGGACGAACTGCACATCATCATGGGCTATGACGACACCCGCGACCGCGCCCTGTTTGAAGACAGCGCGATGTCACAGCAGCCGACCGTGCCGGATCGCCTGCGCTGGCTGTTGCAGACCTTCAAATACCAGAAGAACATTCATATTCATGCTTTCAATGAAGAGGGCATGGAGCCGTATCCGCACGGCTGGGACGTGTGGAGCCGGGGCATGAAAGCCTTCATGGAAGAGAAGGGCATCGAGCCGAACCGTATTTACACCTCCGAAGCGCTGGATGCGCCGCAGTATCTGGAGCATCTGGGAACAGAGACGGTGCTGATCGATCCTGAACGTACTTTTATGAACATCAGCGGCGCGCAGATCCGTGAGAACCCGTTCCGCTACTGGGATTACATCCCGACGGAAGTAAAACCCTTCTTTGTGCGTACCGTCGCCATTCTTGGCGGCGAATCGAGCGGTAAATCGACGCTCATCAACAAGCTCGCCAACATCTTTAACACCACCAGCGCCTGGGAATATGGCCGCGATTATGTCTTTTCGCATCTGGGCGGCGACGAGATGGCGTTGCAGTATTCGGACTATGACAAGATCGCGCTGGGCCACGCGCAGTACATTGATTTCGCAGTCAAATATGCGAACAAAGTGGCCTTTGTGGATACGGACTTTGTCAGCACCCAGGCGTTCTGTAAAAAGTACGAAGGGCGTGAGCATCCGTTTGTGCAGGCGTTGATCGACGAGTACCGTTTTGACCTGGTGATCCTGCTGGAAAACAATACGCCGTGGGTCTCCGATGGTCTGCGCAGCCTCGGCAGCTCGGTGGACAGAAAAGAGTTCCAGGCATTGCTGGTGTCACTGCTGAAGCAAAACAATATCGACTTTGTGCATGTGGAAGAGGCGGATTACGACGCGCGTTTCCTGCGCTGTGTGGATCTGGTGAAGAAGCTGATGGGCGAGCAGGGCTAAAAACATATTCCCTCACCCTAACCCTCTCCCAAAGGGAGAGGGAACAGATCGAGCACGGACTTTCATCCCCCTCTCCCCCGGGAGAGGGCCGGGGTGAGGGGGAAAGAGAGCATTACTTCGAAATACGTTTGTACTTGATACGCTTCGGCTCCAGCGCGTCCGCGCCCAGCGTGCGTTTCTTGTACTCTTCGTATTCGGTAAAGTTACCCTCGAAGAATTCCACTTTGCCTTCATCCTGGTAATCCAGAATGTGGGTGGCGATGCGGTCAAGGAACCAGCGGTCGTGCGAGATCACCATCGCGCAACCCGGGAACTCCAGCAAGGCGTTTTCCAGCGCGCGCAGGGTTTCGATATCCAGGTCGTTAGTCGGTTCATCGAGCAGCAGCATGTTGCCGCCAACCTGCAACAGCTTCGCCAGGTGCAGACGACCACGCTCACCGCCGGACAGCTCGCCCACGCGTTTACCCTGATCAACCCCTTTAAAGTTAAAGCGGCCAACGTAGGCACGGCTTGGCATCTCGGTGTTGCCGATACGCATGATATCCAGCCCGCCGGACACTTCTTCCCACACGGTTTTGCTGTTATCCATCGCGTCACGGAACTGGTCAACAGACGCCAGCTTCACGGTTTCACCCAGCTCGATGGTACCGCTGTCTGGCTGTTCTTCACCGGACAACATGCGGAACAGCGTGGATTTACCCGCGCCGTTCGGGCCGATGATGCCGACAATCGCGCCTTTCGGCACGGAGAAGGTCAGGCCGTCGATCAGCTGGCGATCGCCATAGGATTTGCTCAGATTGGTGACTTCAACGACTTTATCGCCCAGACGCGGTCCAGGTGGAATAAAGAGTTCGTTGGTTTCGTTACGTTTCTGGTATTCGGTGTTGTTAAGCTCTTCAAAGCGTGCCAGACGCGCCTTACCTTTCGACTGACGGCCTTTCGCGCCCTGACGCACCCACTCCAGCTCTTTCTCAATGGATTTACGGCGGGCCGCTTCCTGAGAGGCTTCCTGCGCCAGACGCTGATCTTTCTGCTCAAGCCAGGAGGAGTAGTTACCTTCCCACGGAATACCTTCACCGCGGTCAAGTTCAAGGATCCAGCCGGCGACGTTATCGAGGAAGTAACGGTCGTGGGTGATCGCCACCACGGTGCCTTCGAAATCGTGCAGGAAGCGTTCCAGCCAGGCGACGGATTCCGCATCCAGGTGGTTCGTCGGTTCGTCGAGCAGCAGCATGTCCGGCTTTTCCAGCAGCAGACGGCACAGCGCGACGCGGCGGCGTTCACCACCGGACAGTTTTTCGATTTTGGCATCCCAGTCCGGCAGACGCAGCGCATCGGCGGCGCGCTCCAGCTGCACGTTCAGGTTGTGACCGTCGTGCGCCTGGATAATTTCTTCGTATTTGCCCTGTTGCGCCGCCAGCTTGTCAAAGTCAGCATCCGGCTCGGCGTACTTCGCGTACACTTCGTCCAGGCCTTTCAGCGCGTTAACCACGTCGGCAACCGCTTCTTCAACGGACTCACGCACGGTATGTTCAGGGTTGAGTTTCGGCTCCTGCAGCAGATAGCCAATTTTCAGGCCAGGCTGCGGACGGGCTTCACCTTCGATGTCTGTATCGATGCCGGCCATAATGCGCAGCAGGGTGGACTTACCGGCACCGTTGAGGCCCAGGACGCCAATTTTTGCGCCAGGGAAGAAACTCAGCGAGATATTTTTCAGGATATGACGTTTCGGCGGAACCACTTTGCCGACACGATGCATGGTATAAACGAATTGAGCCACGTTGGACTTCGCCTCTTTTATCGGGATGTGAATGGTCTTTAACTGCGCAGTGTAGCCGTTTTCACTGCGCAATCCCAGCAGGCCCGGGCGAGAGTGTTAAATCGCGCCGAAATGGTAAAAAAGTGTTCAGGGCGTGGCGCGATAGGGGATGCCTGGTTAGCATAAAGTATTCGAGCGCATGATGCGGCGAAGCGTTTTATTTATATGAGGAAAAAAGCCTGTGCAGAAAGCTAAACACGTCGCCTGGCAGATGCTGGTGATGGGCAGTTGTTTACTGACCGTCACGCATACGGCACGAGCCGATTCGCTGGAGGAACAGCGTAACCGTTATGCGCAAATCAAGCAGGCGTGGGATAACAAACAAATGGACGTGGTGGCGCAGCTGATGCCGACCCTCACCGATTATCCCCTTTACCCTTACCTTGAATACCGTCAGATCGCCGACGATCTCATGAATCAGCCAGCGATCAAGGTGACCAATTTTATTCAGTCAAACCCGACGCTGCCTCCCGCGCGTAGCCTGCAAAATCGCTTTGTGAACGAGCTGGCGCGGCGTGAAGACTGGCGTGGCCTGCTGGCGTTCAGCCCGCAAAAACCAGGCACCACTGAAGCGCAATGTAATTACTACTACGCCAAATGGAATACCGGTCAGGCGAGCGACGCCTGGCAGGGTGCAAAAGATCTGTGGCTGAGCGGGAAAAGCCAGCCGAACGCCTGTGACAAACTGTTTGGTGCCTGGCGCGCCTCCGGCACTCAGGATCCGCTCGCGTATCTGGAACGTATTCGCCTGGCGATGAAAGCCGGGAATACCCAACTGGTGACGGTGCTGGCAAATCAAATGCCTGCGGAGTACCAGACCATTTCGACCGCCATCATCACGCTGGCAAACGATCCCAACAGCGTGCTGACTTTCGCCCGCACCACCGGGGCCACCGATTTTACCCGCCAGATGGCGGAAGAAGCCTTCGCCAGCGTGGCGCGCCAGGATGTGGAAAATGCGCGCCTGATGCTGCCATCGCTGGTGCAGGCTCAGCAGCTTAATGAAGATCAAACCCAGGCGCTGCGCGATATTATCGCCTGGCGTCTGATGGGCAACGACGTCACCGAAGAACAGGCGCGCTGGCGCGATGATGCCATTATGCGCACCCAGTCCACGTCGCTGGTGGAGCGCCGGGTGCGTATCGCCTTAGGGCAGGGGGATCGCCGCGGGCTGAACACCTGGCTGGCCCGTCTGCCGATGGAGGCGAAAGAGAAAGATGAGTGGCGCTACTGGCAGGCGGATCTGCTGCTGGAGCGTGGCCGCGAGGACGAAGCGAATACTATTCTGCGCTCGCTGATGCAGGCGCGTGGCTTCTACCCGATGGTGGCGGCACAGCGTCTGGGGGAAGACTATCCGCTGAAAGTGGATAAAGCCCCGGGCAACATCGATCCGGCGCTGGTACAAGGCCCGGAAATGGCGCGTGTGCGTGAGCTGATGTACTGGGGGCTGGATAACACCGCCCGCAGCGAGTGGGCGAATCTGGTCACCAGCCGCACCACGCAACAGCAGGCGCAGCTGGCGCGCTATGCGTTTGACCGTCAGTGGTGGGATCTGAGCGTGCAGGCGACCATCGCCGGTAAGCTGTGGGATCAGCTGGAGGAGCGTTTCCCGCTGGCGTATAAAGATCTCTATGAGCGTTATACCAGCGACAAGGATATTCCCCAGAGCTACGCCATGGCGATCTCGCGTCAGGAAAGCGCCTGGAACCCGAAGGTACGCTCACCGGTCGGCGCTACGGGCCTGATGCAGATCATGCCGGGTACCGCGACGCACACGGTGAAGATGTTTAATATTCCGGGCTACAGCTCGCCGGGCCAGTTGCTGGATCCGGAAACCAATATCAACATCGGCACCAGCTATTTGCAGTACGTCTATCAGCAGTTTGGCAATAACCGTATCTTCGCATCGGCGGCCTACAACGCAGGCCCTGGTCGCGTGCGCACCTGGCTTGGCAACAGCGGTGGACGCATTGATGCCATTGCCTTTGTCGAGAGTATTCCGTTCTCGGAAACGCGCGGTTATGTGAAAAACGTACTGGCCTATGACGCCTATTATCAGTACTTCATGGGCGGCAAACCGACGCTGCTCACCGCTACCGAGTGGGGGCGTCGTTACTGATCTGCCGGGTTTGTGTTATGCTGCTGTACTCGTTGATGAGTATGGCGGTATGACATGACGCAGCAATCTCCTTATTCAGCAGCCGTCGCGGAACAGCGTCACCAGGAATGGTTGCGCTTCGTTGAGCTGCTTACACAGTCCTGTGAACAGGATTTGCATCTTCCGTTGCTCAATTTAATGCTGACGCCGGACGAGCGCGAAGCCTTAGGGACGCGGGTACGGATCATTGAAGAACTGTTGCGCGGCGAGATGAGCCAGCGTGAACTGAAAAATGAGCTGGGGACGGGCATTGCCACCATTACCCGTGGCTCGAACAGCCTGAAGGCGGCGCCTGCTGAACTGCGGTTGTGGCTCGAACAGGCGCTGCTGAAAAATCAGCGATAAACGGCGTTGTGAAACGGACTTAACGCCAGGATCACCGCCTGATGGTAGACGCTACTGCGCGTCAGCTTTCCGGCGGTGAACACGCCAATCGCCCCGTCTTTACGCCCAATCTCATCGATGCCGGTATACTGCGACATCACCGGACCAAGCGCTTCACCGGCGCGTACACGCTCAAGAATGACTGCCGGCAGTGGCAGGGTGGCGGAACGCGCTTCCCCACGGCGATCGCCGTTTTCAATCACTACCCAGCTGAACGTGCTGTCATCATCAATTCCCGCTTCTATCGCCACCCAGAAATCCGCCTCCGGCCTTTCCCGGCGGGCATTTTCGACACGATTCCGTGCGCCAGCCCGCGTTTCCGTGCTGCCAAAAGGCTGTTCGGGCACGCCGCTCTCGACGGCGACGGCGTCTATATGGCAGGATCCTTCGCCGAAAATCTCGTGAAATGCGTGCAGAATAGCCTTAATTTTCGCTGGATTGCTGGTAGCACAGACAACATGGTGCATAATCAATATCACTCAGATTACTCAATTTTCATCGCAGTATAATGGATAAAACGCATGTTACAGGTATACCTTGTTCGCCACGGTGAAACGCAGTGGAACGCCGAGCGTCGTATTCAAGGGCAGTCAGACAGTCCGTTGACGGCAAAAGGTGAGCATCAGGCATGGCAGGTGGGAGAACGGGCGAAAACGCTCGGCATCACCCATATCATCGCCAGTGATTTGGGGCGTACGCGTCGCACGGCGGAGATCATCGCTGAAGCCTGCGGCTGCGAGATCACCTTTGATGCGCGTCTGCGCGAACTGGATATGGGCGTGCTGGAAAGCCGTCATATCGATTCCCTGACGGACGAAGAAGAGGGCTGGCGTCGGCAGATGGTGAATGGCAACGCAGAGGGCCGTATTCCGGATGGCGAATCGATGCAGGAACTGAGCGAGCGTATGCATGCGGCGCTGGCAGCCTGTCTGGATCTGCCGAAAGGCAGCCGTCCGCTGCTGGTCAGTCACGGCATGGCGCTGGGCTGTCTGGTGAGCACGATCCTGGGATTACCGGCCTGGGCTGAACGCCGTCTGCGTCTGCGCAACTGTTCTATTTCGCGTATCGATTACCAGCAAAGTGCATGGCTGGCGTCAGGCTGGGTGGTGGAAACCGCCGGAGACGTCTCGCATCTGGATGCTCCGGCGCTGGACGAGTTGCAGCGCTAACGGCGCACCGGGATCAGGTATTCGCAGCGTAGCTCAATTGGCTGCCCCTGGTTCCGGGCTTCATCCTGCGGGAAGAAGCGCTCGATATCGAGGCCCTTGCGACGTTTCAGATCCAACATCGGCATACAGGTGCCATAAAGCGTCAGGATAAATTCCTGTAGCTCATTACCCGGCCCTTCATAGGTAAACATCACATATTCCCCGCCATCGAGCGTCACCGGATGAGCATTTTGCAGATGTCCATTCGCCAGTTCCGGCGTCACCGCGGTGGTGTAGAACACCTCCTGCTCGTCATCTTTTTCGCTGCCAGGGCGCGTCTCATGCAGACCATACAGTTCGGCAGGCAACTGCGGCGAATTGCCTAAAAACTCACGCCAGAACTGAATACGCATCTGATTACGGAAGCTGGAAATCTCTTCCAGCGAGCAGGTATAGCTCTGGGTGGTGCCCACCAGATGCATGGTTGGCAGCGTGACAAACTGATGTTCAGGGAAATGGAATTCGCCCAGGCGCAGCGGCGGACGAATGCCGGAGGCGCTCCAGTCCGGAGAGCGGCGGTACAGCGCCGGGGTGAGGTTAAACTGTTTTTTGAACGCGCGGGTGAAGGTCTGCTGCGAGTCGAAACGGTATTGCAGGGCAATGTCCAGAATCGGACGTGCCGTTAAACGCAGCGCCACGGCTGCTTTTGATAAGCGGCGTGCGCGTATATAGGCACCAATCGCATGACCCGTGACATCCTTGAACATCCTTTGCATATGCCACTTGGAATAGCCTGCTTTCGCCGCCACATTATCCAGAGAGAGAGGCTGATCCAGATGCCCCTCCAGCCAGACAAGCAGTTCGCGAATAATCCCAGCCTGGTCCATATTGTGTCCTCATCCTTAATTACGGGTGCCTGATACTAAGGTAGCGGATAATAGCATTTTTCGTTCTTTTAGCATTCAGTGTTTTTTTTGCGCATAAATGCTTTTCGTGGTTGAATTTATTCCGATTTTTCGTAATTCAGTGATTTATAGCTATTTTCTGCGGTCGCGGTCAATAATCACTCAACGTAATTTTTATCAATGGTAACAATATGAAATACAAGCGTTTGCTGTTGTGCCTTTTCCTGTGTGCTGCCGGGCAGTCGGTGCAGGCGGAACAAATTGGCTCCGTAGATACCGTATTTAAAATGTTTGGCCCGGATCACAAGATCGTGGTGGAAGCCTTTGACGATCCCGATGTGAAAAACGTCACCTGTTATCTGAGTCGCGCCAAAACCGGCGGCATTAAAGGCGGATTAGGTCTGGCGGAAGATACCTCGGATGCGGCGATTTCCTGCCAGCAGGTCGGACCGATTGAACTGAGCGAAAAAGTAAAAGCCGGCAAGGCGCAGGGCGATGTGGTGTTCCAGAAACGCACGTCGCTGGTGTTCAAAAAGTTACAGGTGGTGCGTTTCTATGACGCGAAGCGCAACACGCTGGCCTACCTGACGTACTCGGATAAAGTTGTTGAAGGCTCGCCGAAAAACGCCATCAGCGCCGTACCGATTATGCCGTGGAATAAATAACAAGGAACGGGTATGCAACAACCGCTGATCTGGCTGGTGGAAGATGAGATAAGCATCGCGGAAACGCTGATCTACATGCTTTCGCAGGAGGGATTTACTGTTAAGGCCTTTGAGCGCGGGCTGCCTGCGCTTGAGGAGGCCCGTCACCAGTTGCCCGATCTGGCGATCCTGGATGTCGGCTTGCCGGACATCAGCGGTTTTGAACTGTGCCGGAAACTGCTGGCACGGCATAGCGCATTACCCGTGCTGTTTTTAACCGCCCGCAGCGATGAAGTCGACAAATTGCTGGGGCTGGAGATCGGCGCGGACGACTATGTCGCTAAGCCCTTCTCACCGCGGGAAGTGTGCGCCCGGGTGCGCACCATCCTGCGCCGTCTGCAAAAATTTTCTGCCCCTTCGCCGCGGGTGAGCGTAGGGGAGTTTGAACTCAACGAGCCTGCTGCGCAGGTGCACTGGTGCGGTCAGCCGCTGGCGCTCACGCGCTATGAATACCTGCTGCTGAAAACGCTGCTGCTCGCTCCTGGCCGGGTCTTTTCGCGGCAGCAATTGATGGACAGCGTGTGGGGCGATACGGTGGAAAGCTACGATCGCACCGTAGATACGCACATCAAAACCCTGCGCGCCAAGCTGCGGGCCATCGATCCCGCACGTTCGCCCATTAATACCCATCGCGGCCTCGGCTACAGTCTGGTGATCGGCTGATGCGTATCGGTATGCGTCTGCTGCTGGGCTACTTTTTGATCGTCGGCGTGGCGGCGTGGTTTGTGCTGTCGATTTTTGTGCAGGAGATCAAACCCGGTGTCCGGCGCGCCACCGAAGGCACGCTGATCGATACCGCCACGCTGTTGGCGGCGCTGGCGCGTGACGATCTGCTCTCTGCCGATCCGGCACACGGACAGCTGGCGCAGGCGTTCAGCCAGCTACAGCACCAGCCTTTTCGCGCCAATATCAGCGGCATCCACAAAGTGCGCAATGAGTATCACGTCTACATGACGGATGCGCAGGGCAAGGTGGTGTTTGATTCAGCCGGACGGGCGCTGGGGAAGGATTACTCCCGCTGGAACGATGTCTGGCGTACCTTACGCGGGCAGTATGGCGCGCGCAGCACGCAGCAGGATCCCCAGGATCCGCAAAGCACGGTGATGTACGTGGCCGCACCGATCAGAGATCAGGGGCGGATCATTGGCGTGCTCAGCGTTGGCAAACCTAATGCCGCTATGGCCCCGGTGATCCAGCGCAGCGAGCGGCGGATGCTGTGGGCGGCGGGGGCGCTTCTGGGGATTGCGCTGCTGATTGGCGGCGGCATGACGGGCTGGATCAACCGCTCCATCGGCAAACTGGTGCGCTATGCCGATTCGGTCACCGACGAGAAACCGGTACCGCTGCCGACCTCAGGCAGCAGCGAATTACGCAAACTGGCGCAGGCGCTGGAGAGCATGCGGCTGAAACTCGAGGGCAAAAACGCCATCGAACAGTATGTCTATGCTCTGACCCATGAACTGAAAAGCCCGCTGGCGGCGATCCGTGGCGCGGCGGAAATTCTGCGTGAAGGGCCGCCGCCTGAAGTGGTCAGCCGCTTTACGGACACGATCCTGACGCAGAACGCCCGTATGCAGGCGCTGGTGGAAACCCTGTTGCATCAGGCGCGGCTGGAGAACCGCCAGGCTATCCGCCTGACGCCCGTCGCCGTGGATGAACTCTTCGCCCGCCTGCGGGGATCGCGCAGCGTCCAGCTGGACGCCAGAAACATCACCCTGCATATCACCACTTGCGCACTGCAGGTGGCGGCGGACGCGGAACTGCTGGAGCAGGCGCTCGGTAATCTGCTGGATAACGCCATCGATTTCACGCCGCCGGGCGGCACCATTACCCTCGGGGCGACAATACAGGATGACCGCATCCTCCTGCAGGTGACCGACACCGGCAGCGGCATTCCCGATTACGCGCTACCGCGTATTTTTGAGCGCTTCTATTCTCTACCTCGCGATAACGGCCATAAGAGCAGCGGCCTGGGGCTGGCCTTTGTCAGTGAAGTCGCGCGTCTGCATCAGGGCAGCGTCGCGCTAAACAACCGCGCCGAGGGCGGCGTTGAGGCCACGCTGACACTTCACCGTCCCTTCACATAACTTCAAATTCTCCCCATATAGCCTTGTTACTTTGCTGGCATTGCAAAGGAGAAGGCTATGATGAAATCCCCCCTGTTCTGGAAAATGTTTACCCTGGTCGGCGCCGTATTACTGCTGATGGTGCCGTTAATGATGGTCAGGCAACTGATCGAGGAGCGATCGGATTATCGCGGTCAGGTTGAGGACGCGATCCGCCAGAGCACCAGCGGGCCGCAGAAGCTGGTCGGGCCGTTGATCGCCATTCCGGTATCAGAGCTGTTTACGGTGGTGGAAGATAAAAAAGAGGTGCAGCGGACCCGCGAATTTATCCATTTCTGGTTGCCGGAGTCGCTGGTGGTTGAGGGATCGCAGAATGTGGAATCACGCAAAATCGGCATTTATGAAGGGCAGGTGTGGCACGGCGATCTGGGCATCAAAGCGCATTTTGACGCCTCGCGGCTGGCCGCTCTTAAAAAAGAGACGCTTACCCTCGGCAAACCCTTTATGGTGCTGGGCGTCGGCGATGCGCGGGGTATCGGCGTGGTGAAAGCGCCGCAGATTAACGGCGTGACGCTGAACGTCGAACCGGGCAGTGGGCTTTCGGACAGCGGTGATGGCCTGCATATTCCGCTGCCGGCGATCCGCTGGCCGCAGGGTAACCTGGATCTGACGATGGGACTGAACCTCAACGGTACCGGTAATTTTTCTGTCGTGCCCCTCGGACGAACCAGCCAGATGAGCCTGAAAAGCAACTGGCCGCATCCGGGCTTCCTCGGTGATTTTCTGCCGGTCAAACGCGAGATCTCCGCCTCCGGCTTTCAGGCGCAATGGCAGAGCAGCTGGTTCGCCAACAATCTCGGGGAGCGGTTTATGCGCGCCGGCAGCGGAGGATGGCAGGGGTTGCCGTCCTTCAGCGTCGCGGTCACCACCCCGGCCGATCAGTACCAGTTGACCGATCGCGCCACCAAGTATGCCATTTTGCTGATCAGCCTGACGTTTATGGCGTTCTTTGTGCTGGAAAGTATCACCGCGTTACGGCTGCATCCGATGCAGTATCTGCTGGTCGGGCTGTCGCTGGTAATGTTTTATCTGCTGTTGCTGGCGCTCTCAGAACATATCGGCTTTACGGCCGCGTGGATCGCCGCCAGTCTGGTGGGCGCGATGATGAATGGCGTGTACTTGCAGGCGGTGCTGAAAGGCTGGCGCAGCAGTCTGCTGTTTACCCTGGCGCTGTTGTTACTGGATGGCGTGATGTGGATGCTGCTGCGCTCGGAGGACAGTTCGCTGCTGCTGGGATCGGGGGTACTGCTTTTGGCGCTGGGCGGCGTGATGTTCCTGACCCGTCATCTCGACTGGTATTCGCTGTCACACCCCAAAGGGGAGACGCGTAAAACCGCTACGGGAAGCGACGAAGCGCTGCGTATCTGGAAGTAAACGCGGGGTGAGCGAAACAAAGGAAAACGGCGCATTATGCGCCGTTTTTGCTTTTTTTATTCCGCTAAATCGCCGCAGAAACGGTAACCTTCACCGTGGATGGTGGCGATAATTTCCGGCGTGTCCGGCGTAGATTCGAAGTGCTTACGAATGCGACGAATGGTCACGTCAACGGTACGGTCATGCGGTTTCAGTTCGCGGCCAGTCATCTTTTTCAGCAGATCGGCGCGGGACTGGATCTTGCCCGGGTTTTCGCAGAAGTGCAGCATGGCGCGGAATTCGCTACGCGGCAGCTTGTACTGCTCACCGTTAGGGCTGATCAGCGAGCGGCTGTTGATATCCAGCTCCCAGCCGTTGAACTTGTAGCTGTCAACGGTGCGACGTTCTTCGCTGATCGCGCTCAGATTCATCGTACGGGACAGCAGGTTGCGTGCACGGATTGTCAGTTCACGCGGGTTAAACGGTTTGGTGATGTAATCGTCAGCGCCGATTTCGAGGCCGAGGATTTTATCCACTTCGTTATCGCGACCGGTCAGGAACATCAGCGCGACGTTCGCCTGCTCGCGCAGCTCACGTGCCAGCAACAGCCCGTTTTTACCAGGCAGGTTGATGTCCATGATCACCAGATTAATGTCATTTTCGGAAAGGATCTGATGCATCTCAGCGCCATCAGTCGCTTCAAAGACATCGTAGCCTTCTGCTTCGAAAATGCTCTTCAACGTGTTGCGTGTTACCAACTCGTCTTCAACAATAAGAATTTGCGGGGTCTGCATGTTTGCTACCTAAATTGCCAACTAAATCGAAACAGGAAGTACAAAAGTCCCTGACCTGCCTGATACATGTCGCAAATTAACATGCACGGCGTAACATGACTAAAGTACGTAATTGCGTTCTTGATGCACTTACCATCAACGTCAACAACATCATTAGCTTGGTCGTGGTTACTTTCCCTTTGGACCCGACAGTGTCAAAAACGGCTGTCATCCTAACCATTTTAACAGCAACATAACAGGCTAAGAGGTGCCAGACACCCAATAAAACTACGCTTCGTTGACATATATCAAGTTCAATTGTAGCACGTTAACACTTTGATGAAATATTCGTAGCTTTATATGAGTGGCTTTCACAATTTATCAATAAACCAACCAGTTGCAACAGTTAATTAATAAGCGTTGTGAATCCGAAAATGCAAATGCATTCGTGGCATAATTAACCAGCATAAACAGCAGCCTGAACCGCTTCTGTTAACATAAAATCAGGTAGTTAAGCTATGCAACAGTGTAGTTCTTTTTAAGCTTGCCCGGCGGGGATTTCAGTGATTTCTGTTGCAAAAATGTAAATTCGCATCGCGTAATATCTTGACGAAAGCGGCCTGGCGTAAAGCCTGACGTAATAAAAGAGAGTCCCACATGCAGGTATCTATCGTATTAGTTTCACCCGCCCGCGCTGAAAATGTCGGGGCGGCGGCACGCGCCATGAAGACCATGGGCTTCACCGATTTGCGTATCGTGGACAGCCGCGCGCATCTGGAAGAAGGGGCGCGCAGAGTGGCGCACGGTTCCGGGGAGGTGCTTGATAACGCAACGGTTTATCCGACGCTGGCCGCCGCCCTCCACGATGTGCAGTTTACCGTGGCGACCACTGCCCGCAGCCGATCAAAATTCCATTATTACGCGACGCCCGCCGAGCTGGTGCCGCTGATGCAGGAAAAAAGCCAGTGGCTGAATCACGCCGCGCTGGTGTTTGGCCGTGAAGATTCCGGCTTAACCAACGATGAACTGGCGCTGGCAGATGTATTAACCGGTGCGCCCATGGTGGCCGATTACCCGTCGCTCAACCTCGGCCAGGCCGTGATGGTCTATTGCTATCAGTTAACGACGTTAATGCAGAACGCCGCCGCGCCCGCCGTTATCAGTGACGAGAACCAGTTACGTGCGCTGCGTATCCGCGCGCGGGCATTACTGGAAAAACTGGGCGTTGATGACGACACAAAAATGGTGGACTGGCTGGAACAGCGCATTGGTCTTTTTGAGCAGCGTGACACGGCAATGTTGCACCGTTTGCTGCATGACATCGAAAAAAAGCTCGCCGGATAATCATCTAAGATAAGTCTTAATTCCAGTCAGATCTACTGCATTGTGGCCGCTATGTGGCGGATATTCAGTAAAGTCTGCGCCCCGGCAGCGTGAGCGGTCCGTCATGCAAAACGGGGCAAAAGTAAAAATAAATTGACTTGGTCGGGCAGATACTTTAACCAATATAGGCATACAACACAGACAGATAATAATTACAGAGCACACAACATCCATGAAACGCATCAGCACCGTCATCATTATTACGACAACCACCATTACCACAGGTAACGGGGCGGGCTGACGCGCACAGGAAACACAGGAAAAAGCCCGCACCTCGACAGTGCGGGCTTTTTTTTCGGCTAAAGATCAAGGGGTAATTCCATGCGAGTCTTGAAGTTCGGCGGTACATCAGTGGCAAATGCAGAACGTTTTCTGCGTGTTGCCGACATCCTGGAAAGCAATGCCAGGCAGGGGCAGGTTGCCACCGTGCTGTCTGCCCCGGCTAAAATCACTAACCATCTGGTGGCGATGATTGAAAAAACCATCAGCGGTCAGGATGCAGTACCTAATATCAGCGATGCCGAGCGCATTTTCGCCGAACTTTTGCAGGGCCTCGCTGACCTTCAGCCCGATTTTCCCCTTGCTCGCCTGAAAGGGCTGGTGGATCAGGAATTCGCCCAGATCAAACATGTCTTGCACGGCATCAGCCTGCTTGGTCAGTGCCCGGACAGCATCAATGCCTCGATCATCTGCCGGGGTGAAAAGCTCTCTATCGCCATCATGGCCGGACTGCTGGAAGCGCGCGGTCATAAAGTGACGGTCATCGATCCGGTGGAAAAACTGCTCGCGGTCGGCCATTACCTCGAATCCACTGTCGACATCACCGAATCCACACGCCGTATCGCCGCCAGTCGCATTCCCGCAGATCATATGGTACTGATGGCGGGCTTTACCGCCGGTAACGATAAAGGCGAACTGGTGGTGCTGGGGCGCAATGGCTCTGACTATTCCGCGGCGGTACTGGCGGCCTGTTTACGTGCTGATTGCTGTGAGATCTGGACCGATGTTGACGGGGTTTATACCTGCGATCCGCGCCAGGTGCCGGATGCCCGCCTGCTGAAATCCATGTCCTACCAGGAAGCGATGGAATTGTCGTACTTTGGTGCGAAAGTCTTACACCCGCGCACCATTACCCCGATCGCCCAGTTCCAGATCCCGTGCCTGATTAAAAATACCGGTAATCCGCAGGCGCCCGGCACGCTGATCGGGGCCAGTTCTAATGAAGACGGTCTGCCGGTTAAAGGCATCTCCAATCTCAATAACATGGCGATGTTCAGCGTCTCCGGCCCTGGCATGAAAGGCATGGTCGGCATGGCGGCCCGCGTGTTTGCCACCATGTCCCGCGCCGGTATTTCGGTCGTGCTGATCACCCAGTCCTCTTCAGAGTACAGCATCAGTTTCTGCGTCCCGCAGGCGGATTGCGCTCGCGCCCAGCGCGCGATGGGCGAAGAGTTCTATCTGGAACTGAAAGAAGGGCTGCTCGAACCGCTGGCGGTCATGGAGCGGCTGGCGATCATCTCCGTGGTCGGTGACGGTATGCGCACGCTGCGCGGCATTTCCGCGAAATTCTTCGCGGCACTGGCCCGGGCGAATATCAACATTGTGGCGATTGCCCAGGGCTCGTCGGAGCGTTCGATCTCCGTGGTGGTCAGCAATGACGATGCCACCACCGGTGTGCGCGTCACGCACCAGATGCTGTTTAACACCGATCAGGTGATCGAAGTATTTGTTGTGGGCGTCGGTGGCGTTGGCGGGGCACTGCTGGAGCAGCTGAAGCGTCAGCAGGGCTGGCTGAAGAGCAAGCATATCGATCTGCGTGTCTGCGGTGTGGCGAATTCAAAAGCGCTGCTCACCAACGTTCACGGCCTGGATCTGGAAAACTGGCAGTCAGCGCTCGCGGAAGCGAAAGAGCCATTCAATCTTGGCCGCCTGATCCGCCTGGTGAAAGAGTACCATCTGCTTAACCCGGTGATCGTCGACTGTACCTCTAACCAGGCGGTGGCGGATCAGTACGCCGATTTCCTGCGCGAAGGTTTCCACGTGGTGACGCCGAACAAAAAAGCCAACACCTCGTCCATGGCTTACTACCACGAGCTGCGTAACGCCGCCAGCAAATCGCGGCGTAAATTCCTCTACGACACCAACGTCGGCGCGGGCCTGCCGGTAATTGAAAACCTGCAAAACCTGCTCAATGCTGGTGATGAATTACAGCGTTTCTCCGGCATTCTTTCCGGATCATTATCCTTTATCTTCGGTAAGCTCGATGAAGGCGTATCGCTGTCGGAAGCCACCCGTGTGGCCCGTGAAATGGGCTATACCGAACCGGATCCGCGTGACGATCTGTCGGGCATGGACGTGGCGCGCAAACTGCTCATCCTGGCGCGCGAAACCGGACGCGAGCTGGAGCTGTCTGACATTGTGATCGAACCGGTCCTGCCGGAAAGCTTTGATGACAGCGGCGATGTGGAGAGCTTTATGGCTCGTCTGCCAACCCTCGACGATGCCTTTGCCGCCCGCGTCGCGAAAGCGCGGGATGCCGGTAATGTGTTGCGCTACGTGGGCAACATTGAAGAAGACGGCGTGTGCCGGGTGAAAATCGCCGAAGTGGACGGTAACGATCCGCTTTATAAAGTGAAAAACGGCGAAAACGCGCTGGCCTTCTACAGCCACTATTATCAACCGCTGCCGCTGGTGCTGCGCGGTTACGGTGCGGGTAACGATGTGACGGCGGCGGGCGTGTTCGCCGATCTGCTGCGCACCTTGTCATGGAAGTTAGGAGTTTAACATGGTGAAAGTTTATGCCCCGGCCTCCATCGGCAACGTGAGCGTGGGGTTTGATGTTCTGGGTGCGGCGGTATCGCCGGTCAATGGCGAGCTGCTGGGCGACTGCGTCAGCGTTGAGGCAGCGAGTGAATTCTCACTGACCAACCAAGGGCGCTTCGTCAGCAAGCTGCCTGCCGAACCCCGAGAGAACATCGTTTATCAGTGCTGGGAACGCTTTTGCCAGGAGATCGGCAAAACCATCCCGGTGGCGATGACGCTGGAGAAAAATATGCCGATTGGCTCCGGTCTCGGCTCCAGCGCCTGCTCCGTGGTGGCGGGCCTGATGGCGATGAATGAATTCTGCGGTAAGCCGCTCAATGATACGCGCCTGCTGGCGCTGATGGGCGAGCTGGAAGGCCGTATTTCCGGCAGCATTCACTTCGATAACGTCGCGCCCTGTTTCCTGGGCGGGCTGCAACTGATGCTGGAAGAAAACGGCATTATCAGTCAGGAAGTGCCAGGCTTTGAAGAGTGGCGGTGGGTGATGGCCTATCCGGGCATTAAAGTCTCTACCGCTGAAGCGCGCGCCATCCTGCCCGCACAGTACCGCCGTCAGGATTGCATCGCGCACGGCCGCTACCTGGCGGGATTCATTCACGCCTGCCATACGCAGCAGCCTGCGCTGGCGGCGAAATTAATGAAAGATGTCATCGCCGAACCTTATCGAACCAAACTGTTGCCAGGCTTTAACGATGCCCGTCAGGCGGCAGCAGACATGGGCGCGCTGGCCTGCGGGATCTCCGGATCCGGGCCAACAATGTTTGCGGTGTGTGATAACGATGACACCGCGCAGCGCGTGGCAGACTGGCTCGGCCAGCACTATCTGCAAAACAGCGAAGGTTTTGTCCATATTTGTCGGCTGGATACGGCTGGCGCACGCGTACTGGGATAACGAATGAAACTCTACAATCTTAAAGATCACAACGAGCAGGTCAGTTTTGCCCAGGCAATCACGCAGGGGTTAGGCAAACATCAGGGGCTGTTCTTCCCGCACGATCTGCCGGAATTCAGCCTGACCGACATCGACGCCATGCTGGAGATGGATTTTGTCACCCGGAGCAGCAAAATCCTCGCCGCCTTTATTGGCGATGAGATCCCGGAAGAGATCCTTGAAGCCCGCGTGCGCGCCGCCTTCGCCTTCCCGGCACCGGTAAGCCAGGTGGAAGAGGATATCGGCTGTCTGGAGCTGTTCCACGGCCCGACGCTGGCCTTTAAAGACTTCGGCGGGCGCTTTATGGCGCAGATGCTGACGCACATCAGCGGCGACAAACCGGTGACCATTCTGACCGCCACCTCTGGCGACACCGGCGCGGCAGTGGCGCATGCGTTTTACGGTCTGGAAAACGTGCGCGTGGTGATCCTCTACCCGCAGGGCAAAATCAGCCCGTTACAGGAAAAACTGTTCTGCACGCTGGGCGGCAACATCGAAACCGTCGCCATCGACGGGGATTTCGATGCCTGTCAGGCGCTGGTGAAACAGGCCTTTGACGATGAAGAACTGAAAGTGGCGCTGGGGCTTAACTCCGCCAACTCCATCAACATCAGCCGCCTGCTGGCGCAGATTTGCTATTACTTCGAAGCCGTCGCGCAGCTGCCGCAGGAGGCCCGTAACCAGCTGGTGATCTCGGTGCCAAGCGGTAACTTTGGCGATCTGACTGCCGGGCTGCTGGCCAAATCCCTCGGCCTGCCGGTGAAGCGTTTTATCGCCGCCACCAATGCCAACGACACCGTGCCGCGCTTTTTACAGGGGGGAGAATGGTCACCGAAAGCGACCCAGGCCACGCTGTCAAACGCCATGGACGTGAGCCAGCCGAACAACTGGCCGCGTGTGGAAGAGCTGTTCCGCCGCAAAATCTGGCGTCTTAACGAGCTGGGCTATGCGGCGGTGGACGACGAGACCACGAAGTCCACCATGCGCGAGCTAAAAGAGAAGGGCTATTTTTCTGAGCCGCATGCGGCGATAGCGTACCGCGCGCTGCGCGATCAGTTGCACCCGGGAGAGTACGGCCTGTTCCTCGGCACCGCGCACCCGGCGAAATTCAAAGAGAGCGTGGAAGCGATCCTCGGCGAACCGCTGGAACTGCCACAGGAGCTGGCGGCACGCGCCGATTTACCGCTGCTGTCTCACTCCCTGCCAGCGGATTTCGCTGCGCTGCGCAAGCTGATGATGGCAAGAGCGTAATGTGATGATGATGCCCGGCGGCGCAAGCTTGCCGGGCCTACGTATGGCTGGGCTGGTCATGCCCGGCGGCGCTGACGCTTGCCGGGCCTACGTGTGGCTGGCGCGTTGTTCTGTAGGCCCGGTAAGCGTAGCGCCACCGGGCAACAAGGGCATTAACGAAGGGCGATTACTGCTCCCGCCGTTTAAAGACCAGTTCACCTTTCCCTGACGCTTCCTCGTCAAACGCATAACCGTCCACCGCAAAATCCTTCAGCTGCGCCGGCGTTTTCAGGCGATTTTCAATAATGTAACGGCTCATCAGCCCACGCGCTTTTTTGGCGTAGAAGCTGATGACCTTGAACTTGCCGTTCTTCTCATCGAGGAAGACCGGTTTGATGATCTCGCCCGCCAGCTGCTTTGGTTTTACGGCGCGGAAATATTCATCCGAGGCGAGGTTCACAATCACCTTATCGCCCTGAGCGGCCAGCGCCTCGTTCAGTTTTTCGGTGATGGTTTCGCCCCAGAACTGATATAGATCGCTGCCCTGCGGATTATCAAGGCGGATGCCCATTTCCAGGCGATAAGGCTGCATCAGATCCAGCGGACGCAGCACGCCGTATAAACCGGAGAGCATGCGCAGATGCTGCTGGGCGAAATCGAAATCTTCTTCGCTGAAGGTTTCCGCCTGTAAGCCGGTATAAACGTCGCCCTTAAAGGCGAGAATGGCCTGGCGGGCGTTGTCGGGTGTGAAATCCGGCTGCCAGTCATGAAAGCGGATGGCGTTAAGATCGGCGAGCTTATCGCTGATGCCCATCAGCGCTTTAATTTGCGGCGCGGAAAGCTTACGCGCAACGTCAATCAGACGCTGAGAGTGATCCAGTAACTCCGGCTGCGTATAACGGGTTGTCGCCAGCGGGCTTTGGTAATCCAGCGTTTTTGCCGGTGAAATCAGAATCAGCATATCCAGTCCTTGCGGGAAATTTTCGGTGACTGTAGCAAAAAAATCACCGTGGTTGATCGATTGTTGCGATTGCCGCGTCTACTCACGCGGCACGTCGTCCCAGGCACCGGGTGCCAGCTGGCGTTCGATTTCCGGGTAGCGCTTAGGATCGAACACGGGCCTGATACCCAGCTTGCGCTGGCGCAGATAATCACTGGCGATAATCGTGACCACCGGCGAGAGCAGCAGTAATGCCGTCAGGTTGATGAGCGCCATTAACGCCATCACCACATCGGCGATCTGCCAGATCACCGGCAGACTCACCAGCGAACCGGCCATCACCATCGTCAGGGTCGCGACGCGCAGTAGCCAGACGTTCCGCTTGTTGTGCAGGCGCAGGAAGACGAGGTTATTTTCGGCATAGAGGTAGTTCACCACAATCGAGGTGAGGGCGAAAAGCAGAATGACAAAGGCGACAAAGCCCGCGCCCCAGGTGCCGGTCAGGGCGATCATGGCGTGCTGCATCAGCTGATTCCCATCACTGGCGGGTCGCGCGGCAAAATCCCCCGCCAGCAGAATTATCACGGCGCTGGCTGTACTGACCACAATGGTGTCGATCACCACGCCGATCATCTGCACGATCCCTTGCGCAGCCGGGTGAGGCGGCCAGGACACCGCTGCGGCGGCGACGTTCGGCGTCGAGCCGAGTCCGGCCTCGTTGGAGAGCATGCCGCGCTGAAAACCGCTGGTGATCGCCTGGCTTAAGGTATAGCCCAGCGTACCGGCAGCGGCTTCCTGCCAGCCAAAGGCGCTTTTCACAATCAGCATGAGGATGTGCGGCAACTGGTCAGCATGCCACAGCGTGATAAGCAGGCTGGCACCCACCCACAGCACGGCCATCACCGGCACCACCCATTGCATCAGGCGCGCCACGCCGTGCATCCCGCGCAGGATAAACAGCAGGCTTAGCAGCGCCAGCACAACGCCTGCCGCGCCGCCCGGTATCGCGAAGGCAAAGTCAACGGCACCGGCCACCGCGTTTGCCTGCATGGTGTTGAAGATCAGCCCATAGGCAATCATCAGGAAGACTGAAAACAGTACGCCCATCCAGCGCATGCCTAATCCGCGGGAGATATACCAGGCCGGACCGCCGCGAAACTGCTGGTTCTGGTCGCGCTCTTTATACAGTTGGGAGAGGGAGCATTCGGCAAAGGCGGTCGCCATGCCGATCAGCGCGGAAATCCACATCCAGAACACGGCACCCGGTCCGCCTGCGGTTATCGCCAGCGCCACGCCGGCAAGGTTGCCGTTGCCAAAACGCGCGGCCAGGCTTACGCATAACGCCTGAAAAGAGGATAGCCCGCCAGGCTGCGGCCTGACGCTGGTGATCAGGCTACGCGCGAAGAGACGGATATAGCGAAACTGAATAAAACCGCTGCGAAAGGTGAACCAAATCCCTGCACCCAACAGCAGGTAGATCATCACCGATCCCCACAGTATTTCATTGATGAATAAAAAGAAATCAGGCATTCACATTCCTCTTGTTCATGCCGTTACGCCGCGCCCGCTCGCTGCGCGCGCCGCCATCGAACTGCGAGTTTATCATACTCTGCGCTTGCCAATTGACTGCGGTTGCGCTGACAGAGTGGCGTGATATTATCTGGGCAGACCGGTTACATCCCCCTAACAAGCTGTTTAAAGAGAAACACTATTATGACGGATAAATTGACCTCCCTTCGTCAGTTCACCACCGTGGTGGCAGACACTGGAGACATCGCGGCAATGAAGCTGTATCAGCCGCAGGATGCCACAACCAACCCTTCTCTGATCCTGAACGCAGCCCAGATCCCTGAATACCGCAAACTGATTGATGACGCTGTCACCTGGGCGAAAAGCCAGAGCAGCGATCGCGCGCAGCAGATCGTCGATGCGTCGGACAAACTGGCCGTTAATATCGGTCTGGAAATTCTGAAACTGATCCCCGGCCGCATCTCTACCGAAGTGGATGCGCGTCTGTCCTACGACACCGAAGCCTCTATCACTAAAGCTAAACGTCTGATCAAACTGTATAACGATGCGGGCATCAGCAACGACCGTATCCTGATCAAACTGGCTTCCACCTGGCAGGGTATTCGTGCCGCTGAGCAGCTGGAAAAAGAAGGCATCAACTGTAACCTGACGCTGCTGTTCTCCTTCGCTCAGGCCCGTGCCTGTGCGGAAGCGGGCGTGTTCCTGATTTCCCCGTTCGTTGGTCGTATCCTCGACTGGTACAAAGCGAATACCGATAAGAAAGAGTACGCACCGGCTGAAGATCCGGGCGTGGTCTCCGTAACGGAAATCTACGAGTACTACAAACAGCACGGCTATGAAACCGTGGTTATGGGCGCAAGCTTCCGTAACGTCGGCGAAATCGTTGAGCTGGCGGGTTGCGATCGTCTGACCATCGCCCCGGCCCTGCTGAAAGAGCTGGCGGAAAGCGAAGGCACCATTGAGCGTAAACTCTCCTTCAGCGGCGAAGTTAAAGCGCGTCCGGCACGTATCACCGAATCCGAATTCCTGTGGCAGCACAACCAGGATCCGATGGCGGTAGACAAACTGGCGGATGGCATCCGTAAGTTTGCGGTCGACCAGGAAAAACTGGAAAAAATGATCGGCGATCTGCTGTAATCCCCGAAGCGTGGCCGCCTCTGCGGTCACGCTTATCTGCTTCCCCTCTGTCTGTCCTTTCCCCTGACGTGTATTATTCCGCGATAGTGAATGACTAAAAACGGAATGACGATGGATACTTTACGCATTGGCTTAGTGTCAATTTCAGACCGCGCATCGAGCGGTGTATACGAAGACAAAGGGTTGCCCGCGCTGGAAAGCTGGCTGACTCGCGCCCTCAAAACCCCCTTTACCCTTGAAACCCGCCTGATCCCCGACGAACAGGCCATCATTGAGCAGACGCTGTGCGAGCTGGTGGATGAGATGAGCTGTCACCTGGTGCTGACCACCGGCGGCACCGGCCCGGCGCGCCGTGACGTCACGCCAGATGCCACGCTGGCGGTAGCGGACCGCGAAATGCCGGGCTTTGGCGAACAGATGCGCCAGATCAGCCTGCACTATGTGCCAACGGCGATCCTCTCGCGGCAGGTGGGGGTGATCCGCAAGCAGGCGCTGATCCTCAATCTTCCCGGCCAGCCGAAATCCATTCAGGAAACCCTCGAAGGGGTCAAAGCGGCAGACGGTAGCCCGCTGGTGCACGGTATTTTTGCCAGTGTACCGTATTGTGTACAGCTGCTGGATGGCCCTTATGTGGAAACGCATCCGGAAGTGGTAGCAGCATTTCGTCCTAAAAGCGCAATACGCGAGATAAACAGCTAAAAATAAGGCTTTTGTGACATAACCTGAGCTGCCTGTGGCGTGCTGATTTATTTACGATATAGTAATTTTAAGTTTACATGCTGTATCGAAAATAACATCAATTCACCTCTGCACAATGGTCGGTTATGTCACATTACACTCGCCCTCTTAATCGTCAGGATGTCAAAACACTCTCCCTCGCTGCCCTCGGCGGTGCGCTGGAGTTTTATGACTTCATCATCTTTGTCTTCTTTGCCGCCGTCGTCGGCGAACGTTTCTTTCCCGCCGATATTCCGGAATGGCTGCGCCAGGTGCAGACTTTTGGCATTTTTGCGGCCGGTTATCTGGCGCGTCCGCTGGGCGGCATTATCATGGCGCACTTTGGCGATCTGGTCGGCCGCAAAAAGATGTTTACCCTGAGCATCCTGCTGATGGCGATCCCGACGCTGGCGATGGGTCTGCTGCCGACTTACGACGCCATTGGGATTGCGGCCCCGCTGTTACTGCTGCTGATGCGGTTATTGCAGGGGGCCGCGATTGGCGGTGAAGTGCCGGGTGCCTGGGTCTTTGTTGCCGAGCATGTGCCGGGCAACCGCATTGGTATCGCCTGCGGCACGCTGACCGCCGGGTTGACGGTGGGGATCCTGCTGGGCTCTGTGGTGGCTACGCTGGTCAATACCAGCCTGTCGCAACAGGCGGTGCACGAGTACGGCTGGCGTATCCCGTTCCTGCTGGGCGGCGCGTTTGGCCTGGTCGCCATGTACCTGCGCCGCTGGTTACAGGAGACGCCGATTTTCCTCGAAATGCAGCAGCGTAAAGCGCTGGCGCAAGAATTACCGGTAAAAGCCGTGGTGGTTCGCCACCGTAAAGCGGTGGTCGTATCGATGCTGCTGACGTGGCTGCTGTCGGCGGGGATCGTGGTGGTGATCCTGATGTCTCCCGTCTGGCTGCAAAAACAGGTTGGCCTTGCGCCTGCGCTGACCTTACAGGCCAACAGTATCGCCACCATTATGCTGTGCATCGGCTGCCTGCTGGCGGGCCTCGCGGCGGATCGTTTTGGGGCGAGCAAGACTTTTATCATCGGCAGTATTTTACTGGCCTGTTCAAGCTGGCTGTTTTACCACCAGGTGGGAGCGCATCCGGAGTATCTCTTCGCGCTGTACGGGCTGGTGGGGCTGTGCGTCGGCGTAGTGGGGGCGGTCCCTTACGTGATGGTGCGGGCATTCCCGGCGGAAGTGCGTTTTACCGGCATCTCCTTCTCCTACAATGTTTCTTACGCCATTTTTGGTGGTCTGACGCCCATTGCCGTGACCATGTTGATGGGCGTCTCGCCGATGGCACCCGCGTGGTATGTACTGGCGCTATCGCTGATCGGGCTGGCGCTGGGGATCTGGTTACGTCAGGATCTCTGGCATGAGGACCGGGTAGCGGAGCGGCCGCTACAGCAGATGTAAAAAAAATGCAGAGCCTGGCTCTGCATTTTTGTTTTTACGTTCAGCGCAGAACAGAGACGTCTGAGAAGGTGAAACGTTTTTTCTGCCCCTCTTCCTGATAGCCAATGCGGATAAATACCCGCAGATCTTCTATCCACGCATAGTCGCTGCTCATGGCTTTGCCATCGCCACGATCGTCAGTACAGCTCAGTTCCAGATAACGTCCGCTGAAGCGTGGACTGAGCGCGGAGGCTGACTGCCACCGCTCCTGCGCCTGACAAACCTGGCTTTTCGTCTTCTCTTTGCCGACGCTTTTGCCATCGGCGAGGCGCGTTTGCCAGCGGTACTCACTCCCCGGCTGCGGCGGCAGACTGAAGTTGCTTTCCAGCGTCTGCCCCACCACTGGCGCGGGATTCATCGAGTCCCATTCGCGAATATTAACGATATTAAACAGCCGCTGGTATTGCGCATAAAAGGTGACGTTGCCCAGCGTCAGGGTATCGAGCGTGAGGGTGGAGCCATCCGGCAGTACATCAATGCGGGTGACGGAGGTTTCACTGGCATCGTCGGCCCAGTGCTGGGTATAGGTCAGACGGGTAAAGCCGGGGTGCTGATCGGGTCGGGTCATCGCCTGGCTTACACGTTCGGCAGCCGCTTTGCCCAGCGGATAGCGCTGGATCGGCCCCGGTTCGTTCTGCGGGAAATCCGGCGGCGTCAGCTGATTTTCAGCCAGCGTTTTCTCCCGTGCTACCAGCGGACCGGTACCGGTAAATTCATGCAGATCTTTTACGCTGCACAGGGTTTTCGCCACTTTGGCCAGCGGGGGCGCGAGCGGGGTGAATTTCGCGGCGATAGGCGTTTCGCTGTCGGTCACAAACTGCTTATCCAGCGCGAAATGGTTGAGCGCCATGCCTTCGCCGGTTTCACAGTTGAACATCATGTCATCGATTTTCATCGACCAGGGCGCGGCGTACTTTTCATCGCGATAAACGCGCGCGTAATCCGTGGCGAGCCGCACTTTCAGCATCCGCTCTTCGCGCAGGCTGTTGTTCACATCCACATACAGGCGGTCAGCCTGCTCATCGGCAGAAGAAAGCCCGGCCCAGCGCGGTTCCGGGATGTTTTTCTGACAAAGATCCAGTTCCGGTTTCGTGGCAAACAGGCTGTCGGCATCGGGTTCGAAGGGGACGCCCGGCATATAGCGGGAAATGGAACTCATGCCGTAGACGCGCAGAGGCGGACGGGATTTTGCCTGCACATCCATAAACAGCAGCGTCTTCTGCTGCGTGTGGCAGTCGATATTCATCCACATTTCGTTCGCATCACCGGTTGCGAGCGAGATGCGAAACAGCGCGTTAAGGGAATCGCCCACGCGGACGGTACTGCCGGGAAGCCATTCAACGTTGGTGACGGCGGGAGCCGGCGGCATTGGGATCGCGCCCGCCGGTGCTGTCGCTATCAGCCCCAGTATAAGTAACCCAGGCGAAAGGGGAGATAACCGCATCATCGGCAGTCCTTGTTAAATAAAAGAAACAGCTGATGAAAATACCGCATTTTTGCGCAGCAGGACAATTTCACGCGGCGAGGGGCAAAAAAAATGCAGAGCCAGGCTCTGCATTTAAATAAGAAGGGAGATTAGTGCTTTTCACCAATTGGCAGCACGGTGCGGCCAAATTGTTCGTTAAGGACTTCACCCATTGCCAGATAAATGGCGCTTGCGCCACACACCAGACCAATCCAGCCAGCGATGTGCACGATGCTTTCGTTGTCCGCCAGGTGACCGGCGCACAGCAGGGCAAACAGCACTGTCAGGCTCAGGAACACGAACTGCAACATGCGTGGGCCTTTCAGCGTACCGAAGAACATAAACAGGGTGAATACGCCCCAGATGCCGAGATATACGCCAAGGAAATGACCGTCAGCCGCGGCTGCCAGACCCATTTTCGGCAGCAGCAGAATGGCGACCAGCGTCAGCCAGAAAGAGCCGTAAGAGGTAAAGGCGGTTAAACCAAAGGTGTTGCCTTTTTTAAACTCCAGCAGACCTGCAAAAATCTGCGCGATACCGCCGTAGAAAATACCCATCGCCAGGATCACGCCATCCAGCGGGAACATACCAATATTGTGCAAATTAAGCAGAATAGTGGTCATGCCGAAGCCCATTAAGCCCAGCGGTGCCGGATTAGCCAACTTAGTGTCGCCCATAAGTCCTCAAAGAAAAAAATCATCATTAAAATGGTGAAAGTAAAAGCCCACGCCAGGGATAGAGGAGGCGGGGCGCGGCATCATAATGAGCGACGGTCACGGTGTCTATGATCTGAACAGGGTGAAATTAAAAAATTTTTTCGCCGTCCCCCTTGATGCCTCCCGTTACGACCCCATCTTGTAGTCAACCGAAGTGAGTGGATCTGAAAAAAACACTCAGGGGGCAGTTGAAAGCGATTCATTTGCCCTTATTACAGATCCACAACCACATGATGACGATTTTTTAGTGGAGACGTTTAGATGGGTAAAATTATTGGTATCGACCTGGGTACAACCAACTCTTGTGTAGCGATTATGGATGGCACGACTGCACGTGTGCTGGAGAACGCCGAGGGCGATCGCACCACGCCTTCTATCATTGCTTATACTCAGGACGGTGAAACTCTCGTTGGTCAGCCGGCTAAACGTCAGGCCGTGACAAACCCGCAAAATACCCTTTTTGCGATTAAGCGCCTGATCGGTCGCCGCTTCCAGGACGAAGAAGTTCAGCGTGACGTGTCAATCATGCCGTACAAAATCATTGCTGCTGATAACGGCGATGCATGGCTTGATGTGAAAGGCACCAAAACGGCACCGCCGCAGATCTCTGCTGAAGTGCTGAAAAAAATGAAGAAAACGGCGGAAGATTATCTGGGCGAACCAGTAACTGAAGCGGTTATCACTGTTCCGGCTTACTTTAACGATGCACAGCGTCAGGCGACCAAAGACGCCGGCCGTATCGCGGGCCTGGAAGTAAAACGTATCATCAACGAACCGACCGCTGCGGCGCTGGCTTATGGCCTCGACAAAGAAGTGGGCAACCGTACTATCGCGGTTTATGACCTGGGCGGCGGTACCTTCGATATCTCTATTATCGAAATCGACGAAGTTGACGGCGAAAAAACCTTCGAAGTACTGGCTACCAACGGTGATACTCACCTCGGTGGTGAAGACTTCGACAGCCGTATGATCAACTACCTCGTTGAAGAATTTAAGAAAGACCAGGGCATCGACCTGCGTAATGACCCGCTGGCAATGCAGCGTCTGAAAGAAGCGGCAGAAAAAGCGAAAATCGAGCTGTCTTCCGCACAGCAGACCGACGTGAACCTGCCGTACATCACCGCAGATGCCACCGGTCCGAAACACATGAACATCAAAGTGACTCGCGCGAAACTGGAAAGCCTGGTCGAAGACCTGGTGAACCGTTCCATCGAGCCGCTGAAAGTTGCTCTGCAGGACGCTGGCCTGTCTGTATCTGACATCAACGACGTTATTCTGGTCGGTGGTCAGACGCGTATGCCAATGGTGCAGAAGAAAGTGGCTGAGTTCTTCGGCAAAGAGCCGCGTAAAGACGTTAACCCGGACGAAGCAGTGGCAATCGGTGCTGCGGTTCAGGGCGGCGTGCTGACCGGTGAAGTGAAAGACGTTCTGCTGCTGGACGTTACCCCGCTGTCGCTGGGTATCGAAACCATGGGCGGCGTGATGACTCCGCTGATCAACAAGAACACCACTATCCCGACCAAGCACAGCCAGGTGTTCTCAACGGCGGAAGATAACCAGTCTGCGGTAACTATCCACGTGATTCAGGGTGAGCGTAAACGCGCTGCTGATAACAAATCACTGGGTCAGTTCAACCTCGACGGTATCAACCCGGCACCGCGCGGTATGCCGCAGATCGAAGTGACCTTCGACATCGATGCCGACGGTATCCTGCACGTTTCCGCGAAAGACAAAAACAGCGGGAAAGAGCAGAAGATCACCATCAAAGCCTCTTCTGGTCTGAACGAAGAAGAAATCCAGAAAATGGTACGCGATGCTGAAGCGAACGCAGAATCTGACCGTAAGTTCGAAGAACTGGTACAGACCCGCAACCAGGGTGACCATCTGCTGCACAGCACCCGTAAGCAGGTTGAAGAAGCAGGCGATCAACTGCCGGCCGATGACAAAACCGCTATCGAGTCTGCGCTGACCGCACTGGAAACTTCTCTGCGCGGCGAAGACAAAGCTGACATCGAAGCGAAAATGCAGGCGCTGGCCCAGGCTTCTCAGAAGCTGATGGAAATCGCTCAGCAGCAGCACGCACAGCAGCAGGCTGGTGGTGCTGATGCTTCTGCGAACCATGGCAAAGATGACGACGTTGTCGACGCTGAGTTCGAAGAAGTTAAAGACAAAAAATAATCGCCCTTTGAACGGGTAAATACTGGCACGGGCGAAGAGGTTTCCTCTCCGCCCGTGCACGCATGTGAGGGGCAGAAAAAAAAGATGGCAAAGCAAGATTATTACGAGATTTTAGGCGTTTCCAAATCAGCGGAAGAGCGTGAAATCAAAAAGGCGTACAAACGCCTGGCCATGAAATTTCACCCGGACCGTAACCAGGGCGATAAAGAGGCCGAAGCCAAATTCAAAGAAATTAAAGAAGCCTACGAAGTCCTCACTGATGCCCAGAAACGTGCCGCTTACGACCAGTACGGCCACGCCGCGTTTGAACAAGGCGGCATGGGTGGCGGCGGTGGTTTTGGCGGCGGCGGAGCCGACTTCAGCGATATTTTCGGCGATGTGTTTGGCGATATTTTCGGCGGTGGTCGCGGGCGTCAACGCGCATCGCGGGGTGCCGATTTACGTTACAACATGGAGCTGACGCTCGAAGAAGCCGTTCGTGGCGTGACCAAAGAGATCCGCATTCCGACGCTGGAAGAGTGTGACGTTTGCCACGGCAGCGGCGCGAAAGTGGGTACGCAACCGCAAACCTGTCCGACCTGTCATGGTTCTGGTCAGGTACAGATGCGTCAGGGCTTCTTTGCCGTGCAGCAGGCGTGTCCGCACTGTCAGGGCCGTGGGTCGATCATTAAAGATCCATGCAACAAGTGCCACGGTCATGGTCGCGTCGAGAAGAGCAAAACCCTGTCGGTTAAAATCCCGGCGGGCGTGGATACCGGCGATCGTATTCGTCTGTCCGGCGAAGGTGAAGCCGGTGAGCACGGTGCACCGGCAGGCGATCTGTACGTCCAGGTGCAGGTGAAACAGCACCCGATCTTCGAACGTGAAGGCAATAACCTGTACTGCGAAGTGCCGATCAACTTCGCGATGGCAGCCCTCGGCGGCGAAATCGAAGTGCCGACGCTGGATGGCCGCGTGAAGCTGAAAGTGCCGCATGAAACGCAGACCGGCAAACTGTTCCGTATGCGTGGCAAGGGTGTGAAATCCGTCCGCGGTGGCGCACAGGGCGACCTGTTATGCCGCGTGGTAGTGGAAACCCCGGTTGGTCTGAACGAGAAGCAGAAACAGCTGCTGAAAGATTTGCAGGACAGCTTCGGCGGGCCGACGGGCGAACATAACAGCCCGCGCTCGAAAAGCTTTTTCGACGGTGTGAAAAAGTTCTTTGACGATCTGACGCGTTAATTCGACGTCTGCACGATCGGCATAAAAACCGATACCTTTAACCGGGTATCGGTTTTTTTATCTCTCCATTCCTCGGGAAAACTGAGTTATTGCTCAGTGATAATCTACTTTTATCGAACCTTCATTCTCTTTAAGATGCCTCCACCTGTTCTTCGTTGTCGGAGAGAAAGAAATAATGAAGGTCTTACACCGTTTTATTAACAGCGACGCCTCCGGTGGCGTCACCCTGATCGTCGCCGCCCTGCTGGCAATGATCATGGCGAACCTCGACGCGACCAGTGGCCTGTATCATGCGTTTCTCAGCACACCGGTGGAGTTAACCGTCGGCTCGCTGGAGATCCACAAAGATATGCTGCTGTGGATCAACGACGCCCTGATGGCGATCTTCTTCCTCGCCATTGGCCTGGAAGTTAAAAGCGAGCTGGTGCAGGGATCGCTGGCCACACGCCAGCAGGCGGCATTCCCGGTTATCGCCGCATTAGGCGGCATGGTGCTGCCCGCGCTGATCTACCTGCTGTTTAACTTCCACGATCCCATCGCCCGTCATGGCTGGGCCATTCCTACGGCCACCGATATTGCCTTTGCTTTAGGCGTGCTGGCATTGCTGGGTAATCGCATTCCTGTTGCTTTGAAGATTTTCCTGATGGCGCTGGCGATCATTGATGACCTGGGCGCTATTCTGATCATCGCGCTGTTTTACACCAGCCAATTGTCGATGCTGTCCCTCGGCGTGGCGGCTGCGGCAATCGTGGTGCTGGCGCTGCTCAATGCCCTTAACGTGCGGCGGACCGGGATTTATATCCTTGTGGGACTGGTGCTGTGGACGGCGGTGCTGAAGTCCGGTGTGCATGCCACTATCGCCGGGGTGATCATCGGCTTCTTTATCCCGCTGAAAGAGGTTAATGGCGTATCACCGGCAAAAAATCTGGAGCACGTTCTCAGCCCGTGGGTGAGCTGGCTGATCCTGCCGCTGTTTGCCTTTGCCAATGCGGGAGTCTCGCTTGCGGGCGTGACGCCGACCAGCCTGGCCTCAATGCTGCCGCTGGGTATTATCGCCGGTCTGTTTTTCGGTAAGCCGCTGGGCATTACCCTCTTTACGTGGCTTGCGCTGCGCCTGAAGCTGGCGAAACTGCCGCACGGGACGGCGTTTAATCAGATCATGGCCGTGGGCGTGCTGTGCGGGATTGGTTTCACCATGTCTATCTTTATCACCACGCTGGCCTTTGCTGAACTGGATCCGGCGCTGGTGGATCTGGCGAAGCTGGGGATCCTGATGGGGTCGCTGCTGTCCGCGGTGGTGGGTTACGTCCTGCTGCGCTCGCGGTTAAAGCCGGTATAACCGACACCTGCAGGCTGCCTTGCGCAGCCTGCACTGGCATTCAGGCAGGTAAGGGTTATGGCGCATATTAACTACAACCATCTTTACTACTTCTGGCAGGTCTATCAACAAGGCTCTGTCGTCGGGGCCGCCGAGGTGCTGCACCTGACGCCGCAGACCATCACCGGTCAGATCAAGGCGCTGGAAGATCGTTTGCAGGGCAAGCTGTTCAAACGTAAAGGCCGTGGCCTTGAGCCCAGCGAGCTGGGGGAACTGGTGTTCCGCTACGCCGATAAGATGTTCACCCTCAGTCAGGAAATGCTCGATATCGTTAACTACCGCAAAGAGTCTAACCTGCTGTTTGATGTGGGCGTGGCGGATGCGCTGTCAAAACGTCTGGTCAGCGGCGTGCTGGATGCGGCGGTGGTGGAAGACGAGCAAATTCATCTGCGCTGTTTTGAATCGACCCATGAAATGCTGCTGGAGCAGCTCAGCCAGCACAAGCTGGATATGATCATCTCGGACTGCCCCATCGATTCCACGCAGGAAGAGGGTCTGTTTTCGGTGAAAATTGGCGAGTGCGGCGTCAGCTTCTGGTGTCTTAATCCGCCACCGGTCACGCCGTTCCCGGCATGCCTTGAAGAACGCCGGTTATTAATTCCCGGTCGTCGCTCGATGCTCGGACGCAAGCTGCTCAACTGGTTTAGCTCGCAGGGGCTGAAAGTGGAAATTCTGGGGGAGTTTGATGATGCGGCGCTGATGAAAGCCTTTGGTGCGGCGCATAACGCCATTTTTGTCGCCCCGACGCTCTACGCACAGGACTTTTACGCCGACGAGCGCATGGTGGAGATAGGGCGGGTGGAGAACATCATGGAGGAGTATCACGCGATTTTTGCCGAACGCATGATCCAGCATCCCGCCGTCCAGCGCATCTGTAACCGGGACTACTCGACGCTGTTTACGTTACCACAGACGTAAAAAAACCCGCCTGAGCGGGTTTCTTCAACAAAGTACAACAAGCAGGCGATTAAGCCAGTTTGTTGATCTGCGCGGTCAGGTTAGCCTTATGACGCGCTGCTTTGTTTTTGTGGATCAGACCTTTAGCGGCCTGACGATCCACGATCGGTTGCATTTCGTTAAATGCTTTCTGCGCAGCTGCTTTGTCGCCAGCTTCAATCGCTGCGTATACTTTCTTAATGAAAGTACGCATCATAGAGCGACGGCTTGCGTTGTGCTTGCGTGCCTTTTCAGACTGAACGGCGCGCTTCTTAGCTGATTTGATATTAGCCAAGGTCCAACTCCCAAATATGATCTATGTGGACAATTCAAAGGCCGAGGAATATGCCCTCTTAGCCTTCTTTTGTCAATGGATTTGTGCAAATAAGCGCCGCTGCGTAGCGACACTCGTTACGTGTGATGGCGCAGGATTCTACCAGCAAGCCGCGCGTAGATACAGCTTTTCCGCCATAAAAATCACAGTCAGCGAACAGTTTTTTCGCAGACCTTACATAAGCACAATGAAATCAACACAGCTTTCTGTTTACGAAGGCCAATCGCCGGTTAACGTTGAACGCTGTACAAGGTATACTCTGCCGATTTCCCCGTTTTTGAGCCAGACATGAAGCTGATACGCGGCATACATAATCTCAGCCAGGCCCCACACGGGTGTGTGCTGACTATTGGTAATTTCGACGGCGTGCATCGTGGTCATCAGGCCCTGATCGAGGGGCTGCGTGAAGAAGGCCGCGCACGTGGTTTACCGGTTGTGGTGATGATTTTTGAGCCGCAGCCGCTGGAGCTGTTCGCGGGCGAAAAAGCGCCCGCCCGCCTGACACGCCTGCGTGACAAGCTGCGTTATCTGGCCGAATGCGGCGTGGATTACGTGCTGTGCGTGCGCTTCGACAGGCGCTTTGCCGCGCTGACGGCGCAAAACTTCGTCAGCGATTTGCTGGTTAACCGTCTCGGCGTGCAGTTCCTCGCCGTGGGGGATGATTTCCGCTATGGCGCTGGTCGTCAGGGCGATTTCTTGTTATTACAGAAGGCCGGGCTGGAGTATGGTTTTGACGTCACCAGCACGCAAACCTTCTGTCAGGATGGCGTTCGCGTCAGCAGCACGGCGGTGCGCCAGGCGCTGGCTAACGATGACATCGCGCTGGCTGAAAGCCTGTTAGGGCATCCTTTTACGATTTCCGGGCGCGTGGTGCACGGCGATGCGCTGGGCCGCACCATCGGTTTCCCGACGGCGAATATCCCGCTGCGCCGCCAGGTCTCCCCGGTAAAAGGGGTCTATGCCGTTGAAGTTACGGGGCTGGGCGATAAACCCCTGCCGGGCGTGGCCAATATCGGTACGCGTCCTACGGTGGCAGGCGTGCGCCAGCAGCTGGAGGTCCATCTGTTAGACGTTGTAATGGACCTCTACGGACGCCATATAGATGTCATACTGCGGAAAAAAATTCGCAGTGAGCAGCGATTTGCCTCGCTGGATGAACTCAAAGCGCAAATTGCGCGAGATGAATTAACCGCCCGCGAGTTTTTAGGGCTACAAAACCCGGCGTAACGCCAACATACGTTTTAAATACGGAACCGAGAATCTGATGAGTGACTATAAATCTACCCTGAATTTGCCGGAAACAGGGTTCCCGATGCGTGGCGATCTCGCCAAACGCGAGCCGGGAATGCTGGCGCGATGGACCGATGATGATCTGTACGGCATCATCCGTGCGGCGAAAAAAGGCAAAAAAACCTTCATTCTGCATGATGGCCCTCCTTATGCGAATGGCAGCATTCATATTGGTCACTCGGTTAACAAGATTCTGAAAGACATTATCGTGAAGTCCAAAGGACTCACGGGCTTTGACTCGCCGTATGTGCCGGGCTGGGACTGCCACGGTTTGCCGATCGAGCTGAAAGTCGAGCAGGAATTCGGTAAGCCGGGCGAGAAGTTCACCGCCGCAGAATTCCGCGCCAAATGCCGCGAGTACGCTGCAAGTCAGGTGAATGGTCAGCGCGAAGACTTTATCCGTCTGGGCGTGCTGGGCGACTGGTCGCATCCGTACCTGACCATGGACTTCAAAACCGAAGCCAACATCATCCGTGCGCTGGGTAAAATCATCGGCAACGGTCACCTGCTGAAAGGCGCGAAGCCGGTACACTGGTGCGTTGACTGCCGCTCTGCGCTGGCTGAAGCGGAAGTGGAGTATTACGACAAAACCTCTCCGTCTATTGACGTGGCCTTCCAGGCTGTCGATAAGGACGCGGTAAAGGCTAAATTTGGCCTGCCGGGCGTCACTGGCCCGATCTCGCTGGTCATCTGGACCACCACGCCGTGGACGCTGCCTGCTAACCGCGCGATCTCCCTGTCGCCGGAATTCGATTACGCGCTGGTGCAGATTGACGGCCAGGCGCTGATCCTTGCTAAAGATCTGGTCGACAGCGTAATGAAACGCATCGGCGTCACCGATTACAGCGTTGTGGGCACCGTGAATGGTGCTGCGCTTGAGCAGCTGCGTTTTGCGCATCCGTTTATGGGCTTTGACGTGCCGGCGATCCTTGGCGATCACGTCACCCTCGACGCGGGTACCGGTGCAGTACACACCGCCGGTGGTCACGGTCCTGATGACTACACCATCAGCCAGAAATACGGTCTGGAAATCGCTAACCCGGTTGGCCCGGACGGCACCTATCTGGCGGGCACTTACCCGACGCTGGACGGCATAAACGTATTCAAAGCCAACGACACCATCGTTGAGCTGCTGCGTGAAAAAGGCGCGCTGCTGCACGTCGAAAAAATGCAGCACAGCTATCCGTGCTGCTGGCGTCACAAAACGCCGATCATCTTCCGTGCCACCCCGCAGTGGTTTATCAGCATGGATCAGAAAGGCCTGCGCACGCAGTCACTGTCTGAGATCAAAGGCGTGCAGTGGATCCCGGACTGGGGCCAGGCGCGTATCGAATCCATGGTCGCAAACCGTCCTGACTGGTGTATCTCCCGCCAGCGTACCTGGGGCGTGCCGATGTCGCTGTTCGTGCATAAAGACACCGAAGAGCTGCACCCGCGTACCCTGGAACTGATGGAAGAAGTGGCGAAACGCGTTGAAGTTGACGGCATCCAGGCCTGGTGGGATCTCGATGCGAAAGAGATCATGGGCGATGACGCTGACAACTACGTGAAAGTGCCGGATACGCTGGACGTGTGGTTTGATTCCGGCTCTACCCATTCCTCCGTAGTGGATGTGCGTCCGGAGTTCGCCGGTCATGCGGCGGATATGTATCTGGAAGGTTCTGACCAGCATCGCGGCTGGTTCATGTCCTCCCTGATGATCTCCACCGCTATGAAAGGCAAAGCGCCGTATCGCCAGGTACTGACCCACGGCTTCACCGTTGATGGTCAGGGCCGCAAGATGTCGAAATCTATCGGCAACACGGTTAGCCCGCAGGATGTGATGAACAAACTCGGCGCGGATATTCTGCGTCTGTGGGTGGCATCCACTGATTACACCGGCGAAATGGCGGTGTCTGATGAGATCCTCAAACGTGCTGCCGACAGCTATCGTCGTATCCGTAACACCGCGCGCTTCCTGCTGGCGAACCTGAACGGGTTCAATCCGGCAACCGACATGGTGAAACCGGAAGAGATGGTAGTGCTGGATCGCTGGGCGGTAGGCTGCGCTCAGGCGGCACAGGACGACATCCTGAAAGCGTACGAGTCTTACGACTTCCATGAAGTGGTACAGCGCCTGATGCGCTTCTGCTCCGTCGAAATGGGCTCGTTCTACCTCGACATCATCAAAGATCGCCAGTACACCGCGAAAGCCGACAGCGTGGCCCGCCGCAGCTGCCAGACCGCGCTGTATCATATTGCCGAAGCGCTGGTGCGCTGGATGGCACCGATCATGTCCTTCACCGCGGATGAAATCTGGGGTTATCTGCCAGGCGATCGCGAGAAATACGTCTTCACCGGCGAATGGTATCAGGGCCTGTTTGGTCTGACAGAAACCGACGCCATGAACGACGCTTTCTGGAGCGATCTGCTGAAAGTACGCGGCGAAGTGAACAAAGTGATTGAGCAGGCGCGTGCTGATAAGAAAGTGGGCGGTTCACTGGAAGCGGCAGTCACGCTGTACGCAGAACCTGAACTGGCGGCTAAACTGACGGCGCTGGGTGATGAATTGCGATTTGTCCTGTTGACCTCCGGGGCCGCCGTTGCCGATTATGCAACCGCGTCCGACGACGCCCAACAGAGCGAACTGCTCAAGGGACTGAAAGTGTCGCTCAGCAAAGCCGAAGGCGAAAAATGCCCGCGCTGCTGGCATTACACGACCGACGTCGGCAAGGTGGCGGAACACGCAGATATCTGCGGACGCTGTGTCAGCAACATCGCCGGTGACGGCGAAAAACGTAAGTTTGCCTGATGAGTAAACCGATCTTTTCAACAGGGCTGCGCTGGTTGTGGCTGGTAGTGGTCGTGCTGATTATCGATCTGGGCAGTAAATTCCTGATCCTCCAGAACTTTGCTCTGGGGGATACGGTATCGCTGTTCCCGTCGCTTAATCTGCATTATGCGCGTAACTATGGCGCGGCGTTCAGTTTCCTCGCCGACAGCGGCGGCTGGCAGCGCTGGTTCTTTGCCGGTATCGCCCTTGGCATTTGCGTGATCCTCATGGTCATGATGTATCGCGCAAAGGCGTCACAGAAGCTGAACAACATCGCCTATGCGCTGATCATTGGCGGCGCGCTGGGTAATCTGTTCGACCGTTTGTGGCACGGTTTTGTGGTCGACATGATCGATTTCTACGTCGGCAACTGGCATTTCGCGACCTTTAATCTGGCTGATACGGCCATTTGTATCGGCGCGGCCTTGATCGTGCTGGAAGGGTTTTTGCCTTCCCGCGAGAAAAAGCCTGCGTAACACATCGCCGGGTGGCGCTACACTTACCCGGCCTACGGTTTTGATTGTCTTTTGTAAGCCCGGTAAGCGAAGCGCCACCGGGCAACACAATAAAATAGAGCAACCCGCATGTCTGAATCGATACAGAGCAACAGCGCAGTACTGGTGCACTTCACCTTAAAGCTTGAGGATGGCTCCACTGCGGAATCCACCCGTAATAACGGCAAACCCGCGCTGTTTCGTCTGGGCGACGGGTCGCTCTCCGAAGGGCTGGAACAGCATCTGTTGGGGCTGAAAGCGGGCGATAAAAAAGCCTTCTCGCTGGAGCCGGATGCGGCTTTCGGGGTCGTCAGCCCGGATCTGATCCAGTATTTCTCGCGTCGTGAGTTTATGGACGCGGGCGAGCCGGAAATCGGCGCAATCATGTTATTTACCGCAATGGATGGCAGCGAAATGCCAGGCGTGATCCGCGAAATTAACGGCGATTCGATTACCGTGGATTTCAATCACCCGCTGGCAAACCAGACCGTCCATTTTGATATTGAAGTGCTGGAAGTCGATCCGGTACTGGAGGCATAACATGCAGATCCTGTTGGCTAACCCGCGCGGCTTCTGCGCTGGCGTAGACCGCGCTATCAGCATTGTTGAAAACGCGCTGGCGATTTACGGCGCGCCGATTTATGTGCGTCATGAAGTGGTGCACAACCGTTACGTGGTAGACAGCCTGCGCGAGCGCGGAGCGATTTTTATCGAGCAGATCAGCGAAGTGCCTGATGGCGCGATCCTGATTTTCTCGGCGCATGGTGTTTCACAGGCCGTGCGCAACGAAGCGAAAAGCCGTGATTTAACCGTCTTTGATGCCACCTGTCCGTTGGTCACCAAAGTGCATATGGAAGTGGCCCGCGCCAGCCGTCGCGGTGAAGAGTCCATTCTGATTGGTCACGCGGGTCATCCGGAAGTGGAAGGCACCATGGGGCAGTACAGCAACCCGAAAGGTGGCATGTACCTGGTGGAATCCCCTGATGACGTGTTCACGCTGAACGTCAAAGACGAAAGCAAACTGTCGTTTATGACCCAGACCACGCTCTCGGTGGACGATACTTCTGAGGTGATCGACGCCCTGCGCGTGCGCTTCCCGAAAATTGTCGGGCCGCGTAAAGACGACATTTGCTATGCCACCACGAACCGTCAGGAGGCCGTACGCGCCCTGGCAGAGCAGGCGGACGTGGTGCTGGTGGTGGGGTCGAAAAACTCCTCCAACTCGAATCGTCTGGCAGAGCTGGCACAGCGCATGGGTAAAGCGGCGTATCTGATTGACGATGCCGACGACATTCAGGAGGCCTGGGTCGCCAGTGCCGCCTGTGTGGGCGTCACCGCAGGCGCTTCCGCCCCGGACATTCTGGTGCAGAACGTCATCAAGCGTTTGCAGGCGCTGGGTGGCGGGGAAGCCATTCCGCTCGAAGGCCGTGAAGAGAATATCGTTTTTGAAGTGCCGAAAGAGCTGCGTGTCGACGTGAAAGAAGTTCACTAATACAGACGTCACGCAGGATAAGCCAATGCCAGCCGGTGTAAACCCGCTGGCATTTTTGTGTCTGGCGCGCCGGTAAACGGGCAAGGATCAGGGTTGATGAACATAAATAAAGGGTTGGCGGTCGTTCTGCTGCTGGTCATGGGCAAGGCCAGTGCTGCGGTGGAGTTCCCGGTCTGGCAACGGCATTACAGCGGTACCGTTGCCGGTAAAACGGTGAAGGTCGATCTGCAAAACAGTAATGGCGATTTACAGGGGAGTTACTGTTACGCGCCCTGCAATGCGAAAAAAACCAGGCTGTCGCTTGCCGGTCCGCTCCTGGCCGACCGCATCACGTTGCAGGAAAAAGCCGCGGATACCGTCACGGGCAACTGGGATGTAACCCAGGCGGACGATACGTTAAAAGGGCAGTGGTCTTCCCCGGATGGCACGCGGCACTATCCCGTGATGCTCACCCGGGTTAAAGCCAAAAACGAACCCGACATCGATCTGGTGCTAGTGGCTGATGCGCTGCCGGAGAAGACCGGCGACTGCGGCGAACCGCCCACCGTCACCGGCATTAAACTTTTTCAGCACGGGAAGCTGCTCCAGCAGTTAACGACAGAATCGCACGGCACCTGTCAGATCTATTTACCGGAATGGCGGGATGTTAATTTCGATGGCAATGCCGATCTGATGATCGCGCAGTATCTGCCGGCAGGCCCCAACATCCCCCAGCAGACCTGGCTGTATGATGCCGCCAAAAAAATCTGGGTGGATGCGCCTGCTGCCTTTCAGGAGATCACCTCCCCCGAAATTGATACGCAGCATCAGCAAATCATCAGCTTCTGGCGCAGCAGCTGCTGTAGTCATGGTATTGATGTCTACCGCTGGCAGGGGAACGATGTAGTGCTGGTCGACCGCGCGGAGAGCTACCAGCAGCCCGTGCTGGATAAAGGCGTTTACCTGGCCTGCTATGTGATACCGGATTATCAGGGTGGGCGGATAGTTTATCCCGTCACGCGGAAAAACGGGCAACTGAGCCGCTTTGCGGTGGATAAAGACGTGTGCGAAAAGCTCGCCACCACCGAGCGGTTACAGACGGTGATCCAGAAGGGTAACAGCACAGAAGTGTTGCCCATCACGTGGGTAAAACAAGCCGATCGCTACTGCCCGCAGGTCCCGTTCGTGGATGGCAATAAAATCACCAACATCGTGGTGAATGATGAGAAAGCAGAAAATATCTGCCTCAGCGAAGAGGATCACCGGGCGATGAACGCGACGGCGCAACCCTGAGCGTGCCGCAGATGTGATTTTACCGACATAAGTTAATCGATTAACCTGCTATGGTTACTGGGTTGTTCTCCTCGGGCCGGAGATAACCATGAAACCTACTTTACCTCTGCCACCGCAGGTGGCATGGGCCACTGGCGTATTAACCAATGGCTCGCTCATCCGTAAATCAACCCGTCTTCACCAGCTGGAGGGCGTATTCGCCGATACACTCGCCTTCCAGCAGTGCGATCCTGAGCGATGCGTCTATGACGTGGAAATGTTTAATTCTCCCGCCGTCGACGGCGCGCTGTACGTCGGCGTCACCCATTTGTACCCCGGCAGGCTGGGTAATGAATACTTTATGACGCGCGGGCATTTTCACCAGCGCCGCGAGCAGGGGGAAGTCTATTTCGGGCTGCGCGGCAGCGGGGTGCTGTTACTGCAAAATGAACAGGGCGACGCGCGGCTGGAGAAGGTCACGCCCGGCTCGGTGCACATTATTCCCGGTTTTACCGCCCACCGTCTGATCAATACCGGCGCGGAAACCCTCTCGGCGCTGGCGGTATGGCCGTGCAGCGCCGGACACGACTATGCCGCGCTAAGTGGCGGTTTTGCGTTGCGCATCACCACTGAAAGTGAGGTGTATCATGGCTGAGCAACCCTTTAATTTCGGCCTTGATATGACCATCCACCGCCAGCCTCTGGGGTTCAGCTATGGCGGGGAAGTGATCGGCCCGCTGGCGGAGATCCGCACCCTCGATCAGATCCGCGCATCGCTGCGCGATCCGCACTGTCGCGGTCCGAATGAGGTGTACGCCATTGCAATGGATGTCGCGCGCATCCAGGATCGTAACGAGCTGAAAAAACGCATGCTGCTGTTCGGTGTGGTGACCTATGCCGCCGGACAACTGGGTAACGAGCCGGTGCGCAGCCAGGGACACGTACACCGCATCAGCCAGCACAGCGGCTGGTCGCCACCAGAGCTGTATGAAATCTGGCAGGGCAGGGCGATTATCTATATGCAGGAATATGTAGCAGACGATCCGGGCCGCTGCTTTGCGGTGATCGCCGGTCCTGGCGAGAAAGTGCTGGTGCCGCCTGGCTGGGGACACGCCACCATTTCCGCCAGCCCGGATGAACCCTTAACCTTCGCCGCCTGGTGCGATCGTGAATACGGCTTCGAGTACGACGCCGTGCGGGCGCACAAGGGGCTGGCGTGGTATCCGCTGTTACAGGAAAAACAGATCGTCTGGCAGCATAATCCGCACTACGCACCGGGGCGCTTACAGGCGATCACCCCCCGGCACTATAGCGAATTTGGCATTACCACCGCGCCGCTCTATCAGCAGTTTATTGACGATCCGGCGCGCTTCCAGTTTATCTCCCGCCCGGATAAAGCCGCAGATCGGTGGCTGGATTTTCATCCGTAACAGACTGGCTAGCCGAATAATGCAATTGCATTACCCGGCTTGCCAGACTAAAATTGCCGAATAATTAAACACCATCGCTAATAAACACAGGTGACACTATGTACACGTTTGCTGAGGCTGCGCTGGAGGTGGATTCTAAACTGACCGCCCGTAGCCAGACCACTATCCCGGCGCCTGTACGTGAAGCGCTCCAGCTAACCCCGGGGAAAGACCGCATTCACTATGAAATCCTGCCGGGCGGCAAAGTGGTGATGAGCCGACTGGCAGAAGATGAAGAGGATCCGATTATCAATGCTTTCCTGGCGTTTCTCGCGAAGGATATGGAAGAAAATCCCTCTCGCTTGCAGCCACTTAATATGAACACCTTTGAGCAGGGCCGCAGCCTGATTGCGGGAATGACCGTTAATACCGATGACGAAATCACTGACGACGAGTAACAGGAATGGTTGCAATCATCAATGGATGGACAGTGTACGCTCACCCGTGCTTTCAGGACGTTTACGATGCGCAGGTGGTGGAAGTTACCGAACTCAAAACGCGTTTTCCGGATACTTATCAGCAGAAAAAGGCCACAAAACTGCTGGCGGTAGTGCATCAGGTTATTGAACAGGGAATTACCGTCAACCCCGCCAATCCCGCATACGCGCAGGGGAGCACGCTGGGCGATAAATACCTTAAATGGTCCCGCGCCAAATTTGGTGCCGCCCGCTACCGCTTATTTTTCCGCTATAGCCTCAGTCAGAAAGTGATCGTGCTGGGCTGGATGAACGACGAAACCACACTACGCACTTACAACAGCAAAACGGATGCTTATGAAGTCTTCCGCAAAATGCTCAGGAAAAAGCGTCCGCCGACCGACTGGAATATGCTCATTCATGAGTCTGTTGCCTTTCGCGACGCATCTGTAAAATCCCCGGCCGGGTAAGCACAAACGCCACCCGGCACAACTCATCCCGCAAATACCCCGCTCACGACGCCCGCGGCGGCCAGCGCCAGCAACAGCAGCATCGCTTTGACCGGCGACACGCCGCGTTTCGCCATCAGATACCAGGTGCCGAGTACCACGACCAGCGGCAGCAGTTGCGGGAATATACCGTCGAGCATCTGCTGCACGTGAATATTCACTCCGTCCTGGGTGATGAACGCCAGCCCGGTGCCGAGCTTAACGTAGCTCGCCGCCACGCCGCCCATCACGAAGACCCCCAGCAGCGACAGCGCTTCCCGCAGGCGGGTGGATTTACTGCTCACCAGCATTTCCACCGAGCCGGATCCCATTTTGTAGCCTTTCAAAAACAGGAACCATGAACCGGGAATGATGATCGCAAGCCACGCCACGGCATAAAACAACGGCCCGAGGGCGCTGCCGCCCGCCGCCAGCGCCATACCGATACTGAGCAGGATCGGGATTAACATGCCGGGGATCATCGAATCACCGATGCCCGCCACCGGCCCCATCAGGCCGACTTTCAGCGTATTGATCATGTCGCCGTCAATGGGTTCGCCGTTGGCTTTTTTCTCCTCCAGCCCCAGTACCATGCCGTTCACGATGGCGCCTAACTGCGGCTCGGTGTTATAGAAAGACGTATGACGGCGCAGCATCTCGTGGCGTGCTGCGGCATCCGGATAGAGCTTTTTCGCCACCGGCAGCATACTCAGGCAGAAGCCGAAGGATTCCAGGCGCTCGAAGCTCATTGACGACAAATTGTGCATCATCCACGCCCGCCAGCAGCGGCGCAGATCGGTTCGTGTAAGGGTGCGGTTTTCCATCAGAATTCATCCTCATCATCAACCGGCGCTGCGGCTACGGGCTGCGCGGGTTCCGGTTTGTAGTTGTAGTGGATCAGTGCCAGCAGCGCGCCGACGATCACCAGCGCGACCATATTGAGTTTTAAAAAGACGATGCAGACGAAGCCAACCAGAAAGTAGATCAACATGCTGTAGTTTTTGATGATCTGTTTAAGCAGAATAGCGATCCCTACCGCCGGCAGAATGCCGCCCAGCACGTTCATGCTGGAAAGCACCACTTTCGGCAGGCTATCCATAAACTCGCTGATGTACTGCGCGCCAAAATAGACGGCAACAAAGGTCGGCACGAAGCGTAAAATAAAGTTCGTCGCCTGCGGCCAGAGGGCGCTGTTAAGCCACAACCCGCGCTCGTCACCGCGATCCAGCGCCACATCCGCCCGATGGTTCCAGAATGAATTCAGCACCATCATGGCGTTAAACAAAATCGTCCCGGCGATTCCGATGGTCGCCGCCAGCGCCACCGCCACTTCCGGTCCCTGGCCGGAGAGAATGCCCAGCGCAATGGCCGGGTAAGCCACAAAATTCAAATCGGCGGGCATTGAGCCGCCCGGCGTTACCATGGCGATATACACCGCCTGTACCGCCACGCCGATGATAATGCCGGTTTTCATATCACCGAGGATCAGCCCCACCAGCATCCCGGACACCAGCGGGCGGGTGATCAAATACCAGCCACCGGTTAAGCCCAGCAGCCACGGGCTGCTCAGCGCGCCCAGGTAACACAGCAGGCCAATCAGTATCGCGTCGATAAACATACCGCCCCCTTATTTCAGTTTCTGGCGGGCATCCTGCCAGCGGTAGCTGTTGGCATCCGGCACCAGACGAAACTCAATCAGATGCCCGTTCGCGGCCAGCCAGTCAAAGGCGGCGATCTCATCGGCATTCACCGACTGGTTCGGGCCGATAGTGGTGGTATCCGCGCGGGCGCTCATCGGCCCGACGTTGATTTTGCCGTTAGCGTTTTGCAGGTTGATCCCGGCCTGCGCCAGGCGTTGCAGGGTGACCGGAGATTTGCCGATCACGAAGTAACGTTTCTCGCTGGCGATGACCTTCGGCAGTTTTTCTATCGCCGTGGCGGTATCGAACAGCCACACTTTGATGTCCTGAACCGCGCCTTTCATCACCGACGAGAGCAGCGGATCGGCCGCGACGGCATCATCAATGGCGATAATGCCATCGCAGGGCAACTCTTTGGCCCAGCGCGTGACGAGCTGCCCGTGAATGACGCGATCGTCAATACGCACAAAAGAAAGACTCATAGCAGACTCCTTTAAAAATCATCGGATGGATCAGAAATGACCGGGACGGCTTTGACGAGGGTCGGCAGCGTCAGTGCCAGAAGCCGATCCGCCGCGAGGTGGACATCGATAAACTCGCCTATCTCTTCGCTTTGCAGCAGCATGGGAAAGTTCACCCCCGCCAGCACCGCGACCGGCGGCGTAGTGTGCGGGGAGAAGGCGTACTGGCAGGCGACATTCCACGGCGTGCCGCTTTGCAGATCGCACAGCACCAGCACGCCGTCGGCGTTTTCACTTGCGCGGGCCAGCACGTGGGCAAAATCGCGCTTAAAGCCGTCTATACCTGCCTGCTCATTGAGCGTGACGCTGAAAACCTGCGGCAGCTCGCCGTACACCATCCGGGCGCTCTCCAGAAAAGCACGCGCCAGCGGGCCATGAGTGGCAATGATCACGTTTATCATGCTTAGCCCCTTACCCAGGCTTTGAGGGTGGCGAGCGGCTGCCCGTCGCTGTCGCCGACCGGCGAAATGCGGTACTCGCCGACGGCGGCGGGAATAATGAACGTTTCGGCGTAATGCATCACGAAGGGTGCAAAAGCGCCGCAAGGGCTGTCGACGATCGCTTGTGCGCCTTCCACCAGATTGAGCACGTTAACGCTGCCCTGCGTGTGATGAGTGACCGGCGCGGTAAACCAGTGACGACGGGTTTCGATAAACTCCCGCTCGTGCAGCCCGGTGCGCTCCTCGCGCCAGCCGTCGCCTTCGCCGACCGGTTCAATACGGTTGACCAGATGGTCGTGCACCCACGCGGTATCCCGCTGCCAGTCGATCACCTGCGCGCCGTGATGCAGATGCACCGGGCGTGGCAGGCCGTCCATTCCCACGCGATCCCAGTCCCACAGCTTGAAGGTGAAAATATAGGGCGTGGCGCTGACCTCCAGCACCATGGTTCCTGCGCCGGAACAGTGCACCGTGCCTGCCGGGATCAGGAAGTGATCGTGTTTGCGCGCCGGGATCGGATTGATAAAACGGGCGTCATCGAAGCGTTTCTCTCCCCGGCTGGCGGCGTGCAGATCGTCCAGCATTGCCTGCGGATCGATACCGGTTTTCGTGCCGAGATAGACCACCGCCTCCGGCGTCGCGTCCAGAATGTAGTAACTCTCATCCTGGGTGTAATGCATGCCAAACTGCTGCTGGATGTATTCCGTCAGCGGATGCACCTGCAGGCTCAGATGCTGACCGCCGATGGTGTCGAGAAAATCAAAGCGGATCGGAAACTCTGCGCCAAAGCGAGCGTGGACTTTCTCGCCAAGCAGCGCGCGGGGTTGCAGCAGCACCAGATCCTGAGCGGGGATCTCGATCCGCACAGCGCCAAACCGTAGCAACAGGCTGTTTTCCTCGGGCACGCAGTCAAAACACCAGGCATAGTTTGGTTTTGTGGGATCGAGATCGAATTGCTGTTTCATCCACTGGCCGCCCCACACGCCAGGGTCGAAAAAGGGCATCACGCGAAACGGCTGCTGCACGGTCTGCGCCAGCCCGGCGCGAAACGCCTCGCCACTAACCAACGCCGGGGCATCGCCTGCTGTGGTATCGAGCAGATAGTCGGCGCGTTTGAGCAGCGGCGTTTTATGGCGGTCGAACACCCGCCACTCAATAAAAAAGGCGCGTTTGTAGCGGCGCAGAATGTCCTCATCGTGATTATCCACACCCCAGTTGCCCTGCTCACCGCTGCGCATGCGCTGCTGAATTTCCCAGCGCGGCAGATCGGCGTACACCAGCACATCGCCGGGGTGCACCAGCGCCGCGCCGGGGCCATAGATCACCGTCAGCCCATCACCGGCCTCGCTCACCTGCTGGCGCAATGCCTGGAGTTTTTCGTTATCAAAGAACTCCACTAACTGATGGCAGGAGAGCACGCCAAACACCCGGTCATCCGTCAGATGGCGCGCCAGCAAATTGTGCAGGGCCTGCGCATCCCGACGGGCGGTTTCCACATTAATCACCCGCGCGGCGCTGAGCACGCGCAGCAACGTTTCTTCCAGCTCGCGCAGGCGAACGCCGGGATAGCAGTCGATCACCAGCACGCCCCCCGTCTGGCAACGCGCATTCAACACCTCGCCGATGGACAGCCAGCCCGACCATGCCTGTTGGTCATAGCCGTGCACATGCACTTCGGGGAATTTCTCATAGGACGAGCCAGTCATTGCAGTTCTCCTGTAACCATCGCCAGCGTCAGGTAATCGCCGGGGGCGATCGCTACGTCATCGCACAATGCCCTGCGCCGGGTTTCGTTTAACGACAGCTGATAAATCCGGCTGCCCGGCGGAACGGCCAGCGAAAAGGTTTCCGGCTGCGGCGTAGGGTTAAACAGCCGTACCAGGGTTTCGCCATCGCGCGTACCGGGTCGGCACATGCTGAGAAACAGGCGTGGATTGCCGCAGGCAATGAGCTGTGACTGTGGCGGCAGGCCGTGCGGCGCAATTGGCAGGGTGAAGCGCTCCAGACGCTCCTCAAAGGTATTGAGTTTTTGTACCTGATAAGTGAGGTAATGCTCACGGTAATCCCTGCAGGCGCTGAATATCGCCGCCTCATCCTGCGGACCATCCAGCAGCAGCGCATAGTCGAATTCCATCTCCTGTAGCATCTGCGCGTCCGGCGTTTCGACGACTTTATTGTTGATGCCGGACGCCCGACCAGGCCGCCACAGCGTATCGTCTTTGCCGAGCAGCCCGACGCTGCGGAACAGCGTCAGCGCCAGGGTATCGCTCTCCGGCAGTACCTCATACTCTTTGAGGCCTTTGGTTATCACGCCGAAAAGGTGCTGTTCATCTTGTAAACAGACCACGTTTTCCAGCGTATAGATGGGCATCGGTTTTTCCACAAAGCCCTGCTCGCGCCACTGTTCCACGTAAGGATTTACCGTTTCGCGGCGCAGCACGCTGAAGCCCTGATCGGCATAAGAAAAGGTGGGCTGCCTCACCGGGGTTTTCAGATGCACCCGTAAACGGTGCTCGGTGGCGGCGTTGATCAACTGATGATGCACGCGCACAAAACCTTCGCCGTCGCGCAGCTCCAGCGTGGTCGCGATGGCCATTTTTTGCCGGGCGATCCCCGCCTGGCGTTCCGCCATATTGCCGGGCAACATGAGGGACGATCGCAGCGTCAGCCTTGATACCAGCGCGCTGGTATCACAGGTTACAACGTGGAACTCCCGACAGGTGAGAGGCTGCTCCTCTGCCAACGGCGCAAAGTCGAACTCGTCACCGTCATCACCGCAATCCACAAAGGTTATGAAATCTTCCACGCGCTGACCGGTCTGTTTGTTCTCCAGCGTCAGCACGCCACAGGCGAGACTGATGCGGTAGCGGGCATTTTCAATCACCGGCAGGTCGCGTCGCGCCAGACGGGCACAGGCTTGCTGCTCCTCCACCCGTAACGTCTGGTATCCGAGGCCCGGCAGCGACGGCGGGCGAAAGAGGATCTCGCTGCGGTAATAGTCGGCCACCGGCTCGAGTTTTTCGCCCGCGGCAGTGACGATCACTACCTGGCCGCCGGAGAGTTTTTCCTGTTCCAGCAGCGTGGTGTCCACCGCCACGCCGTTATGCGTCAGGGTGAAATCGGGTTGGTGGGTGAAGATCACCGCGCGGGCAAGCGGGTGTAACGGGCTGATGTCACAGTTGAACACTACCAGCAGACGCTCGTCCTTCAGCTGGTGGGCGATCTGATAGCTGATTTTTTTCTTCAGCACGTTAAGCAGGCTCAGCGCCGAGCGCTCGACGCTGATCAGTCGGTTTTTGATGTTCTGATTGACCGCATCGGCGTTGGTGGCTTCGATGCCGTTATGGGCGTGGGCGGCGAACAGCGTTTTCCACATGCTGTCGATAACCGGCTGCGGGTAGGTCACGCCGAGGTGCGTGGCGAGCGCCATCAACGGCTCCAGCTGATCGAGCAGCAGATGCTCCGTCTGCCAGGTCTGGCGCTTGATGTCGTAGCGCGTGGAGTGGCAGGTGCGGTGGATACGCGATTTCTGACAGGCCACCAGTTCCCCGTCAATCACGTTGCTGAACGGTGCGTCTGCCCAGGCGTCACGCAGATAACTTTCGTAATCGGTCATGCGGAAGTGATACGGCGTGTCGAGTTCATTCAGCGCCTTCACCGTCTGTGGAAACTGCGCGTTCGCCAGCACCTGATCGCCACCGGCCGGCAGCAGCAGTTTGTCGGTGCTGTGGTTGAGATCGGTTAAACGCTCAAGGATCGGCAGCAGCCGGTGCTCAACATAATCCGCGTCGGTGGATAAAAATTTCCCCGGCCCGTAGCCGAAATAGAGGCAACAGGCAGGCAGCGTTTTTTGATTCGGCGCGCGCCAGAGGAAATTCAGATCGCCGTTAAGCTGGTCGGTATAAACGCCGCGCTGCAACACCGCGTAGTCGATCCCCAGATCGCCGAAAATCGCCGGTAAATACGCATGTTGCCCGAAAATATCCGGCAGATAACCGATGTTCATGCAATGACCGAAGCGTTGCGCCGTGGCGATGCCGTACTGCAAATTGCGGATCAGGGATTCGGTGCGGATGAGCAGGGAATCACACTGCGTGTACCATGGGCCGACAAACAGCCGCCGCTGGCTGATGAGCGCCTCCAGCCGCGGGGCGTTTTCCGGGCGCACTTGTAAATACTCGTCCAGCACCACCGCCAGCCCGTCAAAGGTAAAGGAGGGGAAATTCGCATCGCGCTCCAGCAGGTCGATGAGGTAATCCATATTCTCCACCAGCAGAATATGAGAGTCCTCGCAGGTGAAGTACCACTCCGCATCCCAGTGGCAATGCGCCACCACGTAAACCTCTTTTTTCATCGTTTTCTCTCTGCTATTCAATGTGCATTTTGCCGGCACGGATCAGCGCATAGCGCACGACGACGTTGGTCAGGGCGATAAAGGTAATGCCCGCCGCCATGCCGGACAGATAGGCAGGCAGGTTCTGCACCAGCGGCCAGCCCCAGATGGCGGGCAGCGGATACCACTGCACCGATCCCAGGGTGATGGCGGTCAGTGCGCCGATCACCGCCCCGGTGATGTTGATGGAAATGGTGATCAGCGGATTTTTCAGCATGAAGGGGATAGCCCCTTCGCCGATGGCGAGAAAGCCGAGGATCAACGAGGTGGTGCCGGTGATGCGCTGGTTGTCGTCAAAGACACGCTGGCGAACGACAAAGCGGTCGATGAGCGTCGCCAGCCCGATGCCGATAGGTGGGATCACAATGCCCAGCACGCGGGCGGTCAGGGGATAGATATGATCGGCGGCAAGGCCGATGGCGATCGCCCCGGCGGATTTGTTGACCGGCCCGCCAAGATCAAAGGCGGTGAGGGAGGCGATGATCGCCGCCAGCATCAGCGTGCTGCCGCCGTGCGCCACGATCATCTGCTGCAACCACTGATTAATGCCGCCAAAAACCGGATCGACAAAGCCATAGTTGATAAAGAAGATCGCCAGCGCCGTTAGCCCCGGTACGATCAGCATTGGCTTCATCGCCTGCAAATGTTTGTGCAGGCGGATATGGGTATTCAGATAGTCCGCGACAAAACCGGCGATCATGCCGAGGATCAGCGCGCCGAGAAAACCTGACGGAATGCCGCCGCTCACCGACCAGAAGGTGTAATGCAGGCCACCGGCAAAGGCACCGCCAATAAAACCCGGCACCAGACCGGGGCGGTCGGCGATGCTGTAAGCCATGTAGGCGGCGAATACCGGATACATAAACTTCATGATCATGTTGCCGTACTGCGTCAGAAAGTGGCAGAGCACCAGCGCGGTACTATCGCTTTTCCCATAGCTGGCGTTGCCGATATCCGTCACCCCGAGCAGGCTGGCGGTCAACTGGCCGACGCCGATCATCAACCCCGCCGCGACGATCACCGGGATCATGTAAGAGATGCCGCTGGACACCCCCTGATAGAGCCGGGCAAGAAAGGATTTCTCCCGCGATCGTGCTTCCGGATTTGCGGCATCAACGCTGACGATACCGTCTGGCTGATGCAGCAGCCGGTCGATCAGGCCGTTCGCGTTTTTTAGCGGTTCTGATACTGAGGTGGCGATATAGGGCTTGCCGTTAAAGCGCGCTTTGCCTTTTGGCGGCAGGGTGGCGGCGAAAATCACTCCGGCGGCAGCGGCGATCTGCGCGTCCGTGACTTCATCCTCGGTGCCGTTGGCTCCCTGTTTTTCGCTCCATACCTGAATGCCCCGCGCCGCGCCCGCTTTTTCCAGCGCTTCCGCTGCCATATAGGTGTGGGCAATGCCCGCCGGACAGGAGGTGATAACAATCAGGCTTTGCCCGCTGGCGGTAACCGGCGCACGGGCGGGTAAGGGCGCGGTGTGATCCAGCAGGGTAAGAAAATCCTCGACCGTCGCCGCCGCTTTTAGCGCCGCGACCCGCTGCTCATCCATCAGCGACAGGCTGAGGGTGGAGAGCAGGCGCAGATGCCCGGCGTCATCGCCGAACGGCACCGCCAGCAAAAAGATCAGTTCCACCTGATCTTCACCGTCCATGGTGGGCCAGTCGCGCACCGGTTGCGTGACACGAGCCACCGCAAAGGCGGGACGGGTCACCACGGCCGATTTACCGTGTGGGATAGCAACGCCCTGTTCAAAGCCGGTTTCCGACAGTTTTTCCCGCTGCCAGACTGCTTCCAGAAACCTCGCTTTGTCGCTGACGTTGCCTTCTTCATACAAACGCTGGCACAGCCGATCCAGAATGGTCGCCCGATCGCGCCATGGCTGATCCAGCAGGATCAAGCGCTCAGATGTGATACTGCGTAATGACATAACCCCTCCCCATCAATGACGTCCGTGCCTTGCTGCGCGGGTGATTTTTAATCAGGTTAATCGATTAACTTCAAAAGTGAATGGTGGTTAACGCGATTAACCCGCCAGAATGGGTATTAAGGTGGCAGCTGAAGCCAGGAATGTGAGGACTGTCACCGGACGGCAGCCTCTGCTAAGGTTATTCGATTAACCTTTAGAGGATGAGGATCAGGTCATGGCGACGATCACACTGGCGCAGGTGGCGGAAAGGGCAGGAGTATCAACGGCGACCGTCTCAATGGTGTTGCGTAACCGGGGGCGCATTTCTCAGGCCACCCGCGAGCGGGTGCTGAAAGCACTGGATGACTCCGGCTATGTCTATAACCAGACGGCGGCGAATCTTCGTAATCGCAGCAGTAATCAGGTCGGACTGCTGTTGCATGACATCACCAATCCTTTTTATGGCGAAATGACCGCCGGATTGAGCCACGAAATGGAACGCCATGATCTGCTGCTGTTTCTGGCGAACAGCGAAGAATCCGGCGAGCGGCAGCAAAAATTCGTCGATTCACTGATGCGTAATAACGCCTGCGGTATGGTGCTGTGCGCCGCGCGGGAAACGCCAGCGTCATTTTTTGAGGCGTTAAAACGCCGTAACATCCCGGCGATCATGGTGGTGCGTCCGGCCAGCGATCCGGATTTTGATTATGTCGGCACCGATAATTTTCTCGGCACGCAAATGGCGACCCGCCACCTGCTCAGTCTCGGGCACCGGCATATCGCCTTTATCGGCGGCAGCGCCAGTTCCGGCACCCGGGCGCAGCGCATCGGCGGCTTCACCAGTACGCTGCTGGCGAAAGGTATCTCGCCGGAACCGGCATGGATAGTGACCTCGCAGGCCAGCCAGAGCGACGGCGCGCGCGTGGCGCAGGCGCTGCTGACACAGTACCCGCAGATCACCGCCGCGGTCTGCTATCAGGATATTGTGGCTCTCGGCGTGATGCAGGCGCTGCGTAAAATGGGTCGCGAGGTGGGACGTGATTTCGCGCTGGTGGGCTTTGACGATATAACCGAAGCCGCGCTGGTGCAGCCAGCGCTCACCACGGTGTCGGTGGCGGCGAAAGAGATTGGCCGTAAAGCCGGGGAGCTGTTGTACAGCCGCATTCAGGGCAATGATGAACCGCCCCAGCGTATCATTTTACCGCCCGCGCTGGTGGTCAGGGGATCCTGCGGCTTTCGCTGATCATCATGCCTTTTACTGATATTTTCCGGCGTATATCATTAAATTCTAATATCGGCGTTTTTGGCTGGTCGCCCCGCCCGGGGCTGGTTACTCTGAAAACGATTTTTAAGCATTTCATTAACAAAAGAGTCCAACTATGCAAGAGGCAAACATCCGCGTAGCCATCGCGGGAGCCGGTGGTCGTATGGGACGCCAGCTGATCCAGGCAGCACTGGCAATGGAAGGCGTGGCGCTCGGCGCGGCCCTTGAGCGTGAGGGATCGTCCCTGCTTGGCAGCGATGCCGGTGAACTGGCGGGTGCAGGCGCATCTGGCGTCACCGTGCAGTGCGATCTGCAGGCGGTGAAAGACGATTTTGACGTGTTTATCGATTTTACCCGCCCGGAAGGCACCCTGGCGCATCTGGCCTTTTGCCGCGAGCACGGCAAAGGCATGGTGATTGGCACCACCGGTTTTGACGACGCAGGCAAAGCGGCCATCAGCGAGGCCGCACGGGATATCGCTATCGTCTTTGCGGCGAACTTCAGCGTCGGCGTGAACGTGATGCTTAAGCTGCTGGAGAAGGCCGCGAAAGTGATGGGCGATTACACCGACATCGAAATTATCGAAGCGCATCATCGCCATAAAGTGGATGCGCCATCAGGCACGGCACTGGCAATGGGCGAAGCCATTGCTCAGGCGATGGATAAAGATCTGAAGGATTGCGCGGTGTATAGCCGGGAAGGTTACACCGGCGAACGCGTACCGGGCAGTATCGGTTTTGCCACCGTGCGTGCAGGCGACATTGTGGGGGAACATACGGCGATGTTTGCCGATATCGGCGAGCGCATTGAGATCACTCATAAAGCCTCCAGCCGGATGACCTTTGCCAATGGTGCGGTACGCTCGGCGTTGTGGCTCAAAGATAAACGAAGCGGCCTTTTTGATATGCGTGATGTGCTGGATCTCAACAGTTTATAGCGTTTATTACCTGTCGTGATGTGGTTGTAGTAATCATAATTACTTGATTACATGGGGCAATATTTTATTGCCCCTTTATTTTTGCATTTCATAGCGAAAACTCATTAAAACCTTTAAAAGTTATAGTTTTTCACTGTTTTATTGTTTCTGTAATGTAAATTTTGACCATCTGGTCCAGTTTTTCAGGTGGTGCGACGTAAATTGCCAGCTTTCCTGACGCGCAAGCGTTTTCCTGCCTGATAAAGCTGATCTTTTCACTGCGTTTTTCCCTTCTTCACCACCAGTGGCGCAAAAACATAAATAAAAATGGCTAATCGGGTAGACTTTTATCTCACCAGTCTCTAGAATGCCGCCGTTTGCCGAAAATTCGCGGGTAAGCAAATTTGCATTGATTCATGCGCTCATTATGAATTAATATGCAAATAAAGTGAGTGAATATTCTCTGGAGGGTGTTTTGATTAAGTCAGCGCTATTGGTTCTGGAAGACGGAACCCAGTTTCACGGTCGGGCCATAGGGGCAACAGGTTCGGCGGTTGGGGAAGTCGTTTTCAATACTTCAATGACCGGTTATCAAGAAATCCTCACTGATCCTTCCTACTCCCGCCAAATTGTTACTCTTACTTATCCTCATATCGGTAATGTCGGCACCAATGCTGCTGATGAAGAATCCTCTCAGGTACATGCGCAAGGCCTCGTCATTCGTGACCTGCCGCTGATTGCCAGCAACTACCGAAATCAGGAAGATCTCTCTTCTTACCTGAAACGCCATAACATCGTGGCGATTGCCGATATCGATACGCGTAAGCTGACGCGCCTGCTGCGTGAGAAAGGCGCGCAAAACGGCTGCATCATCGCCGGTGATAATCTGGATGCGGCGCTGGCGCTGGAAAAAGCGAAAGCTTTCCCGGGCCTCAACGGTATGGATCTGGCAAAAGAAGTGACCACCCGCGAGCGCTACAACTGGACGCAGGGGAGCTGGACGCTTGAAGGTGAATTGCCGGAAGCCCGTTCGGAAAGCGAGCTGCCGTTCCACGTCGTGGCCTACGACTACGGCGCGAAGCGCAACATTCTGCGTATGCTGGTGGATCGCGGCTGCCGTCTGACGGTTGTCCCGGCACAAACCCCGGCGGAAGAGGTGCTGAAAATGAACCCGGACGGCATTTTCCTCTCCAACGGTCCCGGCGACCCGGCACCGTGCGATTACGCCATTGAGGCGATTAAAACGTTTCTCGACACCGATATTCCGGTGTTCGGCATCTGCCTCGGCCATCAGCTGCTGGCGCTGGCCAGCGGTGCCAAAACCGTGAAGATGAAATTCGGTCACCACGGCGGTAACCACCCGGTGAAAGATGTTGAAAACAACGTGGTGATGATCACCGCCCAGAACCACGGTTTTGCGGTAGACGAGTCCACCATGCCGACAACACTGCGCGTGACCCACAAGTCGCTGTTCGACGGCACGCTACAGGGCATCCATCGTACCGATAAACCGGCGTTCAGCTTCCAGGGACACCCGGAAGCCAGCCCCGGTCCGCACGATGCCGCACCGCTGTTCGACCACTTTATTGAACTGATCAAGACTTACCGTTCTGTCGCCAAATAATCAGGAGCCATAAAAGCCATGCCAAAACGTACAGACATAAAAAGCATCCTGATCCTTGGCGCTGGCCCGATTGTTATCGGCCAGGCCTGTGAGTTCGACTATTCCGGCGCGCAGGCGTGTAAAGCGCTGCGTGAAGAGGGTTACCGCGTCATTCTGGTTAACTCCAACCCGGCCACCATCATGACCGACCCGGAAATGGCCGATGCCACCTATATCGAGCCGATCCACTGGGAAGTGGTACGCAAAATCATCGAAAAAGAGCGTCCGGACGCGGTACTACCGACCATGGGCGGCCAGACGGCGCTGAACTGCGCGCTGGAGCTGGAACGCCAGGGCGTACTGGCAGAATTCGGCGTGACCATGATTGGCGCGACCGCAGACGCCATTGATAAAGCCGAAGATCGCCGCCGTTTCGACATCGCCATGAAGAAAATTGGCCTCGACACTGCTCGCTCCGGCATTGCGCACAATATGGAAGAAGCGCTGGCGGTTGCCGCTGACGTGGGTTATCCGTGCATTATTCGTCCGTCCTTCACCATGGGCGGCACCGGCGGCGGCATCGCCTATAACCGCGAAGAGTTTGAAGAAATCTGCGCCCGCGGCCTCGATCTTTCCCCGACCAAAGAACTGCTGATCGATGAGTCGCTGATTGGCTGGAAAGAGTACGAGATGGAAGTGGTGCGCGATAAGAACGATAACTGCATTATCGTCTGCTCCATCGAAAACTTCGACGCCATGGGCATTCACACCGGTGACTCCATTACCGTTGCCCCGGCGCAGACGCTGACCGATAAAGAGTATCAAATCATGCGTAACGCCTCGATGGCGGTGCTGCGTGAAATCGGCGTGGAAACCGGCGGCTCTAACGTCCAGTTCTCGGTGAACCCGAAAAACGGTCGCCTGATCGTTATCGAAATGAACCCGCGCGTCTCCCGCTCTTCGGCGCTGGCCTCGAAAGCCACCGGCTTCCCGATTGCCAAAGTGGCGGCGAAACTGGCGGTAGGTTACACGCTGGACGAACTGATGAACGACATCACCGGTGGCCGTACTCCGGCCTCGTTTGAGCCGTCCATCGACTATGTGGTGACCAAGATCCCACGCTTTAACTTCGAAAAATTTGTCGGTGCCAACGACCGCCTGACCACGCAGATGAAATCGGTGGGTGAAGTGATGGCGATTGGCCGCACCCAGCAGGAGTCGCTGCAAAAAGCGCTGCGCGGTCTGGAAGTGGGCGCGACCGGCTTCGACCCGAAAGTCAGCCTCGACGATCCGGAAGCACTGACCAAAATTCGCCGTGAACTGAAAGACGCCGGTGCCGAGCGTATCTGGTATATCGCCGACGCCTTCCGTGCCGGGCTGTCCGTCGATGGCGTGTTCAACCTGACCAACATCGACCGCTGGTTCCTGGTACAGATTGAAGAGCTGGTACGTCTGGAAGAGAAAGTGGCGGAAGTGGGCATTAACGGCCTCGATGCCGATTTCCTGCGTCAGCTTAAGCGTAAAGGCTTTGCCGATGCGCGTCTGGCGACGCTGGCTGGCGTGCGTGAATCCGAAGTGCGCAAACTGCGTGAGCAGTACAATCTGCACCCGGTGTATAAGCGCGTGGATACCTGCGCGGCGGAGTTCTCAACCGACACCGCCTATATGTACTCCACCTATGAAGAAGAGTGCGAATCGAACCCGAATCCGGATCGCGACAAAATCATGGTGCTGGGCGGCGGGCCGAACCGTATCGGTCAGGGCATTGAATTTGACTACTGTTGCGTGCACGCCTCGCTGGCGCTGCGTGAAGACGGTTTTGAGACCATTATGGTTAACTGTAACCCGGAAACCGTCTCCACCGACTACGACACCTCCGACCGTCTGTACTTCGAGCCGGTAACGCTGGAAGACGTACTGGAAATCGTGCGTATCGAGAAGCCGAAAGGCGTGATCGTCCAGTACGGTGGCCAGACGCCGCTGAAACTGGCGCGTGCCCTTGAAGCCGCAGGTGTGCCGGTTATCGGTACCAGCCCGGATGCCATCGACCGTGCGGAAGACCGCGAACGTTTCCAGCAGGCGGTTGACCGTCTGAAGCTGAAGCAACCGGCGAATGCTACCGTCACCGCCATCGACATGGCGGTTGAGAAAGCGAAAGAGATTGGCTACCCGCTGGTGGTGCGCCCGTCTTACGTGCTCGGTGGCCGCGCCATGGAAATCGTTTACGACGAGATAGATCTGCGTCGCTACTTCATGACCGCCGTCAGCGTTTCGAACGACGCGCCGGTGCTGCTGGATCGCTTCCTGGATGATGCGGTAGAAGTGGATGTCGATGCCATCTGCGACGGCGAAATGGTGCTGATTGGCGGCATCATGGAGCACATCGAACAGGCTGGCGTTCACTCCGGTGACTCCGCCTGCTCTCTGCCAGCCTACACTCTGAGCCAGGAAATTCAGGACGTGATGCGTCAGCAGGTGCAGAAGCTGGCCTTCGAACTGCAGGTACGCGGCCTGATGAACGTGCAGTTTGCGGTGAAAGACAACGAAGTCTACCTGATTGAAGTGAACCCGCGTGCGGCGCGTACCGTGCCGTTCGTTTCCAAAGCCACCGGCGTGCCGCTGGCGAAAGTGGCAGCGCGCGTGATGGCAGGTAAATCGCTGGCCGAGCAGGGCGTGACCAAAGAAATCATCCCGCCGTACTACTCGGTGAAAGAAGTGGTGCTGCCGTTCAACAAGTTCCCGGGCGTTGACCCGCTGTTAGGGCCAGAAATGCGCTCTACCGGTGAAGTGATGGGCGTCGGACGCACCTTTGCGGAAGCCTTCGCCAAAGCGCAGCTGGGCAGCAACTCGACCATGAAGAAAACCGGTCGCGCACTGCTCTCGGTACGTGAAGGTGATAAAGAGCGCGTGGTGGATCTGGCGGCAAAACTGCTCAAGCAGGGCTTTGAGCTGGACGCCACCCACGGCACCGCAATTGTGCTGGGTGAAGCCGGTATTAACCCGCGTCTGGTGAACAAGGTGCATGAAGGCCGTCCGCACATTCAGGATCGTATCAAGAATGGCGAATACACCTACATCATCAACACCACCGCAGGCCGTCAGGCGATTGAAGATTCCAAACTCATTCGCCGCAGCGCGCTGCAATACAAAGTGCATTACGACACCACGCTGAACGGCGGTTTCGCCACCGCGATGGCGCTCAATGCCGATGCTACCGAGAAAGTGATTTCGGTACAGGAAATGCACGCGCAGATCGGGAAGTAAAGTGTCGCCTCGCCACCCGGTAAACGTACGTTGCCGGGTGGCGCTTCGCTTACCGGAGCCGGCCTCTTTGCCGGGCACAATTTTGGCATCCCATTCAGAGTGTTCTGTGTTTTTCCCCGCCCTCAGTGTTTTCATCTACAGTTAAATCATCTGGAACGAAAATTCACTGAAAACGCGGGGAGAACACCATGCGACATAAACTTTTACTGGCTTCACTTTTTGCTGCGACTACCATGATGACGGTTGCCGGTTGCTCATCCAACCAGGAAGTAAAAACCACTGATGGCAGTACCATCGTCACCGACGGTAAACCAAAAGTCGATAAAGACACGGGTATGGTCTCTTATAAAAACGCCAAAACCGGTCAGACCGAGCAGATTAACCGTGACAAGTTAAAAGGGATGAGCGAGCTGGATAACTGATCCCTCTCATGCTGATCATAACGCCCCGTTGCCTCTGTGCCGCGGGGCGTTGCTTTGTAAACAAACTGTAAGTTTTCGCTGTAAGCGTACCCATTAACTGTCTACACTCAGGGCTTATAAAAAAGCACCGTGCAGACAGGTTATCCATGATCCTAATTATTTATGCCCATCCCTATCCGCGGCACTCGCACGCGAATAAGCGGATGATCGAGCATGCCGCTACGCTCGATGGCGTCGAGATCCGCTCCTTATACGAACTTTACCCCGATTTTGATATCGACATCTCTGCCGAACAGGCTGCGGTGGAACGCGCCGATCTTATCGTCTGGCAGCATCCGATGCAGTGGTACAGCGTACCGCCGCTGTTGAAACTGTGGATGGACAAAGTGTTGTCTCACGGCTGGGCCTATGGTGAGGGCGGTCACGCGCTGCACGGCAAACAGCTGCTGTGGGCGGTGACCACTGGCGGCGGTGAACATCACTTCGAGCTGGGTGGACATCCGGGATTTGACGTGCTTTCGCAGCCGCTCCAGTCGACAGCCCTCTACTGCGGCCTGAAATGGCTGCCGCCTTTTACGATGCATAATACCTTCGTCGAAGATGACGAAACCCTTCAGGCGCAGGCGCGCCACTACAAACAACGTCTGATTGACTGGCAGGAGACACATCATGGATAGCCATACGCTGATCCAGGCGCTGATCTATCTGGGATCCGCTGCGCTCATCGTGCCGGTCGCCGTGCGCCTCGGCCTCGGCTCGGTGCTCGGCTATCTCATCGCGGGCTGCATTATTGGCCCGTGGGGATTACGGCTGGTAACGGATGCGCAGTCGATATTACATTTTGCCGAAATCGGTGTGGTGCTGATGCTGTTTGTCATCGGCCTTGAGCTGGATCCCCGCCGACTGTGGAAGCTGCGCGCCTCGGTATTCGGTGGCGGCGCGTTGCAAATGATCACCTGCGGGCTGCTGCTCGGCGGCTTTTGTATCGCGCTGGGGCTGCGCTGGCAGGTGGCGGTGTTGATCGGCCTGACGCTGGCATTGTCGTCCACCGCCATTGCCATGCAGGCGATGAACGAGCGTAACCTGATGGTTTCGCAGATGGGGCGCAGCGCTTTTGCCGTGCTGCTGTTCCAGGACATCGCCGCGATCCCGTTGGTGGCGATGATCCCGCTGCTGGCTGCCAGCGGCGAAGCGACGACGGCCAGCGCCTTTATGATCTCGGCCCTGAAAGTGGTCGGCGCGCTGGCGCTGGTGGTGCTGATTGGCCGCTATGTCGCGCGTCCGGCGCTGCGCTTTGTGGCGCGCTCCGGGCTGCGGGAAGTGTTCAGCGCCGTGGCGCTGTTCCTGGTATTTGGTTTCGGTCTGTTGCTGGAAGAAGCCGGATTGTCGATGGCGATGGGCGCATTTTTGGCCGGGGTGCTGCTGGCCAGCTCCGAATACCGCCATGCGCTGGAAAGCGACATCGAACCCTTTAAAGGCTTGCTGCTGGGGCTGTTTTTCATTGGCGTCGGCATGTCCATCGATTTTGGTACGCTGGTCAGTCACCCGCTGCGCATCGCCGTACTGCTGCTGGGTTTCCTGATAATCAAAACCCTGGTGCTGTGGCTGATTGCCCGTCCGCTTAACGTGCCGGGAAAACAGCGTCGCTGGTTCGCTGTGCTGCTGGGACAGGGGAGTGAGTTTGCCTTTGTGATCTTCGGCGCGGCGCGGATGGCAAACGTGCTGGATCCGGAATGGGCGAAAGCGCTGACGCTGGCGGTGGCGCTGTCGATGGCCGCGACGCCGATCCTGCTGGTGCTGCTGACGCGGCTGGAAAGCGCGGCAGTCGGTCAGCCACGCGAGGCGGATGAAATTGACGAAGAGCAGCCGCGGGTGATCGTTGCCGGCTTTGGTCGTTTCGGGCAGATCGCCGGACGTCTGTTGCTCTCCAGCGGCGTGAAAATGGTGGTACTGGATCACGATCCTGACCACATCGAAACGCTGCGTAAGTTTGGCATGAAGGTGTTTTACGGTGATGCCACGCGGGTAGATCTGCTGGAATCTGCCGGGGCGGCGAAAGCGGAAGTGTTTATCAACGCCATCGACGATCCAAAAACCAACCTGCAACTGACGGAACTGGTGAAAGAACATTTCCCGCACCTGACGATCATCGCCCGCGCGCGCGACGTTGATCACTTCATTCGTCTGCGCCAGGCTGGCGTCGAAAGACCGGAGCGTGAAACCTTCGAAGGTGCGCTGAAACTGGGCCGTATGGCGCTGGAAGGATTAGGGCTGGGGCAGTATGAAGCACGCGAGCGCGCCGATCTGTTTCGCCGTTATAATTCTCAGATGGTGGAAGAGATGGCGGAAGTCGACAATGACACCCAGTCGCGCGCGGCGGTGTATAAACGGACCAGTGCGATGCTGAGCGAGATCATCAGCGAAGATCGCGCGCACCTGTCGCTGATCCAGCGCCATGGCTGGCAGGGCACGGAAGAGGGGAAACATACCGGCGATCCGCGGGATGAACCGGCAGTGAAGCCATCAGCAGAATGAAAAATTTTATCATTCTTTACCCTGTCGCCAGTCGACGGGAGAATGCGCTTTACGTATAGTGGCGACAATTTTTTGCACCGGGATACATTCAATGATCAGTCTGATTGCGGCGTTAGCGGTAGATCGCGTTATCGGCATGGAAAACGCCATGCCGTGGAACTTGCCTGCCGATCTCGCCTGGTTTAAACGCAATACCTTAAATAAACCTGTGGTGATGGGCCGTCTGACCTGGGAGTCCATCGGACGCCCGCTGCCGGGACGTAAAAATATCGTCATCAGCAGCAATCCGGGGACTGACGATCGTGTACAGTGGGTGTCGTCTGTGGATGAGGCGATTGCCGCCTGCGGCGACGCGGACGAGATTATGGTGATCGGTGGCGGTCGGGTTTACGAGCAGTTTCTGCCGAAAGCCCAGCGTCTGTATCTGACCCATATTGATGCTGAAGTGGAAGGGGATACGCATTTCCCGGACTACGAGCCGGACGACTGGGAATCCGTTTTCAGCGAGTTTCACGACGCCGACGCGCAGAATTCGCACAGCTACTGTTTTGAGATTTTAGACCGCCGGTAAAGCATGATCCCGCCCACTCCTCACCGGAGAGGGCGGCTATTTCTCAGAACGACACCGCTTCGTCTTCGCCCAGATCCAGCTGGCGATTCGATGGCTGCGCGAACCAGGTTTTATCTTCCCAGCGCAGACAGGTCAGCACACCACCCCAGCAGCAGCCCGTATCCAGCGCATAAATCCCTTCCGGCGCGCCTTTTCCTTCCAGCGATGCCCAGTGACCAAAGGCCACGCTGTACTCGGCGGTGACCGGGCCAGGAATGGCAAACCACGGCTTCAGCGGCGCAGGGGCGTTCTCCGGCACGTCTTTACAGTACATATCCAGCTGCCCGTTCGGGAAGCAGAAACGCATGCGGGTAAAGGCATTGCTGATAAAGCGTAAACGCGCCAGCCCGGCCAGTTCCGGCGTCCAGTTGTTCGGCATATCGCCGTACATGGCATCGAGGAATAACGGGTAGGTGTCGCTGGCCAGCACGGATTCGACGTCTCTGGCGCAGGCGATCGCCGTTTCCAGATCCCACTGCGGCGTAATGCCCGCGTGCGCCATCACCAGCTTTTTCTCTTCGTCCACCTGCAACAGCGGCTGACGACGCAGCCAGTTGATCAGCTCGTCAGCATCCGGCGCTTCCAGCAGCGGCGTGATGCGATCTTTCGGCTTGTTACGGCTGATGCCCGCGTACACGCCCAGCAGATGCAGGTCGTGGTTGCCCAGCACCATGCGTACGCTGTCGCCCAGTGATTTCACAAAGCGCAGCACTTCCAGCGAGGCCGGGCCGCGCGCCACCAGATCGCCCGTCAGCCACAGCGTGTCCGTCTCGGGATCAAACTGTACCTGCTTTAATAATGCGATCAGTTCATCGTAGCAACCGTGAACGTCGCCAATAAGGTATGTAGACATGTGATTAATGGATCAGTGTTGGGACGGCGAGTCGGAAAACCGGGATGGCAATGCGGAACGCATTCCCCTGGGCATCGATCATTTCATAATGACCCTGCATGGTACCCAGCGGCGTTTCAAGCACTGCGCCGCTGGTGTACTGATATTCGTCGCCGGCGTCGATATGCGGCTGTACGCCAACAATACCTTCGCCCTGGACTTCGGTCTCGCGACCATTACCGTTGGTGATAAGCCAGTATCGCCCGAGCAGTTGCACAGGCGTCCGCCCCAGATTTCGTATGGTTACGGTGTAAGCAAAGACATAACGTTCAAGCTCTGGTGCTGACTGAGACTCAATATAAACGCTCTGTACCTGAACACATACGCGGGGCGAATTGATCATGACTTAACTCTCCTTCGGCGGCGCATTATCAATGAGGTAATTCGCCAGCTGGCAGTATTGCGCCACAGAGATGTTCTCTGCACGGGCGCCCGGGTCAATACCCAGCGAGGTCAGTACCTCGACGCTGAACAAATTACCGAGGCTGTTACGGATCGTTTTACGACGCTGGTTAAAGGCTTCGGTCGTGATACGGCTCAGTACGCGAACCTCTTTTACCGGATACGGCGGCGTGGTGTGCGGTACCAGTCTGACGACCGCAGAATCCACTTTCGGCGCTGGCGTAAAGGCCGTCGGCGGCACTTCAAGCACCGGGATCACCTGGCAATAGTACTGCGCCATCACGCTTAACCGACCATACGCTTTACTGTTTGGTCCTGCAACCAGGCGATTCACCACCTCTTTTTGCAGCATAAAATGCATGTCGGCAATGGCACCAGTATAGCTAAACAGGTGGAACATTAACGGCGTGGAGATGTTATACGGCAGGTTACCAAACACGCGCAGAGGCTGACCGAGGGTCGTCGACAGCTCCTGGAAGTTCATGGTCATGGCATCTTGCTGATAAATCGTCAGTTTAGGTGCCAAAAACGGATGGGTTTGCAGACGGGCAGCCAGATCGCGATCCAGCTCGATCACGGTCATTTTATCCATGCGCTCGCCAACCGGTTCGGTCAGCGCGCCAAGGCCCGGGCCGATTTCGACCATCGCCTGACCGGGTTTAGGGTTGATCGCCGAAACGATACTGTCGATCACAAATTGATCGTTAAGGAAGTTTTGCCCGAAGCGTTTGCGGGCAAGATGGCCCTGATGGACTCTCGTATTCATTGAGTATTAATAATCATTTTGATGGCGAGATTAAGCGCCGTAATAAAACTGCCGACATCGGCTTTTCCCTGGCCTGCCAGTTCAAGGGCAGTACCGTGGTCAACCGAGGTGCGAATAAAGGGCAGGCCGAGCGTAATATTTACCCCGCGGCCAAAGCCCTGGTATTTTAGCACAGGCAGGCCCTGATCGTGGTACATCGCCAGCACCGCATCAGCGTGGTCGAGATATTTGGGCTGGAACAGCGTGTCGGCGGGTAACGGACCGCTAAGGTTCATGCCCTGCGCCCGCAGTTCATTGAGCACCGGAATGATGGTGTCGATCTCTTCCGTTCCCATATGACCGCCTTCCCCGGCGTGCGGGTTCAGGCCGCAAACCAGCACGTGCGGTTCACGGATGCCGAACTTCGTGCGCAGATCGTGATGCAGAATGGAGATTACATCGCGCAGCAGCGACGGGGTGATAGCGTCCGCCACCGCTTTAATCGGCAGATGCGTGGTCGCCAGCGCGACGCGTAGTGCTTCCGTCGCCAGCATCATCACCACTTTGCTGGCCTGCGCGCGTTCTTCAAAGAACTCGGTGTGACCGGTAAAGGGCACGCCAGCGTCGTTGATCACGCCTTTGTGTACCGGCCCGGTCACCAGCGCGGCAAATTCACCGTTCAGGCAGCCGTCGCAGGCTCGCGACAGGGTTTCCACGACATAGGCACCGTTCGCTACCGACAGTTGTCCCGGCACCACAGGTTCGCGCAGCGCCACAGGTAACAGCGTTAAGGTACCGGCGCGTTGCGCCTGCGGGGGAGTGTTGGGTTGCCAGGGGAGCAGCGAAAGTGACAGACCGAGCTGGGAGGCCCGGTCTGTGAGAAGTGCTGCGTCGGCGCAGACCACCAGTTCCATCGGCCAGTCGCGCTGGGCGAGCTGGACGACGAGGTCGGGGCCAATCCCGGCGGGTTCGCCGGGAGTGATAACGACACGCTGTACGTTCATTAGTTGCTCAGGATTTTCACGTAAGCGCTGGCGCGTTGTTCCTGCATCCAGGCTGCGCCTTCTTCTGACATTTTACGGTTCATCAGCATGCGGTAGGCACGATCTTTCTGCGCCGCATCGGTCTTGTCGACGTTACGGGTATCCAGCAGTTCAATCAGATGCCAGCCGAAGGAAGAGTGAACCGGCCCGCTGATCTGGCCTTTTTTGAGTCGGCTTACCGCATCGCGGAAGGCCGGATCAAAAATGTCTGGCGCAGCCCAGCCCAGATCGCCGCCCTGATTCGCAGAGCCTGGATCCTGTGAGAATTCTTTCGCCGCATTAGCAAAGGTGGTTTTGCCACTCTTGATGTCGGCGGCGATCTGCTCGATCTTCACACGGGCCTGGTCGTCGGTCATGATCGGCGACGGCTTAAGCAGGATGTGACGCGCATGGACTTCCGTCACGGAAATGTTCTGGCTCTGACCACGCAGATCGTTCACTTTCAGGATATGGAAGCCAACGCCTGAACGTATCGGACCGATCACGTCGCCTTTTTTCGCCGTGCTCAGCGCCTGCGCAAAGATAGACGGCAGCTCCTGAATACGTCCCCAGCCCATTTCGCCGCCTTTCAGCGCTTGCTGGTCGGCAGAGTAGGTGATCGCCAGTTTGCCGAAGTCATCACCGCCACGCGCCTGCTCAACAATAGAGCGCGCCTGGCTTTCCGCTTCGTTCACCTGATCGGAGGTCGGGTTTTCCGGCAGCGGAATAAGGATGTGGCTCAGGTTCAGCTCGGTGCTGGCATCGTTCTGATTGCCCACCTGCTGCGCCAGAGATTCCACTTCTTGCGGCAGAATCGTGACGCGACGGCGCACTTCGCCGTTACGCACTTCGGAGATCAGCATCTCTTTGCGGATCTGGTTACGGTAGGTATTGTAATTGATCCCATCGTAAGCCAGACGGCTGCGCATCTGATCCAGCGTCATGTTGTTCTGTTTTGCGATGTTAGCGATCGCCTGATCGAGCTGCTCGTCAGTGACCTTCACACCCATTTTGGTGCCCATCTGTAAGATGATTTGATCCATGATCAGTCGTTCAAGGATCTGGTGACGCAGCGTGTTGTCATCCGGCAATTGCTGGCCCGCCTGACTGGCGTTGAGTTTCACGGACTGCATCAAACCATCAACGTCACTTTCTAACACCACGCCATTATTGACGACGGCAGCGACTTTATCGACAACCTGCGGCGCAGCGAAACCGGTGTTCGCAACCATAGCGAGACCGAGCAGCAGCGTTTTCCAGTTCTTCATACTTTTTCCATTTCCATTAACCGCAATGCGGATTACGTTGTAAATCAACGACATTACAAAGTTGAACGATAAGGCAGAATGTTCGAACGCAGCATCTGCTGGGTGCCCAGACCGTAGTTAGAGCTCAGGCCGCGCAGTTCGATGTTAAAGCCGATAACTTTATCGTATTTACTCTGGTTACTTTGTGGATCCCAGCCGTTCAGCTTGCGTTCATAACCGACGCGGATAGCGTAACAGCAGGAGTTATATTGCAGACCGACCATCTGATCCGCCGGTTTGCTGGTATTGGTATCAAAATAGTACGCGCCGACAACCGACCAGCGGTCAACGATCGGCCAGCTTGCCGCGCCGCCTACCTGCGAAATGCCATCCTTATACTGTTCAGAGGTGACATCATAGTTTGGCAGCGCCGCATGGATATACTCCGGGCTGGCGTAGCGGTAGCTCAGCTGTACCATACGATCTTCGTCACGACGGTATTCCACTGTCGCACTACTGGTGGCTACGTTATCAAGGCGCGTATCGTACTGCACCCCGCCGCGCAGACCCCAGCGATCAGACATACGCCAGTAGGTGTCGCCTGCCCAGACCAGAGAGCCCGTATTATCGTCTTTCTCCCAGTTAATATTGTCATCCCCGGTACGGGACTCTGAGAAATAGTAGATTTGACCAACAGAAACGTTAAAACGTTCAACCGATTGATCATCATAAATGCGCGATGTGACGCCGGTGGTGACCTGGTTGGCGGAGGCAATACGGTCGAGGCCGCCGTAAGTACGATCGCGGAACAGGCCGCTGTAATCTGACTGCAGCAGTGAAGAATCATAATTTTTGATTCCGCTCTGGTCCCGGTACGGCACATAAAGATACTGTGCACGCGGCTCCAGTGTCTGGGTAAAGTTTTCCGCCCAGTTCATGTCGCGTTCGAAAATCATCTTGCCGTCAACTTTAAACTGCGGCAGCACACGACTTACCGAACTTTCAAGACCAGCTTTTGTCGCATCGTTATAAGTGTCCAGATTACTTTGCTGATAATGGGTCGCCATCACCTTTGCTTCGGTGTTCAGGCTTCCCCAGTCATTCGACAGCGGCAGGTTAATCGTCGGCTCAAGGTGAACACGGGTAGCTTCAGGCATGTTTTCATTTGCGTTAACAAAATGTACTGCCTGCGCATAAATTCGAGTATCAAATGGCCCGACATCGTTCTGGTAGAAGTTCACATCCAGCTGCGGCTCCGCGGAATAGGAATCGCCGCTTTGTGTATCAAAAACCTGGAACTGCTTGGTCGACACCGTGGCATTGAAGTTTTCAATGCCGTAGCCCACGCTGAAGATCTGCGTGGCATAGCCATCGGTGCTGGAACCATACTTGGTAGTAAAATCATTAAAATAGGTTGGGTCGCTAACTTTGGTGTAGTTAACGTTAAAACGCCACACTTCATCAAGCACGCCGCCATGTTGCCAGTAGAACAACCAGCGATGGCGATCGCTCTCGGTCGGGTTCTCGTCCTGATAAACTTTATCAGACGGCAGATAGTCAAACTCCACCAGACCAGCGCCGGCATGGGTCAGATAACGGAATTCGTTTTCCCACTGAATATTGCCACGCTTGTGAATATAGTGCGGGGTAATAGTGGCATCGAAGTTCGGCGCGATGTTCCAGTAATACGGCAGGTAGAACTCAAAATAGTTCGTGGTGCTGTATTTCGCGTTCGGGATCAGGAAACCTGAACGGCGTTTGTCGCCGATCGGCAACTGCAAATAGGGGCTGTAGAACACCGGCACCGGACCGAGCTTAAAGCGCGCGTTCCAGATTTCCGCTACCTGCTCTTCGCGGTCATGGATCACTTCTGAACCCACCACGCTCCAGGTATTTGAACCCGGCAGACAGGAGGTGAAGGTGCCGTTATCAAGAATAGTGTAGCGGTTTTCACCACGCTGTTTCATCAGGTCGGCAGTACCACGACCCTGACGTCCCACCATCTGATAATCACCTTCCCAGACGTTGGTATCTTTTGTATTAAGATTCGCCCAGGCTTTCGGACCTTTCAGAATGACCTGATTATCGTCGTAATGTACGTTACCCAGTGCGTCGACGGTGCGCACGGGATCGGCCTGGCCTTCCGCCACCTGCTGATGCAGCTGCATCTCATCGGCCTGCAAACGGCTGTTACCCTGCTGGACATCAACCTTGCCGGTAAAGACGGCATCGTCAGGGTAATTGCCTTTCGCATGGTCCGCGTTAATGGTGACGGGCAGATTGTTAGTATCCCCTGTCACCAGAGGGCGGTTATAGCTCGGTACGCCAAGCATACACTGCGAGGCAAGATCGGCCGCCTGTCCGTACTGGCTGTACAGAGCAGAGGCAATCATGGTGGCCAGAAGGGTGGGAATACGTTTATTCATACGTTGTATTTGTTGTTCCGTCATCAGTGGCTTTACGGCTTGCAAACAGTCAGAGACTAACTTACTCACCTTCGCAGCGCTAGTGTTAATCCTGCCCGTGATCGAGCCTGCTAAAGAAGGCTGTGCCTGTGCACGGCATAGAATGACGGGTATGATAATGCAAATTTTAGCCGACGGCATGACGATTTGGGGAGTATATGCAGTATTGGGGAAAAGTGATTGGTGTTGCCATCGCCTTAATGATGGGCGGCGGCTTCTGGGGCGTGCTCCTCGGGCTATTGATCGGGCATATGTTTGACAAGGCACGCAGCCGTAAAATGGCGTGGTTTGCGAATCAACGTGAACGTCAGTCGCTCTTTTTTGCCACCACCTTTGAGGTGATGGGCCATTTAACCAAATCCAAAGGCCATGTGACGCAGGCCGATATCCAGGTGGCAAGCCTGTTTATGGATCGTATGAATCTGCATGGCGACTCGCGTGCCGCGGCGCAACAGGCATTTCGCGTCGGCAAGGCGGATAACTATCCGCTGCGCGAAAAAATGCGGCAGTTCCGTAGCGTCTGCTTCGGACGCTTTGATCTGATACGGATGTTTCTGGAAATTCAGATCCAGGCGGCATTTGCCGACGGCTCGCTGCACCCCAACGAGCGTGAAGTGCTGTACGTCATCGCCGAGGAGCTGGGCATCTCCCGCATGCAGTTCGACCAGTTCTTACGCATGATGCAGGGCGGTGCGCACTTTGGCGATGGTTATCAGCAGCAGCAATCTGGTGGCGGCTGGCAACAGGCGCAGCGCGGACCAACGCTGGAAGACGCCTGCAATGTGCTGGGCGTGAAACCTGACGCCGACGCCACCACCATCAAGCGCGCCTATCGTAAGCTGATGAGCGAGCACCATCCGGATAAGCTGGTTGCCAAAGGTCTGCCGCCGGAAATGATGGAGATGGCGAAGCAAAAAGCGCAGGAGATCCAGAAAGCCTACGAGCTGATCAAAGAGGCGAAAGGATTTAAATAAGCAGGCAGTCTTTCCCTTCTCCCTCTCCCGGGGGAGAGGGCCGGGGTGAGGGGCTATTCAGCCAGAAACAGTTCCAGCAGTGAATTAAGGAACAGCTTACCCTGTTCGGTGATCTGCCAGCAGGTTGCCGTCTCGTTCAGATAGCCAAGCGCAATGGCTTTATCGATTTGCGGGCGGATGACCGCTTCATCAAGCCCGGTATAGCGGGTAAATTCCGCGCGCGGTGCGGCTTCCAGCAGGCGGAAACGGTTCATAAAGAACTCGAAAGGTTTATCTTCCGCCGCGACATCATGCTGCTTATCAAGGTAGGTGCCCTGCATATAGCCGCGCGGGTGGCGCGTTTTGGCGGTACGTAAAATCTGCCCGTCCGGGAAGGTCACTTTGCCATGTGCGCCGCAGCCAATGCCCAGATAGTCACCGAAGCGCCAGTAGTTAAGATTATGCTGGCACTGATAGCCCGGTTTCGCGTAGGCCGAGGTTTCATACTGCACATAACCGGCAGCCGTCAGCAGCTTGTCGCCCTGTTCAAAAATATCCCACAGCGAATCATCATCCGGCAATACCGGCGGACGCGAACCAAACAGCGTGCCAGGCTCAATGGTCAACTGATACCAGGAAAGATGCGGCGGGTTGAGGGCAATCGCCTGTCGCAAATCATCCAGCGCTTCTTCCAGCGATTGATCCGGCAGACCATGCATCAAATCGAGGTTAAAACTGCGCAGCCCCAGCCCGGCGGCAAGATGCGCCGCCCGCTTTGCTTCCTCCGGCCCGTGAATACGGCCCAGACGACGCAGCTTCTCATCGCTGAAGCTCTGCACGCCAATAGAAATACGATTAACGCCTGCCCGCTGGTACTCAACAAAGCGGTCCGCTTCCACCGTGCCGGGGTTAGCTTCCATAGTAATTTCAGCATCAGCGGCGAGGTTCAGACGCGCCCGCACGCCATCGAGCAGGGTTTGCATCGCCGGGCCGGAGAGCAGGCTCGGCGTACCGCCACCGATAAAAATGGTCTTCACTTCACGATCCTGGGCATAGGCCACGTCGGCATCCAGATCGCGTAGCAGATGCGCCACATAGTCATCGTGTGGCACTTCGCCCTTCAACGCATGCGAATTGAAATCGCAGTACGGGCATTTCTGTACGCACCAGGGAATGTGAATATAAAGACTCAGGGGTGGCAAATTAGCCATTACGCAGGGCTTCCAGTAACAGTTTCAGCGCCTGACCACGATGGGAAATGGCGCTCTTTTCTTCGCGGGACAGTTCCGCAGCGGTTTTGCCCAGCGAAGGGACAAAGAAAATCGGATCGTAACCAAAGCCGCCGCTTCCGGCCTGCTCGCGGGTGATCACCCCCTGCCAGCTGCCGTGACACACCAGCGGCGTTGGATCGTCAGCATGGCGCATATACACCAGCACACAATGGAACTGCGCCTGGCGTTTGTCGTCCGGCACGTCCTGTAATTCTTCGAGCAGTTTTTCGAGATTCTGCTGATCGCTGGCATCAACGCCGGAAAAGCGCGCGGAATAGATCCCCGGCGCGCCGCCCAGCACGTCGACGGCCAGACCGGAGTCATCGGCCAGCGCCGGTAAACCCGTCACTTTCGCCGCATGGCGGGCTTTGATGATCGCATTTTCAATAAAAGTCAGGCCGGTCTCTTCGACGGAATCGACGCCGAGTTCAGTCTGCGCTACCACATCGAGGCCGAAATCATTCAACAGCGAGGCAAGCTCGCGCACCTTACCGGCGTTACCGGTAGCGAGAACAACTTTTTGCATAGCGGATCCTAATTCAGTAATGCCGCGACGTCAGTCGGGATAGTTTGCGGATGAATAATTTTAACCTGCTTATGGCGGCCCAGTTCGCCTTTTTCAATCACCACCTGGCTTTTGGCGACGCGGAACTGTTTGGCGAGATATTTCACCAGATGCGCATTGGCCTGGCCGTCCACCGGCGGGGCAGTGATGGCGACTTTTACTTCGTCGCCATGCAGCCCGACAATCGCATCCCGGCTGGCTTTCGGCTGAATATACAGCCGTAAAACCAACCCGTCTTCACAGGTGCTGACGGCACTCACAACGCCATCCACAGCCCTGGCAGCAGCATATCGCCGGTTGACTGCAACACTTCGGCGATACCCATATTGAGCACATACAGCAACAGCACGAGGATCATCGGTGAGAAATCAATACCGCCCATGGAAGGCAGCAGGCGGCGGATCGGGCGTAACAGCGGATCGGCCAGCTGCATCAGCACGAATTCAACCGGGCTACGACCCTGGCTGACCCAGCTCATGATCGCCATCGCCAGCAACACCCAGAAAATCAGCAGACCGATGGTTTTAAGCAGGATCAGCACGGCGGCGATCCAGATAATGGGCTGGAAGGTCACCACCATAAACAGCACGATGGCTTTCAGCACGCAAAGCAAAAACGCCACCAGCAGGGAGGCGCTGTCAATCGGGCCCATCGCCGGGATCACCCGACGCAGCGGCCCCACCACCGGCTGGGTCACTTTAACGATAAACTGCGACAGTGGATTGTAAAAATCCACGCGGGCACACTGCATCCAGATGCGCAGCAACAGGATCATCGTATAGAGTTCAATGACCGTCGAGAGCAGGAAAGTCAACGTCTTCATGGCGTTCCTCAGTTTTCCTTATTTTTTGTGTAATCGCGCGCACCAAAGATAGCGGTTCCGATGCGCACCATAGTGCTGCCTGCCGCGATGGCGGCGTCCATATCGTCCGACATCCCCAGTGAAAGGGTATCGACGGTGGGATAACGCGCTTTGAGCGCGTCAAATGCTACAGCCATTTGCTGTGCCACCGCAAACTGCCTTTCATAATCTGACACTGGAGCCGGGATCGCCATCAGGCCGCGCAGGCGCACGCCGGGCAATTCCGCCACCTGTGCCGCCAGCGCATCCAGCTCGCTTAAGGCGATGCCGGACTTGCTTGCTTCGTCACTAATATTTATCTGGATCAGGATGTTAAGCGGCGCGAGCGTCGCCGGGCGCTGCTCGCTCAGGCGGTTGGCAATACGCAGACGATCCACCGTATGGCACCAGTCAAAATGCTCCGCCACCAGACGGCTTTTGTTGGACTGCAACGGGCCGATAAAGTGCCACTCCAGCCCGCTGACGCCCGTCTCCTGAAAGTGGCGGATCTTGTCGACGCCTTCCTGAACGTAATTTTCGCCAAACGCGCGCTGGCCCGCAGCGACTGCTTCTGCGACCGCGCTCGCAGGTTTGGTTTTACTCACTGCAAGCAACGTAACTTCTTCTGAAGTACGGCCGCAACGTGTTGCCGCCGCTGAGATTTTATCCCGGACCTGTGCCAGGTTATGCGCTATATCGTTCATATTTCCAGGAGGCTTTATGGATATGGAAGAGATCGTGGCCCTTAGTGTAAAGCATAACGTCTCGGATCTACACCTGTGCAGTGACGGCCCGCCGCGCTGGCGACGGCAGGGCAGGCTGGAGGCTGCGCCTTTTCCGCCGCCGGATCCCGACGCCCTGTTGCAGGCCTTTCTGGATGAGCAGCAGCGTGACGAGTGGCGCACCCGGCGGCAGGTGGATTTTGCCCTTTCGCTTAACCACCACCGCCTGCGCGCCAGCGCGTTTCGCCATCATCGCGGCACTTCGCTGGCGTTGCGCCTGTTGCCGGATCGTTGCCCGAAGCTGGCAGCGCTGGAGACACCGCCGCTTCTGAACATGTTGCTGGCACGGGAAAACGGTCTGATCCTGGTGACCGGAGCGACCGGCAGCGGCAAATCCACGACGCTTGCGGCGATGGTCGATGCGCTTAATCACTCGCTCCATGGACATATTCTGACGCTGGAAGATCCGGTGGAGTTTGTGCACCAGAGCGCGCAATGCCTGATCCAGCAGCGGGAAATTGGCCCCCACTGCGGCTCGTTTGCCGACGGGCTACGGGCTGCGCTGCGGGAAGATCCCGATGTGATTTTGCTCGGTGAGCTGCGCGATAGCGAAACCATCCGTCTGGCGCTGACGGCAGCGGAGACCGGGCATCTGGTGCTGGCCACGCTGCACACCCGCGGTGCGGCACAGGCTATCGAGCGGCTGGTGGACACCTTTCCGGCGCAGGAAAAAGATCCGGTGCGCAGTCAGTTGGCGGGCAGTTTACAGGCAGTGCTGGCGCAAAAGCTGGAGGCCGACAGGCAAGGGGGACGGGTGGCGCTCTTTGAACTGCTGTTGAACACCCCGGCAGTGGCGAATCTGATCCGCGAGGGGAAAACCCACCAGCTACCCGGCATGATGCAGACCGGGCAGCAGGCAGGCATGCTGACCTTTGCCCAAAGCCACCAGCAGCGGGTGGCGCAGGGCAGGCTTTAGTGGCTCAGCGCACGTTAAGGGAGTAAACGGCAGGCAGCGCACCGGCGGTGGCGACGATCTCCAGGCGCAGGCGCAGAGCGGTTTGCGGCGTCTCAAAATGGTGTTCGCAGACAGAGCGGTGATTATTGTGCACCTCAGCAATCAGCCGCTCATCGGCCCACAGACGATAATGGGTGATGCAGTGTGGCGTCACCGCCTGGTGATGACCCATCTGCACCGTTTCCATAGCGTTATCAAAATCGTGATCCTGCACCAGCGTCAGGTGCCGGAACGCGTGCGGCGCGGGCCACTGCCACGTCACCTGCGGGGCAGCGTCCTGCGCGTCGGGCACCCAGGCGTTGCTGTATTGCTCCGGGCGCAGTCGCCCGTTAAGCAGGTTATCCGGGCTGAAACAGCGCAGCGGCGGATCGAGTTGCAGGACGGGCATCACCTGATGCGGACGGCGGCGCGGCAGCCAGAAGTCAAACTCATCGACGCCGTAATCACCGTCGGCGACCTGGCGGGTCTGCTTCGCGACGCGGGCATTCAGGCTGTTAAAGACGGTCATCACTCCCGGCAATGCCATATTGGTGAGCGCGATCTCTACGTCGTCATGCGCCTCGAAGGCGACGAAAACATACTGATCGCGATCGCTCTGCCAGCTGAAAGCGCAGCGGTGCTCGCCCTCGTCGGCGACATGCAGCACGCACTGGTCATAATGGAGTTCAGGCGTGAAGTTGCCCGAACGGGCGCTGCCCATCAACGTCACATTCACCGTCCTGCGCTGGCTGGCGCGCAGAATAAAAGTGAGTTCCGGCAACGACGCGCCTGCTTTAACCGGCAGCAGCAGTGCCATGCTGGCAGAGAGCGACTGCCACGCACCACTAGGCGGCAACTGACTGAGCAGGTATTCGCTGCTGGCGGTGACGCTGGCACCTGCCGCCGGGTCGGTTAACTGCTGGCGTGGGATGTAACAGCCGGTGGCCTGCAAATGCTGCTGGAGCGCGCCAATATTGTCGCGTTCGGCAAGCTGGCGCGGGGTGAAGCCCTGCTGATGGCACAGCGCGGCGGCGCGGCCCACCACTTCGCCCAGTACTCCGCAGGTACACATCACGCGGGCGCTGCCAAAGGCGACGTGGGTGGCGGAAATCAGGCGTCCCGTTAAGAACAGGTTATCCAGCGAGCGGCTGTAAAGGCTGCGATAAGGAATGGTATAGGTGCCTTTACTGTGAAACTGCCGGCAGCCGTCGTGGGTACTGTATACCCCGTCAGCCGGATGTAAATCAATCGACCAGCCGCCGTAGGCCACGGCGTCGTAGTGATCGCGCTGCTCAATGATGTCCTGCTGGCACAGCAGATGGTCGCCCACAAAGCGACGGCTTTCGCGTTTGCCGGGAATAGCGCCCACCCACTCAATGGTCATGTTGGCGGCTTCCGGGAACTGGCCGGAGTTTTTTATATGATCCCAGACGCCCCAGACGATTTTCCACAGCTCCCATTTGATGGCTTCGCTTTCGTGCACGGTGTCGAGTCGTCCTCCCCATTCCAGCCACCACAGATCGCAGCCGTTTAACGTCGAGGTCAGCCGTTTATAGCGCGGGATGGCGGTGATGTCAGGCAGCGCGAACGAGGGCGGAACAAACTGCACCGGGCCGTCAGTCTGTTTGGTATAGAAATAGATCGAGTGTCCGAGCTTGTGTCCGAAGTTATCGCCGGGCGCCATTTTCTCCCCCAGCTCTGCCATCTCTTCAGCGCCTTCGCGGTACTCCGCGCCCGCCAGATAGCCCAGCACGCCATCACCGGTGGCATCGCAAAACTGGCTGGCGGCAACCTCATAAAAGGTCTCGTTGATGGGGTTAAAGGCTTTAACCTGGTGAATGCACTGCTGATGCGCCACCACGTCAAACACCGCGGTGTTCAGCAGCAGCGTCAGCCCGGGCTGGCTTTTCGCCAGATCCAGCAGCACCAGATCGAACATCACCGGATTGCCCTCTTTGTTGCGCCAGAGGTTCTCTTCGAGGATCTCGCCCATGATGCCGCCTTCCCGTGACCAGCGGTTATTGTTGCCCATGTGCGAGGTGGCACCGTTGGCCCACAACCGTACTTCACTGGACGCATTGCCCCCCAACACCGGTCTGTCCTGGATCAGTACCACCTGTAGTCCGTCCCGCGCTGCGGCCAGCGCTGCGCAGAGTCCGGCAAGTCCGCCGCCGGCCACCAGCAGGTCGGTTTTCAGCTGCACCGTGGGGAAGGTTCTCGCATCGCGCTGGGGAAAGATTTTCATTATCTTGTTTCCTTTTGTTCTGGCGGTAAAATCGACGTTCTGAACGCAAAATGGAATGGGTGCCGCTATGTCGTCTCAACCGAATCAAAGCCTGATTGACGGCATCCGCTGTCTGCAATATCTCGTCTCCAGCGGCCGTGCTATAGGGTGCCGCGAGCTGGCGCGTCTGATGGGTATCAACACCACCCGCGTTAACCGTCTGCTGATGACCATGGCGTCCATCGGTCTGACGATGCAGGACGAACAGCGTCGCTATCTTCCCGGCCCCGGTATTCACGCGCTGGCGGCCCAGGCCATTCGCGGATCGGCCCTGTTTTCCCAGGCGCTGCCGTTACTGGAGCGCCATGCCCCCAAAGACATCGTGGTGGCGATGGGGGTCCTGTGGGAGGATCAGGTGATTTATATCTATCACTCCAGTCCCGACAGGCAGGGCAGCCAGGCGCTGGCGGGTTTTCATATGCTGCCCGCCTGGCAATCCGTCATCGGCATGTCGCTACTGGCGGCGGAAAGCGACGAGGCGCTGATCGCGCGTTTTTCACCGGAACAGTGGCAACAGCTCGGCCCGCATGTTGCGCAGCAGCGCACCCATGGGCGCGTCATCTGGCATCACGAGGACGGCGAAGTCTCAATGGCCCGCCCGCTCGGTTTTCACTCTGCGGCGCTGGCCTTTGCCGGTATGTGGCAGCCTGAAGATGAACAGGTGGCCAGCCGGCTCGACGCGCTAAATCAGCTCTGTATCCAGCTCACGCAAAAAGAGTGAGCACCGAAATCGGAATACACTGTTTCTTTTATAGATACACTCTGCGAAATGCAAAAAGCATGGCCGCAAAGTGTGAGGACGATCGAGGGAATTGTCCCCGCTGGCGTTTATGCGCTGCGGGGAAGGGCGGGATCAGTAGTGTTGTTCGAAGTAACTTTCGAGGATGATCACCGCCGAGGCGGAGTCGACGTTGCCTTTAGTGAGCGAGCGAAATCCGCCGTGCTCAAACAGCCCGGAGCGGGCTTCAACGGTGCTCAGTCGCTCGTCGTGTAACTGGATCTTCACGCCGAAACGGCCATGGATCTTATTGGCAAAGTTACGCGCCCGGGCGGTCAGCGGTTGCTCGGTGCCGTCCATATTTAACGGCAGACCCACCACCACTTCATCCGGCTGCCACTCTTTCAGCAGTTTTTCAATCAGCTTCCAGTCCGGCGTGCCGTCCTGCGCTTTGATGGCGGTCAGTGGTCGGGCGGTACCGGTAATGCGCTGGCCAATCGCCACGCCAATGCTTTTTGTACCGAAATCAAATGCCAGTAATGTGCCGCTCATCAGGCATGCCCCGCAACGCCAGGCATGGTGGAAATATCAATGCCGATAAGTTTCGCGGCCTCGCGCCAGCGGTCGGCAATCGGCGTTTTAAAGAGGATATTTTGATCGGCGGGAGCGGTTAGCCAGGCGTTATCGAGGATCTCCTGCTCCAGCTGGCCTTTCTCCCAGGAGGAGTAACCCAGCGCCACCAGTACTTCCGTCGGCTGGTCATCGGTGCCTAAGGTTTCCAGCACATCGCGGGAGGTAGTGATCACCGTGTTATCAGAAATGCGAATGCTGGAGGCGAATCTGGACGGCGGCGTATGCAGAATAAAGCCGCGATCTTCCGCCAGCGGGCCGCCGAGGAACACCGGTTTATCCAGGCGGATCGCCGGATTGCGCGACTCAGGCTGAATTTTAAGTTTCTCAAGCACACCCTCAACCTTGAGGTTTTCCAGCGGCTTATTGATGATGATCCCCATCGCACCTTCATCGTTGTACTCGCAAATGTAGACAACCGCACGACGGAAGATGGGATCCTGGAGAGCAGGCATGGCAATCAGAAAGTGATGCTGTAAATTCATTGTCAAGGTTCTGTTTCCGGTTCAAAAAAGCAGCAAGCGACCAGTATGCGGGGAAAGCAGCGTGCTGTCACTAGTCAGACACAGGCGGGTTCCCTCCCGCCGGATCGGTAGGGCAGGTTACTGGCCGAGACGCTTTTCGATGGCGTCCATCAGCATACCGGTGATGGAGATCGGGAAGACGGCTTCGATTTCACGAATGCAGGTCGGGCTGGTGACGTTGATTTCGGTCAGGCGGTCACCAATGATATCGAGACCGACAAAAATCAGGCCTTTGGCTTTCAGCGTCGGGGCGACGCGGCGGGCGATATCCCAGTCGCTGTCGCTGAGCGGACGCGGTTCACCACGGCCACCGGCAGCCAGATTGCCACGGGTTTCACCGCCCTGCGGAATACGCGCCAGGCAATACGGTACCGGCTCGCCATCCACGACCAGCACGCGCTTATCGCCGTCTTTGATCGCAGGCAGATAGTTTTGCGCCATGCAGTAACGGCTGCCCAGCTCGGTCAGCGTTTCGGCGATGACCGGCAGGTTAGGATCCCCTTCTTTCACGCGGAAAATCGACGTGCCGCCCATGCCATCCAGCGGTTTTAAGATGATGTCGTGATGTTTTTCCCAGAACGCTTTGAGCTGCGCCTTGTTACGGGTGACCAGCGTTTCCGGGGTCAGATCGGCAAACCAGGCGGTGAAAAGCTTTTCGTTACAGTCGCGCAGGCTCTGCGGTTTGTTGACGATCAGCGTGCCTTTTTCTTCAGCGCGTTCAAGGATATAAGTAGCGTAGATAAATTCAGTGTCGAACGGCGGATCTTTACGCATCAGCACGACGTTAAGGGACGCCAGGTCAATATCCTGCTCGCTGCCGAATTCGTACCATTTATCGTAGTTTTGCTCGACGGAGAGCAGACGTGTGCGGGCGCGGGCTTCACCGTTGGTCAGGTAAAGATCGGCCATTTCCATATAGTGCAGCTCGTAGCCGCGACGTTGTGCTTCCAGCAGCATAGCGAAGCTGGAATCTTTCTTGATGTTGATGTCTGCGATGGGATCCATCACGATGCCGAGCTTGATCATTCTTCTTCTCCTTTACCCCAAATCGCCGAAGCGTACTTGCAGTGCAGTAATCGCGGTGAGCGCGGTCGTTTCAGTGCGCAAAACACGTGGTCCCAACAGAATATCAGTAAACTGGTAGCGTGCGGTCATGGCGATTTCCTCGGCGGACAACCCGCCTTCCGGACCGATCAGCAGGCGAATACGGCTCACTGGCAACGGCAGCGTGTTAATGCTGGCGCTGGCGCGCGGATGCAAATTCAGCTTAATGCCGTCGTCAGGCTCGGCGCACCAGGCTTCCAGGTCCATCGCCGGACGGATTTCCGGGATCACATTGCGACCACACTGTTCACAGGCAGCGATGGCGATTTTCTGCCACTGCTGGATCTTCTTGTTCAGGCGTTCAGCATCCAGTTTAACGCCGCAGCGTTCAGAAAAAAGTGGCGTAATGAGGCTTACGCCCAGTTCGATCGATTTCTGGATGGTGAATTCCATTTTTTCGCCGCGTGACATCACCTGGCCCAGGTGAATATGCAGCGGCGATTCGCGATCGTCGGTTTCCCCTGAGAGAACGCTGACCTCGACGCTTTTTTTATCCGCACGGAGGATTTCCGCGTCAAACACCTGGTTACTGCCGTCGAACAGCTGTACCTGCTGACCGGCGGTCATGCGCAGTACACGCCCTACATGGTTGGCGGCGTCATCGTTCAGCGCCACCTGCTGACCGACAGTTAATGATCCAGGGTGATAAATGCGGGGTTTACGCATGCTCTGTACGTCCGTTTAATCGCTCAATAATAGCCGCCAGTGTAAGTTAGCTCTTTTGTGCCTGACAAGCGCGCAGCACGTAAGGGTTATGATGCCCCTGCACGGCTGCGATACGACGGTCGCGCTCGCACTCCCAACTGGTCACCGGATAGAGTTTATCCCACGCGGTGAAAAGCTGCGTCTGCTGGCGGGACAAAGAGAGCTGATACTGGTCACGCATGTAGAAGTAGGTGCGCGCGATAGCGCCTCTGGCGCGGGCAGGCGGCTCCGCCAGCTTCGCTTTAAAGTCGACTTTCATCGGGCACTGGCCGTACTGACCTTCGCCGCCGTTCCACTGGCTGTACATGAAGTTGCCGCGATCGCCGTTCACTTCGCCTACGGAAGGTTGCAGGTTATGCATATCGCTTTCCATCTGGCGATAGACCGGATCTTTGCTGCAATTTTTGCGTCCGCCGTCTTGCCAGCACTGACGCTGATGGCCGAACTGCCAGGCGGGCACAACGTGTTCCCACTCGACGCGACTGGCGCGGTTTTCGTTTTTACGCACTTTATAGCCACAGGACGCCAGATCGACGATGCCTTTTTTACCCTGCCAGGTAATTTTGCAGCCACAGTAAAAATCACCGGGCGCGTCGGCGTTCACTTTGACGCTCGCGGCTTTTGCCTGCGAGAAATTGTTGATACTCCCGGCAATACCGGGAAAGGAAACGCTGCCAGCCAGTAAAAGGGCAGCAAAAGCAAGATGACGGGACATAGCCTGCTCCATATCTGAGTGTGTCCGCACCCTAGCGAAAGCGGTTGTCAGATGCAATCAGTCAGAGCATAAAAGTTCCGAAAATCAGGCCTCCGCCACCAGCGGCTCGCCGCAGTGTACGCAACGATAGACGGCTTCACCGCGCAGGATCTTATTGTGCCGGCGCACGGTGAGCTGGTGCTGCTGACACTGGCAACGATAGGGGAAGGTATTGCGACGCACCGACGCCAGTTCAAACTGATGGGTGCGGCGTGCCGGAACACCGAGCACGCTTTCCATCATCCATTTCCACTCTTTACCGTGCGGCGGCACGCGGCCAAAATGCTTCCACACCAGCAGATGCGCCAGTTCATGGGGCACCACCTCATCAATAAAAGCCTGCTGATTTTCCATCAGCAGCACGGCATTCAGGCGGATCTCATAGCTTTCCAGCCACGCAGTACCGGCGGCGGTTCCCCGTTGCTGGTACACCAGCGCAGGTTCCGGATAGGCTCGGTTGAGTTTCTGATTTGCGAGGGCAAGCTTATCGCGCAGGCTGCGCATTACGGCCTGTTGAATGGCGATGGGGAGGCGGGTGGTTTTCATAACGGCAGAGAATAGTGCGCGGCAAAGGCAAGTGCAAGAAGGGCGTTGCCGGGTGGCAACGCCCTGAGGCGAACAATCAGTCGTGAGAGCCAATCTCGCGAAGTTTGCGGCCTTTCATCAGGTTGCGCTCGATATGCTCCAGCGACACATGCTTGGTTTCCGGCACCAGCCAGAGCGTCAGCACGATAAAGAACACGTTCAGACCCGCATACACCCAGAAGGTGTTGGCGTTGCCGAGGGTGTTGAGCATGGTCAGGAAGGTTGCACCGACGATCATGTTAGCGATCCAGTTGGTGGCGGTAGAGCAGGTGATACCGAAATCGCGGCCTTTCAGCGGCTGGATCTCCGAACACAGTACCCAGATCAGCGGACCCGCACTCATTGCAAAACCAACGATGAACATCAGCAGCATACCGACAGCCACATACTGCTCGGTCGGGGTATCAATGCCCACATGCATCATGGTGCCCAGTACGCCCATGCCGACCGCCATCACCAGGAAGCCCAGCGTCAGGGTCGGTTTACGGCCCCAGCGATCCACCAGACCGATGGCGATAAAGGTCGCCAGCACGTTGGTTACACCCACGATAACGGTGCCCCACATCTGCTCGGTGGTATTGGAATAACCCGCCAGTTCAAAGATTTTCGGCGCGTAATACATGATCACGTTCATACCGGTGAACTGTTGCATCACCTGCAGCAGGATGCCAAGGAACACGGCACGACGGAAGTTGCTGTTCTCTTTGAACAGCGCCCAGCCGCTCTGCTTAACCTGCAGGCTTTCGCGGATCTCATCCAGTTCGTTTTTCGCTTCGGCACTGGTATCACGCAGACGCAGCAGCACGCGCTCAGCATCATGGAAGCGGCGTTTAGCGGCGTACCAGCGCGGGCTGTCCGGCAGGAAGAACACGCCAATCAGCAGCAGGATGGCCGGGATGATGATCACGCCCAGCATCCAGCGCCATGCGCCGCTGTAGCTGAAGGCGGTGTCAGACAGATAAGCACCCAGAATACCGATGGTGATCATCAGCTGGTACATGGAGATCATGCTGCCACGGATTTTTTCCGGCGCGATCTCAGACAGGTACAGCGGTGCAGTATAAGACGCCACGCCGACCGCAAGGCCGAGCAGAACGCGGGAGAGGATCAGCACTTCGACGTTTGGCGCGGCGGCTGAGAACAGCGAACCGATAACAAACAGTACCGCACCGATCATCAGGCTCTTTTTACGCCCGAGACGGAATGACAGCCAGCCGCTACCCACAGCGCCTACGGCCGCCCCGAACATCATGGAGCTGACCACCCATTCTTGTGTGTGCGGGCTAATTTTAAACTCATCGGTAATGAAGGGCAGGGCCCCTGCGATCACACCAATATCAAGGCCAAACAGCAGTCCGGCCAGTGCGGCGAGGAAACAGACAAAAAACGTCATTGCCTTGTTTGAACGCCCCTTTTTCTTATTGTCAGGCATATCGCCTCCGGTTAAGTCACACTGTTATCAATGTAAATGTTAGATGAGCAAGTTGTTGTTTTATGTGATGTAAGTCACGCTAGTGTAATCGGTTACACATCACCGGCAACAGCCATTGTTAAATTAGTTAAATTTATCAATAGATTATTATAGTTTTGCAAATCCGCAGTGAAAGTACATTCAGATTAAACCGAAGCGTCATGAAACAGCGGGACAAAAATAGCAAAGAAAGCGGGGTGTGGCGGGGGATAGCAGCAAAATGGCGGTGTAATCGCTTTCAGAAAAAGACGAATTGTGCCGCATGAAGTATAGACCGGCTGATGCCGCGATGGGCCAGGAAAAAACGTAAAAATGCAAAAGGCCAGCACAGGGCTGGCCTTCAGGGCACGACTTTCAGCAGATTATTTCAGGCCGGCTGCTTCACGCAGCACAGCTGCTTTGTCGGTTTTTTCCCACGGGAAATGTTCGCGACCAAAGTGACCGTATGCAGCGGTTTCTTTGTAAATCGGGTGCAGCAGATCCAGCATCTGGATCAGGCCATACGGACGCAGGTCGAAGAATTCGCGTACCAGCAGCGTCAACTGCTCGGAAGCGATTTTCTCGGTGCCAAAGGTTTCCACCATGATGGAGGTCGGCTCGGCCACGCCAATCGCGTAGGAAACCTGAATTTCACAGCGATCCGCCAGACCCGCCGCCACGATGTTTTTCGCAACATAACGTGCCGCGTAAGCCGCAGAGCGGTCAACTTTCGACGGATCTTTACCGGAGAACGCACCGCCACCGTGACGCGCCATGCCGCCGTAGGTATCAACGATGATCTTACGACCGGTCAGGCCACAGTCACCCATCGGGCCGCCGATAACAAAACGGCCCGTCGGGTTGATGAAGAATTTGGTGGACGCGTTCAGCCACTCTTGCGGGAGAACCGGCTTGATGATCTCTTCCATCACGCCTTCCTGCAGCGCTTTCTGGTCAATATCTTCAGCATGCTGTGTGGACAGAACCACGGCATCAATACCGACGATTTTGCCGTCGTCATACTGGAAGGTCACCTGGCTTTTCGCATCCGGACGCAACCACGGCAGGGTGCCGTTTTTACGCACTTCAGCCTGACGCTGCACCAGACGGTGGGCGTAGGTGATTGGCGCTGGCATCAGCACGTCGGTTTCGTTGGTCGCGTAACCAAACATCAGGCCCTGGTCGCCCGCGCCCTGTTCCAGCGGATCGGCACGGTCAACGCCCTGGTTGATGTCCGGAGACTGCTTACCAATCGCGCTCAGTACGGCGCAGGAATTGGCGTCGAAGCCCATATCGGAATGAACGTAGCCGATCTCACGAACGGTTTTACGCGTGATTTCTTCGATGTCGACCCATGCGCTGGTGGTGATTTCGCCACCGACCAGGACCATCCCGGTTTTCACATAAGTTTCGCAGGCGACGCGTGCTTTCGGGTCCTGTTCGAGGATCGCGTCCAGTACGGCATCGGAAATCTGGTCAGCGATTTTATCAGGATGTCCTTCTGAGACAGACTCTGATGTAAAAAGGTGTTTTGCCATGTTCTAAGTCACCCTGGGGTAATGGTATAAGCTCAAACTCTGTGCCAGGGCCGTCGTCGCGGCATGCAGGTAGATGACACAGGAAGTCTAAGTGTTAATCTGTATAGATGGATTAACATCTGGATGGCTATTTTAGGTCAATTCTTGAGCCTATTTCCAGCCTTTTTTGAGATTCGTCGCATTCTTCATGGCACCCCAATGGCAAATTTTACTTATATCGTTGCCAGGACTGCTTTTTTATTTTGCAATTTGCCCCCTTTGACGGTATAAAACGCCGCACGCGGCTTATACCTCTGCGGCGCATTAAGCCGGGGTATAAAAAAAGCGCACGACAACCGTTCGTGTCGCCACTTCCAGCCGGGTTGAGCAGTTAAATTCGCTTGGGCTTATCGCTGACCTGCCCCGGTTAGCGTGGAGGTGATACCAGATAATGAACCGTTGTTTACCGCTGAATCTGCCATGCCGTCCGGCTGTGCATCTGTCTCCCGCTACCTGTATATCTTCATTGCAATCCTGCCGATGTTTAACCCATCTCGGTGCTTCTCAGGACTCCAGAGCCGGTAAGGCCCTGTAATACCTGAACAAGGGCGCTCCTGTCGATCAGGGGTTTTCTCGTGGTTTCGCTGAACCGTCATAATCTGGTTCGGGCACGTGTTATAGAATGATATGAACAAGAAACCGGTCGCGCAGTCGGCGTGCCAGCAGAGTCTGCTGGATACACCGCCTGTTTATGGGTTGTTATCGCTGTGTTACGCTGCGATAGTAGTCAACTGTTTTATACCCTTCGTCTTTCATGCTGCAGGGGCGTTAGCTTTCCTCGCTCACCCCAGTCACGTACTACAAGTACGCTCCTGGGGATTCGCTGCGTTGCTGCCTTCCTGCAACATGAAATCCATTGGGTATACACTTTTTATACAAGAAGTTGAGGTTCGCTATGTCTGACGACATGTCTTCGCCATCCCCTTCGTCAGCAGGCGAACAGGGTGTACTACGTTCCATGCAGGAGGTAGCCATGAGCTCCCAGGAAGCCAGCAAAATGCTGCGCACTTATAATATTGCCTGGTGGGGCAATAACTACTACGACGTCAACGAACTGGGCCACATCACCGTTTGCCCGGATCCTGATGTACCGCAAGCGCGCGTTGATCTTGCTGAACTGGTAAAAGCCCGTGAAGCCCAGGGGCAACGTCTGCCTGCACTGTTCTGCTTCCCGCAGATCCTGCAGCACCGTCTGCGCTCGATCAACGCCGCCTTTAAGCGTGCGCGCGAATCCTATGGCTACAATGGCGACTACTTCCTGGTTTACCCGATTAAGGTTAACCAGCATCGTCGCGTCATTGAGTCCCTGATCCACTCCGGCGAACCGCTGGGTCTGGAAGCCGGTTCCAAAGCGGAACTGATGGCGGTGCTGGCCCATGCCGGTATGACCCGCAGCGTGATCGTCTGTAACGGTTATAAAGACCGCGAATACATCCGTCTGGCGCTGATCGGTGAAAAGATGGGCCACAAGGTCTATCTGGTGATCGAGAAGATGTCCGAGATCGCTATCGTACTGGACGAAGCCGAGCGTCTGAACGTCATCCCACGCCTTGGCGTGCGTGCGCGTCTTGCCTCCCAGGGCTCCGGTAAATGGCAGTCCTCCGGCGGTGAAAAATCCAAATTCGGCCTGGCGGCAACGCAGGTGCTGCAACTGGTGGAAATTCTGCGTGAGCGTGGTCGTCTGGACAGCATTCAGTTGCTGCACTTCCACCTCGGCTCGCAGATGGCGAACATTCGCGACATCGCCAACGGCGTGCGTGAATCTGCCCGTTTCTACGTTGAACTGCATAAGCTGGGCGTGAATATCCAGTGCTTCGACGTAGGTGGTGGTCTGGGCGTGGACTACGAAGGTACGCGCTCGCAGTCGGACTGCTCCGTCAACTATGGCCTGAACGAATACGCCAACAACATTATCTGGGCGATTGGCGATGCCTGTGAAGAGCATGGCCTGCCGCATCCGACGGTGATCACCGAGTCTGGCCGCGCCGTCACCGCGCACCATACCGTGCTGGTGTCGAACATCATCGGCGTGGAGCGTAACGAATACACCGAGCCGACAGCGCCGTCTGAAGACGCGCCGCGCGCGCTGCAAAGCATGTGGGAAACCTGGGGCGAAATGCACCAGCCGGGTACCCGCCGTTCCCTGCGCGAATGGCTGCATGACAGCCAGATGGATCTGCATGACATTCACGTCGGCTATTCATCCGGCGCGTTCTCGTTGCAGGATCGCGCCTGGGCGGAACAGCTTTATCTGAGCATGTGCCACGAAGTGCAGAAGCAGCTGGATCCAAGCAATCGCGCCCATCGCCCGATTATCGATGAACTGCAGGAACGTATGGCGGACAAGATTTACGTCAACTTCTCGCTGTTCCAGTCGATGCCGGATGCATGGGGTATCGATCAGCTGTTCCCGGTGATGCCGCTGGAAGGGCTGAACCAGGCGCCGGAGCGCCGCGCGGTACTGCTGGATATTACCTGTGACTCGGATGGGGCTATCGATCACTATGTGGATGGCGACGGTATTGCCACCACCATGCCGATGCCGCAGTACGATCCGGAAAACCCGCCGCCGCTGGGCTTCTTTATGGTGGGTGCGTATCAGGAAATTCTCGGCAACATGCATAACCTGTTCGGGGATACCGAAGCGGTGGACGTGTTTGTCTTCCCGGATGGCAGCGTGGAAGTTGAGCTGTCAGACGAAGGCGATACCGTCGCCGATATGCTGGAATACGTGCAGCTGGATCCGAAAACGCTGTTAACGCATTTCCGCGATCAGGTGAAACAAACCGATCTGGATGCGGACCTGCAACAGCAGTTCCTCGAAGAATTTGAAGCCGGACTGTACGGGTATACCTACCTGGAAGACGAGTAATCGACTCCCGCTTCGCCCCTCATCCCTTTCTCGTCGGGTTTAACGACGCGGAGGGGATTTTTTTTATTTCGACTTTACGAAAGAGGTCACAGACATGAGCACCTTAGGTCATCAATACGATAACTCTCTGGTATCTAACGCCTTTGGTTTTTTACGCCTTCCGATGAATTTCCAGCCGTATGACAGTGATGCTGACTGGGTGATCACCGGTGTGCCTTTTGATATGGCGACCTCTGGTCGTGCCGGTGGCCGTCACGGCCCGGCGGCGATCCGTCAGGTTTCCACCAACCTCGCCTGGGAGCACAACCGTTTCCCGTGGAACTTCGACATGCGCGAGCGCCTGAATGTCGTCGACTGTGGCGATCTGGTATATGCCTTCGGTGATGCGCGCGAAATGAGCGAAAAATTACAGGCCCACGCGGAAAAACTGCTGGCTGCCGGTAAACGTATGCTCTCCTTCGGCGGTGACCACTTCGTCACGCTGCCGCTGCTGCGCGCCCATGCGAAACACTTCGGTAAAATGGCGCTGGTGCATTTCGATGCGCACACCGACACCTACGCGAACGGCTGCGAGTTCGACCACGGCACCATGTTCTACACCGCGCCGAAAGAAGGCCTGATCGATCCGCACCACTCCGTGCAGATCGGTATCCGTACCGAGTTCGACAAAGACAACGGCTTTACCGTACTGGATGCCTGCCAGGTGAATGACCGCAGCGTGGACGACATTCTCGCCCAGGTAAAACAGATTGTTGGCGACATGCCGGTTTACCTGAGCTTTGATATCGACTGTCTGGATCCGGCGTTCGCACCGGGCACCGGCACGCCGGTAATTGGCGGGCTGACGTCCGATCGCGCCATTAAACTGGTACGCGGCCTGAAAGATCTGAACATCGTGGGTATGGACGTGGTGGAAGTCGCACCGGCTTACGATCAGTCTGAGATCACGGCGCTGGCCGCCGCGACGCTGGCCCTGGAGATGCTTTATATCCAGGCCGCCAAGAAAGGCGAGTAATCGGGCTACCCCTCACCCTAACCCTCTCCCGGCGGGAGAGGGGACAGTCCGCGTCTGCTTTTGGTGTTCACCCTCTCCCCACGGGAGAGGGCCGGGGTGAGGGAATTATTTGATGCCGTCTGCCGCCATGCGGTCGCGAATATGCTGGGCACGCGCTTCGGAAGCCGGGTGATCGTCAAACATCGAACTCTGACGTCCTGCTTCCAGTTTTGACAGCTTCTCAAAGCTGGTGGCCAGACCGGCCGGGTTAATGCCGCGTTTGCGCAACAGATCGTAAGAGTAATCATCCGCTTCGGATTCCTGACGCTGAGAGAACTGGGAGTTGACCAGTTTTTCACCCAGATCGCCAAGCTGCGACTGCGACAGGCTACCCACTACGCCACCGGCAGACGCCGCCGCTACGCGCACCGCGTTGGTACCCAGCGCGACCTGCATACCCCGCTTAACATGACCAAGCGCCACGTGGCCCATTTCATGGCCGATAACCGCTTCAACTTCGTTGTCGTCCATCATATCCATCAGGCCGCTGTACACGCGGATGCAGCCGTTCGCCATCGCAAAGGCGTTCACATCTTTGGTCTGGTAAACTTTGTAGTTCACCGCCTGACCGTTAATGTTATCGCCTAACGCGTTGGCGATTTTCGCCAGACGCTGGCTGTAAGCACTGCTCGCCGGGGCGATAGTCGCTTTGCTGTCCATCTCTTTACAGGCTTCATCGCTTAACGCAATCACCTGCTGATCGCTTAATGAGTACGCCTGGAACGCTTCCGCGCCGGAGCTCATCAGGCCGTTAGAATCCATGTTCTGGCAGCCGGTCAATGCCGTTGCCACACCCAGAGCAAGCAATGCTGTGCGAATCTTCATGTCTTATCTTCCGCAATGATTAATGCATGTTTTGATAGTCGCCACGCCTGAACGAAGCGGGCAGGTGCGCTGAGTATAAAGAAAATTACCGAAGGGCGGCGAGCGTTTGCGCAACTTGCGAGCGTGATCCAGAGATTTCTGAAGCGGCAAAAGGATGCTCCATGTACATGAGTTGCCGCTTGGGTTACATTGTTGTCACTTTTTTCCGGCGTAGCCCATTCCGCGCTGTAGTCAAGTCGCCAGGGCATGGCCTTTAACAGTCCGATCTGGAGTCAAAATGTCCTCACGTAAAGAGCTTGCCAACGCTATTCGTGCGCTGAGCATGGACGCAGTACAGAAAGCCAAATCCGGTCACCCGGGCGCCCCGATGGGCATGGCAGACATCGCCGAAGTCCTGTGGCGCGATTTCCTGAACCATAATCCACAAAACCCGTCCTGGGCTGACCGCGACCGCTTCGTGCTGTCCAACGGCCACGGCTCCATGCTGATTTACAGCCTGCTGCACCTCACCGGCTACGACCTGCCGATTGAAGAGCTGAAAAACTTCCGTCAGCTGCACTCCAAAACTCCGGGGCACCCGGAAGTGGGCTACACCGCGGGTGTGGAAACCACGACTGGCCCGCTGGGGCAGGGTATTGCTAACGCAGTAGGTATGGCTATCGCTGAGAAAACCCTCGCGGCGCAGTTTAACCGCCCGGGCCACGACATCGTCGACCACTACACCTACGCGTTCATGGGCGACGGCTGCATGATGGAAGGCATCTCCCACGAAGTCTGCTCTCTGGCGGGTACGCTTGGCCTTGGCAAACTGGTGGCGTTCTATGATGACAACGGCATCTCCATCGATGGCCACGTAGAAGGCTGGTTCACCGATGACACCGCAGCACGTTTCGAAGCCTACGGCTGGCACGTAGTGCGTGGCGTGGACGGTCACGATGCTGACGCGATCAAACGCGCCATCGAAGAAGCCAAATCGGTCACCGATAAGCCCTCTCTGCTGATGTGCAAAACCATCATCGGTTTCGGTTCCCCAAACAAAGCCGGTACCCACGACTCCCACGGTGCGCCGCTGGGCGACGCCGAAGTGGCGCTGACCCGCGAACAGCTGGGCTGGAAACACGCCGCCTTCGACATCCCGCAGGACATTTATGCTCAGTGGGACGCGAAAGAAATGGGCGCGGCGAAAGAAAAAGCATGGAACGAGAAGTTTGCTGCCTACGCGAAAGCTTTCCCGCAGGAAGCCGCTGAATTCACCCGTCGTATGAAAGGTGAAATGCCGGAAGATTTCGCTGCAAAAGCGAATGAATTCATTGCCAAACTGCAGGCAAACCCGGCTAAAATCGCCAGCCGTAAAGCATCCCAGAACGCCATCGAAGCCTTCGGCCCGTGGCTGCCGGAATTCCTCGGCGGCTCTGCTGACCTGGCACCAAGCAACCTGACCATCTGGTCTGGCTCGAAAGCAATTAACGAAGACGCCGCAGGCAACTACATCCATTACGGCGTGCGCGAATTCGGCATGACCGCCATTGCTAACGGCATCTCTCTGCACGGCGGTTTCGTGCCGTACACCTCCACCTTCCTGATGTTTGTGGAATATGCCCGTAACGCGGTGCGTATGGCGGCACTGATGAAACAGCGTCAGGTGATGGTTTACACCCACGACTCCATCGGTCTGGGCGAAGACGGCCCGACGCACCAGCCGGTCGAGCAGATCGCGTCCCTGCGCGTTACGCCAAACATGAGCACCTGGCGTCCGTGTGACCAGGTTGAATCCGCGGTAGCGTGGAAATATGGCGTGGAGCGTCACGACGGCCCGACCGCCCTGATCCTCTCCCGTCAGAACCTGGCGCAGCAGGAGCGTACCGAGCAGCAGCTGGCAGACATCGCCCGTGGTGGTTATGTGCTGAAAGACAGCGACGGCCAGCCGCAGGTGATCTTCATCGCCACCGGTTCCGAAGTTGAGCTGGCAGTGGGCGCATGGGAAAAACTGACGGCCGAAGGCATCAAAGCCCGCGTGGTTTCCATGCCGTCTACCGATGCGTTCGACAAGCAGGATGCCGCCTACCGCGAATCCGTGCTGCCGAAAGCCGTCTCCGCGCGCGTGGCAGTCGAAGCGGGTATCGCTGACTACTGGTACAAATACGTGGGCCTGAACGGCGCTATCGTTGGCATGACTACCTTCGGTGAGTCCGCCCCGGCAGAGCAGCTGTTTGAAGAGTTCGGCTTCACGGTCGACAACGTGGTCAGCCAGGCAAAAGCACTGCTGTAATCGTTGTTGCTAATAAACGGGTCGCTCAGGCGGCCCGTTTTTTTCTATGCGCTTCATCACTTCCAGTAAATTATCAATCGATCGTCCCTGATTAATAAAGATCGCCATATTAAACAGCAAATCAATAAGCCAGGTTTGCGATGTTTTGATCATAGACGCATCGCTTTCATAGCGATTCTGCGACCCTCCAGTTAATAACGTGACATCAGCAAAGGCCGTTAAAGGTGAATGCAAATAGCGGGTGATTGCGAGCGTGCTCGCGCCATTCTGCTTTGCGTTCTGAAAAGCATCAACCAGATCGCGCGTCTCCCCGGTATGGCTGATGCCTATTACCAGATCCTGCTTGCCGACCAGCGCAGAATTCAGCAGCATCGTATGGTTATCCGTATGCGCGTCAATTCGCATGCCGATGCGCATAAAACGATACTTTGCCTCCAGCGCGCTGATACCCGACATGCCGATACCGTACACATTGATCTGGCTGGCACCGAGCAGCAAAGTCGCCGCCTGCTCCAGGATAGCGTTGCTTTGCAGCGCCAGGGTTTCGTCCAGCGATGCCTGATTAAGTTGATGCAGCCGACGCGCCACCTCCAGTAATGAGGGCTGTCCAGCGGGACTGTCGCTTTGAGGCAGCGGTTGTAGCGACTGGAGCTGTTCTGCGGTCAGTTCTCTTTTCAGCGCCGCAAAACCCGCCAGGCCAATCTTGCGGCAAAAGCGCACGATCGTCGCTTCCCCCAGCTGCGTTGCGCTGGCCAGGCTCGCGATATTGCGCATAATCACCTGCTGCTGATGGGCCAGAATATAATCTGCCAGCCGCTGCTCGGTGCGGGTGAGTTGGTTGTGATGCATTTTAATTAACGTGCTGATCGACATAAACATCCTTTAATCACGGCTGGGCGATGATGGAGGTTTTAAAGAGACGGAAAAAGCCAGGCCGCTCATCCGTTTGAAGGGCGCGCGAACCTCGTCGATGACGAGCCGCTGACCAGAAAAACTATTGCACAGTGTCTGCTGCCAGCATTGTTTAACGCGCGTGGCAATGGTCGCCAGAATAGTCGCTTTGTGTTCCCCAAACTGCGCATAGCTGGCGCCCAGCGCAGGCAGCACGGTTTCTTGTACCGCAAATCGCACTTCGCTCTGATAAGCCCAGTCCGACACCAGACGTTCCAGCATAAAATTGCGTGTCTGCCGCGGGCGGTCGCCGCGACAGGCGAAGGCGAGGGCGGCCAGCACGGTGCCCAGCGTATTACAGGCAGTGTTCCAGCCTGCATAGGCGCTGAGGCGATCCAGCAGGCGATGGTGATCCAGCATTTCAATTAACTCCCGCTCGCCGCCGTTGCTGAAAGCGACATCGGCAATGCCTACCGGTTTGCCAGCCATCCAGGGAGCCAGCGCATCACAAAAGGCGGTAAGGCTGCGATTGCGGTAATAAGAGAGCGCCTTACTGTTATGCTGCATCCAACCCTCCTGCATCACCTCGCCGCAGCCGTTGATGCCCAGTAGCGCGTCAGCATTTTCCGGATCATCACAAAGGGCAATACCGCAGGCGCGGCTGTGGGAGAGCAGGCTCTCTTCAAAAGGCCGATCTTCATAGTTAGGCACAAATTGCCGAAAAGCCTGATTCGACCAGCAGACCGCAAAGTTCAGCCGCGTTGGTTGCCGTGTAAGCCAGGCACGGGTCAGTAAGGTACAGCCCGATTCATCGGTGCCGGGGTGCAGCCAGACGCGATCCTGCAAGCGCTTCGCGGCGATAGCCCGGTAAAGCTGGCGCTGATCCATGGCGGTATAGCCAAAGGGTGAGGCGTCATCCTGCGGGATCAACAGACACGTCAGCACACCGTCCGCAACCAGATCCAGCGCGGCCTGCGTAACGGCGATATTGTACTGCCGACGCTGTTCGAAATCCGTTCTTGCTGCGCTGTCCAGCTCTGCCGCCAGACGCTGATATTCTATCTGCTCTTCTTGTGTCAGCAGGCTCTGACCCGCGCGGTCATGGAGGATGCCGTACCGCCAGATAGCGCGGCCACTGTGCGCATAGTAGTCCGGCTCCTCCTCGGCAGAGTTATAAGCGGGGGTGCGCAGGATCAGCGAGGAAGCGGAGATCTCGACCGCCGGAAAACGCAGATGGAGCTGACGCAGCCAGTCAAGGCGCGAGCGCAATACGTCTGGCAACAGATGATGTGTGCGCGCAGGCAGCAGGCCGCCGTAAATCAGCATATCCAGCGACAGGATCAGCGCATCGGCGCCAGCCATATTCGCCTCAATAAAGGCGGTGAGCGCCGCAAAGTGGGCGGGTGTTTTGCGAAAGCCGAGCAAATCGCGCGGCGGCATCACCAGCGTCAGTTGGCTATCCATCGCCGCCAGCGACTGTAGAAAATCGTAGTTATAGGGGCGGGCATCCAGCGGCAGACAGACAATTTTCATCCGTTATGCTCCTTGTACCGCTTGTTTTTGGCGATTCAGCGCCAGCACGAAAGGCAGATAGATCAACACCGAAAGTATCAGCAACAGCAGGGCAAGCAGCGCGGCGCGCCAGTCCCCGCCCGTGGCGAGAAATGCGGAGAGCACCGGCGGCGTGGTCCAGGGGATCAGCACGGTGGTTTTATCGATCAGCTCAAGCGCGGTGGCGAACCAGGCGATGCCGATGCTAATAAGCGGCGTCAAAATAAAGGGCACCAGCAACAGCGGATTAAAGATAATCGGGATGCCAAAAATCATCGGCTCATTGATATTGAACAGCGATGGCACGCCGGAAAGGCGGGTGATAGCGCGGTGATCTTCCCGGCGTGAGGCGATCAGCATGGCGATAACCAGCCCGATTGTCTGCCCGCCGCCGCCCATATAACCGAAAGCGTCGATAAAGGCTTTGGTGACAATGTGTGGCGGAACGGTGCCCTGCTGAAGCGCGGCAGCGTTTTCCTGGATCGCCACCAGCAGCGTTGGCTCGGTGATCGGCATCATGATCGATACGCCATGGATGCCGAAAAACCACAGGATATTCATGCTAAACAGCAGTCCCAGCACGCCTTGCAGGCTTTGTATCGCATGTTGCAGCGGCGCCTGTACAACCTCGTTCACCAGATGGTGCAGGCTGGTGCCGAAACATACTTCAATTAACACCGCCAGCAGGCCAAACAGGGTGAGCAGCAGCAACATGGGAAGAATAACGTTAAAAGAGCTGGCAACAGCGGGTGGAACGCTGTCGGGCATGCGGATCGCCAGGCAGGGGCTGCGCTGCGCCAGCGTCAACAGTTCGCTGCTGAGCAGGGCGATAATAATGCCGACAAACAGGCCACTGGCAGCGGTTTCGCTGGCGGCGATCAGGCCGGGTACCTGAACGATTTGATCCGCGAGCTGCAGCCTTTGCTCAAGCGGGAAGAATATCACCAGACAGGCCACTGCGAAGACCGCATGAATAGCTCCCGCCTGTTCACGCGCGAGCGCCATGCGCCAGGCTATCATCGCTGTTGCCAGCAACGTCAGAATATTGAGCGTGCCATTGTAAATGCGTATACCAATTTCTCTGGCGGGAACCAGCCAGTCGGCTTCTATACCAAGTAGCCCCATCAGCCCGGCTTTTTCATTCAGCACCACGTTATTGATGAGTACAAAAAACGAAGCGGCGATAATCAGCGGCATGAGAAAAATAAATCCTTCCCTGATCGCCGTGAGATGGCGCTGCGCCGCCATTCTGCCTGCCCAGTAAGCCAGCCTGTCGAGTGTCGCGCTGGCGTTAAATCCCTTTATCATTTTTCCTCCTGAGTGTTTGGCAACACAAGTACAGTGGCGGCATTATGGAAAAGGGAAATATGGAATAAAATGAGGACGGTCACGCAATTGGAATATTTACTCCATCAATAACTGCATTATGGAGTAAAAGCTTCGTTTAATATTTTGCGGCAATCGCGATGGCAGCAGGAATTTACAGGGTTCACTTAACAAAATTCGATCTTTGCAAGTCATTAAATAAGATATGGATCACAGGTTCATAATTTATAAAGTTATTAAAGATTAAATGCTGATCACAAAAATTGAGTTGCTTTTAACATATCTAATTACAACATGTTGATTTTACAAGGGCTGTATTTAACTTTGTCACCATCTATGCATTTAAAGCCATAATTGATTTCGTTTTACCCTGCGCGTATTTTGTTTTTAGCAATGACGAGCTGTGTCCTGCAAATAAAAAGGAACATTTATGCGCTTGATAGATTATTTCCCCGAAGCATCTGTCTCAATAAAGAGTTCAGCAAAGGACTGGCAGGAAGCGATTGATTTCTCCATGTCACCTTTGTTAGCTAATCATTATATCAATGAGGATTATATTACAGCCATTAAAGATTCAACTTTGCGTAACGGCCCTTATTACATTCTGGTGCCGGGTGTGGCGATGCCCCATGCACGGCCGGAATGCGGGGCGTTAAAAACCGGCATGACATTAACGCTGCTTAAAGAAGAAGTACAGTTTACCCCGGATGATGAGCCGGTGAAATTATTAATCGGTTTATCAGCGGTTGACGCCGACTCACATATTGGCGCTATCCAGGCGTTAAGCGAATTACTATGTGAAGAGACAACGCTGGCTTCTTTATTAGCTGCTAAATCAGAAAAACAGTTAGCAGATATTCTTTCCCGCGCCTGATCACTTTCTCTTTCCGAGGGTTCTGTTATGGAACATAAGTCTGCTCGTGCAAAAGTCCAGGCTTTTGGCGGATTTTTGACGGCCATGGTTATCCCCAATATCGGTGCATTTATTGCCTGGGGGTTTATTACTGCGTTATTTATTCCTACCGGCTGGATGCCGAATGAACAATTCGCCAGAATCGTCGGTCCGATGATTACTTATTTGTTGCCCGTGATGATAGGTTCAACCGGCGGGGCGCTTGTTGGCGGTAAGCGTGGCGCGGTGATGGGCGGCATCGGCAGTATTGGTGTCATTGTCGGCGCTGATATTCCGATGTTTCTGGGCGCGATGATCATGGGGCCTTTAGGCGGCCTGATGATTAAAAAAATCGATAACATGCTGGAAAATCGCATTCCCGCAGGCTTTGAGATGGTCATTAATAACTTCTCCCTGGGGATTGCAGGCATGGCGCTGTGCCTGCTGGGGTTTGAAGTTATCGGGCCTGCGGTGCTCATTGCCAATAACATGGTCAGAGAAAGCATTGAGTCGCTGGTTCATGCAGGTTACCTGCCGTTGCTTTCCGTAATCAATGAACCGGCGAAGATCCTGTTTCTGAATAATGCCATCGATCAGGGGGTCTATTATCCGCTGGGAATGCAACAGGCGTCGGAAACCGGGAAATCCATTTTCTTTATGGTGGCCTCGAATCCAGGGCCTGGGTTGGGGCTACTGCTCGGCTTTACCCTTTTTGGTAAAGGCATGGCGAAGAAGTCAGCGCCTGGCGCGATGATTATTCATTTTCTCGGCGGGATCCATGAGCTCTATTTCCCGTATGTGTTGATGAAACCCTTAACACTGATCGCCATGATTGCCGGGGGCATGAGTGGAACCTGGGTATTTACGATGTTAGACGGCGGACTGGTGGCTGGCCCAAGCCCGGGATCTATTTTCGCGTATCTGGCATTAACGCCAAAAGGGGCTTTCCTCGCCACTATTACGGGGGTCACAACAGGAACCGTAGTGAGCTTTATTATTACATCTTTTATTTTGAAAATGGATAAAAGTGGTGAAGCGGAAAGTGAAGATACCTTTACCGATTCCGCTAACGCCGTGAAAACCATGAAGCAGGAAGGCGCGCTTTCATATCGTCATGTAAAACGCATCGCTTTTGTCTGTGATGCCGGTATGGGCTCCAGCGCCATGGGCGCGACAACATTCCGTAAGCGGCTGGAAAAAGCCGGGTTAACCATTACTGTCATGCATTATGCCATCGAAAATGTCCCGACAGATGTCGATATTATCATCACCCACGCCAGCCTTGAAGGACGCGTTAAACGGGTAAGTAATAAACCGTTAGTGCTAATAAAAAATTATATTGGCGACCCGCACCTTGACGAGTTATTTAGCCATTTGACCGAAAAATAGTCATTCTCATTTCTGGAGTCGATATGAAAACGAAAGTTGCTGCGATATACGGCAAGCGGGACGTCCGCATCCGTGAATTTGAACTGCTGCCCGCAATTACAGAAAATGAACTGCTGGTCAGCGTTATTTCCGACAGCGTGTGTCTCTCTACCTGGAAGGCGGCTTTATTAGGTAGCGATCATAAGCGTGTACCGGAGGATCTGGAAAATCATCCGGTGATCACCGGACACGAATGTGCAGGTATTATCGTTGAGGTGGGGAAAAATCTCTCTGATAAGTTTAAGAAAGGGCAGCGCTTTGTTTTACAGCCCGCAATGGGATTACCGTCTGGCTATTCTGCTGGATACAGCTACGAATATTTTGGTGGTAACGCCACCTATATGATTATTCCCGAAGTAGCGATTAATCTGGGTTGTGTACTCCCGTATGACGGCGATTATTTTGCCGCCGCATCCCTGGCTGAGCCGATGTGCTGCATTATCGGTGCTTACCATGCCAATTATCACACCACACAGTATGTTTATGAACATCGCATGGGCATCAAGCCAGGAGGCAATATCGCGCTGCTGGCCTGCGCCGGACCGATGGGTATTGGCGCCATTGACTACGCCATTAACGGCGGTATCAAACCGGCGCAGGTTGTGGTGGTGGATATCGATGAAAAACGCCTTGCCCAGGCACAGAAACTTCTGCCCGTCGAACAGGCAGCGGCGAAAGGCATCGAACTTATTTATGTCAATACGACGGGCATGGATCATCCGGCGACGGCACTTCGCGCCCTGACCGGCAATACCGGCTTTGATGATGTCTTCGTTTATGCGGCGGTACCCGCCGTGGTGGAAATGGCCGATGCGCTGCTGGCTGAAGACGGATGCCTGAACTTTTTCGCCGGACCAACAGACAGCAATTTTAAAGTGCCTTTTAATTTCTACAACGTGCATTACAACAGCACGCATGTCGTCGGTACGTCTGGCGGTTCCACTGATGACATGAAAGAAGCGATTGCGCTTAGCGCCCGCGGGCAGCTCCAGCCGTCATTTATGGTGACGCATATCGGTGGGCTGGATGCCGTTCCTGAGACCGTGCTTAACCTGCCGGATATTCCCGGCGGCAAAAAGCTTATTTATAACGGCGTCACCCTTCCTTTAACGGCGATCGCGGATTTTGCGGAAAAGGGCAAAAGCGATCCGCTGTTTAAGGTGCTGGCTGAGAAAGTGGCAGAAACTCACGGTATCTGGAATGCGCAGGCCGAAAAATACCTGTTAGCGCATTTTGGCGTGGACATCGGGGAGGCGGCGCAATGATGGCTCTGGCGTGGCCGCTGCTGCGTATTACGGAACAGGCGGCACTCGCTGCCTGGCCGCAAACCGGCTGTGGCGATAAAAATAAAATCGACGGGCTGGCGGTCGCCGCGATGCGGGATGCACTCAATACGCTCGCTATGAAGGGGCGCGTGGTCATTGGCGAAGGCGAAATCGATTGTGCTCCGATGCTGTATATTGGCGAAAGCGTGGGAACGGGTACCGGTCCTGCGGTGGACATTGCGGTCGACCCTATTGAAGGCACCCGCATGGTGGCGATGGGGCAAAGTAATGCGCTGGCGGTGATGGCGTTTGCGCCTCCGGGTAGCCTGTTTCAGGCCCCTGATATGTATATGAAAAAGCTGGTGGTAAGCCGACAGGCGCGTGCTGTGCTTAATCTCGCGTTGCCCCTGACCGATAATCTTCGCAACGTAGCGAAGGCGCTGGGTAAACCCCTTGCTTCGCTGCGCATGGTGACGCTCGATAAGCCGCGTATGCGCCCCGCAATTGAAGAGGCTATGCAACTGGGTGTCAAAGTGTTTGCCCTCCCGGATGGGGATGTGGCCGCCAGCGTACTGACCTGCCATCCCGATACTATGTTTGACGTGATGTATACCATTGGCGGTGCGCCGGAAGGGGTAATTTCTGCCTGCGCCGTTAAAGCCTTAGGGGGAGAGATGCAGGTGGAACTTATCGACTTTTGTGAAGCGAAAGGGGATGAGCCTGCGCATCAACACTTTGCCCGGCGCGAGCGTCGTCGTTGTGCGGAGATGGAGGTCAGGGTAAATCATATCTATTCACTGGATGATCTGATTAAGCGGGACGACATCCTGTTTTGCGCCACAGGCGTGACCGACGGCGATTTGCTGAAAGGCATTCATGAGCACGGAGGCAGATTGCAGACACAAACATTGCTCATCAATGGCGCAGAGCGAACGTGTAATATAATAGATTCCCTGCATTGCTGGTGATCTAATGAGAAACGAATGACGACGCTGACAGAAGATGATGTGCTGGAGCAACTTGAGACCATAGAGGACTTACGCGCCTTTATGGTTAGGGCGAATGACATTTTGCTGCGCGCCATCCGGCATTTTTTGCCGTCGTTATTCGTTAATAATGATGCAGAAATCGTCGAATATGCGGTAAAACCGCTGCTGGCGCAAAGTGGCCCGCTGGATGATAGGGATGTCGCGCTCCGTTTGATTTATGCGCTGGGGAAAATGGATAAATGGCTGTATGCCGACATTATGCATTTTTCCCAGTTCAGTCAGTATCTGGGGGAGCAAACGCAGGTTCCGGGCTACGGGGATGAGGTTGTCTGGGATTTCATTAGCAACATGAACAGCATCACCACCAATACGCCGCTGTATAACGCGCTGAAAGCGATGAAATTCGCGGATTTTGCCGTTTATTCAGAGACGCGGTTTAGCGCGATGGTTAAAACCGCGCTGACGCTGGCCGTGACGACGATCGTAAAGGAACTCACGCCGTGAAAATAACCTTACACATCAATGGACTGACAACCACCGCCAGCTATGACGAGGCGGAAATTGAAACCGTTCATAAACCACTGTTACGCCGCCTGGCGGGACTTAACTCCGCGCATCACCGGACGATTGTTTTTCTCAGCGCACCGCCGGGAACCGGCAAGTCTACGTTAACTACGTTCTGGGAATACCTGTGTGCGCAGGACCCGGCGCTGCCGGAGTTGCAGACGCTGCCGATGGATGGCTTTCATCACTATAACAATTGGCTGGAGGCGCATCAGCTGCGCGGCGTGAAAGGCACGCCTGCGACCTATGATATCGACAAGCTGGCGCAGTCGTTAGCGCGCATCCGCCGCGGCGAGGGGAACTGGCCGCAGTATGATCGCCAGCGTCACGATCCGGTTGAAGACGCTATTGCCGTGACGGCACCGCTGGTGATCGTCGAAGGCAACTGGCTGCTGCTGGACGACCCCCGCTGGCAGGCCGTGCGGCAGTATTGTGATTTTTCAATCTTCATTCGCGCGCCGCAGTCAGCGTTAACCGCCCGGCTGGTGGCGCGCAAAATGGCCGGAGGTTTAAGCCGGGCGCAGGCAGAAGATTTTTATCAGCGCACCGATGGACCAAATGTTGTCACCGTACTGACTCACAGCCTGGCGGCAGACGTGACGCTCATTATGGACGAGAGCGGGAAGCTGTCACTGGGCGGCGATCCCCAGTAATGCCGAGGCGGGCGACTGCCCGCTCACCAGCGCCTGCGTGCTGCCGTCCCAGGCAATGCGCCCGTCGGCGATCACCAGCGAGCGGGGGGCAATGCGCAGCGCATCTTCCACACTGTGCGATACCATCAGCAGCGTCAGGTTCTGGCGCTGACACACTTCGTTAACCAGCACCAGCATCTCCTGACGCAGCGCCGGGTCAAGCGCGGAAAACGGCTCATCCAGCAGCAATACCGGCTGTTCACGTACCAGACAGCGCGCCAGCGCCACACGCTGACGCTGCCCGCCGGAAAGCTGCCCGGGCAGGCGACCGAGCAGATCTTCCAGCCCCATCTGCGTGGCAATGGCGGTGAGAGTGGCGCGCTGGGCGTCGTTAAGTTTTAAGCCGGGATGCAGCCCCAGACCAATGTTCTGCCGCACCGTCAGATGGGTAAACAAATTGTTTTCCTGGAACAGCATCGACACCGGGCGACGCGACGGCGGCGTACGCGTATGATCCTGGTTTTCCAGCACAATGGTGCCGCTGTCCGGCTGTAAAAATCCGGCGATCAGATTCAGCAGCGTGCTTTTCCCCGCGCCGCTCGGCCCGAGGATCGCCACCTGTTCACCCCGCTCGAGGTTCAGCGTAAAGCGCATGGGCAGGTGATGGTAAAGCCAGGTGGTATCAGTCAGTTTTAGCATGGCGACCCGGAAGTTTTTCAATCACGGTGAACAGGATAAAGCACAGCGCCAGCAGCAGCAGCGCCGTCACGGCCCCGTCCTGGCTGCGATAAGAGCCGATTTGCTGATAAAGGTAAAACGGCAGCGTACGGAAATCGTCATTGCCGAACAGCGCCACAACGCCAAAATCGCCAATCGACAGCACACAGGCAAACGCCAGCGCCTGCGCCAGCGGACGTTTCAGCGCGCGCAGCTCCACCACGCGCAGCCGTTGCAGCCCCGCCAGGCCGAGAGACTGGCACAGCAGCGTATAACGGGCGGCGACATCGCGCATCGGGTTTTCCAGCACTTTGAGCGCGTAGGGGATGGCCATCAGCGCGTTAGTGAAAATCACAATGCCGTCGGCGGAGTCCGGCAGGCCGGTGGCGTTGTTAAGCAGTAAAAAGAAGCCGGTCGCCAGCACGATGCCGGGCATGGCGAGGATCAACATGCCGGACAGCTCCAGCGCCTGTCCGGCGAAGGGCTGCTGACGGGCGCGCAGTTCGCGGCTGCTCCACAGCAGCATCATGGTCAGGATCACACACAGCACCCCGGCGCACAGCGCGATACGCAGCGAGGTCCAGGTTACCTGCCACAGCACCGGCTGCGCCAGCACGTCCAGCAGACTGCGGTTGAATCCCCCGACAATGACCGCGATCAGCGGCGGCAGCAACAGCAACAGGGCGAGCACGATCAGCGTGCTATCGGCAAGGCGGCGGAACAAGCTGTCCTGCGGATCGCGCCAGCCGGTGATGTGATTTGTGCCGACGGCAATGGCTTTGCTCAGCCGCTGGCTTAACAGCACCAGGCCGAGGCAGCAGATCATCTGCACCAGCGCCAGCAGCGCCGCGCGGCCTGGTTCAAAGTCGTAACTCAGCGCCTGATAAATTGCCAGCTCAATGGTGGTGGCCTGTGGCCCGCCGCCCAGCGACAGCACGGTTGCAAAGCTGGCGAAGCAGAGCATAAAGATCAGCGCCGCCACCGGCGGGATTTGCCGCCGCAGCCAGGGCCATTCAACAAAGCGGAAAAACGCCCAGCCACGCATCCCGAGCTGGGCGGCAAGCTGGCGCTGCTCGCCGGGGATCTGCTCCAGCGCCTGTAACAGCAGGCGAGACGCCATCGGCAGGTTAAAAAAGACGTGGGCCAGCAGGATCCCCTGCAGGCCATAAGGCGAAAACGTCCAGTGCGATCCGAAAATCTGCGCCAGCCAGCCCTGACGCCCATAGACGCTGAGAATGCCGAACACCGCCACCAGCACCGGCAAAATCAGCGTCATGGCGCACAGGCGTAACAGCATTTGCCGCCCCGGAAAGCGGCGGCGGTAAAGCGCGCGGGCAAGAAAGATTGCCGGGGCTACCGACAGCAGGGCAGACAAAAACGCCTGCCAGAACGAGAAGCGCACCACGTGCCACAGGTAACTGTCCTGCCACAGCGCGGCGACGTCCGTTACCGGCGCATTCAGCCACAGCGCAAAAAAGGCCGCCAGCGCTACCGCCACCATCAGCGTGGCGGCGGCGGCACCGGGCAGCAGCCAGCCGGGAATTAACGGCTGACGGCGCGTTGCCATGCACTGATCCAGTCGGCACGCTTCGCTGCAACATCCTGCGGGGAGTATTCCAGCGTGGTGGCCGGTTTCACCAGTTGATCAAAGCCCGCGGGCAGCGCCACGCTGGTTACCGGATACATCCAGTTGCCGGTGGCGATGGTGTTCTGGAACGCCGGGGTCACCATAAATTTCAGGAACTTCTCTGCCAGCTCCGGCTGTTTGCTGGCGGCGGTGCGGGCGGCAACTTCCACCTGCAAATAGTGTCCTTCGCTGAAGCCCGCCGCGGCGTAGTTGTCTTTCTTCTCTTCAATGGCGTGATACGCCGGGGAGGTGGTGTAGCTCAGCACCAGGTCGCTTTCGCCTTTCAGGAACAGGCCGTAAGCCTCGCTCCAGCCTTTGGTGACGGTGACAGTTTTCGCGGCGAGTTTTTGCCATGCGTCCGGGGCGTTATCGCCATAGACTTTTTGCACCCACAGCAGCAGACCGAGGCCTGGCGTACTGGTGCGCGGATCCTGGTAAATCACACGCCATTTCTGGTCGCTTTCCACCAGTTCTTTCAGGCTCTTCGGCGGGTTTTTCAGTTTATTTTTGTCATAGACGAAGGCGAAATAGCCGTAATCGAACGGCACAAAGGTGTCGTTTTTCCAGCCGCCCGGCACGTTGACCGCATCATTCGGGATACCGCTTTTGGCGAACAGTCCGGTTTGCGTGGCGGCTTCCAGCAGGTTGTTATCCAGCCCTAGTACCACGTCGGCTTTGCTGTTTTTGCCTTCCATGCGCAGACGGTTGAGCAGCGAGACGCCATCTTCCAGCGCTACCAGTTTCAGCTCGCAGTTGCAGTCCGCTTCAAAGGCTTTTTTGACTTTCGGGCCAGGGCCCCAGTCAGCGGCAAAGGAGTCGTAGGTGTAAACGGTGAGAACGGGTTTGGCAAAGGCGGGCGCGGCAATCAGCAGCAGGAACGGCAGACATTTTTTTAACACTTTGCACCTCAATATAAAGAGAGTGGCAAAGGACTTGAGCGGTAGCCTCAAATCCCTTCGCCGGCGTTATCCGGATCAGGTTCGACGGGTATTTTCTCAGCACACGCGTTCCGCGCAGCACCCCGTTGAGCACGGCGCTAGTGTAATGATTTTGTTGCCGGGCAGCAATGAGGGATGGCGGGGGCGAGGCCCGGGCAGAAACACGCTGTGCGTTGCTGATGATTTACTGTTGCGGAGTTGAGCAAATCTGGGACAGGGAGTTTGTGCTGGCCTAAAGGATTTCGGGTAAGCGTAGGAAAAGTGTATTTTCCTGCGTATTCGAAACTACAAAGCCATGATGCAGGTAAAAGTTTTTCGCCGCGTCAGAGAGGGCATGAACCATAATTGCGCGCGCACCTATATTCTCAGCCACACGATAAATGCGTAAAACGGCATCATGAAGTAAATCCGCGCCCAGACCTTTGCCGTGGTAACTCGCATCGACTGCAAGACGTGCCAGGATAATGACAGGGATAGGCTCAGGCATGTTTCGCCGTAAGCTGCCGGGCGCAATGGCGTGAGTCACGCTACCGGTAGCCAGAGAGTAAAATCCCACCACCTGTGACGTCTTTCCCCGGCATACCACAAATGTTCTTGCCGCACCGGTGGATTGATTTTTTAATCCCCGTTGCCTGATCCATTCATCCAGTACTGCTTCCCCACAATGAAACTCAGAAAGAATATGTGAAGAGTTAAGTGGTTGCGGTGCAGTTACTTTTCCCACTGGGGTTTTCTCGCCAGTAGTGCATCCAGCGCCGGATTAGCGGTGACCGGGGCGTCCAGCATAGTGATAAATTCAGCGTATTGCTCGTCATTAAGATTGAACATCCGACGATCAAGGATGACGTTTTCAGCGGCCTGACAAGCTGTCTCAAGTATAAAATCAGTCCGTGATTTATGAAGAATACTGGCAGCGGTATCGATTAGCGCTCTCTGCGCTTCTTTAGCCCTGATATTGAGCTGGACATCTGATTTCATGATGACTCCGTTGTGTAGTAAATGATATACAAATTTTACCCTTAACGTATAGCAAACGCTATACGCTGGTGCATATTACTTCCTCTGTACTGATTTAACATCAAACCACATGCTGTTGGAGTCGCGCCCATAATTAAGGGCAGGTTTTAACGGCCTTTGCGAGGCGCGCCGCAAACCGTAATGCCAAATCCGCTTGCCGTTGATCGCGTCTGACAGTAGCATCTTCCGGCACCTGCAAAATCAGGTGCCGGGATTGGTCTCCTGCATATCATACCTGCGACATATGACGCGTAAGCGTCTTTCTTATGTCGTGCGTTTGGCTACATCTCTATGGTGGGCTGGACGGGGGCGCCGCAAGGCGCGCCGGTGTCGGTATGGCCGGTAAGACCAACTCCGTTCAGTCCGCCACCCGTAAGATTGGTCTCTTCGGTGGTGGAATATACATTCACATACCGGAGGCTGCCCTTATGGCTACGATCCTCAACCAGACTCACCCGTTACTTACCGTTCCCTTCACCGCAGACACGGACTTCACCGTGCTGGCGGATCACTGCGAGCATTTTGCTGAAGCGCTGATCGAAAGCGACGATCCGGCGCTGCGCCTCGCCATGTGTGGACGGCTCAACGCCTGCCTGATGCTGCTGCAACCCACGCTCAACGAGGTTATTCCACCGCATCTGGTTTCCTCGCTGACTGTGGATATGCCACCCGCCGAACTCCCGCATTTTGAACCGGAATCTGATCTGCTGTGTGAATACTGCCTGACCTTAACGCGCCTGTTGAACAGCCAGTCGCTGCCGCCGGATATGGAGAAAACCCTGACCGGCCTGCTGTGTGAACTGGTGTGGTATTTCACCGACATCATGAAAGCGCCGCGCTGGGTGAAAGGTATAGACGCGTAGCCAGCCGTAAAATCTTGCCGGGTGCCGCCTGTAGGCCCGGCAAGCCTGCGCAGCCGGGCAGGCTGCATCCTTCCCACACCTTCACTCTCCTCATTTTCTGCTGCCTTTTGTAAGATTGGTAACTAAAACTGCTGTTTCGAATCGTTCAACTATACTCAATAGTGACGTTGTCAGTTACGCAGGAGGCTGCGCGCAGATAATTACCTCACATCACCCTACCCATGACCCTCTGGAGAATCACATGCAAAAGAGCAAAACCTTGAAAGGACTGCTGGCCGTATCAGCAGTGGCAGCGATGTTCACCACGCTCGGCGTGCAAGCCCAGACGCAGACGAGCACTGCAACGAGTGACGCCGCCAGCCAGACCGCATCGGGCGCAAAGCTCAGCTCCGGCGATGAAAAAGCCGTGAAGGATATGGCACAGGCCAATATCAATGAAATTGCAGCGGGTAAACTCGCGCTGAGCAAGGCGCAAAGCAGTGACGTCAAAGCCTACGCGCAGAAGATGGTCGACGATCATGGCGCGGCCCTGACCAAAGTCCAGGCGGTCGCTAAAGAAAAAGGGGTAACACTGCCGACGGTGCCGGATGCCGAGCACAAGGCCATGGCCGCGAAGCTGGAAAAACAGAGCGGCGACGACTTTGACAAAATGTATATGGAAAATGCCGGAACGAAAGACCACAAGATGGTGCTGTCGAAGCTACAGAGCGACGCTAAGATGATCAAGGATCCGGATGTGAAGGCGCTCGCCGACGCGCACACGCCGGTTGTTGAGCAGCACCTGAAGTCTGCCGAGCAGATGTCGAAGTAAGCGGATCGTTCGGTGGGCCAGCGTCCACCGACATTCTTCTCACGGATCCGGCGGTGCAAACCAGGCGGATTTGAAGTCAAACCACCCCAGCGTATTCATGCGTAATCCACGCATACTGCGCTGACCATTGATCGTCAGCCAGTGGTGGATCAACGGCACTATCGCGCGGTTCGCCATCAGTTGCTGACACCAGGTCGCCAGATTCATGTCGCCTGCACGCCAGTGCGCCGCATCCTGTTGCCAGTCGCGGGGAATGCACTGCTGCAGCAGCGGCACTTCGTATAAATGCGTGAACAGCGAAAAATCGAGCGGTAGCGTGAAGTTGGCGCTGTTCAGCCAGATGTCGCTGGTTATCTCGCCGCTGTGCCACTCCTCGTACTCCACCTCCCGGATTTCCAGCCGCACATGATGCTGTGCCAGCAGGGCGATCATTGAGCGGGCAATAACTTTGTGCTCCTGATGTTCCCGGTAGTAGGTAAGCGTGAGGGACTCCAGCCCGGCAGGTTTTCCGATCTCGCTGCCGCCCGGTCGCGCGTGGTGCCAGCGCGGCAGCAGACCGTACGCCGGAAACCAGAAGCGCTGATAGTGCTCGTCGCCGTGATACAGCAGGCTGGCGGGGGAGAGGACATGGCTGATCCAGTCCCGGACCGCCTGGTTGTTGCCCCTGGGCGTGCGGGCATCAAACAGCAGATAATAGCAGCCCTCTTCAAGGCGGCTCTCGACGGCTTTTTCACCCTCGCCGGGGCCTTCCAGCGTCAGGCCACCGCAGGGATCGTCGTTCACTTCCGGCAGCACCCAGACGTTCACTTCATCTATCAGTGCGCGAAAGCCAAAGTAGTCGTCAAAAGCCTGGATCTTCAGCTGGCTGTTGTTGTTACGGGTGACGGCATAGGGGCCGGTGCCCACCGGCAGGCTGGCGAAGTTGCTCATCGATTGCCATTCATGCGGCAGGATCATCGACTGCACATGGCCTAATAGCCACGGCAGCCAGCTGTCCGGCTCGGCGAGGTGAATGTCCAGCGTCCAGGGCGTGGGGGAGACGATCTGCGTGATATGTGAATAGAGCGGAAAGGCGTTGATGCGCTCAAGGGAGGTGATGACGTCGCGCATTTCCAGCTCACGGCCGTGGTGAAAATGAATGCCGGGCCGCAGATAAAATCGCCAGTGCAGCGGCGAAAGTTGCTGCCAGTGATGGGCAATATCCGCTTCCAGTTCCCCGTTTTCCTCATTTACGCGCGTCAGGGCACTGAAGATCTGGCGGGCGATATGGGATTCGGAGCGTCTTAACGCTGTGCCGGGCAGCAGATTACGCAGTGGGCGGTAATAGAGCACGCGCAGAATGTGGCGACCCTGGCGAAAACTGCGCCCGAGGTGCGATACCAGCATCTGGCGCACGGCGGTTTTGTCGCCCACCAGTTGCACCAGCTGATCGATACGATCCTGCTCCAGCAGATCTTCCGCCCGCTGCTGTTGCAGCGCCAGCCCGGTATAAAGGAAGGTAAGGCGTGAGCGCTTACCCCGTCCGGCTTCCGCTTCCCATGTCAGCCAGCCGCGCGCCTGCATGGTATTGAGCAGGGTACGCATATGGCGGCGTGAACAGCTCAGCAGTTCGGCCAGTTCGCTCAGCGTGGTTTCCTGAGTCGCGCCGTCGCAACACTGCCACAGACGGATGAATTGTTGTTGCAGACGACCTGACGACATAAAAGGGGAACTCCTGACGAAAACTCATCAATTTATTAATCCCTATATTAAGCCAATACTTAACCTCGTTGGAAGCGGGGAGGGCTGTTACAGCATTCGCTTCCACCATGTGTGACTGAGTATTGGTGCTTATCGCCACGCCAGCAGGTATTATCTGCTGGCTTTTTTCATTGTTTGCGCGCTCAAAAGGACGAATTATGCTGTGGCTTATGACGATGGGCAGACGTCTGAACGGGGTCTATGCCGCGTTTATGATCGTCGCTTTTATGATGGGGATCGCCGGCGCCTTGCAGGCACCGACGCTCAGTCTGTTTCTCAGCCGTGAGGTGGGCGCGCAGCCGTTCTGGGTCGGTCTGTTTTACACCGTCAACGCCATCGCCGGGATCCTGGTGAGCCTGTGGCTGGCAAAACGATCCGACAGCCGGGGCGATCGCCGTAAGCTGATCATGCTGTGCTGCGCCATGGCCATCGGCAATGCGCTGCTGTTTGCTTTCAACCGCCACTATTTAACGCTGATCACCTGCGGGGTACTGCTGGCCTCCATCGCCAATACGGCCATGCCGCAGCTGTTTGCCCTTGCGCGTGAATATGCTGATAACTCGGCGCGTGAAGTGGTGATGTTCAGCTCGGTAATGCGTGCGCAGTTGTCGCTGGCGTGGGTGATTGGCCCGCCGCTGGCCTTTATGATCGCGCTGAATTATGGCTTCACAACCATGTTCTGCATCGCCGCCGGGATCTTCGCCGTCAGCCTGGCGCTGATTGCGCTGATATTGCCGTCGGTGGCGCGGGTGGAGCAGGCGGCCGATGTGCCGGTCACCCGTGTCAGCGGCTGGGGCGACAAAAACGTGCGCCTGCTGTTTATCGCTTCCACGCTGATGTGGACCTGCAACACCATGTACATTATTGATATGCCGCTGTGGATCAGTGCCGATCTGGGGCTGCCGGATAAACTGGCGGGGATACTGATGGGCACGGCGGCAGGACTGGAAATTCCGGCGATGATCCTCGCCGGTTTCTACGTGAAACGGTTCGGGAAACGTCGCATGATGACCCTTGCAGTGGCAGCGGGCGTGCTGTTTTACATCGGCCTGATTTTCTTCCACAGCCATGTGGCGCTGCTCGCCCTGCAACTGTTTAACGCCATTTTTATCGGCATTGTCGCCGGGATCGGCATGCTGTGGTTCCAGGATCTGATGCCGGGCCGGGCGGGATCGGCAACCACGCTGTTTACCAACAGTATCTCCACCGGCGTGATTTTAGCCGGGGTGATCCAGGACGCGCTGGCGCAAAGTTATGGTCACGGGGTGGTGTACTGGGTGATAGCCGGGATTTCGCTGGTGACGTTTGGCATTACCAGCCGGGTGAAAGATGTGTAGGTTCGTGGTATGTGCCGGGTGGCGGCTGCGCCTTACCCGGCCTACAAGCTCTGGTGAATTGTGCCGGATGGCGGCTACGCCTTATCCGGCCTACATGCGAAGTCGTAGGCCCGGCAAGCTTGCGCCGCCGGGCAAGGTTTATCAGCGCATAAACGCCGGTTGTTTTGCTTCGTAAGCCGCAATGGCATCGTCGTGCTGTAACGTCAGGCCGATGCTGTCCAGCCCGTTCAGCATGCAGTGGCGACGGAAGGCGTCGATATTGAAGCGGTACGTCTTATCTCCGGCTTTTACTTCCTGCGCCTCCAGATCCACTTCAAAGGTGATCCCTGGATTAGCCTTCACCAGTTCAAACAGTTCATCCACTTCGGCGTCGCTTAATTTCACCGGCAGCAACTGGTTGTTGAAGCTGTTGCCGTAGAAGATGTCGGCGAAGCTCGGGGCGATCACCACTTTGAAACCGTAGTCGGTCAGCGCCCAGGGGGCGTGTTCGCGGGACGAGCCGCAGCCAAAGTTTTCCCGCGCCAGCAAAATCGATGCGCCTTTGTAAACCGGGAAGTTAAGCACGAAGTCCGGGTTGGGCTGTTGCCCTTTGTCATCCAGAAAACGCCAGTCGTTAAACAGATGCGCGCCAAAGCCGGTGCGGGTCACTTTCTGCAAAAACTGCTTCGGGATGATCGCATCGGTATCGACGTTGGCGGCATCCAGCGGAACCACCAGGCCGGTATGTTGAATAAATTTCTCTGCCATGATGGTGTCCTTATTTCAGGTTGCGAATGTCAGCGAAGTGACCGGTGACGGCGGCAGCCGCTGCCATGGCCGGGCTCAGCAGATGCGTGCGTCCGCCGCGTCCCTGACGTCCTTCGAAGTTACGGTTGCTGGTGGAGGCACAGCGCTCGCCGGGGTTCAGGCGGTCATTGTTCATCGCCAGACACATGGAGCAGCCAGGCAGACGCCATTCAAAACCGGCTTCGATGAAAATCTTGTCCAGCCCTTCCGCTTCCGCCTGAGCTTTCACCGGGCCGGAACCCGGCACCACCAGCGCCTGCACGCCTGGTGCGACTTTGCGCCCGCGGGCGATGTCGGCGGCCGCGCGCAAATCTTCAATGCGTGAGTTGGTACAGGAGCCTATAAACACTTTGTCGATTGCCACGTCGGTCAGCGGCACGCCCGGTTTCAGCCCCATATAGGCCAGCGCTTTTTCAGCGGAGGCGCGTTCGACCGGATCGGTAAAAGAGGCCGGATCGGGAATAATATCGTTCACCGAGATCACCTGACCGGGGTTGGTGCCCCAGGTCACCTGCGGGGCGATCTCTTCAGCGCGCAGGGTGACCACGCGGTCAAACTGCGCGTCGTCATCGGTTTTCAGGGTGGACCAGTACGCCACCGCCTCGTCAAAATCGTGGTCTTTCGGCGCGTGCAGACGGCCTTTCACATAGTTAAAGGTGGTTTCATCCGGCGCGACCAGGCCCGCTTTCGCACCCATCTCAATCGCCATGTTGCACAATGTCATGCGGCCTTCCATGCTCAGCGCGCGGATCGCGTCACCGCAAAACTCCACCACATAGCCGGTACCGCCGGCGCTGCCGGTTTTGCCGATGATCGCCAGCACGATGTCTTTCGCGGTGATCCCCGGCGCCGCTTGGCCGGTAACTTCAATCTTCATGGTTTTCGCGCGGCCCTGTTTCAGGGTCTGCGTCGCCAGTACGTGTTCCACTTCTGAGGTGCCGATGCCGAACGCCAGCGCGCCAAAGGCGCCGTGGGTGGCGGTATGGGAGTCGCCGCAGACGATGGTCATGCCCGGCAGGGTGATGCCCTGTTCCGGCCCCATCACGTGCACGATCCCCTGATACGGGTGGTTCAGATCGTAAAGTTCGACGCCGAAGTCGTTGCAATTCTTGATCAGCTCCTGCATCTGGATACGCGCCATTTCGCCGGAGGCATTAATGTCTTTGGTTTGCGTGGAGACGTTGTGATCCATAGTGGCGAAGGTTTTACCCGGCTGACGTACCGGGCGCTTGTGGGCGCGCAGGCCGTCGAACGCCTGTGGTGAGGTCACTTCGTGCACCAGATGGCGGTCGATATACAGCAGCGGGGTTTCGTCTGGCGCTTCGTAGACAACGTGCGCATCAAACAATTTTTCATACAAGCTCTTAGCCATGATCACACCCCTTCGGAAACATAACGGGCAATAATGTCGCCCATTTCATCGGTACTGACAGCGGCAGCGCCGTGGGCCAGGTCGCTGGTACGCACGCCTTCTTCCAGCGCGCGGTTAATGGCAACTTCAATGGCCGTGGCGGCCTCGTTCGCGTCCAGGCTGTAGCGTAACAGCAGCGCCAGAGACAGGATCTGCGCGATCGGGTTGGCGATATTTTTCCCGGCGATATCCGGCGCGGAGCCACCGGCCGGTTCGTACAGACCAAAGCCCTGCTCGTTCAGGCTGGCGGACGGCAACATACCCATTGAGCCGGTGATCATCGCGCATTCGTCAGAGAGGATGTCGCCGAACAGGTTGGAGCACAGCAGGACGTCAAACTGCGACGGATCTTTAATCAGCTGCATGGTGGCGTTATCAATGTACATATGCGCCAGTTCAACGTCCGGGTATTCCTGCGCGATTTCGTTGACGATTTCACGCCACAGGATCGACGACTGCAAGACGTTCGCTTTATCGATGGAGGTCACTTTGTGGCGGCGTTTACGCGCCGATTCAAAGGCGATACGCGCAATGCGTTCGATCTCAAAACGGTGATATACCTCGGTGTCGAACGCTTTTTCGTGCTGACCGCTGCCTTCGCGGCCTTTCGGTTGACCAAAGTAAATGCCGCCAGTCAGTTCACGCACGCACAGAATGTCGAAGCCGTTCGCGGCAATATCGGCACGCAACGGGCAGAAGGCTTCCAGCCCCTGGTACAGCTTCGCGGGACGCAGGTTGCTGAACAGCTTAAAGTGTTTACGCAGCGGCAGCAGCGCACCGCGCTCTGGCTGCTGGGCTGGCGGCAGGTTTTCCCATTTCGGGCCGCCGACGGAACCGAACAGCACCGCATCGGCCTGTTCACAGCATTCGACCGTCGCCTGCGGCAGCGGATTGCCGTGGCGGTCAATGGCGATACCACCCACATCGTAGTGGCTGGTGGAAATACGCATGTCAAAACGCTTACGGATCGCGTCCAGTACTTTCAGGGCTTGCGCCATCACTTCCGGGCCAATACCGTCGCCCGGCAAAACTGCAATATGATAATTTTTAGACATCACACGGTTTCCTGATTGTTTTCTTTAATGGCTTTGCGTTGCAGTTCTTTTTCGACTTCGTTAGCACGCCAGATATTGTTCAGCACGTGCACCATGGCTTTGGCGGAGGATTCCACGATATCGGTGGCCAGACCCACGCCGTGGAAGCGACGCCCGTTATAGTTCGCCACAATGTCCACCTGACCCAGCGCGTCTTTGCCGTGGCCTTTGGCGGTTAACTGGTATTTCACCAGATCAATGTTGTAGTCGGTGATGCGGTTGATCGCCTGATACACCGCGTCGACCGGGCCGTTACCGTTAGCGGCCTCGGCTTTGACGTCGTCGCCGCATACCAGCTTCACGGAGGCGGTGGCAATAGCGTTGGAGCCAGACTGCACGCTGAAGTAATCCAGACGGAAATGCTCCGGCTCTTCCTGTTGCTTATTAATGAAGGCTAACGCTTCCAGATCGTAGTCGAATACCTGGCCTTTTTTGTCCGCCAGCTTCAGGAAGGCGTCGTACAGGTTGTCCAGGTTGTAGTCGCTTTCTTTATAGCCCATCTCGTCCATGCGGTGTTTTACGGCGGCACGGCCAGAGCGGGAGGTCAGGTTCAGCTGCACCTGGTTCAGACCGATGGATTCCGGGGTCATGATTTCGTAGTTGGAGCGGTTTTTCAGCACGCCATCCTGGTGGATCCCGGAGGAGTGGGCGAAGGCACCGGTGCCGACAATCGCTTTGTTGGCCGGGATCGGCATGTTGCAGATCTGACTGACCATCTGGCTGGTGCGCCAGATTTCCTGATGATTAATACGGGTGTGCAGTTTCATGATGTCCTGGCGCACTTTGATCGCCATGATCACTTCTTCCAGCGAGCAGTTACCGGCACGCTCACCGATACCGTTCATCGCGCCTTCTACCTGACGCGCACCGGCGTTTACTGCAGCGATGGCGTTACCCACCGCCAGACCCAGATCGTCATGGGTATGTACGGAGATAATGGCTTTATCAATGTTCGGTACGCGGTCATACAGGCCGCTTATGATATTGGCGAATTCGAACGGCATGGTGTAGCCGACGGTATCAGGAATGTTAATGGTTCTGGCCCCGGCGTTGATTGCCGCTTCGACCACGCGAGCCAGGTCTTCAATCGGCGTGCGGCCTGCATCTTCACAGGAGAATTCCACATCGTCGGTGTAGTTACGGGCGCGTTTAACCATGTAGACCGCGCGCTCAATGACTTCATCCAGCGTGCTGCGCAGCTTGGTGGCGATGTGCATCGGGGAGGTGGCAATAAAGGTGTGAATACGGAAGGCTTCCGCGACTTTCAGCGACTCTGCCGCCACATCAATATCTTTCTCAACACAGCGCGCTAAGGCACAGACGCGGCTGTTTTTCACCTGGCGGGCGATGGTCTGCACGGATTCGAAATCGCCAGGGGAAGAGACAGGGAACCCGACTTCCATGACGTCAACACCCATACGTTCCAGCGCCAGTGCGATTTGCAGTTTTTCTTTCACACTCAGGCTTGCCTGTAATGCCTGTTCACCGTCACGTAAGGTCGTATCGAAAATAATGACTTGTTGCTGGCTCATGGTTTAGGTCCTTGTCTGTCTGAGGGCGCTTTGCTACGAGCATAAAAAAACCCGCGCAATAGCGCGGGTTCGTTATTCTACCGGAAGATGACTTAATTCTGCGTGTCGCCCACCAGTCCACCGCGCAATGAAGATGCGTTTAGTAGTAGTAGACCGGCGAAACGAATGTGGCGAATCATGTGTCATGCTCCAGATGAATACAATATGCTTCTAGTGGTACTGGATACGTAATCTGATGTCAACCCCCGCTCCGGCAAATCCCTTTTTTTCACCGCGTCAGCCGTATGGCAGGATGAGGTAATTGTGCTGTATCTGGCCGCAAAGGCAGTCACATCCTTTTTAAAAAAATGGCGCGTTTGCATTTTGTGACAAATACACATGACTGCTTATTTTTCTTTGCAAGCCGCAATGACGATTTCCCCCGTGCTATCGCTATGAATTTACATGACTTGTTTGAGTGTCCGCTTTTTCTGCAAAAAGTTATTGTTAAGTCTTTCGCTTTTGTTGTTAATTACGTGGTGCTTTATTGTTTTTAGTTAAGTGAAACTGAAATGGCACTTAAATAAAAGTGATTATGTATATTCATGGTGCCTATGTTTTTATTTGCCGCAAGTTATACGGTGAATGTGTTGATCACTAATCAGCCGCAATGATTAACAAATTTAATCGCTTTACTCATCAAGGGATCTTTATATATTCCTATTTTGTAAAAATCTTCTTTTGCTTGTTTCATATGCATGGTAAATAATATTTCACGAAATTATTACTGCACAAGTAAAGGGAGGTTGGCGTGACAGTGGAGTTCAATATGCCAGAAGAAAACATTACCAATATTAATCCATCCGAAGCGACGAAACCCAAGCTGCGAATGGTCGACCTTAATTTACTCACGGTATTTGATGTGGTGATGCAGGAGCAAAATATCACCCGTGCCGCGATGCATTTGCAGATGTCGCAACCCGCCGTCAGTAACGCGGTTGCCCGTCTGAAAGTGATGTTCGACGACGAGCTGTTTGTCCGTTATGGTCGCGGCATCCAGCCTACCGCCCGCGCTTTCCAGCTGTACGGCTCTGTCCGCCAGGCGTTGCAACTCATTCAGAATGAATTGCCGGGCGCGGGGTTTGAACCCATTAACAGCGCGCGGGTGTTCAATTTATGCGTTTGTAGCCCGCTGGATAATTATCTGACGTCGGTGATTTATAACCGCGTCGAAGAAATGGCACCGAATATTCATTTAGTTTTTAAATCTTCTCTCAATCACAATACTGAACACCAGCTACGCTATCAGGAAATTGAGTTCGTGATTGGTTATGAAGAGTTTCGTCGCCCGGAGTTTTCCTGTATTCCGCTGTTTAAAGACGAAATGGTACTGGTGGCCAGTAAAAAGCATCCGCGCCTGAATGGACCATTAAGAGAAAGTGATGTTTATAACGAAGAACATGCGGTTGTTGCGCTGGATCGTTATGCTTCTTTTAGTCAGGCCTGGTATGACACGCCTGAAAAACAGCGCTGTATTGCTTATCAGGGCATGGCATTAATTAGTGTGCTGAATGTGGTATCGCAAACGCATCTGGTCGCTATTGCCCCGCGCTGGTTAGCGGATGAATATGCCGATAAATTAGAATTACAGATCCTGCCGTTACCGCTAAAACTAAACAGCCGCACCTGTTTCCTTTCCTGGCACGAAGCGGCAGGGCGGGATAAGGGCCATCAATGGATGGAGGAGTTGCTGGTTTCCGTGTGCCGTCGTTAAGTATTAGCATCGGTAAGACGTCTGATTTATTCTGTCAAAAAATCATAATGCGATATTTTCTACTAATGCATTTTTAACGCGGGTGTTCGCCCTGCGTTAAAAATGCATGATTACCTGCCACATTCCGCTTTACCGTGACGATTGGTCATCGTCTTTACTTATCATGGTGTATTCTTCTTTTTAACCTTCACCGACCTCTTATTTCTTCTTCCTGATGACCGTCGGGCTAAACCTTTGCCAATTGCCTGCCTGATTTTGAGCGGTTAAGGTGATCCTCAAATAACAAAATAATGCCTGGAGGCAAACCATGGAGATGTTATCTGGAGCCGAGATGGTCGTCCGATCGCTTATCGATCAGGGCGTGAAGCAAGTATTCGGCTATCCCGGAGGCGCCGTCCTTGATATTTATGATGCCTTACATACGGTTGGGGGCATCGATCATGTGCTGGTGCGCCATGAGCAGGCGGCGGTGCATATGGCAGACGGGCTGGCACGCGCGACCGGCGAAGTCGGGGTCGTGCTGGTGACCTCAGGGCCGGGTGCCACTAACGCCATTACCGGTATCGCTACCGCGTATATGGACTCCATTCCGTTGGTGGTGCTGTCCGGTCAGGTGGCGACCTCGCTCATCGGCTACGATGCCTTCCAGGAGTGCGACATGGTGGGGATCTCCCGCCCGGTGGTGAAGCACAGTTTTCTTGTTAAACAGACCGAAGATATCCCAGGCGTGCTGAAAAAAGCCTTCTGGCTGGCGGCGAGTGGCCGTCCGGGGCCGGTGGTGGTCGATTTACCGAAAGACATCATGAACCCGGCGAACAAATTCCCCTATGTCTGGCCCGAGTCGGTCAGCATGCGCTCTTATAACCCGACCACCCAAGGTCATAAAGGCCAGATCAAACGCGCGTTGCAAACGCTGATCGCGGCGAAAAAGCCGGTGGTCTACGTCGGCGGCGGGGCGGTGAATGCTGCCTGCGAAGCGCAATTACGCACGCTTATCGAAAAACTTAACCTGCCGGTCGCTTCATCGTTAATGGGGCTGGGGGCGTTTCCGGCGACCCATCGCCAGGCGCTCGGCATGCTGGGTATGCACGGCACCTACGAAGCCAACATGACGATGCATCACTCCGACGTCATCTTTGCCGTCGGCGTGCGCTTTGACGATCGCACCACCAATAACCTGATGAAGTACTGCCCGAACGCCACCGTGCTGCATATCGACATCGATCCGACGTCGATTTCCAAAACCGTGGCGGCGGATGTGCCTATTGTTGGCGATGCGCGGCAGGTGCTGGAGCAGATGCTGGATCTGCTGGCGCAGGAAGAGAGCAGCCAGCCGCTGGACGAGATCCGCGACTGGTGGCATCAGATCGAGCAGTGGCGCGCCCGTCAGTGTCTGAAGTATGACACCAGCAGCGAAAGCATTAAGCCGCAGGCGGTAATCGAAACCATCTGGCGCTTAACCCAGGGCGAGGCCTATGTGACCTCCGACGTCGGTCAGCATCAGATGTTTGCTGCGCTTTACTATCCATTTGATAAGCCACGTCGCTGGATCAACTCCGGCGGCCTCGGCACCATGGGCTTCGGTCTGCCCGCAGCGCTGGGCGTAAAAATGGCGCTGCCGGACGAAACGGTGATCTGCGTGACCGGCGATGGCAGCATTCAGATGAACATTCAGGAACTCTCCACCGCGCTGCAATACGAGCTGCCGGTGCTGGTGCTGAACCTGAACAATGGTTATCTGGGGATGGTGAAGCAGTGGCAGGATATGATCTATTCGGGTCGCCACTCCCAGTCGTATATGACGTCGCTGCCTGACTTCGTGCGTCTTGCCGAAGCGTATGGCCATGTCGGGATGCGCATCACGCAGCCCGCCGAGCTGGAAAGCAAGCTGGCCGAGGCGCTTGCACAGGTACGCAATAATCGCCTGGTGTTCGTCGATGTGATTGTGGACGGCAGTGAACATGTTTATCCGATGCACATTCGCGGCGGTGGCATGGATGAGATGTGGTTAAGCAAAACGGAGAGGACCTGATTATGCGCCGGATATTATCTGTGTTACTGGAAAACGAATCCGGGGCGCTGTCCCGCGTGATTGGCCTGTTTTCCCAGCGCGGCTATAACATTGAAAGCCTGACCGTCGCCCCCACGGACGATCCCACGCTCTCCCGCATGACCATTCAGACGGTGGGCGATGCCAAAGTGCTTGAGCAGATCGAAAAGCAACTGCACAAGCTGGTGGACGTGCTGCGCGTCAACGAACTGGGGCAGGGGGCGCACGTTGAGCGCGAGATCATGCTGGTGAAAATCCAGGCCAGTGGATACGGACGTGAAGAGGTGAAACGTAACGCCGAGATCTTCCGTGGGCAGATCATTGACGTGACGCCGTCGATTTACACGGTTCAGCTCGCCGGTACCAGCGACAAGCTGGATGCCTTCCTGGCCACTATCCGCGATGTCGCCAAAATTGTTGAAGTGGCGCGCTCCGGCGTCGTGGGTCTGTCGCGCGGCGATAAGATCATGCGTTAAGGTGATAGCGTCAGCATAATTCCCGGCCCGACACTCGTTGTCGGGCTTTTTTTTGCGAATACCATTGAAACCATGCGCGAAAGCGGTTGCCGCAGTGACTATTCTGCGTTTAGATGTTATGGAATTTAACCTATATCCTCAAAAAGGTTATGGAGTATCTTTTTTTCTTGAGAGGCAATTGTGAAACTGGATGAAATCGCCCGGCTAGCCGGCGTCTCACGTACCACAGCGAGCTATGTCATCAACGGTAAAGCGAAGCAGTATCGTGTCAGCGATAAAACCGTCGAAAAAGTCATGGCCGTTGTTCGTGAGCATAACTACCATCCGAATGCGGTAGCAGCCGGGCTGCGTGCAGGACGTACGCGATCGATTGGGCTGGTGATCCCCGATCTGGAAAACACCAGTTATACGCGGATTGCAAACTATCTGGAGCGTCAGGCGCGGCAGCGTGGTTATCAGTTATTGATTGCCTGCTCGGAAGATCAGCCGGATAACGAAATGCGCTGCATTGAGCATCTGCTGCAACGTCAGGTTGATGCCATTATCGTCTCCACCTCGCTACCCCCGGAACATCCGTTTTACCAGCGCTGGGCCAACGACGCCTTCCCGATTGTCGCCCTTGACCGTGCGCTGGATCGTGAACACTTCACCAGCGTGGTCGGTGCCGATCAGGACGACGCCGAAATGCTCGCCGCAGAATTGCGCACCTTCCCGGCTGAAACGGTTCTGTATTTAGGCGCGCTGCCGGAGCTGTCGGTGAGTTTCCTGCGTGAGCAGGGTTTCCGCACGGCCTGGAAAGACGATCCCCGTGAAGTGCAGTACCTCTATGCAAACAGTTATGAGCGGGAAGCCGCCGGTCAGCTGTTCGAAAAGTGGCTGGAAACGCACCCGATGCCGCAGGCGCTGTTCACCACCTCTTTTGCGCTGTTACAGGGCGTGATGGACGTAACCTTGCGCCGTGACGGTAAGCTACCCTCCGATCTGGCCATCGCTACTTTTGGCGATCATGAACTGCTCGACTTCCTGCAGTGTCCGGTGCTGGCGGTGGCGCAGCGTCATCGGGACGTGGCGGAGCGCGTGCTGGAGATCGTCCTGGCAAGTCTGGATGAACCGCGTAAGCCGAAGCCCGGTCTGAGCCGTATTCGCCGTAATCTGTATCGCCGTGGCGTGCTAAGCCGTATTTAAGCGCCATCAAAAAGGCAGCTGCGGCTGCCTCTTTTTTTACCCTTCGCGTTAATAATTCCCCCATTCTTAAGAATCGGATTAATCCATAAAAATTCCAGGGGCGTTAATATGCCGACCGTGAAATGAACGCATCGATCGCGCCAACGCAAAATAAGAAGTAAGCATTCGTATATTTTGAATTATTTTGTTACATCCGTATCTCATTTGCTGAATTAACAGCCACTTTTCATCGTCTCTTTTTTTAATTGCGCTTATGGCAGCAGAGCCGCGCTATACATAGCCTCAACGGGTGCTGTCATCTGGATGCAATATGTCTTAAAATGCCGCCCGCGTCGCAAACTGACACTTTATATTTCTTTGTTGATAAGAAAGTGTGAAGTGAGGCGTGCAGGGATATAGGGTTTATTTTCTTACAAATATTCATGACGTTAATTTGCAGCGCAGGGTGAGCAAAATTCCCCCAACGCGGATTACCGTCATAAGCAGTAATGCTTTTAATCCTGTTAGCGTCAGTGCTGGCTTGACAAGGTTTTCCTCCGCTCCGTAAACTCCCTCAGTGGAGATTTGTGGGATAAAGTGGTGAAAACGACAGGGTGAGGTGAAGCTGGCATGTTCCGTGGGGCAACAGTAGTCAATCTCGACAGTAAAGGCCGGCTCGCTGTGCCTACCCGTCATAGGGAATTTCTGATCGAGCACGCTTCTGGTCAACTGGTTTGCACCATTGATATCCATCACGCCTGTCTGCTGCTTTATCCTCTCCCGGAATGGGAAATTATTGAGCAAAAATTATCGCGTCTGTCGAGCATGAACCCGCTGGAGAGACGTGTGCAGCGCTTATTGCTGGGCCATGCCAGCGAATGCCAGATGGACAACGCGGGCCGGTTACTGATACCGCCCGTTTTACGGCAACACGCCGGACTAAACAAAGAAGTGATGCTGGTCGGGCAGTTTAATAAATTTGAACTGTGGGATGAAACGACCTGGTATCAACAGGTCAGGGAAGATATCGACGCTGAGCAATCTGGTGCTGAACAACTTTCAGATCGATTGCAGGATTTGTCTCTATAACGATGATGGATAATTTTAAACACACTTCGGTTCTGCTGGATGAAGCCGTTAATGGCCTTAACATCCAGCCGGACGGCATTTACATTGACGGCACTTTTGGCCGCGGTGGGCACTCACGCCTGATCCTTTCTCAACTGGGGACGGAAGGGCGCTTACTGGCTATCGATCGCGATCCTGAAGCGATTGCGATTGCCAACACCATAGATGATCCTCGCTTTTCTATTGTGCATGGTCCCTTTTCCGCGCTGGCTGACTATGTCGCCGAGCGTGGGCTGACCGGCAAGATCGACGGCATTCTTCTTGATCTGGGCGTCTCTTCCCCACAGCTTGACGATCCCGAACGTGGTTTCTCCTTTATGCGCGATGGCCCGCTGGACATGCGCATGGACCCCACGCGCGGCCAGTCTGCTGCCGAGTGGCTGCAAAAAGCGGAAGAAGCCGACATCGCCTGGGTGCTGAAAACCTTCGGTGAAGAACGTTTTGCTAAACGCATTGCGCGCGCCATTGTCGAGCGTAACCGTCTCGATCCGATGACCCGCACCAAAGAGCTGGCGGAAGTCGTTGCTGCTGCCACGCCGATTAAAGATAAGTTCAAACACCCCGCGACCCGTACCTTCCAGGCGGTGCGCATCTGGGTTAACAGTGAGCTGGAAGAGATTGAGCTGGCGCTAAAAAACTCGCTCGACGTGCTGGCCCCGGGAGGCCGGCTTTCCGTCATCAGTTTCCACTCCCTTGAAGACCGTATTGTGAAGCGTTTTATGCGTGAAAACAGCCGCGGTCCGCAGGTGCCTGCGGGATTACCGATGACGGAAGCACAACTCAGCAAGCTGGGTGGCCGTTATCTGCGAGCCTTAGGCAAGTTGATGCCGGGCGATGAAGAAGTGGCTGAGAATCCACGTGCCCGTAGTTCAGTTCTGCGTGTCGCAGAGAGGACGAACGCATGATCGGCAGAGTGACAGAGACCTTCAGCAAGGTTAAAGAATCGTTAGGAAGCACCGAGCGCCATGCCTTGCCTGGCGTGATCGGCGACGATCTTTTGCGGTTTGGGAAACTGCCACTCTGTCTGTTCATTTGCATCATTATCACGGCGGTCACGGTGGTCACCACCGCGCACCACACGCGCTTACTCACCGCACAGCGCGAACAGCTGGTGGTGGAGCGCGATGCGCTGGACATCGAATGGCGCAACCTGATCCTTGAAGAGAACGCGCTCGGCGATCACAGCCGGGTTGAGCGGATCGCGACCGAGAAGCTGCAAATGCAGCACGTCGATCCTTCGCAAGAAAATATTGTAGTGCAAAAATAAGGACTTATCCGACGCATGAAAGCAGCGGCGAAGGCGCTAAAACCGAAACGCCAGGAAGAACAGGCCAACTTTATAAGTTGGCGTTTTGCGTTGCTTTGCGGTTGCATTCTACTGGCGCTGGCATTTTTGCTGGGACGCGTAGCATGGTTGCAGATCATCAACCCGGATATGCTGGTGCGGCAGGGCGACTTACGCTCGTTGCGCGTCCAGGAAGTCTCCACTTCGCGCGGGATGATCACCGACCGTTCAGGTCGTCCGCTGGCGGTAAGCGTGCCGGTAAAAGCGATCTGGGCCGATCCCAAAGAGTTGCATGATGCGGGCGGCATTTCACTGGATAACCGCTGGAAAGCGCTTTCGGACGCGCTGAATATGCCGCTGGATCAGCTTGCGGCGCGCGTCAATGCCAACCCGAAAGGCCGCTTTATCTACCTGGCGCGTCAGGTCAACCCGGATCTGGGCGACTACATCAAAAAACTTAAGCTGCCTGGCATTCACTTACGTGAAGAGTCACGCCGCTACTATCCGTCCGGGGAAGTCACCGCTCACCTCATCGGCTTTACCAACGTTGACAGCCAGGGTATTGAAGGCGTCGAAAAAAGCTTTGATAAATGGCTCACCGGGCAGCCGGGGGAGCGCATTGTACGTAAAGACCGCTATGGTCGCGTCATCGAAGACATCTCTTCTACCGACAGCCAGGCGGCCCATAACCTGGCGTTGAGTATTGATGAACGCCTGCAGGCGCTGGTTTATCGTGAACTGAACAATGCCGTCGCCTTTAACAAAGCCGAATCGGGCAGCGCGGTGCTGGTGGATGTGAACACCGGTGAAGTGCTGGCGATGGCAAACAGCCCCTCTTATAACCCGAACAACCTCACCGGCACGCAGAAAGATGTCATGCGTAACCGTACTATCACCGACGTCTTCGAACCTGGTTCGACCGTCAAGCCGATGGTGGTGATGACGGCGCTCCAGCGCGGTGTGGTGCGGGAAAATACGGTGCTTAATACCGTGCCTTACCGGATTAACGGTCACGAAATCAAAGACGTGGCGCGTTACAGTGAATTGACCCTCACCGGGGTATTGCAGAAGTCGAGTAACGTCGGTGTTTCAAAGCTGGCGTTAGCGATGCCGTCCTCAGCGCTGGTAGAAACTTACTCGCACTTTGGACTGGGAAAGGCGACCAATTTGGGGTTGGTCGGAGAACGCAGTGGCTTATATCCTCAAAAACAACGGTGGTCTGACATAGAGAGGGCCACCTTCTCTTTCGGCTACGGGCTAATGGTAACCCCGTTACAGTTGGCGCGAGTCTACGCAACGATTGGCAGCTACGGCGTATATCGTCCGCTGTCGATCACCAAAGTTGATCCCCCGGTGCCGGGGGAACGTATCTTCCCGGAATCCATTGTGCGCACCGTGGTGCACATGATGGAAAGCGTTGCACTGCCTGGCGGCGGTGGCGTGAAAGCGGCGATCAAAGGCTATCGCATTGCCATCAAAACCGGTACGGCGAAAAAAGTCGGCCCGGACGGAAAGTACATCAATAAATACATTGCTTACACCGCAGGCGTTGCGCCCGCCAGCCAGCCGCGTTTCGCGCTGGTGGTGGTAATTAACGATCCGCAGGCGGGTAAATATTACGGTGGCGCCGTTTCCGCGCCGGTGTTCGGTGCCATCATGGGCGGCGTTCTGCGCACCATGAACATCGAGCCGGATGCGCTGGCGACGGGCGAGAAAAGTGAATTTGTGATTAATCAAGGCGAGGCAACAGGTGGCAGATCGTAATTTGCGCGACCTACTCGCTCCGTGGGTACCAGCACTGCCTGCGAGAGCACTTCGGGAAATGACACTCGACAGCCGCGTGGCGGCGTCGGGCGATCTCTTTGTGGCCGTTGTTGGCCATCAGACGGACGGGCGTCGTTATATCCCGCAGGCGATTGCACAGGGTGTTGCCGCTATTATTGCCGAAGCGCAGGGTGAAGCCACCGACGGCGAGGTGCGTGAAATGCACGGCGTGCCGGTGATCTACCTGAGCCAGCTTAATGAACGCCTCTCCGCGCTGGCGGGGCGTTTTTACGATGAGCCCTCAGATCGGCTATGCCTGATTGGTGTGACCGGCACCAACGGTAAAACCACCACCACGCAACTGATCGCCCAGTGGGGCCAGTTGCTCGGCGAAACCAGCGCCGTGATGGGCACCGTCGGTAACGGTTTACTGGGCAACGTCATTCCTACTGAAAACACCACCGGCTCTGCCGTTGATGTGCAGCATGTGATTGCCGGACTGGCAGAGCAGGGCGCGACGCTGGCCGCAATGGAAGTCTCTTCCCACGGTCTGATCCAGCACCGGGTGGCTGCGCTCAAATTCCGCGCCAGCGTCTTTACCAATTTAAGCCGTGATCACCTTGATTATCATGGTGATATGGAACACTACGAAGCCGCGAAATGGCTGCTGTTTTCCGCGCATCATTATGGCGAAGCGATTGTGAACGCCGATGATGAAGTGGGCCGCCGCTGGCTCGCCAAACTGCCGGATGCGGTTGCCGTATCGATGGAAGACCACATTAATCCGAACTGCCATGGGCGCTGGTTAAAAGCGACTGACGTGAAGTATCACGACAGCGGCGCGACTATCCGTTTTGACTCCTCCTGGGGCGAAGGCGAAATTGAAAGCCGTCTGATGGGCGCGTTTAACGTCAGCAATTTACTGCTGGCGCTGGCAACCCTGCTGGCGCTGGATTTCCCGTTAAGCAAGCTGCTGAAAACCGCCCCGCGTCTGCAACCGGTTTGCGGTCGCATGGAAGTGTTCACCGCGCCGGGTAAACCGACCGTGGTGGTGGATTACGCTCATACGCCGGATGCGCTGGAAAAAGCCTTACAGGCGGCGCGTCTGCACTGCACCGGCAAACTGTGGTGCGTGTTTGGCTGCGGCGGCGATCGCGATAAAGGTAAACGTCCGCTGATGGGCGCCATTGCCGAGCAGTTCGCCGACATCGCCGTGGTGACCGACGACAACCCGCGTACCGAAGAGCCGCGCGCCATTATCAACGACATTCTGGCCGGTATGCTGGACGCAGGCCATGCCCGTGTCGTGGAAGGCCGCGCGGAAGCAGTAACCAATGCCATTATGCAGGCCAAAGAGAATGACGTGGTGCTGCTGGCGGGCAAAGGACATGAAGATTATCAGATTATTGGCACCAACCGCCTGGATTACTCAGATCGCGTGACGGCTGCCCGTCTGCTGGGAGTAGTCGCATGATTAACGTAACGTTAAGCCAGCTCGCCGGGATCCTGAAAGGTGAATTGATCGGTGCGGATCGGACTATTGATGCGGTGACGACCGACACGCGGAAACTGACGCCCGGCTGCCTGTTTGTGGCCCTGAAAGGCGAACGTTTTGACGCGCATGGTTTTGCCGCGACCGCCAAAGACGGCGGCGCAGGCGCGCTGCTGGTGAGCCGCAAGCTGGAATGTGATTTACCGCAGTTGCTGGTGAAAGACACCCGTTTAGCCTTTGGTGAACTGGCCGCCTGGGTACGTCAGCAGGTGCCGACGCGCGTTGTCGCGCTGACCGGCTCTTCCGGCAAGACCTCGGTTAAAGAGATGACCGCGGCGATCCTCAGCCAGTGCGGCAACACACTTTATACCGCCGGCAATCTGAATAATGACATCGGTGTGCCGATGACCTTGCTGCGCCTGACCCCGGAGCATGAATTTGCGGTGATCGAACTGGGTGCCAACCACCAGGGCGAAATCGCCTGGACGGTGGGGCTGACCCGCCCGGAAGCGGCGCTGGTGAACAATCTGGCCGCCGCGCATCTGGAAGGTTTTGGATCGCTGGCCGGTGTGGCGAAGGCCAAAGGTGAGATCTTCACCGGCCTGCCGCAAAACGGCGTGGCGATCATGAATGCGGACAATAACGACTGGCTTAACTGGCAGAGCGTGATTGGCGATCGTAAAACCTGGCGCTTTTCCCCGAATGCCGCCAACAGCGACTTTACCGCCACCAATATCCATGTGACCTCACACGGTACGGAATTTACCTTACAGACGCCGACCGGCAACGTTGAGGTACTGCTGCCGCTGCCGGGTCGTCATAACATCGCCAATGCGCTGGCTGCGACCGCGCTGTCCATGGCGGTGGGCGCGACGCTGGAGGCGGTGAAAGCCGGTCTGGCACAGCTGAAAGCCGTTCCGGGGCGTTTGTTCCCGATTGCGCTGGGCGAAAATCAGTTGCTGCTGGATGACTCCTATAACGCCAACGTCGGTTCCATGACTGCCGCCGCGCAGGTGCTGTCTGAAATGCCGGGCTACCGCGTGATGGTGGTAGGCGATATGGCCGAGCTTGGCGCAGAAAGCGAAGCCTGCCATGCGCAGGTTGGTGCCGCTGCGAAAGCCGCCGGCCTTGATCGGGTCCTGAGCGTCGGTACAGCAAGTAAAACGCTTAGCGACGCCAGCGGTGTGGGCGAGCATTTTAGCGATAAGCCTGCCGTCGTGACGCGCCTTAAGGCGCTGATTGCAGAACATCAAATTATCACCATTCTGGTGAAAGGTTCACGTAGTGCTGCCATGGAAGAGGTAGTACACGCATTACAGGAGAATGGGACATGTTAGTGTGGCTGGCCGAGCATCTGGTCAAATATTATTCTGGCTTTAACGTCTTTTCCTATCTGACGTTTCGCGCCATTGTCAGCCTGCTGACCGCGCTGTTCATCTCGTTGTGGATGGGCCCGCGCATGATTGCCCGTCTGCAAAAACTCGCTTTTGGTCAGGTCGTCCGTAACGATGGTCCGGAATCGCACTTCAGTAAACGCGGTACGCCAACCATGGGCGGGATCATGATCCTGACCGCGATTGTCATTTCCGTACTGCTGTGGGCCTATCCGTCCAACCCTTACGTCTGGTGCGTACTGGTGGTGCTGGTCGGTTACGGCATCATCGGCTTTGTGGATGATTACCGCAAAGTGGTACGCAAAGACACCAAGGGGCTGATTGCCCGCTGGAAGTATTTCTGGATGTCAGTGATCGCGCTGGGGGTTTCTTTCGCGCTTTACCTCGCCGGTAACGATACGCCAGCCACGCAGCTGGTGGTGCCGTTCTTTAAGGACGTGATGCCGCAGCTTGGCCTGTTCTATGTGGTGCTGGCCTATTTCGTGATTGTCGGCACCGGCAATGCGGTTAACCTGACTGACGGCCTGGATGGCCTTGCCATCATGCCTACCGTGTTTGTCGCCGGTGGTTTTGCGCTGGTGGCGTGGGCTACCGGTAACATGAATTTCGCCGACTACCTGCATATTCCCTATCTGCGTCATGCGGGTGAACTGGTGATCGTCTGTACGGCGATCGTCGGCGCAGGGCTTGGCTTCTTATGGTTCAACACCTACCCGGCGCAGGTCTTTATGGGCGACGTGGGGTCGCTGGCGCTGGGTGGCGCGCTGGGCATTATCGCCGTGCTGCTGCGTCAGGAGTTTCTGCTGGTGATCATGGGCGGCGTCTTTGTGGTGGAAACCCTGTCGGTGATCCTGCAGGTCGGCTCGTTTAAACTGCGCGGCCAGCGAATCTTCCGCATGGCGCCAATCCATCACCATTACGAACTGAAAGGCTGGCCGGAGCCGCGCGTGATCGTGCGCTTCTGGATTATTTCGCTGATGCTGGTCCTGATCGGACTGGCAACGCTGAAGGTGCGTTAATCATGGCAGATTACCAGGGCAAAAAAGTCGTCATCATCGGGTTAGGTTTAACCGGCCTGTCCTGCGTGGACTTTTTTCTTGCGCGCGGTGTAACCCCGCGGGTAATGGACACGCGCGTTTCGCCGCCGGGGCTGGATAAGCTGCCGGAAACGGTGGAACGCCATCTTGGTAGTCTGAACGACGACTGGCTGCTGGCCGCCGATCTGATTGTCGCCAGCCCTGGCATGGCGCTGGCGCATCCGTCGCTCAGCGCGGCGGCGGATGAAGGCGTGGAGATTATCGGCGACATCGAACTGTTTTGCCGTGAAGCCCAGGCGCCAATCGTCGCCATTACCGGTTCAAACGGTAAAAGCACCGTCACTACCCTGGTGGGTGAGATGGCGAAAGCCGCAGGTATTAACGTTGGCGTGGGGGGCAATATCGGCCTGCCTGCGCTGATGCTGCTGGACAGCGACTGTGAGCTGTACGTGCTGGAACTGTCGAGCTTCCAGCTGGAAACCACCTCCAGTTTGCACAGCGTGGCGGCGACGATCCTCAACGTTACCGAAGATCATATGGATCGCTATCCGTTTGGCCTGCAGCAGTACCGTGCGGCGAAACTGCGGGTTTACGAAAATGCGAAAGTCTGCGTGGTGAACGCCGACGATGCTCTCACCATGCCGGTACGCGGCGCGGATGAGCGCTGCATCAGCTTCGGCGTGGATGTCGGCGACTATCACCTGAACCGCCAGCAGGGGGAAACCTGGCTGCGCGTGAAGGGCGAAAAAGTGCTGAACGTAAAAGAGATGAAGCTTACCGGTCAGCATAACTACACCAATGCCCTCGCCGCGCTGGCGCTGGCAGATGCCGCAGGCATTCCGCGTGCCAGCAGCCTGAAAGCGCTGACCACTTTTACCGGGCTTGCGCACCGCTTCCAGCTGGCGCTTGAGCATAACGGCGTGCGCTGGATCAACGATTCCAAAGCCACCAACGTCGGCAGTACCGAAGCGGCGCTGAACGGCTTACAGGTGGAAGGCACACTGTATTTACTGCTTGGTGGCGATGGCAAATCGGCAGATTTCACGCCGCTGACGCGTTACCTGACGGGCGATCGTGTCCGCCTGTACTGTTTTGGTCGCGATGGCGCGGAACTTGCCGCACTGCGACCGGAGATTGCCGTGCAAACGGAAACCATGGAACAGGCGATGCGCCTGATCGCGCCGCAGGTAAAAGCCGGGGATATGGTGCTGCTGTCACCGGCCTGCGCCAGCCTTGACCAGTTTAAGAATTTCGAACAACGGGGTGATGTCTTTACCCGTCTGGCGAAGGAGTTAGGCTGATGCGTTTATCGCTCCCGCGCCTTCGACTGCCGCGCCTGCCGGGGATGGGTATCCTTGGCTGGATTGGCTCGGCGCTTCGCGGCTGGGTGATGGGGTCACGTGAGAAAGACACTGACAGTCTGATCATGTACGACCGCATGCTGCTGTGGCTGACGCTTGGCCTTGGCGCGATCGGTTTTATTATGGTGACCTCGGCGTCAATGCCGGTTGGTCAGCGTCTGACCAACGATCCGTTCTTCTTTGCCAAACGTGATGCGCTGTATCTGTTCCTGGCATTCTGTCTGGCGGTGATCACGCTGCGCCTGCCGATGACCTTCTGGCAGCGCTACAGCTCGGCAATGCTGATCCTGGCAATGATCATGCTGCTGCTGGTGCTGGTGGTGGGCAGCTCGATCAACGGGGCATCGCGCTGGATTGATTTAGGGCTGATGCGTTTCCAGCCTGCGGAGTTTACCAAGCTGTCGCTGTTCTGTTATCTGGCGAACTACCTGGTGCGTAAGGTTGATGAAGTGCGAAATAACCTGCGCGGCTTCTTAAAACCGATGGGCGTGATCCTCGTGCTGGCGGTGTTACTGCTGGCGCAGCCTGACCTCGGTACGGTGGTTGTGCTCTTTGTCACCACGCTGGCGATGCTGTTTCTGGCGGGTGCCAAGCTGTGGCAGTTCATCGCCATTATCGGCATGGGCATTTCAGCGGTGGTGCTGCTGATCCTCGCGGAGCCATACCGTATCCGCCGCGTGACCTCGTTCTGGCGTCCGTGGGACGACCCGTTCGGCAGTGGTTACCAGCTTACCCAGTCGTTGATGGCATTTGGTCGCGGCGAATTGTGGGGGCAGGGGCTGGGGAATTCGGTACAGAAACTGGAATATCTGCCCGAAGCGCATACTGACTTCATCTTCGCCATTATCGGTGAGGAACTGGGTTATATCGGTGTGGTACTGGCGCTTTTGATGGTATTCTTCGTCGCTTTCCGCGCCATGTCTATCGGTCGCAAGGCGCTGGAGATCGATCAGCGTTTTTCCGGCTTTCTTGCCTGCTCGATCGGCGTCTGGTTTAGCTTCCAGGCCTTAGTTAACGTCGGGGCGGCAGCCGGTATGCTGCCCACCAAGGGTCTGACGTTACCGCTGATCAGTTACGGTGGTTCCAGTCTGCTGATTATGTCGACGGCGATCATGCTGCTGTTACGTATTGATTATGAAACGCGTCTGGAAAAAGCCCAGGCGTTTACACGAGGTGTTCGATGAGTGTTCAGGCGAAGCGATTAATGGTGATGGCTGGCGGTACCGGTGGACACGTGTTCCCGGGGCTGGCAGTTGCGCATCATTTAATGGCTGAGGGCTGGCAGGTTCGCTGGCTGGGCACCGCCGACCGTATGGAAGCGGATTTAGTGCCGAAACACGGTATCGAGATCGATTTTATCCGTATTTCCGGCCTGCGCGGGAAAGGCGTAAAAGCGTTGCTGCTGGCACCCTGGCGTATTTTCAACGCCTGGCGTCAGGCGCGCGCCATTATGAAACGCTTTCGTCCGGACGTGGTGCTGGGGATGGGCGGCTATGTATCAGGCCCGGGTGGTCTGGCGGCGTGGTCGCTGGGCATTCCCGTGGTACTGCATGAGCAGAACGGTATTGCCGGACTGACCAACAAGTGGCTGGCGAAAATCGCCAGGACGGTCATGCAGGCCTTCCCGGGGGCCTTTGCTGACGCGGAAGTGGTCGGCAACCCGGTGCGTACCGATGTACTGGCGCTGCCGCTGCCGCAGGATCGCCTGGCCGGTCGTGAAGGGCCGGTGCGGGTGCTGGTCGTAGGCGGCTCTCAGGGCGCGCGTATTCTGAACCAGACTATGCCGCAGGCAGCCGCGAAGCTCGCTGATCGCGTCACTATCTGGCATCAGAGCGGCAAAGGTGCGCAACAGACCGTTGAACAGGCATACGCGGAAAACGGTCAACCGCAGCACAAAGTGACCGAATTTATTGACGACATGGCCGCCGCTTACGCCTGGGCCGATGTCGTGGTTTGCCGTTCCGGCGCGTTGACCGTGAGCGAAATTGCCGCCGCGGGTTTACCGGCGCTGTTTGTGCCCTTCCAGCATAAAGATCGGCAGCAGTACTGGAATGCCCTGCCGCTTGAAAAAGCGAGTGCGGCAAAGATCCTCGAACAGCCGCAGTTTACCGTCGATGCCGTGGTAGAGACGCTGGCGGGCTGGGATCGCAAAACATTATTAATGATGGCAGAGCGCGCACGTGCCGCCGCCATCCCGGATGCAACCGATCGGGTTGCCAAAGCAGTATGCCTTGCAGCACAGGCATAAACATCGCGACGCCTTTTGCGTCGCACGAATTTTAGAAGTCGATGGCGTTTAGAGAATGAATACACAACAACTGGCGAAACTGCGTTCTATCGTGCCCGAGATGCGTCGCGTCCGGCACATTCACTTTGTTGGCATTGGTGGTGCCGGTATGGGCGGTATCGCTGAAGTGCTGGCCAACGAAGGCTATCAGATCAGTGGATCCGATCTGGCACCGAATCCGGTGACGCAGCAGTTGTCTTCCCTGGGCGCGACTATTTATTTCAATCACCGCCCGGAAAACGTGCTGGATGCCAGCGTCGTGGTCGTTTCGAGCGCCATTACCGCCGACAACCCGGAGATCGTTGCCGCACACGAAGCGCGTATCCCGGTGATCCGCCGCGCCGAAATGCTGGCGGAGTTAATGCGTTTTCGTCACGGCATCGCTATTGCCGGTACGCACGGTAAAACCACCACCACGGCGATGGTGGCCAGTATTTATGCGGAAGCGGGTCTGGATCCGACATTCGTTAACGGCGGTCTGGTGAAAGCGGCGGGTGTGCATGCGCGTCTGGGTCACAGCCGTTATCTCATCGCCGAGGCGGATGAAAGCGATGCGTCGTTCCTGCATTTGCAGCCGATGGTGGCGATTGTCACCAATATCGAAGCCGATCATATGGATACCTACCAGGGCGACTTCGAAAATTTAAAGCAGACGTTCATTAATTTCCTGCACAACCTGCCGTTTTATGGTCGTGCGGTGATGTGTGTCGACGATGGCGTCATCCGCGAGTTACTGCCGCGCGTAGGTCGTCAGACGACCACCTATGGCTTCAGCGAGGATGCGGATGTACGCATTGAAAACTATCGCCAGACCGGGCCGCAGGGTCACTTTACGCTGCTGCGTCAGGACAAGCCTGCGCTGCACGTCACGCTGAACGCGCCGGGTCGCCATAACGCTCTTAATGCGGCGGCAGCGGTAGCGGTCGCTACAGAAGAGGGTATCAATGATGCGGCGATCCTGCGCGCGCTGGAAAGCTTCCAGGGCACCGGTCGTCGTTTCGATTTCCTCGGTGAATTCCCGTTACAGACGGTGAACGGTAAAGCAGGTACCGCGATGCTGGTTGATGATTACGGTCATCACCCGACAGAAGTGGACGCAACGATCAAAGCGGCGCGCGCGGGCTGGCCGGATAAAAATCTGGTGATGGTCTTCCAGCCACACCGCTATACCCGTACCCGCGATCTGTACGACGATTTTGCCAACGTGCTGACGCAGGTTGATACCCTGCTGATGCTGGATGTCTATGCCGCAGGCGAAGCGCCGATCCCGGGCGCGGACAGCCGTTCGCTGTGCCGCACTATCCGCGCACGCGGTAAAATCGATCCGATCCTGGTGCCGGATCACGCGCAGGTCGCCGCGATGCTGGCACCGGTTCTGACCGGCAACGATCTGATCCTCGTGCAGGGCGCAGGCAATATCGGCAAAATCGCCCGTAGCCTTGCTGAAAGCAAACTGAAACCGCAAACCCAGGAGGAAGAACATCATGGCTGAGAAAGTCGCCGTCCTCTTCGGGGGAACCTCTGCTGAGCGTGACGTATCGCTGAATTCCGGTGCGGCAGTGCTGGCCGGTCTGCGCGAAGGGGGCATTGATGCCCATCCTGTTGATCCGCGCGATACCGATGTCACGCAGTTAAAAGCGCTCGGCTATCAGAAAGTGTTTATTGCCCTGCATGGCCGCGGGGGTGAAGATGGCACCTTGCAGGGATTGCTGGAGCTGATTGGCCTGCCGTATACCGGCAGCGGCGTGATGGCGTCGGCGATCTCCATGGACAAACTGCGCAGCAAATTGTTGTGGCAGGGCGCGGGTTTACCGGTCGCCCCGTGGGTGGCGCTAACCCGTACTGCTTTCGAAGCGGGTCTTGATGACGCGGTGCGGGAAGAGATTTCTGCGCTGGGCTTGCCGCTGATTGTTAAGCCAAGCCGTGAAGGGTCAAGCGTGGGCATGTCTAAAGTCACCGAAGCCAGTGCATTGCATGATGCATTGACAATGGCTTTTCAACATGATGAAGATGTTCTTATTGAAAAATGGCTCAGTGGCCCGGAATTTACGCTGGCCGTGCTCGGTGAAGAAATTTTACCGTCAATTCGCATCCAACCCGCCGGAACCTTCTATGATTATGAGGCGAAGTATCTCTCTGATGAGACACAATATTTCTGTCCTTCTGGTTTAGAAGCTGGCGATGAAGCGTATTTACGCGATCTGGTGCAGAAAGCATGGACCACATTAGGCTGTCAGGGCTGGGGTCGAATCGATGCCATGCAGGACAGCGATGGCCAGTTTTATCTTCTTGAAGCGAATACCTCGCCGGGCATGACCAGCCACAGTCTGGTGCCGATGGCGGCGCGCCAGGCGGGAATGAGCTTCTCGCAGCTGGTTGTAAGCATTCTGGCATTGGCGGACTGATATGTCGCAGGCGGCACTGAACACGCGCAACCAAAGCGAGGAAGAAATCCCCTCCTCACGGCGGAGTAATGGAACGCGTCTGGCAGGGATTATTTTCCTGCTTACGGTAGTGTGTACCGTGCTGGTGAGCGGCTGGATGGTGCTGGGCTGGATGGATGATGCACAGCGTTTACCCCTCTCCAGACTGGTGGTCACGGGTGAACGGCATTACACGCGTAATGATGATATTCGTCAGTCCATACTGGCACTGGGATCCCCCGGCACCTTTATGACGCAGGACGTTAACATCATCCAGAGTCAGATCGAGCGCCTGCCGTGGATCAAACAGGCGAGCGTTCGTAAGCAATGGCCTGATGAATTGAAGATTCATCTGGTTGAATATGTGCCAATAGCACGGTGGAATGACCAGCACATGGTTGATGCCGACGGAAATTCGTTCAGCGTGCCCGCCGATCGCGTCAGTAAAGAGGGGTTACCTCTGCTGTACGGGCCGGAAGGGAGCGAAAACGAAGTCCTGCAGGGCTACCGTGATATGGGCAAAGAGCTGGCTAAGGATAAGTTCACGTTAAAAGAGGCGGCCATGACCGCACGGCGCTCCTGGCAGTTGACGTTGAACAACGATATTAAGCTCAATCTTGGGCGGGGCGATACGATGAAACGCCTGTCCCGCTTTGTTGAACTGTACCCGGTGCTTTTGCAGCAGGCGCAGACCGATGGTAAAGAGATTAGCTACGTTGACTTGCGCTATGACTCAGGCGCGGCGGTCGGATGGAAACCGGCTCCCATTGAGGATCCTAATCAGCAACAGAATCAGGCACAGGCAGAGCAACAATGATCAAGGCGACGGACAGAAAACTGGTAGTTGGACTGGAGATTGGCACCGCGAAGGTCGCCGCTTTAGTAGGGGAAGTTCTGCCCGATGGTATGATCAATATCATTGGCGTGGGCAGCTGCCCGTCCCGTGGTATGGATAAAGGTGGGGTTAATGACCTGGAGTCCGTGGTTAAATGCGTACAGCGCGCCATTGACCAGGCCGAATTAATGGCAGACTGCCAGATTTCGTCAGTGTATCTGGCGCTTTCAGGTAAACATATCAGCTGCCAGAATGAAATTGGCATGGTGCCGATTTCAGAAGAAGAAGTGACGCAGGAAGACGTTGAAAACGTTGTGCATACTGCCAAATCCGTGCGTGTACGCGATGAACACCGTGTCCTGCATGTGATCCCGCAGGAGTACGCCATTGATTACCAGGAAGGGATCAAGAACCCGGTGGGTCTGTCTGGCGTGCGTATGCAGGCAAAAGTGCACTTGATCACATGTCACAACGATATGGCGAAAAACATTGTCAAAGCCGTTGAACGTTGTGGCCTGAAAGTTGACCAACTGATCTTTGCCGGACTGGCATCCAGTTATTCTGTCCTGACAGAAGATGAACGTGAGCTGGGTGTCTGCGTGGTAGACGTCGGCGGTGGTACAATGGATATTGCCGTCTATACCGGTGGGGCGTTACGTCACACAAAAGTGATCCCGTATGCGGGGAACGTCGTTACCAGCGATATCGCGTATGCCTTCGGTACGCCGCCGAGCGATGCCGAAGCGATCAAAGTGCGCCATGGCTGCGCACTCGGCTCCATCGTCGGTAAAGACGAGAGCGTTGAAGTACCAAGCGTAGGCGGTCGTCCGCCACGCAGTCTGCAGCGTCAGACGCTGGCAGAAGTGATTGAGCCACGGTATACCGAACTGCTCAATCTGGTAAACGAAGAGATTTTACAGTTGCAGGAGCAGCTTCGTCAGCAGGGTGTGAAACATCATCTGGCGGCGGGGATTGTGTTGACAGGCGGTGCCGCGCAGATCGAAGGCTTAGCCGCCTGCGCACAGCGCGTGTTCCATACGCAGGTGCGTATTGGTGCGCCGCTGAATATTACCGGACTTACGGATTATGCCCAGGAGCCGTATTATTCCACGGCGGTTGGGTTGCTTCACTACGGGAAAGAGTCCCATTTAAGTGGTGAAGCAGAGGTGGAAAAACGTGTGTCAGTCGGCTCGTGGATCAAACGACTCAACAGCTGGCTGCGAAAAGAGTTTTAATTTTTCAGAGACCGGAGAATATTAGCGGTCTCAGGCGACAGGCACAAAACGGAGAGAAATTATGTTTGAACCTATGGAACTGACCAACGACGCGGTGATTAAAGTCATCGGCGTCGGTGGTGGCGGCGGTAACGCCGTCGAACACATGGTGCGCGAGCGCATCGAAGGTGTGGAATTCTTCGCGGTGAATACCGATGCCCAGGCGTTGCGTAAAACGGCGGTGGGTCAAACCATTCAGATTGGCGGCGGCATCACTAAAGGTCTGGGAGCAGGCGCTAACCCGGAAGTCGGCCGCAATGCGGCAGAAGAAGATCGGGAAGCACTGCGTGCAGCGCTTGATGGCGCTGACATGGTGTTTATCGCAGCGGGCATGGGCGGCGGTACCGGTACCGGTGCAGCGCCAGTGGTGGCTGAAGTAGCAAAAGATTTGGGTATTCTGACCGTTGCTGTCGTGACCAAGCCTTTCAATTTCGAAGGCAAGAAGCGTATGGCATTTGCGGAGCAGGGTATCACTGAGCTCTCCAAGCATGTGGACTCGTTGATCACCATTCCTAACGACAAACTGCTGAAAGTGCTGGGTCGCGGTATCTCCCTGCTGGATGCATTTGGCGCAGCGAACGACGTGTTAAAAGGCGCCGTGCAGGGTATCGCCGAACTGATCACCCGTCCGGGTCTGATGAACGTCGACTTTGCAGACGTGCGCACCGTGATGTCCGAAATGGGCTATGCGATGATGGGCTCCGGCGTGGCCAGCGGTGAAGACCGTGCAGAAGAAGCGGCAGAAATGGCGATCTCCAGCCCGCTGCTGGAAGATATCGATCTGTCTGGTGCGCGCGGCGTGCTGGTTAACATCACCGCCGGCTTTGACCTGCGTCTGGATGAGTTCGAAACCGTGGGTAACACCATTCGTGCCTTCGCTTCTGACAACGCGACCGTAGTTATCGGTACGTCGCTTGATCCGGAAATGAACGACGAGCTGCGTGTGACTGTGGTGGCGACCGGTATCGGCATGGACAAACGTCCGGAAATTACGCTGGTGACCAACAAGCAAACGCAGCAACCGGTTCTGGATCGCTACCAGCAGCATGGTATGGCACCGCTGACTCAGGAACAAAAACCGGCAGCAAAAGTGGTTAACGACAATACGCCGCAGACCACGAAAGAGCCGGATTATCTGGATATCCCGGCGTTTCTGCGTAAGCAGGCTGATTAAGAATCGGCTGGAAGTTGGGCATCTCCGCTCTTTGTGCTAAACTGGCCCACCGGTTGTGTAGTACAATCTGGTTGGATAGGTAATTAGGCGAGATAATACGATGATCAAACAAAGGACTCTTAAACGTATCGTTCAGGCGACTGGCGTCGGTTTACATACCGGCAAGAAAGTCACACTGACGCTACGCCCTGCGCCGGCAAACACCGGGGTCATCTATCGTCGCACTGACTTGAATCCACCGGTAGATTTCCCGGCCGATGCCAAATCTGTGCGTGATACCATGCTCTGTACCTGCCTGGTGAACGAGCATGACGTACGTATTTCTACCGTAGAGCACCTTAACGCTGCCCTGGCGGGTCTGGGTATCGACAACATTATGATTGAAGTCGATGCGCCAGAAATTCCGATCATGGACGGCAGTGCTGCTCCGTTCGTTTACCTGCTGCTTGATGCCGGTATCGACGAACTGAACTGCGCGAAGAAATTCGTTCGCATTAAAGAGACGGTTCGCGTTGAAGATGGCGATAAATGGGCTGAATTTAAACCGTACAATGGTTTCTCGTTGGACTTTACCATCGACTTCAACCATCCGGCGATTGACTCCAGCAACCAGCGCTATGCGATGAACTTCTCTGCCGATGCGTTCATGCGTCAGATTAGCCGTGCACGTACCTTCGGTTTTATGCGTGATATCGAATATCTGCAGTCCCGCGGTTTGTGCCTGGGCGGTAGTTTCGATTGTGCCATCGTCGTTGACGATTATCGCGTACTGAACGAAGACGGTCTGCGTTTTGAAGACGAATTCGTACGTCATAAAATGCTGGATGCGATTGGCGACCTGTTCATGTGTGGTCACAATATCATCGGTGCATTTACCGCGTACAAATCTGGTCATGCGCTGAACAACAAACTGTTGCAGGCAGTCCTGGCAAAACAGGAAGCCTGGGAATATGTGACGTTCCAGGACGAGGCAGAAATGCCGCTGGCGTTCAAAGCACCGACAATGGTTCTGGCTTAACAGTCCACACCATTATTAAAATTCGACTGGTTAACCTGGCACTCTCTCCGGTCAGAGGCGCCAGTCGTTTTTGTTTTTAACTCCCTGTTTTTCGGTTCTTCTTCCCGTCAGCCGCCTGTCATGTGTTTTTCAGCAATTTTCCTGGTGCGTTCGCCGCTTTCTTAAGCAGATTTACGCCGTCCATGCCCTCATTACTGCTGTCGTATCCCGGCATTAGTGGTAATATTTGGGCGCACAAAAACAATACACAATAAACCTGTGCAGGTTTGCATCAATTCAGGTGAGGTAAGTGAGCGGATTACTGACGCGCTGGCGACAATTTGGCAGACGCTACTTCTGGCCGCATCTCTTGTTAGGGATGGTCGCGGCGAGTCTCGGCCTCCCCACGCTCAATAACAACGCTGACGCCGCTCAACCTGCAAAGACCGCCGCCAGTAATCACGATCGCATTACCCCGGTAAACTTCACCAGCCTCGCGCTGCTGGAGGCAAACCGCCGTCCCAGTTTCACTGTTGATTACTGGCATCAGCACGCTATCCGCACCGTTATCCGCCATCTCTCATTTGCGATGGCACCGCAGGCGCTTTCCGTTGCGGAAGAACCGCTGCCCATTGAAGCGCACCATCGCGCGCTGCTGGATACGCTGAATGCTTTACTGACTCAGGAGAGAAAACCTCCGGTCATCGTTCGTCAGTACGTTACTGCCTCATCTTTCTCCCCGGCGGCATTTACCGTCTCTGCCTGGCTAAGCCAGGTGCAGGGGATCCGCGCCGGACCTCAACGCCTCAGCTGATCTTTTCTGGTGATTTCCTTTTTTAGTAGACTCCGCGAAGCGGGGCGTTTGAGATTTTATTATGCTAATCAAATTATTAACAAAAGTTTTTGGTAGTCGTAACGACCGTACCCTGCGCCGTATGCGTAAAGTGGTGGGCGTCATTAACAGCATGGAACCGGCAATGGAAAAGCTCACCGACGATGAGCTGAAAGCCAAAACCGGTGAATTCCGTGCACGCCTGGAAAAGGGCGAGACCGTTGAAAGCCTGATCCCGGAAGCCTTTGCGGTGGTCCGTGAAGCCAGTAAACGCGTATTCGGCATGCGTCACTTTGACGTACAGCTGCTGGGCGGTATGGTGCTCAACGAACGCTGCATCGCCGAAATGCGTACCGGTGAAGGTAAAACCCTGACCGCAACCCTGCCGGCTTACCTGAACGCCCTGAGCGGTAAAGGTGTGCACGTGGTTACCGTCAACGACTATCTGGCGCAACGTGACGCCGAAAACAACCGTCCGCTGTTTGAGTTCCTCGGCCTGACGGTAGGCATTAACCTGCCTAATATGCCAGCACCAGCGAAGCGTGAAGCTTACGCGGCTGACATCACCTACGGCACCAATAACGAATACGGCTTTGACTACCTGCGCGATAACATGGCGTTCAGCCCTGAAGAACGCGTGCAGCGTAAACTTCACTACGCGCTGGTGGATGAGGTGGACTCCATCCTCATCGATGAAGCCCGTACGCCGCTGATCATCTCCGGCCCGGCTGAAGACAGCTCCGAGATGTACATGCGCGTGAACAAAATCATTCCGCATCTGATCCGCCAGGAAAAAGAAGACTCCGACACCTTCCAGGGTGAAGGTCACTTCTCGGTGGATGAGAAATCCCGTCAGGTGAACATCACCGAGCGCGGTCTGGTACTGGTAGAAGAATTGCTGGTAAAAGAAGGCATTATGGAAGAGGGTGAGTCGCTGTACTCTCCGGCGAACATCATGCTGATGCACCACGTTACCGCTGCGCTGCGTGCGCACGTGCTCTTTACCCGTGACGTTGATTACATCGTTAAAGACGGCGAAGTCATCATCGTTGATGAGCACACCGGTCGTACCATGCAGGGCCGTCGCTGGTCTGATGGCCTGCACCAGGCGGTTGAAGCCAAAGAAGGCGTGCAAATCCAGAATGAAAACCAGACGCTGGCGTCCATCACCTTCCAGAACTATTTCCGCCTGTATGAAAAACTGGCCGGTATGACCGGTACCGCAGACACGGAAGCCTTTGAATTCAGCTCCATTTATAAGCTGGATACCGTGGTGGTGCCGACCAACCGTCCGATGATCCGTAAAGATATGCCGGATCTGGTCTACATGACCGAAGCGGAAAAAATTCAGGCCATTATCGAAGACATTAAAGAGCGTACCGCGAAAGGCCAGCCGGTGCTGGTGGGTACCATCTCTATCGAAAAATCAGAAGTGGTCTCTCACGAGCTGGAAAAAGCGGGTATCAAGCACAACGTGCTGAACGCCAAATTCCACGCCAACGAAGCCGCCATCGTCGCGCAGGCCGGTTATCCGTCCGCGGTGACCATCGCCACCAACATGGCGGGTCGTGGTACGGATATCGTGCTGGGCGGTAGCTGGCAGGCAGAGCTTGCTGAACTTGAAGATCCGACTCCGGAGCAGATCGCGCAGCTTAAAGCCGACTGGCAGGCGCGTCATGATGCCGTACTGGCTTCCGGTGGTCTGCACATCATTGGTACCGAGCGCCATGAATCCCGTCGTATCGATAACCAGCTGCGTGGCCGTTCTGGTCGTCAGGGTGATGCGGGTTCTTCTCGTTTCTACCTGTCGATGGAAGATGCGCTGATGCGTATTTTTGCCTCTGACCGTGTGTCGGGCATGATGCGTAAACTGGGTATGAAGCCGGGCGAAGCTATCGAACACCCGTGGGTGACCAAAGCCATTGCCAACGCTCAGCGTAAAGTGGAAAGCCGTAACTTCGATATTCGTAAGCAACTGCTGGAATATGATGATGTGGCGAACGATCAGCGTCGTGCGATTTACACCCAGCGTAACGAGCTGCTGGATGTGTCCGACGTAAGCGAAACCATCAACAGCATCCGCGAAGATGTCTTCAAGGCAACCATTGATGCGCACATTCCGCCGCAGTCGCTGGAAGAAATGTGGGACATCCAGGGTCTGCAGGAACGTCTGAAAAACGACTTCGATCTGGATCTGCCGATTGGCGAGTGGCTGGATAAAGAGCCAGAGCTGCACGAAGAAACCCTGCGTGAGCGTATTCTGACTCAGGCGATTGAAGTCTATAAACGCAAAGAAGAAATCGTCGGCACCGAGATGATGCGCCACTTTGAAAAAGGCGTAATGCTGCAAACGCTGGATTCCTTGTGGAAAGAGCATCTGGCAGCGATGGATTATCTGCGTCAGGGCATCCACCTGCGTGGATACGCGCAGAAAGATCCGAAGCAGGAATACAAACGCGAATCCTTCGCCATGTTTGCGGCGATGCTGGAATCACTGAAGTATGAAGTGATCAGCACCCTCAGCAAGGTGCAGGTGCGCGAGCCGGAAGAAGTGGAAGAGATGGAGCAGCAGCGCCGTCAGGAAGCTGAACGTCTGGCGCAGATGCAACAGCTCAGCCATCAGACCGATGAAGCAGAAGCCGCAGAAGCGCTGGCTGCCCAGACCGGCGAACGCAAAGTGGGCCGTAACGATCCCTGCCCGTGCGGTTCCGGCAAGAAATTCAAACAGTGTCATGGCCGTCTGAACTGATCCGGTAACGACCACCACAAAAGGCGCAGATTTCTGCGCCTTTTTTATGGAGCGAAGTGAATGAAAGTACTGCATATTTCAGCGGGCATTATCCGCAACGCGCAGGGCGAAATCTTTATTACTCAACGTGCCGCCGACGCGCATATGGCGAACAAAAAAGAGTTTCCCGGCGGTAAGATAGAAGCGGGAGAAACGCCGGAACAGGCGCTGGTGCGCGAGCTGGAAGAGGAAGTCGGGATTGTTGTCACCCGCGCGCAGCTGTACGAGCGGCTGGAGTACAGCTACCCGGAATTGCATATCACGCTGTGGTTTTATCTGGTGGAAAGCTGGGAAGGCGAACCCTGGGGCAGGGAAGGTCAACCGGGCGGCTGGATAGCGCAGCAGGCGCTGAACGCGGATGATTTCCCGCCCGCGAACGCGCCCATTGTCACCCGGTTACACCAGGAGCTTTAAAGCTTCTCTTCACTCCAGTCATCGCTGTCATTAAGCTCGCCGGAGCTCGGGATACGTTTTTCTTCCGCAGCCCACTCGCCGAGATCGATCAGCTGGCAGCGCTTCGAGCAGAACGGGCGAAACGGACTGACGTCGCCCCAGACAACTTTTTTCCCGCAGGTCGGGCAGTTTACGATCATGACTTCAGACATATCAGTTCCTTAACAACAGGCCAGTTCAAAATCCAGACGCTCAGGGATAACGCCATTTTCGCTGTCCAGCGGCAGGAAACGAATGGCGAAGCGGCTTTTATGGCCGGAAATTTGCGGGTAGAGCGCATCCGCCAGGGCGATGTGCAGCCGCAGTAAATCGGCATCATCGCCGTTATCCTGGTAAAAACCATGCAGACTGGTCTGCTTACGGAATGGCGCGGAATTACGGACTAAATCGAGGATCAGGGTAAGCGTCTGCGTCAACGGTTGCAGACTGTTAAGCCAGATGCTGACCTGCTCGTCCCGCTGTGCCTGGGGCAAATGCAGCCACAGATGCAGCGTCGGCAAATCAAAGCTACAGCAGCCGCCAGGAATGCTCAGACGCTGGCGCACCAGACCAATCAGCTTATCTTCCCGCAGTAACTGACCAATGCGCGGGGCGGACATCAGCAGGGTGCTGCACTGCCGAAGCTGTTCACTCAGGGCGGCGATCCGCTCCTGATCCACGCCCGGCACTTCAATCCAGGCTTTTAACTTACGCTGCTGGCGCTCCAGCTCTTTCAATAATTCTGTGCGCACTTCACCGCGCTCGAACACATCCAGCAGATCGCCGATATTACGGAAAAAATGCAGCGCATCGGTGGCATCGGCGATGGGTAAACGGCAGGACAGCTGCTGGATCAAAAATTCAATGCGCAACCAGGTGCGCATTTTCTCGTTAAGCGGATGTTCAAAAAGGACGTGGGTGTGCATTAGCGTTTTTCCTGTGAAGCGGCCTGCGCGGCGTAGCGGAGGTACGCGGCATGCAGACGGGCAACATCCGATGCCACTGCATCTGGTGCGCCATTATTGTCAATAACATCATCAGCGACGGCCAGGCGAGCCTCCCGCGTCGCTTGCGCGGCGAGAATTTGTTCGGCATGTTCGCGTGTTACGCCATCGCGCTGCATGGTGCGAGAGAGTTGTATTTCAGGCGAGACGTCCACTACCAGCACCCGATCGGCTTTGGTATGTAACTGATTTTCCACCAGTAGCGGAACGACCCATAAGACGTAAGGCGATGTCGCCTGCGCAATCTGGCGCTGGGTTTCCTGGTGAATTAACGGATGAAGTTGTGCGTTAAGCCAGGCTTTGTCTGCCGGGGAGGAAAAAATGCGTTCGCGCAGCATGCGACGGTTTAACGTCCCGTCTGCGTTAATGACCGTGTCGCCGAAGTGCTCGCCGATGGCGGCCAGGGCGGGCGTACCCGGTTCTACTACCTGGCGTGCGATAACATCTGCGTCAACTACGTTAACCCCACAGCGGGAGAAAGCGTTCGCGACAGTGGTTTTGCCACTGCCAATACCCCCGGTTAAGGCGACCGTATACCCCATAAAGCAACATCCCAAAGTGGTCAGCCAGACGACGACCGGTCAATTTATTTGGTTCGTAAATCAATCGGTTATAATTTGTACAGAAAACGGCGTCTCAGATGTGACGAAACAGGCCTGTTTTCCAGGTAAATTTATAGGATTGTAGCGTAAAAAAAGAGAATTTCGCAGTCTTGCGCAGACCTATTTAGTGCGTATGATAGCGTCACTGGAGTTGTGTGTTTGACAGATTGCTTTTATCGCCATTAACCCCAGGACCCCTACATGCGTATCGAAGAAGATTTGAAGTTAGGTTTCAAAGACGTCCTTATCCGCCCTAAACGTTCCACCCTCAAAAGCCGTTCCGACGTTGAACTGGGACGCGAATTCACCTTTAAGCATTCAGGTATGGCCTGGTCAGGCGTGCCGATTATTGCCGCCAATATGGATACCGTCGGCACTTTCGCGATGGCAAAAGCACTGGCTTCATTCGACATCCTGACGGCGGTACATAAACACTATTCCGTGGCCGACTGGCAGGCATTCGCTGAGCGTGAATCCGATGCGGTGTTAAAACACGTGATGGTTTCCACCGGCACCTCTGATGCGGATTTCGACAAAACCCGTCAGATCCTCGCCCTGAATCCGGCCCTGAACTTTATTTGCATTGACGTGGCAAATGGTTACTCCGAGCACTTCTCGCAGTTTGTGACCAAAGCGCGCGAAGCCTGGCCGAATAAAACCATCTGTGCGGGCAACGTAGTGACCGGCGAAATGTGTGAAGAGCTGATCCTCTGCGGCGCGGATATCGTCAAAGTGGGCATTGGCCCGGGCTCCGTCTGTACCACCCGTGTAAAAACCGGCGTGGGCTATCCGCAGCTGTCCGCGGTGATCGAATGTGCTGATGCAGCGCACGGTCTGGGCGGTCAAATCGTCAGCGACGGCGGCTGCACCGTACCGGGTGACGTGGCGAAAGCCTTCGGTGGCGGCGCAGATTTTGTGATGCTCGGCGGTATGCTGGCGGGCCATGATGAAAGCGGCGGCACCGTGGTGGATGAAAACGGTGAGAAATTCATGCTGTTTTACGGCATGAGCTCTGAATCCGCGATGAATCGTCATGTTGGCGGCGTTGCGGGCTACCGTGCAGCTGAAGGGAAAACCGTGAAGCTTCCCATGCGTGGCCCGGTTGAAAACACCGCCCGCGATATCCTCGGCGGCCTGCGTTCTGCCTGCACCTACGTGGGCGCATCCCGTCTGAAAGAGCTGACCAAGCGCACCACGTTTATCCGCGTAGCGGAGCAAGAGAACCGCGTGTTCAACAGCCTCTGATGCCTCTGCTGGCGCGGCTCGCTGCGCCAGCCTTATCCCATTCCGCTCATTGCATCCCCCAGATGGAACACCGGCAGATACATTGCCACCACCAGCGTACCAATAATTAATCCCGTCACAATCAGCATCACCGGCTCCAGCAGCGCGGCCAGATTATCCGCCAGATGCTGGGTTTTTTCGCTGTGATAGCGGGCCAGATCCTCCAACATGGTATCCAGCGCCCCCGACGCTTCGCCGGTTCTGACCAGCTGTACACAGAGCGGGGTAAATTCGCGGCTGTTTTTCAGTGTCTGCCATATCGGCATTCCCTGCGTGACCTCCTGATGGACGTTATGCAGCACATCCTGCCAGTACGGGCAGGGCAGCGTATGCTTCACACTCTCCAGCCCCTGCAAAAAGGCGATACCGGCGTTTTGCGTCAGTGCCAGCACGGTAAAAATCTGGCTGAGCTTTTGCCCGCGCAGCAGATCGCCCACCACCGGGAACCGCAGCAGCAGGCGCTGACGAAAGCGCAACCATCCGGGCTTTTTGCGCAGCCCGTACAGGGCGAGCAGTAACAGGATAAACAGTACCAGCACCGCCGCGCCCCACTGCTGGATCAGGTCTGCCAGCGCCATCACCCCGCGCGTGAGTGCCGGCAGCGGCGCGTTGAAGGTACGGTAGATGGCAGCAAACTCCGGCAGCACCAGATAGACCATGGCCAGCACAATCAGCACCGCCAGCGATAACACCATCAGCGGATAGCGCAGCGCCTTTTTAACCTTCGCCGCCAGCAGCCGCTGCGCTTTTTGTTGGGCCGCCAGTTCAAAACAACAACTATCGAGCTTACCCGTCAGCTCACCGGTGTGGATCAGGGCAACGTACAGCGGTGGAAACGCCTGTGGCCATTGCTGGATCGCCGCCGAAAAGGGCGTGCCCTGTTCCAGCGCTTCCGCCATATGTTGCAGCAGTGCCTGCCACTGGGGGCGAGGATGCTGTCCGGCTAAAAGCCGTAACGCCTCCGGCAGCGTCAGCCCCGCCTGCAACAGCGTGGCTAACTGGCGGATCAGCTCCATGCTCTGCGTTCCCCGCCAGGCGCGAATGCGCACCGGGCAGCGTTTGAGTGCTAAGAGATGGATAGCGCGGCGTTGCAGCACCCTTGCCACGCTGACCCGATCCTCAGCCCATAACAGTCCCTGCTGCGGCGCACCCGCCTGATCCAGCCCGCGCCATTGCCACAGCGTGTTAATCGGCATGGGGCATTCCCAGCACGCGTAGCAGCTCTTCCTGGGTGGTCAGTCCCTGCTCGACCGCCAGACAGCCGCTCTCGAACAGCGTGGTCATCCCCGCCTGTCGTGCTTTGCGCTGAATATCGCTGGCGGCATCTCCGGCGGCGATAGCATGACGCAGCGCTTTATTCACTGGCAGCACTTCAAACAGCGCGACCCGGCCATAAAAGCCGTGATAACACTGGTCGCAGCCGGTGGACTGCCACAGTGGCAGCGGTCGCGGCCACAGCGATGTCGGGATCAGCGTGTCGCCCGGCGTGTTTGACCGACAGTGGGGGCAGAGTTTGCGCACCAGCCGTTGCGCCACCACCAGCGAAAGCGCGGAGGCGAGCATCCACGGCGCCACGCCCATTTGCTGAATGCGCGTCAGGGTTTCGCTGGTGGAATTGGTATGCAGCGTCGACAGTACCAGGTGCCCGGTCTGCGAGGCTTTAATGGCGATTTCTGCGGTTTCGCCGTCGCGGATCTCACCGACCATCACGATATCCGGATCCTGCCGCAGCAGTGCGCGCAGTACGCTCTGAAAGCTCAGCCCCGCACGGGGATTGATCTGCGTCTGGTTAAGCCCTGCCAGCGGGATCTCAATGGGATCTTCCACGCTGCAAATATTCACCTCAACGCGGTTGCGTGATTGCAGGGCGCTGTAGAGCGTCACCGTTTTGCCGCTGCCGGTTGGCCCGGTCACCAGCAGCAATCCCTGGGGTTTGCTGAGGGCGGTCTGAAATTGCGCCAGCTGTTCCGGCAGCATCCCGAGCTGTGTCAGATCCAGAGCCTGACTGACCTGATGCAGCAGACGCAGAACGACTTTTTCGCCGTAGCGGCAGGGAAGGGTGGCAATGCGAAAGGAAATGGCTTTGCCACCGAGCGTGACGGTGAACTGCCCGTCCTGCGGCAGGCGACGCTCGGCAATGTCCAGATTGCCCAGCACTTTCAGACGCGCCACGAGGGTGTTCGCCATTGACGGTGAAACCGGCGGCAGCGAATGCAGCACGCCGTCCACCCGCAGACGGATACGAAAATCACTCTCGCCCGGCTCAAAGTGAATATCCGATGCCCGTAGCGTTAATGCCTGTTGCAGAGTGTGATCGAGAAAGGCGGTTGCCGTGGCGCTGTCCTGCGGCACCACGGCCAGATGTGGGGCCGAGAGACGCTGCCGCTGTTTTTCCATCTCCTCCGGCGTTCTGCATACGATGTCGATGTGCTTTTGGGTGGCGAAGCGCAGCGCGGCCAGCAGATCTGCCGGAGCATCACCCGGCACGGCAATGCTGATGCGCTCATCGTCGCTCTCCAGCAGCAGCGCGTTGTGGCGCTGACACAGGGCGATTAACTGTTTCTGTTTCATTTCGCCCCCTGTTCACCGCTGAAGCGAAACACCTCTTCGCAGGCCTGTTTCAGTGCGCCATCGTCCTGCACGGTGCACAGCCGATCCCAGCCCGTCATGCCACTGCTGTTATTCCACTGAGGCGTAAGGGTGACGCCAAGTCCGGTCAGGCTCTCCTGCCCGGTGAGCGCCACGACGCCTTTCACCACGCTCATGGCGGAGACGTAGCGCGTGGTGGTGGGGGAAGGAATGCCGTTGCTGCCCCCGTCACAGACCGTGACGCCGCCGTGATCGAGGGCGCACAGCTCAATGGCCGTCCGGTAGGGAATAAAGGTTTGCAGCATGTCCGTTAACGCCGCTTTGCGCAGGTAATTCTGGTAAGCGGGAATGCTGATGGCGCTGAGGATGGAAATGATGCCGATAACCACCATTAGCTCAATTAAGGTAAATCCTTTTTGCGTGTCCATAGTGTGCTCCTTGATGACCTGGAGCGACTGTGGCAGTAACGGCGGGGCGGTGCGAGGGGATAAAATCCGTCTGAGAAGACGGCTTCAGAAGATGTTGTGCATGTTGCACAAACCGACACGGCATATGCGATCGGCGACGGAAAATTGCCCGGCGGATCGCGCCGGGCAAAAGTTTCAGCGGAAACGCATCGACAGATCCAGCGCCTGCACATGCTTGGTCAGTGCGCCCACTGAGATGTAATCCACGCCGGTATCGGCAAATTCGCGGAGGGTTTCTGCGGTGACGTTGCCGGACACTTCCAGCCGCGCCTGACCGTTGGCGCGTTTTACCGCTTCACGCATCTGGGCGGTGTCGAAGTTGTCGAGCATAATGATGTCGGCACCGGCCTTCAGGGCGTCATCCAGCTCTTCCAGCGTTTCGACTTCCACTTCCACCGGCACGTCAGGGTGCAGCCAGAAGGCCTTTTCCACGGCCTGACGTACGCTGCCCGCGGCGATAATGTGATTCTCTTTGATCAGAAACGCATCCGACAGCCCGAGGCGATGGTTCGCGCCGCCGCCGCACAGGACGGCATATTTCAGCGCTGTGCGCAGCCCCGGCAGGGTTTTGCGCGTGTCCAGCAGCTGCGTTTTGGTGCCTGCCAGCAGCGCTACATAGCGGCTGACCACGCTGGCGACGCCGGAGAGCGTCTGCACAAAGTTAAGCGCCGTGCGCTCGCCGGTCAGCAGCACGCGGGAAGGGCCGTCCAGTTCAAAGAGGGGTTGATTCGCGGTGATGGCATCGCCATCGGCGACGTGCCATGTCAGCGTGACATCGTCGCCAGCCAGTTGAATAAAGACTTCTTCAACCCAGCGTTTGCCGCAGAAAATGCCATCTTCACGGGTGATCACCACCGCATGGGCACGGTCGTCTGCGGGCAACAATTGTGCGGTAATATCATTGTTCGCATCCACCTCACCACCGAGATCTTCCCGCAGCGCAAGCGCCACGGCAGCAGGGATGTCGAGGTTGATACGTTCTAACAGCGCGTCACGTCGATGGTCGGGGTTGTAGCGGCGAGGCGGCATGATAAAACTCCAAAAAGGGTAACGAATCAAAAGATTGAAACATGCTACTCTGAACCGTGTATCAGCACCATATCTTAGGAGATCCTGCATGCTGTTAAACAAGGGCTGGCTGGTGGATGCGCGTCATGTGCCTTCACCGCACCATGATTGCCGCCCGGACGATGAGACCCCCTCGTTACTGGTTGTGCATAATATTAGCCTGCCGCCCGGACAATTTGGCGGGCCATGGATTGATGCGCTGTTCACCGGTACGCTGGATCCGCAAGCCGATCCCTTCTTCGCTGAGATTGCCCACCTGCGCGTGTCAGCACACTGCCTGATCCGTCGCGATGGCGAAATTGTGCAGTACGTTCCTTTTGATAAACGCGCCTGGCATGCGGGCGTTTCACGCTACGCGGGCCGCGAGCGGTGTAATGATTTTTCGATTGGCATTGAGCTTGAGGGAACGGACACCATCCCCTATACCGAAGCGCAATATCAGCAACTGGCTGCGGTGACGAAAACTTTGATCGGGCTTTATCCGGCGATTGCTGACAATATAACCGGGCACAGCGATATTGCACCTGAGCGTAAAACCGATCCCGGCCCGGCTTTTGACTGGGCGACATTTCGTGCTCTGGTCACCCCCTCGTCAGATAAGGAGATGACATGACGTTGTTTACCATGCTGTTAGTTTTGATTGCCGAGCGTCTGTTTAAACTCGGCGAGCACTGGCAGCTCGATCACCGCCTTGAAGTGCTGTTCCGCCGCATCCGCCATTTTTCCATGTTCCATACGCTGGGAATGACCGCGCTGGCGATGCTGGCAACCTTTCTGGTGTTACGCGCCCTTTATGGCCTGTTTTTCAATGTGCCGCTGCTGGTGGTGTGGATCATGCTCGGGCTGTTATGTATCGGCGCGGGCAAGGTGCGATTGCACTACCATGCCTATCTGAAGGCCGCCGCCCGTGGCGATGCCCACGCGCGTGATGCCATGGCCAGTGAACTGACGATGATCCATGGCGTACCGCCGGACTGCGATGAACGCGAGTTTCTGCGCGAACTGCAAAATGCTCTGCTGTGGATTAACTTCCGGTTTTACCTCGCGCCGCTGTTCTGGTTTATCGTCGGCGGTACCTGGGGACCGGTGACGCTGGTAGGGTATGCATTTTTACGCGCCTGGCAGTCATGGCTGGCGCGTTATATGACACCGCCGCAGCGCCATCAGTCCGGCATTGATGCCATTCTGCATGTGCTGGACTGGATCCCGGCGCGGCTGGTGGGCGTGGTGTATGCGCTGATTGGTCACGGTGAAAAGGCGCTTCCGGCCTGGTTCGCGTCGCTTTATGATCGCCACACGTCGCAGTATCAGGTATTAACGCGCCTGGCGCAGTATTCGCTGGCGCGTGAGCCGCATCTGGACCGCGTCGAAACGCCAAAAGTGGCGGTTTCCATGGCGAAAAAAACGTCCTTTGTGGTGGTGGTTGTGGTGGCGCTGCTGACGATTTACGGGACGCTGGTGTAATTTTCGAGAAGATGCCGGGTGGCGCTTCGCTTACCCGGCCTACAGATACATGTAGGCCCGGCAAGCGAAGCGCCGCCCGGCAATCAGGCACTAGTTGCTGTCCGCCGGTGGTACCCCAAAATCCGGCATGCCGTCCTCTTTCCAGTGGATCACTTTCAGACGCGTATGACGGTTCGGATCGTAGAGCGGATCGCCCTCGATCTCCGTGTAGTTGCGCGCGTGGTAAACCAGCACGTCTTCGCCGTCCGGGGTCTGCGTAAAGCTGTTATGTCCAGGCCCGTACTGGCGATTCTCATAGCTGGTCACAAACACTGGCTGCGGTGATTTATGCCAGTTTTCCGGGTTCTGCGGGTCGGCATGAATATCGATCCACAACAGGCCAAGGCAGTAGTTCTCGTCGGTGGCGCTGGCGGAGTAGCTGACAAATAACCGATCGCCGTGGAACAGCACCGCCGGCCCTTCGTTGACCTTAAAGCCCCGACATTCCCAGTCAAAATCCGGTTTGCTTAACATCACCGGTCTGCCCTTGAGCGTCCACGGATTTTCCAGCTCTGCCAGATACAGGTTCGAGTTGCCGTCAATGGCCGGATCTTTTTGTGCCCACAGATACCACTGTTTACCCTGATGGTTAAACGTGGTCGCATCCAGGCAGAAAGAGTCAAACTGCGTTTTTATCTGCCCTTTTTCCGTCCAGTGGCCGGTCAGCGGATCGGCGTCGGCGCACTCCAGCACGAACATGCGGTGCTGGAACATATTCAGTGCATCCAGATCGTGGGTGTGTGTGGCAGCAAAGTAGAGATACCACTTGCCATCAAGGTGATGCAGTTCCGGCGCCCAGATGAGCTGGCTCATCGGGCCGCTGGCGGGTTTACGCCACACCACGGTCGCGGGTGCCTCGCGTAATCCTTCGAGCGTGCTGGCGCGGCGGATTTCCAGCCGATCGTATTCCGGTACCGAGGCGACAAAGTAGTAAGCGTTATCGTGGCGCAGAATAAAGGGATCGGCGCGTTGTTCGATAAAGGGATTAGGCCACGTGTTCATCAGGCTTTCCTTATGGTTTAAGCGGGTGATGTGAAGCAGTCTCGCTCAGTTCCCGATAGTTAGCGCGGCGTTTTTCCAGATCGCTCTGGATCAGTTTCATGGTTTCACGGTCGACCTTCAGCAGGCGAACCACGCCCGCCGTGATCAAATAGCCCACGCCAGGAATGATGCTGAACAGCAGCACGATGCCGTTGATGGCGCTCGGGCTTTGCGCTTTCGCGCCCGCGTCGTAACCATACCAGGAGAGCAGGAAGCCGACCATCGCCCCGGCAACCGCCAGGCCCACTTTCAGGAAGAACAAATTACCGGAGAAGCTGATGCCGGTGATGCGTTTGCCGGTTTTCCACTCGCCGTAGTCATCCACGTCCGCCATCAGCGACCAGTGCAGTGGAGAGGGAATTTGATGAATGATATTGAGCAGGAAATAGAGCACCACGATAAGCGTGGTCGCCTGCGGATCCAGGAAGTAGAAGCCGCCGGAGAAAATCGCCAGCACGATGTTGGTCCAGAAGAAGACCTGCAATTTACACCAGCGGTCGGTCAGCACTTTCGCCAGCATGCTGCCGATCATCATGCCCACTACGCCGAGGCTGATAAACAGCGTAGCGAAATGGGTGCTTTGCCCCATTACCCAGGTCACGTAATACATGGTGGCCGCCATGCGGATGAAGCCCGGGCAGACGTTGCACAGCGTCAGCAGCAGAATGCGCACCCACTGGTCGTTTTTCCACACGTCTTTAAAGTCTTTTTTCAGATCATCGTTGGTAGGGACAGCAGGCTTAACACGCTCGCGCACCGTTGCAAAGCAGTAGAGGAACATGCACATGCCGATAAAGGCCAGCACCGTCATCGCCATCTGGTAGCCTTTGGCTTTATCTTCGCCGCCAAACCACTCAGCCATTGGCAGCAGCGTCAGGGAGAGCAGCAGGGTGGCGATCCCCACCATCACAAAACGGTAAGACTGGCAGGCCACACGCTCTTTGGGATCGTTGGTGATAACGCTGCCGAGGGAGCAATAAGGGATGTTGATGGCAGTATAGGTCAGCGACAGCAGGAAGTAGGTGATGAAGGCATAGATAACTTTGCTGTTATAGGTCCAGTCCGGCGTGGTAAACATCAGCACGCTGAACACCGCGTAAGGTACGGCAATCCATAACAGCCATGGACGAAATCGCCCATATTTGCTTTTGGTGCGATCCGCCAGCGCCCCCATGATCGGGTCAGTTACGGCATCAATAACACGGATTGAGAGTAGCAACACGCCCACCAGCGCCGGGGCAAGACCAAATATGTCCGTATAGAAATAATTCACAAACAACATGATAGCGCCAAAGATGATATTACATCCGGCGTCTCCCATTCCGTAGCCGATCTTTTCTTTGACTGACAGTTTCGCGTTGTCCATCGACAATTCTCCCGTTGAGATATGGAGAGAATTATTCGCGCGCACTGAGGTTTTTGCGTTGCAGGTTTACGTTAAAGACATGGATAAAACAGCTATGCGCGGGAAAGTGTGAACCAGGTAACAGGGGAAACCCTCTCCCGGCGGGAGAGGGGGGGATAAACAGGAGGATTAATGCGCTTTGGCGGTTTTCAGGTTCTTCTGCTTAATGAAGTAACCAATGCCGAGGATGACCATCCATACCGGGATCAGCCAGACGGAGATCGCCATGCCCGGGGTCATCGCCATGATGACCAGCACGGCAGCCATAAAGATCAGGCAGATCCAGTTACCCAGCGGATAGAACAGGGCAGGGAAGCGCGTTTTCACGCCCTGTAAATCTTTCGCGCGGCGGAATTTCATGTGCGCGAGGCTAATCATCGCCCAGTTAATCACCAGTGCCGAGACCACCAGCGCCATCAGCAAACCAAAGGCTTCGCCCGGTGCCAGGTAGTTAATCAGCACGCACAGTGCGGTAAAGAGCGCGGAGACGAGAATGGTGGCAATGGGTACGCCACGCTTGTCGACTTTCGCCAGCGCTTTCGGGGCATTGCCCTGCTGCGCCAGGCCGAACAGCATACGGCTGTTGCAGTACACACAGCTGTTGTACACCGACAGCGCGGCGGTCAGCACCACGATGTTCAGGGCATTCGCCACGAAAGTGTCGCCCAGCTCATGGAAGATGAGCACGAACGGGCTGGTGTCAGCGGTAACGCGCGTCCACGGCAGCAACGACAGCAGCACCGCCAGTGAACCCACATAGAAGATCAGGATGCGGTAAATCACCTGGTTGGTGGCTTTCGGGATGCTGACCTGCGGGTTATCTGCTTCGGCAGCGGTGATACCCACCAGTTCCAGACCGCCGAACGAGAACATAATGATCGCCATCATCATCACCAGCCCGGTAAAGCCATTAGGCAGGAAGCCCCCCTGTTCCCACAGGTTACGCACGGTAGCCTGCGGACCGGCGCTGTCGCTGAACAGCAGCCAGCCGCCGAACAGGATCATCGCCACCACCGCGATAACTTTGATAATGGCGAACCAGAACTCCATCTCGCCAAACACTTTCACGTTGGTAAGGTTAATGGCGTTGATCACCACGAAGAACACCGCGGCTGACGCCCAGGTCGGGATCTCTGGCCACCAGAACTGAATGTATTTACCGACAGCGGTCAGTTCCGCCATGGCCACCAGCACGTACAGCACCCAGTAGTTCCAGCCGGACGCGAAACCCGCAAAACCGCCCCAGTATTTGTAGGCAAAATGGCTGAATGAGCCGGCTACCGGCTCTTCTACGACCATCTCGCCCAACTGACGCATGATCAGAAAAGCGATAAAACCTGCGATCGCATAGCCGAGAATAATTCCCGGCCCGGCGGACTGGATGACTGACGCGCTGCCCAGAAACAGGCCAGTCCCGATAGCTCCACCCAGCGCAATAAGCTGAATGTGGCGGTTTTTGAGGCCGCGTTTCAGCATTTCACCCTGCTGTTGACCTTCCATCATGAAACCTCGTGTGTGGTTATTATTAGTACGCTGTCGTGTGCGTGTACGGATGAAATTCCATTTGTTGTATTTATATGTTTACGAAAGGTCTTTCATAAATATCGCTCTGAGTCTTTCGTCTGCATCAGAATAGTGATAAGCGCACGCGAATGCACCTGCTTTATTAAGGGTGGATAACGAGTGGATAAAAAGAAACCAATTGTAAATGGCAGCCTTGCGCGTCTCCCATCCCCTCAAATGCATAATTTCACTCTCAAAATGGGTATTTACTCGTTTTTTGTTCGACTGAATCGGTTCAATTAAGCCACTTTAGGTTTCACATAAGTTAAATCTGCCTCTTTATGAGTAGCGGGTTGATTTGTGCGAAGTTACATTTCTGAAACGTTATTTCTGTAATGTTGTTAAAATGTGCGTGGTTCCCTGATTTCAATCAAAACCTGTATGGACAGAAGGTGAATACTTTGTTACTTTAGCGTCAAGAACATGAAATTGGTCAGACCAATTGACTCCGGTTAAATGGCACTCCGGGAAAACGGCTTAGGACAGGGAACAATGGCCTATAGTAAAATCCGCCAACCTAAATTATCCGATGTGATAGAGCAGCAACTGGAGTTTTTGATCCTTGAAGGGACATTGCGCCCCGGTGAAAAACTTCCTCCGGAACGCGAGCTGGCTAAGCAGTTCGATGTTTCCCGTCCTTCGCTGCGCGAGGCGATCCAACGCCTTGAAGCCAAGGGCCTGCTACTGCGTCGTCAGGGCGGTGGTACCTTTGTCCAAAGTAATCTGTGGCAGAGCTTCAGCGATCCGCTGGTAGAGCTTTTGTCCGATCATCCAGAATCCCAGTTTGACCTCCTCGAGACGCGCCACGCGCTGGAAGGCATTGCCGCCTATTACGCGGCCTTGCGTGGTACCGATGACGATCGCGAGCGTATCCGCGAGCTGCATCAGGCGATCGAGCGCGCGCAGGAATCCGGGGATCTCGATGCCGAAGCCGATGCCGTCGTCATGTATCAGATTGCCGTCACCGAAGCGGCGCACAATGTGGTGTTGCTGCATTTGCTACGCTGCATGGAGCCGATGATGGCGCAGAATGTTCGCCAGAATTTCGAATTGCTGTATTCCCGGCGGGAAATGCTCCCGTTGGTAAGCAACCATCGCTCCAGAATTTTTGAGGCGATTATCGCCAGAGAGCCGGAAAAGGCGCGTGAAGCGTCTCACCGGCATCTGGCGTTTATTGAGGAAATATTGCTGGACCGCAGCCGTGAGCAGAGCCGTCGTGAACGCTCAATGCGCCGCCTACAGCAAAGAAAGGATTAAGCGCCATACTTTAGAGCGCGGCAACTAAACGCAGAACCTGTCTTATTGCGTTCTTACAGTCAGATGCCCGGACGTGAGAGCGCAATGGGACAGGTTCCAGATTAATCAACGAAAATTAGATAGATAAGGAAAACCCCATGTCAGAACGTTTACTCAATGACGTGGATCCGATCGAAACTCGCGACTGGCAACAGGCGATCGAATCGGTCATCCGTGAAGAAGGTGTTGAGCGCGCTCAGTATCTGATTGACCAGTTACTGTCCCAGGCCCGCAAAGGCGGCGTTAACGTGGCAGCTGGTTCAAACGCTCGCAACTATGTAAATACTATTGCCGTTGAAGATGAGCCGGAATACCCGGGTAATCTGGAGCTGGAGCGTCGCATTCGTTCTGCTATCCGCTGGAACGCCATCATGACCGTGCTGCGTGCGTCTAAAAAAGACCTCGAGCTGGGCGGCCACATGGCATCTTTCCAGTCTTCTGCGACCGTATATGAAGTTTGCTTCAACCACTTCTTCCGCGCACGCAGCGAGAAAGACGGTGGCGATCTGGTGTACTTCCAGGGCCACATCTCTCCGGGCGTTTACGCTCGCGCATTCCTGGAAGGTCGTCTGACTGAAGAGCAGATGAACAACTTCCGTCAGGAAGTACATGGCAATGGCCTGTCTTCCTACCCGCACCCGAAACTGATGCCGGAATTCTGGCAGTTCCCGACCGTTTCTATGGGTCTGGGTCCGATTGGTGCGATCTACCAGGCTAAATTCCTGAAATATCTGGAACACCGTGGCCTGAAAGATACCTCTCAGCAAACCGTTTACGCCTTCCTGGGTGACGGTGAGATGGATGAGCCGGAATCCAAAGGCGCGATCACCATCGCGACCCGTGAAAAACTGGATAACCTGGTCTTCGTCATCAACTGTAACCTGCAACGTCTGGATGGCCCGGTCACCGGTAACGGTAAAATCATCAACGAACTGGAAGGCATTTTCGAAGGTGCTGGCTGGAACGTGATCAAGGTGATGTGGGGTAGTCGTTGGGATGAGCTGCTGCGTAAAGACACCAGCGGTAAACTGATCCAGCTGATGAACGAAACCGTTGACGGCGACTATCAGACCTTCAAATCCAAAAACGGCGCATATGTGCGTGAGCACTTCTTCGGTAAATACCCGGAAACTGCCGCACTGGTTGCCGACTGGTCTGACGATCAGATTTGGGCACTGAACCGTGGTGGCCACGATCCGAAGAAAATCTACGCTGCATTTAAGAAAGCGCAGGAAACCAAAGGCAAAGCAACTGTTATCCTGGCCCATACCATCAAAGGTTACGGCATGGGCGACACCGCTGAAGGTAAAAACATCGCCCACCAGGTGAAGAAAATGAACATGGACGGTGTACGTTACATCCGTGATCGTTTCAATGTGCCGGTGACCGATGAGCAGGTTGAGAAGCTGTCCTACATTACCTTCCCGGAAGGTTCTGAAGAGCACACTTACCTGCACGCCCAGCGTCAGAAGCTGAACGGCTACCTGCCGTCTCGTCAGCCGAAATTCTCTGAGAAGCTTGAGCTGCCGACCCTGGCTGACTTCAACCAGTTGCTGGAAGAGCAGAACAAAGAGATCTCCACCACTATCGCCTTCGTGCGTGCCCTGAACGTGATGCTGAAGAACAAGTCGATCAAAGATCGCCTGGTGCCGATCATCGCCGACGAAGCGCGTACTTTCGGTATGGAAGGTCTGTTCCGTCAGATTGGTATTTACAGCCCGAACGGCCAGCAGTACACCCCGCAGGACCGTGAGCAGGTTGCTTACTACAAAGAAGACGAGAAAGGTCAGATCCTGCAGGAAGGTATCAACGAGCTGGGCGCAGGTTCGTCCTGGCTGGCTGCTGCGACCTCTTACAGCACCAACGATCTGCCGATGATCCCGTTCTACATTTACTACTCCATGTTCGGTTTCCAGCGTATCGGCGACCTGTGCTGGGCAGCAGGCGATCAGCAAGCTCGTGGCTTCCTGATTGGTGGTACTTCTGGTCGTACTACGCTTAACGGCGAAGGTCTGCAGCACGAAGATGGTCACAGCCACATTCAGTCGCTGACCATCCCGAACTGTATCTCTTACGATCCGGCTTACGCTTACGAAGTTGCGGTCATCATGCATGACGGTCTGCATCGTATGTACGGTGAAGCGCAAGAGAACGTGTACTACTACATCACCACGCTGAACGAAAACTACCACATGCCAGCGATGCCGGAAGGCGCCGAGGAAGGGATCCGTAAAGGTATCTACAAACTCGAAACTATCGATGGCGCGAAAGGTAAAGTTCAGCTGCTGGGCTCCGGTTCTATCCTGCGTCACGTACGTGAAGCAGCACAGATCCTGGCAAAAGACTACGGAATCGGTTCTGACGTGTTCAGCGTAACTTCCTTCACCGAACTGGCGCGCGATGGCCAGGATTGTGAACGCTGGAACATGCTGCACCCGACCGACGAGCCGCGCGTACCGTACGTTGCACAGGTTCTGAGCGACGCACCGGCAGTAGCATCAACTGACTATATGAAACTGTTCGCTGAGCAGATCCGTAACTTCATCCCGGCAAGCGATTACCGCGTACTGGGTACTGATGGCTTCGGTCGCTCTGACAGCCGTGAAAACCTGCGTCACCACTTCGAAGTTGATGCTTCTTATGTGGTTGTTGCAGCACTGGGCGAACTGGCTAAACGTGGCGACATCGACAAGAAAGTAGTTGCAGACGCAATTACCAAATTCAACATCGATGCAGATAAAGTTAACCCGCGTCTGGCGTAAGAGGTAAAAGAAGAATGGCTATCGAAATCAATGTACCGGACATCGGGGCTGATGAAGTTGAAATCACCGAGATCCTGGTCAAAGTGGGCGACAAAGTTGAAGCTGAACAGTCGCTGATCACCGTAGAAGGCGACAAAGCTTCTATGGAAGTCCCGTCACCTCAGGCTGGCGTTGTTAAAGAGATCAAAGTCTCTGTTGGCGACAAAACCGAGACTGGCAAACTGATCATGATTTTCGATTCCGCTGACGGTGCTGCTGATGCAGCACCTGCGAAAGCAGAAGAGAAGAAAGAAGCAGCACCGGCAGCAGCATCTGCGCCGGCTGCGGCGGCTGCCAAAGACGTCAACGTACCGGATATCGGCGGCGACGAAGTTGAAGTCACCGAGATCATGGTTAAAGTCGGCGATAAAGTGGCTGCTGAGCAGTCGCTGATCACTGTAGAAGGCGACAAGGCTTCTATGGAAGTGCCGGCACCGTTCGCGGGCACCGTGAAAGAAATCAAAATCAGTACCGGCGACAAAGTGTCCACCGGCTCCCTGATCATGGTCTTCGACGTTGAAGGTGGCGCACCGGCGGCCAGCGACGCGAAACCGCAGGTTAAAGAAGAAGCGGCTTCTGCTCCGGCAGCAGCAGCGGGCGCTAAAGACGTAAACGTACCGGACATCGGCGGTGACGAAGTTGAAGTGACCGAAGTGATGGTGAAAGTGGGCGACAAAGTTGCCGCTGAGCAGTCACTGATCACCGTGGAAGGCGACAAAGCCTCCATGGAAGTTCCGGCACCGTTCGCGGGCACCGTGAAAGAAATCAAAATCAGCACCGGCGACAAAGTGTCTACCGGCTCCCTGATCATGGTCTTCGAAGTGGAAGGCGCAGCCCCTGCTGCGGCTCCGGCTGCGGCCAAACAGGAAGCGGCTCCGGCACCGGCGGCGAAAGCACCGGCCGCCGCTGCTCCGGCGAAAGCGGAAGGCAAATCTGAGTTTGCTGAAAACGACGCTTACGTCCATGCAACGCCGCTGATCCGCCGCCTTGCGCGCGAATTTGGCGTGAACCTGGCGAAAGTGAAAGGTACAGGTCGTAAAGGCCGTATCCTGCGCGAAGACGTTCAGGCTTACGTGAAAGACGCGGTGAAACGCGCTGAAGCGGCACCTGCTGCTGCCACCGGTGGCGGTCTGCCTGGCATGCTGCCATGGCCGAAAGTGGACTTCAGCAAGTTCGGTGAAGTGGAAGAAGTTGAACTGGGCCGTATCCAGAAAATCTCTGGTGCTAACCTGAGCCGTAACTGGGTGATGATCCCGCACGTTACGCATTTCGACAAAACCGACATCACTGACCTGGAAGCCTTCCGTAAGCAGCAGAACGCTGAAGCTGAGAAGCGCAAACTGGATGTGAAATTCACCCCGGTGGTCTTCATCATGAAAGCCGTTGCCGCAGCGCTCGAGCAGATGCCTCGCTTCAACAGCTCTCTGTCTGAAGATGCACAGCGTCTGACGCTGAAGAAATACATCAACATCGGTGTGGCCGTTGATACCCCGAATGGCCTGGTGGTTCCGGTGTTCAAAGACGTGAACAAGAAGAGCATCACCGAGCTGTCCCGCGAACTGACCGTGATCTCCAAAAAAGCACGTGACGGTAAGCTGACGGCGGGCGAAATGCAGGGCGGTTGCTTCACCATCTCCAGTATTGGTGGCCTGGGTACCACGCACTTCGCGCCGATCGTTAACGCGCCGGAAGTGGCTATCCTCGGTGTGTCCAAATCCGCGATGGAGCCGGTCTGGAATGGTAAAGAGTTCGTGCCGCGTCTGATGATGCCGATCTCTCTGTCCTTCGACCACCGCGTGATCGACGGTGCTGATGGTGCGCGTTTCATCACCATCATCAATAACATGCTGTCTGACATTCGCCGTCTGGTGATGTAAATAAGAAAGCCGGCCTGACGGTCGGCTTTTTTCTGGTAATCTCATTATGTTGTTGAGGTTATTAGGACAAAGGACAACTCGTTTACCGTTTGTTGTTTCAAAATTGTTAACAATTTTGTACTATGCGGGCGGATAGAACGTCCCGGCGATGAAGGGCGATACGTCCCCTGGACTGCCGGAAATCAATAAGAGGTCATGATGAGTACTGAAATCAAAACTCAGGTCGTGGTACTTGGGGCAGGCCCGGCAGGTTACTCTGCTGCCTTCCGTTGCGCTGATTTAGGTCTGGAAACCGTCATTGTTGAACGTTACAGCACCCTCGGCGGTGTTTGCCTGAACGTCGGCTGTATCCCTTCTAAAGCGCTGTTGCACGTTGCTAAAGTTATCGAAGAAGCCAAAGCGCTGGCCGAGCACGGTATCGTCTTCGGCGAACCGAAAACCGATATCGACAAGATTCGTACCTGGAAAGAAAAAGTTATCACCCAACTGACTGGCGGTCTGGCCGGTATGGCGAAAGGCCGTAAAGTGAAAGTGGTTAACGGTCTGGGTAAATTCACCGGGGCTAACACCCTGGAAGTTGAAGGTGAAAACGGCAAAACCGTGATCAACTTCGACAACGCTATCATCGCGGCGGGTTCCCGTCCGATCGAACTGCCGTTCATTCCGCATGAAGATCCGCGCGTGTGGGATTCCACCGACGCACTGGAACTGAAAGAAGTACCTAAGCGCCTGCTGGTTATGGGTGGCGGTATCATCGGTCTGGAAATGGCGACCGTATACCATGCGCTGGGTTCAGAGATCGACGTGGTTGAAATGTTCGACCAGGTGATCCCGGCGGCTGACAAAGACATCGTTAAGGTCTTCACCAAGCGCATCAGCAAGAAATTCAACCTGATGCTGGAAACCAAAGTTACCGCCGTTGAAGCAAAAGAAGACGGTATCTACGTTTCCATGGAAGGCAAAAAAGCGCCGGCTGAAGCACAGCGTTATGACGCCGTGCTGGTGGCTATCGGCCGTGTGCCGAACGGTAAAAACCTCGACGCAGGCGCTGCTGGCGTAGAAGTGGACGACCGTGGCTTTATCCGTGTCGACAAACAGTTGCGTACCAACGTACCGCACATCTTTGCTATCGGCGATATCGTCGGTCAGCCGATGCTGGCGCACAAAGGTGTTCACGAAGGTCACGTTGCCGCTGAAGTTATCGCCGGCATGAAGCACTACTTCGATCCGAAAGTGATCCCGTCCATCGCGTATACCGAGCCAGAAGTTGCCTGGGTAGGTCTGACCGAGAAAGAAGCGAAAGAAAAAGGCATCAGCTACGAAACCGCCACCTTCCCGTGGGCTGCTTCTGGCCGTGCTATCGCCTCCGACTGCGCAGACGGTATGACCAAACTGATTTTCGACAAAGAGACTCACCGTGTGATCGGTGGTGCGATTGTCGGTACTAACGGCGGCGAGCTGTTGGGCGAAATCGGTCTGGCTATCGAAATGGGCTGTGACGCGGAAGATCTGGCGCTGACTATCCATGCGCACCCGACTCTGCATGAGTCCGTGGGCCTGGCCGCTGAAGTGTTCGAAGGTAGCATCACCGACCTGCCGAACCCGAAAGCGAAAAAGAAATAAGCGTCTGAGCTTGTGTTGCCGGGTGGTGGCTACGCCTTACCCGGCCTGCAAATTTAAAAGATGTAGGCCCGGCAAGCTTGCGCCGCCGGGCAACAGATCTGGACAGCAAAGCGGCTTAAAAGTCGCTTTTTTTATGCCTGCGTTTTACCTTCAGGGCTGCACCGGCTGCCAGGCCTGGTCTGGCATAAACTGCGTTATGCCCTCCACTTTCTGCGCCGTCTGCGCGCCGAAATCCTGCTGATAGATGCGATCCTGACCATCAATCACAAAAGTCGTGACCCCGGTTTTGCCATACTCCACCGGCCACGCCAGCAGGGCAGCCCGCGCATTGTCACCTTGCGCATCGGACGTTAACAACCGGAAGCGATAGCCGTGATAGCCCTCGCCGGGCACTCGCGGACTGAACGCCGGGCCGAGCGGGCTGGGGGCTTCCCCTGATGATACCGGCCAGTAGAGGCCATCTTTTTTGCCTTCGCTGCTGATAAGCTTCAGCGCGTAATGCTGGTTCAGGGCGAAGTAATCCTGCTGCGCGTCCGCATACGCCTGAAGCGCGGTAATGGCTGACAGCTCGTTGCGCCCGAGGGTACGGGTTAGGATCTCATCGGCAGCGCGCGCTGTATCAAACTGCCAGCCGGCGGCGGTTTTTACCATCGGGATCGGTAGCTGCCACTGGCTGCGCCCGACGCTGAGATGCGCCACGCCGTTCTGCTCATCAATCTGATGGCTTATCTGCCAGTCGCGGAGGAAACGCGCCACGGCTTGCGGGTCTGCCCCGTCCGGCGGCAGGATCTGATGCCAGTCATCCCCGAGCAGATGCGTCAGCGCGCTGTCATTCTGATCCTGGATGGCGCTAATCAGGGTGCTGGCGGCCTGTTCCGGCGTGGAGAACGCCTGTTGCGCCTGAGCCATCACCGGCAGCAGCAGTAACAGCCCTGCAATAATCTTCTGAAGTTTCATGATGCCTGCCTGATTAACGACGATTGAGTTCACGGCGATCCGCCGCATGTTCGCGCAGCGTGCTGCGCTGCTGGCTGTTCAGACGCTGGCGGCTCTGTTCACCGCGCTGACGCTGCGCCTGCCAGGACGGTGAACGGCTGTCATTGCCGCTAAGGGCCGTGGCGCGAGGAGCGGTCTGCCGTTGCTGGAGTGTCTCCCGTCGCTGCTGCTGTTGTGGCGTGGGATTATCATGTCGGGCTTTAAGGGCCTCGCGATGCTGTTGCGGCTGTGCGGTCGGATTATCCCGACGAGTCTGTATAGCCTCGCGTTTTTGCTGTGTCGTTGACTGACTGAACTGCGCTTTTGCAGCGTCCCGGCGGGCTGCCGTTGTGGACGGGGCATCGTAACCGCGATAATTATTGCGCCGGGCGATCTGGTTTACCTGTTTTGAGGCCAACTGACGCTGCGCATCACGGGAGGGCAGCGTAGTGCGGAAGGCCGAATTATGCTGCCACACCACTCGATCGTTATTGGTGACCAGCGTGCCGCCGGAGATACGGTTGAAGTTGTTGACGTTGATATTGATGTTATCGCCATTGTGATCGTAGCCACGGTGGTAATGATCATCATCGTCGTCCCAGTCGATATCGCTGAACAGCGCATAAGTGGTGGCGACGCCGAGGCCGAAACCTAAACCCCGCACCAGGCTGTCGGTAAACTGCTGTCCGGGAGGCGGCGGCAGATACACCGGCGGATACGCGGGCGTCGGCCAGCTGCCGTACACCACGCCGGGGTTATAGCTCGGCACATATACCACTTCTGGATCGGCAGGTTCGATTTTGATCACCGTTGGCGCGGGTGTACTCACCACCGTGGTGCTGCCGGGCGAGGCAGGCGCGGGCTGTGCCTGCGCACTGTTTTTTGCCGGCACAGTAGTAACTTTCTGCTGCGGGGTGGAAGTGAGCGCACCCGTCTGCTGCGCCAGGGCGCGTAGCTTTTGCACCGCGTCCATCACCTCCTTCGGCTGTGCCAGAAACGCATCGCCGAGGTTTTGCACCCACTGTGGATTTTCACCCATCAGCGCCATCAGCGACGGAAAGGCCACCAGCGATCTGACGCTCGGATCCCAGGGCTGATTAATCACCGCCTGGATCGCCGCATCGCCTTGCAGGGTGGGGTTATCCTGCGACCACTGCGCCGCCTGCACCACATTTGCGGGATAGGTGGCTGCCATCAGTACCTGGGACAGCAGCGCATCAGGATAGAGCGCGACCGGTGCCACCCACTGATCGATTTGCGCCGTGCTAAAGGCGGGCGTGGCGACGGGGGACGCCGTTTGCGTAGCAGGTGGCGGCGCGGGTATCGCGGGTTGCGTCACCGCAGCAGCAGGGGCCACCGCAGCAGGCGGTACATCAGGCGTTCTGCTTTTGACATACAGCGCGCCCGAGGCGGCTAATACCCCGAGGCTGCACAGCAGCATCAGGATCTGAGGTTTGAATGACAACGTCATGGGTTTCTCCCGGTATCCGGTGGGATACGCGCGGTAACGACACAGGCCAGATGGCGGTAAATGCCCGCGAGTATAAAGTGCTGATTGTTTATTTTTTGATTAAAACAGGCATCGCGCAGCGCCCTGTCCATAACCGGACAAGAAGAGTGTTAGTAAACATTGCAAAAAGTAGGGGTAAGCCCTTTTAGGTGGTCAGCAGGCGGGCAAAAAAAGGTATTTTCGACTGTCTGAGAAGCCCTGAGAAAGACAGGTGTATCGCCCTTAACGATTCAGCTAATTTTTAATGTTGCTTTTTTGTAAACGGATTAACACCCCCTCTAAATCCTGCTATGCTGCCCGTCGCGGTACCGGGCTTTTACCCTACAAACTGCTGTCTCACAGGAGCGTGAAGAAACTGCCGGCCGCACTATGACAATGAGAGCGAGGAGAACCGTCGTGCTAGAAGAATACCGTAAGCACGTAGCTGAACGTGCCGCTGAAGGGATTGCACCAAAACCCTTAGATGCAACGCAAATGGCTGCGCTGGTCGAACTGCTGAAGACCCCGCCAGTGGGCGAAGAAGAATTCCTGTTAGATCTGTTAGCCAACCGTGTCCCGCCGGGCGTTGATGAAGCCGCCTACGTGAAAGCCGGTTTCCTTGCTGCCGTCGCTAAAGGCGAAACCACATCTCCACTGGTCACCCCGGAAAAAGCGATTGAACTGCTGGGTACCATGCAGGGTGGTTACAACATCCATCCGCTGATTGATGCCCTGGACGACGCTAAACTGGCACCGATTGCGGCTAAAGCGCTGTCCCACACGCTGCTGATGTTCGACAACTTCTACGATGTGGAAGAGAAAGCGAAAGCGGGCAACGCTTACGCGCAGCAGGTGATGCACTCCTGGGCCGAGGCCGAATGGTTCCTGAGCCGTCCGCCGCTGGCTGAAAAAATCACCGTCACCGTATTCAAAGTGACCGGCGAAACCAACACCGACGATCTCTCCCCGGCGCCGGATGCCTGGTCGCGTCCGGACATCCCGCTGCACGCGCTGGCGATGCTGAAAAACGCCCGTGAAGGCATTGTGCCGGATCAGCCGGGTGCCGTTGGCCCGATCAAACAGATCGAAGAGCTGAACAAAAAAGGCTACCCGCTGGCCTATGTGGGTGATGTGGTCGGTACCGGTTCATCCCGTAAATCCGCGACCAACTCCGTACTGTGGTTTATGGGCGACGACATTCCGAACGTGCCGAATAAACGCGGCGGCGGTCTGGTGCTGGGCGGCAAAATCGCGCCGATCTTCTTTAATACCATGGAAGATGCCGGTGCGCTGCCTATCGAAGTGGACGTAAACGCGCTGAACATGGGCGACGTGATCGACGTTTATCCGTTCAAAGGCGAAGTGCGTAACCATGAGACTGGCGAACTGCTGGCGACCTTTGAGCTGAAAACCGACGTGCTGATCGACGAAGTGCGTGCCGGTGGTCGTATTCCGCTGATTATCGGTCGTGGCCTGACCACCAAAGCGCGTGAAGCGCTGGGTCTGCCGCACAGCGAAGTCTTCCGTATTGCTAAGCCGGTTGCGGCGAGCGATAAGGGCTTCTCACTGGCGCAGAAAATGGTTGGTCGTGCCTGCGGCGTGAAGGGCGTGCGTCCTGGCGAATACTGTGAACCGAAAATGACCTCGGTTGGCTCGCAGGACACCACCGGGCCGATGACCCGTGATGAACTGAAAGATCTGGCGTGTCTGGGCTTCTCTGCCGATCTGGTGATGCAGTCCTTCTGCCACACCGCGGCCTATCCGAAGCCGGTGGATGTCACCACTCACCACACGCTGCCGGACTTTATTATGAACCGTGGCGGCGTCTCGCTGCGCCCGGGCGACGGCATCATCCACTCGTGGCTGAACCGTATGCTGCTGCCGGATACCGTGGGTACCGGCGGTGATTCCCATACCCGTTTCCCGATTGGTATCTCCTTCCCGGCAGGGTCCGGTCTGGTGGCCTTTGCCGCCGCAACCGGCGTGATGCCGCTGGATATGCCGGAATCGGTGCTGGTGCGCTTTAAAGGCAAAATGCAGCCGGGTATCACCCTGCGCGATCTGGTGCACGCCATTCCGCTGTATGCCATTCGTCAGGGCCTGCTGACCGTTGAGAAGAAAGGGAAGAAAAACATCTTCTCTGGCCGTATTCTCGAAATCGAAGGTCTGCCGGAGCTGAAAGTGGAGCAGGCGTTTGAACTGGCGGATGCGTCAGCGGAACGTTCAGCGGCGGGCTGTACTATCAAACTTGATAAAGCGCCGATCACTGAATACCTGACCTCCAACATCGTTCTGCTGAAGTGGATGATTGCGGAAGGTTACGGCGATCGCCGTACGCTGGAACGTCGTATTCAGGGCATGGAAAAATGGCTAGCCGATCCGCAGCTATTGGAAGCCGACGCTGACGCGGAATACGCGGCGGTGATCGACATCGATCTGGCGGATATCAAAGAGCCAATCCTGTGTGCGCCAAACGATCCGGACGATGCGCGTTTGTTGTCTGACGTTGCGGGCGAGAAGATCGACGAAGTGTTTATCGGTTCGTGCATGACCAACATCGGTCACTTCCGTGCTGCCGGTAAGCTGCTGGACAGCCATAAAGGCCAGCTGCCGACCCGTCTGTGGGTCGCGCCGCCAACCCGTATGGATGCCGCACAGCTCACCGAAGAAGGCTACTACAGCGTGTTTGGTAAGAGCGGTGCGCGCGTTGAGATCCCGGGCTGTTCACTGTGCATGGGTAACCAGGCGCGCGTGGCAGATGGCTCGACGGTCGTCTCGACGTCAACCCGTAACTTCCCGAACCGTCTGGGCAACGGCGCTAACGTGTTCCTGGCGTCCGCTGAGCTGGCGGCGGTTTCTTCGCTGCTCGGCAAACTGCCGACGCCGGAGGAGTACCAGACCTATATGGCGCAGGTCGATAAGACGGCGGTAGATACCTATCGCTATCTGAACTTCGACAAGCTGGGCCAGTACACAGAGAAAGCCGACGCGGTGATCTTCCAGACTGCCGTATAAGTCATTTCTCTGCTTAAGTAAGACGTTAAGGGTGAGGGCGGTTTTCCGCGCTCACCCTTTTTATTTCCACATCCTCTGCCCGCCCCGCTGTTTTTCTTGCCTCCTGCTGCGATAATTACCTTATTGCTGGATCAGAGGAATGCATCATGGATTATGAGTTTTTGCGTGATATCACCGGCGTGGTGAAGGTACGCATGTCGATGGGCCACGAAGTGGTCGGTCACTGGTTTAATGAAGAAGTAAAAGAGAACCTTGCGCTGCTGGATGAAGTGGAACAGGCGGCGCGGACGGTTAAAGGCAGCGAACGCCAGTGGCAGCGCGTCGGACACGAGTACACCCTGTGGATGGACGGCGAGGAGATCATCGTGCGTGCCAACCAGCTGGAGTTTTCCGGCGACGAAATGGAAGAGGGGATGAACTACTATGACGAAGAGAGCCTGTCGCTGTGTGGCGTTGAGGATTTCCTGCAGGTGGTAAAAGCGTACCGCGAATTCCTGCAGCAGAAATAAACCCATCTGGTCGTGAAAAACCCGCCGTCGTGGCGGGCTTCTTTTCGCGGTCGCGACATTGGCGTCAGAAGTATGACCCGCTGAGCTTAGCCAGCAACAACGCGAAAGCGTTTAAAACGCGGTCGTTACCAGTCTCCATGTAAGCCCACGCTGCCACCGAATGCTTCGGCATCGTAGCTGGTTTGCACCGTTACCGCGGTGTGTTTACCGCTATTAAACTGAATACCTCCCGCAAGCGCGGTTTCACCGTTATATTCGCCCACCGCGAGGGCATAGCCATTACGGTTAGCATTGTAATGGAGGTTCCCGGTAGCCTGAGAAGAAGCGCCCAGGCGCTTGATGGCGCGTTTGTTGTCGGTGATTTGTTTCTGTAAGCCTTTCGCGACGTGATCGGTATAGGTGTTTGCCGATTTAACTGCCTCAGCACCTGCCTGTGATACCGCACGGTCTGTGTAATGGGTTGAGTAGTCTACTGCGGTGTTCGCCAGTTGTTCGGCATAATCATCCGCTTCTTTTACTGCTTCGCCTTTCGCCTTATTGGTATAGGTTTTAGCGTGAGCTTCAGCCGCTGAAGCAGCGTTATCCGCGTGAGTGTTGGCATGCTTCTCTGCATCTGCCGCAGCCTGGTCAGCATGGGCGTTGGCTTCTTCTGTTACATCGGCTACCGCGTTATCGGTATAACCTTCTGCGGCCGCTTCAGCATGGTCAGAAACGGCGTCGGCGTAAGTCATCGTGATTTGATCGCCCGCTTGTGCCTGTGCAGGCGTTATATAGTTCAGCGAGTTTTGGCTGCCATCGTTATTGCTATCATTATTGCCATCACTATTTTTATCGCCAGAATTATCGTCCGGTGTTGCCGGATGGTTATCAATGAGAAAGTGTGCAATATCACCATAGCTATTTAACTCAATGCCTAAACGGCTCTCAGCAACGTTATGCACCCGGCTAAACCATGCGTTATAACTATCGCCCCATTTGCTGAAATCGTCTGTAGGCTGGATAGGCTGCATTGGGGTGTTAATAACGCTAATCACTTCTTTAATTGATTCACTACAATCAATGTCGTTGTTACAGGCATTTGCGCTACCTGCGGCTAACAGAATAGTGATCGATAATAACGTTTTTTTCATTGCTTTAACCTCTCTTTAATAATTAATGAAAATAAGTGAGTAACGCAAAGAAAATAACGATTCCGATACGCCAGGCAGGCGGATCTCTTTAATGCTATTTGCGCTATCTCGGACGGCACGGCGTATATCGCGAGGATGTTCGTGACCAGGGTATGTATTTATTAGGCTGTATCTATAATAGAGATGGTATATTAAACGAATCATCACCAAAGGTAAATTACCGGTGATGATGAGAAAGCAGGACGGGCCAGAAGGGGGAGCGTATGAGGAAAAAGGGAGCGAAAGGTTAATTCAGCCAATAACGTTTAAGGCGGAGTATCCGTACTCCGCCATCACAGTTACACGGCGGGGATATTGCGGCCGTAATAGATCTCGCGCATTTCTTTCCACAGCGCTTCGGTGATCACTTTACGCTCGTTGGCGGTCAGATCTTCCGGGGGGGTGTGGAACATATAGTGTTTCAGGTCGAACTCTTTCAGCAACATTTTGGTGTGAAAGATATTTTCCTGATAAACGTTTACATCCACCATGTCATACAGCGCTTTCATGTCATCGGACAGGAAGTTCTGAATCGAATTGATTTCGTGGTCGATAAAGTGTTTTTTGCCCGACACGTCGCGGGTAAAGCCGCGCACGCGATAATCAACGGTCACAATATCTGACTCAAGCTGGTGGATTAAATAATTCAGTGCTTTCAGCGGTGAAATTACCCCGCAGGTCGACACTTCAATATCGGCGCGGAAGGTGCACAGTCCGCCCTCCGGATGGCTCTCCGGATAGGTGTGTACGCAGATATGGCTCTTATCGAGGTGAGCAACCACGGTTTCCGGCAGCGGGCCGGGATGTTCTGTGTTGTCGATCAGGTGCGGTTCAACGGGCTCTTCGCTGACGAGGATCGTCACGCTGGCGCCCTGTGGCTCGTAATCCTGACGGGCGATATTCAGGATATTCGCGCCAATAATAGAGCAGGTTTCCGTCAGGATCTCCGTCAGTCGATTGGCGTTATAGAGTTCATCGATATAGGCGATATAACCATCGCGCTCTTCAGCTGTGTTGGCATAACAGATATCGTAAATACAAAAACTCAGGCTTTTGGTCAGGTTGTTAAAGCCATGTAGTTTAAGCTTTTTCAATTTTTATCACCCCCTTAGGATCACTGCGTAAACAGTGCATCTTGCAAATATTGTGGTAACGCGAACGCCGCCGTATGTACTGCCGGATTGTAATAACGACACGTCAGGTTTGCGCTGTGAAAACGCGCCTGAATAATGCCGGTGGAAAGATGACGCAGTGCGCCGTTGTCCGTCGCCCAGGCAAAGGTCATCACGCCGCCGTAATAGGTGGGGATGGCGGCCTGATAAAAACTCACGTCGTCAAAGTAATGGCTGAGTTTACGGTGACTGTCGATGGCTTCATCCTGCTGCAAAAAGCTCACGCCGTTCTGCGCGACGAAAATACCGCCAGGATTCAGGCAGCGTTTGCAGCCTTCGTAGAACGCCGAGGTAAACAGACTTTCGCCCGGCCCAATAGGATCGGTGCAGTCGGAGATGATCACGTCAAACGTTTGCGCGGTCTGGTTAACAAAATTGACGCCATCGTCAATGACCAGCGTAAAGCGCGGATCGTCGTAAGCCCCGGCATTGTGGTTGGGTAAATACTGGCGGCAGAACGACACGACGCCGGCATCGATTTCGACCATCGTGATGGTCTCGATGTTTTTATGACGGCTCACTTCGCGCAGCATCGCACCGTCACCGCCGCCGATGATCAGTACATGCTTCGCGTGACCGTGCGCCAGCAGCGGCACATGGGTCATCATCTCATGATAAATGAACTCATCCCGTTCGGTGGTTTGTACCACGCCATCCAGCGCCATCACGCGCCCGAACGCGGCGTTTTCAAAGATAATCAGATCCTGATGATCGGTTTTTTCGTGGTACAGCACCTTGTCCACGGCGAAGTACTGCCCGAACTGGTCATGCAGCGTTTCGTGCCACAGTTTGCTATCAGTCATTGCTCGCTCCTTCGTTAACGCCCATTTAAAACGGGCGTAACATGATAGCTAACTACTGACGGGGATGCACGGAGAGAGTCAGGGTGCGGGAAGGGGAGAAAATTACTTCACGTAGGCAAGCAGGCTAAGGGAATCACGGGCCAGCGCTTTGCACTTTTTATCCGTGGCGATGCCGATGCCGCTGAGATCGCGGTAGCTGTCTTCCCCCAGCGATTTCATGTCAAAGCTCTCGTAGTTGCTCAGATCCCACTGATTCTGCTGGGCGAAAAACACCAGCGCACGACGGATCTGACCGTTCGGTAGATTCTGGTAGCCACAGTCGTTTTTCAGGAATACAAACACCGCCGTTAAATCGGCCATGTCTTCGGCTTCTGACTCACTGAGTGCATAACTATTTGCTGATACAGCCAGCAGGCTGGCGAACGTAATTGTTCTGAAAAACATCTTCATTATTTCTACCGCAACATCGAGGAAATTTAACGTTAGCATACTTGGGGGCGGGGCGACGATCTTTATTATTAGTGGTTCGCTTGACCTTACCGCAAGGGCAGGGTTTATGCTCAAAAGCTCGCCAGCCGACTACAAAAGGGAATAAACATGCAACGTCGTGATTTTATAAAATACTCCGCTGCGCTGTGCGCGATAAGCGCGCTGCCAGGGTGGTCGAAAGTCGCCTTTGCCGCCACGCCACAGACCCTGCCGATCCCGGCGTTGCTGACGCCGGACGCGCAGAGCCGCATCACGTTGCGGGTGCAGGCCGGTACCTCTACCTTCGCCGGTAAAAACGCCACCACCTGGGGTTATAACGGCAATCTGCTGGGACCGGCCATCAAACTGCGCAAAGGCAAGACGGTAACGGTAGAGATCAATAACCGGCTGGCCGAAGAGACGACGATCCACTGGCATGGCCTGGAAGTCCCCGGCGAGGTGGATGGCGGCCCACAGGGCATTATCAAACCCGGCAGCCAGCGCACGGTGACCTTTACCCCGAACCAGCGTACGGCAACCTGCTGGTTTCACCCCCATCAGCACGCGAAAACCGGCCATCAGGTGGCGATGGGACTGGCCGGGCTGGTGCTGATTGAAGACGATGAAAGCCGCATGCTGCGTCTGCCGCAACAGTGGGGCGTGGATGACGTCCCGGTGATCGTGCAGGACAAACGCTTTAACAGCGACGGGCAGATTGACTATCAGCTGGACGTGATGAGTGCGGCGGTCGGCTGGTTTGGCGACACCCTGCTCGCCAACGGCGCGATCTATCCCCGGCACGCAGCCCCGCGCGGCTGGTTGCGCCTGCGTCTGCTGAATGGCTGTAATGCCCGGTCCCTTAACTTCACCACCAGCGACAAGCGCCCGCTGTACGTTATTGCCAGCGATGGCGGCCTGCTGGCGGAGCCGGTGAAGGTTGACGCGTTGCCGATGCTGCCGGGTGAGCGTTTTGAAGTGCTGGTGGATACCCGCGACGGAAAAGATTTTGACCTGGTGACGCTGCCGGTCAGTCAGATGGGCATGGCGGTGGCGCCTTTCGATAAGCCACAGCCGGTGCTGCATATTCAGCCGCTGACCATTGTGGCGTCCGGTGAATTGCCTGATACGCTGGCGACGATACCGCCGTTGCCGTCGCTGGACGGCCTGACGCAGCGTACGCTCCAGCTGTCGATGGATCCGATGCTCGACATGATGGGCATGCAGGCGCTACAGAAAAAATATGGCGATGGGGCAATGCGTGGTATGGCTCACGGCAGCATGAACCATAGCGGTATGAACCATGGTGGGATGAATCACAGCGGTATGAACCACGGTGGCATGAACCACGGTGGTCAGGGCGTCGATTTCCATCACGGCAATATGATCAACGGTAAAGCGTTCGACATGAATACCCCGGCCTTTGCCGCCGCAAAAGGGCAATACGAGCGCTGGGTGATCTCCGGAGAAGGGGACATGATGCTGCATCCGTTCCATATCCACGGCACGCAGTTCCGCATTCTGTCAGAAAATGGCAAGCCCCCTGCGGCGCATCGCGCAGGCTGGAAAGATATCGTGAATGTCTTTGGTGCACGCAGCGAAGTGCTGGTGAAGTTTGACTATGACGCCCCGAAAGCGCAGGCCTATATGGCGCACTGCCATCTGCTGGAGCATGAAGATACGGGGATGATGCTTGGGTTTACGGTGTAAAAATAACCCCTCACCCCGGCCCTCTCCCTCAGGGAGAGGGAGTAAACCAGGCCTGATACTCTCACCAGGGGGAGAGTATCAGGGGGAGGGGATAACGATCTCTTACTTCGCCTCGTCCGGCAGTGCATAGGCCACGATATAGTCGCCCATTTTGGTGCCAAACGAACCGTGACCACCGGCGGAAATGACCACATACTGCTTGCCATTCACTTCATAGGTCATCGGCGTAGCCTGGCCACCTGCTGGCAGACGACCCTGCCACAGTTTCTCACCGTTGCTCATGTTATAAGCGCGCAGGTAGTTATCTGCGGTCGCGGCGATAAACAGTACGTTACCGGCGGTGGAAATCGGGCCGCCCAGCATCGGCATACCCATATTGAACGGCACCGGGATCGGCATCGGGAACGGCAGGCTGTCCTGCGGCGTACCAATGCGTTTTTTCCACACTACGTCGTTGGTTTTCAGATCCAGCGCGGAAATGTAACCCCAGGCAGGCTGTTTACACGGCAGGCCAAACGGTGACAGGAACGGGTTCAGCGTCACGCCATACGGCACGCCGTACTGCGGCTGGATCCCGGCTTCAGTACCGCTGCCTTTTGCGTCTTTCGGCTGTTCCATCGGATTACCCGGACCGCGCGGCATCAGTTTGGAAACAAACGGCAGCGCCATCGGGTTAGCAATCGCTACCTGACGGTTCGGATCGACGGAAAGACCGCCCCACTCGAACATACCGAGGTTACCCGGGAAGACCAGCGTACCCTGCTCAGACGGCGGTGTGAAAATACCTTCATAGCGCAGTTGATGGAACATGACGCGGCAGACCAGCTGGTCAAACATCGTCGCGCCCCACATATCCGCACCGGTCAGATCTTTCTTCGGACGGAAGCTCAGATCAGAGAACGGCTGCGTTTTGGTAACATAATCACCTTTCGCCGCGCCCTGCGGAACCGGTTTTTCCGGTGCCGGGACAACCGGCTCGCCATTACGACGATCGAGCACGAAGATGTTACCGGTTTTCGCCGGGGCGTAGATCACCGGTACGGTTTTACCGTCAACGGTAATGTCCGCCAGCGTTGGCTGGGCCGGTAAATCCATATCCCACAGATCGTGGTGAACAGTCTGATAGCTCCAGGCCAACTTACCGGTGGTGGCGTTCAGCGCCAGCACGGAACTGGCATAACGCTCCTGCTCCGGCGTACGGTTGCCGCCCCAGATGTCCGGGGTGCTCACGCCCATCGGCAGATACACCAGGTCCAGCTTCGCGTCATAGGCCGCAGGCGCCCAGGAGTTCGGCGAGTTAAAGGTGAAGCTGTGCTCATCAGACGGGATCGCGTTCGGATCTTTCGCGCCCGGATCGAAGGCCCACAGCAGTTTACCGGTGTTGACGTCAAAACCACGGATCACGCCGGAGGTTTCGCGGGTGGAGAAGTTATCGGTGACGGAACCGGCAATCACGATCGCTTTATCGGTAATGATCGGCGGCGAGGTCGGCTCGTACAGACCCGGCGTGGTATCCGGCATATTGGTTTGCAGATTCAGAATACCTTTGTTGGCAAAGGTTTCGCACAGCTTACCGTTGTCTGCGTTGATGGCGAACAGACGACCATCGTTCACCGGCAGCATGATACGGCGCGGACAGTCAGCGATCACTTCCGGGCTGGCGTTGTCGGCACGCGCTTCGTGGTAAGAGACGCCACGACAGGTAACGTGCTGGAACGAGGTATTGGTATTCAGCTGCGGATCGAAGTGCCATTTCTCTTTACCGGTCGCCGCATCCAGAGCAAACAGACGCTGGTGGGCGGTGCAGAGATAAAGCATGTTGCCGACTTTAATCGGCGTGACTTCGTTGGTGATTTCACCCGGATCGTTAGGCTGTTTCAGGTCGCCGGTGCGGAACACCCAGGCTTCTTTCAGATTTTTAACGTTATCGGCGTTGATCTGTTTGAGCGGGGAGTAGCGCTGGCCTTCCTGATTACGGCCATAGGCTGGCCAGTCACCATCGGCAATCTGGGAAATCGGCTCGGCCGGCGTTGCGTCGGCACTCAGAGTACCGTTCACTTCCTGCGGATCGTTAAAGCCTGCCCAGGTCAGCATCGCGCCGCTGACCAGCAGCGCCACAACCAGCGCCGCGACCGCGCCGCGGGACGGCACCAGCAGACGACGCCAGACAAACGGCAGGATCAGCCAGATACCGAAGAAGACCAGAATATCGCTGCGTGGTGTCAATGCCCAGAAGTCAAAGCCGACTTCCCATACGCCCCAAATCATCGTACCCAGTAACAGCGCGGCGTAGACCCACAGTGCTGAGCGCTTACTGCGCCACAGTAGCCAGGTCACGGCGAGCATCACCAGCCCTGCGACAGGGTAGTACCAGGAGCCGCCAATCGCGACCAGCCAGGCACCCCCGATAAGCAAGTACAGTCCGCAGAAAGCGGCGAACAGCGCGGTGATCGTCACGAGTGTGCGTGACGGATGCGGTTTATTTTCTGCCATAAAAGACACTCATCTCATTTTGTTAATATTTTGGAAGCAATTAATTATAGGATTTAACAAGTGTGAGCGTCATCACAATTTTGGCTTTTATTAACTCGTCCCCCGAATAAGTCCATTTGCTGGTATACTGGCGCGCTTATGAATTGATGCCGGACGATAGGCTATCCGCATTGAGTGATTGTTTTTTAAATCATACGGTTAGAGAAATGAAACATACTGTTGAAGTGATGATCCCGGAAGCCGAGATCAAAGCGCGCATTACCGAACTGGGTCGTCAAATCACCGAGCACTACAAGGACAGCGGCAGCGAGATGGTGCTGGTGGGCCTGCTGCGTGGCTCGTTTATGTTTATGGCGGATCTGTGTCGTGAAGTGCAGGTGCCTCATGAAGTCGATTTTATGACCGCCTCCAGCTACGGCAGCGGCATGTCGACCACCCGCGACGTTAAAATTCTTAAAGACCTGGATGAAGATATTCGCGGTAAAGACGTGCTGATCGTCGAAGACATTATCGACTCCGGCAATACGCTGTCGAAAGTGCGTGAGATCCTGAGCCTGCGTCAGCCGAAATCGCTGGCTATTTGCACGCTGCTGGATAAACCGTCGCGCCGTGAAGTGACGGTGCCGGTAGAATTTGTCGGTTTCTCTATTCCGGATGAGTTCGTGGTGGGTTACGGCATTGATTATGCACAGCGCTACCGTCATCTGCCGTATATCGGCAAAGTGGTGATGCAGGACGAGTAAGCGTAAAAAAGCCGGGTGGCGGCGACGCCTTACCCGGCCTGTATGTCAACTCGCAGGCCCGGCAAGCTTGCGCCGCCGGGCAATATAACGAATTTATTTGTGATTGATGTGCTTCTGGCTAATGTTGGACAGCCCCTGGCGGTAACGGGCTTCCAGCGTGTCGCGGCTGGTGGCGGTCACTTCCAGATCGCGCAGCAGGCCATCGTGAATGCCGTACGCCCAGCCGTGGATTGTCACCTTCTGTCCGCGCTTCCACGCTGACTGCATGATCGTCGAGTGGCCGAGGTTATACACCTGTTCCATCACGTTCAGTTCACACAGGGTATCCATACGACGCTCTTCCGGCATTTCGCCGAGCAGTGCGCTATGTTTAAACCAGATATCACGGATGTGCAGCAGCCAGTTATTGATCAGCCCCAGTTCCGGGTTATCTACCGCCGCCTGAACACCGCCGCAGCCGTAGTGACCACAGATGATAATGTGCTCAACTTCCAGCACATCCACCGCGTACTGGACGACTGACAAGCAGTTCAGATCGGTGTGGATCACCAGGTTTGCGACGTTACGGTGGACAAATAACTCACCGGGTTCGAGACCGGTAAGGCGCTCAGCCGGAACACGGCTGTCTGAACATCCAATCCATAGAAAGCGCGGCTTCTGTGCCTGTGCTAATGTCTCAAAAAATCCCGGATCCTCTTCGACCAGCATTTTTGACCATAGTGCGTTGTTACTAATGAGTGTATCTATGTCTTTCATGGAGGTTAACGACCTGTAACCAAGTAATTGCGTTGAGCTAATATAGGTCAACTCCATTTTTTTTTAAACCACACATAGAGTGTAAGAAAAAAGGTAAGAAAGACGTCATGACCATTGCACTGGAGCTTGAGCAGCTTAAAAAAACCTATCCGGGCGGCGTTCAGGCGCTGCGAGGTATTGATTTACAAGTAGAAGCCGGCGATTTCTATGCGCTACTCGGGCCTAACGGTGCCGGTAAGTCAACCACCATCGGCATTATCAGCTCGCTGGTAAATAAATCTTCCGGGCGGGTGAGCGTATTCGGTTACGATCTTGAAAAAGATGTCGTCAACGCCAAGCGCCAGCTTGGGCTGGTGCCGCAGGAATTCAACTTCAACCCGTTTGAAACCGTGCAGCAGATCGTGGTGAACCAGGCCGGTTACTACGGCGTTGAGCGCGCCGAAGCGGTGACGCGCAGCGAAAAATACTTAAAGCAGCTGGATCTGTGGGAAAAACGCGGTGAACGCGCACGGATGCTCTCCGGCGGGATGAAGCGCCGTCTGATGATTGCCCGCGCCCTGATGCATGAACCTAAGCTGTTGATCCTTGATGAACCGACGGCGGGCGTCGATATCGAACTGCGCCGTTCTATGTGGGGATTTCTGAAGGATCTGAACGACAAAGGCACCACCATCATTCTGACCACTCACTATCTGGAAGAGGCAGAAATGCTGTGCCGTAACATCGGCATTATTCAGCACGGACAATTGGTGGAGAACACCTCAATGAAGTCGTTGCTGTCGAAGCTGAAATCCGAAACCTTTATTCTCGATCTGGCGGCGAAAAGCCCGTTGCCGAAGCTCGAAGGCTATCAGTATCGTCTGGTGGATACCTCGACGCTGGAAGTCGAAGTGCTGCGCGAGCAGGGTATTAACAGCGTGTTCAGCCAGCTGAGCGCGCAGGGTATTCAGGTATTAAGTATGCGTAACAAAGCCAACCGTCTTGAAGAGCTGTTTGTCACGCTGGTAAACGAAAAAACAGGAGACCAGGCATGATGCAGCTTTATTGGGTCGCGCTGAAAAGCATCTGGCATAAAGAAATTCAGCGGTTTATGCGTATCTGGATCCAGACGCTGGTGCCGCCGGTCATCACCATGACCCTCTATTTCATTATCTTCGGTAATCTGATCGGCTCGCGCATTGGTGAAATGCACGGCTTTACGTATATGCAGTTTATCGTGCCGGGTCTGATCATGATGGCGGTGATCACCAACGCTTACGCCAACGTCGCCTCGTCGTTCTTCAGCGCCAAGTTCCAGCGCAACATTGAAGAGCTGCTGGTGGCGCCTGTGCCGACGCATGTGATCATTGTCGGCTATGTGGGCGGTGGTGTGGCGCGCGGGCTGTGCGTCGGCGTGCTGGTGACGGCAATTTCGCTGTTCTTCGTGCCCTTCCAGGTGCACTCCTGGCTGTTCGTCGGCCTGACGTTGCTGCTGACGGCGGTGCTGTTCTCGCTGGCCGGTTTGCTCAACGCCGTGTTCGCCAAAACCTTCGATGACATCAGCCTGATCCCGACCTTTGTGCTGACGCCGCTGACCTACCTCGGCGGGGTGTTCTATTCCCTGACGCTGCTGCCACCGTTCTGGCAGGCGTTGTCGCACTTAAACCCGATCGTCTACATGATCAGCGGTTTCCGCTTTGGTTTCCTCGGCATCAGTGATGTGCCGCTTATCACCACTATTGCCGTGCTGGTGGTGTTTATCGTGGCGTTTTATGCCTTGTGCTGGTATCTGATCCAGCGCGGACGCGGTCTGCGCAGTTGATCGCTTCTCCTCACCCTGACCCTCTCCCCAGGGAGAGGGGAGCGTCCGGTTTTCTCCCTCTCCCTCCGGGAGAGGGCCGGGGTGAGGGGGGCTAAAAAGCATTGGTATTATGAATGCATTTGTTACAATGCGCGCAGAATTTCCTCACCACAGTTAAGCCATGCTGATCCGTTTTGCTTTTACTTTTATGCTTCTGCTCTCAGGCAGCGCTTTCGCCAGCCTGTTGGGCCAGCCAACCGCCACCGAACGTTATATGCAAACCACCGAAGATGCCGCTGTCTGGGCGCAGGTGGGTAATGAAGTCATTACCGTCGGTCATCTGAATGCCGGGCAGATCATCGCCGTGGCGCCCACTGCCGCAGACTATTACGAATTTCGCTTCGGCTTTGGTACCGGCTTTATTGATAAGCAGCATCTGGAAGCGGTGCAGGGGAAACAGCGGGTGCAGGACAGCCTGGGCGATCTGAACAAGCCGCTCAGCAATCAGAATCTCATCACCTGGAAACCCACGCCGGTTTATAACGCCCCGAATACGGGCAGCGCGCCCTTTGGCATGCTGGTGGAAAACCTGCGTTATCCGGTGATAGGTCGGCTAAAAGATGGCCTTAACCAGACCTGGTTTCAGATCCGTATTGGCAACCGACTGGCGTACATCAGCGCGCTGGATGCCCAGGAAGATGCGGGGCTGCCGATCCTGACGTATCACCATATTCTGCGTGACGAAGAAAACACCCGTTTCCGCCATACCTCCACCACCACCTCCGTCCGCGCCTTCAACAACCAGATGGCGTGGCTGCACGATCAGGGGTATACCACGCTGACCATGTACCAGCTGGAAGGCTATGTGCGCAACCGCATGAATCTGCCAGCGCGGGCCGTGGTGATCACCTTTGATGATGGCCTGAAGTCGGTGAGCCGCTATGCATATCCGATCCTTAAGCAGTACGGCTTTAAAGCCACCTCGTTTACCATTACGTCACGCATCAAGCGTAAGCCGGAAAAGTGGGATCCGAAATCGTTGCAGTTTATGAGCGTGTCGGAAATGCAACAGATCCGCGATGTGTTTGATTTCCAGTCGCACACGCATTTTCTGCATCGCGTGGATAATAGCCGCCATCCCATTTTACTGAGCCGCAGTTATCACGTGGTATTGTTCGATTTTGAACGCTCCCGCCGCGCGCTGGCGCAGTTTAATCCGCATGCGCTGTATCTGTCCTACCCGTTTGGCGGCTATGACAGTAAAGCGGTGAAAGCGGCCCAGGATGCGGGCTTTCATCTGGCGGTCACGACGGTGAAGGGAAAGGTCAAGCCGGGGGATAATCCGTTCTTATTAAAACGCCTTTATATTCTAAGAACGGATCCGCTGGAAACCATGGCGCGGTTAATTGTTAACCGGCCACAGGGTTAAATCAGGCGACCTGCACCGGCACGGCTTTCGCCGTGCGTTTCATGTCGTTGTCACCGTCAAAATAGGCCACTTTCGGCTGCCAGCTGCGTGCCTGCTCATCCGGCATGGTGACGTAGCTGGCGATGATCAGAATATCACCCACGTCCGCGCAGTGCGCCGCCGCACCATTCACGGAAATGATGCGTGAGCCGCGCTCACCGGCAATCGCATAGGTAGAAAAGCGCTTACCGTTGGTGACGTTGTAAATATCAATGGCTTCGTATTCCAGAATACCAGCCGCCTCAAGGAAATCCTGGTCGATGGCGCAGGAGCCTTCGTAATGCAGGTCAGCCTGCGTCACTTTGACGCGGTGGAGCTTGCCTTGCAGCATAGTGCGGATCATAACGTTAACCTTCGTTGCTGTGTTTATCAGGGGTGGAAGCCCGCTTTAGCGGGGCAATTCCACGACTTTATTATCGATCAGGCGTGCCTGACCGAGCCAGGCGGCCATCAGGATCACCGCGCGTTTACTGGCTGGAGACACCTCCAGCAGCGTATCAGCGTCGCGGATCTGAATATCATCCGCGCGAAAACCGCTGCTATTCAGCTCCTGCTCCGCCACGGCAATGATCTCATGAATATCGTTATCGCCCGTCCGCAGTTTTTCTGCCATCGCGTTCATGACTTTGCTGAGGCCAGGTGCGATTTTGCGCTGATCGCTGGTGAGATAACCGTTGCGTGAACTCAGCGCCAGACCATCTTTCGCGCGTACCGTCGGCACGCCAATGATCTCAATGTCATAGCCCATATCCGCGACCATTTTGCGGATCACCGCCAGCTGTTGGTAATCCTTTTCCCCGAAGCAGGCAACGTCCGGCTGCACCAGGTTAAACAGTTTGCTGACGATAGTCGCCACGCCGCGAAAATGTCCCGGACGGCTTGCGCCCTCCAGCATATCTGACAGGCCCGGCACCTCCACCCAGGTTTGCGAGTCGGTGCCGTGCGGATAGATCTGATCCGGTGCCGGAGCAAAAACAATGTCCACTTTGCGCTTGTTCAGCTTTTCGCAGTCGTCCTGCAACGTGCGCGGATAACGCGCCAGATCGTCAGCCCGGTCAAACTGCATCGGATTGACAAAAATACTCGCCACCACCACATCGGCCGCGTTTTTCGCTTCATCCACCAGCTTCATATGCCCGTCGTGCAGGTTACCCATCGTCGGGACCAGCGCGATGCGTTTACCTTCCTGACGCAGGCGACGGATATGCTGACGCAGCAGCGGCAGGGTTTCGATAATCAACACAATAAGACTCCTTAATGGAAACTGTGCTCGTCGCCGGGATAGACTCCCGTTTCGACCTCTTCCACGTACTGACGCACTGCCGCGCGCAGGTCGCCTGTACCGGTAAGGAAGTTTTTAGCAAATTTTGGAATATGCCCGCCGGTAATGCCAAAGGCGTCGTGCATCACCAGGATCTGTCCGTCGGTGACATTGCCCGCGCCAATCCCAATGACCGGAATGCGCAGCGCGTCGGTGATGCGTTTTGCCAGTTCTACCGGCACGCACTCCAGTACCAGTAACTGCGCGCCCGCGGCTTCTAATGCCAGCGCATCGTCGAACAGCGTTTGCGCGGCATCGCCACGGCCCTGCACTTTATAGCCGCCAAAGATATTCACCGACTGCGGGGTCAAGCCCAGATGACCACACACCGGCACCGCGCGATCGGTCAACATTTTTACCGTCTCCGCCAGCCAGCGTCCACCTTCAATTTTGACCATATTGGCCCCGGCGCGCATCACCTCTGCGGCACTGGCGAATGCCTGCTCAGGCGTGGCGTACGCCATAAACGGCAGGTCGGCCAGCAGCAGGCAGTTCGGCGCACCACGGCGAACGGCGCGCGTGTGGTAGGCAATATCTTCTACCGTTACCGGCAGCGTGGAATCATGTCCTTGTACCGTCATCCCTAACGAATCGCCCACCAGCATGACGCTGATCCCTTCTTCGGCAAACAATTTTGCGAAGCTGAAATCATAGGCGGTGATCGTGGCGAAGCGCTTTTTTTCCTCTTTACATTTCAGTAGCGAGGAGATGGTGGTTGGTTTCATAACGTTTCCTGAGGGAGCCTTCAGACTTCCGGCATTCTATCAGTAACATTGATGCGAACAATGATTTTAGGCAGGCTTTCGCCAGGCTTACGCGGGGGAGGGGGCTTACCAGAGGGCGGGTTTTGGCGCACCGCAGTGCGTCAGCACGCAGGCAAGGGGAGTACCGTCCGGAAAGAGCACTTCGGGGGCGATTTCAAACAGCGGCCACAGCATAAAGCCACGGTTATGCATGTCGTAATGGGGTACCGTCAGACGGGGCGTATTAATCACCTCATCGCCAAACAGCATGATGTCCAGATCGAGGGTACGCGGCCCCCAACGCTCGGCTTTGCGTACCCGGCCCTGGGCCAGCTCAATACGCTGGGTATGATCAAGCAGGGTATCGGCATCAAGCGTGGTATCAAGGGCAACAGCCGCGTTCAGGTAATCCGGCTGATCCTGCGGGCCAAGGGGCGGCGTGCGGTAAAACGCTGAACGCGCAACAATCTGGCTGTGCGGGATCTCTCCCAGCGCCGTAATGGCCGCATTCACCTGCTCAAGAGGTGAGGCCAGATTGCTGCCGATAGCGATATACGCCAGTGTCATGCACTGCCTTCGCGGCGCGGCGCGCGTTTACGCGGGCGGCGATGACGGCGACGTTCCTGCGGTTCGTCATCCAGCACGTCGAGCATGCCTTTTTGCGCCGGCGGTGCAGACACCTGGAATTCACCCCACCACTGCGTCAGACGTTGCAGTTCGTGGTTGTCTTCCGCTTCAGCACGCAGCGCCATTAAATCGTAGGCGGCGCGGAATTTTGGATGCTCCATCAGCTTCCAGGCGCGTTTGCCCTGACGGCGGGACATGCGCAATTGCAGTTGCCAGATGTCGCGCACCAGCGTGGTGATGCGTTTCGGAATAGCCAGCGTGCGGCAGGCTTCGTCCAGCACATCGTTCATCGCCAGCGCAAAGGCGTCGTTATAGGTCAGCCCGCTTTCCTGGGCGATGCGCTGAGCGGTTTCCAGCTGCGGATACCACAGCATGGCAGCGAACAGGAAGGCCGGATTGACGCGCATATCGTTATGAATGCGGTTATCGGTATTCTTCAGCACCTGATCGATGATGCGTTCCATCGGCGAATCACCGCTCTCAGTGAAGTAGCGGGTGATGGTCGGGAACAGCGGCTGGAACAGGCTGTATTCGCACAGCAGCTTATAAGTTTCGTAACCGTAGCCCGCCTGCAACAGCTTGAGCGACTCTTCAAACAGGCGTGCTGGCGGCACGTCGTTAATCAGCGTCGCCAGGCGTGGGATCGGCTCAGCCGTTTCCTCGCTGATACGCATATGCAGTTTGGCGGCAAAGCGCACCGCGCGCAGCATACGCACCGGATCTTCACGATAGCGGGTTTCCGGATTGCCAATCAGACGGATCACACCGTCTTCCAGATCGCGCATCCCGCCCACATAATCGCGCACGGTAAAATCCGCGACGCTGTAATAGAGGCTGTTGATGGTGAAATCGCGGCGCTGCGCATCATCTTCGATCGAACCGAAAATGTTATCGCGCAGCAGCATGCCGTTCTGACCGCGCTGGGAGGTCGTACGATCGGCGGACTGCTCTTCGTGATGACCACGGAAAGTGGCGACCTCGATGATTTCCGGGCCAAACATCACGTGCGCAAGACGGAAACGACGACCGACCAGACGGCAGTTGCGGAACAGTTTACGGACCTGATCCGGCGTGGCGTTGGTGGTGACGTCAAAATCTTTTGGCTTTTTGCCCAGCAACAGGTCACGCACGCCGCCGCCGACGAGGTATGACTCATAGCCGGCTTTATTCAGGCGATAGAGGACCTTGAGGGCATTTTCACTGATATCTTTGCGGGAAATCGTGTGCTGCTCACGCGGGATAACCGTCATCTGTGGTTCGGCGATGGCGACATCTTCAGCCATGCTCTCCTCGCGGCTTAGCACCTTGCGGCAAAAATTAGCGACTCGGGTAAAAATAGTGCACCTCGGTTGTGTCAGTCTTCTGGACAAAAAAATTGCGGCTTATCATAGCTCAGCGTGGGGCATTTGAGAATGCCGGATTCACGCAGGCTTGCAGTGGCACCCGTGACAGGGACCAGTTTTGCACCGCTCGTTGTAACAGGGCCTCAACGGACAGATCCTGCCATTCTTCTGTTACATCCTGATTTAAAAACGCTAACGCACTGATAAGTATGGGGCGTGGGTCCCCCTGCGGCAGTGCCGGAGCGTGATTCTGCTTCGACAGCTTATCGCCTGCGGCATTGAGCGCCAGCGGCAGGTGGATATACCCCGGCACCGGCCAGCCAAGCTGTTGATACAGCGAAATCTGGCGTACCGTTGGCTCAATCAGATCCGCGCCGCGCACAATTTCAGTTACGCCCTGGAAATGATCGTCCACAACCACCGCCAGATTATATGCAAATAACCCATCACGGCGATGAATAATAAAATCTTCGTGTGCCAGCGCCGCATCGGCGACGATCTCGCCGCGCAGTCGATCGTAAAAACGGGTTACCGGCTGATGCTGAATAAGCCGCAGCGCGGCGTTTTCCGGGCCATTGCCCCGCGTGCGGCAGTGGCCGTCATAGACGCCGCCAATGCTTTGAATGCGCGCCCGGGTGCAGGTGCAGTAATAGCAGCGCCCCTGCTGATGCAGCAGCTGTAACACGTCGCGGTACGCCTGATGACGCTGTGACTGCCACAGCACTTCGCCATCCCAGTGCAAACCATAGTGCTCCAGCTGGCGCAGAATAGTATCGGCGGCACCGGGGACTTCACGGGGGGGATCAATATCTTCGATACGCACCAGCCAGCGACCGGCATGGGCGCGCGCCTGCAGATAACTGCCAAGGGCGGCGATCAGCGAACCGAAATGGAGTTCACCAGATGGGGATGGCGCAAAGCGCCCAATATAATCAGCGTCAGGCATGATGGGGTAAAGCTAAGAGGGCGGGAGAGACTCCCGCCTGAGAGAACATTACGAAAGCGCCGCAGGTTAACCCGCCATCTGTTTTTCGCGGATTTCTGCCAGTGTTTTGCAGTCGATGCACAGGTCGGCCGTAGGACGGGCTTCCAGGCGGCGAATGCCAATTTCAACACCACAGGATTCGCAGAAGCCGAAATCTTCGTCTTCCACTTTCTTCAGCGTTTTCTCGATCTTTTTGATCAGTTTACGTTCGCGGTCACGGTTACGCAGTTCAAGGCTGAACTCTTCTTCCTGTGCGGCACGATCTACCGGATCAGGGAAGTTAGCGGCTTCGTCCTGCATATGTGTGACAGTGCGATCGACTTCATCCCTAAGTTGATTACGCCACGCTTCAAGAATGCGCTTGAAATGCGTGAGCTGGGCTTCGTTCATATACTCTTCGCCCGGCTTCTCCTGGTATGGCTCCACCCCAGCGATGGCGAGAATACTCAGGGACGATGTTTTACGGTTTTGCCCTTCTTGCATGTTGTTTCTCCTTAACACGCACTATCGATCCCCGTGTCGGGGGAAAAATCAGGCCGCTATAAATAGCAGATGCTTTTCCGGATAGCAATTATCTAAACGTTACACTTGACAACCGTGTGAGGAAAAGCGTATTTGCGCACGTAGACCAGAACACTATTTACCCAGCCACTACGCCTTTAAAATTCGACAGATAGCGGCAAACTCAGACTCATATTTTCGGCAGAAAGTTCCGCTTTATAAATCAGAATTTCTACCCCCTGCCGCTGCGCTTCACTCAGAAGCTGTGCGTATTTAGGATCGATGTGGCGAGCCGGTAAAAAACGGTCGATGGCTGAATGTAATACGGCAAACAACAGCACAGCCCGATCGCCTGCGGCCGCCACGCTCATTAACTCACGCAGATGCTTCTGCCCCCTCAGCGTGACCGCATCGGGGAAATAGCCCTGCGCCTTATCGGCCAGCGTGACTGATTTCACTTCAATATAGCAGTTGCGGCGTTCTTCTGCCTGTAACATGAAATCGATACGGCTCTGCTCAGAACCATATTTCACTTCACTTTTCAACGCGCTATAGCCCGTTAGTGTGGGCAAACGATCTGCCATTAATGCTTCTTTGACTAACATATTGGCGCGCAAAGTATTGACGCAAATCCACGCGTCCGCTTGCGTTTGAGTTAATTCCCAGGTGTGCGCATATTTCCGTTTAGTATTTTCTGAAGTGGAATACCAGACGGTGTCGCCGGGCGTCGCGCAACCGGTCATCGCGCCGGTATTGGGACAGTGCAACGTCAGGGTTTCACCCGCAGGCGTCACCACATCTGCCAGAAAGCGTTTATAGCGCTGGATGAGGGTGGCGGACTGAAGCGGCGGAGAAAACTGCATAGGTCATTCCTTATGGCTGAGCGTCCAGCGACTGAGCGCCGTGTAACGCGTGCGTCCCTTAACAAACTGCGATTCGTACAGCACAAATTCATTCACGGCGAAAGACCAGCGAAAACCCGGCGGCGGAATGTTTACCGCATGGCTGGCATCGCGCAGCAGCGTGATGTGAGGGTGAAACGGCTGCGGGCTTTGATAGCAACCGCTGCGGGCAGCCTGCGCGCGCAGCATACTCGCCAGTTGTAACAGGCCACGCGGCGGCTGACGTGTGCCGAGCCAGACGACCCGCGAGCGCAGCCATTGTCCGGCATCGTCCAGCGTCAGCGTAAAGCCCGGCTGACGAATACGCCCGGCCAGGTCGCACAGCGCCTGCTGTTTGTCGGCGCTAACCTCGCCTAAAAACGCCAGCGTCAGGTGCAGATTAGCCGCCGCTATCGGGCGACCGGCATCCGGTGCAAAGTGCGCGGCGCGCCACTGGATGACCTGCTGCTGAACATCAGCAGGCAGTTCAAGGCCGAAAAACAGCCGTCTGGTGTCTGGCATAAGGGATACTCGGTAATGATTTACGGCGATGCTACAATGCACGCCGATGAAATGAAAGTTAACCCACTGGAGCCTTGCGTGTCCTCTTTGCCGGTTGCCGCCGTACTGCCTGAACTGCTTGCCGCGCTGAAAAGCGCCTCTTGCGTGCTGCTTAATGCCCCGACCGGGGCCGGGAAATCCACCTGGCTGCCGCTGCACATTCTGCAACAGGGGGGGATCGCGGGCCGTATTTTACTGCTTGAGCCGCGTCGTCTGGCGGCGCGTAACGTCGCACAGCGGCTGGCGGAAAGCCTGAACGAAAAGCCCGGCGAGACCGTTGGCTACCGTATGCGCGCTGAAACCTGTGTCGGGCCGCATACCCGTCTTGAAGTGGTGACTGAGGGGATCCTCACGCGCATGATCCAGCAGGATCCCGAGCTGACTGGCGTGGGGCTGGTGATCCTGGATGAATTCCACGAACGCAGTGTGCAGGCGGATCTGGCACTGGCGCTGTTGCTTGATGTGCAGCAAGGGCTGCGGGACGATCTCAAACTGTTAATTATGTCGGCGACGCTGGATAACGAGCGGCTGCGCGGGCTGCTGCCCGATGCGCCGGTGATTGTGTCCGAGGGCCGCGCGTTTCCCGTGGAACGCCGCTACCAGCCGTTGCCCGCGCATCAGCGTGCCGATGAAGCGATCGCCATTGCTACCGCCGAACTGCTGCGGGCGGAGCGCGGATCGCTGCTGCTGTTTCTGCCGGGCGTGGGCGAGATCCAGCGCGTGCAGGAACACCTTGCCTCGCGCGTGGGGGCCGATGTGCAGCTCTGCCCGTTATACGGCGCACTGCCGCTGGCCGAGCAGCGCAAAGCCATTCTCCCCGCGCCGGACGGTCTGCGTAAAGTGGTGCTGGCGACCAACATCGCGGAAACCAGCCTCACCATCGAAGGGATCCGGCTGGTGGTGGACAGCGCCCAGGAGCGGGTGGCGCGATTCGATCCGCGTACCGGGCTGACGCGGCTGGTGACCCAGCGTATCAGCCAGGCGTCGATGACCCAGCGCGCGGGCCGCGCCGGGCGACTGGAAGCCGGGATCTGCGTGCATCTGCTGGCAAAAGATCAGGCTGAACGCGCTGCTGCGCAGAGCGATGCGGAGATCCTGCAATGCGATCTCTCCGGCCTGCTGCTGGAGCTGCTGCAATGGGGATGCCCGGATCCGGCGCAGCTGGCTTTTCTGGATGCACCCCCCGCCGCGAATCTGGCCGCCGCGCGGACGTTACTGACGCAGCTTCAGGTGCTGGCGGATGATCGCCTCACCCCGCGCGGGCAGAAGATCGCCCGGCTTGGCACCGATCCGCGCTACGGCGCGATGCTCATCGCCGCGAATACGCCGGATGAAATCGTCACCGCCGCGAAGCTGGTCGCCATTCTTGAAGAGCCACCGCGCGGCGCCAATACCGATTTAAGCGTGGCGTTCTCGCGCTATCAGCCCCACTGGCAGCGGCGTAGCCAGCAGCTCATCAAACGCCTCAACCAGCGCGCAGGTGCGGAGGACAGCGATCTGCTGCCGAGTCTCTTAGCCAGTGCTTTTGCCGATCGTATTGCCCGTCGTCGCGGGCAGGAAGGGCGTTATCAGCTGGCGAACGGGATGGGCGTGATGCTCGACAGCGACGATGCGCTGGGGCGGCATGAGTGGCTGATCGCCCCGTTGCTGTTGCAGGGCAGTCATACCCCGGACGCGCGCATTTTGCAGGCGCTGGCGCTGGACATCGACGCGCTGGTCGCCGCGCACCCTGAACTGCTGCGGCAGTCGGATTCTGTCGAATGGGATGATGTGCAGGGCACCCTGAAAGCCTTCCGCCGCAGCCAGATCGGACAACTGACGCTCAGCGTCCGGCCACTGGCGAAGCCGTCGGAAGAAGAACTGCATCTGGCGATGCTCAACGGCATTCGTGAAAAGGGGCTGCACGTATTGAACTGGACGCCGGAAGCGGAGCAGCTGCGACTCCGGCTGCACTGCGCCGCGAAATGGCTGCCGGAAACGGCGTGGCCCGCCGTGGATGATGACTCGCTTTTGGCAACGCTTGAGCTATGGTTACTTCCCGGTATGCAGGGCGTTCACTCCCTGCGCGCCCTGAAAGCGCTGGATGTCAGCCGGGCGCTGGAAAATTTGCTGAGCTGGCCAATGCGTCAACGGCTGGATAGTGCGCTGCCGTCGCATTACACTGTGCCGACGGAAAACCGGATCGCCATTCGTTATCACGAAGATAACGACCCGGTGCTGGCGGTGCGGATGCAGGAAATGTTTGGCGAGGCGACGACGCCCGCCATTGCCGACGGACGTGTGCCGCTGGTGCTGGAGCTGCTGTCTCCCGCCCGGCGTCCCTTACAGATCACCCGCGATCTCAGCGCCTTCTGGCAGGGCGCGTATCGTGAAGTGCAGAAAGAGATGAAAGGGCGCTATCCCAAACATGTCTGGCCAGATAACCCGGCAACGGCAGCGCCCACGCGGCGCACCAAAAAGTATTCGTAGGCATTATCACACCCTGTAGGCCGGTTACGCGTCAGCGCCATCCGGCACGGGTGCAATGAACTTTGAGAGATTTCTTCTTCCGCCGTTTTGCGGAAGCAATGAGGATCGGGCCTTGCGCCTGAAAAATGTAGCGGAGAGAGAACATGGCGGGGAATGACCGCGAACCTATTGGACGCAAAGGCCGACCAGCGCGTCCGGTAAAAGAGAAAGTAAGCCGTCGTCGTCTCAGAGATGAGGACGCGGATGATTATGATGATGAGGACGACGAACCCATGCCGCGCAGGGGTAAAGGCAAAGGGAAAAAGCCGCGTGGCAAACGTGGCTGGTTCTGGCTGCTGGTAAAAATCGGTCTGGTGATTGTCGTGCTGCTGGCGATGTATGGCCTGTATCTCGATCAGAAGATCCGTAGCCGCATCGACGGCAAAGTCTGGCAATTGCCTGCCGCCGTTTATGGCCGCATGGTGAACCTTGAGCCGGATATGGCGGTCAGCAAAAACGAGATGGTGAAGCTGCTGGAAGCCACGCAGTACCGCAAGGTTACGGCGATGACCCGTCCTGGCGAATTTACCGTGCAGGCGAACAGCATTGAGATGATCCGCCGTCCGTTCGATTTCCCGGACAGCAAAGAGGGCCAGGTGCGTGCGCGTCTGACCTTCAGCGGCGATCGTCTGGAAACCATCGAGAATATGGAAAACAACCGCCAGTTCGGTTTCTTCCGCCTCGATCCGCGGCTGATCACCATGCTCTCCTCGCCGAACGGTGAGCAGCGCCTGTTTGTGCCGCGCAGTGGCTTCCCGGATCTGCTGGTGGATACGCTGCTGGCTACCGAAGACCGCCATTTCTATGAGCATGATGGCATCAGCTTCTACTCCATCGGGCGTGCGGTGCTGGCGAACCTGACGGCAGGGCGTACGGTGCAGGGGGCGAGTACGCTCACCCAGCAGCTGGTGAAAAACCTGTTCCTCTCCAGCGAACGCTCGTATGGCCGTAAAGCGAACGAAGCTTATATGGCGCTGATCATGGATGCGCGCTACAGCAAAGACCGCATTCTTGAGCTGTATATGAACGAGGTGTACCTCGGTCAGAGCGGCGATAACGAAATCCGCGGCTTCCCGCTGGCGAGCCTGTACTACTTCGGGCGTCCGGTGGAAGAGCTGAGCCTTGACCAGCAGGCCCTGCTGGTGGGTATGGTGAAAGGCGCGTCCATCTACAATCCGTGGCGTAACCCGAAACTGGCGCTGGAGCGTCGTAACCTGGTGCTGCGTCTGTTGCAACAGCAGCAGGTTATCGATCAGGAACTTTACGACATGCTGAGCGCCCGTCCGCTGGGCGTACAGCCGCGCGGCGGCGTGATCTCCCCGCAGCCAGCCTTTATGCAGATGGTGCGTCAGGAGTTGCAGGCTAAGCTGGGCGATAAAGTAAAAGATCTCTCCGGCGTGAAAATCTTCACTACCTTTGACTCAGTGGCGCAGGACGCCGCCGAGAAAGCGGCGGTGGAAGGTATTCCGGCGCTGATCAAGCAGCGTAAGCTGACCGATCTGGAAACCGCGATGGTGGTGGTCGACCGCTTCAGCGGTGAAGTCCGCGCCATGGTCGGCGGGGCGACGCCGCAGTTCGCTGGCTATAACCGTGCGATGCAGGCGCGTCGTTCCATTGGCTCGTTGGCGAAACCGGCGACCTATCTGACCGCGCTGAGCCAGCCGAATCAGTACCGTCTGAATACCGTGATCGCCGATGCACCGATCTCCTTGCGCCAGCCGAATGGCCAGGTGTGGTCGCCGCAGAACGATGACAAACGCTTCAGCGGCCAGGTGCTGCTGGTGGATGCGCTGACCCGTTCGATGAACGTACCGACGGTTAATCTCGGAATGGCGCTCGGCCTGCCGGCGGTCACCGATACCTGGCTCAAGCTGGGCGCGCCGAAAGATCAGCTGCACCCGGTGCCGTCCATGCTGTTGGGGGCGCTGAACCTGACGCCGGTGGAAGTGGCGCAGGCGTTCCAGACCATCGCCAGCGGCGGTAACCGCGCGACGCTCTCCGCGCTGCGTTCGGTGATTGCCGAAGACGGCACGGTACTGTACCAGAGCTTCCCGCAGGCAGAGCGTGCGGTGCCAGCACAGGCGGCGTACATGACGCTGTGGACCATGCAGCAGGTGATCCAGCGCGGGACCGGGCGTCAGCTTGGCGCGAAGTATCCGGGTCTGCATCTGGCGGGTAAAACGGGCACCACCAACAATAACGTCGATACCTGGTTTGCCGGCATCGACGGGCGTGAAGTGACCATTACCTGGGTAGGCCGCGATAATAACCAGCCGACCAAACTGTACGGGGCGAGCGGGGCAATGGCGATCTATCAGCGCTATCTGGCGAACCAGTCGCCATTCCCGCTGGAGCTGACTGCGCCGGAAGATATTGTCGACATGGGCATTGATGACGCAGGCAACTTTATGTGCGCCGGTGGCAGTTCCCGCACCATCCCGGTGTGGACAACCAATCCGGACGCTTTGTGCCAGCAGAGCCAGGCGTTGCAGCAGTCGAACAATCCGTTCGATCAGTCGACCCCGCAGCAGCCTCAGCAACAGCAACAACAACCGCCGCAGCAGCAAGAGAAAAGCGATGGCGTAGCGGGCTGGATCAAGGATATGTTCGGCAGTAACTAAGCTTTACCTTCCTGTATCACCGCCCCAGAGCCGATTAGCGTCGCGCTGGGGCGGTTTTTTTTAAGATTGTTCCCTGCCTGTGTCGTCTGACATACTTTCCTTTTACTGATGTTTGCCTTTCCTCAGATACGCCTTTGGCAGGCACAGACGTGAAGATAATACGCATTCAGAATGATTAATTACGGTTAAGTAACTGATCCTGCGTGTAGCACAGTATTACTATTTCTCTTATGAATATATATAGCAAAATTTAATGCTTAATTAAATGTGATATCTGCTTAATCAAAAGCGCTATTAATATTAATTGCATGAATATATGGATGAGGCATTTTCTGTGGTGGGAAAAGTCAGGCTATTGCATTAATTTTTGAGTGAAGTTAACATAATTGCACACGCAGGAATGAGCATGGAATGTATGCGAATATATTTTCGCTGCATAAGCTCATTCTTTTGGTTAGTTAAAGTATCAATTCTCCATATTATCACCTCTGTGATGTAAATTTTTAAATCGACATATGTAAGGAACACGTTATGTTTAAAAAATATCTCCTGCCACTGATTGCGGGTACTGTGTTTGCTGCCGTTATTCCATCAACCAAAGCGGTAGATACCGGCACTATCACCTTTACGGGGAAGATAGTTCCTGATACCTGCAACGTTAAAGTTAATGATGCTGGTGCGGATGGAACGGTTATGTTTAACACGCTGTCACAAACCTCATTCGGCGTGGATCAACAAGTTGGAGACAGACAGCCTTTTAAGATCACCGTGAGCGACTGTGATGCCACCACTATTAACAAGCTTAATATCAAGTTCACTGGTACGCGTATTGAAGGTTATGGCGATCAAATATTGGCAACTACAGCGGCGGATACAAATCTGGGAGTTCGTATAGCACCAGAAAATACGAGCAATTATATTAAATTTGATGGGTCCGCTTCTACACTCGATAAAATAGTAGTTCAGGGCCAGGATGCTGTATTTAATTATGTCGCTGAAGTCGTTCAGGTTGGTTCAGTATTACCCAAAACAGGTGATTACTCAGCTCAGGCGACCTATACCCTACTTTACCCTTAATTAAAAACATGGCCCATGATGGGCCATGTTTTTCGATAGAATGAAGAAAATGCGAATTTATCAAGCTTTACTGGGCATTCTGTTTTTGCTGGGTACTACCCTGGCACAGGCAGGGATTGTGGTTGGCGGGACACGCATTATTTATCCCGCAGATCAGGCAGAGGTCCAGGTCTCATTAAAAAATCAGGATGATGCAAAGCGTTATCTGGTGCAAAGCTGGGTCAGTAATACCGATGACAGCAAAGCGCCTTTTGTCATCACCCCGCCGATTTACAAGCTCGATGAAAACCGTCAAACGCTGCTGCACGTCGTATATACCGGTGATAAAGCGAAATTGCCGCAGGATCGTGAATCCTTATTTATGGCAAATATTAAATCGGTGTCTGCATTGCCTGAAGAATTGCGCGATAAAAATACCCTGCAATTTGCGATCAAAACGAAAATTAAACTGTTTTATCGCCCGACCGCGCTTAGCGACACGGCCGCGAAAACGGCATGGCAGTCGTTGCAGTTCAGCCGCCGCAACAATCAACTGACCATCAAAAACCCGACGCCGTTCTACGTTACCCTGGGCCAGCTTAAGGTGGCCCAGAAAGAGGTCAAACCGCTTGGCAAGCCGGATGCACCCTCTGCGCTCTCCATGATGATTGCCCCGTTTGGCGAGCAGGTTTTTGCCCTGCCGGCAGGGGCGCAGAGTCCGGTGATGTGGACCGCCATTAACGATTTCGGTGCTGAAACCGAAGCACGTCAGCAGGCCTTATAAGCTGGCGGTATCGCATCGTGGGTGGCGTATATGTCTTCTTATTGTTCTGTGCGGATTTTTGCGCTCAGCGCGCTGGCCTTTGCCATCTCGACGGCGAGCGGCGTGGTATATGCCGACGACTATTTTAATCTTAGCGTACTGGAAACCGAGACGCCGCTTGAAAATACCGGCGCGGTGGAGGCGTATTTGCGCCATAACGGCCTGTCGCCCGGGCAGTACCTGACGTCAATCGTCTGGAATGAAGACCGTCTTGATAAACGAAATCTCACTTACCTGCTCTCAAAAGACAACAGTGCGCTGATCCCACAGTTTACCAAAGCCGAACTGGCTGAGCTGGGCGTGAAGGTCGATGCGGTAGCGGCATTACAGCCGCTTGATGATAATGCGCCGGTAGGCGATATCAGCGAGTACATTCCCGGCGCTCGCTATGACTTCAGCCCCGACACCCAGGTACTGCAACTGCGTATTCCACAGCAGTTTCGCAACACGCGCCTGTCAGGTGAGACTAATCCGGCGAACTGGGATGACGGCTTACCGGCGATATGGTCCAGCTATTATGTCTCGGGATCGCATCAGCAAACCGATGCTGACAGCAGCAGGGCAAACTGGGCGAGTCTGGATTCGGGGGTAAATATCGGCCCCTGGCGTTTCCGCAACACCAGTAACTGGGGAAGCGATACCGGCTGGCAATCGATCAATACCACCCTTGAACGTGATGTGAAGCGCTTGCGCAGCCAGTTTCGCGCCGGACAAACATCAACCAACGGCGAGCTGTTCGACAGCGTACAAATGACGGGCGTGACGCTGGAGACGGATACCGCCATGTCCCCCAGCGGCTTACAGGGCTTTGCTCCCGTGGTGCGCGGCATTGCCAACAGTGACGCGAAAGTGACCGTTAAGCAAAACGGCTACACGATCTACCAGACCAACGTTTCGGCAGGGCCGTTTGAACTGCGCGATCTCTCGCAGGTGACGGCGGGTGCTGACCTTGAAGTGACGGTCGAGGAAGCCGATGGCACCCAGCGCAGCTTTATCCAGGCCAGTTCGTCCGTGCCCATCATGCAGCGCGAGGGCGCGCTGAAATACAGTGTTTCAGCCGGTAAATACCGCGATGTTAATCATGGGGAAGAGCCCGCGTTTGGACAGGCGACGCTGATTTACGGCCTGCCGTTCGGAACCACGGTTTACGGCGGCGTGCTCGGCGCGTCAATGTATCGCGCCGGGTTGATAGGTGTGGGCGCTGACTTACACCGTTTAGGCTCCTTTTCGCTGGATCTCACCCAGGCGCAGACCGCTTTTGCCGATACGCGTGGGAAGGCAACAGGGCAGTCATGGCGTGCGCAGTACGCGAAAGACTTTCCGGCCACCGATACCACGCTGACGCTGGCCAGTTACCGTTATTCCACGTCGGGCTTCTACACTTTCCAGGAGGCTTTAGATCAGCGCAATGGCGGCTATGACGGCAACGATATGTACAGCTATCGCAACGCCTACAATCGGCGCAGCCGTCTGCAGCTCAATGTGTCCCAGTCGTTGAACGGATGGGGGTCCGTCTACGCTAATGCCTGGCAGCAGAACTACTGGGGAATGTCAGGGCGCGAGCGCAGCGTCAGCCTTGGCTACAGCAGCAGCTGGCATGGGGCGAACTGGTCAGTCAATTACAGCCTGACCAAAACGCCGTCCACCCGTGACGATCGGCAGTTCTCCCTGTCGCTCAATATTCCGCTGTCACGCTTTTTGCCGGAAGCCTGGGCGACTTACAATCTCACCAGCTCCAAAACCGGGACCGCGACGCATCAGGTCGGGATCAACGGTTCGTTACTGGAGGACAACAATTTGACCTATAACCTCCAGCAAAATTACACCCGCGATAATGTCGGCAATGGCGCTTATCTTTCTTCGCGCTATCGCGCGTCGATGGGGGATTTCAGCACCAGCTACAGCTACCAGAAAAACAGTAAGCAGTGGGGGTACAGCGCGCAGGGCTCTGTGGTGGGGCACTCCCACGGCGTGACGCTGGGACGCTCGGTACAGGATGCTTTCGCCGTGGTGCATATTACCGATGGCGACAATGTGAAAGTGGAGAGTGCGCAGGGCATTTATACCGACGCCTGGGGCAACGCCATTGTACCGACACTGACGCCTTACCGGCGCAACACCGTCACGGTGAATACCCATGGGCGGGGCGATATTGATATTCAGGATGCGGCCGTCGACACCATCCCGACCAGAGGCGCGGTAGTGGCCGCGGATTTTTCCGCCCGTGCCGGAAAACGTGCGCTGTTAACCCTGACGCACCATCACGGCGTAGTGCCTTTTGGTGCCGTGTTAAGTATGGAAGGCATGACGGCGATTGTCGGTGAAGGCGGGGAAGTGTATGTCACCGGATTAAAAGGCACGCAGGCGTTTACCGTGCAGTGGGGCGATACGCCAGAGGCGCGTTGTGCAGGCCGCGTCAGCGTTCCGCAAAAAATGGACACGGCGTTGCTGATGACCTCTGTCAGTTGCCAGTAAAACAGGATGTTACGATGATAAACAAAGAAAAGATTTTACTGTTCTGGCGCGGCGGTCTCACCCTGTTGCTGGTGTGTGCAGCGCTGCTGAGCGCCTCCACGCAGGCCTCCTGCACCATACGCGACAAAAAACCGTCTGCGCGTCTGTTTTTCGGGCCGCCGACGTTAATCGTCAGCAGTGATGCCAAACCTGGCACCGTCATTTATACCGAGAGTCATGCCAGCGGGGCGATCAAAATTGACTGTACCAGCCTGGCGGAGATCTGGCAGGGCTATAACGATATCACCTCTGCTGATGAGCGTACGGATAACCCTCTGCAGGGCGTTTATCAAACCAACGTGCCTGGCATAGGCGTGCGCGCGGCCTGGGCAAACGAGACCACGCCCACCTTTAATGCCGACGCACTCATCAGGCCCTGGCACCGGGACATGTCACCGGTCAAAACAGAAGATGGTTATTACACCTTCACGCTCAATGCCGCGCTACAGGTTGTGGTAACCGGACCGGTGAATGCCGGGACGATGTATATCGGTAAATTTAACGCGGACTGGAAATACGATGACATGAGCGTTGCCAGCGTGCGTTTTAATTCCAGTGTCGTTGATGTTGAGTACACCACCTGCAATCTGGTGGAAAAGAATATTACCGTGACGCTTCAGGATCTTAACGTCAGCGAATTTACGGATACGGTTTCAAAAGTGGTCTCTGATGACAGATTTAAGCTCCAGATAGACAATTGCGATGCTGGCAGAAAAATCGATTACAAATTTACCACTACTGGCTCTACCGGCGTCACTAACGGCAATATCCTCGCTATTGCGTCAGGCGAGGGGGCGGCGCAGGGCGTCGGTATTCAGATCCTGAACAGTAATAATGCGGTATTGCAGTTTGACCAGGAATACACGGCGGTGTCTCAAACCAATGCCGGGCAGTCGATCGCCATTCCGTTAAAAGCGCGCTACATCAAAACCGGCACCGTCAAAGGGGGTCAGGTTAACGCGGCGGCAACCTTTGAGGTTTATTATCGCTAAAGTGTGAACATTGCACGGGTGAGTAAACATTCGTGCACATCTTTTTTACCCTTTCTGATCATCTGACTATTTCTTAAACCCTTAATTCTCGTAGGGCCGCATAGCCCTTGCTTTCAAGCCGGGTGCTCGCATAATATGCTGCGGTCATAATAATAATTATCGTTTACGTTATCATTCATCATATTCCAGAGAGACACACAATGGCACGTCCTGAAACGGCTCTGCCGATCAATTCTTCACTGCGTAAGATCGCAGTCGTGGTCGCTACCGCCATCGGCGGTATGTCTTGTTATGCGCATGCAGCACCTCAAGAAGACACAATCACCGTTACCACGTCCGCCGCACCGCAAGAAAGCGCGTGGGGCCCGGCGGCGACAATTGCTGCAAAACACACAGCAACTGCCACCAAAACCGATACGCCGATAGAAAAGACGCCGCAGTCGATTTCGGTGGTAACGCGTGAAGAGATGGATCTTAAACAACCGGGCACGGTGAAAGACGCGCTGAGCTATACGCCGGGCGTGTTCGCCACGCGCGGCAGCTCCACCACCTTTGATGTGGTGTCTATTCGTGGTTTTACCACCTCGACAACGGTTAACACCAACCAGTATCTCGACGGCATGAAGCTGCAGGGCGATAACTACTCTGAAGCGTCCATCGATCCCTATTTCCTTGAGCGCGTGGAATTGCTGCGCGGCCCGGTTTCCGTGCTGTATGGCAAAAGCCATCCGGGCGGCGTCGTCAGCATGGTGACCAAGCGCCCGACGACAGAACCGCTCAAAGAAGTACAGTTCAAAATGGGTACCCACAATCTGTGGCAGACGGGCTTTGATTTCAGCGACGCCATTGATGACAACGGCGAGTTCTCTTACCGTTTAACCGGTCTGGGGCGTAGCCAGAATGCGCAGCAGGAGAATATCAAATCCACGCGCTATGCCATTGCGCCGGCCTTTAGCTGGCGTCCGGATGACAAAACCGATTTCACTTTACTGAGCAATTTCCAGAGCGATCCGGATGCAGGCTATTATGGCTGGCTGCCGCGTGAAGGGACGGTGGTGCCGTATTACGATGCCGCTGGTAAGGCGCACAAGCTGCCGACCGACTTCAACGAAGGCGAGAAAGATAACCGCTTGTCTCGTCGTCAGCAGTTGATTGGCTACAGTTTCGCGCATGGCTTTGACGATACCTTCACGGTGCGTCAGAACCTGCGTTATACCCGTGTTCATACGCTTTACACCTCGACCTACGGCAACGGCTATCAGGCACCGGCGCAAATTAATCGCGCCTTTGTGCGCTCCGATGAAGATCTGAACTCCTTTACTGTGGATACGCAGTTGCAGTCTGATTTCGCCACCGGCGCGGTTGATCACACCCTGCTGACCGGTGTTGATTACCTGCGTATGCGTAACGATATTGATGCGGATTATGGCACCGCCAATCCGATCAGCATGACCAACCCGCAGTACGGCAATGCCAACGTCAATATCAACTTCCCGTATGCGGTGATCAACCGTCAGGAACAGACGGGCCTGTATGTGCAGGATCAGGCGGAATGGAACAAGTGGATCCTCACCTTAGGCGGTCGCTACGACTTTGCGAAGACCTCTACTTTTACCCGCTCTTCCAGCTCGCTGGCTGAAATTAACGATGAGCAGTTCACCTGGCGCGGTGGCCTGAACTATGTCTTTGATAACGGCATTGCGCCTTACATCAGCTACAGCGAATCCTTCGAGCCGATTTCCGGTTCTACGCTGGGCGGTAAGCCGTTCGATCCGTCCCGCGGTAAGCAGTATGAAGCGGGCGTGAAATACGTGCCGAAAGATCTGCCGGTGACGGTGACCGCCGCCGTTTATCAGCTGACGAAGGACAAAAACCTGACAGCGGATCCGGCAAATACGGCCTTCAGCGTACAGGGCGGCGAGATCCGCTCCCGTGGTTTCGAGTTAGAAGCGAAAGCCGCGGCGACGCAAAATATCGATATCACGGCGTCCTACAGTTTTACCGATGCGGAATACACCCACGACACCCTGTATGAAGGTAAACGTCCGGCGGAAATTCCACGCAATATGGCTTCGCTGTGGGCGGACTACACCTTCCATGAAACGGCACTCAGCGGCCTGACCCTTGGCGCAGGTGCCCGTTATGTTGGCAACACCTCCAGTTTCTACGGCAGCGGTCCGAAGACCAATCAGACCTTTAACGTAGCGAGCTACACGGTGGCAGACGCGATGGTGAAATACGATCTGGCGCGCTTTGGCCTGCCAGGCTCGTCCATTGGTGTTAACGTCAATAACCTGTTTGACCGTGAATACGTCTCCAGTTGCTACCGCGATCATGCCTGTTACTGGGGCGCGGAACGTCAGATTGTCGGTACCGCAACCTTCCGCTTCTAATCTTCTTTTGGGCACGGCTTGTCGTGCCCTTTTTATAAGTTGGCGCTATGCAGGAAAACAACTCCCATCCCGATACCACGTTTCGTCTTACCGATGTCGCCTTCCGGGTGCCTGGCCGCACGCTGCTGCATCCGCTGTCGTTAACCTTCCCGGTGGGCAAAGTAACCGGGCTTATCGGTCATAACGGCTCCGGTAAATCCACCCTGCTGAAAATGCTTGGCCGCCACCAGCCGCCGTCAGACGGCGATATCCTGCTGGACGGGCAACCGCTGGCAAGCTGGAGCAGCAAAGCCTTTGCGCGCAAGGTGGCCTATCTGCCGCAGCAACTGCCGCAGGCGGAGGGGATGACGGTGCGCGAACTGGTGGCGATTGGGCGTTACCCCTGGCATGGCGCGCTGGGACGTTTTGGCGTCGCCGACCGGGGAAAAGTCGATGAGGCCATTGCGCTGGTGGGACTCAAACCGCTGGCGCAGCGGCTGGTGGACAGCCTCTCTGGCGGCGAGCGTCAGCGGGCGTGGATCGCCATGCTGGTGGCGCAGGACAGCCGTTGCCTGTTGCTCGACGAGCCGACTTCGGCGCTCGACATCGCCCATCAGGTGGATGTGCTGGCGCTGGTGCATCGCCTCAGCCAGCAGCGCGGCCTGACGGTGATCGCCGTGCTGCATGATATTAATATGGCAGCGCGTTACTGCGATTTTCTGGTGGCGTTGCGCGGTGGGGAGAAGATCGCCGAAGGCACGCCGGAATCGTTAATGCGCGCTGAGACGCTGGAAAAAATCTACGGGATCCCGATGGGCATTCTGCCTCACCCGACAGGGGCTGCACCGGTGAGCTTTGTTCTCTGATGACTGACGTAAACCTGTTTAGCCGTCGCCGCCTGCTGACGGCCATGGCCCTGTCGCCGCTGCTACTGAAAATGGGCAGCGCCCGTGCGGCAGCGGTGGATCCGCACCGTATTGTCGCCCTTGAGTGGCTGCCGGTGGAACTGCTGCTGGCGCTCGGCATCACCCCTTATGGCGTGGCTGATATACCTAACTACAACCTGTGGGTCAACGAACCGGCGCTGCCCGACTCGGTGATCGACATTGGCCTGCGCACCGAGCCAAATCTCGAACTGCTCACCCAGATGAAACCGTCGTATATGGTCTGGTCTGCCGGCTATGGCCCGTCAGCAGATGTGCTGGCACGCATTGCGCCGGGCCGCGGTTTTACCTTCAGCGACGGCAAAAAACCGCTCACCATGGCGCGTCAGTCGCTCCAGGAAATGGCGCAGTTGATTGGCCGGGAACCTGCCGCGCGGGCGCATCTCGCGGAGTTCGACGCCTTTATCGACACCATGAAACCACGCTTTGCGGCACGGCGCGGCAGGCCATTGCTGATGGTCACGCTGCTGGATGCGCGTCATATGCTGGTGTTCTGTCCGAACTGCCTGTTCCAGGAGCCGCTCGACGCCTTCGGCATTCCCAACGCCTGGCACGGGGAAACCACCTTCTGGGGCAGTACGGCAGTCGGTATTGACCGGCTTGGCGAATTTAAAGACGTCGATGTGCTCTGTTTCGATCACGGTAACGAGCGGGAGATGCAGACCCTGATGGCGACCCCGCTGTGGCAGGCGATGCCCTTCGTGCGCGCCGGGCGTTTTTATCGCGCCCCCGCGGTGTGGTTCTACGGTGCCACGCTGTCGGCGATGCATTTTGTGCGCGTGCTGGATAAGGTGATGGGAGGCAAGGCATGAGCCGTCGTATCGCACCTTTCCCGGCGGCGCTGCTTGCGGTGCTGTTTATCGTCGCCCTTGGGCTGACGTGGAATAACCTCAACGTCGGGTTGCCCCGTGCGCAGTGGCAGCAGGGGTTCTGGCAGCCGGACATTCATTCGATTGAGCAGATGCTGTTCCATTACAGCCTGCTGCCACGGCTGGCGATCTCGCTGCTGGTGGGGGCAGGGCTGGGGCTGGTGGGCGTGCTGTTCCAGCAGGTGCTGCGCAATCCGCTGGCGGAGCCGACCACGCTCGGCGTCGCTACCGGCGCGCAGTTGGGGATCACCCTCACCACGCTATGGGCAATGCCGGGCGTGATGACCACGCAGTTTGCCGCGCTGGCCGGGGCCTGCGTGGTCGGCGCGCTGGTGTTTGGCGTCGCCTGGGGCAAACGCCTCTCGCCGGTGACGCTGATCCTCGCGGGGCTGGTGGTCAGCCTGTATTGCGGGGCAATCAATCAGCTGCTGGTACTGTTTCACCACGATCAACTGCAAAGCATGTTCCTGTGGAGCACCGGTACACTGACGCAGACCGACTGGAGTGTGGTGCAACGCCTGTGGCCGCAACTGTTGGGCGGCGTGCTGTTAACGCTGTTGTTGTTGCGACCGCTGACGCTGATGGGGCTGGATGATGGCGTGGCGCGTAACCTGGGCCTTGCGCTGTCGCTCGCCAGACTTGGCGCGCTGATGCTGGCGATTGTGCTCAGTGCGCTGCTGGTCAACGCGGTCGGCATCATCGGTTTTATTGGCCTGTTTGCGCCGCTGCTGGCCAAAATGCTCGGCGCACGGCGTTTGCTGTCGCGGCTGCTGCTTGCGCCGCTGATTGGCGCGCTGATCCTCTGGCTCTCCGATCAGGTGGTGCTCTGGCTGATGCGCGTGTGGATGGAAGTCTCCACCGGATCGGTGACGGCGCTGGTGGGGGCACCGCTGCTGCTATGGTTGCTGCCGCGTCTTAAGGGCATGAGTGCGCCGTCGATGGACGGGGGCGATCGCGTGGCTACTGAGCGCCAGCATGTGCGCTGGTTTGCGCTGGCTGGCGTCATCGTGTTGCTGCTCGGCATGACGGCGGCATTGTCGCTGGGGCGCGATGCGCAGGGCTGGCACTGGGCGAGCGGCTCGCTGCTCAATGAACTGATGCAGTGGCGCGCGCCGCGTATTCTGGCGGCGCTGACAGCGGGCGTGATGCTGGCGGTGGCAGGCTGTATTATCCAGCGCCTGACCGGTAATCCGATGGCGAGTCCTGAAGTGCTGGGCATCAGCTCCGGGGCGGCCTTCGGTGTGGTGGTGATGCTGTTCTTTGTGCCAGGTAACGCCTTTGGCTGGTTGTTACCCGCGGGCAGTCTGGGGGCGGCAATGACGCTAATGATCATTATGCTGGCCGCCGGGCGCGGGGGATTCTCGCCGCACCGGATGCTGTTGGCGGGCATGGCGCTCAGCACCGCTTTCACGATGCTGCTGATGATGTTACAGGCGAGCGGCGATCCGCGGATGGCGCAGATCCTGACGTGGATCTCAGGTTCCACCTATAACGCGACGATGCAACAGGTGACGTGGGCGATGGCCGCCACCGTCGTGCTGCTGGCCCTCACGCCGCTGTGCCGTCGCTGGTTGGCCATTCTGCCGCTGGGCAGTGAAACGGCCCGTGCGGTGGGTGTGGCGCTCACGCCGTCCCGCGTAGGACTGTTGTTGCTGGCATCCTGTCTGACCGCTGCCGCGACCATGACCATCGGCCCGCTGAGTTTTGTTGGTCTGATGGCACCGCATATCGCACGCATGATGGGGTTCCGCCGCACGATGCCGCATATGGTGATGTCTGCCTTAACGGGGGGATTACTGCTGGTGTTCGCGGACTGGTGTGGAAGGATGATCATGTTCCCGTACCAGATCCCGGCCGGGCTGCTGTCGACCTTTATCGGCGCGCCGTACTTTATCTATTTGCTGCGAAAGCAAAGCCGGTGAGAAGTGTCGGGTGGCGCGTCGCTTACCCGACCTACAGGTCAAACGGTGGTATGTCGGGTGGCGCGTCGCTTACCCGACCTACGATTCTGTAGGCCCGGCAAGCGAAGCGCCGCCGGGCACAATAACAACCATTACAGCTGCGCAAACACCTTACGCGCCGCGTCAATCGTCTTGTTAATATCTTCTTCGCTGTGCGCCACTGACATAAAGCCCGCTTCGAACGCCGACGGTGCCAGGTAGATGCCTTCCTCCAGCATTAGATGGAAGAAACGCTTAAAGCGCTCCACGTCGCACTTCAGCACATCCTGATAGCAGGTCACTTCGGCCGCGTCGGTGAAGAATATACCGAACATGCCGCCAACGTGGTTCACGACCAGCGGCACGCCTGTTTCCTGCGCCGCATCCAGCAGACCATTCGCCAGACGGGTGGTCAGATCGGTCAGGGTTTCGTGCACGCCAGGCTGCGCGACTTCCGTTAAACAGGCATAGCCTGCCGCCATGGCAATTGGGTTGCCGGACAGCGTACCCGCCTGATAAACCGGGCCGGTCGGGGCCAGCGCATCCATCACATCACGACGACCGCCAAAGGCACCCACCGGCATACCGCCACCGATGATTTTGCCCAGACAGGTCAGATCCGGTACCACATCGTAGTAAGACTGCGCGCCCGCCAGCGCCACGCGGAAGCCGGTCATGACTTCGTCAATAATCAGCAGCGCGCCAAATTCATCGCACAGCGCGCGCAGGCCTGGCAGGAAATCTGGCTGCGGCGGAATGCAGTTCATATTGCCCGCCACCGGTTCGACGATGATGCAGGCGATCTCCTGCGGGAACTCTTCGAACGCTTCACGGACGGACGCCAGATCGTTATAGGTGCAGGTCAGGGTATGCTTCGCAAAATCTGCCGGTACGCCTGGTGAATTCGGCTGGCCCAGGGTCAGCGCGCCGGAGCCGGCTTTCACCAGCAGGCAGTCGGCGTGACCGTGGTAGCAGCCTTCGAATTTGATGATTTTGTCGCGGCCGGTGAAACCACGCGCCAGACGGATCGCGCTCATGGTGGCTTCGGTACCGGAGTTCACCATGCGCACCATGTCCATGGTCGGCACCAGTTCGGTGACCAGCGCTGCCATTTTTACTTCCATTTCGGTCGGCGCGCCGAAGCTCAGGCCGCGCTCCGCGGCCTCAATGACCGCGTTGCGGATCGCCGGGTGGTTATGCCCCAGCACCATCGGTCCCCAGGAGCCGACATAATCCACATAGGCTTTGCCATCGGCGTCGTACAGGTAAGCACCATCCGCACGCTCAATAAACAGCGGCGTGCCGCCGACGCCGGTAAACGCGCGTACCGGCGAGTTTACGCCGCCGGGGATAAGTTTACGTGCGGCGCTATAGAGGTCTTGAGACTTACTCATGGGTGAGTTCCTGGTTCGTGGAAAAAGGATTTATGGGCCATTCTAAAGTATTCGCCGAAGGTTATAAAAGTTTCGCCCGATGGAAAGGGCACTTTTCCGGGCATTTTTATTGCCACTCTGGCGCTACGCATGGGTAAAATAGGCAAACTCATTTGTGTGACGAATTGATTAAACCATTATGAAAGCAGAAAAACCTTCATTCCGGACACAGCAACTGGTGCGTTTACGACGCGGGGATCTGATCCGCCGTCTGTTGCAGCGGGACAAAACGCCGCTGGCGATCCTGCTGATGGCGGCGCTGGTCGGCACCCTTGCGGGTCTGGTCGGCGTGGCGTTCGAGAAAGCAGTAAACGGGGTGTCAAACATGCGTATTGGCACGCTGGCGCAGGTAGCGGACCGCGCCTGGCTGGTGTGGCCGCTGGCCTTTGTACTCTCGGCGCTGCTGGCAATGGTTGGTTATTTTCTGGTGCGACGCTTTGCGCCGGAAGCGGGCGGCTCGGGTATACCGGAAATCGAAGGCGCGCTGGAGGAGTTACGCCCGGTACGCTGGTGGCGCGTATTGCCGGTCAAATTCATCGGCGGTTTGGGTACGCTCGGCGCGGGCATGGTACTGGGGCGCGAAGGGCCGACGGTGCAGCTTGGTGGCAATGTTGGCCGTATGGTGCTGGATATATTCCGCATGCGCAGCGCCGAAGCCCGTCACACGCTGCTGGCTACCGGTGCGGCGGCGGGGCTGTCGGCGGCGTTTAACGCGCCGCTGGCGGGTATTTTATTTATCCTCGAAGAGATGCGCCCGCAGTTTCGCTACAACCTGATTTCCATTAAAGCGGTATTTACCGGCGTGATCATGTCGAGCATCGTGTTCCGTATTTTTAACGGCGAAGGCGCGGTGATCGAAGTCGGCAAGCTGGCGAATGCGCCGGTCAATACGTTATGGCTTTATCTTGTGCTCGGCATGGTATTCGGCTGCGTCGGGCCGCTGTTTAATTCGCTGGTGCTGCGCACGCAGGATATGTTCGCCCGGCTGCATGGCGGCGAGATCAAGAAATGGGTGCTGATCGGTGGTGTCATCGGCGGGCTGTGCGGTGTGCTGGGACTGATTGTGCCGGAAATCGCCGGGGGCGGCTTTATGCTGATCCCGATTGCCGCCGCCGGAAATTACGCGGTGGGAATGCTGCTGTTCATTTTTGTTGCCAGGGTGATCACCACGTTATTGTGCTTTTCGTCGGGCGCGCCGGGTGGGATTTTCGCACCAATGCTGGCGCTGGGTACGCTGTTAGGTACGGCATTTGGCATGGCCTGCGCCGGGCTGTTTCCGGCTTATCATCTCGAAGCTGGTACCTTTGCCATTGCCGGGATGGGGGCGCTGCTGGCGGCTTCCGTACGTGCGCCGCTCACCGGTATCGTGCTGGTTCTGGAAATGACCGACAATTATCAGCTCATATTGCCAATGATTATTACCTGTCTTGGCGCAACACTACTGGCACAATTTTTAGGCGGCAAACCGTTATACTCCACGATCCTTGCCCGCACGCTGGCACGGCAGGAAGCAGACCTTCAGGCGAAGACCCACGCGCAGGCATTTCAGGAGAATACTTGAACGAATTACCAGGGTATTAGATAATAATTTAAAGATCGGGTTAATTTTTGCCCGCATCGCCGTATCAATGGGAGCAAAAAATGAGTGATGAAGTAGCGCTGCCGCTGCAGTTTACCGAAGCAGCAGCCATTAAAGTAAAAGACCTGATCGCAGACGAAGAAAACCCGAACCTTAAGCTGCGCGTCTACATTACTGGCGGTGGTTGCAGCGGCTTCCAGTACGGTTTCACCTTTGACGATCAGATCAACGATGGCGACATGACCATTGAGAAATCCGGTGTGGCGCTGGTGGTGGATCCGATGAGCCTGCAATATCTGGTGGGCGGTGCGGTGGATTACACCGAGGGTCTGGAAGGATCGCGCTTTGTGGTCACCAACCCGAACGCCAAAAGCACCTGCGGGTGCGGGTCGTCGTTCAGCATTTAAGCGTGTGCTCTGTTGCCGGGTGGCGGCGACGTCTTGCCCGGCCTGGGGCAAGCAACGTGTCGTTGTAGGCCCGGTAAGCGTAGCGCCACCGGGCGAAGCAGGGCAGTTCCAGGCCAGGTAAGCATCGCGCCACCGGGCATATCATTTCTTATCGCGGATTATCATCCAGCGCAAAGGTCGGCAGTTTCAGATGCCAGCGGATCGCCGCCAGACGAATGGCGAGCGTTACCACCATCCCAATCATACTTGCCGTTTCCAGCGGTACCCCAAAGGTGTAAAACGCCGTCGCATGCACAATGCCGCCAATAATGCAGGCCGTGGCATAGATTTCGGTACGCAGGATCATCGGAATTTCACGGGCCAGCATATCGCGGATAATCCCGCCGCCCACGCCGGTGACCACCCCCATGCAAATCGCCACCAGCGGCCCCGTTCCGGCCAGAAATGCCTTGTTTACGCCTATGCCCACAAATACCGCTAAGCCCACGGCATCAAATACGGGCAGCACCCATTTCGGCAGGCGCCGCGGCTGGCGCACTAAAAGAATGGTTAACAGGCAGGTGACCATCGCGATCACCAGATCGGTGGGATCTTTGACCCAGAACACCGGGCCGTGATCCAGAGCCATATCGCGGATGGTGCCGCCGCCGACAGCGGTGACTACGCCCAACACCAGCACGCCAAAGGGATCCATGCGCAGTTTTCCGGCAAGCAGTACGCCGGAGATGGCGAAAACGGCGGTGCCGATAATATCCAGCCAGTAGACAAGCATTTTATTTTACCTGTGCGAGAGCGGTACAGAGTTGTTTTGCGGCGAGGATAATACGCGGGGATGCCCGTTCAAACCAGTCACTATTGAGGGCGATCACCTCACTTTTGAGATGATTATTCCAGAATGTCTTCACTTTCGGAATGGCGTCCGCTCCGCCGGTGACCACGATGGCCTGCGGATCGCGGGCCAGCACCTGTTCGCGGCTCACCTGCGGCCAGGGAACCCGTGCTGAAGCAAAGATATTTTCACCGCCGCACAACGTCACCACCTGGTGCTGGATGGTTCCGCTGCCGCTGGTAAACAGAGGGTGGGTACTGAACTGCATAAAGACACGTTTCTTTGGCACACTGGCATACTGCGTTTTCAGCGCGGCATAGTCGCTGAGCATGGCCTGTGCGCTGGCGTGAGCCTGTTCAGGATGTGGGCTGTATTCGGCCAGTTGCTCCAGCGAGTGCGCCACCTGCTCGATGGTTTCGGCGTCGATCCACAGGACGCGGATACCAAAACGGGTGAGCTGGTTTACCTGTCGCTCGGCATTGCCGCCGCGCCAGGCCAGCACCACATCGGGCTTAAGCGCCACGATGCGCTCAAGATTGATGCCCTGCCAGCTGGCGATCTGCTCGATTTTGCGGGCTTCTGGTGGGTAATCGGAATAGCTGCTGACGCCTACCGGCATGATCCCGGCGGCAAACGCCAGTTCGGTGTTTGACGGTGAGAGGGAAATTACGCGCGGCGCAGCATACAGCCACACCGGCGTCAGCAGAAGCAGGGCGGCAAGCGCCCTTAGTGAACGCTTAGCCACGCGTCAGGTTCTGCACCAGCGTCTCAACCATCAGGCTGGACTGCTTCGCCGCCACCACGAGGAACTCATCAAAGCTCAGGTGAGATTCCTGATCGGCCACGTCGGAAATGGCGCGCACCACCACAAAAGGCACGCCCATGTTATGGCATACGTGGGCAATCGCCGTTGCTTCCATCTCTACGGCAATCGCCTGAGGGAAGTTATGGCGAATTTTCGCGAGGTTTTCAGAGCCATTGATAAAGGCATCACCGCTGACAATCAGCCCGCGCACGGCGTTCAGATTCAATTGCGCAATACAGGCTTCGGCGGCGGCAACCAGGTTGTCGTCGGCTTTAAAACCTGCCGGGCAGCCCGGTAACTGACCAAGTTCGTAACCAAACGCGGTGACGTCAGCATCGTGATAGCGCGCTTCGTCGGAGACCACGATATCGCCCACTTTCAGCGTCGGCGCCAGACCGCCTGCGGAGCCGGTGTTAATGATCACATCAGGTTTGCAGCGCTCCAGCAGCAGCGTAGCACCCATCGCCGCTGCGACTTTGCCAATACCCGATTTCAGCAGGGCGACTTCTGTACCATTGAGCGTACCGGTGTAAATTTCGCAGCCCGCGATATTCTGCGTCTGGCGATTTTCGATTTTGTCACGCAGCAGCGTCACTTCTTCTTCCATTGCACCAATAATGCCAACTTTCATAGAGATACTCGCTAATGTGATAAGACAGAGTTACGTTTTCAGGGCATAGTCTATCATGGCAGGCAGGAATGCATTACTTCACATGACGCGCGATCGCGGGAGAAGAAATGGCTGAGATCGATTTTCGCAGAAAAATAAACTGGCATCGTCGCTACCGTTCACCGCAGGGCGTCAAAACCGAACACGAGATCCTGCGGATTTTTGAAAGCGATCGTGGACGTATCGTGAATTCACCGGCGATCCGCCGCCTGCAACAGAAAACCCAGGTATTCCCGCTGGAGCGTAACGCTGCCGTACGTACCCGGCTGACCCATTCGCTGGAAGTACAACAGGTGGGGCGCTACATCGCCAAAGAGATCCTGAGCCGTCTGAAAGAGCAGCGACTGCTGGAAACCTATGGCCTTGACGAACTGACCGGGCCGTTTGAAAGCATCGTTGAAATGGCTTGTCTGATGCACGATATCGGCAATCCCCCGTTCGGGCATTTTGGCGAAGCGGCGATCAATGACTGGTTTCGCCAGCGTCTGTTCCCGGAAGATGCCGCCAGCCAACCGCTGAGCAGCGATCGCTGTCAGGTGACCGCGCTGCGTCTGCGGGAAGGGGAGGACGCGCAAAATGAGTTACGGCGTAAAGTGCGTCAGGATCTGTGTCATTTTGAAGGCAATGCGCAGGGCATCCGGCTGGTGCATTCCCTGATGCGCATGAACCTCACCTGGGCGCAGGTAGGCTGTATTTTAAAATATACCCGTCCGGCATGGTGGGTGGGCGAGCCACCCGCCAGTCATAATTATTTAATGAAGAAGCCCGGCTATTATTTTTCTGAGGAAGCTTACGTCGAGCGCTTACGTAAAGAGCTGGAACTGGACACCTATAGCCGTTTTCCGCTCACCTGGGTGATGGAAGCCGCCGATGATATCTCTTATTGCGTCGCGGATTTGGAAGACGCCGTCGAGAAACGAATATTTACCGTCGAACAGCTTTACCAGCATCTTTATGATGCCTGGGGCACCCATGAAAAAGGCTCGCTGTTTGCTCAGGTGGTAGAAAACGCCTGGGATAAATCCCGTGCCAACCGGTTAAGCCGCAGCGCGGAAGATCAGTTCTTTATGTATTTGCGGGTCAATACGCTTAATAAGCTGGTGCCTTATGCGGCACAGCGTTTTATTGATAATCTGCCGCAGATTTTCTCCGGGGAGTTTAATCATGCGCTGCTGGAAGACGAAAGCGGATACAGTCAATTACTTGAATTATATAAGAACGTGGCGGTTGAAAATGTCTTTAGTCACCCCGATGTAGAGCAACTGGAATTGCAGGGTTATCGGGTGATCAGCGGCCTGTTAGATATCTACCGGCCGCTGCTGCAATTAACGTTGAACGATTTTAGCGAGCTGGCGGAAAAAGAACGGCTGCGCCGCTTCCCGATTGAAACGCGTCTCTTTCATAAGCTTTCGACACGTCATCGGCTGGCGTATGTGGAGGCGGTCAGTAAATTAGATCGTGTGGCGACAGACTTCCCGTTACTGGAGTTTTATTACCGTTGTCGTCTGATTCAGGATTATATCAGCGGCATGACTGACCTGTACGCCTGGGATGAATACCGCCGTTTAATGGCCGTTGAATAATAGTGCTGCAATTGTAAAGACCGACAATAAATTTTTACTTTTGCAGAAAGTTCGTTTTGGAACTTCGCGCTATAAATCGACTCTCATTGAAACAACACAGCCCCTTTGCGTAATCAGTAATCAGAGATTGAAAAACATGAAAAAAACGACGTTAGCAATGAGTGCACTGGCATTAAGTTTAGGTTTAGCGCTTTCTCCGATGTCGGCCATGGCGGCTGAAACGGCGTCCTCCGCGCCAGCCGCGCAGCCGATGCCAAGTCTGGCGCCGATGCTGGAAAAGGTGATGCCATCGGTAGTGAGCATTAACGTGGAAGGCAGCACGACGGTCAATACACCGCGTATGGGCCGCAACTTCCAGCAGTTCTTTGGTGACGATTCCCCGTTCTGCCAGGACGGCTCCCCGTTCCAGAGTTCGCCGTTCTGCCAGGGCGGTATGCCTGGTGGGCCTGATGGCGGTCAGCAACAAAAATTCATGGCGCTGGGTTCCGGCGTGATTATTGATGCCGCGAAAGGCTATGTCGTTACCAACAACCATGTGGTGGATAATGCCACCATAATTAAGGTACAGCTGGGCGACGGACGTAAATTCGATGCGAAAGTCGTGGGTAAAGATCCGCGATCTGACCTTGCGCTGATCCAGATCCAGAGCCCGAAAAACCTGACGGCTATCAAGCTGGCCGATTCCGATGCGCTGCGCGTGGGCGACTATACCGTGGCGATCGGTAACCCCTTTGGTCTGGGCGAAACCGTGACCTCAGGGATCGTATCGGCACTGGGCCGTAGCGGTTTGAATGCTGAAAACTATGAAAACTTTATCCAGACGGATGCGGCCATTAACCGCGGTAACTCCGGCGGCGCGCTGGTCAATCTGAACGGTGAGCTGATCGGTATTAATACCGCGATCCTCGCCCCGGACGGCGGCAACATCGGTATCGGCTTTGCTATCCCGAGCAACATGGTGAAAAACCTGACCGCGCAGATGGTGGAGTTCGGTCAGGTACGCCGTGGTGAGCTGGGTATTCTTGGTACTGAACTCAACTCCGAACTGGCGAAAGCGATGAAAGTCGACGCTCAGCGCGGGGCCTTCGTCAGCCAGGTGATGCCGAACTCGTCCGCGGCGAAAGCCGGCATCAAGGCGGGTGACGTGATCACCTCCCTCAACGGTAAAGCGATCAGCAGCTTTGCGGCGCTGCGTGCGGAAGTCGGTTCTATGCCGATTGGCAGCAAAGTCTCCCTTGGCCTGCTGCGTGACGGTAAACCTGTCACCGTGACGCTGGAACTGCAACAGAGCAGCCAGAATCAGGTGGATTCAAGCACCGTCTTCAGCGGTATTGAAGGCGCGGAAATGAGCAACAAAGGTAAGGATCAGGGCGTGACGATCAACAATGTGAAAGCCAACTCTCCGGCTGCCCGCATTGGCCTGAAAAAAGGCGATGTGATCATCGGCGCGAACCAGCAGCCGGTGAAAAATATTGCTGAGCTGCGTAAGATCCTCGACAGCAAACCGTCGGTACTGGCGCTGAATATTCAGCGTGGCGATACGTCTCTTTATCTGTTGATGCAGTAATCTGCCGCGCCCTTCTCCGCGATGGGGAAGGGCGCTCCTCCCCGCATTCTGTGAAGCTTTCCACAACTCCACACTTCCGATCGCTGCTTTGTGCATCTGCACAATGCACGCTGCCGCTATACCTCATATTCTGGCTCTCATGTTCGGGCGCGCGGCTCACGGGAGGGTGACATGGCTGGCTGGCATCTTGATACCAAAATGGCGCAGGATATCGTGTCACGCACGATGCGCATTATCGATACCAATATCAACGTGATGGATGCGCGTGGCCGGATCATCGGCAGTGGCGATCGGGAGCGTATTGGGGAATTGCACGAAGGTGCGCTGCTGGTCCTGTCTCAGGGGCGGGTGGTGGATATTGATGACGCCGTAGCACGCCACCTCCATGGGGTGCGACAGGGGATTAACCTGCCGCTGCGTCTGGAAGGGGAGATCGTCGGTGTTATCGGTCTTACCGGTGAGCCGGAAACACTGCGCAAATACGGCGAACTGGTGTGCATGACCGCTGAAATGATGCTGGAACAGTCTCGTCTGATGCATCTTTTAGCGCAGGACAGTCGTCTGCGCGAAGAGCTGGTGATGAACCTGATCCAGGCGGAAGAACATACCCCGGCGCTGACCGAATGGGCGCAGCGTCTGGGCATCGATTTAAATCAGCCGCGCGTGGTGGCGGTGGTGGAAGTGGACAGCGGCCAGCTCGGGGTAGACAGTGCGATGGCGGAATTGCAGCAACTGCAAAATGCACTGACCACGCCGGAGCGGAATAACTTGATCGCTATTGTCTCTCTTACGGAAATGGTGGTGCTGAAACCCGCGCTGAATCCTTTTGGCCGCTGGGATGCGGAAGATCACCGTAAGCGGGTGGAACAGCTGATTGCGCGCATGAAAGAGAACGGACAGCTGCGTTTTCGGGTGGCGCTCGGCAACTATTTTACCGGGCCTGGCAGCATCGCCCGCTCGTACCGGACAGCGCGTACGACCATGATGGTGGGCAAGCAGCGCATGCCGGAAAACCGCAGCTATTTTTATCAGGATTTGATGCTGCCGGTGCTGCTCGACAGTCTGCGCGGCGGCTGGCAGGCAAATGAACTCTCCCGTCCACTGGCGCGTCTGAAGGCGATGGACAACAATGGCCTGCTCAGGCGTACCCTTTCGGCCTGGTTCAGGCATAACGTGCAGCCGCTGGCCACGTCAAAAGCGTTGTTTATCCACCGTAATACGCTGGAATACCGGCTGAACCGCATCTCGGAATTAACAGGCTTAGATTTGGGGAATTTTGACGACCGGCTACTGCTGTACGTGGCGTTACAGCTGGATGAACAGAGGTAGTTAAAAGTGCCGGGTGGCGGCTTGCGCCTTACCCGGCCTACAAATTGCCTCGTTCCAGGCCCGGTAAGCTTGCGCCACCGGGCAAGCGACGGGCTATTTATTGCGGGTCAGTTTTTCCAGATCGGCTTCAATTTCACTGATCTTGTTGGTTACCACGGATTCCAGATGACGGAGATCGTCCAGGATCTTACGTTTCAGATCGACTTCTGTGCGATCGCGCTGGCAGATCTGATCCAGCTCATCGATCACATAACGCAGATTAGGGCTGATTTCCTGTACTTCTTTATAGCCCTGACCCACGCCGTCCGCGACGATGGTTTTACGCTGGCGCGGGTATTTAAACTTCACGCTTTTCGCAAAAAACTCGCCTTTGTCCTTATGAAAATAGATTTTCAGAATATCGTTATTGGCTTCCTGACGGAGGCTATAGCGATCGATTTCATCAGGATTGGTAATGCCTAAACTTTTCAGATTATCGTACATAGCGGTACCCTTAAGCTCAACATAACCTATGAATAATTAACGAAAAAATCTATCTTCGCCACTGCCTTGTGCAAAAAAGACGGCCTGGGTCACCCTCGGATAAACCGGGAGAGGAAAGACCTTAGTCGATTGTACGCAGCAGTTCGTTAATGCCTACTTTTCCGCGTGTTTTCGCATCTACTTTTTTCACAATCACCGCACAGTACAGGCTATAGGAACCGTCTTTCGACGGCAGGTTGCCGGAAACGACAACCGAGCCTGCCGGGACGCGACCGTAATGGACTTCGCCGGTTTCGCGATCGTAAATACGGGTGCTCTGACCGATGTATACACCCATCGAGATCACTGAACCTTCTTCGACGATAACACCTTCCACCACTTCAGAACGTGCGCCAATGAAGCAGTTATCTTCAATGATAGTCGGGTTCGCCTGCAGTGGCTCAAGAACGCCCCCGATACCCACGCCGCCAGACAGGTGAACGTTCTTACCGATCTGCGCGCAGGAACCGACGGTCGCCCAGGTATCAACCATGGTGCCTTCATCGACGTACGCGCCGATGTTGACATAGGACGGCATCAGCACGGTATTACGGGCGATGTAAGCACCCTGACGTACAGCCGCTGGCGGCACGACGCGGAAGCCTTCTTTCTGGAAACGCGCTTCGTCGTAGTTGGCGAATTTCATCGGCACTTTGTCGAAGTAGCGGCTTTCAGCGCCTTCGATCACCTTGTTATCGTTAATGCGGAAAGAGAGCAGCACCGCTTTCTTCAGCCACTGGTGAGTGACCCATTGGCCGTCAATTTTTTCTGCGACACGCAGCGCGCCGGAATCCAGCAGGGCAATAACCTGATTAACCGCTTCACGGGTTACGGTATCCACATTTGCCGGGGTAATGTCGGCACGGCGCTCGAAAGCGGTCTCAATAACGTTCTGTAACTGCTGCATTGTTTACTCTTTCCATCTGTGTAAAAAAAATCGTTACCCTTTATCGTTTGGATTGAGGGCCGCTGTCAACCGTTGTTGCACTTCCTGCTGGAGCACATTATTAAGTGCACGCCGGTCCGCTGTGGCGATTATAAATAAATCTTCTACTCGCTCGCCAATTGTCGAAATTCTCGCCCCATGTAAGGAGATTCCCAGGTCTGCAAACACCTGCCCGACGCGGGCCAGAAGCCCTGGCTGATCGAGGGCAATCAGTTCGAGGAACGATTTTCTGTCGGTGTGAGTGGGCAGGAAATTGACCTCGGTATCGACGGTAAAATGGCGCAATTTTGAGGGCTGTCGGCGAGGCTGCGGCGGCTGCCAGCTGTTCTGCGTGATCGCCTGCAGCAGACCGAAGCGGATAACCTCATGACGATCCGCTGCCAGCGGTTTGCCGTCCGGCTCCAGCACGATAAAGGTGTCCATCGCCATACCGTCGCGGGTGGTAAAGATTTGCGCGTCATGCACGCTCAGGTTGCGGCGATCCAGCTCGGCGCACACCGCGGCAAACAGATAAGGACGGTCAGGACTCCAGATGAAAATCTCTGTGCCGCCGCGCGTCGCCTGCGGGCTGAGCAGGATCATCGGCTCGCGTAAATCGTGCTGCAACAGATTACGCGCATGCCATGCCAGCTGATTTGGGCTGTGGCGCACGAAATAGTTCGCCCGGCAGCGCGCCCAGATATGATGCAGCGCTTCTTCATTAATATTGTCCATGCGCAGCAACGCCAGCGCCTGGATCTGATGATGACGCACGCGCTCGCGCATATCCGGCGTGTTCTGCATGCCGCGACGCAGCTGTTTTTCGGTGGCGAAATAGAGCTCGCGCAACAGGCTCTGCTTCCAGCTGTTCCACAGGGTTTCATTGGTGGCGCAAATGTCCGCCACCGTCAGACAGACCAGGAAACGCAGACGGTTTTCGGTCTGCACTTCTTCGGCGAACTGCTTAATCACTTCGGGATCCTGAATGTCACGGCGCTGGGCGGTCACCGACATCAATAGATGCTGGCGCACCAGCCAGGCAACCAGCTGTGTTTCCCGCGAGTTCAGACCGTGCAGCTCGGCGAATTTCAGCACGTCCTGCGCCCCCAGCACGGAGTGATCGCCGCCACGCCCTTTGGCAATATCGTGGAACAGGGCGGCGATGAGGATCAGTTCCGGGTGCGAGAGGCGCGGCCACAGTTCCACGCACAACGGATGCTTCTGGCGCGTGGCCTCATCGGCAAAGCTTTCCAGCTTCAGCAGCACGCGAATGGTATGTTCATCCACGGTATAGGCATGAAACAGATCAAACTGCATCTGGCCGACAATGTGCGACCACTGGGGCATATAGGCCCACAGCACGCTGTGCCGATGCATCGGCAACAGGCCACGGCTGACCGCACCAGGATGACGCAGCATGCTGAGAAACAGCGTGCGCGCTTCCGGGATAAAACAGAGCGGCTGCGTCAGATGACGACGCGCATGGCGCAAATGGCGCAGGGTGGTGGAATAAATGCCGGTGATGCTGCTGTTACGCACCATCATATAGAACATGCGCAGAATGGCCTGCGGCTCGCGGATAAACAGCGTCTCATCGCGCAGATCGATAAGCGTGCCGCGCAGCTGAAACTCATCGTCAATGGCGCGCGGCTTTTCATCTGCCGTTAGCGCCAGAATGGCTTCGTCGAACAGTTGCAGCAGCATCTGATTCAGTTCGGTCACGCGGCGGGTCACGCGATAAAAATCTTTCATCATATGCTCAACCGGCTGGTTGCCGTCGCCGGTATAGTTCAGGCGCTGGGCGACGCTCAACTGGCGGTCAAACAGCAGTCGGTTATCGTAGCGGCTCAGCTCCAGGTGCAGCGCAAAACGAATGCGCCACAGCAGATGCTGACATTCGTTCAGTTCGTTACGTTCGGCCTGGGTCAGAAAGCCAAAGCCGACCATCTCGTTAAGCGAGGTGGCGCCAAAATGACGGCGGGCGATCCACTGTAAGGTATGGATGTCGCGCAGGCCGCCGGGGCTGTTTTTGATATCTGGCTCAAGGTTGTAGCTGGTGCCATGGTAACGATGATGGCGCTCGTTTTGCTCTTCCAGTTTGGCGGCAAAGAACTTTTCCGACGGCCAGAAACCGTCGCTGAAAATGTGCTTTTGCAGTTCCAGAAACAGGGCGACGTCGCCAATTAGCAGACGGGATTCAATCAGGTTGGTGGCGACCGTGAGATCCGATAAGCCTTCCAGCAGGCACTCTTCCAGCGTGCGTACGCTGTGCCCGACTTCCAGCTTGATGTCCCACAACAGGGTCAGCAGCTCGCCAATTTTTTGCGACTGCTCGTCGGACAGCTTTTTGCGGCTGAGGATCAGCAGGTCGATGTCAGACAGCGGATGCAGTTCGCCACGCCCGTAGCCGCCCACCGCTACCAGCGCCGCGTCGGGAACCTCGCCGAAGCCGTATTCCATCCACAGGCGCTGTAACAGCTGATCGATAAACTCGGTACGCGCTTCAATCAGCTGTTCGGCGGAAAGTCCGGCATCAAACACCTCACCCAGCCACTGCTGGAATGCGTCCATCCGCGCTTTAATACCGGCGCACGTCAGCTCTCCCGCAGGCCAGGCGTTGGGGTTTTGCGGCTGGCCTGGAAGAGTAGGGGCCGTGTGACTGAACTGCTCGGAGAGGTTATGACTCATATCGCGCCCATTTATAAGAAAAAACTATCGCCATAAAAAAAGCCGGCAATCGCCGGCTTCTTTATCATTCGTTGTGCGAGAGTATCGCCGGGATGGTGTCATCCTTTCGTAACGTCAGAATTTCGCAGCCGTTATCCGTCACCACAATAGTATGCTCGTATTGTGCAGACAAGCTGCGATCTTTGGTTTTCACCGTCCAGCCGTCTTTCATGGTGCGAATGCGGTAATCGCCTGCGTTAACCATAGGTTCAACGGTAAAGGTCATACCGGCCTGCAACACCACGCCGCCGTCATCCGCATCATAATGCAGTACCTGCGGCTCTTCGTGGAAGCCACGCCCGATGCCGTGTCCACAGTATTCGCGCACCACTGAGAAACCTTCCGCTTCCACGAATTTCTGGATGGCGGCGCCAAGGCTGCGCAGACGAATGCCGGGTTTTACCAGGCGCAGGGCCAGGTAGAGGCTCTCCTGAGTGACGCGGCACAAGCGCTCGCCCAGAATGGTCGGTTTGCCGACGATAAACATTTTGGAGGTGTCGCCGTGGTAATCATCTTTGATCACCGTGACGTCGATGTTGACGATATCGCCATCCTTCAGCAATTTTTCGTCATCCGGAATGCCATGGCACACCACTTCATTAATAGAGATGCAAACGGATTTCGGGAAACCGTGATAGCCTAGGCAGGCAGAAACCGCCTGCTGTTCGTTAACGATATAATCGTTGCAGATACGATCCAGTTCGCCGGTGCTGACGCCTGGTTTGACGAAAGGCTCGATCATTTCCAGCACGTCGGCAGCCAGACGGCCCGCCACGCGCATTTTTTCGATTTCTTCCGCAGTCTTAATAGAGATAGCCATTGATTCTGTCCATCGGGGCCGATCAGGTCGACCATAATAGTGTAAGTGGCGTCAATGGTATCAGCCTGACGCGCTGCCTGCCAGATTGAGAAGCATTAAGCGCATCCGTCGCCAACAACTGTTGGTGTCATGGGCGTATTTATGGTATAAAGCGCGCCGGACTTCCGTTCCATTTGGCACGTGAAGCCACAAATCTCACTTTGTGTAAATAACACACACGTATCGGCACATATTCCGGGGTGCCCTTCGGGGTCGGTAATATGGGATACGTGGAGGCATAACCCCAACTTTTATATAGAGGTTTTAATCATGGCAACTGTTTCCATGCGCGACATGCTCAAGGCTGGTGTTCACTTTGGTCACCAGACCCGTTACTGGAACCCGAAAATGAAGCCTTTCATCTTCGGCGCACGTAACAAAGTTCACATCATCAACCTTGAGAAAACTGTACCGATGTTCAATGAAGCCCTGGCTGAACTGAGCAAGATCTCTTCTCGTAAAGGTAAAATCCTTTTCGTTGGTACTAAACGCGCTGCAAGCGAAGCGGTGAAAGAAGCTGCTAACAGCTGCGACCAGTTCTTCGTGAACCATCGCTGGCTGGGCGGTATGCTGACTAACTGGAAAACCGTTCGTCAGTCCATCAAACGTCTGAAAGACCTGGAAACTCAGTCTCAGGACGGTACTTTCGAAAAGCTGACCAAGAAAGAAGCGCTGATGCGCACTCGTGAGCTTGAGAAACTGGAAAACAGCCTGGGCGGTATTAAAGACATGGGCGGCCTGCCGGACGCACTGTTTGTAATCGATGCTGACCACGAACACATTGCAATCAAAGAAGCAAACAACCTGGGCATCCCGGTGTTTTCTATCGTTGATACCAACTCCGATCCGGACGGCGTTGACTTCGTTATCCCGGGTAACGACGATGCAATCCGTGCTGTAACCCTGTACCTGAGCGCTGTTGCTGCAACCGTACGTGAAGGCCGTTCTCAGGATCTGGCTGCTCAGGCGGAAGAAAGCTTCGTAGAAGCTGAATAATAAGGCACGCTCCCCGGAGCCCTTATTAACCAGGTAGTATCGAGTTTGGTTAAGGGGCCTTTTTATGGCCCCTTTTTCACTTTTAAGCTGTTTGGTCGTCACGACCAGGCAGATCAAATCTCCCGAGGATTTAAGAATGGCTGAAATTACCGCATCCCTGGTAAAAGAACTGCGCGAACGTACTGGCGCAGGCATGATGGACTGTAAAAAAGCGCTGACTGAAGCTAATGGCGACATCGAGCTGGCCATCGAAAACATGCGTAAATCTGGCGCGATCAAAGCGGCGAAAAAAGCAGGCAACGTAGCTGCTGACGGCGTGATCAAAACCAAAATCGACGGCAACTACGGTGTGATTCTGGAAGTTAACTGCCAGACTGACTTCGTTGCTAAAGACGGTGGTTTCCAGGCGTTCGCTGACAAAGTGCTGGATGCAGCAGTTGCTGGCAAAATCACTGACGTTGACGTGCTGAAAGCACAGTTCGAAGAAGAGCGCGTGGCGCTGGTGGCAAAAATCGGTGAGAACATCAACATTCGCCGCGTTGCTTCCATCGAAGGCGATGTGCTGGGCAGCTACCTGCACGGCGCACGTATCGGTGTTCTGATCGCCGCTACCGGTGCTGACGAAGAGCTGGTTAAGCAGCTGGCAATGCACGTTGCTGCAAGCAAGCCGGAATTCGTTAAGCCGGAAGACGTGTCTGCTGAAGTGGTAGAGAAAGAATACCAGGTACAGCTGGACATCGCCATGCAGTCTGGCAAGCCGAAAGAAATCGCAGAGAAAATGGTTGAAGGCCGCATGAAGAAATTCACCGGCGAAGTTTCTCTGACCGGTCAGCCGTTCGTTATCGATCCGAGCAAAACTGTTGCTCAGCTGCTGAAAGAGCACAACGCTGACGTGACTAACTTCATCCGCTTCGAAGTGGGCGAAGGCATCGAGAAAGTTGAGACTGACTTCGCAGCAGAAGTTGCTGCCATGTCCAAGCAGTCTTAATCACTAAAAGGAGCCGCCTGAGGGCGGCTTCTTTTTGTACCCCGCATGATAAAAATCAGCAAAATACCTATGTTATTTGTGCTGGTTTGCGACGTAATATGTCGCCTGAAATAACCCCCTCTCAATCGTTGACAGTCTCAGGAAAGAATCATGGCTACCAATGCAAAACCCGTCTATAAACGCATTCTGCTTAAGCTTAGTGGCGAAGCGTTACAGGGCTCCGAAGGCTTCGGTATTGACGCAAGCATCCTTGACCGCATGGCACAGGAAATCAAAGAGCTGGTTGAATTAGGCATCCAGGTCGGTGTGGTTATTGGTGGTGGTAATCTTTTCCGTGGCGCAGGTCTGGCGAAAGCGGGTATGAATCGCGTAGTGGGCGACCACATGGGCATGCTGGCGACCGTAATGAATGGCCTGGCGATGCGTGACGCGCTCCACCGCGCCTATGTGAACGCCCGCCTGATGTCCGCTATTCCGCTGAATGGCGTGTGTGATAACTACAGCTGGGCGGAAGCGATCAGCCTGCTGCGTAATAACCGTGTGGTGATCCTCTCTGCCGGTACCGGCAATCCGTTCTTTACCACTGACTCCGCAGCCTGCCTGCGCGGTATCGAAATCGAAGCCGATGTGGTGCTGAAAGCCACCAAAGTTGACGGCGTGTTCTCTGCCGATCCTATGCAGGATCCGACCGCCACATTGTACGATCAGCTGAGCTATGCTGACGTGCTGGATCGTGAACTGAAAGTGATGGATCTGGCGGCATTTACCCTGGCTCGCGATCATAAACTGCCGATCCGTGTCTTCAACATGAACAAGCCGGGTGCACTGCGCCGCGTGGTCATGGGCGAAAAAGAAGGCACTTTAATCACGGACTAATTTCCGTGAGCGTTAAATAAAGGTAAGATCCTGCTTTAATTAAAAGCGGTTTTTATCAGACACTATGACAGTGTGATGAATGAAACGAGGCTATACTTAGCGCACCTTTTGGTGTGGCCATGTGTGGCCTGCCTGAGACAAGTTTTCAAGGATCCGTAACGTGATAAACGACATCAAAAAAGATGCTGAAGTACGCATGGAAAAATGCGTAGAAGCATTCAAAACCCAAATCAGCAAAGTGCGTACTGGCCGTGCTTCCCCAAGCCTGCTGGACGGGATCGTTGTGGAGTACTACGGTACCCCGACGCCGCTGCGTCAGCTGGCCAGCGTCACGGTTGAAGATTCACGTACGCTGAAAATCAACGTGTTCGACCGTTCTATGGGTCCGGCCGTTGAGAAAGCGATCATGGCATCCGATCTGGGTCTGAACCCAAACTCTGCCGGTAGCGATATTCGTGTTCCGCTGCCAGCGCTGACGGAAGAACGTCGTAAAGATCTGATCAAAGTGGTGCGTGGCGAAGCGGAAGGCGCGCGCGTTGCCGTGCGTAACGTCCGTCGTGATGCGAACGATAAAGTGAAAGCACTGCTGAAAGACAAAGCCATCAGCGAAGACGACGATCGTCGCTCGCAGGATGAAGTGCAGAAGCAGACCGACGCGGCGATTAAGAAAATCGATGCGGCGCTGGCGGATAAAGAAGCGGAACTGATGCAGTTCTGATCCTGCGCACATGATGACAACGCCGTACAGAAATCCACAGGGTTTGCTGGCGGCGTTTTGCTTTCTATCCTCCAACATTATGCCGGGCGTCTGATGAAGCAATTAACCCTCCTTGGCTCAACCGGATCTATTGGTTGCAGCACCCTTGATGTGGTTCGCCACAATCCTGAAACCTTTGCGGTGACGGCGCTCGTGGCCGGAAAAAACGTAGCGCGCATGGTGGAACAGTGTCTCGAATTCACCCCGCGCTATGCGGTGATGGATGATGACGCCTGCGCCCGTCAGTTGAAAGCCGCACTGGCGCAGCATGGCAGCCGTACCGAGGTGCTGAGCGGTCAGCAGGCGGCCTGTGACATGGCCGCGCTGGATGAGGTGGATCAGGTGATGGCGGCCATCGTCGGGGCGGCAGGGCTGCTGCCAACGCTGGCGGCTATCCGTGCCGGCAAAACCGTGTTACTGGCCAATAAAGAGTCCCTGGTGACCTGTGGGCGGCTGTTTATGGACGCCGTGCAGCACAGTGGCGCGCAGCTTTTGCCGGTCGATAGCGAACATAACGCTATTTTTCAGAGTTTACCGCAACCTTTCCAGCACAACCTGGGGTACGCTGATTTAGAGCAGAACGGCGTGATGTCGATTCTGCTTACCGGGTCTGGTGGCCCCTTTCGTGAAACGCCGCTGTCTGAACTGGCTGCAATGACGCCGGATCAGGCCTGCCGCCATCCGAACTGGTCAATGGGACGTAAAATCTCCGTTGATTCAGCCACCATGATGAATAAAGGTCTGGAATACATTGAAGCACGCTGGTTATTTAATGCCTCCGCCGATCAGATGGAAGTGTTGATCCACCCCCAATCGGTGATCCACTCCATGGTCCGTTATCTGGATGGCAGCGTGTTAGCGCAGCTGGGCGAGCCGGACATGCGCACGCCGATTGCTCATACGATGGCCTGGCCCAATCGTGTGGCCTCCGGCGCGAAGCCGCTGGATTTCACCACGCTGAGCGCACTGACGTTTTGCGCGCCTGATTACGATCGCTACCCTTGCCTGAAGCTGGCAATGGAGGCTTTCGAGCAGGGACAGGCGGCAACCACAGCGCTGAATGCGGCAAATGAAGTGACGGTCGCGGCCTTCCTGGACTCGGCGATCCGCTTTACCGATATCGCCGCCCTGAATCTATCTGTGCTCGAAAAGATGGATTTGCGCGAACCGCAGAGTATCGATGATGTGCTGGCTGTTGATAAACTTGCGCGTGAAGTTGCACAAAAACAAGTGACGCAACTCGCAAGCTGGTGATATTACAGCCACTCGTGGTTGTGCTATTTGTTAGCGTATTACTTCAGTGATATAGTCTGCGCCACCTGATCGTGGGGCTTTTGTGCTTTCAGGTCAGGTAAGCCGTGGTTTTACACGGCTTTTTTATGTAAAGGCTTCAGTATTCCTGGCTACCGCTAAATCCTTTTCAGGGACTAATAACGCGTTATGTTGTCTGCTAATCAACCATTAAGCGAGAATTTGCCAGCGCATGGCTGCCGTCATGTTGCGATAATTATGGATGGCAATGGTCGCTGGGCGAAGAGACAAGGGAAATTACGGGCTTTTGGACATAAAGCCGGAGCCAAGTCTGTTCGTCGTGCGGTTTCGTTTGCTGCGAATAACGGCATCGATGCATTGACGCTGTACGCTTTTAGTAGTGAAAACTGGAACCGGCCAGCGCAGGAAGTCAGCGCGCTGATGGAACTGTTTGTGTGGGCGCTGGACAGTGAAGTAAAAAGCCTGCACCGTCATAACGTGCGACTGCGTGTTATTGGCGATACCAGCCGTTTTAATGCCCGTCTGCAAGAGCGGATCCGTAAAGCTGAGGCCCTGACGGCACAGAATACGGGCCTGACGCTGAATATTGCAGCGAACTATGGCGGACGTTGGGATATTATTCAGGGAGTACAGCAGTTAGCTGTTCAGGTCCAGGAAGGGCTGTTGCGCCCCGACCAGATTGATGAAGACGCGCTGAGTAAGCAAATCTGCATGCATGAACTGGCTCCCGTAGATTTAGTAATTAGGACAGGGGGGGAACATCGCATTAGTAACTTTTTGTTGTGGCAAATTGCCTATGCCGAACTTTACTTTACTGATGTTCTTTGGCCTGATTTCGATGAACAAGACTTTGAAGGTGCGCTGCATGCCTTTGCCAATCGAGAGCGTCGTTTCGGCGGCACCGAGCCTGGTGGCGACAAAGCCTGATGGGGGTAGCTTTTGCTGAAGTATCGCCTGATTTCTGCTTTTGTATTAATCCCTGTGGTTATTGCGGCACTGTTTTTACTGCCGCCCGTGGGATTTGCCATTGTCACTATTGCCGTGTGCATGCTTGCTGCATGGGAATGGGGACAGTTTAGCGGTTTTACTTCCCGGAATGCCCGGGTATGGCTGGCGGTATTGTGCGGGCTGTTGCTTGCAGGCTGGCTACTGATGATGCCGGAATACCATTACAGCGTGCATCAACCTCTGGTTGAAGGGGCGCTGTGGGCATCCATCGGCTGGTGGGTAGTCGCGCTGCTGATGGTGCTGTTTTATCCGGCATCGGCCACCCTGTGGCGACACTCGAAAGCGCTGCGTCTGGTGTTCGGCATCCTCACAATCGTGCCGTTCTTCTGGGGCATGCTGGCGCTGCGCGCCTGGCATTATGACGAGAACCACTACAGCGGTGCGCTGTGGCTGCTCTACGTTATGATCCTCGTATGGGGCGCAGATTCCGGTGCCTACATGTTCGGGAAGCTGTTCGGCAAGCATAAGCTGGCACCTAAAGTCTCTCCAGGCAAAACCTGGCAGGGGTTTATTGGCGGTTTATTCACCGCTGCGGTAATATCCTGGGGCTATGGCGTGTGGGCGAATCTGGATGTTGCGCCGCTTACGCTGCTGGTATGCTCGATTGTAGCCGCGCTGGCTTCCGTTCTCGGCGATTTAACAGAAAGTATGTTTAAGCGTGAAGCCGGTATCAAAGATAGCGGTAACCTTATTCCAGGACACGGCGGTATACTTGATCGCATAGATAGCCTGACAGCGGCGGTGCCGGTGTTTGCCTGTCTGTTATTGCTGGTATTCAGGACGATTTAACGGAAGATTATATGCTGAGTATTCTCTGGAATCTGGCGGCGTTCATTATTGCGCTGGGCGTGCTGATCACGGTGCATGAATTTGGCCATTTCTGGGTTGCTCGTCGTTGTGGTGTGCGGGTAGAGCGTTTTTCCATTGGTTTTGGTAAAGCGCTCTGGCGTCGCACCGATAAGCAAGGTACGGAATTCGTTATCGCGCTTATCCCTCTTGGCGGTTACGTTAAAATGCTCGATGAGCGTGTTGAGCCGGTGATCCCGGAGCTGCGCCATACCGCGTTTAACAATAAAACCGTCGGGCAGCGTGCTGCCGTCATCGCTGCGGGTCCCGTAGCCAACTTCCTCTTCGCTATCGTTGCTTACTGGCTGGTGTTCATCATCGGCGTGCCCGGCGTGCGTCCGGTAATTGGTGAAATAACACCCGATTCTATTGCCGCCAGCGCGCAAATTACGCCCGGCACGGAACTTAAAGCGATTGATGGTATCGAAACGCCTGACTGGGATGCTGTGCGTTTACAGCTGGTGTCCAAAATCGGTGATGCGCAGACGACTGTCACCGTTGCGCCATTTGGTACGGACAGCCGCCAGACGAAGACACTGGATTTACACCACTGGGAGTTTGAGCCTGACCGCGAAGATCCGGTCGCTTCGCTCGGCATCCAGCCACGTGGTCCGCAGATTGAACCGGTGCTGGTGCAAGTGCAGGCAGACTCCGCTGCAAGTAAAGCAGGTTTGCAAGCAGGCGACAGGATCGTTAAAGTCGATGGTCAGCAGTTAACGCAGTGGATGACCTTTGTCACCCTGGTCCGGGATAACCCGGGTACGCCGTTAGCACTGGATATTGAAAGACAGGGCAGCCCCTTGTCTTTGACACTGATACCAGATACAAAACCGGGTAGCGGCAAGGACGAAGGGTTTGCAGGCGTGGTGCCTAAAATTATCCCGCTGCCGGACGAGTACAAGACAGTACGCCAGTACGGACCATTCAGCGCTATTGTCGAAGCCACGGATAAAACCTGGCAATTGATGAAGCTGACGGTCAGTATGTTGGGGAAATTGATAACCGGTGATGTCAAACTGAACAACCTCAGCGGGCCGATCTCGATCGCTCAAGGGGCTGGGATGTCAGCAGAATTTGGGTTGATTTACTATCTGATGTTTCTCGCTCTTATCAGCGTGAACCTTGGAATTATCAACCTTTTCCCGCTTCCTGTTCTGGACGGGGGGCATCTGCTGTTTTTAGCGATTGAAAAGCTGAAGGGCGGACCGGTATCCGAGCGAGTTCAAGACTTTAGTTACCGCATTGGCTCGATTTTGCTGGTGTTGTTAATGGGGCTTGCACTTTTCAATGATTTCTCTCGGTTATGAGAGCTAGTTAGGAAGAACGCATAATAACGATGGCGATGAAAAAGTTGCTCATAGCGTCGCTGCTGTTTAGCAGCGCCACCGTATACGGTGCTGATGGATTCGTAGTGAAGGACATTCATTTCGAAGGCCTTCAGCGTGTCGCCGTTGGTGCGGCCCTCCTCAGTATGCCAGTCCGTCAGGGCGATACGGTTAATGATGAAGATATCAGTAATACCATTCGTGCATTGTTTGCCACTGGCAACTTTGAGGACGTCCGCGTCCTGCGTGATGGCGATAACCTTCTCGTACAGGTGAAAGAACGTCCGACAATCGCCAGCATCACTTTCTCTGGTAACAAGTCAGTGAAAGATGACATGCTGAAACAGAACCTTGAGGCTTCTGGTGTGCGTGTCGGCGAATCCCTGGATCGCACCACCCTTTCCGATATCGAAAAAGGGCTGGAGGATTTCTACTATAGCGTCGGTAAGTACAGCGCCAGCGTAAAAGCGGTTGTTACACCGCTGCCGCGTAACCGTGTTGACCTGAAACTGGTCTTCCAGGAAGGCGTATCGGCTAAGATCCAGCAGATCAACATCGTTGGTAACCACGCATTCAGCACTGAAGAGTTGATCTCAACCTTCCAGCTGCGTGATGAAGTGCCATGGTGGAACGTGGTCGGCGATCGCAAATACCAGAAACAAAAACTGGCCGGCGATCTGGAAACCCTGCGCAGCTACTATCTGGATCGCGGTTATGCGCGTTTCAACATTGATTCGACGCAGGTTAGCCTGACGCCGGACAAAAAAGGCATCTACATTACCGTTAACGTGACCGAAGGCGATCAGTACAAGCTTTCTGGCGTGGAAGTCAGCGGTAATCTGGCAGGACACTCTGCCGAGATTGAAAGCCTGACCAAAATTGAGCCGGGTGAGCTGTATAACGGCACCAAAGTGACCAAAATGGAAGACGATATTAAAAAGCTTCTCGGTCGCTATGGTTATGCGTACCCACGCGTACAGTCGCAGCCCGAAATCAACGACACGGATAAAACCGTGAAGCTGCATGTCAACGTTGATGCCGGCAACCGCTACTATGTGCGTAAAATCCGCTTTGAAGGTAACGACACCTCGAAAGATGCCGTTCTGCGTCGCGAAATGCGTCAGATGGAAGGGGCATGGCTGGGCAGCGATCTGGTCGATCAGGGTAAAGAGCGTCTGAACCGTCTCGGTTACTTCGAAACGGTGGATACCGATACCCAGCGTATCCCGGGCAGCCCGGATCAGGTTGATGTCGTTTACAAAGTGAAAGAGCGTAACACCGGTAGCTTTAACTTCGGTGTCGGTTACGGCACGGAAAGCGGTGTGAGCTTCCAGGTTGGTGTGCAGCAGGATAACTGGTTAGGTACCGGTTACTCGGTTGGCATCAACGGGACGAAAAACGATTACCAGACCTACTCTGAGTTCTCGATCACCAACCCGTACTTCACCGTTGATGGTGTGAGTCTGGGCGGTCGTATCTTCTATAACGACTTCGAAGCGGATGACGCAGACCTCTCCTCGTATACCAACAAGAGCTACGGCGTTGACGGTACACTGGGCTTCCCGATCAACGAATACAACACGTTGCGTCTGGGCTTAGGTTATGTGCATAACGATCTGTCCAACATGGAACCGCAGGTCGCCATGTGGCGTTACCTCGACTCCGTGGGTCAGAGCTCCAGTACGCAAAGTGACGACAACGGCTTCACGGCTGACGACTTCACCTTTAACTATGGCTGGACCTATAACAGACTTGACCGTGGCTACTTCCCGACGGAAGGTTCGCGCGTCAACCTGAACGGTAAAGTCACCGTACCGGGTTCTGATAACGAGTTCTACAAAGTCACGCTGGATACCGCGTCGTACTTCCCGATTGATGATGACCACAAGTGGGTCGTTCTGGGTCGTACTAAGTGGGGTTATGGCGATGGCCTGGGCGGCAAAGAGATGCCGTTCTATGAGAACTTCTATGCGGGTGGTTCCAGCAGCGTACGTGGCTTCCAGTCCAATAACATTGGTCCGAAAGCGGTGTACTACGGCGGTAACGGCCAGGATAACTGTGATAACAAAGTAGCAGGTTCTGTCTGTAGCTCTGATGATGCCGTGGGCGGTAACGCCATGGGCGTCGCCAGCCTGGAGTTCATCACACCGACGCCGTTCATCAGCGATAAATATGCTAACTCGGTTCGTACCTCATTCTTCTGGGATGCCGGTACAGTATGGGATACGAACTGGGAAGACACCGCGCAGATGAAAGCCCTTGGTGTTCCTGACTACAGTGACCCGAGCAATATTCGTATGTCTGCCGGTATCGCACTACAATGGATGTCTCCATTGGGACCGTTGGTCTTCTCTTACGCCCAGCCGTTCAAAAAGTACGATGGCGACAAAGCAGAGCAGTTCCAGTTTAACATCGGCAAAACCTGGTAACTGGTCCTGGCAATGGACTGCAATAGCAGTGTAGCGTGACATGGGTTCGCCCAGTCACGCAAAGAATGGTACCTGCGGGTACATTTGGGATGGTAAGGAGTTTACAGTGAAAAAGTGGTTATTAGCGGCAGGTCTTGGTTTAGCGATGGTAACGTCCGCGCAAGCGGCTGACAAAATTGCAGTCGTGAACATGGGCAACCTGTTCCAGCAGGTCGCACAGACGACTGGCGTTTCCAAAACGCTGGAAAATGAGTTCAAAGGCCGTGCCGGTGAACTTCAGAAAATGGAAACCGATCTGCAGTCTAAAATGCAGCGTCTGCAGCGTGATGGCTCTACCATGAAAGCCGCCGATCGCAGCAAGCTGGAAAAAGACGTAATGGCACAGCGTCAGACTTTCTCTCAGAAAGCACAAGCTTTTGAGCAGGATCGTCAGCGTCGTTCCAACGAAGAGCGCGGCAAACTGGTTAACCGTATCCAGGCTGCTGTGAAAAAAGTGGCTGATGACCAGAGCATCGATCTGGTTGTTGACGCAAATACCGTTGCTTACAACAGCAGTGATGTGAAAGACATTACCGCTGATGTGCTGAAACAGGTTAAATAAGTAATGCCTTCAATTCGACTGTCTGAATTAGCAGGGCAGTTGGATGCAGAGTTACACGGTGATGGCGATCTTGTCATCACCGGCGTTGCGTCCATGCAGTCTGCTAAAGCAGGTCACATTACTTTCATGGTAAATCCAAAATACCGTGAACACCTGGCCGCCTGCCAGGCGTCTGCCGTCGTCATGACGCAGGACGATCTCCCTTATGCCAAAAGCGCTGCGCTGGTAGTGAAAAATCCCTACCTGACTTACGCACGTATGGCCCAAATTCTCGATTCCACGCCGCAGCCGGCTCAAAGCATCGCACCCAGTGCGGTGATTGATCCCACGGCCACGCTGGGTCAAAACGTTTCCATCGGCGCAAATGCCGTTATCGAATCTGATGTGGTATTAGGCGATAACGTGGTCATTGGTGCCGGTTGCTTCGTTGGGAAAAAGACAAAAATTGGTGCAGGCTCGCGTTTATGGGCCAACATTACCGTTTACCATGAGATTGAGATCGGTGAAAATTGCCTGATCCAGTCCGGTACGGTGATCGGCGCGGACGGTTTTGGCTATGCCAACGACCGCGGCAATTGGGTTAAGATCCCGCAGTTGGGCCGTGTGATCATTGGCTCTCGCGTAGAGATCGGCGCCTGTACCACCATCGATCGCGGCGCGCTGGATGACACCATTATTGGCAATGGCGTCATCATTGATAATCAGTGCCAGATTGCACATAACGTTGTGATTGGCGACAATACCGCAGTTGCGGGTGGCGTCATCATGGCGGGCAGTCTGAAAATTGGCCGTTACTGTATGATTGGCGGTGCCAGCGTGATTAACGGTCACATGGAAATCTGCGATAAAGTCACCGTAACGGGTATGGGTATGGTGATGCGTCCGATTACTGAACCGGGCGTATACTCATCAGGCATCCCGCTGCAACCCAACAAAGTGTGGCGCAAGACAGCAGCACTGGTGATGAACATTGATGATATGAGTAAGCGTCTTAAAGCCGTTGAGCGCAAGGTCAATCAACAAGACTAATAATTCATCCGTTTTACGCCCAAACTTCCCGGCCTGACGGCATTCGATTGTCGCGGGCCGTGTTATTATTGCCATTAAGTATATTTTAGACAGGAAGAGTATTTTGACTACTGACACTCATACTCTGCACATTGAAGAGATTTTAGAGCTTCTGCCGCACCGTTACCCGTTTTTGCTGGTTGATCGTGTGCTGGATTTTGAAGAAGGTCGTTTTCTGCGCGCAGTAAAAAATGTTTCGGTTAACGAACCATTTTTCCAGGGCCATTTCCCTGGTAAACCTATTTTCCCGGGCGTACTGATCCTGGAAGCCATGGCACAGGCCACCGGTATTCTGGCGTTTAAAAGCGTTGGCAAACTGGAGCCAGGCGAGCTGTATTACTTTGCGGGTATCGATGAAGCGCGTTTCAAGCGTCCGGTAGTCCCGGGTGATCAGATGATCATGGAAGTGACGTTCGAAAAAACGCGTCGCGGCCTGACACGCTTTAAAGGCGTGGCTACGGTTGATGGCAAAGTTGTATGTGAAGCTACTATGATGTGTGCACGTAGCCGGGAGGCCTGATACGTGATTGATAAAACCGCCTTTATTCATCCTACCGCCATTGTGGAAGACGGTGCCGTCATTGGCGCTAACGTTCATATTGGACCGTTTTGTCTTGTTGGACCCCATGTTGAAATTGGTGAGGGTACCGTACTGAAGTCTCACGTTGTGATTAATGGCCACACTGTTATTGGCCGTGACAACGAGATATATCAGTTCGCCACCATCGGTGAAGCAAACCAGGATTTGAAATATGCTGGTGAGCCGACCCGTGTGGAAGTTGGCGATCGTAACCGCATTCGCGAAAGCGTCACCATTCACCGTGGAACCGTTCAGGGTGGTGGATTGACGAAGGTGGGCAGCGACAACTTGCTGATGGTTAACGCGCACGTTGCGCATGACTGTACTGTCGGGAATCGCTGCATCCTGGCTAACAATGCGACGCTTGCAGGCCACGTTTCCGTTGATGATTATGCGATCATCGGCGGCATGACGGCGGTGCATCAGTTCTGCATTATTGGCGCTCACGTTATGGTCGGCGGTTGCTCCGGTGTGGCGCAGGACGTCCCACCGTATGTGATTGCCCAGGGTAACCACGCCACGCCGTTCGGTGTCAACATCGAAGGGCTGAAGCGCCGTGGCTACAGCAAAGAGGCGCTGTTCGCTATCCGTAATGCTTACAAACTGCTCTATCGCAGTGGTAAGACATTAGAAGAAGCGAAGCCAGAAATTGCCGCACTGGCGGAACAGCATCCGGAAGTGAAGGCGTTCATTGAGTTCTTTGAACGTTCAACCCGTGGTCTGATCCGTTAATGTCTGGTCGTCCTCTTACGATAGCCCTGGTCGCCGGAGAAACCTCCGGCGATATTCTTGGTGCCGGCCTCATCAAGGCGCTAAAAGCACGCCATCCTGACGCGCGTTTTGTTGGCGTCGCGGGGCCGCGTATGCAGGCCGAAGGCTGTGAAGCCTGGTACGAAATGGAAGAACTGGCGGTCATGGGCATTGTGGAAGTGCTTGGTCGCTTACGTCGCTTGCTGCATATTCGTGCCGATCTGACCCGCCGTTTTACCGATCTTAAGCCTGATGTGTTCGTTGGCATCGATGCCCCGGACTTTAACATCACGCTGGAAGGCAATCTTAAAAAGCAGGGGATCAAAACGATCCATTACGTCAGCCCGTCCGTCTGGGCCTGGCGTCAAAAACGCGTTTTCAAAATCGGCAGATCCACCAATCTGGTGCTGGCTTTTCTGCCTTTCGAAAAAGCGTTTTATGACCGGTTTAATGTCCCGTGTCGTTTTATCGGCCATACCATGGCGGACGCGATGCCGCTCGATCCCGATAAAAACGCAGCCCGCGATGTGCTGGGTATTGCTCATGATGTGCATTGTCTGGCGCTTTTGCCTGGCAGCCGCGGCGCGGAGGTGGAAATGCTGAGCGCAGATTTCCTGAAAACCGCGCAGATCCTGCGTAGCCACTATCCGGATCTGGAAGTGGTGGTGCCGTTGGTTAACGCGAAACGTCGGGAGCAGTTTGAGCGTATTAAAGCAGAAGTTGCACCGGATCTGCCTGTCCATCTGCTCGACGGTATGGGCCGTGAAGCCATGGTCGCCAGCGATGCCGCATTACTGGCTTCCGGCACCGCCGCGCTGGAGTGCATGCTGGCGAAGTGTCCGATGGTGGTAGGCTATCGCATGAAGCCGTTCACCTTCTGGATCGCCAAACGTCTGGTGAAAACCGATTACGTGTCGCTGCCGAACCTGCTGGCGGGGCGTGAACTGGTAAAAGAATTATTGCAGGAAGAGTGTCAGCCGCAGGCATTAGCCGACGCGCTGCTGCCTCTGCTTGCGAATGGCAAAACCAGCCATGCCATGCATGAGACATTCCGCGAACTGCATCAGCAGATCCGTTGCAATGCCGATGAACAAGCAGCCGATGCGGTGCTGGAGCTAGCGCAATGATGGAATTTATTTATCCGCACACCCACTTAGTGGCGGGTGTGGATGAAGTGGGCCGTGGCCCGCTGGTCGGTGCCGTGGTTACCGCGGCGGTCATTCTCGATCCGTCGCGCCCCATTGTGGGTCTGAATGACTCGAAAAAGTTATCTGAAAAGCGCCGTCTGGCGCTGTTCGATGAAATCAAAGACAAGGCGCTGAGCTGGAGTCTGGGCCGTGCCGAACCGCATGAAATCGACGAGCTGAATATTTTGCATGCCACTATGCTGGCCATGCAGCGTGCCGTTGCCGGGCTGCACATCGTCCCGGAATATGTCCTGATTGACGGCAATCGCTGTCCGGCGCTGCCGATGCCCGCAATGGCAGTGGTAAAAGGTGACAGCCGGGTCGCAGAAATCAGCGCGGCGTCTATTATTGCCAAAGTGACGCGCGATGCGGAAATGGCAGCGCTGGATCTGACTTTTCCTCAATATGGCTTTGCCCGGCATAAAGGGTATCCGACAGCCTTCCATCTGGAGCGGCTGGCGATGCACGGTGCAACAGAGCATCACCGGCGTAGCTTTGCGCCCGTAAAACGCGCACTGGGACTGGTGTCCTGATCCTTGCAGCACAATAAGTAAACCGGAAGCTAAAATGGCTGAACCACGTTTCGTACACCTGCGGGTGCACAGCGACTATTCCATGATCGATGGGCTGGCAAAAACCGGGCCGCTGGTGAAAAAGGCGGCCTCTCTGGGCATGCCTGCGCTGGCGATCACCGATTTTACCAACCTCTGCGGTCTGGTTAAGTTCTACGGGACGGGCCATGGCGCAGGGCTTAAACCCATTGTCGGCGCAGATTTCCATGTGCAGAGCGACATTATGGGCGACGAGCTGACGCAAATTACCGTGCTGGCCGCCAATAACGACGGCTACCAGAACCTGACGCTGCTGATCTCTCGTGCTTATCAGCGTGGCTACGGCGCGCAGGGGCCGTGGATCGATCGCGACTGGCTGGCAGAGCTGGGCGATGGCCTGATCCTGCTGTCCGGCGGGCGAATGGGCGATGTTGGTCGCAGCCTGCTGCGCGGCAACAGCGCGCTGGTCGATCAGTGCGTGTCATTCTACGAAACGCATTTCCCGGACCGTTTTTTCCTGGAGCTTATCCGTACGGGGCGTCCGGACGAAGAGAACTATTTACATGCGGCTGTTGAGCTGGCGCAGGCGCGCGGTCTGCCGGTGGTCGCCACTAACGACGTGCGCTTTATTGATACCGGTGATTTTGACGCCCACGAAATCCGCGTGGCGATCCACGATGGTTTTACCCTCGACGATCCCAAACGCCCGCGTAACTATTCGCCGCAGCAGTATCTGCGTACCGAAGACGAAATGGTGGAGCTGTTCGCCGATCTGCCGGAAGCCCTGCAAAACAGCGTGGAAATCGCTAAACGCTGTAACGTAACGGTACGCCTCGGCGAATACTTCCTGCCGCAGTTCCCCACCGGTGACATGAGCACTGAAGATTTCCTGGTCCTGAAATCGAAAGAGGGGCTGGAAGAGCGTCTGGAATTCCTCTTCCCGGACCCGGCGGTGCGCGCAGAGAAACGCCCTGAATATGATGAGCGTCTGGACATTGAACTCCAGGTGATCAACCAGATGGGGTTCCCAGGCTACTTCCTCATCGTAATGGAATTTATACAGTGGTCGAAAGATAACGGCGTACCGGTAGGGCCTGGTCGAGGCTCGGGTGCGGGCTCGCTGGTAGCCTATGCGCTGAAAATCACCGACCTCGACCCGCTGGAATTTGACCTGCTGTTCGAACGCTTCCTTAACCCGGAGCGTGTGTCGATGCCTGACTTCGACGTTGACTTCTGTATGGAGAAACGCGACCAGGTCATTGAGCACGTAGCCGAGATGTATGGTCGCGACGCGGTATCACAGATTATTACCTTCGGTACGATGGCAGCAAAAGCGGTGATCCGCGACGTGGGCCGCGTACTGGGGCATCCTTACGGTTTTGTCGATCGTATCTCAAAACTCATCCCGCCCGATCCGGGGATGACGCTGGCGAAGGCCTTTGAAGCCGAGCCGCAGCTGCCGGAGATCTACGAGGCCGACGAAGAAGTTAAAGCGCTGATCGACATGGCGCGCAAGCTTGAAGGCGTAACGCGTAACGCCGGTAAACATGCGGGCGGCGTAGTGATCGCGCCAACTAAAATTACCGACTTTGCGCCGCTGTATTGCGATGAGTCAGGCCAGCATCCGGTCACCCAGTTCGACAAGAACGACGTGGAATATGCCGGTCTGGTGAAGTTTGACTTCCTGGGTTTGCGAACGCTCACTATCATCGACTGGGCGCTGAAGATGATCAACCCGCGCCGGGCCAAACAGGGTCTGGAGCCGATTGATATTGCCGCGATCCCGCTCGATGACAAGAAAAGCTTTGATATGCTGCAGCGCTCGGAAACCACGGCGGTATTCCAGCTTGAATCGCGCGGCATGAAAGATCTGATCAAACGTCTGCAGCCTGACTGCTTCGAAGATATGATCGCGCTGGTGGCACTGTTCCGTCCGGGGCCGCTTCAGTCCGGCATGGTGGATAACTTTATCGACCGTAAGCACGGGCGTGAAGAGATCTCCTACCCGGATGTGCAATGGCAGCATGAATGCCTGAAACCCGTACTGGAGCCGACCTACGGCATTATCCTGTACCAGGAACAGGTTATGCAGATCGCTCAGGAGCTCTCCGGCTATACCCTGGGCGGCGCGGACATGCTGCGTCGTGCGATGGGTAAGAAAAAGCCCGAAGAGATGGCCAAGCAGCGTTCTGTGTTCGAAGAGGGCGCAAGAAAGAACGGCATCGACGGCGAACTGGCGATTAAGATCTTCGATCTGGTGGAAAAATTCGCCGGTTATGGCTTTAACAAGTCGCACTCCGCTGCCTATGCGCTGGTGTCTTACCAGACGTTGTGGCTGAAAGCGCACTACCCGGCCGAGTTTATGGCAGCGGTAATGACCGCCGATATGGACAACACCGAGAAGGTGGTGGGGCTGGTGGATGAGTGCTGGCGGATGGGACTTAAGATCCTGCCGCCGGACATCAACTCCGGGCTGTATCATTTCCACGTCAACGACGACGGGGAGATTGTTTATGGCATTGGCGCAATCAAAGGCGTGGGGGAAGGCCCGATTGAGGCGATTCTCGAAGCGCGGAATAAAGACGGCTATTTCCGCGAGCTGTTTGATTTGTGCGCCCGTACCGACACCAAAAAGCTGAACCGCCGGGTGCTGGAAAAACTCATTATGTCCGGGGCCTTTGACCGCCTCGGGCCGCACCGCGCGGCGCTGATGAATGCGCTGGGCGATGCACTGAAAGCCGCCGATCAACATGCGAAAGCCGAGGCGATCGGCCAGGCTGACATGTTTGGCGTGCTGGCTGAAGAGCCGGAGCAGGTGGAGCAGTCCTACGCCAGCTGTCAGCCGTGGCCGGAACAAGTGGTGCTGGATGGTGAGCGTGAAACCCTGGGTCTGTACCTGACCGGGCACCCCATCACACAGTATCTGAAAGAAATTGAGCGGTATGTCGGCGGCAATCGCCTGAAAGACATGCACCCGACGGAACGTGGGAAAGTTACCACGGCGGCGGGGCTCGTCATTGCGGCGCGGGTAATGGTCACCAAGCGCGGCAATCGTATCGGCATCTGTACGCTGGATGACCGCTCCGGACGTCTGGAGGTGATGTTATTCACCGATGCGCTGGATAAATATCAGCATTTGCTGGAAAAAGACCGCATACTTATCGTCAGCGGACAGGTCAGCTTTGATGACTTCAGCGGTGGGCTTAAAATGACCGCCCGCGAAGTCATGGACATTGACGAAGCCCGGGAAAAATATGCTCGCGGGCTTGCTATCTCGCTGACGGACAGGCAAATTGATGACCAGCTTTTAAACCGACTCCGTCAGTCTCTGGAACCCCATCGTTCGGGGACCATTCCAGTACATCTCTACTATCAGAGGGCGGATGCACGTGCGCGGTTGCGCTTCGGTGCAACGTGGCGTGTCTCTCCGAGCGATCGTTTACTCAACGATCTGCGTGGCCTTATTGGTTCGGAGCAGGTGGAACTAGAGTTTGACTAATACAGGAATACTATGAGTCTGAATTTCCTTGATTTCGAACAGCCGATTGCTGAGCTGGAAGCGAAAATCGATTCCCTGACGGCGGTAAGTCGCCAGGATGAGAAACTGGATATTAACATCGATGAAGAAGTGCATCGTCTGCGTGAAAAAAGCGTAGAACTGACGCGCAAAATCTTTGCCGATCTCGGCGCATGGCAGGTCGCGCAACTGGCGCGTCACCCGCAGCGTCCGTACACCCTGGATTATGTCCGCCTGGCATTTGATGAGTTCGACGAACTGGCAGGTGACCGTGCTTACGCTGACGATAAAGCTATTGTTGGCGGGATCGCGCGTCTGGATGGCCGTCCGGTGATGATCATTGGTCATCAGAAAGGGCGCGAGACCAAAGAGAAAATTCGTCGTAACTTCGGCATGCCCGCTCCGGAAGGCTATCGCAAAGCGCTGCGCCTGATGGAAATGGCAGAACGTTTTAACATGCCGATCATTACCTTTATCGACACCCCGGGTGCATATCCGGGCGTGGGTGCGGAAGAGCGCGGTCAGTCCGAAGCCATCGCCCGCAACCTGCGTGAAATGTCACGTCTGAACGTTCCGGTTATCTGCACCGTAATTGGTGAAGGTGGTTCCGGCGGCGCGCTGGCGATTGGCGTGGGCGATAAAGTTAACATGCTGCAGTACAGCACCTATTCGGTGATCTCACCGGAAGGTTGTGCGTCAATTCTGTGGAAAAGCGCTGACAAAGCGCCGCTGGCCGCCGATGCCATGGGCATCATCGCGCCGCGCCTGAAAGAGCTGAAGCTGATCGACACCGTGATCCCGGAGCCGCTGGGTGGCGCGCACCGTAACCCGGAAGCCATGGCGGCATCGCTGAAAGCGCAGCTGCTGGCCGATCTGGCCGATCTCGATGTGCTGAGCAAAGAAGATCTGCGTAACCGTCGTTACCAGCGTCTGATGAGCTACGGCTACGCCTGATAATCACCTCTTCTGCCTTCAAGGGTCGGTTATACCGGCCCTTTTTTTATCATCTCATCATGCTGATGAGTTGTGATCCCGCCGATGAGATGACGTGAGATTTTCCTCTTTTTATCCCCCCTACACTCAGGGCGTTGCGACATGGAGTTGGCCTGCGCAATACGGATAAAACTAACGAGGGGAATCCTGATGAAACGACAAAAAACCATACTTCTGAGCGCGATAGCTGCCGGCGTGTTGCTGAGCCTGTCAACAGGCCAGGCCGCTCTGAAAGCGACCACCAGTGCGCCTTACACCATCAAGGCCAGCGATCTGGCGAAAAAAGAACAGCAGCTGACCAGTTCGCCGCTAATGCAGTCAGTTAAAACCTCCATTGCCACCCTGGATAATGCGGAAGTGGAAAAGGTGGCACCGGGCCGCGCGGAAAATCCGCCCAATGTGAAGCGTGTCGAAAGCATTATTCGCAGCAGCGACTGGGATTACCTTTTCCCGCTGCGTGCACCTGAGTACACCTACAGCAACTTTCTGAAAGCAATCAGTAAATTTCCGGCTGTATGTGGCAATTACAGCGATGGACGTAATGCTGACGCCATCTGTCGTAAATCGCTGGCGACGATGTTTGCGCATTTTGCGCAGGAGACGGGCGGTCATGAAAACTGGCGTCCGGAAGCGGAATGGCGCCAGGCGCTGGTTTATCTGCGGGAAATGGGCTGGAGTGAAGGGCAGAAAGGCGGCTACAACGGCGAATGCAACCCGGATGTCTGGCAAGGACAGACCTGGCCGTGCGGTAAGGATAAAGACGGCGACTACATGAGTTATTTTGGCCGCGGTGCGAAGCAACTGTCTTATAACTACAATTACGGCCCCTTCTCGGACGCCATGTATGGTGACGTAAAAACCCTGCTGGAAAAACCCGAGCTGGTGGCCGATACCTGGTTAAACCTCGCCAGTGCGGTCTTCTTCTTTGTGTATCCGCAGCCGCCGAAACCCAGCATGTTGCACGTTATAGATGGTACCTGGAAACCTAACGAACGTGATAAAGCGAACGGGCTGGTCAGCGGTTTTGGCGTCTCCATCCAGATCATTAATGGCGGCGTGGAATGTGGAGGCGCGGCAGAAAATGCCCAGTCTCTTAATCGTATTAGCTATTATCAGGAGTTTGCAAAATACCTGAAGGTCACTGTGCCTGCCGATGAGGTACTGGGCTGCAAAAATATGAAGCAGTTTGACGAGGGCGGCGCTGGCGCACTACCCATTTACTGGGAACAGGATTGGGGCTGGTCAGCCGATACACCGACAGGGGAGACGTATGCTTGCCAACTGGTGGGATACCAGACGCCGTTCAGCGCCTTCAAAGCTGGGGACTACGGTAAATGTGTACAGCACTTCTTCAATGTTAAGCTGGTGGATGACGGCGGCACAGTAGCACCAGAACCTGAAACGCCGGTTACTCCTGCGCCTGCGCCGGATAACGCAAACCAGGCACCCGTCGCCCATATTGCCGGACCGGTTGGGGCGGTGGAAAGTGGCAGCCAGGTTTCGCTAAGCGGGGCAGGCTCATCGGATGCGAACGGTGATGCACTAACCTACAGTTGGATCCTGCAGGACGGTCAGATCATCACCGGCAAAGACAAGTCGGTGCTCGCCTTCACCGTACCGGCCACCGCGAAAGACACGCAGTATGTCTTTAGCCTGACGGTGAGTGATGGCAAGCTGACGCATACCGCGACCTATACGCTGAATGTCAAAGCGAAAGCCGCGACGCCTGCCGATGACAGCGGCGCGATGACCTATCCGGCATGGAGCGGTAAAGGCAACTGGAAATCGGGTGACATCGTGATCAATAACGGCAAACTCTTCCAGTGCAAGCCCTTCCCGAACGGCGCATGGTGCAACTCTTCCCCGGCTTACTATGAGCCAGGAGCGGGCATTGCCTGGCAGGATGCCTGGAACGCTCTTTAACCCTCGCCACGCCAGCGCTTGCCGCTGGCGTGGTCCACGTCGTCTATGCTTACAGAAGGTTTTTTGCAGGAGTGACGTGTGAATATTATTGCCATTATGGGAACGCATGGCGTTTTTTATAAAGATGAGCCGGTAAACGAACTGGTCATTGCACTTGAAAAACAAGGTTTTAAGATCATCTTTCCGCAGAACAGTGCCGATCTGCTGAAGTTTATTGAGCATAACCCGCGTATCTGCGGCGTCATTTTTGACTGGGATGAGTACGGTATCGAGCTGTGCAGCGACATCAACCAGCTCAATGAATATCTGCCGCTGTATGCTTTTATCAATACCCACTCAACGCTGGACGTCAGCGCCCACGATATGCGTATGGCGCTGTGGTTCTTCGAATATGCGCTGGATGTCGCTGAAGACATCGCCACCCGCATTGAGCAGTACACCAGAGAATATCTCGAAAACATTACGCCGCCCTTTACCCGCGCGCTCTACACCTATGTGGAAGAGGGGAAGTACACCTTTTGCACGCCTGGCCATATGGCGGGAACGGCCTATCAAAAAAGTCCGGTGGGCTGCCTGTTTTACGACTTCTTTGGCGGTAATACGCTGAAAGCGGATGTGTCGATTTCTGTCACCGAGCTGGGCTCGCTGCTCGATCACACCGGCCCGCATCTGGAGGCGGAAGAGTACATCGCCCGCACCTTTGGCGCTGAGCAGAGTTATATGGTGACGAATGGCACCTCGACGTCGAACAAAATCGTCGGCATGTATGCTGCCCCCACCGGCAGCACGTTGCTGATTGACCGTAACTGCCATAAATCCCTCGCCCATCTGTTAATGATGAGCGATGTTGTGCCGCTGTGGCTGAAGCCCGGACGTAACGCGCTGGGTATTCTGGGTGGCATTCCACGCCGTGAATTCAGCCATGAAAGTATCGCGACAAAAGTGGCGGCGACTACCGGCGCGGCCTGGCCGGTGCATGCGGTGATCACCAACTCCACCTATGACGGGCTGCTGTATAACACCGACTGGATCAAGAAAACCCTCGATGTACCTTCGATTCATTTTGATTCCGCCTGGGTGCCGTACACCAATTTCCATCCCATCTATGCCGGTAAAAGCGGCATGAGCGGCGAACGCGTGCCGGGCAAAGTTTTCTTCGAAACCCAGTCGACGCACAAAATGCTGGCGGCGTTTTCTCAGGCTTCGCTGATCCACATTAAAGGCGAGTACGACGAAGAGACCTTTAACGAAGCCTATATGATGCACACCACGACTTCACCGAGCTATCCACTGGTGGCATCTATTGAAACGGCGGCGGCAATGCTGCGCGGCAATCCCGGCAAGCGGCTGATTAACCGTTCCGTTGAACGGGCCCTGCATTTCCGTAAAGAAGTGCAGCGGCTGAAAGATGAAGCCGACGGCTGGTTCTTTGACATCTGGCAGCCAGAGGAGATTGATGAAGCCGATTGCTGGCCGGTCGCGCCGGGGGAAAGCTGGCATGGATTCCGTGACGCGGACGCCGATCATATGTTTCTCGATCCGGTCAAGGTGACTATTCTCACCCCTGGCATGGATGAGCAGGGCAACATGAGCGGAGAGGGGATCCCGGCGGCGCTGGTGGCGAAATTCCTTGATGAGCGTGGCGTGGTGGTGGAAAAAACCGGGCCTTACAATCTGCTGTTCCTGTTCAGTATCGGTATCGACAAAACGCGAGCGATGGGGCTGTTGCGCGGGCTGATGGAGTTCAAGCGCGCCTACGATCTCAATCTGCGGGTGAAAAACATGCTGCCGGATCTCTATGCGGAAGATCCCGATTTTTACCGCAACATGCGCATTCAGGATCTGGCGAAGGGCATTCATCAGCTGATCCGTCAGCACGATCTGCCGCGACTGATGTTGCAGGCTTTTGACGTGCTGCCTACCATGCGCATGACCCCGCACCAGGCCTGGCAGCAGCAGGTGAAAGGCGAGGTGGAAACCGTAGCGCTGGAGGAGATTGTCGATCGCGTGTCGGCCAATATGATCCTGCCTTACCCGCCGGGCGTGCCGCTGCTGATGCCGGGAGAGATGATCACCCGCGAGAGCCGCGCCGTGCTGGATTTCCTGTTAATGCTCTGTGCCATAGGCCGCCATTATCCCGGTTTTGAAACCGACATTCACGGGGCGAAGCGCGATGAAGAGGGCATCTACCGGGTACGAGTCCTAAAACAGGGCTGACCCCTTGCAGAGCGCAACGGGCGATCGTAACGTGCAGGGATCGGAAAAAGGAGACAGCATGCTCGGCTTAAAACAGGTTCACCATATCGCGATCATCGCGAGCGATTACACCCGCAGTAAGGCGTTTTACTGCGACATTCTGGGCTTTACCTTACAGAGTGAAGCCTACCGCGAAGAGCGGGACTCCTGGAAAGGGGATCTGGCGCTGAACGGCCAGTATGTGATCGAGCTGTTTTCATTTCCGTTTCCGCCGGCGCGCCCGAGCCATCCGGAAGCCTGCGGGTTACGCCACCTGGCGTTCAGCGTGGATGACGTAGATGCGGCTATTGCCCATCTGGAAGCGCATAAGGTGAAGTGCGAACCGGTGCGTGTCGATCCCTTTACCGGCAAACGCTTCACGTTCTTTAACGATCCCGACGGCCTGCCGCTGGAACTTTACCAGCAGTAACATTTGCCTCTGTGGAAGATGCCCGGTAACGTACCGGCATCTTCCTTTTACTGCGATCACCATGACAATTTCCGCCCTTGCACAGTCCCTTGAACCGCATCGCCAGCTGCTGGTGGGGTTCAGCGGTGGGCTCGATTCCACCGTACTGCTGCATCAACTGGTGTGCTGGCGTGAACAGCAACCGGATGTGTCGCTGCGCGCGATCCACGTGCATCACGGTCTCAGCGCCCATGCGGATGAATGGGTGGAGCACTGCCAGGCGCTGTGTGCACAGTGGCAGGTACCGCTTTCCGTCGTGCGCGTACGCTTAAACCTGGCAGGAGAAAGTATCGAAGCGCAGGCCCGCCAGGCGCGTTATCAGGCTTTTCGTGAGACGCTTATTCCCGGCGAGGTGCTGCTCACCGCCCAGCATCTGGACGATCAAAGCGAAACTTTTCTGCTGGCGTTAAAGCGTGGCAGCGGGCCGGCAGGGCTGGCAGCGATGCCCGCGTCCCTGCCTTTTGGCGATACGCTTTTGCTGCGGCCTCTGCTCCAGACGCGCCGCACGGCGCTGGAGGCCTGGGCGCAACAGCACGCGCTGCGCTGGATCGAGGATGACAGTAATCAGGACGACAAATATGACCGCAACTTTTTGCGTTTGCATGTCCTGCCGGTGCTCAATACTCGCTGGCCGCATTTTGCCGACGCGGTTGCGCGCAGCGCGGCGCTGTGTGGCGAGCAGGAGCAGTTGCTGGACGAATTGCTGGCCGAGGAGCTGGCTGCGCTGACCACGGCAGCCGGTGCGCTGCATATCGCCCCGCTGATCACCAAAAGTGCCGTCCGACGCGCGGCGATCCTGCGTCGCTGGCTGGCGCAGCTGGGCGTGGTTATGCCGTCGCGGGACAGGCTGGCGCGCATCTGGCAGGAAGTGGCGCTGGCGCGCGACGATGCCACTCCCGGTGTGAAGCTGGGTGAGGGTGAGATCCGCCGCTATCAGGGGCGGCTGTGGTGGGTTCAGGTTACGCCCGGCCAGCGCGAGGCGGTAATCAACTGGGAGGATCCTTTCACGCCACTGACGTTACCCGCAGGTCTCGGGCAACTGCAACTGATCCCGGGTGGTGAGATACGCGCACCGCATGCCGGAGAGCCGGTAACGGTACGTTTTTACGCGCCGGGAACGTTGCATATTGTTGGCCGTGCCGGGGGACGCAAGCTGAAAAAAATCTGGCAGGAGCTGGGGGTGCCACCCTGGCAGCGGGATAACACGCCAATTCTGTTTTATGGTGAAACGCCGATCGCGGCGGCGGGGCAGTTTATTACCCGGGATGGGCTGGCAGAAGATGGAACGGGTTTTACGTTGAGATGGACAAGATAACGGGCAGCCAGGCTGCCCGCGTGTTTGACTCAGGACTCGCTCACCACGACGGTGCCGATTTGCGGATGGCTGAAGCTGGCTATTCTGTCGAGGCGGAGTTCCCGCGTCGTGCCAGCGGCATCAGCGACCAGATATTCAACGTTCTTACGCATCACCAGGTCACTGGCTTTTGCCTGCAAAACTTCGCCGTCTTTGAGTTCCAGCGTCAGTAAAAGATGATGCTGGCAGGCGAGCTCGAGGTTGTCATAGTCATCACAATTGATGGGTTGATAAGTATCATTCATTGACATAATCGCTCACCAGTAAGTTCGCGGCAGCAAACGCCGCCTTTTCCCTGACAGACTCGGAAGCGGCATCATCGGAGGCCACTTCATTGAGTACTTTTAACACGCAGCCCAGCGCATCGGGGATATACCCTAAGTCTCCGCTGGCGATCTCCGCATACCGCTTGCGTATTAACTCACAATATTTTTCCACATGCCCTCCTGTCAGTGTGCTGACTTCACCATGGGATGTAAGTTTAAGCCTACGAAGATAAACTCTGTTTAGCAAGGTGACTATACCATACTCATTTGCGCTTTATCAGCGTAGTAAGCGGTCACTACTTTAAGAGTAAACAGCGCTTTATCCCCGAATTCGCTACAATGGGGACAAATTTGTGCAGGAGTGGTGTCATGGCGTTAAAAGCGACAATTTATAAAGCGACGGTCAATGTGGCCGATCTGGATCGTAATCAGTTTATGGATGCTACGCTCACGCTGGCCCGCCATCCTTCTGAAACTCAGGAGCGCATGATGCTGCGCCTGCTGGCGTGGATCAAATATGCTGACGAGCGCTTACAGTTTTCTCGTGGCCTCAGCGCTGAAGATGAACCGGAAGCCTGGCGTCATAACGATCATATGGGCATTGACCTGTGGATCGAGCTGGGTCTGCCGGATGAGCGGCGCATCAAAAAAGCCTGCACCCAGGCCAAAGAAGTGGCGTTGTTTACCTATAACAGCCGGTCAGCGCAAATCTGGTGGCAGCAAAACCAGAGCAAGCTGGCGACCTACAATAACCTCAGCATCTGGTATCTGGACGATGAACAGCTGGCGAAGCTTAGCGACTTTGCCGCCCGTACCATGACGTTGCAGGCCACTATTCAGGAAGGGGCGATCTGGCTGTCTGATGCGCAGAATAACCTTGAGATCCATCTGACCACCTGGCAACAACCGGCATGATCACGCTGTCATCAAATGTCACTATCCCGGATAACGAACTGGAGATCACGGCGATCCGTTCGCAGGGCGCGGGCGGGCAAAACGTCAATAAAACCTCGACGGCTATTCATCTGCGCTTTGATATTCGCGCATCCAGCCTGCCGGAGTTTTACAAAGAGCGCCTGCTGGCGGCGACGCACCATTTGATCACCGCGGAAGGCGTGGTAATTATCAAGGCGCAGGAATACCGCAGCCAGGAGATGAATCGTGAGGCGGCGCTGGCGCGACTGGAATCGCTGATCAAAGAGTTAACCGTGGTGCAGAAAAGTCGCCGCGCCACGCGGCCCACACGCGCGTCGAAAGAGAGGCGTCTGGCGGGTAAAGCCCAGAAATCGTCCGTTAAATCCTTGCGCGGGAAAGTGCGCCCATAAAAAAAGCCCGGTCAGGTTAACCTGTACCGGGCTGTCGTTTGCCGGGTGGCGACTGCGTCTTACGCGGCCTACATGAGCTTATGTAGGCCCGTCAAGACAGCGCCGCCGGGCAGTAACAATCCTCAGCCTTTAATCGCCTTGACCAGATACGGCAGAATGTCGCCGGTTTTGATCATCTGCTTCTCGCCGTTACGACGGTATTTGTACTCGATTTCGTCGCTGTCGAGGTTACGGTCGCCGATGACGATAGTGTGCGGAATGCCAATCAGCTCCATGTCTGCAAACATCACGCCCGGACGCTCTTTACGGTCATCCATCAGCACTTCAATACCCTGTGCGCGCAGTTCGCTGTACAGCTTCTCTGCCAGCTCCTGCACACGGAAGGATTTGTGCATGTTCATTGGCAGGATAGCGACCTGGAACGGTGCGATGGCGTCAGGCCAGACGATACCGCGTTCGTCGTGGTTCTGCTCAATCGCGGCAGCCACAACACGGGTCACACCGATACCGTAGCAACCCATGGTCAGCGTGACGTTACGGCCATCTTCACCCTGTACAGAGGCTTTCAGCGCTTCGGAGTACTTGGTGCCCAGCTGGAAAATATGACCCACTTCGATACCGCGTTTGATCAAGAGCGTACCCTTACCATCCGGGCTTGGGTCGCCGGCCACCACGTTACGCAGATCCGCAACTTCTGGCGTCGCCACATCGCGATCCCAGTTGATGCCAAAGTAGTGTTTTCCGTCGATGTTCGCGCCCGCAGAGAAGTCGCTCATCGCGGCAACGGTACGGTCGATAACCACCGGCACAGGCAGGTTTACCGGACCCAGCGAACCAGGGCCTGCTTTCACCAGCGCACGGATCTCTTCTTCGCTGGCAAAGGTCAGCGGGCTGGCAACCTGCGGCAGTTTTTCAGCTTTCACTTCGTTCAGTTCGTGATCGCCACGAACCAGCAGTGCAATCAGCGGGGAGCTGCTGCCTTCGACCGCTTTCACCAGCAGCGTTTTCACGGTTTTTTCGATTGGCAGATTAAACTGCTCGACCAGCTCGGCGATGGTTTTCGCATTCGGCGTATCGACCAGCGTCATTTCCTGCGTCGCGGCGGCACGCGGTTCTTTCGGAGCCAGCGCTTCAGCAAACTCAATGTTAGCCGCAAAATCGGAGCTGTCGGAGAAGATCACATCGTCTTCGCCGCTCTGCGCCAGCACCTGGAATTCGTGCGATGCGCTACCGCCGATAGAACCGGTGTCCGCCTGCACTGCGCGGAAGTCCAGACCCATACGGCTGAAGATTTTGCTGTAAGCCGCGTACATCGCGTCGTACGTTGCCTGCAAGGATTCCTGAGACGTGTGGAAGGAATAGGCATCTTTCATCAGGAATTCACGGGAACGCATCACGCCGAAACGCGGGCGAACTTCGTCACGGAACTTGGTCTGGATCTGGAAGAAGTTCAGCGGCAGCTGTTTGTAAGAGCTGAGCTCGTTACGGATCAGGTCAGTGATCACTTCTTCATGCGTCGGGCCGAGCACGAACGGACGTTCGCCACGATCGACAAAACGCAGCAGTTCCGGGCCATACTGCTCCCAGCGGCCACTTTCTACCCACAGATCGGCGGGCTGAACGACCGGCATGGACACCTCGATCGCACCGGCGTTGTTCATCTCTTCACGCACGATGTTTTCGACTTTTTTCAGAACGCGCAGGCCGGTCGGCAGCCAGGTGTATAACCCGGAGGCCAGCTTGCGGATCATCCCGGCGCGCAGCATCAACTGGTGGCTGATGACTTCGGCATCGGCAGGTGTCTCCTTCAGAGTGGAGAGCAGATATTGGCTAGTACGCATGTAGTTACGGTTCCATTTGGACGATGAGCACAGGCTCAAAACGAGCCTGACACAAAAAAAGTGGTTTAGTTTATCAGCCTGGCAATGATGCCAAAAGAGAGCGCACTAAAATTAGCGCGTTTCCAGCGCAAAGACCTCAAATCCCGACGGCGTTACGCGCCAGCGAACGTTAAAATCCAGCAACCATACGGCATAAGTTTTGCCCATCTCTTCTTCTTTTTTACGGTAGGCCGGTCGGGGATCCTGCGCCAGCACATCGCTGATGAACTGCCGCAGCGCAGGGTAGCGCGGTTCAAGCGCCAGCAGTTGCCCGGCAATGTCTTCGGTAAAAAACACCGGCATATCTGCCTGAGGCGCAAGTTGCGCATAGCTGGCTTTCGCCGCAGGCAATGCTTCGGCGAACGGCAGATAGGGCTTAATGTCGATCACCGGCGTGCCGTCGACCAGATCGAGACTGCCAAGATCGAGGATCACCTGGTCTTTCTGGCAGCGGATACCTTTTAATTCAACCAGCGACATGCCGACCGGGTTAGGGCGGAACGTTGAACGCGTGGCGAATACACCCATTCGGGCATTGCCGCCCAGACGCGGAGGGCGAACGGTGGGCCGCCAGCCCCCTTCCATTGTCTGATGAAAAACAAACAGCACCCACAGGTGGCTGAATGCCTCAAGGCCGCGCACCGCATCGGCCTGATTAAACGGAGCAATAAGATGAAGTTCGCCGCGGCTGTTTACCAGCCCAGGTTGGCGCGGCACGGCAAACTTCTCTTTATAGGGCGAACGAATAACGCCTATTTGCTCAAACGAGAATGCACTCATTTTGCCGTGATGTTAAGCGCGGTACCGATGCAGACGGCCTGACGATAGCAGCCCGGCGTACCGCTGGTAACTTCACAGCTGTGCTGTAGCACGGCGTTGGCGCGCAATTTAGAGGCGTTAATCTGCATGCGTTTACGCGCGGTCGGGATGTTCGGCGGTGAATCCTGATTGGTTGCCTGGCAAGAATCGCCGGACACTTCACCCAGATCGCGGAACGGTTTACCGACTAACTCTTCGGCGTTGGTGATGATCCTCACCGGCGCTGGGCGCGGCGCTTTCGGTTTTTCCGGCTCTGTTCTGGTCGTGGTTGCGGTATTTTTGGCCGGTTCGACGGGCGATCTGCTTAGCATGGAACAGCCGCTCAGCATCAGTGCCAGTAAACAGATCGGTAAAGCGCGCATAATATATCCTCAGTAAATAATGGCATTACCAGGTATTGAAACAGGAGAGTACCGAAATGACAAGGCGGGCTTACGCCCGCCTTGAAGGATATTACAGAAAAAAGTGATTACCAGCCTTTAACCGCACCGCCGTTAAAGACTTTATTGGCTTCCTGATAAACTTCATCAGACTGGTAAGCCTGAATGAATTTCTTCACGTTTTCCGCATCTTTGTTGTCTTCACGGGAAACGAGCAGGTTTACATACGGGGAGTCTTTGTCTTCAACAAAGATGCCGTCTTTCGCTGGCGTCAGGTTGATCTGGCTGGCGTAAGTGGTGTTGATCACGGCCAGCGCGATCTGCGCATCGTCTAATGAACGCGGCAGCTGCGGCGCTTCCAGCTCCACAATCTTCAGGTTTTTCGGGTTTTCTACCACGTCCAGCACGGTCGGCAGCAGGCCCACGCCATCTTTCAGTTTGATCAGCCCCTGTTTTTGCAGCAGCAGCAGGGAACGGCCCAGGTTAGTCGGGTCATTCGGTACGGCAACCTGCGCGCCTTCCTGCAACTCATCGATGGATTTGATTTTTTTGGAGTAGCCAGCAATCGGATAAACGAAGGTGTTCGCCACGGAGGTCAGCTTATAACCGCGATCTTTGATCTGCTGATCCAGATACGGTTTGTGCTGGAAGGCATTCAGATCGATGTCGCCTTTGCTCAGCGCTTCGTTCGGCAGAACGTAATCGTTAAAGGTCACCAGTTCAACGTCCAGACCGTATTTCTCTTTTGCCACTTTCGCGGCGGTTTCCGCTACCTGCTGCTCAGCGCCGACGATCACGCCCACTTTAATGTGGTTGGGATCTTTCTCGTCCTGACCGCAACCCACCAGGGCCAGAGAACCAATCAGGGCACCCACTGCCGCAAAGGTCTTGAATTTAAACGCCATGCTATTTCCTTAACTCTCAGAGTCGATTGTGTTGTTTATAACGTTATTTGTGAGTGACAGCCCGGACAATACGATCGCCCGAGAACTGGATCAGATAAACCAGCACGACCAGTAATACCAGCACTGTATTCATTACGGTGGCGTTATAGCCGATGTAACCGTACTGATAGCCAATTTGTCCCAGACCACCGGCACCCACAGCACCGCCCATGGCGGAATAACCCACAAGGGTGATCAGGGTAATGGTAGCCGCGTTCACCAGACCAGCAAGGGCTTCCGGCAACAGGACCTTCCGAATGATCTGCATCGGCGTGGCACCCATGGCGCGTGAGGCTTCGATAAGTCCGGTCGGGATCTCCAGTAACGCGTTCTCAACCATACGGGCAATAAAGGGGGCTGCGCCCACGGTCAGCGGTACGATGGCCGCCTGCAAACCGATGGAGGTGCCAACAATTACGCGGGTGAAGGGGATCATCCAGACCAGTAAAATAATGAACGGAATGGAACGGAAAATATTCACCAGTGCGGAAATGCTGCGGTACAGCTTTGCATTTTCACTGATCTGACCGGGGCGGGTGACGTACAGCAGTACGCCTACCGGCAGTCCGATGACAAAACCGAAGAAACCGGAGACAAAGGTCATCGCCAGCGTCTCCCAGACACCCCGCGCCAGTAACCACATCATTGGCTCAGACATAACCCAGCACCTCTACTTTTACATGGTGTTCCTGCAGCCAGGCAATGGCGGCTTGCGTATCCTGTTGTGTTCCGTGCATTTCCGTCAGCATGATGCCGAATTTCACGCCGCCGGCGTAATCCATCTGCGCACTGATAATGTTGTTGTTCACATTAAAACGGCGTGCGGTTTCAGAAAGCAGGGGCGCATCCACCGACTGACCGGTAAATTCCATACGCAGCATCGGCACGCTTGTGGCACCCGGCTCTGTCGTCATGCGCTGCTGATAGTCTTCCGGAATATCCAGATGCAATGTGGACTGAATAAACTGCTGCGCCAGCGGCGTTTTCGGATGTGAGAACACTTCGCTGACGGTGTCCTGCTCGATAAGCTCGCCATTGCTGATCACGGCCACGCAGTCACAGATACGTTTCACCACATCCATTTCATGCGTAATAAGGAGGATGGTTAAACCCAGACGGCGGTTAATGTCTTTGAGCAGTTCGAGGATAGAGCGGGTTGTCGCCGGATCGAGCGCGCTGGTGGCTTCATCGCAGAGCAAGACTTTTGGATTGCTGGCCAGCGCACGGGCAATCGCTACGCGCTGTTTTTGACCCCCGGAGAGATTTGCCGGATAGCTGTCATGCTTATCGCTCAGGCCTACTAAATCCAGCAGCTCGCTGACGCGGCGTTTAATTTCAGCGGCGGGCGTGTTGTCGAGTTCCAGCGGCAGGGCGACGTTGCCCGCCACAGTGCGTGAGGCAAGCAGGTTAAAATGCTGGAAGATCATGCCAATCTGACGACGGGCTTTAGTCAACTGGGATTCGCTTAAGGCGGTAAGATCCTGGCCATCGACCAGTACGCTGCCCTGCGTTGGACGCTCCAGCAAATTCACGCAGCGGATCAGGGTGCTTTTACCTGCACCGGAAGCGCCAATGACGCCATAAATTTGACCGGCAGGGACATGCAGGCTGACATTATTCAGCGCCTGGATGGTGCGGTTTCCCTGCTGGAAGACTTTTGTGATATTCGAAAGTTTAATCATTAGATTATTTTTATCGTTTAAAAGTTAGCCGTGGCATTTTGTACTGCCAGATACGGGCGATGACCGTAAACAAAACGGATGTTAAGGCATCCAGACGTCTATTTCAATGTAACTCTGTATGATGAGCACTTTCTTGCGTTAAGAAACATGAGATACTAGCGCTATCAGCCTTATATAAAGGAGTAAACCGGTGGCACAGTCAGTACCCGCAATTTTTCTCGATCGTGATGGCACGATTAATGTCGATCATGGCTATGTCCATGAGAGTGATAACTTCGAATTTATCGATGGCGTAATAGATGCCATGCGTGAATTGAAAGCAATGGGCTATGCGCTGGTGGTCGTCACCAATCAGTCCGGGATTGCACGCGGTAAATTTACGGAAGCTCAGTTTGAAACCTTGACCGAATGGATGGACTGGTCGCTGGCGGATCGTGGCGTCGATCTGGATGGTATCTATTACTGCCCGCATCATCCGGAAGGCAGTGTAGAAGAGTTCCGCCAGGTTTGTGATTGCCGTAAGCCGCAACCGGGCATGCTTATCTCTGCACGCGACTTTTTGCACATCGATATGGCGGCTTCTTATATGGTTGGCGACAAACTTGAAGATATGCAGGCAGCAGCAGCTGCAGGCGTGGGTCATAAAGTACTGGTGCGCACAGGCAAGCCGGTCACGGCTGAAGCGGAAAGTGCAGCGGATTGGGTGATTAATAGCCTTGCTGACCTGCCTTCAGCGATCAAAAAGCAGTAAAAATAAGCGTTATGATGAAAAGGTGAGCGGTTGAAACAAAAATGCAGTTTTATGCTTGTCATCCCGTCCGGACTCCCTATAATGCGCCTCCATCGACACGGCGGATGTGAATCACTTCACACAAACAGCCGGTTCGGTTGAAGAGAAAAAATCCTGAAAATGAGGGTTGACTCTGAAAGAGGTAAGCGTAATATACGCCACCTCGCAACGGTGAGCGAAAGCCGCGTTGCACTGCTCTTTAACAATTTATCAGACAATCTGTGTGGGCACTCAAGGACATGGATTCTTAAACGTCTTCGGACGCTAAATGAATACCAAGTCTCTGGAGTGAACATACGTAATTCATTACGAAGTTT